>CDZI01050732.1_pt1 | contig 437410 bp, 399 predicted proteins | sample 554811 | NCBI WGS metagenome assembly CDZI01 (sample SAMEA3182110, study PRJEB8094) | gut metagenome | biome: human; feature: gut; material: Stool; isolation source: human stools | place: Canada | collected 2013-04-23
GGGGCAGGGCGGGCCGCAGGCCCGGCGGCGCGAAGCGCCGCCGAAGCGGACCGGAGGTCCGCCAGCCCGCCGGAACGGCGGGCGGCCTGCGGCCCGTAACCGGCGGCTTGCTGGGATTTGCGGAAAAAGGGGCGGAGCCTCTCCCGGTTAGGGCAGAGGCTTTTGGCCAGGTGGCGCGCGGAGGCCTTCCTGAGCCGGGGCCCGGATTTTTAACGCGCCGAAAAACGGGGAAAAAGGATGACGCTGTACCAAGTGTGAGCGAGATGTAAAAAGAAACTATTGGTAGAGCGCGGCCCGGAAGCGCTCCAGTCCTTGCCGCAGCAGCTCAGCGGCGGCATCGCCTTCCCCGGCTTCGATGAGCTTGGTGAAGCGGGAAAGGGTGTGCAGGCTGCGGGCAATGCCTTCCAGACGGACATAGTCGGACCAGAATTCCAGATTGACCCGGGCAAAGGCATTGAAGATGAGGGGGGTGATGGTATTGCCGCTGAGGAAGGTGACCCCCCGGTGGTAGCGCAGCAGCGCTTCGGCCAGCGGCCCCACCCCGGAAAGCGAAGTCTCCTCCGCCTTTTGCTGCAGGGCCCGCAGGGCGGCCAGGTCGCCGGGGGTGTGGTGGGCCGCCAACTGCCGCAGGGCGGGGGCTTCCAGGTAGTAGCGCAGATCCAGAATGCTGGAGGCAGTCTTTTTATCCGGCAGGCCGCCGTGGTAATCCATGATGGCCATGAGGGTCTCCAGGCTGCCGGTTTGGGCGTAATCCGCCACCGTAACCCCCTTGCGGGATTCGATCTGCAAAAAGCCCAGCTGGTGCAGCTCCCGCAGGCCCTCGTGCACCACCGTTTTGCTGATCTTCATTTCATCGGCCAGCTCCCGCTCGGTGGGCAGGCGGTCGCCGGGGCGCAACTCGCCGGAGAGGATGAGGCCCTCCAGCTGCTGGACGAAAAGCTTCCGCAGGGAGGGGGAGGAGATCTCTTGGAATGGCATAGCTTCAGCTCCTTGGATGGTTTGTGGGGTGGGAGGGGCCCGCAGGGCCGGCGCCGCAGGCCGCCTAGCCCCGGCGGAGCCGGGGCGCCCTGCGGGCCCCGGGCCAGCCCTCCGCGCAAGCCTGAAATATACTGGTCAGACCAGAACCATAAATTATTTTAGCACAGGTTTGGGAGAAGGGTCAATAGCATTCGCGGCGGGGAGCTGGTAAAATAAAATTATGCTGGGCTAAATGGCGCCCATTTCCCCTAAAACGCGGCACGCCGCAGAAAAAAGGAGATCGAATATGAGCGATATCAACGGCAGCAAACCCACCAATTTCCCTCTGGATGAGAGTAAACTGTCTTTTAAGATCCCCCGTGATGAGCACCCGCGCGAGAACCTCCTCAAGTTGGGCAGCATGATTACCAACCGCATAGGGCTGAAGGCCACGGCGGATGACCCCGAATACTGGGGCCTGGCCAGCGTGATGACCGATGAGATGGTGGAGGTCGCGCTGAAGATGGGCGTGCGTAAGCCCAAGACCACCGAGCAGCTGATGAAGCTAACCAAAATGGAGCGGGAGCCGCTGGAAAAGCTGCTGACCGAAATGGCGTGGCTGGGCATAGTGGAATACAACTGGGAGAACCTGGACGGCAAAAACCCGAACCACGAAAAACGCTGGATCCTGCCGCTGTTTGTGCCCGGCAGCGCCGAGTTCCTGAATATGCGAAAGAGCCAGATCGACCAGAACCCCGAGGTCGCGGCATTCTTTGAGCGGATGACCTTCTTGCCGCTGGAAAAGATCACCCCCATGGTGCCCCCCGGCGGCTCCGGCATCGGGATGCATGTTATCCCGGTGGAAAAGGCCATCGAAAGTGAGAATGAGGCCATTGGACTGGAAAAGATCAGCTACTGGCTGGATAAATACGAGGGCAAGTATGCCAAGAGCATGTGCTCCTGCCGTGCCAGCCGCCAGAAGCTGGGCGAGGGCTGCGGCGACGACCCCGAAAACTGGTGCATCGCGGTGGGCGATATGGCCGACTATGTGGTGGAGACCCAGCGGGGCGAGTACATCACCAAGGAGGAAGCGCTGGATATTTTCCGCCGGGCGGAGGAGAATGGCTTTGTCCATCAGATCACCAATATCGACGGCGAGCAGAAGATCTTCGCCATCTGCAACTGCAATGTGAATATCTGCAACGCCCTGCGCACCAGCCAGCTTTTTAATACGCCGAATATGTCCCGCAGCGCCTATGTGGCCAAGGTGGAAAGCGAAAACTGTGTGGCCTGCGGCCGCTGTGTGGAGGGCTGCCCCGCTGGCGCAGTGAAGCTGGGCCAAAAGCTGTGTACCAAGGACGGCCCCATCACCTACCCCCGGCAGGAGCTGCCTGACGACCATGAGTGGGGCCCCGAAAAGTGGGCGATCGACTACCGCGATAAGAACCGCGTGAACTGCTACAAGACCGGCACCGCCCCCTGCAAGACCGCCTGCCCCGCCCACATCGCGGTGCAGGGCTACCTGAAGCTGGCGGCCCAGGGCAAGTACAAGGAGGCTTTGCAGCTCATCAAGCGGGATAACCCTTTCCCGGCGGTCTGCGGCCGCATCTGCAACCGGCGGTGCGAGGACGCCTGTACCCGCGGCACCATCGACCAGGCGGTGGCCATTGATGAGGTGAAGCGCTTTATTGCCCAGCAGGACCTGAACGCCGAGACCCGCTTTGTTCCCGAAAAGGTCATCCCCAAGGTGGATGGCGAGTTTGAGGAGAAGATCGCTATTATCGGTGGCGGCCCGGCCGGCCTTTCCTGCGCCTATTACCTGGCGGAAAAGGGCTACCGTCCCACCGTCTTTGAGAAGGAAAAACAGCCCGGCGGTATGCTGATGCACGGCATTCCCGAATTCCGGCTGGAGAAGGATGTCATTGAGGCCGAGATCGATGTGCTGCGGGCCCTGGGGGTGGAATTCCACTGCGGCGTGGAGGTAGGCAGGGATGTGACTATCCCCGAACTGCGGGAGCAGGGCTACAAGGGCTTTTATGTGGCCATTGGACTGCAAAGCGGCGGCAAGCTGGGTGTGCCCGGCGAGGATGCCGAGGGTGTCAAGGCCGGTATTGAGCTGATGCGGGAAGTGAACCTGGAAGGGAAGAAGAGTCTTTCCGGCCGGGTAGTGGTCATCGGCGGCGGCAATATTGGTGCCGATGTGGCCCGGACGGCCCTGCGCTGCGGCGCCGAGAAGGTTTCGCTGTACTGCCTGGAGGACTATGATTCCATGCCAATGGGTGTGGAGGACCGCACCGAGTGCGAGGAGGACGGCATTGAGATCCATGCCGGCTGGGGCCAGACCGAGATCCTTGCCGAAAACGGCAAGTGCAGCGGTATCCGCTTCCGCAAGTGCCTTTCCGTCCGCAATGCCGAGGGCCGCTTTGCCCCGACCTTTGATGATAATGCGACCGAGGAAGTCCCCTGTGATATGGTGCTGTACTGCATCGGGCAGAAGGTGGACTGGAAGGGCCTGCTGACCGGCACCGCTGTGGAACTGAACCCCAACGGCACCGCCAAGGCCGACCCCGTGACCTACCAGACCGCCGAGCCGGATATCTTTGTGGGCGGCGATGTCTACACCGGGCAAAAGTTTGCCATTGATGCCATCGCGGCCGGCAAGCAGGGCGCGGTTTCTCTGCACCGCTGGGTGCAGGATGCCACCCTGACCATCGGCCGGGACAAGCGGGAATTCATAGAGCTGGATAAGAATAACCTGCTGCTGGAGGAGGCAAGCTATGACAATACTCCCCGCCAGCGCATCGGCTACAATGAGACGCTGAGAAAGACCTTTAAGGATGGCCGGGTGGCCTTTACCGAGGAACAGGTGAAGGCCGAGACCGCCCGCTGCCTGGGCTGCGGCGCCAGCGTGGTGGACCCCAATAAGTGCATCGGCTGCGGCATCTGCACCACCCGCTGTGCCTTTGATGCCATCCACCTGCACCGTGACCTGCCGGAGTGCAGCACCATGCGCTCGGCGGAGGATAAGATGAAGGGCATCCTGCCGTACATGATCAAGCGGAAAATACGCATCCGCCGCGCCAAGAAAGCCGAAAAGAGGAACGGATAATGCATGAGCTGGGGATCGTATTCCATACGATACGAACCATAGAAGAGGTGGCCGCCGAGCAGGGACTGACCCGGGTGGGCAGCGTGACGCTGGAGCTGGGTGAGGTAAGCGGGGCTATTCCGCAGGAGCTGGTGAGCTGCTGGGACTGGGCCGTGAACCGCACCGAGCTGCTGCGCGGCGCGCCGCTGAAGATAGAGACCCTGCCCGCCGTGACCCACTGTGAGGGCTGCGGAGAGAATTATCCCACTGTGCGGCACGGACGCACCTGCCCATGCTGCGGCAGCGAAAAGACCTGGCTGCTGCGGGGGAATGAGATCAGTATAAAGGAAATAGAGGCGATATAATGGAGTTTAAGACGATAGAGCTCAAAGAAAGCATCTTTGCCAACAACGACCGGGAGGCAGACCGCCTGCGGGCGGAGCTGAAGGGGGATAAGACCTTTCTGCTGAACCTGATGTCGAGCCCCGGCAGCGGCAAGACCACCACCCTGCTGCGGACGGTGGAGCGGCTGCGGGAGGAAATGCGCATCGGTGTGATGGAGGCGGACATTGACAGCGATGTGGATGCCCGCACCATGGCTGGGGCCGGGGTACGGTCCATCCAACTGCATACCGGCGGCATGTGCCACCTGGATGCCGGAATGACCGAGCAGGGCCTGCGGGAGATCGGGACGAAGGACCTGGATCTCATTGTGCTGGAGAATGTGGGCAATCTCGTTTGCCCGGCGGAATTTGATACCGGCGCGGTGAAAAACGCCATGATCCTTTCGGTCCCGGAGGGACATGATAAGCCTCTGAAATATCCGCTGATCTTTACCGTCTGCGACGCGCTCATCATCAATAAGGTGGATGTGCTGCCGTACTTTGACTTTGATATGGACAAGGTGACGGAGTACGCCCGCATGAGGAATCCGAAGCTGGAGATTTTCCCCATCTGCGCCCGCACGGGCGAGGGTGTGGATGCCTGGTGCGACTGGCTGCGCCGCCAGGTGAATGCGTGGCAGGAATAAACCAGAATAACAAAAAGAGCCTTTCCGGAGTTGGAAGGGCTCTTTTTTGCGGGCCTGATTTGTGGTCGCCTTTGGCGGGGCCTTTTGCAAGGATTGGTGAGCGCGCCTGCCCGGCGGGGGGGTTACTTTTCTATGATGAAAAGTAGTAAAAGATTTTTGGGGCGAGTTTGTGGTCGCCTGGCGGCGGGGCGTTGATTTTGTGGGGCGCAAAGCCTGTACGCCTACCCGGCGAGGGGTTCCTTTTCTATGAAGAAAAGTAACCAAAAGTCATTCAGGGCTCCGCCCTAAAGACCCAACGCGTCGGTACGCCCCGTATAATCGGGGCCCCCGCAAGGTCGTAAGACCTTGTGGGGAAAGGAGGATGCACCGCAGCGGGGAGGGCTGCCCGGAGCAAAGCGCAGGGTCAGCCCGACTTAAGCGAAGGTTGCGTCCGACGCGACGACGCTTATAAGGTTGATTTTTAATTTGGTTTCTGCAAACCGATAGCAGGAAGTCATAATGCCGAGCCTATGGGTTGAACGAGCGGCTATTTGTCCGGACGGCCCCTCCCCCGCTGCGGGGGAGGGGTAGGGGGTGCGGAGCCGAGCGCCGCCAGTGGCGGATGCAGCGAGGCGGAGCACCCGTAGCGGTCGAAAAAATCGAGCAAGCGAGCAGCGCAAAGATTTTTTCGAGCACCGCAAGGCGGTGGGGGCAGATGCGCCTGCGGCTACCTTTGGAGCGCATCTGTGCGCAGTACGGATTTGGATTTTTCTCCCCAGAAAAATCTAAATTCGTAGCCAGCACAGCTAAGCGCCAAAGAGGTTTGCAAAGGGGAAAGCCCGGTTCCCCTTTGCCCTGTTTTGCTTCCTTTTGCAGGAGCAAAAGGAAGGCCCCCGCGGCGAGCGGTGCTAATTATGCCTTTGTAAAAGGCTCCGCGCCGCCGACGGGCGAGATAAAATTATTACCTTTTGCCGGCAACCCCTCAGTCAGCCTTGCGGCTGACAGCCTCTCGCTGCGGCTCGGTCACGGCGCGGCTCTGATATGCCACCGGCATATCATTCACTACCGCGCCGCCACTTCGTTACCCCTTACACAGGGGAGCCTGTGGTGTAGGGCGATGCCGCTTCGTTACCCCTTGCGCGGGGGAGGCTGTGGGGCGATGCGCGGGGCCGGGGATGAGAGGGCACAAAGCAAAAAATCCCCCGCCCTTTGCTGGACGGGGGAAAGATGTTTTTTGTTACATGGCGATGTTCCGGATGCCGGGGTGGCTATCCATAAAGGCGAGAATCTCCTCGAACTTAATTTCCCGGCTGAACTTGATGGTGAGGCCGTAATTGACGGTGCCATCGTTATTGTGGGTAATGTGGCTGCCGATGACCGAAACATCCATCCGCTTGAGCTCCGCCAGGAAGGCATCCCGCAGCTCCGGGGTATCATTCATGGTGATATTGATATCCCGAGTGGCCAGGGCATCATTGCCGATATTGAACTTGTGCATGATGGTCTGCATCAAAATAATGATGATGGTAGTGGCGATGCCGATGGGGTACATCCCGGCGCCGATGGCCAGGCCGATGCCTGCGGTGGCCCAAATGCCTGCCGCGGTAGTAAGGCCCTTTAGGGTGCTGCCGTTGCGGTAGATGACGGCCAGGCCGATGAAGCTGATGCCGCTGACCACCTGCGCCGCAATGCGCGCCGGATCGGCGCCGCGGTCGCCAAAGAAGAAGGCATCTCCGACGGAAAGATCGGCGAAGGCGTATTTGGAAACGATCATGATGAGGGCGGAAGCGCAGCAGACCAGGCAGTGGGTGCGGATGCCGGCTTCCTTTAGGCGCTTGGTGCGCTCCAGACCAATGGCGCCGCCGCAAAGGGTGGCGACCAGTACGCGGATGAGGAAGGCGAGCTGGTAACCCAGCGGCATGGCCTCATTCATGCGGGAGATGAGTTCTGTCATAACAGGACCTCCTTTGGGGGGAGTGTGAATATGGGCAGCGGCCAAAGACCGCCCGGGAAAATGCTATGCGCAAATAGTTTATTCTATATCATACCACAACTTAGTGAAATTTTCAACAATATTTCGGGAGAAGAAAAGCCGCACGGCGAATCGGCACGGCTTGGGGATTTCTTTGTGGGGGATGAGAGGTTTGCCATACGCGGGGAGTGAGGCGGCCGCGCAGCGGGCGAGGGCTGCCCGGAGGGTCAGCCCGAGGGGGAAGCGGAGCGGCCGCCGAATGGGGGTTATTGCAGGTCCTCCAGTTCCCGCAGCCACAGGGCGGCGGAAGCATCACTGGGCATTCGCCAATCCCCGCGAGGGGAAAGGGTGACCGAGCCGACCTTGGGGCCATCCGGCAGGCAGCTGCGCTTAAACTGCTGCTGGAAGAACCGGCGGAAGAAGGTACGCAGCCACTTTAGGATGGCGGCACGGTCGTAGCGGCCGGCAAAGGCCAGCTCGGCCAAATACAGGACCTTCCGGGGTGGGCAGCCGTAGCGGATAAAGTGATAGAGGAAGAAATCGTGCAGCTCGTAGGGGCCAACGAGATCTTCGGTCTTTTGGGCGATGGTGCCGTCCTCCTCGGCGGGGAGCAGCTCGGGGCTCACTGGGGTATCCAGGATATCATAGAGCACGGCGGCCAGCGCTTCATCGCCGCAGGTATCGGCGGCGTGGCGCACCAGGTAGCGCACCAGGGTTTTGGGGATGGAGCCATTGACGCCGTACATGGACATATGGTCGCCATTGTAGGTGGCCCAGCCCAGGGCTAGCTCGGAGAGATCGCCGGTGCCGACTACGATGCCGTTTTGCTGGTTGGCGATATCCATAAGCACCTGGGTGCGTTCCCGGGCCTGGGCGTTTTCGTAAGTCACATCGGTCACCTTTTCATCGTGGCCGATATCCTGGAAATGCTGGCGGACGGCCGCCGCAATGGAAACAGTACGCAGGGTGACCCCCAGCTTTTCACAAAGAATTTCAGCATTGGAGCGGGTACGGCTGGTGGTGCCGAAGCCCGGCATGGTGACGGCGACCATATCGGTGCGGGGACGGCCCAGCAGATCCAGCGCGCGAACCGCAACCAGCAGGGCCAAGGTGGAATCCAGCCCGCCGGAGATACCCAGCACCGCGGTGGGGCAGCCGATGTGCTCCAGCCGGCGGCGCAGTCCCTCTGCCTGCATGGCCAGGATGGCCTCGCAGCGCTCCCGGCGCTCGGTGCTGTCGGCCGGGACAAAGGGGTGAGGATCGATAAAGCGGGTGAGGGAGGTCTCGCTCACCGGCAGGGAGAACGGAATAACGGTATAGCCGGCCGCTTCAGCGGTGGGCCAGGTGGTGGTGCGGCGGCGCTCGGCGGCCAGGCGGTACACATCCAGCTCGGTGATAGCCATCTCATTGGTGAAGAGGGCAGTTTGGGCCAGCAGCTTGCCGTTTTCGGCAATGAGATTGTGCCCGGCAAAGACCATATCGGTGGTGGATTCACCCCGGCCGGCATCGGCATAGAGGTAACCGGCCATGAGGCGGGCGCTCTGCCCGGTGACAAGAGAACGGCGGTATTCCGCCTTGCCGATGGTTTCATCGCTGGCGGAGCAATTGGCCAGGACGGTGGCCCCGGCAATAGCGTGGCGGGTGCTGGGGGGCGCTGCTACCCACAGGTCCTCGCAGATCTCGACCGCCAATTTATATTCCGGCAGCTCCCGGCAGCAGAACAGCAGATCGGTGCCGAAGGGGACCTCCTGCCCCAGCAGGGAGATGGTGCGGGTCCCGGCGGGGGCGGGGGTGAACCAGCGGGCCTCGTAGAACTCGCCGTAATTAGGCAGGTTGGTTTTGGGGACGACACCGAGAATTTGTCCTTGATGCAGCACGGCGGCACAGTTATACAGCTTGCCTTCCACCGAAAGCGGCAGGCCGGTGATGGTGGTGAGGGGGAGCTCCGCACTGACCGAAAGCAGCGTTTGCAGCGCGGAAAGGGCGCCCTGCTGCAGGGTGGGCTGGAGCAGCAGATCCCCGCAGGTATAGCCGGTCAGGCCCAGCTCCGGCAGGACGAGCAGATGCGCCCCGGCCGCAGCGGCCTGCTGCATCATCTCGGCGGCGCGCTCGGCATTGTAGCGGCAATCCGCCACCCGCAGGGCGGGACTGGCGGCGGCGACTTTGATAAATCCGTATTTCATGGCGATATTCGGCAGCGTGGGCTGCCGCCTCCTTGGCAGAGATTTGGATGGGGGAAGGGCGGCCCGCAGGGCCGCCGGGGCGCAGCCCCGGCGTGGGCGGCGAAGCCGCCTAAAACCGCCCGGAGGGCGGTTTGCCCTGCGGGCCGCGGCCTGCGGCAGCCGCAGGCTTTATAAGGGTATTATAGCATTTTTCCCCCGGATGTAAAGGCGGCTTCCCTTGACTTTTCCCCACTATGAGAGTATAACTTTAATATTATTATCCCATTGGAAAGAAGACCCCCTATGCTGACCCTGAAAACCCTGCTGATTATCTGCCCGCTGGTCTTTCTGGCGGGCTTTGTGGATGCCATTGCCGGAGGCGGCGGGCTGATCTCGCTCCCCGCGTACCTGCTGGCCGGGCTGCCGCCCCACCAGGCCATTGCCACCAATAAAATGAGCTCCACCATCGGGACCTGCGCTTCCACGGCACGGTACCTGAAAAACGGCTATGTGGACTGGCAGGCGGCCATTCCCTGCATGGTTATGGCCATCCTGGGCGCCAATTTTGGCGCGCGGCTCATCCTGCTCATTCCGCAGCAGTACATCCAGTACCTGCTGCTGGGCACGCTGCCGGTCATTGCCTTTGTGGTACTGCGGCGGAAGCCCATCCAGCCGGGGGAACAGCCGGAAAGCACTATGCCCCGCAGCCGGCAGCTGATTTTAGCGGCGGCGTTTTCGCTCATTATCGGGCTGTATGATGGCCTGTACGGGCCGGGCACCGGCACCTTTTTGCTGATGCTGTATACCGGGCTGTGCAAAATGAGCCTGGAGCGGGCCAGCGGTACTGTAAAGCTGGTCAATCTCTCCTCCAATATCACCAGCTTTGTGCTGTTCCTCACCACGGGGCAGGTGCTGGTCACGCTGGGACTCATCTCCGGTGGGTTTTGCCTGCTGGGGCATGTTATCGGCTCCGGGATGATGATGAAAAACGGCAGCAAGATCGTGCGGCCGGTCATCATTACGGTGCTGGCGCTGCTGTTTATTAAGGTAATAAGCGATATGATGGCGGGCTGACCGCCGGAAAGGACGATCATACTATGAGTAAGCTCCAATGGAAGGGTTCCACCCTGCTGGCCCCGGTGCCCGCCGCGCTGGTAAGCTGCGGCACGCTGGAAAAGCCCAATGCCCTGACCATCGCCTGGACGGGCATCACCTGCAGCGATCCGCCCATGACCTACATCTCGGTGCGGCCGGAACGGTATTCCTACGATATCATCAAGGAATCCGGGGAATTTGTCATCAACCTGACCAGCGGTGCCATGGCGCGCGCCACCGATTTCTGCGGGGTACGCTCCGGGCGGGAGATGGATAAGCTGGCGGCCACCGGTTTAACCGTAGAGCCCGCCAAAGAAATAGCGGCGCCGGTCATTGCGCAGAGCCCGCTGGCACTGGAGTGCCGGGTCAAGCAGATCATCCCGCTGGGCAGCCATGATATGTTCCTGGCGGAGATTGTGGCAGTGGATGTGGAGGAAAGACTGCTGGATGAGGCCGGCAAGCTGCACCTGGAAAAGGCAGGGCTGATGGCCTATTCCCACGGGGAGTACTTTGCCATGGGTAAAAAGATTGGCTCCTTTGGCTATTCAGTGCGCAAAAAGCGCCCCAAGAACCCTACGGGCAAAAGGAAAAAATAAGCGGCTGCCGTTCCGGCTTTCGGGGCGGCGGTTTTGCTTTTTAGGGTCCCTGCAGGGGGCCGGTGCCTGCGGTTTGCAGCAGCCGGTGGGGGAGCCGCCCCTTAGCGGCCGGTTCCCTGTAAAAATGCTTTGCTTTGGCGGCAAAGTGTGTTATACTATACTGATAATGAAGAATTGCGCTCATTTGCGCAGGAGGTAAAAAATATGGAACGGAAAAAGTTTTATATCACCACGCCCATCTACTACCCTTCCGATAAGCTGCACATCGGGCACAGCTACTGCACCGTGGCCACCGACTGCATGGCCCGTTACAAGCGCCTGCAGGGCTGCGATGTCATGTTCCTCACCGGGGCCGATGAGCACGGCCAGAAAATAGAGGATAAGGCCAAGGCGGCCGGTGTGACCCCGCAGCAGTATGTGGATAAGATTGTGGAGGGCGAGGGCGGCTTTAAGTCGCTGTGGAAGCTGATGAACATCAGCTATGACCGCTTTATCCGTACCACCGATGATTACCATGTGGAGGCCATTCAGAAAATCTTCCGGGAGCTTTACGACCGTGGGGACATTTATAAGGGCACCTACAAGGGCAAATACTGCACCCCCTGCGAGAGTTTTTGGACCGAGAGCCAGCTGAAGGACGGTTGCTGCCCAGACTGCGGCCGTCCCGTGGTGGATGCCGAGGAGGAGGCTTACTTCTTCCGGCTCTCCAAGTATGCCGACCGGCTGCTGAAGCTGTATGATGAGCACCCCGAGTTCCTCACCCCGGCCTCCCGCGTCAATGAGATGAAGGCGTTCATCAACCAGGGGCTGCAGGATCTGTGCGTTTCCCGCACCAGCTTTACCTGGGGCGTGCCGGTGGATTTTGACCCCAAGCATGTGGTGTATGTGTGGGTGGATGCCCTCTTTAACTACATGACCGCACTGGGCTACAAAAATGATAAGTACCACGATGTGGAAAAATACTGGCCCGCCGATGTGCACTTTGTCGGCAAGGAGATCGTGCGGTTCCACTCCATCATCTGGCCTGCCATGCTCATGGCTATGGATCTGCCGTTGCCCAAGCGGGTATACGGCCACGGCTGGCTGCTGCTGGAGGGCGGCAAGATGAGCAAATCCAAGGGCAATGTGGTGGACCCCGTGGTGCTGTGCCAGCGCTACGGCGTGGATGCCATCCGCTTCTTCCTGATGCGGAGCTTCCCCTTTGGCTCTGATGGCGTTTTCAGCAATGAGCTGCTCATCAGCACCATCAATACCGACCTCGCCAACGACCTGGGCAACCTCGTCAGCCGTACCGTGGCGATGGTGGAAAAATATTTTGGCGGCACCCTGCCCGCTGAACGGGAAGTGGCCCCCGCTGATGACGAGCTGATTGCCATTGGCAATGAGCTGCGGAACAGCTACGAAAAACAGATGGAGGCCTTCGCCTTCCAGAATGGCCTGGCCGAGATTTTCAAGCTGGTTTCCCGTGCCAATAAATACATTGATGAAAACGCCCCCTGGGTGCTGGCCAAGGATGAGACCAAGCGTGCTCGCTTGGCAACCGTTATGTATAACCTGCTGGAAAGCATCCGTTTGGCAGGCATCCTGCTTAAGCCCTATATGCCGGAATCCGCTGAGAAGATCTTGGACCAGTGCGGTGCCACTGAGAATGAGCGCACCTGGGAATCCGCTGCCGCCTTTGGCGGGCTGCATGCCGGTGCAACGGTGCAGAAGGGCCCGGTGCTGTTCCCCCGTATTGATATGGAAAAGGAACTGGCCGAGCTGGAAGCTGCCGCTGCCCCCAAGGAGGAGCCGCAGGAGGAGAGCGTTCCCGCCAAGACGCCGATCGCCTTCCCCGATTTTGAAAAGGTAGAGTTTACCGTCTGCAAGGTGCTGGCCTGCGAAAAGGTGGAAAAGAGCGATAAGCTGCTGTGCTTCACCCTGAATGACGGCACCGGCAAGGATCGCCAGATCCTCTCCGGCATTGCAAAGTACTATAAGCCGGAGGAGCTGGTAGGCAAGACGGTGGTGGCGTGCACCAACCTGGCGCCCCGCAAGATGATGGGCCGGGAATCCAACGGCATGCTTATCTCTGCCGAGCAGGGCGAAAGCCTGCATCTTTTGATGCTGGATGACGCGATTCCTGCCGGTGCAAAGCTGTGCTGATACACCCTTGAGCAGAGGATATAAATTGCGGGGCCGGGACAACAGCGTTGCCGCCGGCCCCGTTTTTTCCCAAAGGAGAAGCCATGAACGGGATATTTGACTCCCACGCCCACTATGACGATGAACGGTTTGATGCCGACCGGGACGAACTGCTGGAAAGCATCCACCGGGAGGGCGTGGAATATATAATGACCATAGGGGCCGATCTGCCCACGAGCTACGCCGCGCGCGAACTGGCGGAACGGTACGACTTTGTGTACTTTGCCGCCGGCATCCACCCGGAGCAGGCAGGCGATGCCCCCGAAAACTACCTGGAAGAGCTGAAAGCCCTGGCCGCTCACCCCAAGTGCCGGGCCATCGGGGAGATCGGACTGGACTATTACTGGGCGGAAAATCCGCCGAAGGAACGGCAAATGGAGCTGTTCCGCCAGCAGGTGCTGCTGGCCAAGGAGCTGGGCCTGCCAGTCATCATCCACGATAGGGAGGCCCATGCCGATACGCTGGCGCTGCTGCGGGAGCTGCACCCGGCCGGGGTACTGCACTGCTTTTCCGGCAGCGTGGAGATGGCCAAGGAGGTGGCGGCACTGGGAATGTACCTGGGCTTCACCGGAGCCATTACCTTTAAGAATGCCCGCAAGGCCCCACAGGCGGCCGCTGCCGTTCCCGCCGACCGGCTGCTGATAGAAACCGACTGCCCCTACATGGCGCCGGAGCCCTACCGCGGCAAGCGCTGCGACAGCAGCATGCTGCCCCGGGTGGCGGAGCGTCTGGCGGAGATCCGCGGGGTGACCCCGGAGGAGATCATCGCAAGTACCTGCCGGAACGCCAAGCGGCTGTTTGGCATCGGTTAAGCGTATCCGCTGCCGCGGCAGCGCCAACCAGAATTTGAATAAAGCCGCAGGCCCTCGCCGCCCCGCCGCGGCGCCCCCGCAGGGGGCGGCGCTTCCCGCCCTGCGGGCGGGTGCCGGGCGCAGCCAGGCAGCGGGGCGGCGGGGGGCCGACGGCTTGTAGAATTTAGGAGAAAGGAGGGAACCCCTTGCCCCCATTCCTGCAAAAAATCATCGATAAGAGCCCGTTTTTGACCAAGGTGTATGAGATATTGGACCTGTACGGCAGCAGGCGCATGGGCCGCAGCGCGGCAGCATTCGCCTACTACCTGATGCTCAGCTTTTTCCCGCTGCTCATCTGCGTGGCCAGCATCATCGGCCGCACCCGCATCGATACCGGCGAGCTGCTGGAACTGCTCAGCGAGGTCATCCCTCCCCAGGTGACCGAAACACTGGTCACCTTCTTCGGCTATATTCACGATAACTACTCCCAGGCCATGCTGTGGGCCGGCATCATCCTGTTGTTTACGGCGGCTTCCGGCGCCTTTGGTACCATCATGGCCACCATGGGGGATCTTTACGGCCAGCAGCGCTATCAAGGGCTGCTCCACACGGTGATGTGCTTCCTCTATTCGGCGGTATTCCTGGTCATCATCTACCTTTCTGTGGTGGTAGTGGCCACCGGCGATTGGTTCATCGATCTGCTGGACCAGTGGTTCCATGTGGGCGAGATCATCGCCAGCTGGACCTGGCTGCGTTTTATTCTGCTCACCGGTATTATCATGCTGCTGTTGCTGCTGCTGTACCGCAGCGTTACCCCCCACAACCGTCCCGCGCTGCCGGTTCTGCCGGGCGCCATCTTTGGCGGGCTGGCCATTCTGGCGGTCAGCATCCTTTTCTCCACCATGATCAGTGCCTCGGCGCGGTATACGCTGGTATACGGGTCACTGGCCTCGCTTATTATTTTGATGCTCTGGCTGCATCTCATCGGGACCATCATCCTGCTGGGCGGCCTTGTCAATAAGATCTACTGGCAATACCACTGCAATAAAAATAAGTAAAAAATGAGGGATCATTACGAAAGCTGAAACCAACACCGTTTCCTCCCCAGGCCGCACTATGATGCTCAGCATCATTCTGGTGGCCTTCTGTCTGCGTATCATCATCACCGGCGTGGGTCCCCTCCTCCCGGAGATCACCGAGAGTCTGGGCCTTTCCGGCAGCGCTTCCGGGCTGCTTACCACCCTGCCGCTTATCGCCTTTGCCGTGGTCAGTCCGCTTACCGGCGGCATCGGCCGCCGCCTGGGGGAGGGCCGAACCGTCCTTATCGGGCTGTGCCTTATCCTGCTGGGCACCGTGCTTAGGAGCACCGCAGGCATCCTTGGACTGTTCCTCGGTACTGCCATCGTCGGTGTCGGCACCGCCATCGGCAATGTGCTGCTCCCCGCTGTGGTCAAGGCGGAATATCCCACCCGAGTGGGGCAGGTCACGGCCTACTTCACCGTGGCCATGGTGGCAGCCGCCGCCATCGGTTTGGCACTTAATGTCCCGCTTTCCACCGCCGGCTTGGGATGGAACGGTGCGCTGATGATCTGGGGTATCACGGTGGTCATCACCGGCTTTATCTGGCGCAAGAATGTCTCCCTGCGGCTGGGCACCACCGACCCGGCTGAAGCTGCATCCGACCAAAAGCCCATCTGGAAAAGCGGGCTGGCCTGGTGCGTCACCCTGTATTTCGGCATCAATTCCCTTATCTTCTATGCGGTCATCGGCTGGCTGCCCACCATTTTGCAGTCCTCCGGCATGGCCGGCCAAACCGCCGGGATGGTCACCTCCCTGTATCAGGTGGTCAGCCTGGCCCCCTCGCTGCTGGTGCCCACCCTGGCCGGTAAACGCCGGGATCAGCGCGGTTGGCTGCTGCTGGGCTCCATCCTCAATATCATCGGCATCACCACCCTGATGGCCTCCTCCGCGGCCGCGGCGCAGGTCGCTGCCACCATCATCCTGGGCCTCGCCAACGGCTGCGCCTTCAGCATGGGACTGGCGCTCATGGGCTTCCGTGCCAAAAACGCTGTGGATGCCGCCCGGCTTTCCGGCTTTGCACAGTCGGTAGGCTATGCGCTGGCCGCTACAGGTCCGCTGGTGGTGGGCTGGCTGCATGATCTGACCCCCAACTGGAACATCGGCCTGGGGTATATCCTGTTTACCTGCATGGTGGCCCTGCTGGCCGGACAGAAAGCTGGCCGGGACGAAACCATCTAAAAACCGCACATGAGCATTTTGGCCGTCGGCTCCGCCGGCGGCCTTTCCGTACTCCCTGCACCTCCGTGGCTTCCTGCTAAGGGCAGGGGCCCACCGGCATTTCGCCCTTTGGGGCGAAATGCCGGTGAGCTCCATACTTCCCCCTTGCACCGGCTTCTCCCGTGTGCTATAGTATCCCCATCACAAAAAATATGCCCCCGCAAAGGAGAGATTACTGATGTTTATTCGCCCCACTCAAATAGAAGATTTAGACGCCGCTATGGCCCTGTACGACCACGCCCGGCAGTATATGCGCCAAAACGGCAATGACCAGCAGTGGGACGGCGGCTACCCCAGCCGGGAACTGGTGACAGAGGATATCACCAAAGGGCAGAGCTATCTCTGCTGCAATGATAATGGCACCCCGCTGGCGGTATTCTGCTTCACTGTAGGGGAAGAACCCACCTACCGTAAAATCTACCAGGGCACCTGGCTGGATGAGAAACCCTACGGCGTCATCCACCGGCTGGGCGTGGGGGCGCACCGGGGCGGCGTGTGCAGCTTCTGTCTGGCGTGGTGCTGGCAGCAGCACCCCAACCTCCGCGCCGACACCCATCGCATCAATCTGCCCATGCAGGGCTGCCTTGCCAAAAACGGCTTTCATCAGTGCGGCATCATCTACCTGGCAGATGGCGGCGAGCGGCTGGCATATCATAAAACAAAAGAAAAATAATGGAGGAACTAACTGGGCTTCTGAGAAAACGCATCGGCCGTATGGACTGGCTGGCCCAAAACAAATAAATACACAAAAACCTCCCCCGACCGGAAAGTCAGGGGAGGTTTTCTTTTGTTCTGCGGGATCAGGTCTTGGCATCCTCCGGCAGGGGCAACGGTGTGCCGCCGATGCGTTTATCCATCCACCGGAATACCACAAAGTACAGCACCACGCTGACGATCAGCGCAATGATAACATCCAGGATGCTGTGCTGCTTGATGAACACCGTGGAGGCATTGATAAGCACCGTCAGGATAATGACACCGATCTTGGCCCAGCGTGGAGTACAGCGGCAGCGGAACAGCCCAAAGACGGCGGCCATGCAGCCCAGTACATGCATGCTGGGGATGACATTGGTGTTGGTATCGGCATGGTACAGCCGCCCCACCAGCCAGGTAAAGATGTTCGGATCGGTAAATTCGGTCGGGCGCAGGTTCTGTCCATTGGGGAAAATCAGGCAGAATAAAAGCGTCCCGGTAAAGGCGATGATGATAAACCATCCGTATAGCCGAAAGCTGTGGTCATCATTGGCAAAAAGGTAAATGGCCGTGGCGATAAGCAGCGGATACCACAAGCAGTAGAAGATAACAAAGTACTCGCAAAAGGGAATCAGATCATCCAGCGGCAGGTAGCTCACCCAGTAATCGCAGGTGGAGGGTACCAGCTGCTCCACAATGAAAAACAGCAGCAGATATACCGGGATATACAGCATATACCATGCGGAGGGCCGCTTGTGCAAAAAATCTTTCAGCTTTGTCATAGGGTGTTGACCTCGGAAAAAGATAATTTGTGCCGGCATTTTGTGCCGGCGGATTTTCAATATCAATAGTATAGCTGTCCGCCTTCATAAAATCAAGATGTCATGCCACACTCCGGGGCAAATGGTGTAAAATGTTCACATTCCTGTAAAATATGACACCGCCGGCCCCTGCTGGGTACTGGTTTCGGCCGCAGGCCAGATCGCCCAAAGGGCGATCTCAGCGGGCGAAGCCCGCTGGCCCCGGCGCAGCCGGGGCGGCCTGCGGCCGGCTTGCGCCTACCCGCCCCCAGCAAAACTCCCCCAACCTTTCGGCCGGGGGAGAGCTGTTTCTCTTTGCTTACACGGTGATGACCTTGCCCGCCTTGGTCATGGTCTCCACAATGTCATACATGTTGCCGATGGTGCCGCACTGCAGCTTGTCGGTCAGCCCGTAGAAATTCAGGCAGGTGCCGCACACAATCAGCTTGACGCCCTTTGCTTCCAGTACCTTCAGGTGCTCTATGGTCTGCTCGTTCTCAGTCACCAGCCGCACGCCGTTGTTCATAAAGCAGATGGCGGAAGGCAGGTCAGGCTTCTCGCTCAGGGTGTAGAAGAACATCTTGATGAGGGAATGGCCCAGCTCCGGGTCGCCCTCACCGATGACATCCCGCCCGGCAAATACCACATAGTCGCTCGCGGCGGGCACAGCGCAGTTCAGCAGCTCCTCAGGCATCTCCTGAGCCGGCGCGCCGGTGCGGTGCATGGTAATGGTATAGCAGCCGTTCTCCTCGGCGGTCTCGGCGGCAAAGCCCTGGCTCTCCGCCAGGCGGCTCAGATTCTGTACGGCTATGGCATTATCCACCGTGATGGAAAGCGCCTCGCAGCCGGTATCCATCTCTTTTTTGGCCATCATTACGGGCATGGGGCAGGCCTTGCCTTTTGCGTCAATATGATTCATCACAATACCTCCTGTAAATGTATTTTCAGAACGGTTATTCCGCCAATAGTATACCGCTATACCTCGTAAAATGCAAGCCCATGCCATCGTTTACGAAAATTTAACGGAAAAATCCCTTGCAAATCAAAATCTTTTCGATAGAATAGATACTATACCTTAAGGAAATCTTAATCTCTCCTTTTTTATTCTTATCCATCATCCACCTGAAAGCGAGGGACTCCCTTGATCCTCACCATTCTCATCCTGCTGGGTATCGGCCTGGCCGTCTATACCTGCATCCTTCACAGCATTGGCCCCATCCTTGGCATCCTGCTGGCCGTGGGCTATACGCTGGGCTGCATTATTGTTTTTTTGCTGCTGGTGGCGCTGTTGTCAGTATTCATCCGTATCGATCGCCCCGCCGACCGCAGGACCCGCTTCTACCACTGGCTCATGACCAACATCGTGCAGGTGGGTATGTTCTTGCTGCGGGTGCGGGTCAATGTTACCGGCCGGGAGAAGATCCCACACGATACCCGCTTTTTGCTGGTCAGCAACCACCGCACCATTTTCGATCCCGTCCTCACCATGGCGGAGCTTTCGGAATTCACCCTGGCCTTTATCTCCAAAAAGGAGAATTTCAAGATCCCCATTGTCAATAAACTCATGCATATGTGCTTCTGCCTGCCGCTGGACCGCGAGGATAACCGCGCCGCCGTTAAGACCATCAATGAAGCGGTGGAGCTTTTGGATGAGAATGTCGTTTCCATGGGCATCTACCCGGAGGGCCAAACCAATAAAACCGAGGAGCCACTGCTGCCCTTCCGCAATGGCGCTTTCAAGATCGCCCAAAAGGCCAAAGTCCCCATCGTAGTCTGCGTCATCGAAAATACCGAAAAGATCCTCAAGAATTTCCCCTGGCAGCCCACCACCGTCAATCTTAAGGTACTGGAGGTGCTGCCCTACGATAGCGAGCACCGCGGCACCAGGGATGTCAGCGAGCATGTGTGGCCGCTGATGTATCACGCCCTGGTGGATTGCTACCCCGGCAGCGGTACCCCGCACCAGTACGCGGAACAGCCCGCCCCGGAGAAAACCGAATAAACAGAATAAAGAAAAACACCCCCCGGCCGCAGTGACCGGGGGTATTTTTATAAAGTTTTAGTCCTTGATCCCGTCGATCAGCTCCAGCAGCTCTGCCTTGGGCCGGAAGCCCACCGTGCGGCCGGTCAGCGCGCCGTTTTTGCTGAAGATCAGCGTCGGGATGCTGCTGACCCCAAACTGGGCCGCCAGCCCCGGCTCGTCATCCACATTCACCTTGCAGAACTTGATGGCCGGCTCCTCCGCCGCCAGCTCCTCGATGACCGGCGAAAGCATCCGGCAGGGACCGCACCACGGCGCCCAAAAGTCGATGCACACCGGCCGGTCGGCGTTTACTACTTCCTGTTCAAAATTTTCCGCGTGCAGTTCGGTTATATTCATTGCCATATCATTTTTCATCCTTTCTCACCGGGTGTTCCGGTTATTTATATTATACCACAGCAGTATAGTTATAGCAAGGCTTCCGTCAAAAAATCTCCATGTTGCAGGAATTTCAATGAGAAACTTTCATATTTCCAGCCTTTCTACCGTCTTTTTTATCAAAAAGCCAGCTAAGATGAATTTATGATTTGGAAAAACTACAAAAAATGCGTTAAACCCGTTGACATTTCGGCTTTCATCCGCTACAATATGCAACATAATAAAAAGCAACGAAGGGAATTAGTAGTACAAGGATCCCCCAAAGAGAGCAGCCGGTTGGTGAGAGGCGCGGGTGTGGTTTTGTATGAAGCTCTCCCGGAGCCGCGCACCGAAAGGGAACCCCGGTAGGCTGCGCTGGGCGCCGCCCATTACAGCGGCAGGGTGTCCTTGGCACCCATAAGGCTGCCGCCTGCGAGGGCGGAGCGAAGTAAGGTGGTACCACGCAGGCGTTTTTCGCTTTCGTCCTTATGCCGAAGTGCAGGGGCGGGGGCGTTTTTTTATACCCTTTCCCGCACAAATCCCGTAAAAAATTGTGTAGAGAAAGGAAGTATCGTAAATGCTTGAAACCATCAGCAGTATCAATTCTACCGTCAATGGCATCGTGTGGGGTGTGCCCGCCATGGTGCTCATCTTCGGCGTGGGTCTGTACCTCAGTATCCGCACCGGTTTCCTCCAGTTCCGCAAGTTCGGCACCGTGTGGCAGAACACCATCGGTAAGCTGTTCCATCGCTCCACCGAGGCTGGTCGCGGCGCCGTCACCCCTTTTCAGGCGGTCTGCACCGCCTTGGCAGCTACCGTCGGCACCGGCAATATCGCCGGTGTGGCAGGCGCTATCGCCATCGGCGGCCCCGGCGCTGTTTTCTGGATGTGGATCTCCGCCCTGTTGGGCATGGTGACCAAGTACAGCGAGGTTACGCTGGCCGTCCACTACCGCCAGAAGAATAAACACGGCGACTGGGTCGGCGGCCCCATGTATTATATCCAGAACGGTCTGGGCAAGAAGTGGAAATTCTTAGGCGTACTGTTTGCCATTTTCGGTATATTTGCGGTATTCGGCACCGGTAACGCTACGCAGGTCAATACCATCGTTGCCTCCATTGATACCGCGCTCATCAGCTTCGGCGTAATGGAAGCCGGCAGCACCGCCACCCTCAATCTCATTCTCGGCATTGTTATTACTGTTTTGGTCGGCATGATCCTGCTGGGCGGCATCAAGCGCATCGGTCATGTGGCAGAGCGTCTGGTTCCCATTATGGCGCTTTTGTATGTGGTGCTGGGTCTTGGCGTTATCATTGTTCACATCGGGAATCTCCCTGTGGCGTTCTCCTCCATCATTAAGGGCGCGTTCAATCCCACCGCTGTGACCGGCGGCGTAGTAGGCGCCATGTTCACCGCCGTACAAAAGGGTGTTGCCCGCGGCATCTTCTCCAATGAAGCCGGTCTTGGTACTGCCTCTATTGCCCATGCAGGCGCCGAGGTCAATGATCCGGTGCAGCAGGGTTTGTTCGGTGTCTTTGAGGTGTTTGTGGATACCATCATCATCTGCACCTTTACCGCGCTTGTTATCCTGTGCAGCGGCGTGCCCATCAACTTTGGCGCGGATGCCGGCGCAGAGCTGACCATCAGCGGCTTTACCAGCACCTACGGCAACTGGATCACCATCTTTACCGCCGTGGCGATGTGCTGCTTCGCCTTCACCACCATCTTGGGCTGGGGCCTGTACGGTGCCCGCTGCAGCGAGTACCTCTTCGGTGAAAAGGTCATCAAGCCCTTCATGGTCATCTATTCCCTGGTTGCCATTATCGGTGCCACCGTCAAGCTCGATCTCCTCTGGAGCATCGCCGAAACCTTCAACGGCATGATGGCCATTCCGAACCTCATCGCCGTGGCGCTGCTTTCCCCGGTCGTTCTTAAACTCACCAAGGAGTACTTTACCCGGCCCAAGGAAAGCCCCCTCTGCAAGTAACAGAGCAATGATTTGATATCCCGGATTTTCTCCTGCAAAGGGCAGCGCTGCGGCGCTGCTCTTCTGTTTTGCATAAAAATTACACAAGAATTTGTGCACCTCCCCAAAATTTCTCATTTAGGTTGACATCCCCTGCCCAAAAGTGGTAGTCTTATCCTGTTCTTATATCCCCATGGGGATATTTTTGTGTTTGCTCCGCAAACACAACCCCACCTGCGGGAAAAATAAAAAAGAGAAAGAGGTATACAAAATGAAAAAGTTTTTAAGCATTTTGCTGGCTGTCCTTATGCTGGCCGTCATGCTGCCGGTGACGGCGATGGCGGAGGAGGGTGCTGCGGGTAATGGTTCCCAGTCCAACCCCTATACGCTGGAGCAGCTTGGCGCTATGACTCGTGATGCTTACATCGCTGCCCAGGAACGGCTCGGCGGAACTATGTATGTCACCGTTGGCAATTATAGCTATGATACTAACGGTGTTCTCGGCAATGGCGTTCGCAATGATACCACCGGCCAGACTGAAGACCGCAGCGTGCTGAATGGCTACAATTCCAATGGCTACCTTGGCGAGAAAAATGACGGCACCAAAGGTAATGACGGTGCCAACGGTAAAAATATTGTTTTTGTTGGCGGTACCATTACCAGCGGTGCTACCGGTTATACCAATATTGATAACATCGGTACCAGCCTGCTGTTGGCTGTTCCGGCCTACACCCATGTAACCTTCCAGGGCACCACCTTTAACGGTGTGTTCAGCTTTAACTATCAGCTTTACACCAGCCCCTGGAGCCAGCTGGGCTGCGTGGATTTTGAGAACTGCACCTTTAATGGCATTATCGTCGGTGCTATGGCTACACAGAGATTGGTTTTCAATAACTGCACTTTCAATAACTACACCAATACGACTGATGCCAACAATTCCAACCCCACTTGGATCAGACCTGCCTACGGCAACTGGAGTCCCGATGATAACAAGGGACAGGGAAGCGACTTCAGCTCCCTCACCAGCATTACCTTCACCAACAACAAGGTTACCAGCACCCGTCCTGTCAAGTTTGAGTTTATTTCTCAGTGGGATATTACTACAGCCATTACTGCTACCGATATACCGCTTCACGACTTCCGACGGCGTGATCCATCAGCTTTCACCTGAAAGCGCTGATCGCTATAAGGAGTTCGTGGAACGGACGGTAAGGTCGCAGGCTGCCGAGGAACAGACAGAGCGGCTGCATGGAGCTGCGGCAGCCCTGAACTTCAGAGCGCTGTGATGGCGGCGGCAAGGGGCAAAAGCTCCCCTTGCCGCTTTCCTGACCTGATATCGGCGGATAAGGTGGCGAACTAACGATAGAGTTGCCAAGTCCAAAGGAATGTGACAGGGTTGGCGCGAAAGGACGACCAAACGGTCGGCGGTGTCCTCTTGATTTACTTCAGGGGCTTCAACTACATAAAAGTGCCCCCTGCTCCAAAGGAGAGGGGGTGATGCCCATGGTTACATGGAATGAGTTTTCTGCTTACTCCGGTGTGATTATCGATATCATTACACTCGTTGTAACCATTATGAAGAAGAAGTAACCGCCCTGCCCTCACAAAGCAAGCGGTTACTAAACTTCTTGTTCTTTGAGGACTACCGTCACCGGTCGCCCTTTCACCTTTATTGTAGTCCACCCCGTAAAAAAAGTCAACACCGTCCGTGTGATTTGACAGAAGCTCCTGCAGTCAACCTTGACTGCTTTTTCTACCGGTGCGTTAGCACCACATACTGCGGCGGGGTGATTGAACAACAGCCGATGAAGAGAAAAAGGACGGCTTATAAAAACTGCGGTTTTCATAAGGCAAGCAATGAATTTGTATATACAAATTCGCTTGCAAGGGGAGAACCCCTTGACTCCCGCACCGAAAAAGGCCGCGACGCAGCCGCCTCTTTTCGGTTCCTTTTGGGGACAAAAGGAACAATCGCTTGCGCTCAATAAAGCTGTTGTTCAAGTTGAACAGTAAAATAATGGGAGGTATTATCATGGCAAACGAAAAGAAAGAAACAGGCTTTTTCTTGCGTCTGACCTCAAAAGAAAAAGCCCGGCTCCAGCGCCGGGCCAATGAGGCGAAAATGCCGTTGAGCCGGTATCTCCTGGAGATGGGCTTAACCGGGAAAATAGTAAACTATGATTATCTGCTGAAGTGCTTTCTGCAGATGCGGCGCATCGGTAATAACATCAACCAGGCAGTGCGGATTATGAACACCTTTCACTCTGACTGTGAAGGCGAGTTCGAATATGTGCTGCGGGAAATGAACAGGCTGCAGGATGTACTGGATCGATATATTGAACGGGAGCTGAAGGAGAATAAACATGGCGTATTTGAAGGTGCTGCCGGTGGTGACAAACACCCACCTGAACAATCTGATTAAATACATTACCCGGGTCGATAAAACGGATGGCAGGGTTTTTGTAAGTGCGGCGGGCTGCCGGGTCGAAACTGCAATAAAAGACTTTAAGAAAATACGGGAGATTTCCGGAAAACAAAGGGGGCTTGTCGCCCATCAGCTGGTCCGTTCCTTTCCGGCCGGAGAGGTGGATCCGGAGCAGGCGCAGCAGATGGCCGAGGAGCTTGCGGCAAGAATGCTGCCAGGGCATCAGTATATCGTTTGTACCCATGTTGACCGGGATCATATCCATACCCATATCGTCTTTAATTCCGTAAGCTATCTTACCGGGGAGAAATATCACAACAACAAAAAGTCGTTGCGGATCATGCGGGGGGAAAGCGACAATCTCTGCAGGAAGTACGGGCTTTCTGTAATAGCGCCAAGCGCCCGCAGCGGGCTGGACCGGCGAACACTGGAGGCAGCGCGGCAGGGCGGCAGCTGGAAGGTGCAGTTGGCCATTACTCTTGATGATCTCATTGACCGGGTAACATCCCTGCCGGAGCTGCAGGAGGAGCTGCAGAAGGCCGGCTTTAATATTGAACGGTGGACAGAACGAGATGCCACGGTCCGCAAGGAAGGGGAGGTAAAAGCAATCCGGCTTTCGACTCTTGCCAAGCAGTTTGGATGGCAGTATTCCATGTCGGCGCTGCAGCGGCGGCTGATGGGCGAAGAGATAGAGCTGCCGGAGCCATCCGAACCGGCAGCATCGGCCGAAGCAAGTGAATGGCGCCGATACCAGGCATGGGCCTTTGAGCAACGCCCGGCCTCATTGAAAATGAAGCGGCAAGCCAACCTGTTGGCACGGTCGGTCTGGTATAACAAGGACCCCGCACGAGCAGCAGCCAAGGCGCTTACGCTGCTGGCGCTGCAGCACCGGGATAGGAAAATTGGGAAAGCCATCGGGGAGCTCATCGGCCGGGCAACGGTCCTTCGCCGGGAGGCACCGTTAAGCGAAGGCCAGATGTGCGGCAACATGGATTACCGGACGCTGACCGGGGCACCAGGTAAGAACATTTCTGTCCGGCTGCCGGCAGCGGAATTGATCAAGCTGCAAACGGCGGAGTTCTTCTTTGCCGCTCGGCTGCAAAAGAACGGGACGGCCGATGTGACATTTAAGGAACCGGATATTGAAAAAGCGTCTGTGCTGCTCGGTATCAGCATAAAGGAGTTGCTGGACCCGGCAGTTTCCAGAAACGCTTGGGGGACGCAGGCGGACATTATGGAGGAGCTGCGGGAGTTGGCCAAAGAAAAGCGCTCCCGCATCTGGCGGATGCAGGTTTCGCCGGCCGAGGTACGGCAGTTACAGCAGGCCGGAGTGACGGTGGCTTTTTGGCGGAAGAAAACGGCGGTTGGAATGTATGATGCCTGCTTTATGGAGGAGGACCTCCTGAAGGTCTGTACCGTCTGCGGAAAAGACTATGCGGCAGAACGGCAAAGGCGAATAGCACAGGATGCCAGAGCAGACTATGCCAGGCTGAAGGCCGACGCCGGCCGAAAGGGCGATAGGATTATTTATCGTGTGGTGGATGAGATGCTGTATCTGCAGCTCCGGCAGTCTAAACTGCCAATGGCTGCGTTCCCGAAGGACGCCGCTTACAATGTGGCTTTTATGGAAAGCAAGCTGAAACGATACGAACAAATCCTGCGGGAGGCCTCGATACAGCAGGAGCAGCAGCGAAGGAGCGGACTTCATAACGGAGGCCGGGAAAACTAATACGAGCAGCAATTCCTATCACGCAAAAGGCGCCCCGGCAAAAGCAGAGGCGCCTGATTGCTATGGATTAAAAGTTATGGGACTCATTGTTGTTCCCCGTGCATACTCCGGTTACGGTACAATATGCGCGGAAACTACTTGTGGAAGTATGGCCATACTTATCGGACACGGTGTACGGCTGCACAATGGATGCCTTATCATTTGCGGAATTAGAATTGTGGGTGGTTATGTTACCTAATGCATACGCGCTATTGGCCTCATACCTTTCAAAAGAAGGATCCAAATTCAACGGCCCTGCAGCAGCGCTTGTACCGGTCCATGTAAACGAGAAAGAAAGCTCAAGTGAACAGATAATTGTGCCACTGCGGAACCAGGTATGACAGATGTCAATCCCGGCAGCATTTCCGCCGGCCGTATTAAGAATAGGCGCAATACTCTTTTCCTTATATACAGTTTCGACGCAGGTAAAGCCGCCTTCAGCTTCTACTATGGCAAGTGAGAGCAATTCGAAATTTGATGGTTTATCGAGCGAAGATAATGAAGCATTTGAATAAGACTTGTGATGGTCAATGAAGAGGTTTTTCTAAATCGAGCACTATCCCTAAAGCTGACCCAGACATCAAAAGCCTCCTGGACCTGTTCATTGGGGATTTCCAGCACATTCAATTCATCGTAGCGGTAACGGGGCTGCTCCACCATGACGGAGGGATTGGCAAGCAGATCGGAGTATTTACGAATGACATTGATGACATGCTGGAACACGCCGGTTCTTACCGTTCCCGAGGCCGCAAAGGCCATGGTGAAGGTGATGGCTGCAGCGCTCTGGTCGCCGGTATTGGTAGCAGCGCTCCGGTCGCCGGTGTTGGTAGCAGCGCTCCAGTTGCCGGTGTTGGTAGCAGCGCTCCAGTCGCCGGTATTGGTAGCAGCGCTCCGGTCGCCGGTATTGGTAGCAGCGCTCCGGTCGCCGGTGTTGGTAGCAGCGCTCCAGTTGCCGGTGTTGGTAGCAGCGCTCCAGTCGCCGGTATTGGTAGCAGCGCTCCGGTCGCCGGTATTGGTAGCAGCGCTCCGGTCGCCGGTGTTGGTAGCAGCGCTCCAGTTGCCGGTGTTGGTAGCAGCGCTCCAGTTGCCGGTGTTGGTAGCAGCGCTCCGGTCGCCGGTGTTGGTAGCAGCGCTCCAGTTGCCGGTGTTGGTAGCAGCGCTCTGGTCGCCGGTATTGGTAGCAGCGCTCTGGTCGCCGGTATTGGTAGCAGCGCTCTGGTAGCCGGTAGCGTCCTCCGTTTTTCCAGTCCGCTCCTTTATGTACTCAACAGCAGCCTTTACGATACCGGGAATGCCGATTTCCGCCCGGAGGGTTACCTTTGTGCCAACCCGCTTGGTATCGTCGCTTTGCATTTCATCCGTTACGCCGTCAAGGTCAGCCACGAAGAAGCGGCTATCTGCTGGGGCATAATGTCCGAACACATCCAGCGGGTACTCGCAGCCGTGGAATCCTTTTTCGCACAGTTTCGCTTCCTCCTCCACATATTCTTTGCCAAGATCGAATTGGAAACCGCGGCATTTCATGTCTTTATCGGTGCCTTTGTAGACGATCACTTGACATCCCTCCCCTTATCGTGTATATTTGTGGTGGTGGTTGGGTCTCCGTCTCTGACGGGGGCCTTTCTTTTTTTGTATTCCTCCTGCTGGCGGCGGATACAGCGCAGAACCCATGCTGTGAAGTTGCAGTAACCCATTTCGATAAGCTGCTGACGGAACTCCGACATATTCACATAACCCAAAGGAATACGCACAGACAGTTTATAGTTTGCTTCCCGCTTCCTGCCGGGCTTGTCCGCTATCAGCGCTTCGGCTTCTGCAGTACGCCGGATGCCATAATACTCCGGCCGTTTGCACATACTGTCCAGCGGCTTGGTGTAACCGGGGAACTTCTCCCGGATAACTGCTATCCTCTCGTTCTGCTCCATGGTCTTACCTCACCAGCAGCAGAATAGCCGCTGCTACGAAGATGGTTCCCATTCCGAGGACTACGGCCAAGGCTTCCTGCAGCCACTCCTTTTTACTCATCTTCCTGTACCTCCTTTTGCGGAAGCTCCGGCATGAATGCCCACCACTGGACTTCGATAGCGGTATCCACATTATCTTCGCTGACATTGAACACCTGATGCTTGGTGCTGAATGGCAAGGTAGCGTATCTTCCCGGATTTGTCTGGCACAGGTAATGCCCGTCCTTGCTGGGTACGATCTCATCCGAGTTAAACCACCGGATAAAGGTGTTGGTTGTTGCTTCCATGTTGTTCCTCCTTCTTTTCCACCCCATTTGGTGGGAAAAATTTCTTGACATCCTTTATGGGGATAAATAGGGCATCGCAGACCTTATAGACTTCCTCCAATGTCCATGGGGTCTTGCAAATCATTCTGTCGCTGATTTGCTGGCGGCTCATACCTGTGCGCTTCCCAAGGCTTGTCTGGTCATGTCCGAGCTCCAGCATCAGTGCCCGCAGCCTGCGGTAGGTATCAACTTTCCTTGACATTATCCTCCTCCCTTTCCTTAATAAGCTCGTCCAGCGCAGCGTTAAACTTCTGCTCGGCTCCCTTTGGGCTTCTGTGGCCGTTGAGAACCATGCAGACATACGCCTTGGTCACGCCAAGTTTTTCGGCGACCTGTGTCATGGTAACTCTGTTGTTGTGCATCTTGCCGACCATGTCGCCAGTCCATTGTGCAGGCATCCAAACTGTCCTCCTTTCTTTAATTTTTTGTTGCAAGAGTAAACAAAGTGTGCTATCATATTTATGGGATAAATATTGCGCTACCCTGGCGATTGCTGGGGCACTTCGGTTTACTCCGCTGACCATGTTCCTATTATACAGTTTACTCTGTTATCCGTCAAGGGGAAATGCGCAACTTTGTTAACTTTGTAGGCTTGCACAAATAAGGGGCGTGTTAACTGTGTTTTATGACAATTATTTGAGGCTTTGTAACTCTGTGCGCAAAACGCCAAGTGCTGTTGCATTGGAAATTGGGCTGACAAAGCCATCTGTTTCCAGATGGAAGTCAGGGTCTATGCCAACCGATGCAACGCTTCAAAAGGTCGCCGATTACTTCGGCATCACCGTTGACGAGCTTTTGGGCAAAGAAAAACAGCCCACTGAAGGTGAGCTGCATCCCGCCAATAAAAAACTTATGGAGCTTTCCCGGACTCTTTCGCCGGAGGAAGCCGAGAAAGTATATAAGGCCATTTCGCTGCTATTAGAGAAATAGCTCTTTCGCATTGTTCAGGTGTCATTTGTAAAATAAGCTGCTCTAACGCCGTGTTCCAATCCATTGGTGTTCCTCCTCTTTTGTCAATTATTGTCGAATAAAAATCCTTCCAAATTCAGCATGTATTTGGTACAATTCAATTGTAACAAATTGCATTGCCAATATGTACTGACAAATGTTGCGGTTTTGGCGTCAAATTTGTCATGCTTTACGGACAAAAGTGCCCGGTAACAAAAAACAGGAGATGAGTTTGTGAATTCAGACGAAGAAAGGAATTGGGAAAACTTTTTGCTGGAGGTAGCCACAAAACGGCAGGAGCAGGGAATGACACACAAGGATTTGGCCGACAATGCCGGGACAGTTGAGAGGACGATCTCCCGGCTGCTTTCGGAGCCGACCAAAAACCCAAGCCTGTTTCTTGTCGCCTCCGTCTGCCAAGCGCTGCACATATCTCTCGACAAGCATTTCGTGAAGGAAGTCTATAACAAAACAGACAGCCAGAACAGCGAAGAAATGATAGAGGTTCTGAAAGAGCAGGTGCGCCAGCGCCGGAAGCTGTCCAAAACACTCTTCGCAGTTATTTTTGTCCTGCTGGCGATGATGATTTTATACCTCGTCCTAATCGATGCAAATAACCTTAACTACGGTTTAATTCGGGATTAAGAACAGATGTTCTTTCCAAATATAATCGTACACCGTAAAGTGTACAATAATCAGTACTGGAGGAGACGACTATGGAGGAAATGGAGAAAACAACACCAGAGATCAAGCCAAAGAAGAAAAAAACGATGGTAACAGCAATAATCCTAATTGTTATCATAATTGCAATCATCGGAGCGCTTGCCGGTGGAGAAAAGGATAAAGACAAACAGGACAATCAGCAAAATCAGCAGCAACAGCAAGAGGAGCAAAACGCAGAAGTGGATATGTCCGTAGTCGCTTCGGCCATAAAAACTGTGCTTGATAAAAATGCGGAGGGCACAGGGATTGAGTACTCTTTAGAATACGATGACACCGGTCTTGTTATAGCAGCAAAAGCGTCAGGAGTAGCTGCAGAAGTGGCGCAAGCAAAAGCGGACGGATACGACGATACATACGAGCCATGGGTAACAATGCGTGAAAGCATGGTTAAACTGTGCAATTCGATATCTGATGCTGTTGATACGCTTGGCGCAAAGGATAAATATGTAACAGTCACAGTGGTCAACGATGCCAATGAGGACAACACCCTCTTGACGATTATGAACGGCGTGGTTGTATACGATGTAATGGCAGAAAAATAAAAAAACACCGCCCCCGGAAACGAGGGCGGTTAATTGCAGGAGGATAACATGAAAGAGAGAACAAATACTGCAAAATGGTTGGAAAAGCAAGGTCGCTGGCAAATAGCCGTGCAAAAGGACGGCGTGAGAAAAACATTTACCAGCAGCAGGCCCGGACGGGAAGGGCAGCGGGAAGCAAATCGCAAGGCTGATGAATGGTTGTCATCTGGCATCAGTGGAACCAAGCTGCGCCTGTCAGAGCTGCACGAAAGCTATATGGAGCAGCTGAAAACGCATACAACAATAAGTAACTGGCGTCCAGTCGACGCACGGTGGCGGAAGTGGATAGACCCGCAGATCGGGCACATGAAAGCATCTGCACTTTCAGACGCCGTGCTGCAGCGCGTGGTTGACCATGCGTATCAAGAGGGGCAGCTATCCAAAAAGACCCTCAACAACATAAAAGCAGATCTTACCTCTTTCTGCAAATATCTCCGCAAAGCGAAAGTGAGCAATTACACTCCGGAGGATATAGCTATCCCCAAAAGCGCGAGGGCAAGCAGGAAGAACATCTTGCAGCCGGAGCATGTCATTAAACTTTTTGCCGAAGATACGACAACGCTTTATAATAAGCGCATAGTCGACCCGTTGGTGAATGCTTACCGCCTTGAAGTCCTTACCGGTCTGCGCCCCGGAGAGCTGCGCGGCTTGATGCGCAATGATATTGATTTAGAAACGGGGAAAATCATCGTCAGACGCTCCATAAACGAATACGACGAAATCACTACAGGCAAAAACGAAAACGCTGTACGCGCCGTTTTCGTCGGCGAGATGGGCAAGGAGGTTTTGAATAACCAGCTCGCCCAATCAAACGGGCTGTATCTCTTTGATGTAAAGAGGGGAGAGCACTACCGCAGAAGCTGGAAAAGGTATTGTGAAGCAAATGATATCCCACAGACAACGCCTTATGAGCTGCGGCACACATTTGTCTCAATGGCACAAGCGCTGCCGGAGGGTTGGGTAAAGCAGCTGGTCGGGCATTCCAAGAGCATGGATACATTCGGGGTTTACGGGCACGCTGTTGCCGGAATGGAAAAGCAGATAACAAGCGCTCTTGATGATGTTTTCGGCGGTATTTTGGCTACGCAGGAATAAAAGTGAGTTATTTTGTGAGTTACAAGGAAAAAGAAAAAGCCCAGTTTTCGCTTGAAACTGGGCTTTTCTTGTGGCGGAGATGGAGGGATTTGAACCCTCGCGGCACTTTCGCACCCTACTCCCTTAGCAGGGGAGCCCCTTCACCACTTGGGTACATCTCCAAGGGCTACGAATTACTGTCGGAGGTGTTGGCGGAGAGGATGGGATTCGAACCCATGGCTCTGATGAGTCACCGGTTTTCAAGACCGGCTCCTTAAACCGCTCGGACACCTCTCCACGGCTTTATATCGTACTCCAGTATATTATCATATCGGGAGGGGGTTCGTCAAGCGGAAATTGGATTATTTTTGCGCGGCGGGGGTAAGGGCGGCGCCGGGGTAGTAGTGCAGCAGAATCTCCTGATAGTTTTTGCCGTGCTGTGCCAGGTACTGTGCCCCGGCCTGAGAGAGCCCCACCCCGTGTCCGTAGCCCAGCACATCAAAGGTGAAAAGCTCGTTTTTGTATTCCACGGTGAAGGCGGCGCTGCGCAGCCCCAGCAGGGTGCGCAGCTGCTGGCCGGTCAGCACGCGGTCGCCGGCCTGCACCGCCGTGACATACCCGGCTTCGCTGCGGGTGAGGACCTTGAGCCATTCTTCCGGCTTTTGTCCGGTGAGGATGGACTGGGCGGTCAGCTTTTTGCGCAGCTCGGCGGCGGTGATGGTGACAGTGCTGCGGTACCCGGCGGCTTCTTTATCCCAGTGGCTATCGGCGGGGGTGAGGTAGGGAAGGGGACCCTCCCACACATTTCCGGCGTCTTCGGTGGTTTTTCCGGCGCTGATGGCAAAATACGCTGCCACGATGGGCTGGCCTTCGTAGGTGATGAGATACCGCATGGCTTTTTCGGCGGCCTTGATGATTTTTTCACGGTAGGCTTTGTAGTGATCGCCCCACATGGCTTTCATGGTGTCATCGGTGATATAGCCCAGCCGCTTGGCGGGATCGGCTGAAAAATCGGCGCCGTTCAGCTCCTCTGGGGGATCGGCCCGGCGGAGTGCCGCCAGGTAGTGGGCATTGGTGTAGGCGGCCATGCCCTGCGCGATGAGGGCATCTTCTTCGTAGGAGGCGGGCATTTCCGCCGCGATGGCCCCGGCTACATAGTCTGCCGCGGGGATTTCCGCCACCTGGCCGGTGGTTTCATCCAGGATGCGGAAGGAGGGGAGAACGGAGAAGGTATCGGCTGGTGGCTCTTCCGGTTCCTCGCGGTCGGTGCCGGGGAGGATATTGCTTTGCTGCGGTGTTGGATCGGATGTGGTTCCGCCGGGCAGACCGGTGCCCAGCGGGGTGCCGCTCCAGGCCAGTACCAGCAGCGGCAGCGCCAGCATAGCGGCGGCAGCGCCGCCCAGCAGTCCCCAATCGGCTTTCATAGGCTTTTCCTCCATGGCTGGAATGTGCGGGGCAGAATCCCTGGCAGGCCGCGCCCCGCGAAGCGGTGCCCCCACAGGGGGTACCGCTTCCTCCGCCCCATAGGGGCGGGCCGCCCGTGCGGGGGCGCGGCGCCGGGATGCTGCACCGGCTGGGGAATGTTTGTCCCCACTACCGGCATGATATGCTGCGAGGGTGTAAAAAATGCAGCGGGGTGATCGCTCACTCCGCCGCGAGGGGAAATCCATTATTCGGTTTTCGCCGTAAACTCAATCTGCAAAATCGCCGAGAGCATCGCCGCCTCGTCCTCATTCAGCACCGTGGCGCATGCTCCGCTGTAATCCACTACCCGGCGCTCCTCCGGGAAGAAGCCGTACAGCGTCTTATCCAGCATAAAATAGTGGGCGCAGCTTGTGGGCAGTTCGCAGCCCTCCCAGCGCTCGCCGCTGTCATAAAACATAGCGATTGCCTGCTCATAGTCGTTCCCGAAAAGCTGTGAGGAAACGGCAGCCATTGCGTCATAATCCATCATGTCCGGAATGGGCTGTTCTCCTACCGAGACGATCTTACTCTTGAACTCCTCGAACAGACCGCGATCCGAGTCAATCTCATCGGTGGCGTACTCCTTTTTCACGCTGCCGTCGCCGCCTGCCGTACTGGGGTTCGGCGGGGGAGCCATCATCAGTCCGTCGGCCGGCGGCCCGCCGGTCGCCGCGCCATACCACTGGTCTTGGTTCTCCGCCTCATTCGGCGCCAATGCCGCGTCATAGCTCGACTCGTCCTGCGAGGCCTTGTTTTGCAAGGAGCTGTTCTGCAGCAGGAATGCAGTGCCTGCCGCCAGCACCAGCACAGCGGCAATGCTGCCCCAGCGCCGCCACTGCAGCCATATCACGCCCCCCTTTTTCTTTGGAGCGGCAGCCTGTTGATCTGCGGTGTCCATTCGCTCAAACAGCGCCGCAGCGGAAAGGGAAGCGGGCAGTGCCGGATCGCCCGCATTTTTCAGCTTTTCCCGAAGAAAGTCGCGGTCAGCTTCCGCCTCGTCGTTCCACTCGGTATTCCGTTCTGTTTTACGCTCGTCCTTCACCTTGCCGCCTCCTTTCCATCGGTATCTTGTAATTGCAGCCGCAGCTTTTTCAGCGAACGGGAGAGCTTGCTGCTCACCGTACCCTGCGGCATCTCCAGCATGCTCGCAATCTCCCGCATGGTATAGCCCTCCAGCACCGAGAGCAGCACGATCTGCCGCTCCTCCGGGGAGAGTGTGCCCAGCGCTTCGCTAAGCTCTGCCCGGCGGGTGGCAGTTTCCGGCATCGCTTCCTCGGCGGTTTCGTAGTAGCTGTCCAGGTCTATCTCGTTTTTGCGGGTCACTATTTGGGCGACCTGCCGTTTGCACCGGGCGGAAAGGATGCGGAACATCCAGCTGCGGAACGCCTCCGGCTCCCGCAGGTTTTTTATGCCCTTCCACGCTTCGGTAAAGGTATCCGCCACGGCGTCCTCGGCATCCTGTTGGCTGCCCAGGGTATACAGCGCCATGCGGTACAGGTCGCCGGCCAGGCTTTCGTACAGCTCACCAAAGGCAGCCCGACTGCCTGCCTGCGCCTGGGTCACCAGCTGGGTGATGGTCATAACGCACCTTCCTTTTGTGATGCCGCCCCAACCGGCTTTCACCATAATAGTGTCGCCCACGGCGGATTTTGTTGCATCACATGTTAAAATTTTTGCAGGGTCCCGCTATGCGCCCCGCGCGGCCGACCCTATGGGCCGGCCTGCCCGCCCCGTAGGGGCGGGTTCGTGCTGCCCCCGTAGGGGGCAGCACGGCGCGGGGCGCAGGAAGCCGGGATGCTGCAGCAAATACCTTCGCGGAAAAACAGGGGCCTTGCGGGTGGAGAAAGGCGGGTGCACTGCAGCGGGGAGGGCTGCCCGTAAGGGTCAGCACGACTGAAGCAGAGGGGCGCCCGATGTATGGCCGGTGTCCATACCAAGCGAAGGTTCCTTCTGCCGCTATTTTAGCACACCGGCGCCCAAATGAAAACCCCGCCCCGTGTAAGATAGTGCTTTCCTTTTGCGGGCGGGCGTGGTATAATGAAGCGTAAAGTGAGAAGCTATATCCATTTTTCCCGGCCGCACCAGCGGCGGGGCCGATCCAACGACCGAAACGGAGGGATCTTATGCAGGAACGATTGAACCAATATCGTCCTATTCTTGCGGTGCTGATAGTGGCCTGCGGCCTGATGGCCGCCGTCACCTCCCGCTACGATATGACCCTGTTCTATATCTGCCTGGGGGCGTGGGCATTGCTCTCCCTTGGGTGCATCATCTGGATGACAGTTATCACCCAGCAGAACCGCCGCCGCTTTGGAAGATTGAAGGATTCGCTGGAGCACATCATGAGCGACGCCGTGCTGTCCCTGCCCATGCCGTCCCTCATCGTGCGGGAAAGCGGTGAGGTGGTGTGGAGCAATCCCCCCGCCAAGCAGGGGGTGTTCCCCGGGCAGGAGCTGTTTGGGCATAATATAGCGGAGCTGGTACCCGGACTGGATTGGCAGGCCGAAAGCAGCGCCGAAGGCCGGGATATCGTGATAGGGGAGCGGCACTACACCGTGTTCCTCATGCACTCCAGCTCCACCAAGGAGCCGCTGACCATCATCTGCCTAGTGGATGATAACGACCTGAAGCACTATACCCAGGAATACTTTGATTCCCGGCCCTATGTGCTTACCATGCTCATTGATAACTACTCCGAGCTGTTTACCGATGCCAAGGAAAACGAGCGCAGCCGCACCATGGGGCAGATCGAGCATATCATCGAGACCTTTGCCGAGGAAAACCACGGCTTGGTAAAAAAGCTGGACCGCGACCGCTTCCTTGCGGTGGTGGAGGAGCGCTATATGAAGCGGGTCATTGAGGACCGCTTCCCCATTCTCAATGCCATCCGGGCAGTGGATACCGGCGACCGCAACAACGCGACCATGTCCATCGGTGTTTCGCCCATGGCGGCCAGCCTGCATGAGAGCGAGACCATCTCCCGCCAGGCGCTGGATATGGCCCTGGGCCGCGGCGGCGACCAGGTGGCGCTGCGGCAGAAGAACGGCTATGAGTTTTTTGGCGGCACCGGCCGCGGGGTGGAAAAGCGCAATAAGGTGCGCGCCCGTATTATGGCCAATGCCATTACCGAAGTGGCCACCACCTGCGATAATATCCTCATCATGGGCCACCGCTTTGCCGACTTGGACTGTCTGGGCGCGGCCATTGGCATGTACGCCGGCCTTTCCACACTGGGCAAGCCCTGTTCCATTGTGCTGGATACCGAAAAGAGCTTGGCGCAGCCGCTGTACCGCCATATGCTGCAGCAGGATAAACGCTACGAGGACGCCTTTGTTTCTCCGGCGCAGGGGCTGGATATGGTGGGCCGCAATACCCTGTTGGTGGTAGTGGATACCCACATCCCCTCCATTCTGGAAAGCCGGGAGATCTACGAAGCCTGCCGCAATGTTATCGTCATTGACCACCACCGCAAGATGGTGGAGCACATTGATAACGCTATCATCTTTTTCCACGAGCCGTATGCCAGCTCCGCCAGCGAAATGGTGGCCGAGCTGGTGCAGTATTTCAAGGAAGGCAAGCTGCGCATCAGCGTGGCGGAGGCCGAGGCTCTGTTGGCTGGTATCATGCTGGATACCAAGAGCTTTATCCTGCGCACCGGCGTGCGGACCTTTGAAGCTGCGGCTTTCCTGCGCCGCATGGGTGCCGATACCGTAGCGGTCCGCAAGCTGTTCGCCTCCAGTATGGAAAGCTATCAGGAGCGCAGCCGCCTAGTGAGCGCCGCGGAGGTATACCGTGGCTGTGCCATCAGCTGCACCTCCGGCGCCAATGTGGAGGGCATCCGGGTAGTGGCGCCGCAGGCCGCCGATGACCTTTTGGGCATCAGCGGGGTGGATGCTTCCTTTGTGCTGTATGAGCAGGACGGCGCCGTGAATATTTCGGCCCGCAGTATGGGCGCCATCAATGTTCAGCTCATCCTGGAAGGGATGGGCGGCGGCGGCCACCAAACCATGGCGGGCGCGCAGATCAAAGATATTACACTGGAGGATTGCCGCCAGCAGCTGCTGGTCGCCATCGACCGGTATTATGAAGAAAACCCCAAGGGAGGAAAAGACGCATGAAAGTAGTACTGAAACAGGATGTAAAAGGAACCGGTAAAAAGGGCGAGCTGGTGGAGGTAGCCGATGGCTACGCCCGCAATTTCCTGCTGAAGAGAGGCCTGGCCATCCCCGCCGATGCTGGCGCCATGAACGAGCTGAAAAATCGCGAGGCCGCCAAGGCCTACCGTTTGGCCGAGGAGCAGAAGGCCGCCGAGGAGCAGAAGGCCGCCATTGACGGCAAGACCGTGAAGCTGACCGCCAAGGCCGGCGCCAACGGCAAGCTGTTCGGCTCCGTCACCGCCAAGGAGATTGCTGAGGGCATAGAAAAGCAGCTGGGCGTCACTTTGGAAAAGCGCAAGGTTGTGCTGAAGGACGATATCAAGGCCTTTGGCTCCTACACTATCGAGGTCAAGATCTATAACGGTGTTTCCGCCAATGTATTTGTGGTAGTCGGGGAAGAATGATTCCAGCTGATATCCTTGCCCAGGAGTGCCCCCAAACCACCTACAGAAAAGGAGTGATCCCCATGCCCGCGGATTATATGACCACCGAGAGCCATCTGCCCTTCAGTTTGGAGGCGGAGCAATCGGTGCTGGGCGCTGCCCTGCTGGATGCCGGCTGCGTGCCGGATCTGGTACGGCTGGTGCGCCCGGAGTTTTTCTACCGGGAGCAGCACCGTAAGATCTTTGAGGTGATCTCCGGGAAATTTACCCTGGGTGAGCCCATCGATATCGTCACGGTGATGGAGGCCGCTGTGCGGGAGGAGATTTTCTCCACCCCGGAGGAGACCAAGGCCTACTTGGCCCAGCTGGCGCAGATGGTGCCCTCAGTGCGCAATTTGGAGGCCTACACCAATATCCTGCAAAGTAAGTACCACCTGCGGGCACTCATCACCACCTCCCGGGATATCATAGAGCAGGCGGAAGCCCCCACGGCCCAGCCGGAGGGGCTCCTGGAATATGCCGAGCAGCGGATCTATGATATCCGCAACGGCCACAATAACGATAGCCTGATCCCGGTTTCCCGCGTGGTGCTGGAGACCTTTGACCATTTGCAGCGCCTTTCCGGCGAAAACCGGGCCGATTACCTGGGGATTTCCACCGGCTACGGCGACCTGGACCGTACCATCACCGGCCTTAATAAATCCGACCTTATCCTGGTGGCGGCCCGCCCCGGCATGGGCAAAACGGCCTTCGCCCTCAATATCGCCGCCAATGTGGCGCTGCGGGGCAAAAAGACCGTCGCTATCTTTTCGCTGGAAATGAGTCGTGAGCAGCTGATGAACCGTCTTTTCGCTTCGGAGGGCGGTATCGACAGTCGTAGACTCCTCACCGGTGAGCTTTCCACCGAGGACTGGGGCAAGGTGGCCGATCTTTCCCCCCTCTTTGGCGCGGCGCCCCTCTACATGGATGACACCGCCGGTATTACCGTGGCGGAGATGAAGGCCAAGCTGCGCCGTGTGCGGAATTTGGGCCTTGTCGTTATCGACTATTTGCAGCTGATGAGCACCGGCCGCCGCAGCGATAACCGTGTGCAGGAGGTCTCCGAGATTACCCGGAGCCTGAAAATTATGGCCAAGGAGCTGAATGTACCGGTCATCACGCTGTCGCAGCTTTCCCGTGGTCCGGAAAGCCGCAGCGACCACCGCCCCATGCTGTCCGATCTGCGTGAATCTGGCTCCATCGAGCAGGATGCCGATATCGTGCTGTTCCTGTACCGGGAAGCCTACTACGAAAAAGACCGGGACGACCAGTCGGAAGCCGAGTGCATCGTGGCCAAGAACCGCCACGGCGAGACCGGCTCCATCAACCTGCGGTGGGATGGCCGCTATACCCGGTTCTTCAGCGTGGATCGCAACCGCGAATGAGCACACCGCTGGAGCAAAAGGCACTTTTGGCCCTGCGCCAATATGCCCTGTTTACCCAGGGCGACAGGATCGCTGTCGGGGTCTCCGGCGGTGCGGATTCTGTCGCTCTTTTACGCTTTTTGGCTGTCCTGCGGGAGGAATACCGCTGGGAGCTGATCGTCTGCCACATTCACCACGGGCTGCGCGGCGCTGAAGCCGACCGGGACGAGCAGTTTGTGCGGGAGCTGGCCGGGCAGCTGGGACTGCCCTATACTGTCCGCCATATTGATGCCGCCGCCCTGGCGCTGGAAAACCACCTTTCGGTGGAGGAAGCCGGCCGCAACGCCCGTTATGCTTTCTTTGCCGAAACGGCAGGGGAGGGGGGGCGCATCGCCACCGCCCACACCCTGGATGATACCATTGAAACGGTGCTGATGAACCTGATAAGGGGCACCGGTCTGCACGGGCTGTGCGGCATCCCCCGCATCCGGGGCAACATCGTCCGTCCTCTGCTGGATGTGACCCGCGCTGAGGTGGAGGAATACCTGGCCCTGCTGGGCCAGCCCTACTGCACCGATAGCACCAATCTTTCCGATGACTATACCCGCAACCGCATCCGGCACGATATTTTGCCGCGGCTTTGCGAATTGAACCCGAACTTTACCGGGGCCATGGCCCGCATGCTGCCCCAGCTGGCTGCCCAGTGGGCCCTTACCGAGCAGCTTGCCGAGAGCGCGGCGCAGCAGCTGCAGGATGCCGCCGCAGGCGGCACCCTGGATCGTCAGGGCCTTTTGGCCTTGCCGGAGCCGGTCTGCGACCGGCTGCTGCTGCGCCTATTGGAGCAGCATGGCCTGCCCCGTTCGGCCGCTGTGCTGGCGCGCATGAAGGAGACCCTCCGCTCCGGCGGCAAGCTGGATATCGCAGAGCGGGCCTGGTACCTCATCGCCGAGGGCAGCTGGGCGCTCTTGAGTTACCAGCCGCCGGGGGGCATCCCGCCGGTTTTGGTGCCGTTCCCCTTGCCGCAAAAGGTTGTCATTCTGCCCTTTGGCCGGCAAAAACGGATAAAACTGACGCTTTGCAACAAAATAGTTGCGAAACAGTCCGAAAAATTTAACATTTCCCTCTTAAAAAATGTGGTGGATTGTGATAAGATAATAGGTAATTCGGTTCTGCGTACCCGCCGCCCCGGCGACCGCATCCGCACAGCCAAAACAGGGAAGCCGCTCCCGCTGGGAGAGGCCTGGGCCGCCGCCGGCATTCCGGCGTCGCTGCGCCCCGCTTTGGCGGTACTGGCAGATGATGACGGTGTGCTGTGGGCCGAGGGCCTCGGCAGCGATTCCCGCGCTGCTGTGACCGAAAAAACCGGACAATATGTGATAATTGAGTGCCAGGAGGAAAAAACACCATGAGAATGGATAAGGACATCTGCAAGGTAATGTTCAATGAGGTGGAGCTGCAGGGCGTATGCAAACGCCTGGGCGAGCAGATCACCAAGGACTATGAGGGCAAGGATCTTTTAATCGTCGGTATCCTCAATGGCGCCATCGTTTTCGTCACCGATCTCATGCGGCAGATCGACCGCCAGATCAATATCGATTTTATGTCCGTTTCCAGCTACGGCAGCGGCACCACCTCCTCCGGCAATATCCATGTGGCCAAGGATCTTAATTCCGATATCGCCGGCCGCAATGTCCTCATCGTGGAGGACATTCTGGATACCGGCAACACCCTGCACCAGCTCACCAAGATGCTCAAGGAGCGCAATCCCGCCTCCCTGAAGGTATGCGTGCTGCTGGATAAGCCCGCCCGCCGGGAGCAGGAGATCTACGCCGATTATGTCGGTTACACCATTCCCGATGCCTTTGTGGTGGGCTACGGCCTCGATTACGCCGAGGAATACCGCAACCTGCCCTACATCGGCGTCCTTTCCCCCAGCGTTTATTCCCACGAATAATCAAATCTGCCCAAGACAGGAGTGAAGTCATTGTCACCCAAAAAGAGAAACTGGATCGTCCCGGTAGTGCTCATCGCACTGTTCTTCTACATGGCGGTCCGCATTTTCAGCATGAATACCGCCCAGCCCAAGGTGGAGTACCGCACCATCATCGATTACTTTAAGAATGAGCAGGTGGCGGAGTATGAGCTGGATTTTGGCACCGGCGAGCTGACCATGCAGCTCAATGATGAGAAAAAGACCACCATCACCTACAGTGTGCCGAATCTCAGCCTGTTCCTGCAGGATACCCACGCCCTGGTAGATGAGTATAATGCCGAGCATCCCGATGCACCCATCAAGCAGTATTATGATGCTGCCGAGGCGATGCCGTGGTGGTTTGATATGCTGCCGCTGCTGCTCACCGTGCTGCTCATGGGCGGCTTCTGGTATATCCTCATGAAGCGCTCTGGCGGGGGCGGCAACCCCATGGCCTTTGCCAAGCTGAAGCCCAAGCAGCAGGATCCCCACAACCGTGTTACCTTTGATGATGTGGCCGGCGCCGATGAGGAAAAGGAGGAACTGGAGGAGATCGTCCAGTTCCTGAAGGACCCCGGCAAGTTCAATGCGCTGGGCGCCCGTATTCCCAAGGGAGTTTTGCTCATGGGCCCTCCTGGAACCGGTAAGACCCTGCTGGCCAAGGCCGTCGCGGGCGAGGCCGGTGTGCCGTTCTTCTCCATCTCCGGCTCCGACTTTGTAGAGATGTTCGTCGGCGTGGGTGCTTCCCGTGTCCGCGATTTGTTTGAACAGGCCAAAAAGAGCGCACCCAGCATTGTTTTCATCGATGAGATCGACGCCGTGGGCCGTCACCGCGGCTCCGGTTTGGGCGGTGGCCACGATGAGCGTGAGCAGACCCTGAACCAGCTGCTGGTGGAAATGGATGGCTTTGCGCCCAATCTAGGCGTTATCGTTATGGCGGCCACCAACCGCAAGGATATCCTGGACCCCGCTCTGCTGCGTCCCGGTCGCTTTGACCGCCATATCACCGTCAATTATCCCGATGTGAAGGGCCGCGAGGCGATCCTTCGCGTCCATACCCGCAATAAACCCATTGGCCCGGATGTGGACCTTGCCGTGATCGCCCGCTTTACCGGTGGCTTTACCGGCGCGGATCTGGAGAACCTGACCAATGAGGCTGCGCTGCTGGCCGCCCGCAAGAATCGCAAGGCCATCACCATGGAGGATATCCAGGAGGTCACCCTGAAGGTCGCCGTTGGCCCCGAAAAGCGCAGCCATGTCATCACCGATAAGGAGCGCCGCCTGACCGCTTACCACGAGTCCGGCCACGCCATCGTCACCTACTACTGCCCCCAGCAGGATAAGGTGCATCAGGTTTCCATCGTTCCCCGCGGCTGGGCGGGCGGCTTTACCCTGGCTCTGCCGGAGAAGGATGTGAGCTACCAGACCAAGAAGTGGATGGAGGAGGAAATCGCTGTACTGCTGGCCGGCCGCGTGGCCGAACAACTGGTGCTGGAGGATGTCTCCACCGGTGCCTCCAATGACATCGAGCGGGCCACCAAGATTGCCCGCGCCATGGTGTGCCGCTACGGCTTCAGCGAAAAGCTCGGCCCCATGATCTACGGCTCCGACCAGGAGGAGGTATTCCTGGGCCGCGACCTGGGCCACGCCCGTGATTATTCCGAGGAGGTTGCCGGCCAGATCGACGAGGAAGCCCGTCGCTTCATTGATGAGGGCTACAATAAGGCTGTTTCCCTGCTGGAAGAGCATATGGATCAGCTGCATGCCCTGGCCGAATTCCTAATGAAGTACGAAAAGATCGACGGCGATCTCTTCGCCGAAGTCATGAGCGGCGTCATCTCCTTTGGCGAGGCCGCCGAGCGCACCGAGCAGGAGTTGGCCTCCGCCCGCGAAAAGGCCGAGCGAGCCCGCCTGCAGAAGGAAGCCCAGCAGAAGGCTGCCGAGGAAAAGAAGGCCCAGCAGGGCTTCTCGGTGGACCCTTTGGATTTCCACCTGCCCCATGAGGAGCCCCCGGCCCCGCCGATGGAGGAACCCAAGGAGGACGAGGATAAGCAGGATCCTTCCGGCCCCGCAGACCTGTAATTTCATCGTTTTTTCCACCCCCGACAGAATCCAAGATTCTGCCGGGGGATTTCCTTTCCGGGCTTCTGCAGCATCCCGGACGCCCGCAGGGCCGGCGGCCTTCGGCCGCCGTAGGCGGGGGCACAGCCCCCGCCAGGCCCGCCCCTTTCGGGGCGGGCCGCCCTGCGGGCGGCTTTCCTTCTCCGCCAACTTGCGGCTTTCTCCCCGCAGGGTACCGCACAGGCCAAAAGCCCTCCCTCCCCGCCGGTCCGCGGCCCTGCGGCCGCCCCGCTCCTCACCCAGCACAAAAAGAAAAAATGTTCGCACCGCTTGACCGGTGCCCAAAATGTTGGTACAATATACTTGGTAAACTACGAGATATGGGGGAACTGCCATGGCAGCAAAAGCAAAAAAGGAATACGGCAATGAGAGTATTTCCACCCTGAAGGGCGCCGACCGCGTCCGGAAGCGCCCCGGCGTCATCTTTGGCTCCGATGGTCTGGAGGGCTGCGAACACTCGGTATTCGAGATCCTCTCCAATGCCATCGATGAAGCCCGGCAGGGCTACGGCAAAAAGATCATCACCACCCGCTATGCCGATGGCAGCGTGGAGGTACAGGATTTTGGCCGCGGCTGCCCGGTGGATTATAACCCCAAGGAACAGCGCTACAATTGGGAGCTGGTTTTCTGTGAGCTGTATGCCGGCGGCAAGTACGACGGCACCGGCGACGGCAACTACGAATATGCCCTGGGCCTTAATGGCCTGGGTTCCTGCGCCACCCAGTATTCCTCGGAATACATGGATGTGGAGGTGCTGCGGGACGGCAAGCGCTACAACCTCCATTTTGAAAAAGGCGAAAATATCGGCGGGTTAAAGTCCGAGCCCTACTCCGGAAAACAGACCGGCACCCGCATCCGCTGGAAGCCCGATCTTGAGGTATTCACCGATATCGCCATCCCGCGGGAGTACTACACCGATGTCCTCAAGCGGCAGGCGGTGGTCAACCCAGGCGTGGAATTCCTGCTGCGGGACCAGCAGGAGAAGGGCTTTGCCGAGGAGACCTTCTGCTACCAGAACGGCATCCGGGATTACTGCGAGGAGCTGGCGGGGGAGAACCCCCTCACCCCCGTGCAGTACTGGACAGGGGAGCGCACCGGCCGCGACCGCGAGGATAAGGAGGATTACCGGGTCAAGCTGGGGGTCGCCCTCTGCTTCTCCAACCGGGTCAATATCACCGAGTACTACCACAATTCCAGCTTCCTGGAGCACGGCGGCTCCCCGGAGCGTGCCGTCAAGGTAGCGCTGGTCAATCAGATCGACGCTTGGCTCAAAAATAACAATAAATACCTCAAGAATGAGAGCAAGATCAGCTTCCAGGATGTGCAGGACTGCCTGGTGCTGGTGTCCTCCAGCTTCTCCACTCAGACCTCCTACGAGAACCAGACCAAAAAATCCATCACCAATCAGTTCATCTACGAGTGCATGACCGAGTTTCTCAAGCACCAGATGGAGGTCTATTTCATCGAAAATCCCGATGACGCCGCCAAAATCGGTGAGCAGGTGCTTATCAATAAGCGCAGCCGGGAAAATGCCGAAAAGACCCGCCTCAACCTCAAGAAAAAGCTGGCCGGCAGCATCGATCTGGCCAACCGGGTGGAAAAATTCGTGGACTGCCGCAGCCGGGATACCTCCCGCCGGGAAATCTACATCGTGGAGGGCGATTCGGCCCTGGGCAGCTGCAAAATGGGCCGCGACAGTGAATATCAGGCCATCATGCCGGTCCGCGGCAAGATCCTCAACTGCCTCAAGGCCGATTATGTCCGCATCTTTAAGAGCGATATCATCACCGATGTACTGAAGGTGCTGGGTTGCGGCGTGGAGGTCTCCGCCAAGACCAATAAGGAGCTCAATTCCTTCTCGCTGGAAAACCTGCGCTGGAATAAAATCATCATCTGCACCGATGCCGATGTGGATGGCTTCCAGATCCGCACGCTGATTCTTACCATGCTGTACCGTCTTACTCCCACCCTCATCAATGAGGGCTATGTCTACATCGCGGAATCCCCGCTTTACGAGATCACTGCAAAGAACGATACCTACTTTGCTTATAGCGATGCCGAAAAGGCCAAGATCTGCCGTGACCTGGATGCCGCCAAGACCAAGTATTCTCTCCAGCGCAGCAAGGGACTGGGCGAAAACGAGGCCGAAATGATGTGGCTGACCACCATGAACCCCGAAACCCGCAGGCTCATCCGGGTCACCCCCGCCGATGTGGAGGAGACCGCCAGGATGTTCGATCTGCTGCTGGGCGATAATTTGCAGGGCCGCAAGGATTACATTGCCGAAAACGGCAGCATGTACCTGGAGCTGGCCGATATCTCTTAAATCCCCCGAAAAGAAGGCGAAACAATGCAGGGCAAAACAGCGGAGATCATCTGTGTGGGCACCGAGCTGCTGATGGGCAGCACCCTGAATACCAATGCCACCGAGATCGCGGCGGCCCTGGCCGGAATTGGGCTCAACCTCTACCACAGCAGTGTGGTAGGGGATAACCCCGCGCGCCTGGCCGAGGCGGTAAAGCTGGCCCTTTCCCGGGCCGATATCGTCATCACCACCGGCGGGCTGGGTCCTACCTACGATGACCTGACCAAAGAGACCGTCGCCGCCTGCATGGGCAAAAAGCTGGTGCTCCACCCGGAGTGCCTCAAAGAAATTGAGGAATACTTTGCCCGCGCCCACCGGGAAATGGCCCCCACCAATGAAAAGCAGGCCTGGCTGCCGGAAGGCTGCATTGTGCTGCATAATCCCAATGGCACCGCCCCCGGCTGCCTGATGGAAGCGGACGGCAAAATAGTGGCGGTACTGCCCGGCCCACCCCGGGAAATGCGCCCCATGCTGCAAAATGAGCTGCTGCCGCACCTGATGCAGAAGGGCCAGCGCCTGGTGAGCCACGAGCTGCATTTTTACGGCATCGGGGAATCTGAGCTGGAGTATAAGCTGCACGACCTGATGGCGAAAAGCAAAAACCCCACCATAGCTCCCTACGCCGGCACCGGCGAAGTCAAGCTGCGTGTCACGGCCTCTCTGCCGGAGGGTGAGGACGCCGAAACGCTGCTTCAGCCCGCGATAAAGAAAATACTGGCCGCGGCAGGGGACTACTGCTACGGCATCGATGTGCCTGACCTGCAAACGGCGGTGGTGCAATCCCTGCGGCAAAAGGGGCTGACCGTCGCTTCCGCGGAAAGCTGCACCGGCGGCCTGGTGGCTGCCCGGCTCACCGAGGTCCCCGGGGCCTCCGCTGTCTTTGGCTGCGGCATTGTAAGCTACAACAACACCGTAAAAGCCGAGGTGCTGGGTGTTGACCCTGCCATTATAGAGCAGCACACCGCCGTGAGTGCCGAGACCGCCGCTGCCATGGCGGAAGCCGTTCGCAAAAAATCGGGAGCGGATATCGGCATTGGGGTGACTGGTAATGCCGGCCCCTCTGCCAGTGAGGGTCAGCCGGTCGGGCTGGTCTTTGTGGCAGTGGCTAGCGAAAAATACAGCCATGTCAGCCGCCTTTTCATCGACCGCCACGATGCCGACGCCCGGAATCTGATCCGGCATTTCGCGGCGCTCAAGGCTCTCTCGCTCATCCTGCGTGCGGCAGGGTATTACAAGGAGTAATTTTTGGCCGGTGCAGGATCCTGGCCATAGCCCGCCGGGCAGCCCGCCTTCGGCGGACTCAGCGGACTTCGACCGCTGGTTCCGGCTGCGCCGGAACGCCCGGCGGGCCCGGCTCAGCCCCCTGCACATACCATAACATATTGTATAATCAAGCTGTGATGTAACAAATAGACGAAAGGGAGGAAATAACTTGCCACCCAAAAAGAAAAAGGAACCGCAAATTGACCGCCGCGTGGTAAAGGGCGGCCATATCGAAGGCGCCGGGCAGGTCGTCTCGCAGCCCATTACCGAAACGCTGCGGGAAAACTATATGCCCTATGCCATGAGCGTCATCGTCTCCCGCGCCATTCCGGAGATCGACGGCTTTAAGCCCGCGCACCGCAAGCTTTTATACACTATGTATAAAATGGGCCTCCTTACCGGCGGCCGTATTAAATCCGCCAATGTGGTGGGCCAAACCATGCGGCTCAATCCTCATGGCGATGCCGCCATCTACGATACCATGGTGCGCCTGGCCCGCGGCAATGAGGCCCTGCTGGTCCCCTTTGTGGATAGCAAGGGCAACTTCGGCAAGGCCTACTCCCGCGATATGGCCTACGCCGCCTCCCGTTATACCGAGGTCAAGCTGGAAAAGATCTGCACCCAGCTCTTCGCCGATATCGATAAAGATACCGTCGATTTTGTGGATAACTACGACAGCACGGTAAAGGAGCCCACGCTGCTGCCGGTCACCTTCCCTTCGGTGCTGGTGAATAACAATACCGGCATCGCCGTCGGCATGGCCAGCAATATCTGCTCCTTCAATCTGGCCGAGGTCTGCGAAACGACGGCGGCGCTGATTCGCGACCCGGAGCACAATATCGCCGATACCCTCATCGCTCCCGATTTCCCCGGCGGCGGCATTTTGCTGTATGATAAAGCCGAACTGGATAAAATCTATTCCACCGGCCGGGGCAGCGTGCGGGTGCGCAGCCGCTATCATTACGATAAATCCAACAACTGCCTCGAAATTACCGAAATTCCTCCCACGGCCACAGTGGAAGCCATTATGGATAAGATCGTGGATCTCATTAAGCTGGGCAAGATCCGGGAAATCAGCGATATGCGCGATGAGACCGATCTTGGCGGCCTCAAGCTCACCATCGACTGCAAGCGGGGCACCGATCCCGAAAAGCTGATGCAGAAGCTTTTCCGCATGACGCCGCTGGAGGATAGCTTCAGCTGCAATTTCAATGTTCTCATCGCCGGATCGCCCCGGGTGCTGGGCGTTCGGGAGCTGCTGGAGGAATGGACCGCCTTCCGCCGGGAATGCGTCCGCCGGGGCATCTATTTCGATCTGCAGCGCAAAAAGGAAAAGCTGCACCTCTTACAGGGGCTGAAAAAGATTCTGCTGGATATCGATAAGGCCGTCAAGATCGTGCGGGAAACCGAGGAGGAGGTTGAGGTCATCCCCAACCTGATGATCAGCTTCGGCATCGATGAAGTCCAGGCCGAATATGTGGCGGAAATCAAATTGCGCCACCTCAACCGGGAGTATATCCTCAAGCGCACCGAGGAGATCGAAAGCCTGACCGGTGAGATTGCCGAGATGGAGGATACCCTCAAGAGCCCTCGCAAGGTGGATACCATCATCGTCAATCAGCTGCGCGCCATCGCCAAGGAATACGGCGCCCCCCGTAAAACCGAGGTACTGTACGAGGTGGAGCAGATGGAGGAGGAACCGGTGGAGGAAGTACCGGATTATCCGGTGCGGGTCTTCTTTACGCGGGAGGGCTACTTTAAGAAGATCACCCCCCAGTCGCTGCGCATGAGCGGGGAACAGAAGCTCAAGGAGGGCGATGCCATCACCCAGGAGATGGATACCACCAATGCCGCCGAGCTGATGTTCTTTACCAACCTGGGCCAGGTATATAAATCCCGCGTAGCAGAATTTGAGGATACTAAGGCCAGCGTGATGGGCGACTATGTGGCCAGTAAGCTGGGCATGGATACCGGCGAAGTGCCGGTCTATATGGCCCTGTTCACCAAATATGAGGGCTATATGCTGTTCATCTTCGAAAACGGCAAGGCCGCCAAGGTGGATATGGCCAGCTACGAGACCAAGACCCGCCGCAAAAAACTCACCGGGGCCTTCAGCACCAAATCTCCGTTGGTATATGCCACCTACCTGCCGCAGGATACCGAGCTGTTGCTGCGCTCTTCAGCCTCCCGCATGCTCATCTTCCATACCGCTATGATCCTTTCCAAGGCCGCCCGGGATACCCAGGGCGTCCAGGTCATGACCCTTTCCAAGAAGGGGGCCCGCGTGGTGGAGGCCGCGTCCTACCAGCCCGGCATGGTGCCCAATGATCACCGCCTGCGCACCAAAAATCTGCCGGCCACCGGCGGCATTGTGCGGGACCTGGAAGTAGGGGAACAGCTCCAGCTTTGATTTTCTGAATTCCTGCCGGGAGCGGGCTCGCTCCCGCGGCAGCCCCCACCCCGGTTTTATGCAGCCGGCGGCTGCGGCCCCGCAGGGACCCGCCCTCCGGGCGGGCCTGGCCGGGCTCCGCCCGGCCTACGGCGCCTGCGGCGCCGCCCTGCGGGGCCCATCCGGCCGGCTGCATAAAAGCCGCCCCGGCGGGCCATACTACCGGCGAGAAATTCCCGGAGGGCGTTTGCATGGCCGGGCGTTTCCCACACGCCCGGTCGGGAACAAGGCGCCACGGTGCTTTTTCTCCTCCGGGTCTTGTTTTTGCCCAAAAAAGGCTTGCATATCGCCGCAGTTTGTGGTATCATTTTGTAGTCGAATGATGCCCTGTACCGGACAGGGTGTAATTATTGGAGGTAAAAAGATGTCCACTCTCGCTATTATCGGCGCGGTCGCCATGATCGTGATCAGCATTCTTATTATCGTTGTGGTATCCCTGCAGGAGGGCAAGGGCGATGGTATCACCGCTCTGGCCGGCGTCAGCGCTTTCCTCAATGACAGCAATGACCGTTCTGCCAATGCCAAGCTTTCCAAGCTGACCAAGATCCTGGCTATCATTTTTGTTGTGATCACCCTGCTGGTTTACATCCTGCAGTAACAGTCGATCACCCACCGAAGAAGGACGCTGTTTGCAGATGCAGACGGCGTCTTGATTTTTATGGAGAAGAAGGGCCCGCGGAAAAATGCCGCCCATCTCCCAAGTTCTTAAAATAACCAACCGGGATGGTAGATTTGTTCACAATTTAACCGCTATAATGGTTGCAGAATCCGCGAAAGGAGGGTGATGCCCCGTGAAACGAACCGTTTGGATGATGGCTGCTGTCGGCATCGTCCTGCTTGGCTTTGCCGCTTGCGGCAGCGCCGCCCCGGGATCTCCCGATGAAAACACGCTTTTTGCCGCAAATGGCCCCGCCCTTACCGTAGTGGAAAAGCAGCCCGACCAATATACCACCGACCCGGAGGACAAAACAGTTCCGCCGGAGCAGTCCCCCGACCTGCTGACCATGAACTCCCAGGAGGAGGAGGGCTTTGCCCTGTTTTACCCCCTGCTCAGCGAGACCCAGTTCCGCTGCCTGATGGATGAGGATGGTGTGGATTTCATCCCCAATCGTCTGGTCTCCTGCGAGGAGGGCGGCCTGGCCTATTACAGCACCGCCGCCGGCGACTTGGTGTACTGCACCGCTGATTTTTCCACAGTGAAAGCTGTCCTCTGCCAGCAGCGTGTCGGCCTTATCATAGATGCCCGTTGGTTGGATGCCGACCATCTGCTGTTCCTGCAGGGAAATGAGAATGAACAGGCCGTTTATCTGTTCCGCCCGGCGGAGGATATGGTGGAGCTGTTGTATCAGTCCCCGGAGGGCCGCCAGATCCTTGGCATCGAGCTGGATGAAAACGGCCAGCCGGTGTGTATCCTCTCCGCCCTGCCGCAGCTGGAGGAGTCCGACCCGACCCCTGCTCCTGAGGAAAACGGGACGGATAATACCAATTCCGGTACCAAATCCGATGAATCCTCCGGGGAGAACCCTGCTTCCAATGCGAAGGACTGGAGCAGTAGCCTGTGGGATGATGAAGAGAACAGCGAAAAATCCGAGTTGGGTGATGCCAATGCCGGGGAGGAGTCGGCGATTCCCACCGAAAAAGTAGAGCTGGATATGACCGCGGCCTCTCCGGAGCCGTAATTTCCCGAAAAATCCCGGCTTGCCGAATCCATTTGGCAGGCCGGATATTTGTATTTACAGCCGGTGCAGGGGCCTGGCCTGGTGCTCGCTGCCCTTGGCAAACCCTGTGCAGAAGCCGAGCGGGCCCTTCCTCCCGGCAGCCCCCGCCTGCTGCCGACCCCATTTATACAGACCCGAAAGGAGATCTCTACCATGTCATTCTTCCCCCGCCTTATCGTCGCCCTCCGCAAACCGGTCGTTATGGCCGTCAAAAAGCCCACCCCCCTTACCTACATCGGAGCCGGGCGGCTGCGCCAGGCGGCGGAGCTGCTGCGGCAGACCGGCAGCCGCCGGGTGCTGGTGATGACCACCCCCGGCATGATGCGCCGCGGCCAGCTGGATCAAACCCTTTCGGAGCTCAAAGAAAACGGGATGGAAGCGGTGGTTTTTGACCGTGTCAGCCCCGACCCCACCTTTGGGGTGGTGGAGGAGGCCGTAAGCTGTGCCGCCGGCTGTGATGCCATCTTGGCGGTGGGCGGCGGCTCGGTGCTGGATGCTGCTAAAACCGCGGCAGCAGCCATTGCCAACCATAAGCCCGCCGAAAAGCTGGTCGGCACCCTAAAGGTGAAAAAGCAGCCGATGCCGCTCATTGCGGTTCCCACCACGGCCGGCACCGGCAGCGAGACCACCATCGCCGCCGTCATCAGTGGGACCGCGACCCACCGCAAGTGCCAGATCCTCGATCCCAAGCTCGTGCCCTTTGCCGCCATCCTCGATCCGGAGCTGACGGTCGGCCTGCCGCAGGGGAATACCATCCACACCGCAATGGATGCTCTGACCCACGCCCTGGAGGCCTATGTTTCCACCTACGCCACCCCGGAGACCGACCGCTATGCCGAAATGGCCGCCAAAATGATCTACGAGGCGCTGCCGGTGGTGCGGGAAGAGCCCAAAAATGTGGAAATGCGGGAGCAGCTGCTGGTGGCTTCCTTCCTGGCCGGTATGGCCTTTACCCGGACCTATGTGGGCTATGTTCATGCCTTTGCCCACAGCATCGGCGGGCGGTATGGGGTGGCCCACGGCCTGGCCAATGCGGTTCTGCTGCCCCACATCATGGAGTACTATCTGCCCGTCAGTACGCCCCGCCTGGCCCGCATGGCGCAAATTTGCGGCATCAGCGGCGATTCCGATGAAAGCACCTGTGCCCGCGCCTTTGTGGAAAGCATTGCCGCGATGAATCAGACCGGCGGTGTGCCGGAACGGCTGGCGGAATTCCCGCGTGCGGAGATAGACGCGGTGATAAAAGAGGCATTCCAGGAGTGCCACGGCACCTACCCGGTGCCCCGCTACTACACTCGCCCGGCAGCCCGTGCGCTGCTGGAGCAGGTTTGCGCGGAATAAAAAATCTCGAAAAAAAGCGGAGAAGCCGGTAAGGGCTTCTCCGCTGCTTTTTAGTATAGGGATTCTTCGTTTTCAGAAAATAACTTGTCATTCACGGCAAAAAGATCCTGGCCATTCAGAATACCGTACAGAATGATGGCATCCCGCCGGTTTTTGGTATAAAGACGGGCAAAGCCGCACTGCTTTAGGAGCTCCTGTGTTTCCTCCACGGTGGTTTGCAGGCCAAAGCAAAGACACAAAAGGCGGCTGCGGGAGGGATTGCGCCGGCCGGCAAAAACCTGATGGAGATATACCTCGCTCATGCCGGATTGCTTAGCCAGTGTGGCTTTGGAAATATTCCGCTTCCGGAACAGCAGGCTCAACAGCTCGCAGACGCTGTTATTGATGAAATTCTCTTCATTATCGGATAAAAATTGATCCAGGTCATGGGCCTCCATCAGTTCCTGCTGGAGATCATCGGTGTTTTTCACAGGAATACCGCCTTTACAATGGTGACTGTCTACCATATAGTAATACTGTTTTGTGCTGATGAAATCAATATGCCCGGTGCATAGTGAAAAAGGGGGAAGCCGCCATTTATCAGTATCTACTGCATAGCGTGGCAGCGGATTATGAAACTGTATGCGTGATGAAAACCGGCCCGCGCGGCAGTGTTTTGCTGTTGCAAAACAAACAAAATGGAAAGCGGCTGGTTTTTCGCCGCTATGAGGGCAGCGGAGAAGTGTACCAAAAGCTGCTCCCCATTTCCTGCCCTTACCTGCCGCAGATCATGGAGGTAGCAGGGGAAAATGGCAGGGTTGCGGTGCTGGAAGAATACATCGAGGGCGATTCTCTGGCGGAGCTTCTGCGCGGGGCCCGCTTTACGGCAGCGGAAGCGCGGGAGATCACCTGGCAGCTGTGTCAGGCCCTGCGGGTGCTCTTCACCAGCATGTCCCCCGTTTGCATTGCCTATCAGGCCGGGGCCTCCTCCGCCATCACCATTATCGCGGGGGATACCACCTCTCAGAGCGGCAGTAATCCCGCCACCGGTGCCGCCGGCGGCCAAACGCTGCCCGTTCTCCTTTGGGGCGGGGCGCTGATGATGGCACTGGCCATCCAAAAGAAAAGAAAGTAATATGATCCAACCGTAAAAAGGACCCGTCACAGGAAAAGCTCCTGCGGCGGGTCTTTTGGCATGGATTTATTTCATAAAAAATACAAGGGAAAAACACACAGTAAAGCCTAGCTTTTATATAAATCACGCCCAGTATTTCCCTATATTGTAAACCTTTCGTAAATAAAAGTGAAATATTAACCTTTGGACTGCAAAAAAGGGGCGATTTTGCCGTATTAGTGAAAGGACTTTTCTCACCGGCAAAAATTCTTTTCGTGTCGGTTCTCTCGCCGGCCAAACAAATCGAGAGCCTTTCGGCCCCACCGGTCAAACAGGGGCGCCGGCCTAAAATTTATTCAGCAGACCTCATCGGGCAATTTGGGGGTCTGCCCCAGCGGGAACCTGCCTCCCACCAGCACCTTGAAAATTGAATATCTCGGAACACGCAGGGATTCCTGCGGCTCTCGTCCTTCGGCGGCCAGCGAAGGAGCATAGAAAAACACCCCCGTTTGGGCAGGGGTGTGGGGGGACTGTTACTTTGCGTAGATCATGCCAATGAGTCCGTTCAGCCAGCGCGCGGGCAATATTTTGGTGAGGAAAACAGCACCCTTGTAGGCAAAACCGATGGTATAAAGCGGCTTGCGGCTGTTCTTTAGGGCCACATTGGCAATAAACCGCCCGGCCGCGGCCGGATCCATGCCGGTCTGTTCGTCCTTTTCCATGCCGGCCACGCTGCGGCTGATGCGCCCGCCGTAAATATCATCTCCGATGATGTTTTTCTGGCGGGCGGCGGTAAAGCCGGTTTTGATATCGCCGGGCATGACGGCGGCCACCGTGATGCCAAAGGGCTTCACCTCATTGGAAAGGGCCATGGTGTAGCTGTTTACGGCGGCCTTTCCGGCGGAATAGTAGGTCTGGAAGGGAATGGGCACCGGTGCCGCCACCGAGCTGAGATTGACAATGCGGCCGTGGCCCTGCTCCCGCATCAGCGGCAGGATGGCCCGGTTCATGCGCACCATGCCAAAAAAGTTGACATCGAAAAGGCGCTGGACATCGCTTGTTTCGGTAAATTCCACCGCGCCGGAAATACCAAACCCGGCATTATTGATGAGGATATCGATGCGGCCGTTTTCATCCAGCACCTGGGCCACGGCGGCTTTTATCTGCTCCTCATCGGTGATATCGCATCTCAGGTGGGTAATGCCCTCTACTTCACTGTCCCGGCGGCTCAGCTCGTAGACCTTGCAGCCGCGGTCCCGCAGGGCGGCCGCGGTGCACAGCCCTATGCCGCTGCTGCCCCCGGTGATAATGACTACTTTACTCATACTTTTTCCCCCAGCACGCCGCCAATGATCTCGACCGCTTCATCGATGAGCGGTTCGGTAAGGGTGGCCATGTAGCTGGTGCGCAGCAGGCACTCGGCAGGGGGGGTAGCGGGCGGCAGCACCGGGTTGACATAGACCCCGGCATCATACAGCTGGCGGGCGGCGGTCAGGGTGTTTTCCACGGTGTAGGTATACAGCGGGATGATGGGGGTGGTGGATTCAATGATCTTGACCTTCTTTTTCCGCAGGCCGTCCCGGGCATAGGCCGAAAGGGCATTAAGACGATCCACGATCTCAGGGTGGGCCTCCAGGTAGCGCAGCGCCGCTAAAGCGGTGGCGCAGGAAGCCGGTGTAATGGAAGCCGAGAAGATGAACGGCCGGGAAGCATGGCGGACATATTCGGCGACCTCATGGGAGGAGGCCATGTAGCCGCCCAGGCTGGCCAGCGACTTGCTGAAGGTGCCCATGTAGATATCTACTTCATCTTCCAGGCCAAAGTGGCTGGCCGTGCCCCGGCCGCCTTCGCCCAGAACGCCAAGGCCGTGGGCGTCATCCACCATGACACGGGCGCCGTACTGCTTGGCCAGGCGTACAATTTCCGGCAGCTTGGCAATATCGCCGCCCATGCTGAACACACCATCGGTGACGATAAGGCAGCCGGCATTTTCTGGCACCTTTTGCAGCTGGCGCTCCAGGTCCTCCATATCGGCGTGGTCAAAGCGCAGCATCTTGCCGTAGCTCAATTTGCAGCCATCGTAGATGCTGGCATGGTTTTCCTTATCGCAGATGACAACATCGCCCCGGCCGACAATGGCGCTGATGATGCCCAGATTGGACTGGAAGCCGGTGGAAAAGGTGACGACGGCCTCCTTGCGCAGAAATTTGGCGAGCTCCGCTTCCAGCTCCAAATGCATTTCCAGCGTACCATTGAGAAAACGGGAGCCGGAGCAGCCGGTGCCGTACTGCTCAAACGCTTTGATCCCGGCTTCGATGACCTCCGGGCAGGTGGTAAGGCCCAGATAGTTATTGGAGCCCAGCATGATGCGGCGGCGGCCCTCCATGATGACCTCCGGGGCCTGGCGGCTTTCCAGCGCGTGGAAATAGGGATAGATGCCTTTTTCCTTGAGCTCGCTGGCCAGGGACGGTTTGCGGCATTTTTCAAACAGATCGATCATTCTTCATGTTCCTCCTCATGTTCCAGTGCCGAGAGGAAGGCATCCAGCACGGCGGCGGTGGTATCCAATTGCTGCGGGGTAAAACGGCTGCAGAGCTGGCCCAGCAGGCGCTCGATGCGGCCGGGGGCCTCCAGCGTTTTGCGGCGGTAGTCATCCCCCACCTGCAGGCGGCATTCCCTTTTATCGCGCGGGGAGGGGATCTTTTCGATCACGCCCTTTTGGGCCAGCTCATTGACCCGGTAGGTGGCGCTGGGCTGGGAAATGCCCATCTCCCCGGCGAACTGGGTGAGGGTGGGGCGCTCCAGCAGGTAGATGACATCGGCGGCGATGGCATCGGCAGCGGAGAGCCGACCGGTGCGGTGCAGCAGCCGCCGGTAGACGGTCAGACGCATCCGGTGATAGAGGGCCAAAAAGTGTTTGGCAGGCTCCACGGGTGAGGCCTCCTTCCCAATAAACATAAAATATTTTATATAAATATTTCGATATAATTGTAGCGCAGGAGAGGGGAGAGGTCAAGTGAATTTTGGGTGAAGGGGGCAAGAACGCGGCCGCCCGGCGGCGAAAGACTCCCTTGTGCAAAGGGAGGTGGCGAATGAAATGAGCCGGAGGGACTGATGGCACAAATTATGCCATAATTTCTTCTCGCCTACGGCGGGGCGGGATCACATCGCCGGGGAGGCGTGCAGTTTATGCCTTTGCAAAAGGCACCGCGACGCCGAAGGCGAGATAAAACTACCACCATAGTTTTGGGCGGCAACCCCTCAGTCAGCCTTGCGGCTGCCAGCTCCCCTTGCACAGGGGAGCCTTTGGTGCAGTGCTACACCCCCTTGCACAGGGGAGCCCTGGGGCAGGTGTGATGCCGGGGGCGCAATGCCAAAATCCCCTGCATGGCAGAGGCCACACAGGGGATTTTTAAGGGGGAAGTAATGAAGAAAGCAAAATTTAGGAGAGAAGGATGCGGTCGTTGGCAAATTCTTCGGCGGTGGAGAGGGTGAAGGCGTGCAGCAGGTCATCGACCGTCAGACGCTTTTTTTCCTCACCGCTGATATCGAAAACGATCTTGCCGGCATTCATCATAATGAGCCGGTTGCCGTGGGCAATGGCATCCTTCATATTGTGGGTGACCATCAGGGTGGTGAGGTTGCCCTCCGCCACAAAGCGGTCGGAAAGCTCCAGCACCTTGGCCGCGGTTTTGGGGTCCAAGGCGGCGGTGTGCTCATCCAGCAGCAGCACCTTGGGCTTTTTCATAACGGCCATAAGCAGGGTAAGTGCCTGCCGCTGGCCGCCGGAAAGCAGGCCGACCTTGGAGGAAAGACGATCCTCCAGCCCCAGGTCCAGCTCCGAGAGGAGCCGGCGGAAATTTTCACGGTCGGCGGGGGAGATGGCCCAGCTGAGCCCGCGGCGTTCGCCGCGGCGGGCCGCCAGCGCCATATTTTCCTCGATCCACATATCGGCGGCGGTGCCCATCATGGGGTCCTGGAACACGCGGCCCAAAAAGCGGGCGCGCTTTTCCTCCGAGAGATCGGTGATGTCCTCGCCATCAATGGTGATGGTGCCGCTATCCACCGGGAAGGTGCCGGCAATGGTATTGAGCAGGGTGGATTTCCCCGCGCCGTTGCCGCCGATGACGGTGACGAAATCGCCGTCATTCAAGGTGAGGGAGAGCCCATCCAGCGCTATTTTTTGATTGACGGTGCCGGCGTGGAAGGTTTTGTGGATATTCTCAAGCTTCAGCATACGGCGGAACCTCCTTTGGCGTGATGACGGGCGGACCATTTTTTGCGGAGATACGGAATGGCAAGGAATACGGTAACGACCAGTGCCGAGAAGAGCTTGAGATCGGTGGTGGAAAGCCCGGCCCAGATAACGATGGCGAGAATAAAGTAGTAAGCCACAGCGCCCAGGGCGGTGGTAAGAAGGCGCAGGGCGAAGTTTTTGCGCTTGCCGAGCAGGGCCTTGCCGATGACGACGGCGGCCAGGCCGATGACGATGGCGCCGCGGCCCATGTTGATATCGGAATTGCCCTGGTACTGGGCCAGCAGCGCGCCGGAAAGACCGACGAGACCATTGGAGATCATCAAACCGAGAACCTTCATGCGATTGGTGGAAATGCCCTGGGCCCGAGCCATGTGCTCATTATTGCCGGTGGCCCGGATGGCGCAGCCCAGCTGGGTGCCGAAGAACCAGTACAGCAGCGCCACGATGGCGATGACAAAGATGCCGCTGACCAAAATGGCGGCGGGCACCTTGGCGCTGGAAAGCAGCAGCTGGTACTGGGTGCGGCTGACGGTGAGATTGCTCTTGCCGCCCATGATGTGCATATTGATGGAGTAGAGGGCCAGCTGGGTGAGGATACCGGAAAGGATGGCCGGAATGCCCAGTACGGTATGCAAAAGCCCGGTGCAAAGACCGGCAAGCGCCCCGGCCAGCACCGCGCAAAGCAGTGCCAGCAGGGGGTTCATGCCGCCGATGATGCACACGGCGGCAACGGCGCCGCCGGTGCAAAGGCTGTTATCTACCGTGAGGTCGGCGTAATCCAAGATCTTGTAGGTGATGGCCACGCCGATGGCCATGATGCCCCAGATAAGCCCCTGTGCCAGGGCGCCGGGCAGGGAATTGAGCAGCGTGAGCGGATTCATGGTTTGACCTCTTCAATCGTTAGAATTTGCGGGGACGGGGGAAGATTACTTGAGCTCTTCCGGAATGGTGATGCCGAGCTCGGCAGCGTTTTCCTCATTGATGACAAGGGACAGGTTGCTGACATCAAAGAAGAAGATAGGGGTAGTGGCGGGATCGGCGCCGTTGACGAGGATATTGAAGGCCTGCTCGCCGGCTGCACGGCCCAGCTCGTAGTAGCTGATGGCGTAGGTGGCCAGGAAGCCGCTTTCGCACATGCCGCCCTCGCCGCAGATAACGGGCTTGCCGGCGGCAGTGGTGATGTTGCTCATGGTGGGAACATTGGCGGCGATGAGGTTATCGGTGGGCTCGTAGAAGGCATCGACCTCATTGCAGGCGGCGGTCACAACGGTCTGGATCTCATTGGTATCGGCGACGGAGTAGATCTTGACGGCAAAGCCCTCGGCCTCAAAGGCGGTCTTGGCTTCCTCGGCCTGGATGGCGGAGTTTTCCTCGCCGGAATTGATGACGATGCCGACGGTCTTAACCTCGGGGCAGAGGGTCTTCATCAGATCGACCTGTACGGTGACGGGGTTCATATCGGAGGCGCCGGTAACATTGGCGCCGGGGGCTTCATTGCTGGCTACCAGGCCGCTGGAAACATAGTCGGTCACGCTGGTGCCTACAACAGGGATATCGGAGGTCGCCTCGCGCGCCGCCTTAACGGCGTTGGTGGCGTTCGCCATGATCAGATCGACCTTGGAGGAAACGAACTGGTTGACGATGGTGGTGCAGTTGGTCTGCTCGCCCTGTGCGTTCTGGACGCTGAACTGAACCTTATCGCCCAGCTTCTCGGTGAGGAATTCCTTAAAGCCGCGGGTGGCTTCGTCCAGTGCGGGGTGTTCGACCAGCTGGACAATGCCGATCTGGAACACCTTTTCATCGGGATTGGAAGGGGTGGAGGGTTTATTGCCGCAGGCGGCGAGGCCGGCGACCATGAGACAGGCGGCAGCTGCCGCTAAAAACTTTTTGCACTTCATAGTGATTGCTCCTTATCTTTTACTTTTGATTATTGATGTGATCTATCTGAAATCCCCCGCGGCCGGCCGTGCCATAGGGGGGAGCTCAGCAAAAAAACAGAAAGCCCCTGCTTTTCCAGACTGCTCCGGAAAATACAGGGACGATAAAGGCTTTTATCGCGGTACCACTCTGCTTCGGGCGCTCCTTACGGGGGGCCCCTCCTTGGGCAGCTAACACTGTCCGCACGATGTAACGGTCGAACCCGGCGCAGCCTACTGTCCCTGAAAGGATGTTCGGTGCGCGGCTACCGAAAGGTACTTCATCCGCCGTACTCATCATTGCCTCGCAGCATCCGGCAACTCTCTGGAGATTTTGGGGCGGGTTACTTTTTTTCGGTCAACGCCTGTGTTTTTGTGTTGTCTGTACTTTAGCACTTCTACTTGCGAAAGTCAATAGGATTTTTAGCGGAAATTTTACTTTTGGCGATGTGGGGGGAATTTTGGCGGGCGGGGAGATTCTTTTGGACGATTTGCACGAAAACGGAAATTTGATTTGGGCTAAATGACATTGAACAGGGCGGGATGGTTGAATTGCGGGGGCGATAGGGGTACAATAAGGGTGGAAATTTGGCACAGGCTGAAAGACCCTGTGCAGACCGACAGGATGGGGGCCCCGCGCCTGCGCCCACAGGGCGCAGAGCCCGCCGCAGGCGGGCGGCCCGGCGGAGCCGGGCCGGGCGGGGCCCCATCCGGCCGGCTGCAGGGAGTGGAACAGGAAGGAGAAAAGACGATGGGTAAGATCGTGATCGTGGGTTCGGGGCCGGCGGGATGCAGCGCTGCGCTGTATGCGGCCCGGGCCGGGCAGGAGGTAGTGGTGATTAGTATGGGTATGGGCGCGCTAAGCAAAGCGGAGCTGATCCAGAACTACTATGGCTTTGAGGAAGGCATCACCGGGGCGGAGCTGTACCGCCAGGGTGTGGCCGGCGCCAAAGCGGTCGGGGCGGAGTTCATCACGGCGGAGGTGGTGGGGCTGGATTATACCGGCTCGCTGGTGGTGCAGACCACCGAAGGAGACTACCCGGCGGATGCGGTGATCCTGGCGACCGGGGCGGGACGCATTGCCCCTAAAATAGCCGGGCTGGCCGAGCACGAGGGCCGCGGGGTGAGCTACTGTGCCACCTGCGATGCGTTTTTCTACCGGGGCAAGACGGCGGCAGTGCTGGGCAGCGGAGAATACGCCTTGCACGAGGTGCAGGCCCTGCTGCCGCTGGCCGGGAGGGTCATCCTGTGCACCAATGGGGAGCCGCTGACGGCGGATTTCCCGGAGGGGGTGGAGATATGCACCGAAAAGCTGGCTGCCGTGGAGGGGGAGGAGAAGGTCTCTGCGCTGCGGCTGGAGAACGGCGAGCTGCTGCCGGTGGAGGGGCTCTTTGTGGCGCTGGGGGTGGCCGGCAGTGCGGCCCTGGCCCGCAAGCTGGGCGCTCCGGTGGAGAATGGACGGATTGTAGTGGATGAAAGGATGCAGACCGGAATACCGGGACTGTACGCGGCCGGGGACTGCACCGGCGGTCTGCTGCAGGTGTGCAAGGCGGTGTACGAAGGTGCACTGGCGGCCACCGAGGCGATAAAGCAGATTAGGGGGAAGAAATAATGCAACCCCAAGCATCCGCAAAGAAGAAAACGACGGGAGGGAACGGTATGTGGCTGGGTCTGGCGCTGCTTTCGGCCCTGTTCGCGGCGCTGACATCCATCCTGGCAAAGGTGGGCATCGAAGGGGTAAACTCCAATCTGGCAACGGCCATCCGCACCGGGGTGGTGCTGCTCATGGCGTGGGGAATGGTCTTTCTGACCAGTGCGCAGGGCGGCATTCCCGCCATCAGCACCAAAAGCTGGCTGTTTTTGATCCTCTCCGGACTGGCCACAGGAGCATCCTGGCTGTGCTACTATAAGGCGCTGCAGCTGGGGGAAGTCTGCAAGGTGGTACCGGTGGATAAATTGAGCGTTGTTTTCACGCTGGTGCTGGCGTTTGTGTTCCTGCATGAAAAATTCACACCGAAATCGTTGATCGGGTGTGTGCTCATCGGGGCGGGAACGCTGCTGATGGTGCTGTGACCAAGTAAATGCATCACCCCCGCCTCGGCAGCAATACCGGGGCGGGATTTTTGCTGCCCGGGGCGGGGCGCTTTCCGCAAGCCTGTGCAGCAATACTGCCCGCAGGGGCGGCCCCCGCCCCCGCACAGCAGCCTGCATATCGCAGCCCCCGCCCTAAAAACCGGCCCCGCCGCAGTACCGAGATACCGGGTGGGGATTTTATGATAGGGGAAGGCTTGTGCAGGGAGAGGGCCGCCCGCAGGGCGCCCCGGCGCAGCCGGGGCTGGGCGGCCGGAGGCCGCCCTACACAGCGCGAAGCGCTGTGGCCCTGCGGGCGTTTTTCCCCCGGCACAGGCTGGACGAGGGGCAGTGTGGCAGAAAGCGTGCTGGCTGCAAAAAGGTCGACTCCGCCGCAGTACCAGGGTACCGGGCGGAGCCGCTTACTGTATAGAGAAGAGGATGAGTAGAGAACTGCTTAGATCTTCTCACGGCCGGGCAGCACGAAGTGCAGGATGATGCCGGCGATGGCGGCGAAAGCCATGCCGCTGAGGGTGATGGAGCCGAAGCTGATGGCAGCGCCGCCGACGCCCAGGATGAGGATAGCAGCTGCGATGCACAGGTTGCGGGGCTGAGAGAAGTCGACATGGTGGTCAACCAGGGTACGGATACCGGTGGAGGTGACCATGCCGTACAGCAGGATGCCTACGCCGCCCAGAACTGCCTGCGGAATGGAACCGCACAGGGCATTGAACTTGGGGCAGAAGGCGAGCAGGGCCATCCACAGGGCGCCGAAGCGGACGATGGTGGGAGAATACAGGTGGGTAACAGCCAGAACGCCGGTGTTCTCGGAATGGATGGTGAGAGAGGGGCCGCCCAGGCAGCCGGAGAGGATGGTGGAAACGCCACAGGCGAATACCGAGCGGTCCAGGCCGGGCTCATGGGTAAAGTCCTTGCCGACTACGGTGCCGACCGCCATAACATCGCCGATATGCTCCAGACAGGGAACGATGGCGCAGGGGGCGATGAGGGCGATGGCTCTCCAGCTGAACTGGGGCAGGGTGAAGGAGGGAACGCCGATCCAGGCGGCCTCTTTCAGGGCGGTGAAATCCACCAGGCCGAAGGGAATGGAGATAATAAAGCCGCCGACCAGCGCGATGATGATGGTCATAACGCGGGTAAGGCCCTTGGAGAAGTTATTGACACCAACCGCGATAAGGAAGGTGATGATGGCGATGGGCCAGTTGGCCTCGGCTTCCTGCACGCCTACGCTGGCGAGGGAAAGGCCCAGTACCATGATGATGGGTCCAACGATGATGGGCGGGAATACGCGGGCTACACGGTCCTTACCCAGGATCTTGAGCAGCAGGGCAAACAGCAGATAAAAGACTGCCATGCCCAGAATGCCGCCCTGCGCGTAGGGGATGCCCATTTCGCCAACGACGGTGGAAACACCGGCGATGATGGCGAAGGAGCCGCCCAGGAACGCGGGGACCATCTTCTTATCGATGAACTGATAGATGATGGTGCCGATGCCGGCGCAGAACAGGGTGACGGAAACATCCAGACCGCAGAGAATGGGAACCAGAATGACGCCGCACATGGCCAGCGTGTTCTGGAGGCCGAGAACGGCCTTTTGCGGGGTGGTAAAGTTATCGGAAAGGTCGCCATTGACACCGACGATTAGTTCCTTTTTTTCTTTTGCCATGGAATAATACCTCCTCAAATATTATTTAGGTTGGGTTCAGCTTGCGCTGTGGTTGCAGTAGAACTCGGCCGCGCAGGAAAACTCATCCATCGGCATCTTATTGATGATGACGCGGAAGGGGGTGTAAGCCTCGGGACCGGTGCGGATCATTTTATCGCCCACTTTTTCCAGCAGCTCCGCCTTGGTGATGGGGAATTTAATATCCCGCATGGCCAGCACCATATAGTGCAGGGTAAGCATGTAGGGCATTGGTTCCATGATCATTTTTCATCACCTCCGAAAGTATAGGCCTTGTACTGGTTGCGGGTCTCGCCGTGGCCGCCCAGCTCTTTGCATGCGGCGCCGCGGTGACGGAACGAGTACAGGAAGGTATTGGTGGTGCTGCTTTCGTGCAGTTTATCCACCAGGCCGGGGTACAGGTCGGCCTTGAGCAGATAGGGGACCATCATAGGCGCTTCGGTAACGATGTTGCCATCGGGATTGACGATCATGCTGTTGCCGAAGGCGGCGCAGGCATGCTCCATGCCGTAGCAGTTGGCACCGACGACATAGACCTGATTGCAATAGGCCGCACAGCGGTTGGTGAGCTTCCAGGGTTCCTCCCAGGGGTTCATGTAGTGGGTGATGCGGACGACCACATTGGCGCCGTTATAGGCGGCTTCGCGCCAGATCTCGGGATAGTCGCCATCGGCACAGACGATAGTGGCGATGCGGCTGCCCTTGGGACCGGGGGTGACGGGGCATTCCCAGCCGGGGTAATGGCGCTCGGTGGGAATCCAGGGGTTCATTTTGCAGTACTGGTGTACCACCTCGCCCTCATCATTGATCATGATGGCGCAGTTGCCGGGGGCTTCGTGGCCCTCCAGCTTAAGGATGACGCCAAAGACGCCCCAGACCTTCAGGCGGGCGCAGGCCTCCTTTAGGCGGCCAACTTCGGGGGAATCCAGCGTGAGAACGACCTTGAGGCGCTCCAGCGGGTGCATGCCCTGCACGCCGAACTCCGGGGAAACGAACAGATCGTACCCGGGGAAGCCGCGGGCGCCGATCTCCATGTACTGAATGATCTGATCAATGTTTTTGTTGACTTCCTCCATGCAGGTGGCATGGATGGGTTCCAACTGAGCCACTACGGTGGAGAGGACTTCGGTTTGGGTGGGTCCGCCGCCGACGCCGTGGCTGCTGCCGATGATCATAGCGATTACCTCCTCTTGATTTCAGAAACACGATGAAACATGTTTCATAACTTGCAACCTTAAGATACGACAATAATGCGGAAAAGTCAATGGGAAAAGGCGAATCTTAGCGGGATATTGCGGATTTTTAGCGATATGCTAAAAGAAAAGGCATTATTTTTGTGAAACATTTTTCACAGAATGGGAGAGATTGCTTGCGAAATGGAAGAAAATGCGGTATAATATAAGGAGAGAGAAAACATTGTTTCATGACGGAGGTGGCGGACATCAATATAAGAGAGTTGGCGAGCCTGGCCGGGGTTTCGATCGCCACGGTTTCCCGTGTCATCAATAACCCACAGCTGGTGCAGCCCGATACCCGGGAGCATGTGCTGGAGGTGATGCGCCGGGTGAACTACGCGCCGGCCTGGACGGTGGAATCGAGGCTGTCTTCCCGGTCGCGGCTGATCGCTTTTCTATTTAGTGAGGCGGACTATTATTTTTATTCCGATATTCGCAGTGGGCTGGAATCGATAGCCGGGCTGCGCGGCTACACGGTGCTGTTCTGCCCCATAGCGGCGGAGCAGCAGCGGCGCAGCCAGCAGCTGAGGACCATCTTTGAACAGAAGCTGGACGGGGCTATTTGGGCGCTGCGGGATTTTTACCCTGAGGATATTAAAATGATAGATGAGCGTCAGGTGCCGCTGGTGCTGGCCCGTAAATACGACAGTGCCCCCACCGACCGCTACAACTGCTGTTATATCAATTTTGCGGAGGCGAGCTACCGGATGACCCGCCATCTGCTGGAAATGGGGCACCGGCGCATTGGGCTGATGTTTGAGAATGTATCGCAGCAGTTTATGAACAGCTTTTGCCAGGGGTGGGAGCTGGCACTGAAGGAGGAAGCCGCGCCGAGAGAGGCTTCTCTGCTGCTGAACGCCCCAAACAGCATGGCGGGCGGCTATGCCAAGACGATGGAGCTGCTGGACGCGGGCGAGATGCCGGAGGCGGTCTTCTGCGCCAGTGATGAGCAGGCCTTTGGGGTGCTGAAGGCCGCGCACGAAAAGGGTGTGCGGGTGCCGGAGGAGCTGGCTGTGGCGGGCTTTACCGATTCCCCGATGAGCAACCTGTGTGACCCGGAGCTGACCACCATCGACCTGCCGATCTACCGGCTGGGGATCATAGCGGCGAGAATGCTCTTTGATGTGATAGAGGATACCGGCAGTGAGGTGACCCCCGGCGAGGTGGTATTGCAGCCCAAGCTGCGCATCCGCCGCAGCTGCGGCAACGAAAAGCCCATCAATGTACTGTTTGAATAAGAGGAAGGGAAGTTTATGGCCAAGCTGAGTACGCAATTTATGGGAATGGAGCTGAAGAATCCTGTTCTGGCTGCGCCCGGCCCCTGGACCGGGACGGCGGAGGGCCTGCAGGCGGCAATAGACGCCGGCGCGGGCGCGGTGATGACCGAGACCATTTCCCAGGAGGTATATCCCCGCCTGCCGCAGACCTGCTACCATGAGGGCGGGGCGGTATTCAGTGCCTCGCTGTATAGCAACCTGACGCTGGAGCAGTGGGAGGTTGAGCTGGAAAAGCTGCACCCCGGGGACTGCAAGGTGATCGCTTCGATAAGAGGGGCGACGCCCAGCGAGCTGGCCTATGTGGCCCGAAAGGCGGAACGCATGGGGGTGGATGCCCTGCAGCTGGACCTGTACGCACCCATTGGGCCGGTGCTGGCGGAGCTGTATACCAGCCCGGATCTCATCGCGGCGCTGATTTCGGCGGTGAAAAAGAAGGTTTCTCTGCCGCTGATGGTGCGTCTGCCCCATTATTTAGCGGATAATAAGAAGTTCCTGCGGGCGCTGGAGACTGCCGGGGCGGATGGGATTTGTACCATTGAGAGCATCCGGGGCATCAGCGGGGTGGATATTGTGAACGCGCGGCCGCTGATGCCGACCCATGGCGGCTACACCGGCACCAATGTGCGGCCCATTACCCTTTCCGCCATTGCGGCGTTGAGCCAGAATTCTAATTTGCCGGTGGCGGCGACGGGCGGCTTTGACGCGGCGGAAAATGTGATAGAGGCGATAGAGCTGGGGGCCACCACGGTGATGCTGGGTTCGGCGCTGCTGGGCGGGTATGGGATCATTACCGAGACGGTGCGCCGGCTGGAGGAGTGGCTGGAGAAAAATGGCTATGGGGATATAGGGGCGTTGCGGGGCGCGGCGCTGCAGTATCTGCGCAGCTATGAGGAGCTGCACGAACGATAAGAAATAGGCCCCGCCGGGCGATACCGGGCGGGGCTTTTTGATATGCTGGGGGGAGTAAGATGCAGCGGCAAGGCGCCCGCAGGGCGCCCCGGCGCAGCTGGGGCTGGGCGGCCGGAGGCCGCCCTACACAGCGCGGAGCGCTGTGGCCCTGCGGGCGCTTTGCCGGCTGCACGGGCCGGGGATAGGAGGAAAAGGCGGCTTTTGTGCGCCTTAGCCAAAACGCAGGGGCTTTTTTGGGAGGATTTATTTCGTCCTAAGGCTTGCAAGGGAGGCAGATATAGTGTAATATATTGTGTAGATAGAACAAAATAACGCCCATATATTGTGTTTAGGATGCTAAAGCGCCGGACACAGGGGAAAGAGAGGAGAAACCGGCATGAAAGTCATTAAGAGAAACGGCTCCGAGGTGGATTTTGATATCACCAAGATCATTGCCGCGATTACCAAGGCCAATGATGTGGTGGAGGAAAGCGAGCGTATGACGCCCATGCAGATCCGCCGCATTGCGGAATCGGTGGACCTGGCCTGCCAGAAGATGAACCGTTCTCCTTCAGTGGAGGAGATTCAGGACCTGGTGGAGAAGCAGATCATGGCGCACGGCGCCTTTGAGGTGGCCAAGCGCTACATCACCTACCGCTATACCCGCAGCTTGGTGCGCCGCAGCAATACCACCGATGAGAAGATCCTTTCCCTCATCGAGTGCTGCAACGAGGAGGCCAAGCAGGAAAATTCCAATAAGAACCCGGTGGTCAATTCCACCCAGCGCGACTATATGGCCGGTGAGGTTTCCCGTGATATCACCAACCGTATTCTGCTGCCCCCGGATATTGTGGAGGCCCATAATGAGGGGATCATCCACTTCCATGACAGCGACTACTTTGCGCAGCATATGCACAACTGCGACCTGGTGAACCTGGAGGACATGCTGCAGAACGGGACCGTTATCACCGGGACCTTGATCGAGCGGCCGCATTCCTTCTCCACCGCCTGTAACATTGCCACCCAGATCATAGCGCAGGTGGCCAGCAACCAGTACGGTGGGCAGTCCATTTCGCTGACCCACCTGGCGCCCTTTGTGCAGGTGAGCCGGGAAAAGATCCGCCGGCAGCTGCAGGAGGAGATGCAGGAGGTAAAGGCGGACATCACCGAGGAGCAGCTTTCCAACATGGTGGAAAAGCGGCTGCGGGATGAGATCCGCCGCGGTGTGCAGACCATCCAGTACCAGGTGGTGACGCTGCTGACCACCAATGGACAGGCTCCCTTTGTGACGGTATTTATGTACCTGAACGAGGCCAAGAATGAGCAGGAGAAGCACGATCTGGCGCTTATTATAGAGGAAGTGCTGCAGCAGCGGTACGAAGGTGTGAAGAACGAGAGCGGCGTGTGGGTGACCCCGGCCTTCCCCAAGCTCATCTATGTGCTGGAAGAAGATAATATCTACGAAAACAGCGAATACTACTACCTGACCCGCATGGCGGCCAAGTGCACCGCCAAGCGCATGGTGCCGGACTACATCAGCGAGAAGAAGATGCTGGAGCTGAAGGTGGATAAGAATGGCGAAGGCCACTGCTACACCTGCATGGGCTGCCGCAGCTTTTTGACCCCCTACGTGGATGAAAACGGCAAGCCGAAGTATTACGGACGCTTTAACCAGGGGGTTGTTACCATTAACCTGGTGGATGTGGCGCTTTCCTCCGGCGGTAACCTGGAGAGGTTCTGGAAGATCTTTGATGAGCGGCTGGAGCTGTGCCACCGCGCGTTGATGTGCCGCCACAACCGTCTGAAGGGCACCCTTTCCGATGCCGCGCCCATCCTGTGGCAGTACGGTGCCTGCGCCCGCCTGAAGAAGGGGGAAACCATTGATAAGCTGCTGTACGGCGGGTATTCTACCATCAGTCTGGGGTATGCCGGCCTTTACGAATGTGTGAAGTACATGACCGGCAAGAGCCACACCGATCCTTCCGCCACGCCTTTCGCGCTGGAGATTATGCAGTACATGAACACCGCCTGCAAGAAGTGGAAAGAGGAGCACAACATCGACTTTAGCCTGTACGGCACGCCGCTGGAAAGCACCACCTACAAGTTTGCCAAGTGCCTGCAGAAGCGCTTTGGCATCATAGAGGGCGTGACCGATAAGAGCTACATCACCAATAGCTACCATGTGCATGTTACCGAGGAGATCAACGCCTTTGACAAGCTGAAATTTGAGGCGCAGTTCCAGCACCTTTCCCCCGGCGGGGCGATAAGCTATGTGGAAGTGCCCAATATGCAGCAGAACCTGGAGGCGGTGCTGCAGGTGATGCGGTTCATCTACGATAACATTATCTACGCCGAGCTGAACACCAAGAGCGACTACTGCCAGGTGTGCGGCTGGGATGGCGAGATCGAGATCGTGGAGCAGGACGGGAAGCTCATCTGGCGCTGCCCCAAGTGCGGCAACACGGACCAGGACAAGATGAATGTGGCCCGCCGCACCTGCGGATATATCGGGACGCAGTTCTGGAACCAGGGCCGCACCCAGGAGATTAAGGAACGGGTGCTGCACCTGTAAACCATAGACGGCAAAAAAGGGACGCTCTGTGGGGCGTCCCTTTGCTGGCGGGAAAATGGAGAGAGTATGAACTACGCGAGTATCAAAAACTGCGATATTGCCAATGGTGAGGGGGTGCGGGTGACGCTCTTTGTGAGCGGCTGCACCAACCACTGTGAAAACTGCTTCCAGCCGGAGACCTGGGACTTTGGCTACGGGGAGCCCTTTACCCCGGCGGTGGAGGACCGATTGATAGAGATGCTGCGGCCCGGTTTTATCAATGGGCTGACGCTGCTGGGCGGCGAGCCGATGGAGCCGCAGAACCAGCGGGCGCTGCTGCCTTTCCTGCGGCGGGTAAGAAAAGAGCTGCCGGAGAAAACCATCTGGGCGTTTAGCGGTTTTACCTGGGAGGAGCTGAATACCCCCGGCAGTCACCCCTGCTGCGAGGTGACGCCGGAGCTGCTATCTCTGCTGGATGTGCTGGTGGACGGACGCTTTGTGCAGGCGCTGTATGATATCTCCCTGCGGTTTCGGGGCTCCAGCAACCAACGCATTATTGATGTGCCAAAGACGCTGGAGAGCGGGAATTTGACGCTGTGGCAGGGATAAATAGCCGCAGAGTGGCGGGCGCACCGGAATGGGGGAGGGCTGCCATCCCGTAAGGGGGCAGCCCGACATGGAATGGAGGGGCGCCCGCCGGATGGGGAGCGGCGGAATATAGAAAAGCCGGGCAGGCGATGAAACCTGCTCGGCTTGTATTTTATGGGGAAGATCAGGCCTTCCACAGGCCATGGAGATTGCAGTAGGCGTAAACGCTTTCCACCTCATCCCCTTCGCAGAGGGCAAAGCAGATCTCGGGAGCGTCGCCGGGGTGCAGCTCCTTGCGCTGGTTGCCCTGCTTGGTGTGGATGGAAACCCACTCGATGTAGTGCTCCGGCAGCATGGGATGGGCCACGGTACTGACCTTGACATGGACGACGCCATTTTCGACCGTCCAAACGGGGAGGTGTTTTTCTACAGCGGCATCGGTGGTATTGGGGATGATCTCGCTCATTTTTTCACCGCAGCAGACCACCGGTACACCGGCATCCTTTACCTTGGCGATGATATTGCCGCAATGTTTGCAAATATAGAATTTCTGTTCCATCGTGGTTCCTCCTTTTCCAAATAGATGTTTTATCAGTAGTTTTCCTTGCGAACCTCAAAGTAGCTTTGAGGATGAGCGCAGACGGGGCAGACGGCGGGGGCCTTTTTGCCGATGACGAGATGACCGCAGTTGCGGCATTCCCACATGGTTTCCTCGCTCTTTTCAAAAACCCTCTGCATCTCGACATTGTTCAGCAGGGCGCGGTAGCGCTCCTCATGGGCCTTTTCGATGGCGGCGACGCCGCGGAATTTGCAGGCCAGCTCGGTAAAGCCTTCTTCCTCGGCCTCCTTGGCAAAGGTATCGTACATATCGGTCCACTCGTAGTTTTCACCCTCGGCGGCGTGCAGCAGATTTTGGGCGGTATCGCCCAGCTCACCCAGGGCCTTGAACCACATCTTGGCGTGTTCCTTTTCATTCTCGGCGGTTTTGGTAAAGATCTCGGCGATCTGCTCATAGCCCTCTTTTTTGGCGACGCTGGCAAAGTAGGTGTATTTATTGCGGGCCTGGGATTCCCCAGCAAAAGCGGTCCACAGGTTCTTTTCGGTTTTTGTACCTTTCAGTTCCATGGTAATAGCTCCTTTCACGCAGTTGGTTTTGGTTTACGATGTTATTATAACAGGAATAGTTCCTAGAATCAAGAGGAAATTAAAAATAAATTTGACTGAAATGTGGCAGAGAGGGAATACTACCGGGAAAAGGAGGGGATGAGTATGAAGGAATTTACGGAATGCTGCACCGTAATTGCGGAAGGGGAGATCATAAAGGAGAGCCTAAACCGACTGGGCCGGGACGACCGCTGGCTGCAAGCCCAGCTGCAGCGGCAGGGGATCGCTTCTGCGGAGGAGGTCTTTTGGGGGATCAGCGATGGGAAGGAAGTGGAGCTGCACATGATCTTGTGATTGGCGGATGGGCGAAAGTGTGGTATAATAACGAAGAAAAATCAAAATAATTATACTAAAAGGATAGAAGCATGAAAAGAGTACTTTTTGTATGCAGCGGAAACATTTGCCGCAGCCCCATGGCAGAGTTTGTGTTCCGGGAGATGGCCCGACGGCGGAGATTGACCGATGCGGTGGACTGTGAAAGCGCAGGGACGAATGTATTTGCGCCCAACAGCCCGGTACATAATGGAACGGTGCGGCAGCTGCGCCGGGAGAACATCCCCTATTACCAGCGGGGCTCCCGCAATGTTACCGCGGCGGATTATGGGCGGTTTGACTACCTGCTGGGGATGGAACGCAGCCATGTGGCGGCGATGGAGCGGCAGCTGGGCGGCGACCCGGAGGGGAAGATGCACCGGCTGTTGGATTTTACCAGGTGCCCACGGGATATTGACGACCCGTGGTACACGGGGGATTTTGTAACGGCGTACCGGGATATTGAGGCGGGGTGCGCGGCACTGTTGGATGAGATGTTCCCGGGAAGCGGGGAGAAAAAGCGATAAGGAAAGACACCCGGTGGGGTGTCTTTTTTGCTGCGTGGCGACCGAAGGGAGCCCGCAGAGACAGAAATGTGTGGGGGCGTGCGGCTCCGCCGTGAACCGAGATACCGCAGTAATAGGTGGAGGCAATAAAAAGGCACCCGCGAAGGGTACCTTTCGTTAATTACAGATCCAGTTTGCAGTCGCCGGGTTTGATCCAGCCGAGGCGGCGCATAGGCAGGGCAATGAGTGGAGTAAGGACAGCCGGCAGCACAAAGCAGACGAGGATGAGTCCAAGCCAGTGGAACGCGCCGCCAAAGCCATCCCAGCTGAGAATGCCGATGGGGCCGACCAGACCGCAGGTGCCCATGCCGCTGGCAATGGCAATGCCGTTTTCCAGGCGGAAGATGCAGGTAGCAACCGGACCGGTAATAGCGGCGGCCAGGGTGGGCGGCAGCCAGATGCGGGGGTTTTTGACGATATTGCCCATTTGCAGCATGGAGGTGCCCAGCCCCTGTGCGACCAGGCCGCCCCAGCCATTTTCGGCAAAACTCATGACGGCGAAGCCGATCATCTGGGCGCAGCAGCCTGCCGTGGCAGCGCCGCCGGCCAGGCCGGTAAGGCTGAGAGTAAAGCAGATGGCGGCGGAGCTGATGGGCAAGGTGAGGACGATACCGACCAACACAGAAACGATAATGCCCATGAGAAACGGGCGAAGCTGAGTTGCCCGAATAATGAGTTGACCGAAGCCGTTCATCAAGAGGCTGACGCCGGGACCGATAAGAGAACCGACCCCCAGCCCCGAAAGAATGGTGACGGTGGGGGTGACAAGAATGTCAATTTTGGTCTCGCGGCTGACCGCTTTGCCCAGCTCGGCGGCAACGATGACGGCAAAGAAAGCACCCAGCGGTCCACCTACCGAGTAGGAGCCAAGTCCCACGGCGCAGAGAGAATACAGGACCAGTGGCGGCGCGGAAAGCGAAACACCGATAGCGACCGCAATGGCGATACCGGTGGCGCTGCTGGCGTAGCCTGCGGCGGTGACAAGCCAATCCCAGTGGAACTGATCGCCCAGCGTATCCAGTATGGTGCCGATAAGCAGGGAAGCGAAAAGCCCCATTGCCATGGCGCTCATGGCATCGACAAAATAGAGCTTAGCGGAGGGCTTGATATTTTTGCGGGCAAGGAACGCGGAAAATCCGGCGGTGGACATTAATCCGCCTCCTTTGCGTGTTCGAGTGCCAGTTTGCAATAGGTTTCGGCGTTTTCACGGTTATGCTCGATCTGCATGGGGTGCAGATCCGAAATGGCTTTGGCGGGGATGCCTACAATGAGGGAGCCATCCGGAAAATGAGCGCCGCCGGAGACGACAGCCCCGGCCCCGACAATGCTGTTTTTGCCGATGACGCAGCCATTGAGCAGGACCGAGCCCATGCCGATGACGGTATTATCACCGACGGTGGCGCCGTGCACGACGGCATTGTGGCCGATGGAGACGCCTTCCCCTAAGGTGATGGGGTAGCCGCGATCGCCGTGCAGGGTGCAGTTATCCTGTACATTGCTGTTTTTGCCGATGGTGATATGGTCCAGGTCGCCGCGGATGACGGCGCCGTACCACACGCTGGTGCCTTCGGCCAGGGTAACATCGCCGAGGATGGCGGCATCGGAGGCAATAAAGGCGGCTTTTTGAGTATCGGGGTGCTTTTCTCCCAGGGATTTGATCATGGCAGGGAACCTCCTGTATGGTTTGTAGAAATGGGAAGGAGCGGCGCAGGCCAGGCCGCCCGCAGGGCGTTCCGGCGAAGCCGGAACCGACGGGGCGAAGCCCCGTCGAGCCCGCCGTAGGCGGGCTGCCCTGCGGGCGGTCTGACGGCTGCCGCGGGCTACGGCCAAGAGCAGCGGCCCATTAACTGTGGGTATTGTAGCATTTTGCGGGACAGCAGTCAAACAAAAGGGAAGCAAGCAGCGAAGTTTTCCGAAAAAAGGGGGCAAAAAGGGATAGCCAAGGCCATTTTTTTCTGCTATACTATATAGGCAATTTGCAAACGGAGAATTTTGCAGAAGAATAAGGAGTGTAAAAACTATGGCTATGGAAAGAACTTATATCATGCTGAAGCCCGACTGTGTAAAGCGGGGCCTGATGGGCGAGGTCATTTCCCGCATTGAGCGCAAGAACTACAAGATCATTGACGCCAAAATGATGATGCTGGATGAGCCGATTCTGCGCGAGCACTATGCCCACATCGCGGATAAGCCTTTCTTCCCGGAGATCGTCACCTACATGACGAGCGGTCCCGTCCTCGCGATGATCGTAGAGGGTGACAACGCCGTAAAGGGCATGCGCATCATCATGGGAGCCACCAAGTTTGAGGAAGCGACTGCCGGTACTATCCGCGGCGACTACGCCTGCTGCACCAGCGAAAACCTCATCCACGGCTCTGACTCGGTCGAAAACGCCGAGATCGAGATCAAGCGCTTCTTCGGTTAAAATAAAAATGACAGGCCGCCGGTATCCGCACAGGGTACCGGCCCTTTTTACGGTCCAATGCAAAAGCCCCCACCCGCGAAAGGGTGAGGGCTTTCATGTCAGGCCTTATTTTTTCTCGGCTTTCAGGGCCTCGATCATCATGGGAACGACCTTAAAGAGATCCCCGCAGATGCCGTAATCGGCGGCCTCGAAGATAGGAGCGGTCTCATTCTTGTTCACGGCGATGATGCACTCGGAGTCCTGCATACCGGCCAGGTGCTGAATGGCGCCGGAAATACCCAGAGCGACATAGATCTTGGGACGAACGGTCTTACCGGTCTGGCCGACCTGATGATCAGCAGAGAGCCAACCAGCATCCACAGCGGCACGGCTGCCGCCTACTACGCCGCCGCCCAGGGCCTCGGCCAGCTTCTCGGCCAGCTTGATGCCAGTGGGAACATCCTTACCGATGCCGCGGCCGACCGAAACGATGACCTCGGCGCCGGTCAGATCGACCAGATCCTTGGCCGCCTTGACGATCTCCAGGACCTCGGTCTGCAGGTCGGAAGCCGCCAGCTCGACGGGATACTTCTCGACAATGACCTTATCAGCCTTGGCCTGGTCGAAGGGGGCGCGCTGCATAACGCCGGGACGAACGGTAGACATCTGGGGACGGAAGCGGGGGCAGATGATGGTCGCCATCAGGTGGCCGCCGAATGCGGGACGGGTCATCTTCAGGTGGGTGCCCTCATCAAACTTCATGTTGTCCACATCCATGGTGGAGGTGGTCTTTAGGAAGGCCTTGTACTTCTCCACATCCACATCCAGGTGGGTGCAGTCGGCGGTCAGGCCGGTGTGCAGAGTCGCCGCGCAGCGGGGGCCCAGGTCACGGCCGATATTGGTGGCGCCGATGAGCATGATCTCGGGCTTCTTTTCCATTACGACATCGCAGATGACCTTAGTGTAGGCATCGGTGGTGTAGTCCTTCAGCAGGGGGTGCTCACATACGATGATACGGTCGGCGCCGTAGCCGCCCAACTCTTTGGCCAGCCCCTCTACCTTATCGCCCAGCAGCAGGCCGCACAGCTCCACGCCCAGGTCGTCGGCCAGCTTGCGGCCTTCGCTGATGAGCTCGAAATCGGTGGGCATCAGCTTGCCCTCGCGCTGCTCGCAGAATACCCATACGCCCTTGAAGGCGGTGGGATCGGTATTCACAAAAGTAGACATAGTCATTTTCTCCTTTCTATCAGATGATGTGTTTCTCTGCCAGCAGAGAAACCAGCTTTTCGCAGGTCGCCTTATCAGCGCCCTCCAGCATCATGCCGGCACCCTTCTGAGGGGGAGAGAAAGACTTGTAAACATTGGTGGGAGAGCCCTTGAGGCCGATGGTATCCAGCTCGATGAGCGGATCATCCTTCAGGGTCTCAAAGTTGTAGATCTCCAGAGGCTTATTGTAGCACTCGAAGATACCGCCGACGCTCATGTAGCGGGGAGTATTCAGCTCCTTGATGCAGGTGAGCAGGCAAGGGGTGTGGGTCTTGATGGTCATGTAGCCATCCTCCAGCATACGCCGGCAGATGACATGCTCCCCATCGACCTTGATCTCGGAAACATAGGTGATCTGGGGCATGCCCAGCTTTTCAGCGATCTGGGGACCGACCTGAGCGGTATCACCGTCGATTGCCTGACGACCGCAGAAGACGATGTCTCCTTTCTCTACGCCAATCTTCTTGATGGCGGCGGCGAGAATCTGGCTGGTGGCAAAGGTATCGGAGCCGCCGAATTCACGGGCGGAAACCAGAACGGCACGGTCGGCGCCGCGGGCCAGCAGCTCACGCAGCATCCCCTCGGCGGGAGGGGGGCCCATGGAAACGACCACGACCTCGCAGCCGGTTTCGTCCTTGAGGGTCAGGGCAGCCTCGATGGCATTGAGGTCATCGGGGTTGGTGATGGTATCCATGGAGGCACGATCCATGGTACCGTCTTCTTTTACAGCAACCTTACCGGAGGTATCCGGTACCTGCTTTACACATACGATACATTTCATAACGGCATACTCCTCCTATCAGTTGACCTTAAGATTGGCGGCGATGACCATGCGCTGAACCTCGGAGGTACCCTCGTAGATTTCAGTGATCTTGGCATCACGCATCATGCGCTCCACGGGGTAATCACGGGTGTAGCCGTAACCACCAAAGAGCTGTACCGCGCGGCGGGTGACATCGCTGGCAGCCTCGGCGGCAAAGAGCTTGGCCATGGCGGCATCCACGCTGTAAGGCTCGTGGGCGTTCTTCTTGCAGGCAGCGGAGTAAACCAAATACTTGGCAGCTTCCATGCGGGTGTGCATATCAGCGATCTGGAACTGGGTGTTCTGGAACTGGGAGATGCGGCGGCCGAACTGTACACGCTCGTGGGTGTACTTGATGACCTCTTCCACAGCGCCTTCGCCAAGGCCCAGTGCCTGAGCGGCGATACCGATACGGCCGCCATCGAGGGTAGCCATAGCGATATTGAAGCCCTTACCCTTCTTGCCCAGCAGACGGTCGGCAGGGATGCGGCAGTCTTCCATGATCAGCTCGCAGGTGGAGGAGCCGCGGATACCCATCTTCTTTTCGTGCTTACCAACGCTGAAGCCGGGATCGGTACGCTCTACAATGAAAGCGGAGATCTCCTTGCGGGTCTTCTTGGGGTTCTTCTTATCGGGGATGATGCCGGTAACGGCAATGATGATGAACACATTGGCAAAGCCGGCATTGGTGATGAAGATCTTGGAACCATTGAGGACCCAGTGGTCGCCATCCAGCACGGCAAAGGTCTGCTGACCCTGTGCGTCGGTGCCGGCGCCCGGCTCAGTCAGACCGAAAGCACCAATCCACTCGCCGCTGCACAGCTTGGGCAGGTAATATTTCTTCTGCTCCTCGGTGCCGTTCTCATAGATAGGAGCGCAGCATAGGGAGGTATGGGCGGAAAGAATAACGCCGGTGGTGCCGCAGACCTTGGAGAGCTCTTCGACAGCCATGACATAGGAGAGGACATCGCCGCCGGCGCCGCCGTACTCTTTGGGGAAGTAGATACCCATCATACCGAGCTTAGCCATCTTTTTGACGGTTTCTTCGGGGAAGCGCTCTTCCTCATCTACCTCGGCAGCCAGGGGCTTTACTTCATTCTCGGCAAACTCACGGTACATCTTCTGCACCATGGCCTGCTCTCTGGTGAGTTTGAAATCCATAACAGATCCTCCTTATCGCTTACTTTCTGTAATCGTAGAAACCAACGCCGGTCTTTCTGCCCAGCTTGCCGCCGCGAACCATCTTGCGCAGCAGGGGGTGAGGACGATACTTATCGTCGCCGGTCTCGGCCTGCAGAACTTCCATAATGGCGAGGCATACATCCAGACCGATCAGATCGCCCAAAGCGAGAGGACCCATGGGGTGGTTGGCGCCCAGCATCATGGCATTATCAATGCCCTCAACGGAGGCAACGCCTTCGGCATAGATGCCGACAGCTTCGTTAATCATGGGGATGAGGATGCGGTTAACAACGAAACCGGCAGCTTCTTCGACCTGTACGGGGGTTTTGCCGATGTCTTCCGCGATCTTCTTGATGGTTTCTACCATCTCAGCGGGGGTATTCAGGCCGGCGATGACTTCGACCAGCTTCATAACAGGAGCGGGATTGAAGAAATGCATGCCGATGATGGGACGATCGAGCTTAGCGCCGATTTCGGTGATGGAGAGGGAGGAAGTATTGGTGGCGAACATGCACTCGGGTTTGCAGATCTGGGAGAGCTCCTGGAAGGTCTGCTTCTTGATCTCCATGTTCTCGATGGCAGCCTCGATAACGAGGTCGCAATCCTTGCAGATCTCCTTGGTGCCGGTGGTGATCTTGGCAAGGATGGCATCGGCAGCGGCCTGCTCCATCTTGCCCTTGGCCACGCGGCCGTTCAGACCCTTGGCGATCTTGTTTTTGCCGTTAGCGGCAAACTCTTCGTTGATATCGCACAGGAGAACCTCGTAGCCATTGGACTGAGCAAAGGCCTGAGCGATGCCGGAACCCATAGTACCAGCGCCAATAATACCAACTTTCATTTTCAGTTACCTCCGTAAGTATAGTTTTTGGGGCTTTAATTATTTATTGAGGAATGCGTCGACCTTGCGCTTTTCCAAGAAAGCGTTCATGCCTTCTTTCTGGTCGCAGGTCTCAAAGCAGCTGCCAAACAGCTTTTCTTCGATGACGATGGCCTGGTCCATATCGACCTGTATGCCTTCATTGATAGCGCGCTTGCAGTTGCGCACAGCGATGGGAGCATTGCGGGCGATGGTGGAGGCCAGCTTTTTGGCGGCGGGCATCAGTTCTTCGGCAGGGTAAACATTGTTCACCAGGCCGATGCGATAGGCTTCTTCCGCTTTGATATTGCGGGCGCCGTAGATCATCTCTTTGGCCTTGCCGGTGCCGACGATGCGGGCCAGACGCTGGGTGCCGCCGAAGCCGGGGGTGATACCCAGGCCGACCTCGGGCTGACCGAACACGGCATTTTCGCTGCAGATGCGGATATCGCAGCTCATGCTGATCTCACAGCCGCCGCCCAGCGCAAAGCCATTGACGGCCGCAATAACGGGGATGGGGAAGGTCTCCAGCTTGCGGAACACATCGTTGCCCTTTTTGCCAAAGGCTTCGCCCTCGGCCTTGGTCAGGGTGCTCATCTCGCCGATATCGGCGCCGGCCACAAAGCTCTTTTCACCCGCTCCGGTGAGGATGAGGCAACGGATGGCTTCCTGATCGACCGCGTCGAGGGTCTTATCCAGCTCATCCAGCACGGCGCTGTTCAGCGCATTGAGGGCCTTGGGACGGTTGATGGTGATAATACCGATCTGGCCTTCCACTTCATAGGTGATAAACTCCATGGAATGTCACTCTCCTTGACTTATTTTGCGGAGCACCGGAGAGCCGTGGCTCTCCGGTGCACTATTGATTTGTGAAAAAGATTAGTCGCGCTTAACAACGGTGGCGCAGCCCATGCCGCCACCGATGCACAGGGTGGCGAGACCGGTCTTGGCGTCACGGCGCTGCATCTCGTGCAGCAGGGTGACCAGGATACGGCAGCCGGAAGCGCCTACGGGGTGACCAAGAGCGATGGCGCCGCCATTGACATTCAGCTTGGCGGGATCGAATTCCAGATCATGGCCGACAGCCAGGGACTGCGCGGCAAAGGCCTCGTTGGCCTCGATGAGGTCCATATCAGCAACCTTCATATCCAGCTTCTTCATCAGCTTATTAACAGCGGCAACGGGGCCTACGCCCATGATGGAGGGATCTACGCCGCCCAGAGCGCCGCCAACCCAGGTAGCCATCGGCTTAACGCCCAGCTCCTTGGCCTTCTCTTCGCTCATTACTACGATGGCGGCAGCGCCGTCATTGATACCGGAAGCGTTGCCGGCGGTGACGATGCCGTCCTTCTTGAAGGCGGGCTTCAGGCGGGCCAGGGTCTCCACAGTGGTGCCGGGACGGGGACCCTCATCGGTATCAACGATCACAGAGCCCTTCTTGCCCTTGACCTCTACGGGAACGATCTCGTCCTTGAACTTGCCCTCGGCCATGGCCTTTTCGCACTTCTGCTGGCTGTTGGCGGAGAACTCATCGAGCATTTCGCGGGTCAGGTGCCACTGCTCGGCAACATTTTCGGCAGTGATGCCCATGTGATAGTTATTGAAAGCATCCCACAGGGCGTCATTTACCATGGTATCTACCAGGGTAGCATTGCCCATGCGGTAGCCGTAACGGCCCTTCATCATGGCGTAGGGGGCGAGAGACATGCTCTCCATACCGCCGGCTACTACGATATCGGCATCGCCAGCCTCGATCATCTGAGCGGCCATATTGACGCAGTTCAGACCGGAACCGCAGACGACATTGACGGTAACGGCGGGGGTGGTCACAGGCAGGCCAGCCTTCAAGGAAGCCTGACGGGCGACATTCTGGCCCAGACCAGCCTGGATAACGCAGCCCATGTAAACATGATCGACCTGCTCGGCGGGAATGCCGGCGCGGTTCAGGGCCTCCTTGATAACGACGGAACCGAGTTCAGCGGCGGGAACGGTGCTGAGAGCACCGCCCATGGTGCCGATGGCGGTACGGCAGGCGCCTGCCAAAACGATTTTCTTCATAAGTGTGTGCCTCCTTGATAAAATAAAATGAAATTGAAAACAAAATTATTTTCACGGCCGAAAAGCAGCCGGATGAAACGGGGGAAGATCAGCTTCCTAGTTTTTCCTTTAAGCGAGCGGCTACGCAGGGATTGACGAACTTGGAGATATCGGTGTTATCGTAGTGGGCTACCTCTTTTACAATAGTGCTGCTGAGGTAGGCATAACGCAGGCTGGTGGTAAAGAACATGGTATCGATGGTGGGATCGAGGATGCGGTTGGTCTGCGCCATCTGCATCTCATGCTCAAAATCGGTGACAGCGCGCAGCCCGCGGATGATGATCTGTGCCTGATTGGCCCGGGCAAAATCGACAGTGCGGCCATCAAAGGTTTTGACTGAAACATTTTTGAGTTCTTTGACGCTCTCTTGGAGCATTTCTACCCGTTCTTCCACAGTGAAAAGCGGGTTCTTATCGCGGTTGATGAGCACGCCGATAACCAACTCATCTACTACGCGGGAGGCCCGGCGGATAATATCCATGTGGCCCAGTGTAACGGGATCAAAACTTCCGGGATAAACAGCCCTTGTCATATGGTGTCCTTTCGCCGTAAAACGGCTTTCACTTAATATTTATCCACATCAAAAGCAACTTCAGTATAACTGCAAAAAGGGGTGGTGTCAAACAATTGCTAAAAAATTAACAAATAAAAAATTGGAGAAAAGTGTAAATTAGGAACCCCGAAAATTTGAACAAAAAAAGACGAGTTGGAATTTAACTACAAATGAGCCCTAAAATATTGAATAAATGTATTATCTATTTGTTATATAGCACCAATCGCTAAAAACAAGTGCAAAAATTCCGCCTATTTTATGGTGGCAAAATCCACAAAAAGCAAGATTAAACTTTGGCGGGGGAAATCCGCAAAACGAACGGTGTTTATTGTCTTTCCATAATACAGACGCTATAAAAGAGCTAAATTTAATAGGATATTAGGCATATCGAAAGCAAAAACTTGTTTCTTCTCCATAAAGCGTGGGAGGGGATTTGCCAGCCGCGGATGCTTGTGGTACAATGACAATAGAAACAGAATGAAACAGCGGGGAGGGAAAGGGTATGATCCTTTCGACACTGTGTTACATCGAAAAAGACGGCTGCTGGCTGATGCTGCACCGGGTAAAAAAGAAGAACGATGTGAACCATGATAAGTGGATTGGTGTAGGCGGCAAGTTTGAGGAGGGGGAGAGCCCTGAGGACTGCCTGCTGCGGGAGGTGAGGGAGGAAACCGGCCTGACCCTGACCGAATATCGATTCCGTGGTTTGGTGACCTTTGTATCCAATGAAGTGCCCACCGAGTATATGCATCTTTTTACCGCAGGCGGTTATACCGGTACGCTGCGGGACTGCGATGAGGGTACTCTGGAGTGGGTGCCCATCGGGCAGGTGGAAAACCTGCCGTTGTGGCAGGGAGATAAGATCTTTCTGGAGCTGCTGCGGCGAGAGGAAGCATTCTTTTCTCTTAAGCTGCGGTACGCCGGAGATACACTGGTGGAAGCGGTGCGGGATGGCAAGCCCCTGCCGCTGGAGGAGGACAGATGAAGCTATTGGTAAGTGCCTGCCTGCTGGGGGTGCTCTGCCGCTATGATGGCAAGGCGAAAACACATGAGGGCGTGTGCTCCCTGCTGGAAAAGCATACGATGATCCCATTTTGCCCGGAGATCTATGGCGGGCTGTCCACACCCCGGCCGGCATCTGAACGGCTGGGAGAGCGAGTGGTGGCCAAAACGGGTGGAGAGGTTACAGAGCAGTTCCGCCGTGGGGCGGAAGAAGCGCTGCGCCTGTGCCGGATGTACGGCTGTGAGGCGGCCCTGCTGAAGGAGCGCAGCCCCAGCTGCGGTCACGGTGTTATTCATAACGGTCTGTTCAATGGCGGACTGGTAGAGGGGGACGGTGTAACAGCTGAGCTACTGCTGCAAAACGGCATTGCTGTTTATGGAGAAAGCGAGTGGGAAGCGCTGTTGTGATTTTTGAGAGCAATAAAGCCGGGCTTGTCGAAAAGGACAGGCTCGGCTTTTCTATATAGTTTATATTCCAAGGAGGCTGTGAATGGCATGTGCGACGCCGTCTTCTTCGTTGGAAAGGGTGATCCAATCGGCAGCTGCCTGAACTTCCGGGATGGCATTGCTCATGGCGACCCCGATACCGGCGGTTTGCAGCATGCCGATGTCATTATCGGCATCCCCCAGGGCCATGACCTGTGCCGTGGGAATGTTCAGCATCTGGCAAAGAGCGGCCAAAGCGGCGCCTTTGCTGCCTTCCCGATCGGTCAGCTCCAGATTACACTCCATGGTGCTGACGGCGCGTACCCGGTCGCCATAACGCTGCGCCAGCCATACCTTGATCTCGGCCTTTTGTTCCGGAGTCAGGTAGGGCATATTGATTTTCTCCAGGTGGGTGCCGGGCTGGCGGGCGCGTTCCATCAAATCATCGACAATGCTTTCTTCACTGGAAAAGAGCGTTTTGAGATGAAATGCCGGAAGATGGATGAAATCGCGGTGTTCCCAATCGGTACGGGAGAGATACATTTTTTGATCGGCATAAAGCTGCACAGCAAAGTCGCCCATGGTGGTCAAATGCTCCAGGATCTCCAAGGTGGTATCCAGAGGCAGCGGTGCCGCCCGCAGAATATGGCCTTCCCGGTCGGTGGTTATGCTGCCGTTACAGGTGATGAAGTAGTGGAGAAAGGGCAGTTCCAATACCTGTGGTGCAACAGCGGCAAGACTGCGTCCGGTGGCAACAACGACCTCAATTCCGGCATCGGCGGCACGGGTCAGCGCCTCACGGTTGGCAGGGGAGAGAGTCAGGTGGTCATCGCGCAGCAGCGTTCCGTCTAAATCAGTGGCGATCAGCTTAATTTCGGTATTCGGCATGGCGGCTCCTTTTTAGGCAGATTTCAGGGACGGCCTTTTTGCTTGGGCTTACGGTACCGTTCGGTGATTTCCTCCACTGTGGTGGGCTGCACCGTCAGCAGTTCCTCCACAAAGGGGGTTAGTACAGGCCGCCAGCCGATTCCCTTTTTCTTCAGTAATGCGGCCATATCCTCCGGCAGGGGAGCGGTAAGGCATAGCTGTTCCCCGGTGATGGGGTGGGTAAAGGCGACCCCGGCACAGTGCAGCGCCTGCCGGGGGAATTCCTCCATGGGGCCGCCGTAGAGTTCATCTCCCAGCAGCGGCCAGCCTTTTTCAGCCATATGCACCCGAATCTGATGGGTGCGGCCGGTGTGCAGAATGAACCCCACCAAGGCGCAGCTTTTATCCGGTGCTGTGGCAAGGACTTTATACTCGGTTACGGCGCGTTCCCCATCGGGGGAAACCACACGCTTCATTTCCAGAGGGATCTCCCGCTCCAGCGGCAGGTCGATGAGACCTTCGGGGGGCTGCGGAACACCACTTACTACGGCAACATAACGCTTGGTAACGGCTTTCCACAGCTTGCCTGCGGCAATTTGATGGCGGGCGACTACTACAGCTCCGGTGGTGTCCTTATCGATGCGGTTTACCGCCCGAAAGGTGCCGCTGTTGCCCTCTTTTTCGCACAGGGTGGCATATACGCTGGCCAGCGTGCCGAAGATGTGCCCGCCAGACTGATGCACCGGCATACCGGCAGGTTTATTGAAAACAGCGACATCCCGGTCCCAGTAGAGGCGGGGAACATCGATTTCGCAGGGAGGTAGTTTGCGGGCTTGGTCCGGCAGGTTGATCTCCAGCGTATCGCCTTCCCGCAGCAGGTCGATGGTGCGGGCGTGGGAGCCATTGAGCAGGATGCCCTCCGGCAGGTGTTTGAGAGAGATGACCACCTTGCGGCTGATGCCCTGCTTAAAGCGCAGGAAGTGCTGGATCTGATCGCCTGCGTCCTCGGCAGTGATAAGATAGCGAAAGGTTGTCATGGGTGGTATCCTCCTTGGGTGTTTTGCGGAGAGCTGCTGGCTGTGGGGCTATGATACCGGATTATACCACAAAGCGGGCCCAAAGAAAAGTCCCCGATAGCAGCTAGCTATCGGGGAGATAGAAACGAAAATTATGCCACGCCTAGGTATTCCTCCAGCGTCAGGTTGTTCTCCATGATGTAGGTCGCGATCTCTACGCCGACATAGCGGAAGTGCCACGGCTCAAAGATGATGCCGGTCACATCCTGCTTGCCCTTGGGGTAGCGCAGGATAAAGCCGTACTCGGCGCAGTGCTCCGCCATCCAGATGGCTTCAGCATCATACTCGAAGGATTCCTCCATGGTGCTGTGGTGGTAATAGTAATCGCCGGAAAGGATATCCACCGCCAGGCCGGTGTTGTGCTCGCTGGTTCCGGGAGGCGCTACACGGGTAGCGGCCACCTGCTCAGCCTTTTCCCGGCTGTAACCATTATATTTCATCTGCGCCTGCACCTCATTTTCCAGCAGAATGGCGCTGCGGGCAAAGGTGCGGTAGGCGCTGATGAGCTGCAGGTCATAGCCATCTGCCTTGGCCGCCGCCAAAAAGTCCCGGAGTGGCTGGGCAATGCGGGCATCAACCTTCAGGTCAAATCCGGCATAGTTGCAGATGAATTCCCGCTCCATATCCAGCTCTTCGGCCAGCGGGTATTTGGCGCTGACCAGAATGGTGCGCCAATCATCGCTGCCGGGGTTGGTCAGGTTGGTGCCGGAAGGCTCCGGATCGGGAGTGGGCTTGGGATCCGGAGTGGGGTCAGGGGTTGGTTCCGGAGCCGGATCGGGAGACGGTTCGGGGTCAGGATCAGGATCGGGTGTTTGATTGTTCTGCTTTTCATCGGTCGTACCGGTCTGCTGACCGGCATTGGGATCCGGGGTGGGGTCGGGCTGTGCGGCATTATGGCGCACCAACGCGGTAATGCCCCAAATGATACCCAGTACCAGTAAAATCAGGATTACGCCGCGCACGCGCTTATAGGTGCGCCTGCGGTGGGCGCGGGAATGTTCTTTTTGGCTCATGGTTTCTCCCTCCGTTTGTTCACGGTAAAGTGATTTATATAGTAAGTGCCGTTTAGGCGGCGATTTGCTGCACGGCTTATGCTTTTTGCATTAGCAGAGCGCACCAGCCATCCTGTTCCTTCTCCTGGGTGATGACCATGCCCTCAGTCTCCAATGCGGCGATGACTTCCTCTTTCCGGGGGAGGATAATGCCGGAAGCCACCAGGTGCCCACCGGACTTTAGGTGATGGTAAATGGCGGGGGCCAGCGCGATAATGACATCGGCGACGATATTGGCCAGCACGATGTCGAAGCCGCCGCGGGTCAGCTCCTCTTCCAGCGGCTGGTGAATAAGATCGGCGGTTACAGCGGTAAAACGGTCGGGGCCAAAGCCATTTACTTCGGCGTTTTCGGCGGCAGTGCGCACGGCCACCTTGTCGATATCTACCCCAACGGCTTCCTGGGCGCCCAGCATCAATGCGGCAATGGAAAGAATGCCGCTGCCGGTTCCCATATCCAATATGCGTGTATGTTCAACGGGGAGCTGCTCCAGCAGCTCGCAGCACAGGCGGGTGGTGTGGTGGGTGCCGCTGCCAAAGGCCATGCCGGGATCCAGTGTCATCACCAGTTCTTCCGGGGTGGGGGTGTATTCCTCCCAGCTGGGGCATACCACCAGCCGTTTACCCAGGTGGGTGGGGTGATAAAAACGCTTCCAGGCATTGGCCCAGTCCTCCTCGGCCAGCGTTTGGTCGGTCTCGATGCGATAGGGAATGCCCTCTGCTTCCAGCCGGTGGGTAAGGAAGGCGGAGGCTTCGGCTGGATTTTCCTCCGGGGGCAGGTACAGGTGCAGGATCGCTTCGGTGCGGCTGCGGGCCAGAAGATCCTCATCGATGAGATCAATGTGGGCAATTTGCGGCACCAGCTCCAGCATATCGCTATAATCCTCGATGTAGATGCCGTAGGGGACGGCCATCTGCGCAATCGCTTCTGCTGTCTCGGCATCCTTGGTGCTTACGGTTATTTTCAGGTCAGTCCAGTTCATGGCGGTTCCTTTCTTACTAGGTTTGTCCCATCTATTATAGCGGGTGATGTAAAAAATCTCAACAGTTTGCGGGAGCTTTTTGCATAGCGGCGGTATAGCGGCCCATACTGCCTGCATAAAGATGGAAAAGGAGGCGCGGGATCATGGCAGAGATGAACCGATGCAGGGAACCGCAAAAGACGGGAACACAGGAGACTCTGCGGGAAGAGCTGAGCAGGGTAAACAAGGAACTCCGCCGGGCGGAGGAGCTTTTTGATGTAGTGACGGAGGACACATTGATTGAAGCTTGTACCTACCGCATCCAGACACTGCTGACCTACCGGACCTACCTGCTGCGCACCGCGCGCCGACAGGCGGAACAGCCGGAACCCATTGCCCTGTAAGCACCACAACAAAAAAGGAGGACATCATGGGAGTTTGGATTATTGCTGGGGTGGTACTTATTCTGGCGCTGCTGGTGCGCTGGCGGCATGCCCTGCGAGGCTGGTTGCTTTCGGCAGCCGGTGGACTGGGGGTGCTGTGCCTGGTGCAAGCTATAGGTGCGCTGCTGCCGGTGAATTTATTTACTGTGGCGGTGTGTGGTATTTTGGGCCTGCCGGGAGCCATTAGCCTGTTGGTGTGCAATTTGATGTGGTAAATCTCCGAGGCAACCGGAATAAACTGCGAATTGTGAGAGTCAGCCGCAGGCGGCCGGGCTAAGCCTGGGCCAATGCCCTATAAGGGCGTTGACGATGCGAAACATCGTAGCCTGCGGCCGGTACTTGTGCATTGCAGAGGGTAAAAAGAAAGACACCATCCCGGCATCGAACCTGTGGATGGCGTCTTTCTTTTGGAATGGCTTACATGCCATTCAGGTAGTCCTCCACTACATCAAGCAGGTGGCAGGGCTCCAGTTCCTCCTGCTGCATTAAAGCAGCCAGAGCTTCTGCGGCATTGCGGTCATCTGTAATATCAGAAACAGCCTGCTGCAGTTGCCAGCCGTGTTTGGGAAGATAGCTTTCACACACGATACCATAGCAACAGTAGCGGCCCAGCTGCGGGTGGGTGATCCATTCTTCGTAAACGCGGTAGCGGACGGTTTGTGTTCTCATCTTACTCTCTTTCTCTTTTTCCTCTAAAGTGCACAAGGGTCGGATCCTCCTCTTTTTGGTTTATGCTGATTTACTTTGGCTTTGGTATGAGGCTTTAGCAATGCTGCTGGATAGATTTTACCATACTTTTTAAGGAACGGTATGACAAAAATTTCATTTAGATTTTTTACAGAGCGCACAATAGATTGACAATTAAAGTCGAAAAACATCGACCTGGTCTAAAAAGAGGAACCACAGAGGAGAAATGAGGACAAAAACTTAGCAGAAAAAGGGCATGTTCCATAAAATTTGAGATAATTTTTCTAACACTAAAACGAGAACAAGGCGTGAAAAATAGACTCAAAAACAAAAATATCGGCCTGTGAGATCCAAGATGGAAAAACAGGCCGGTATTTTTTGTGGAAGATGACGAATCAGTCGCAGCGATTTTCCGCGTTCTGCTTTTCGCTGCGGTTCTCCGTGCTGTTTTTGTTTTGAGTATTGTTCTGCGTGTTATTGGTGCCGTTCTGGGCATTATTCTTAGCGTTGTTCTGAGAATTTTTACTCATTTGAATTCACCTCCTTTGTGGAAATATTATGCGCTCCACAATGCCATCTTATACGATAAAAAACAGCCGTAAAAAATGCAAAAAAATTTTTCAGATTAGGCTTGACAAATAAATAGGATATGTTATAATAAAGTTACGGAAACGATAATTATTACTAAAAAGGAGATATTATACTATGGCTAAATATGTTTGCACTGTTTGCGGTTATGTTCATGAGGGCGATGAGGCTCCCGAATTCTGCCCCGTTTGCAAGGCTCCGGCTTCCAAGTTCCAGAAGGTAGAAGGCGAGATGGCCTGGGCTGCTGAGCATGTAGTGGGTGTTGCCCAAGGATGTGATCCTGAGATTCTGCAGGGCCTGCGCGAGAACTTTAACGGCGAGTGCTGCGAAGTTGGTATGTACCTAGCTATGGCCCGTGTAGCCCATCGCGAGGGCTATCCTGAGATTGGCCTGTACTGGGAGAAGGCAGCCTGGGAAGAGGCTGAGCATGCTGCCAAGTTTGCCGAGCTGTTGGGTGAGGTCGTAACCGACTCCACCGAGAAGAATCTGAAGATGCGTGTGGAAGCTGAAAACGGCGCAACCATGGGCAAGACCGAGCTGGCCAAGAAGGCTAAAGCTCTCAATTTGGATGCTATTCACGATACCGTGCATGAGATGGCCCGCGATGAAGCCCGTCACGGCCGTGCCTTTGCCGGTCTGCTGAAGCGCTACTTCGGTAAATAACCAAAAGTAAGTTTTAGAGAGAATGAAGAAAGCCCCCGGTGGAAGACCGGGGGCTTTTGCGCTTTCAATTCACCGTCAAGACAGAAACGGCAAAAAAGAGTTTATTCCCGCATAGCGCAAAACGCAGCCAAATGAAGAACCAAAACCGGTGGAGAAGCCGCCCCTTTGTCGCCACGACGAAAAACAGACTGGAATAGGGGAAAGCGCTTTGTGAACTTTTTACATACTGAAAAATTGCTTCTAAAATTTTTCTCCTAAACTCTTTACAAAATAACGGCTATTTGCTATGATATTTCTGTATTCAACCCCCGAATTTTAGCCAATTTGGGGAATTACGCCGGAAGAACCATAGAAAAAACATACAAAAGGAGAAACTGCTATGTCCAGAATTGTTATCGCCCTGGGCGGCAACGCCCTTGGCAACACCCCTTATGAGCAGCTCGAGCTCGTAACCGAGACCGCTAAGCCCATTGTTGACCTCATCGAGGCCGGCAACGAAGTTATCATTGCCCACGGTAATGGTCCCCAGGTCGGTATGATCAACCTGGCCATGAGCGCTGCGGCTGAAGCCGGCGCTGTAAAGAGCGATATGCCCTTCCCTGAGTGCGGTGCTATGTCCCAGGGCTACATCGGCTATCACCTGCAGAATGCCATTGGCAACGAACTGGTCAAGCGCGGCATCAATAAGCCCGTAGCGACCATTGTTACTCAGGTTCTGGTAGATGAGAATGACGGCGCTTTCCAGAAGCCCACTAAGCCCATCGGTGCTTTCTATACCAAGGAGCAGGCTGATGAGATCGCAGCTACCAAGGGCTTTACCATGGTAGAGGATGCCGGCCGCGGCTATCGCCGCGTGGTTCCCTCCCCCAAGCCTGTTGATGTGGTGGAGAAGGATGTAGTAGAGGCTGTTGTTAATTCCGGTGCTGTTGTGATTACCGTAGGCGGCGGCGGCATCCCCGTTATCAAGAAGGACGGCAAACTGGTAGGTGTTCCCGCGGTTATTGATAAGGACTTTGCTTCCTCCAAGATCGCTGAGCTGCTGCATGCTGATGCTCTGTTCATTCTCACTGCTGTGGATCGTGTCGCCATCAACTGGGGCAAGCCCGATCAGAAGAGCCTGGAGGAGATGAGCATTGCCGAGGCAGAGAAGTACATCGGTGAGAACCAGTTTGCTCCCGGCTCCATGCTGCCCAAGGTTCAGGCTGCCATTGCCTTTGCCCAGTCCGGCGGCCGTGCCATCATTGCTGATCTGCACAATGCTGCCCTGGCGCTGGAAGGTAAGTCTGGTACCGCTATTCACAAGTAATTGCAAGTCATAGCTAAAATGCATAGCGCCCGGCCGTTTTGGCCGGGCGCTTTTGTGTTGTTGTCAGCCATCTTTTGTGGTAAAATAGCAAAAGTGGTAGGGCATGGTACCCACCCCCCAGCAAAAGGAGTGATCATATGCATCTGTTTTTGACAGGCAGCGTCCAGATTGGGAAAACGACTGCCCTGAATAAAACGCTGGAGCTGCTGAAGGTTACCCCCGGCGGCTTTCGCTCCTACTTTGGGGAAGATCGCAAATCTCCCTGCCGGTACCTGTATATGAGCAGCGCCGCGGAACCCCGTGCTTTCACACCGGATCATGCCATCGTAAAATTCGGCCAGGATGAGAATGGCGCCCCGGTACGCACCATCCTGCCCAGTTTTGAGGAGTTGGGGCTCCAATATCTCTCGGAAGCGTCCTCTTATCCACTGATTGTGCTGGATGAGTGTGGCCGTTTGGAGCAAAAGCTTCCCTGCTTCCGGGCGCGGGTACTGGAACTGCTGGATGGCGATACCCCTATACTGGGTGTTATGCGGCAGGATGCCATGGGCTGGCTGGAGGATATTCGCAACCACCCTAAGGTACAGTTGATAACGGTGACGGAACAGAACCGGAATGATTTGCCACTGCAGTTAGCGGAATATTATGCCCCGTTTATCAAACCCATCAAGGAGGAATAAAAATATGAAGCATCAAAATCAATCACTGAGAAACCTGCTGCTGGCGGCTATGTTCCTGGCCATTGGTTTGGTGCTGCCCTTTTTCACCGGGCAGATCAAGGAGATCGGCAACATGCTGCTGCCCATGCATCTACCGGTGTTCCTCTGCGCCTTGATCTGCGGCTGGCAGTATGGCACCGCTGTTGGTTTTATTATGCCGCTTTTGCGCTTCGCGCTTTTTTCCATGCCCCGCATGCCTACTGCTTTGGCCATGGCCTTTGAGATGGCGGCGTATGCGTTTGCAGCAGGTTTTCTTTATAGTCGGGCGCGCTGGCAGTGCACCCGCATGCTGTATCGCTCCCTTATCATCGCCATGATTGCTGGGCGTATAGTGTGGGCGGCTGCTATGATTGTACTGCTGGGGCTTTCCGGCGGTGCATTTACCTGGCAGATGTTTATTTCCGGCGCATTCCTCAATGCCATTCCCGGTATTATTCTGCAACTGGTGCTTATCCCGGCTATCATGGTGGCGCTGGACCGTGCCAAGATGGTGCCGTTCCGCCGCAGTGAAGAAAATCCCCACACTCATCGTGAGGAAACAATATGATTTATGACATTGCGGTGGTGGGGGGAGGCCCTGCTGCCGCAACTTTTGCCCGTCGATACTTGATTCTTTGTCCAGGAGCCTCGCTGCTCCTTATAGATGGACAGAACGAGCAGCATAAAAAGCCCTGTGGCGGCCTGTTGGCCCCCGATTCCCAAAAGGCGTTGGCGCATTTCGATCTCACGCTTCCCAAGGAGGTGCTGGTCGATCCGCAGATCTTCACAGTGCAGACCATTGATCTTTGCAGCCGGCAGGTACGCTATTATCAACGCTACTACCTCAATATGGATCGCTACGCCTTTGACCGCTGGCTTTTATCGCTTGTGCCGTCGCAGGCGGAGATACTCCCCGGCCGCTGTACAGCAGTTGCCCGCAGAGAGGACAGTTTTTCCCTGACTGTAAGGACGGATGGGAAGGAGCGATATTTTACCGCCCGCCGGGTGGTGGGCGCTGATGGTGCGTCTTCTTTGGTGCGCCGCACCTTTTACCGGGAGCCGAAGACCCGCTACACGGCTATTCAGCAGTGGTTCCCGGCCGGGGAGAATCGCGCGCCCTTTTATTCCTGTATTTTCGATCCGGTCACCAGCGAAAGCTGTTCCTGGATCATACGGAAAGACGACACCCTGATTTTTGGCGGTTGCTTTTCTCCACAGGACAGCAGGGAAGCCTATAATCGACAGAAAAGCCGACTGGAGGAGTACCTGGGGCATTCGCTGGGCCGCCCCATTAAGACCGAGGCCTGCCAGGCGGTGCGTCCACGCGGCTTTTCGGATTTTATCACTGGCCGGGATGGCGTATATCTTATTGGGGAAGCGGCGGGCTTTATCAGCGCCAGCTCCTTCGAAGGAATCAGCAGCGCCATCCGCAGCGGCAGCGCCCTGGCGGAGGCCATGAGCCAAGCCGATGATGACCACGAACTTGCCCGCTTTTACCGGAGAAAAACGACTTCATTGCGTCTGAAGCTGTGGCTTAAGACCATCAAACGCTGGTTTATGTATACCCCATGGGTGCGGCATATTATTATGCGACTGGGGCTGGCAGCCATCCATGTAGAGCAGGAGAACAAATAACAAAATCCCCTCCGTCTTGCGGCGGAGGGGAAATTTTATCTTTCAGGTTTATTCGTTGGGGGTATTTTCTTCGACGGGTTGTTCCGCAGTGGGTTCCTCCGCAGGGGCATCGGCAGTGCTTACGGCATCCACTACCACATCAGCGGGAGCATTGCCATTGGCGGCATCCACTGCGGCGGCGATGGTATCAATGGCGGCGGAAGCGGCTTTTTTCAGCACCCGCAGATGCTGCCAAACGACAAAGGCATTCCACAGGTTAATAACGCCATCCAGCAGCATACAGATGCCGATAAAAGTGATGAGTGCCTGTGCCGACTGGAAAGGATTGAGCAGAATGACTACGCCCAGAGCGATCATCAAGACAGCCAAAAGCAGCAGGATGCCCCATTTTTGGTAGCCCTCTTTTTTGATATCAATGGCGGCCTGCAGTTTTACTACACCATCAAAGATGAGGTACAGCCCCAGGATAAAGGGCAGGATGGAAGCAAACAGCTCCGGTTTGACAAAGAAGCAGATGCCCAGCGCCAGCGCCACGATGCCGACCATCAGCGACAGGGTAGCATAGCGCTCCTCCCGATGAGAGATGAAGCGGTATACCTGCCACAGACCATAGGCAGCGGTTACGCCACCCAACACATAGCAAAAGATATTGATGGAGGTCGCGGGCCATACAATGAGAGCAATGCCCAGCGCCACATAGCAGATAGCGGAAAGAATGAAATTCAATACAAATTTTTTCGTCACAGTAAATAACCTCCCTGTAAATGATGGGATTCGCCTGTCTTAACGGCTTTTTGCCGTTTTCCGGCTATTATTATACCACACTCCTGCGAAGGAGGAAAGCCCCGAATTGCCCACGGTGGGGGAAAATATGAGGAATTCAGTCCTCCAGTGGGTACCGCAGTGTAATGGCGGCCGGGTGCTTTCGGTCAAAATCCAGCAAGCCTTCCTGCCTTAGACCGGAAAGAACCCGGGAAAGGGCGCTGCGGTCGGCCCCAAGATAGTCCGCCAAACCAGCCCGGTCAAAGGGCAGACGAACGGTGCGACTCCCCTGGGTATAGCATTCCGTCCGCAGGTAGTACAGTAAGCGTTCCCGCAGAGTAGGCTGTGTTAGGCAGATGAGCCGCCGCTGTAAGGAGAAATAGGCGCTGCTTAGCTGACGGCACAGATTGCTCAGAAGCCGTGCGGAAGAAGGCGTTCCTCCACCGGTCAGGAGGTTCTTCATCGGGATCCACAGCACGCGGCAGGGGGTATGGGCAGTTACGGTCACGGGGCTTTCCCGCTCTCCATCCAGTGCCAGCAACTGTCCAAAAAGCTCCCCACGCAGCAGCCGGCTTTGCAGCAGCTGCCGTCCCTGCGGTAATGGCAAAATCGCGTGGAGTTCCCCCTCCAGCACCAGCCCCATCCGACTGGTGGGAGAACCAGCCGCCAGCAGTGTTTCCCCGGCCTTGTATTTTCGTTCTGCTGCCTGCAGGCGGGCCAGTTCTTCCAGTAGTGCCTCTGGAGCGATCCCCTCAAATAATGGACAGGAGGGAAGTCGGATTCGAATAATCATTTTATCGTCGCCTTTCTTGCAGTTCGTTGCAAATGCAACAGAGTTACATCTACCAGTGTAGTATAATATAAAAAAAAAGCAAGCGTTTTGCGCTTCAGAAAACAATTATCCAAAAGGAGAACATCATGAGCAATACCAAAACTAGCAGCAGCCTGAAAACACTGTGCCGTACCGCTATCTTTCTGGCGCTGCTTATCGCTGTGCAGTTTGTTACCCGTTCCATGGGTCAGTATGTTACCGGCTCTCTCGTCAATCTGATTCTCATCGCTTCTGGCTTGATGTGCGGTCTATGGGGCGGCTTGGCCGTCGCGGTTCTTTCTCCCATCTGTGCCTTCTTCATCGGCATCGGCCCGGCATTTCCCCAGGTTGTCCCCGCCGTTGCTTTGGGCAATGCTGTTTTGGTATTGCTGTGGGTGCTTATTGCCGGCGCCAAGAATGCCCCCATTGCCCGTCAGGCTATCGCACTGGTTGTTGCCGCCGTGGCTAAATTTCTCACTTTGTACCTTGTCATTGTAAAATGGCTGGTGCCCATGGTGCTTACCTTGAATGAGAAGCAGACCGCAGTGCTTTCCGCCAGCTTCTCCTTCCCGCAGCTCATCACCGCGGCCATTGGCGGTGTGCTGGCTATGCTGCTGGTGCCGCCTCTGCGCCGCGCGATTAAAGATTGATACATGATCTTATTACTCAGGGACCCGCCATGTGGCGGGTCCTTTGCCATGCGGGGGACGGCCGGTCCGGCGGGCCATCTGCCTGGATTTTTTGCAAACCGCCGCCTTTCACTTCCATTTTCCCGCAAAGTGCGCTATACTATGGGCAGAACCCCATAAAGGAGGACGATACGAATGGAATATCGTGTAGGCATTGATCTCGGTGGTACCAATGTAGCGGTCGGCGTGGTCGATGAGAACAAACAAATCATTGCGCGCGCGTCTATCAAGACTCGCCCGGAGCGGATGCTGGATGATGTCATCTATGATATTGGATGCTGTGTAAAAGAAGCAGTAAAAAAGGCGGGAATTACCCTGCAGGATTGCGTTTCGGTCGGTATCGGCTCGCCAGGCTACTGCCGCGCCGCAGAGGGCTTGGTTGTCTATGCCAATAATCTCGGCTGGAAAAATGTTCCCCTGTGTGATGAGCTCCGGCAGGAGCTGGGCGTGCTGGTGCGCCTTTCCAATGATGCCAACTGTGCCGCATTGGGCGAGGTGATTGCTGGTGCCGCGAAGGGCGCCAAAAGTGCCATCATGATTACCCTGGGGACCGGAGTAGGCGGCGGTGTTATCCTCAATGGGAAAATTTACGAAGGGGATATTGGTCCCGGCACTGAGATGGGCCATACCACCCTCATTCTTGGTGGAGAGCCCTGTACCTGTGGGCAGCGCGGCTGCTTGGAAGCGTATGCCTCCGCTACTGGTCTGCTGCGGCAGCGCCACCGCGCGGAGCTGGCCCACCCCGAAACCGCTATGAAGCGTTTTAATCCCGCCGATGGCAGTGCTCCTTTTATCTGTGCGGCGGAGGGGGATGAAACCGCTAAGGCTGTGGTGGAACAGTATATTACCTATGTTGGGGCAGGTATTGTCAATTTTGTCAACATCTTCGCCCCGGAGGTCGTCCTCATCGGCGGCGGAGTCAGCAACGCGGGGGAGGCCCTGATCGGTCCGCTCAATGACTATGTCCGGGCGAACCGCTATGGTGGCCACTGGGCACCCACCTGTCCTATCCGCCGGGCAGCGCTGGGCGGAGATGCCGGCATCATCGGAGCGGCCTACCTCGATTTTGAGGTGTGACCGGAGGGAAATGTGGCACTGCTTTTAAGCTTTCATGAATTATTCTTAAAGATCGTGCTGCTCTCTTGATTTTTTTGTAGCGGTGCTATAATATTAACTTAGGGGAGTGGTGTTATCACCCCCAATATGAGATTCAACATCAGGAGGAACAATAATGGGTATTCTGCAGAGATTTAGTGACATTATGAGCGCAAACATCAATAGCCTGCTCAGCGGTGCTGAGGAGAAGAATGCCGGCAAGCTGCTGGAAAAATATCTGGCTGACGCCCGCGCCAACCTGGAAGAACTGAAGTCCGAAACATCCGCTATTATTGCGGATGAGATGGCCGCAGCCCGCCGTGTAGCTGCCAATAACGAAGAAATCGCCAAGTACGACCGCTATGCCGAGCAGGCAGTCCTGGCCGGCAATGACGATGACGCTAGAAAATTCCTGGATGCAAAGAGCCAGCTAGTGGCCAAGAAGGCTGAGCTGGAAGCCGCCTATGAGACGGCCAAGAGCAACAGCGATAAGATGCGCCAGATGACCCGTAAGCTCATGGAGGATATCGCTTCCGCTGAGGGCAAGATGGTGGAGTTGCGCGCCAAGCTGACCGTTGCCGAGCACAAGGAGAAGATGGATGACCTGATGCACAAGGTAGCGGGCCGTACCGATATGTCCGGCTTTGAGAACATGATGGAAGCCGTCCAGAAGCGTATCGATTCCGTGGATGCCAAGGTGGCCCTGAATGAAGAGCTGGCCGATAAGATGGACATCAAGAAGCTGGAAGAGAAGTACAGTGAGAAAGCTGCTGAAGTTTCCGCTTCCGTCGAAGCCGATCTGGCCGCCCTCAAGGCTCGTTTGGGCAAGTAAGCAGTTATGACCACATCGGAGCAAACCAATGCCGCCCTGCGGTGCCCTACCTGCGGCGGAAATATTGTATTTGATCCGGAGGCACAGCAATTTCGTTGTGCCTCTTGTGGTAGTATCCAAAAAGTGACCCCAGGGAAAGATACTGTTGAGGAGTATGACTTTGCGGAGTACCGCGAGCGCGAAGGGCACCGGATGCTGGAAAACGGCGAAACCGCTCTGCGCTGCGATGTCTGCGGAGCGGAGTTTTTCCAGCCGGCGGAAGGGACCGCGACGGTTTGCCCCATGTGCGGTTCTCCGCAAATCAAACCGGAAGAGGAGCACAACGGGATTCCGGTAGAAGGGGTTGTACCATTTGCTATCGACCGTTATGAGGCCCAAAAGCGTTTCGGCCAGTGGATCCGCAAGCGATGGTTCGCTCCTGCCAGCCTAAAGCGCACCTTTGCTGAAGGGGAGCTGGTGGGCATGTATGTGCCCTTTTGGACCTACGATGCCGATGCTGTGACCCAGTACTGCGGGCGTGGTGGCCGCACCTATACCCGCCGTGGCCGGGATGGCAAGACAGAGACCTATACTCAGTGGTATCCTGTTTCCGGTGTGGTGCGGGGCTACTATAATGATATCCAGGTGTGTGCCAGCAAAACAGCCAGCGGTAATCTCATTCAAAAGGTTCTGCCGTACAATACCATCGGCAATACCAACCCCTATCATCCGCAGTACCTGGCGGGTTACCAGGCGGAGTGCTATACGATAGATGGTATCCAGGGATTTAAGGTTGCGGAAAGCTACATTGACCGTGACCAGCGCAGCCGGGCAGAGAGTGATATCCGTGGGCATGGGTACAGCCAGGCGCAGGTCACCGGTATGAACACCCACTATGATACGGTGCGCTATAAGCAGGTGCTGGTGCCGCTGTGGAAAGCTCGTTATGGTTATGCCGGCAAAACCTATCACTACATGATCAACGGCGAAAACGGCAAAGTTTCTGCCCAGTACCCCAAAAGCGTTGGGAAGATTATCCTGGTTATTCTGTTGGCGCTGGCAGTGTTCTTTGGCGGCTTGATGTTGCTGGAGAGTGGTTCCTCCGATTACGGTGGCAGCCACTATGATTACAGTTATTCCGGCGGTTCTGGCTATGACTACGGCTACGACTACGGTGGATATGACTACAGCTATGATTCTGGAAGCAGCTGGGATAGCGGTGGTTATGATTACAGCTACGACAGCGGAGATATTGATTACGGCAGCTACGATTACGGCTACGATTGGGGCGGCGACTGGTAAGCCACCCCGGGAAAGGGAGATGAATAATGGGACTTTTTAATCAGAAAAAAGATACAGTGGAGTGGATCGAATACCGCCCCGATGTACTGTTCTACAAATGGAAAAATCGTGAGATCAAGAAAGGCAGCCGTCTGGTCATTCGTGCCGGTCAAAAGGCAATCTTCTACTCCGGCGGCCGTATCCACGGCATTTTTGAAAATGAGGGCACCTATGATATCGATACCCAGATCATTCCGTTCCTCACCCACATCAATGCGGCGCTGCATCTGCGCAGCGATACCGGCGAGCGTGCGGAGGTTTACTTCGTCAACAGCAAGGACCTGACCCTGAACTGGGGCACCACCCAGCGCATTATGATTCCCACCCCGGAGGTTCCCAGCGGCATCCCGGTGGGTATGAATGGCAACATGGTCATCTATTTCCGGGACTATCTGGCCTTTATTTCCAAGGTGGCCGGGATTCGGGATACCTATTCCCTCAGTGATGTTTCGGAGCGTATCCGTGGTGAGATGAGTGGCATTGTGGCCGAATCCATCCTGAATGGCGAGCGAGCCGTGGGACTTAATGTCCTGGTAGGATTGCAGGCCAATAACCGCACCCTGGGGAAGAAGATGGCTGAGGAGCTGGATAAGGAGCTCTTTGATATCGGCCTGGGTGTGCGGGATGTGAATATCATTAGTGTCAGCTATCCGCCCGAGGTGGAGAAGATGGCGGAAAAGGTGGCGGCACAGTCCTTCATCACCGATACCAACAAGTATGTTACCGTGGCGGCGGCAGATGGTATGGAAAAGGGCGGCGGTGTAGCCGGCCTGGGTGCCGAAGTCGCCATTGGCGCGCAGATTGCCCAGCAATTGGGCCAGCAGAACCAGCAGCAGGCAGCGCCTGCCCCCAACGATGGCCTGGAGGATCGCTTCTGCACCAAGTGCCGGAAAATGGTGCGCGGCAACTTCTGCCCTTACTGTGGTACCCCCACCGTATAAAACCGCATTCAAGGGAGCCGAAAAGGCTCCCTTTTTTGCTGCGCAAATTTTTATGCGGAAACGGCAGAAAGCGTATTGACAACCGGGCGATGGCTGGTTATAATATAAAAGCTGATTATTTCAGCACCATGGCTCGTTGGTCAAGCGGCTAAGACACCGGCCTCTCACGCCGGTAACGCGGGTTCGATTCCCGCACGAGTCACCATAGTCGGTGTTGATTGCGATGAGGTCCCACCTGTTCCCATCCCGAACACAGAAGTTAAGCTCATTGGCGCCGAAGATACTTGGCTGGAAGCGGCCCGGGAAAATAGGTTGATGCCGACACCCGCAGTAGCGATACTGCGGTCATATTCCTCCTTAGCTCAGTCGGTAGAGCATGCGGCTGTTAACCGCAGGGTCGTCCGTTCAAGCCGGACAGGGGGAGCCAAAACGCCGCCGTGCATTTTGTCGGCGGCGTTTTTTACTAAGGGTCTTTAGCTCAGTTGGTCAGAGCTCCCGGCTCATAACCGGTTGGTCCAGGGTTCGAGTCCCTGAAGACCCACCAAATAAAAAAGACGCCATATGGCGTCTTTTTTATTTGGTGGGCGCGGTTTTGTCAAGGCCCCCAGCCCGCACTTGATTGCGTACTGGGTTTCTCGGCAGACTGAAGTGATCCCCCGCTGGGTACAGTGCCCGGTGGGGGATCGTGTGTTTTATTGCTTTAGTGGAACTGGGCGCTGCGAATAGTGTTTGTTACATCAGAGATGAACTTCTCATTGTTCAAGGCATCAAAGTGTTCCAGCTTGGTGAAAAAGTTCAGCGCCCCCAGCACCCGATTATCCTGGCCGATGACTGGAATGGAGATGCAGGCCACAAAGTAATACAGCTTACTGATGACAATGCCATACCCACGCTCTCTTGTTTGGTGAATCTGCTTCAGCAGTTCATCGGGGTCAATGATGGTATTGGCGGTATAGGGTACCAGGTTGTGGCTGTGCTCCCAGGTCTCCAGCGTTTCATCATCCAGCTGGGAAAGGAACAGCTTTCCGGCGGCGGTGCAGTAGGCGGGAAGTACTGTGCCGGGCAGGCCGTATTTATCATTGCATACAATAAACTGTCCCGCTGTGGCCAGGTGCAGGATGGATTCCTCATACAGCACCGAAAGGCCCACCTGGCAGTTTTTCTGCCCGGCGGAGCCGCCCTGCCCGACAGGGTTTAGGCGGAACCGCTCAAGGTTTTCCTTTAATTTTATTTTGCGGAATTAGCATTTCGGCATTATTATATTGTATTTTGCCTTTCTTGTCAATTCTCTTTGCTGTGTGTTCACCAAAAGAAGGCGGCGTAAATTAGGGCGTGATAACACTTATACACTCTTTGCATTTCACATACTATCCAATCGTTACTAAAATGGAAGGTGTAAAACAGCTATTTATAGAAGAAAGGGGAGCTGGTTTGGATGGGCTGGAAAGAGTACCTGGAACAGAACTGTGCCAATTACAAAAACTTTGTGCTGCTGGGTGAAGCCGGCAGCGGCAAAAGCGAGATTGCTCTGAACCTCGCCGCGCACCTGGCTCAGTGCCAGCCGCTACCCGTGCATTTCTTCGATTTGGATATGACAAAGCCCCTGTTCCGCTCTCGTGACTTGGCGGAAGAGATGGAGGCCTTGGGCGTCCACTTCCACTTTGAAAAGCAGTTCATGGATGCACCGACCCAGGTGGGCGGCGTCAACCGCCTGCTGCGGGATCCAAAATGCTGTGTCGTCATGGATGTCGGTGGCGATGATATCGGCGCGCGGGCGGTGGGCGGCTATGCCCCGGCCCTCAACCGCGAAAAGACAGCGGTCTATTATATCGTCAATGCTTACCGTCCCTGGTCCTGCGATATTGAACATATCGATGGCACCCTCAGTAAGATTCTGCAAGTGACTCATCTGCAGCTGCCCAAGCTCCGATTTGTGGCCAATCCCAATAATGGGCTGTTTACCACCCGGCAGGAGTATGAGGCGGGTTTGGCCAAGACCCGCGAAATGCTGGATCCCTACTGCACTATGGAGTTCGCAGCCATCTATCAGCCGCTCCACGCCGGAGAAGAGGAGCCCGATGATCTGCCGGTTCTCCCGCTTGAGCTGCATCTCAGGTATCCGTGGCTGCAGGGAGAAAGTTCCCTGCGCTAAAAGATAAATACTTATCATTTCGTATCCGGAAGGAGGTTTCATGGTATGGCAAAGGTCGTTGTAATTGCTGAGCGGTGCAAAAGCTGCCAGTATTGCATCAAGTTCTGCCCCAAGAATGTTCTGGCTCTGGGAACTAAGGTAAATTCCAAGGGCTACGAGTATGTGGAGCCGGTCAATGATGACTGCATTGGCTGCTGTATGTGCGCGCGCATCTGCCCGGATGGCGCTATCGAAGTATACAAATAAAAGGAGACTAAAGCTATGGCAAGAGTATTGATGAAAGGCTGCGAAGCGATCGCCGAAGCAGCTGTTCGTGCCGGCTGCCGTTTCTTTGCCGGCTATCCCATTACCCCCCAGAACGAAATTCCCGAGTATTTTGCCCGCCGCCTGCCGGAAGTTGGCGGTAACTTTGTCCAGGGTGAGTCCGAGGTCGCTTCTATCAATATGGTTTACGGTTCCGCTTCTGTCGGTGCCCGCTCCATGACCTCCTCCTCCAGCCCCGGCATCGCCCTCAAGAGCGAAGGCATCAGCTACTGTGCTGCTGCCCGTATCCCCATCGTTTATGCTAATATCTCCCGCGGCGGCCCCGGCGTAGGCGCCATTCAGCCCGCCCAGCAGGATTATTTCCAGGCCACCAAGGCTTCCGGCAACGGCGGCTTCGAGATGATCGTTCTGGCTCCCGCCACCGTGCAGGAAGCCGTGGACCTGACCTACAAGGCCTTTGACTTGGCCGACCGCGACCGCAACCCCGTTCTCATCCTGGCCGATGGCGTTATCGGCACCATGATGGAGCCGGTAGAGCTGCCCGAAATGAAGAGCGAGGAAGAAGTCGCCGCTATCCGTGAGAGCAAGAAGAAATGGGTCTGCATTGGCCACGAGCTGGATCTGCCCAATCGTTCTTGGATCGAGCCCGGCCAGTGGGATACCAATAAGATGCAGCGCGTCAATGAAGAAGCCGCTGCTCTGTATGCTTCCTGGGAAAAGGATGTTATGGTAGAGGAATACTGCACCGAGGATGCCGAAGTAGTCATCGCCGCTTATGGTATTTCCGGCCGTATTGCCAAATCCGTAGTGGAGATGATGCGCGCCGAAGGCAAGAAGGTCGGTCTCATCCGTCCCATCACCGTTCACCCCTTCCCCAAGGCTGCCTTTGATAAACTGGACTATGGCACCTGCCATGCCATTCTCGATGTCGAGATGTCCATTCCCGCCCAGATGGTAGAGGATGTGGATCACGCCGTGCGCGGCCGCTGCCCCATCAAGACCTGCCTGTGCTCCGGCGGTAATGTCATGAGCCGTGAGGCCGTAGTAGAAGCAGTAGAAAAGCTGCTGAATAAGTAAAGGAGGGGAAAGAATGGAAAAGATTTATTCGCGGACAAAAACCATTCAGGAGGATAAAGTTTCCGGTTTCTGCCCCGGCTGTATGCACAGCACTGTTATCAAGCTCATCGGCGAAGTGCTGGATGAGATGAACCTTGTTGATCGCGCTGCCAGCGTTCTCGGCATCGGCTGCTGTGGTCTGCACATGGATTATATCGCCTACGATACCACCACCGCGCCCCATGGCCGCGCCTGCGCCGTGGCCACCGGCATGAAACGCGCCAATCCCGATACCCTGGTGTTCACCTATCAGGGCGATGGCGACTTCGCTTCCATCGGCATGGCGGAGTCCATCCACGCTGCCAACCGCGGCGAAAACATCACCGTTATCTTCATCAATAACGGTATCTACGGTATGACCGGCGGCCAGATGGCCCCCACCACCCTTATCGGGATGAAGGCCTCTACTGCTCCCAAGGGCCGTATTGCTGAGGAGCACGGCTATCCCATGCATATGTGCGAAATCCTCAATCAGCTGACTGCCCCCGCTTATCTGGTGCGCACCAGCTGCAATACCCCTCAAAATGTTATCAAGACCAAGCAGGCCATCCACAAGGCTTTCCAGAACCAGCTGGACGGCAAGGGCTTCTCTATGGTAGAGATCGTCACCAACTGTCCCACCAACTGGGGCCTGGATCCTCTGGATTCTCTGAAGTTCATTGAAGAAAAAATGCTGCCGGAATACCCTCTGGGTGTGATCCGCGATCGCTGATGAAAGGAGAAGCGCATAAATGGAAACTAATCTGTGCGTAGCCGGCTTCGGCGGTCAGGGTGTTATGACTCTGGGCAAATTCCTGGCCTCTGCCACCTGTGATGCTACCAATAAAAATGTAACCTTTTTCCCCAGCTATGGCGCCGAGCAGCGTGGCGGTACCGCCAACTGCTTCGTCGTCATCTCCGATGAGGAGATCGGCGCGCCCCTAGGTGATGTGATGGATGACCTCATCGTTATGAATGGTCCGTCCCTGAAAAAGTTCCTGCCCACTCTGAAGAAGGGTGGCACCCTGTTCATCAATAGCTCCATCGTCAGCGATGACATCGGCCGTGATGATGTCAAGCTGGTCAAGGCCCCCGTTACCGAGATGGCCCTGGAAATGGGCAACGCCAAGGTGCTGAATGTTATCATGCTGGGCGTCTATGTAGGCTATACCGAGGTCGTCCCGCCTGAGGTCGTTTGGTCCACCATCGAGCACAAGATGGCCAAAAAGCCCAAGCTGCTGCCGCTCAATAAAGAAGCCTTTGAAAAAGGCCTCGCCATCGGTCGGGAGCAGAAATAATTCTCATAGGTCCTCTTTTATCCTCTCTTTTTCAGAATAATACCGGCATCCGGCGCAAGGCATTTTGTCTTGCGCCGGGTTGCTTTTTTGCGCGGAAAAATCCCCCGGGAAAGGCTCATTTGGCTCTTTTCCGGGGGATTTTATTCTGTTCTATTTATTATTCTACGGGGTATTCCAGGTCATCCTGCCACTTGTGTCCCAGCGCGATCAGCGGCTGCAGGCAGGGGTTATCGTTGTTGATGTCCCACATCAGCCAGCGGCGGAAGTAGGAAACACTGCGCAGCGGCACAAATGCAATACGCCCATTGCTGCGCGGCAGCATGTCCCGGTGCAGAATGGAGATCCCCTGGCCGCAGGCCACCATGGTCATCAGGGTGGGCAGCAGGTCCACCTGCGCCACGATCTGTGCCTCAAAGCCCGCCGCCAGCGATTTTTGAATGATGGATTCAAAGCCGGAGCAGGAAATGGAGCGCGCCATAGCAATAAACTTCTCGTTCTTCAAGTCGCGCATATCCAGAATGTCATTATTGGCGTAAGGATGGTCCAGCGGCAGCGCCACGCATTCCGGCAGGTTGGCTATCATCAGGCTGCGGATGGACTCATTGGCAGGGGGGCCGCCGGAGATCACCGCGTCCGCTATCTTCTCCTGCAGGGCGTTGTTCAGCTCGTTGACGCTTAGCGGCAGCAGCTCCAGGGTAATATCGGTGTGGCTGCGGCGGAACAGATTCACGAAGTCCACAATGTAGGTCTCAAAGTTATCCCGCTGAAAGCCGATGCGCACGCTGCCTATCTGGCCAGCCTGGGCAGAGCGTGCCCGTTCGCTGCCGCGCTGGAATTCCTTCAGCATTTTGTGGCACTCGCTGGAGAAGATTTTGCCGGCCGGGGTCAGGGTCACGCTGTGGGTGGTGCGCTGCAGCAGGGTCAGCTGTAGTTCCTGTTCCAGCGAGGAAATAGCCCGGCTAAGCGCAGGCTGGGTTATAAACATGGCGTTGGCCGTTTGGGTAAAGTTCAAGGAATCGGCCAGGGCGCAAAAGCATTCCAACTGAAAAATTGTCATGATGGCATACCTCCGATTTTGGGCTTTTTAGAAGATGCATTCAATGCTGTATACATTTATTCTATCATAATTTGCTGCAAACGACAAATACCTTTTATGCATTTTCCGCAAAAAGATTTATCCATATATAGAGGAATCCCCTGCCGGGGGAGAATGCCCGGCAGGGGAGGGGTGTGCCATGTAAAAGTGACGATCGACATTGGGAGGTCGTAGTGTCTTGACAAAAAAGTGTGGCACCCCGGAAAACCAAATAAGGAGAAGTATGAGGAAACGGTTCAAATCCTATCCGGAACTCTCCCGCTCCAGAAGACTTCCGATGAGTTTATGATACACCTTCCACATGTAAAAAGGAAATGCTGTTTTGGAATGATAGTCATTCCTTAGGGTGGAATAACAGTCATTCAAATGGTGCATTTCACAGGCTAATTTCCCTTTCCTATAATAGTAGGTGGAAAACACTGCCCATAGCGGGCGATCCTAAAAAATATCAGGAGGGACTCTCAATGATCGTTTCTTTTGAACAGATGCTGGAAAAAGCAAAGCAGGGCGAGCCGATGGTGCTGGCCGGCGCCGCCGCGCAGGATGTGGATACCATCAAGGCCATGGCCGCTGCCGAGAAGGCCGGTATGATCCGCCCCGTTCTCGTCGGTGATATCCCCACTATCGAGCGTGTAATGAAGGAGGAGGGCGTCACCTTCCGGAATGCCGAGCTGGTCCAGGCCGATGATATGGTCGAAGCCTGCGCCAAGGCTGTCGAGCTGGTTCGCCTGGGCAAAGCCGATTTCCTCATGAAGGGCCTTGTGGATACCAACATCTTCCTCAAAGCCATTCTCAATAAGGAGACCGGTCTGCCGGTCCACGGCCTGCTCAGCCATGTTATGACCTTCGATACTCTGGGTGCCTATCATAAACTCATGATCACCAGCGATGGCGGTATGGTGCTGTATCCCACCCTGGAGCAGAAGATCGGCCTCATCAAAAACTGCCTGCCGGTCGCCAAGGCCCTGGAGATCGAAAATCCCAAGGTCGCTGTGCTCTGTGCCAAGGAAAAGGTCAATCCCAAGATGCCCGCCACTGTGGATGCCGCTGAGCTGAAGAAGCTGGGTGAAGCCGGTGAATTCGGCCCCAATGTCCTGGTGGAAGGCCCCATCGCCATGGATCTGGCGGTTTCTGCCCACTGCGCCGAGGTCAAGGGCTTCAAGTCCGAAGTCGCCGGTGATGCCGATATCTTCATCGTTCCCAATATTGAAGCCGGCAACATCATGGGTAAGACCCTGGGCGATATCCTGGGCGCTAAGGCCGCCGGCGTCATCGTCGGTACCGATACTCCCATTGTCATGTGCAGCCGTGCCGATAACGATGAGACCAAGCTGTGCTCCATCGCGCTGGGCTGCCTGATGGCCGGACTGAACAAATAATCGCAGAAGAAAAGAGGATATCTCCCATGAAAAAGATTCTTGTCATCAATCCCGGCTCCACCTCCACCAAGATCGCCTTCTACCATGATGGGGAGCAGGTCTGGAAGGAGAGCATCGAGCACGATGCCGCCGAGATCAAAAAATATGCCGTGATCTATGATCAGAAGGATATGCGCACCAAGCTGGTTCGGGATGCCCTGGCCGCCCATGGCGAAAAGGTCACCGAGCTGGATGGTGTTGTAGCCCGCGGCGGCCTGCTGCCCTCCTATGTCGATGAGGAGACCGGCGCAGTTACCACCATTTCCTCCGGCGCTTACGAGGTCACTCCCGCCCTTATCGAAGCCCTCCGGGAGCGGCCTATCAATCACCACGCCTCCAACCTGGGCTGCGCTATCGCCTATGATATCGCCAATGAAGCTGGCGTCAAGGCTTATATCTATGACCCCGTCACCGTTGATGAACTTGTGGAGCTGGTTCGCTTGACCGGTCTCAAGGATGTCCGCCGTGTCGGCCAGGCCCACAACCTTAATATGCGCGCCGCTGCCATGAAGGTCTGCCGCGAAAAGGGCGTGGACTACTATTCCAGCAATGTCGCGGTCGCTCACCTGGGTGGCGGCATCACCCTCAGCCTGCACAGCAATGGCCGCATTATCGATATCGTCTCCGATGACGAAGGCCCCTTCAGCCCGGAGCGTGCCGGCCTGATCCCCGATTATCTGATGGTTCGTAAAATTGAAAAGGATAAGCTGGATTATAACGGCGCGATGAAGCTCCTGCAGCGTCAGGGCGGTCTCACCAGCTATTTCGGCACCTCCGATAGCCGTGTGGTGGAAAAGATGGCCGAAGAGGGCGATCACGATGCCCAGCTCGTTTATGAGGCTATGGCCCTGGGCGTTGCCCGTGGGCTGGCCCGCTTGGCCGTCCTCGTCAAGGGCAAGGTCGATTATTTTGTTCTCACCGGCGGCATCGCTTATTCCAAGTCCTTCTGTGAGATGGTCAAGGATTACGCCGGCTTCCTCGGCGAGTTTGTGGTAGTCCCCGGCGAAAACGAGATGCAGGCCCTGGCCGATGGCTGCCTGCGTGTACTCGGTGGAGAGGAGACCGCGCATATTTATGGCTGAGCGTAAACTGCCCACCCGTGCCGCTATTCTGGCTGCGGGCTGCATCATGTTCCTCTTCACCGGTACCATCTACGCCTGGAGTATCCTCTCCTCGCCCTTCCCGGTGGAATTCGGCTGGACCAGCGCGCAGCTGGGCCTCAATTTCACCATCGTCATGTCCTGCTTCTGCATCGGCGGCCTGGCCGGCAGCTTTGTTACCCGCAGGCTTTCCGCCCGTGTTACCGTCCTCATTGGCGCGGTGATGTGCTTCCTGGGCTATTTCCTCTGTTCCCGCATCACCGCCCAGAGCCTGTGGCTGCTGTATATTTCCTACGGCGGGCTCATCGGTCTTGGCGTCGGCTTCTCCTACAATGCCGTCCTCGGCACCGTGGTGGGCTGGTTCCCGGATAAAAAGGGCTTTGCCTCCGGCGTACTGCTTATGGGCTTCGGCTGTAGCACCCTTATCATGGGCAATCTTGCCGATCGCCTCTTCAATTCCGCCATGGGCTGGCGCACCGCCTACCTGCTGCTGGGCGCGGCCACACTGGTTGTCCTTCTCATCGGCAGCCGTTGGGTCGTCCCCAATCCTCAAATGGCCGCTCCGGCCGGTTCGGCGGCGGCTCCCACCCGCAGGGAATACACCGCCGGCCAGATGGTCAAGACCGCTGCCTTTTGGCTGCTGTTCTTCATCATCGTCTGTTCCAATATGATTGGCACCGGCGTCATCGGCCATTCCCGCTACATCGCGGTGGAAGCCGGTGTGGCCACCGGCATCACGGCACTGGTCGTGGGGCTGCAGTCGGTCTGCAATGGCCTTGGCCGTTTGGCGTTCGGCACCCTGTTTGATAAAAAGGGCAACACCTTCGCCATGCTCACCGATGTCGGCTGCTTCATCCTTTCCTGCCTGCTGCTGCTCTTCTCTCTGCGCGGCGGCGGGGCCATTCCGGCGGTGGCCGGCCTGCTGCTCATCGGCTTCTCCTATGGCGGCATGCCCACTATGACCTCCACCGTCACGGCCGATTGCTTCGGTACCAAAAATTACGGCACCAACTTCAGCATCGCCAATATGAGCATGCTGCCCGCTTCCTTTGGTGCTACCATTGTCGGCGCCATCCAGACCGGCTCCGGTACCTATGTTACGGCGTTCCTGGTGTTCCTCGGCGTCACTGCCGTGGTCATTCTGCTGGATCTCGCCTTCCGTGGGGCCGCCAAAAAACTGTAATTTTCCCCCTTGTGCCGCTCTTTTCTGTAAAGGGCGGCACTTTTTGCCTAATTATTTTGCAAAATAGCCAAATAAACAGCATTCCAATAGTCTATATTGTCATAATTGACAAACATTAGACAGAGGTCTATAATAAAGAGGAACAAGTCCCAATCCCCTTAGGGGGATCTCCTGCCTGTCTGCAAGCAGGAGGGCGTCATTGGCCGGTAATTTCCGCATCCGCGGTAATTATAAAGACACTTTAGTTAATGGAGGAGAAACAAAAATGAAAAAAGCACTGTCTATGCTGCTTGCTGTCATCATGGTCCTCACCCTGATGGTCGGCTGCGGCGACAAGAACAACAATGACAACGATCAGGGTACCAAGACCTATCCCGAGAGCTTTGCCGGGATGGAAGACCTCATCGCTGCTGCTCAGGCCGAAGGTGAGCTCACCGTTTACGGCGGCTGCGAGGAAGAGTATCTTTCCGCTGCCTGCGATACCTTCGAGAAGATCTTTGGTATCAAGGTAAACCGTCAGCGCCTGTCCACCGGCGAGATCCAGGCCAAGATCCAGGAAGAAGCCGGCAATCCCTCTGCTGATGTCGCTTTCGGCGGCACCACCGATCCTTACAACATGATGGCCAAGGATGGTCTGCTGGAAGCCTATGAGGCCACCAACGCCAAGCACCTGCTCAAGCCCATGTATCGCGATGCCGATGGTTACTGGTATGGTATCTATCAGGGTATCCTGGGCTTCATGGTCAATACCGATGAGCTGACCCGCATGGGTCTGGAAGCCCCCAAGGATTGGCCCGATCTGCTCAAGGAAGAGTACAAGGGTCTCATTTGGATGTCCAACTACAATACCGCCGGTACTGCCAAGCTGGTTCTCAATACCATGATCCAGATGTACGGCCACGATGAGGGCATCAAGTATCTGGTTGACCTCGATAAGAACATCGAAGTTTACACCAAGAGCGGCTCCGGCCCCTCCAAGAATGTCGGCAACGCCCAGTGCGTCATCGGCATTGGCTTCCTGCATGATGGTATTTATCAGATCCTCGATAATGGCTATAAGAACATCTCCCTGATCATTCCGTCCTCCGGTACCTCCTTCGAGATCGGCGCTACCGCCATCTTCAAGGGCGCCAAGCACCCCAATGCTGCCAAGCTGTTCATCGAGTACGCCCTCTCTCCCGAGTGCGTCAACCAGGCTGCCAGCACCGGCTCCTATCAGTTCCTGGTAATTGATAACGCCACCCAGCCCGAGGCTGCTACTGAGTTCGGTCTGGATCCCACCAATGTTATGAATTATGACTTCGAGGATGCCAAGCAGAACACCACCCAGTACATCTCCGATATCTTTGAGGCTCTTGGTGCTGCTGCGGATGACCGTTTCCAGACTGAATAATTTCCACCCGCATCACAACTGAACATTCAGTAGAATGAAAAGGGGGACGGTGGGCAAAGCCGTCCCCCTCACCTTTTTTCCGCAGCTCCCCTCATTTTTTCAGCGAAAGGAGGAAGCCACATGACAAAACGACAAGGCGCCGCGCTGGATCGCAAAAAGCTCTTTGCCGATCCCATCATGGTCACTACCGTCGTCGTATTGATTGCGTTCCTCACTCTGTTTATCATTTACCCGCTGGCCATCCTGCTGGTGGATAGCTTTATCTCTCCCGATGGGGGAGGCTTCACCCTCTCTGTTTTCAAGCGTATCTTTGATATGTGGACCTTCCGCACCGCCATTGGCAATACCCTCAAGGTCGGCTTTATGGTAGGCATCGGCTCCGCCCTTATCGGCCTGCTGTTCGCCTATGTCGAAGTGTATGTCAAGGTCCGCGGTAAATTCATGGGCGGCCTATTCAAGGTAGTTTCCATGCTGCCGGTCGTCTCGCCCCCCTTTGTTCTGTCCTTGTCCATCATTATGCTGTTCGGTAAGTCGGGCATCATCACCCGTTACCTGCTGCATATTTACGATAACAGCGTCTATGGCTTCTGGGGCATCGTCATCGTACAGACCATGACCTTCTTCCCGGTCTGCTACCTTATGCTCCGCGGCCTGCTCAAAAATATCGACCCCAGCCTGGAGGAGGCCGCCCGTGATATGGGCGCCTCCCGCTGGAAGGTATTCACCAGTGTTACCCTGCCGCTCATGCTGCCCGGCCTCGGCAATGCCTTCCTCGTGTCCTTCATTGAATCCATCGCCGATTTCGCCAACCCCATGATCATCGGCGGCAGCTACGATACCTTGGCCACCACCATCTACCTGCAAATCACCGGTGCCTACGATAAGATCGGCGCGGCGGCCATGGCCGTGGTGCTCCTGTCCATTACCTTCATCATGTTCCTGGTACAGAAGTACTACCTTGAGCGCAAAACAGCAGCCACCCTCACCGGCAAGGCCAGCCGGGCCCGCATGCTCATCACCGATAAGAGCGTTCGGGTACCGCTTACCGTGCTGTGCAGTGCCATCGCCATTTTCGTCATCCTCATGTATATCTGCGTGCCCTTCGGCGCTCTCTTCAATACCTGGGGCTATGATTTCCACCTCACCTTCAAATGGTTCGAGCGTGTATTCACCCGCTATCACGGCCTGCAGGCCTTCACCGATTCCTTTGTTCTGTCGCTCATTGCGGCGCCCATTACCTCGCTGCTCTCCATGATCATCAGCTACCTGGTGGTCAAAAAGAACTTCAAGACCAAGGGCTTTATCGAGTTTGCCTCCATGCTGGCCATGGCGGTGCCCGGCACCGTACTGGGTGTCGGCTATATCCGCGGCTTTGCCAATGGTATCTTCCATACCGGCTTGATGCAGGGGTTGTATGGCACCGGTGCCATTTTGGTCATCGTGTTCATTGTGCGCAGCCTGCCCACCGGTACCCGCAGCGGTATTTCCGCCCTACGGCAGATCGATAAGAGCATCGAGGAATCCGCCTATGATCTGGGTGCGGGCAGCGGCAAGGTGTTCACCACCGTCACTCTCCCCCTTATCAAGGATTCCTTCTTCAGCGGTTTGGTCACCTCGTTCGTGCGCAGCATTACCGCCATTTCCGCCATCATTCTGCTGGTCACGCCGCAGTTCCTGCTCATCACCGTGCAGATCAACGAGTTCGCCGAAAAGGGCAGCTATGGCCTGGCCTGTGCCTTTGCCACCATCCTTATCATCATCACCTATGGCTCCGTCCTGCTCATGAATACCTTCATTAAGCACTTCGGCACCAGCAAGAAAATAAAGGAGGTCACTGACTGATGGAAAAAGTGAAAAAAGGCGTCCGCCTCGAAAATATCTCCAAGATCTATCAAGATCCTAAAACCGGCAAGGACTTCTACGCCGTCCATGATGCCAACCTCGATATTGCGCCGGGCAGCTTTGTCACCCTGCTGGGTCCCTCCGGCTGCGGCAAGACCACCACGCTGCGCATGATCGCGGGCTTTGAAAGCCCCGATGCCGGCGAGATCTACCTCGGCGGCGAGCCCATCAATGAGCTGACCCCCAATAAGCGCGATACCGCCATGGTGTTCCAGAGCTACGCTCTGCTGCCTCACTATAATGTGTTCGATAATGTTGCCTATGGCCTTAAGCTGCGTCACCTCCCCAAGGAGGAGATCCGTGAAAAAGTCATGCGCATCCTCGATCTGGTGGAGCTCACCGGCATGGAAGGCCGCATGACCAACCAGCTTTCCGGCGGCCAGCAGCAGCGTGTGGCCCTGGCCCGTGCTTTGGTGGTGGAGCCCGGCGTGCTGCTCTTTGATGAACCCCTCTCCAACCTGGATGCCAAGCTGCGTGTTTCCATGCGTACTGAGATCCGCCGCATCCAACAGGAGGTCGGCATCACCGCCATTTATGTCACCCACGATCAGTCTGAGGCCATGGCCCTGTCGGATCAGATCATCATTATGAATAAGGGCGTCGTTGCGCAGATCGGCACCCCGCAGGAAATTTATTTCCACCCCGTTTCGGAATTCGTTGCGGATTTCATTGGCGAAGCGAACTTCCTGCGCGGCAAGGTGCTGGCTTTGGAGGGCAATACCGCCACACTGGCCATCGAGGGCGAAACCGCCCATGTGGAAGCTACCCGCCCCGTTTCGATTGGGGAGGAGGTCACCGTGGTGCTCCGTCCGGAATCCGCCACCCTCACCGAGGATCGCGGTCTGCCCTGCAAGGTCGAAGTCAGCTGCTTCATGGGTTCCTATCAGAACTACCATGTCCGTGTGGGTGAGACCCTCGTCAAGCTCACCGAGTACAACCCCAAGAATAAGCGCATCTTTGCTCAGGGTGAAAATTGCTTTGTCCACTTTGATGCCAACGCCACCCACATCCTGTAATCGCACAAAAATAGGAGCCGCCCATATGGGCGGCTCTTTTCATCCACCTTAATATACAATTTGTATTATTCTATTCTCATATTACATCATTTGCTGTACCTCTTCCTCCGGCGGAACCGCCGCTTCCAAAGCCCGGTAAGCATTGCGCAGATACAGGATATACAGCACCGTGCCAATGATTTGGGCGATTACGGCAAAGATCGCAAGATACCCGGCGATGATGACTGCGATGTTGCCGGGGATCATCCGCAGCAGATAACACACAAGAAGAATAACAGTACACACCACATTCAGCTTCCACACCACGATCCCGCGGTCAATCAGATTTTCCGCAGCAGCCGTTTCTTTCAGTAGGCGATTGGTGGTAATGCATACAAAGTACAGCGAAGCCAGTGATAATACATCGGTAGCGATCGATAGAATATTGCTGCAAATGCCAGCTACCCCCTCGGTCCCTGCAAAAGCAGAAACCAGGCTGGCGGCCAGGTTCGTGACCAGGCCGGCAATAACCATATTAAAAGCGGTGCGGTACCCTTTATCGTCCTTACGGCACTGGGCCAGGCCCACCAGGGCCAAAAAACCAGCGATCAGCATGGCAGCCACTGCCAATACCTGCACAATGGGGACGATCACCAGCACAATGGAGATCAACCCTACCAGTCTGGCTTGGTACACCGTTTTCAGCCCCGCTGCAGCATGGGGATAAGTCATCATACACATCTCCTTTTTTACTAAAATTTATGTTTCCAAATACAATTTAATTGTAACATATAACGCCTATACCGTCAATTCCGCAAAAAAGCACCCTCCCACAGCAGGGGAGGGTGCTAGTGCCTTTATTGCCAAATGGTGTTTACAGCTCCGGTCCTACATATACATCCGCTGCCGGTCCGCCAATGGATTTCAGCGCCGTGGTGGCATCCCGCAGGTACAGGATATACAGGATGGATCCTACGATCTGCGCGATGGCCGTCACCAGTGTCACAACGGCCGCCAGCAGCTGCAGGGAAGCACTGGGGATCAGCGCCAGCAGAGTGCATACCAACTCCACGATGGTGCAGATGACATTGATCTTCCAAACCACTACGCCGCGGTCGGTAATACGCCCATCCGCGCCGATGTTCTTCAGCAGTTTGTTGGTGGTGATGCATACAAAGTACAGCACCGCCAGTGCCAGTGCCTCATTCACCAGATCAAAAATAACGCCGCCGATGAGGGAATTCAGCACGCTGATGACCAGCTGCACGATAATCAAGGTAAAGGCGGTCTTGTAGTTTTCGTCGTCCTTTCCTGCCTCGTTAATGCCGATCATATACAGCACCAGAGAAACAATCAGCGCGATTGCGGCCAGCATATTGATGACCGGAATGATCATCAGTACAGCGGCAACCAGTGCAATGACCTGAGATTGATACACTCGCTCTAGGCCATGGGTGGCGTTGGGATACATCATAATGAGATACAGCTCCTTTTCATGTTTTTCGGGGGCGTTCCCCCTTTTTCTCATCATACCATTTCTGTCGCCGGTCGTCAATCTGCAATAGGGCAGGGGAGAGCCCTCCCCGCCCCGCAGCAAAGCCCCCGGCTTTATTCAATCGGGGGCTTATATTATTTCCTTCAGAGAGTCCGGCGGCTGTAAAAATCGGCGATGGCTGTGCCTTGGCTCACCAGGCATCAGCCCGTCTTGCGCCGGGCATAAGCCTGCCTTCGCCGCGGCCTTGCCCTCCCCGATTTTTCTATGCCGCCGCTCTTTTTTACCACCGCAGCTCCAGCGCGTTCTCGGGGCAGATGGCCTCGCACATGCCGCAGCCGGTGCAGCGTGCCGCATCCAGTACTATTTTCCCCGCCTCCATTGTCATAGCGCCGTACAGGCAGCTGCTCACACACTTGCCGCAGCCGTCGCAGCCGCCGGTCAGGTGGGCCGTCAGGGGACGGGGCGGCAGCTCCTCAAAGGCCTGCAGAGAGCCCAGCGCCAGCCCGCACACTTCCTCGATGGAATAATACCCATGGTCCTCCAGCCACCGTTCCAGGTCACCCAGGATGCGTGGGATCGCCTCGTAGCTGTCCCGCAGCAGTACGCTGGCCAGCTGTACGCTTTGGGCCCCCAGCATGATAAATTCCAGGGCATCGTGGGCGGAGTTGATCCCGCCGCAGCCGCAGATGGGAAACCCGGTCGTCTGCTTTAGGGTGGCAATGGTCGCCAGCGCTATGGGCCGGATGTACTGTCCGCTGTATCCGCCGTAGGTGGGCATCAGCGCCCGGTGGTGCTCCAGGTCCACGCCCATCAGCCCCTTCAGGGCGTCTATGGCGGTCACTCCGCTCACACCGGCCTCCTCCAGCGAGGAAGTAAATCCGTTGAAATTAGAGGCCTCATAGCTCAGCTTTACCGAAACGGGGATATCCACCGCCTCGGTCACCGCGGAAATAAAGCCGAAGATCTCTCGCGGCACGGTGCCCACATCCATGCGGGTTCCCAGCGGCGCGGAAAGACTCACCTCCACGGCATCGGCGCCCATCCGCTCCACCTTGCCGGCCAGGTAGGCCAGCTCGCTGGGGGTGTTGCCCCATATGCTCGCGATGAGCTTGCAGTCGCCGCGCCGCAGTGACTCAAATTCCTGCTCCCACTGCTCCAGGTGAATGCCGGAAAACAGCGTTGTGTTGAATAGCTGCCCGCTGCCGCTTAGGTACAGCCGGGGGCTGGGGTTTTGGTTGGCCTCCAGCGTGATGGTTTCGGTCACCACGGCGCTGGCCCCGGCATCTATGGATCGCTGGATCGAAGCGCCATCGCGGGACCACGGCCCCGCCGCCACCACGATGGGATTTTTCAGCTTCAGTCCCATATACTCGGTACTCAATGACATTGCGTTTACCCCCATTCGTTTCCTTTCATCCAAACAGCTCATAAATGGGCTTGGTATTGCCGCAGCTCCGGCGGATCTTCAATTTGGGCTGCAAAATAACTTCCTGCGGGCCTATGCCCTCTTCGCCGTTGTCCTCTATGTTATCAAAGAGCATGCGGGCCGCCACCATCCCCAGTCTTCGGCTGGGCGATTCCAGCGCCGTCAGCGGCGGCTCCAGGATGGCACAGGTCGAGGAATCGGAAAGGCAGGCCAGTGCCATGCGCTCCGGTACCGGGATCTTCTCATCCTGCAGGGCTTTCAGCACGCCGCTGGCCTGTCCGCTGCTCGCGGTGATCATGGCCCTGGGCAGGGTATCGTTCTGCAGTAGCCGCTGGGTGATGAGATACCCGCCCCGCGGGGTGTCCTGCTCCGTCAGGATCTGCTCTTCTGCGTCGGGTAGCAGCTCCCGCAGGGCCCGCCGGTAACCGGCTGTGATCTGCCTCATTTCCACCAGCGGTGCCTCATCCAGCAGCAGTGTAATTTCCTTTTGCCCCATTTTTATCAAATGGGTTGTCATTTGATAGGCACCTTCCTCATAGTTTATATAGCAGAGGTTCCTGCATAATCCCGGCTCACCCGGCCCGATGTGCACCCAGGGCAGGTTGGGACCCAGCAGGGCGTTGCGCTGCTCCCGCCCCATCACGGAGGATGCCAGAATCAGCCCGTCCACCTGCCGGCCCACCACCATTTTTAGGTACTCAGCCTCTTCCTCCGGGCTGGCATGGGTATTGCACAGCATCACAATGTGCTGCTTTTTCAGGGCTACCGTCTCTACACCGGACATAATCTCCCGGTAGCGCCGGCTTTCTATGTTTGGCACCAGCAGCGCTATGGTGCTGGTTTTGCCCAGGTTCAGCCCGCGCGCAAACCAGTTGGGGTGATAATTCAGGCTTTCCATCACCGCCAGCACATGGGTCTTGGTTTCGGGCTGCACCTGCTCCGGGTGGTTCAGCACCCGGCTGATGGTCGCTACCGAAACACCCGCCGCTTTGGCTACTTCTTTTATATTGATGGCAGCCTCACCCCTTTCCGCCGGTCCGGCATATAACCGGTTACATTCTCTCTTTTCGGCACTAATTATAGCATATCAGCCTATATTTTGCAAAGAAAATTGCACAAACCGTCAAAATCCATGTAATCGGTTTCGCGGATTCGGCACTTTTCACAAGGAAATCCAGTTATTTTTGTCACCAAACCGCGCAAAAGGGGGTAGACAAAGGGCATTTTGGCGTGATATGATGAAACTGTCAGATGAAACCGGTTACATAAAGGGCGGCAAACCCGATGGGGCTTTCGCCGATTTGCGAGGGTTGACCGGCTTCTGAACAACTTTGAGGAGGTTTTTCACAATGTCTGAAAACACCAAGGCTGCAAAAGCAGTCGAAAAAGTCGATGCTGACTATTCCCTGGAAGCAGTACCCGAGTCGGCACGCAAAGGCTTCTGGAACATGTTCTTCGTAATGGTAGGCTTTACCTTCTTCAGCGCCAGCATGAGCGTCGGCGCCAAGCTCGGTAACGGCCTCGATCTCTCCGGCTTCATCTGGGCGTGCATCATCGGCGGTGTTATCCTTTCCGCCTACTGCGGCGTTCTGGCATTCATCGGTGCTTCCACCGGCATGACCATGGACCTGCTGTGCCGTCGCGCATTCGGTACCAAGGGCTCCTACCTGTCCTCCTTCCTGCTGGGCTTCACCCAGATCGGTTGGTTCGGCGTAGGCGTTGCCATGTTCTCCATTCCTGCTGCCGAGCTGCTCGGTGTCAATGAGTGGGTTCTCACCATCATCGCCGGTCTGCTGATGACCGCTACCGCGGCCACCGGCATGAAGGGTCTGGAGATCGTTGCTTATATCTCCGTTCCGCTCATCGTTATCCTCGGTGTTTATTCCATGATCACCGCAGGCGTAGAGGGCGGCGGTCTTGCTGCCATCTTCGGTCAGTCTGCCGGCAAGATCTCCCTGTTCACCGGTGTCGGCTATGTTATCGGCTCCTTCATCTCCGGCGGTACCGCTACCCCCAACTTCATTCGCTTTGCCAAGAACCGTAAGGTTGCTGTCTGGACCACCGTCATCGCCTTCTTCCTGGGCAACACCCTGATGTTCTGCTTCGGCGCCATCGGCGGTGCTTTCACCGGCAAAGAGGATATCTTCTATGTTATGATCGCTCAGGGTCTGGCAATCCCCGCCCTCATCGTTCTGGGCGCTAACATCTGGACCACCAACAATAACGCTCTGTACACCGGCGGTCTGGGTCTCGCCAACATCACCGGTAAGCCCATGAAGCACCTCACCTGGGTTGCCGGCATCATCGGCACCGCCCTGGCTATCTGGCTGTACTACAACTTCGTCGGCTGGCTGAACATTCTGAACTGCGCTCTGCCTCCCATCGGCATGATCGTGATCCTCGACTACTTCAAGAACCGCAGCAAGTACGATGGCAAGCACACTGAGGCTGTTGTCAACTGGTTCAACGTGCTCGGCATCATCGCCGCTGCCGCTGTTGCAAACTTCCTGCACTGGGGTATCGCAGCCGTTAATGCGATGGTCGTATCCGCCATCTTCTTCTTCATTGGCGAGTTGACCGGCGCCAACAAGTAAGCTCCGTCTGAAAATGCAATATTATCTCTCAAGGAGGAGTAAACCCCATGCTGTTTAAGAATCTCTACATCGAAAACGCTACCGAGGCCATGGATATCCGTGTGACCGACGGTAAGTTTGAGAAAATCGCTGCGAACCTCACTGCCCTTCCCGGCGAAGAGGTCGTTGATTGCGGCGGCAAGCTGGCGCTGCCCCCCGTCATCGAGTCCCATGTCCACCTGGATACCTGCCTCACCGCCGGCCGTCCCCGCTGGAACATGAGCGGCACTCTGTTTGAAGGCATCCAGTGCTGGGAAGAGTATAAGCCCTTCCTCACCAAGCAGGAAGTTAAGGATCGCGTCAATAAGGCCATCCGTATGCAGGCCTCCAATGGTATCCAGCATGTTCGTACCCATGTTGATATCAACGATCCCAAGCTGACCGCTATGGAAGCGCTGCTGGAACTGCGCGACGAAGTCAAGGATTTCATGGATATCCAGATCGTCGCCTTCCCCCAGTATGGTATCCTCAGCTATCCCAAGGGCAAAGAGCTGCTGGAAGACGCCTTGAAGATGGGCGCCGACGCTGCCGGTGCTATCCCTCACTTCGAGTTCACCCGTGAGTACTCTGTTGAGTCCCTCAACATTTGCTTCGATCTGGCTCAGAAGTACAATAAGCTCATCGATGTTCACTGCGATGAGATCGACGATGAGGCTTCCCGTGGTCTGGAGACTGTTGCCACCCGTGCCTACGAGACCGGAATGCGCGATATGGTCACCGCTTCCCACACCACTGCCATGCACAGCTACAATAACGCTTATGTTATTCGTCTGATGCGCATCCTGAAGATGAGCGGCATGAACTTTGTTGCCAATCCCTGCGTGAATGTTCACCTGGGCGGCCGTGCCGATACTTATCCCAAGCGCCGCAGCATGACCCGCGTCAAAGAGCTGACCGCTGAGGGCATCAATGTATCCTTCGGTTACGATGATATCTTTGATCCGTGGAACCCCCTGGGCAACGGAAATATGCGTGACCCCGTCTTCATGGGTCTGTATGCCGGCCATATGCTGGGCTACGATGAGATCTGCAACTCCTACAAGTTCGTTACCACCAATGCGGCCCGTACCCTGCATCTGGGCGATGCCTACGGCATCAAGGAAGGCAACGCTGCCAACTTCGTCGTATTCGATGCGAAAAACTGGTATGATGCCCTCAACTACGATGTATCCGTGCTGTATTCTTACCGCAATGGTAAGCTGGTCGCGGAGACCAAGCCCAAGGAGACCACCGTACATTATTGATCCCGATTAATGTCCTATACTCTTTCATATTTGTCTCTCTTGTGAGGAGGAGCGCCTGCCACTCGGCGGGCGCTTCTCTTTTCTCAGGTTGCTAAATCCCGCCCCATCTGTTATAATCACTGCATAGGCATTTAGACGGCCCTAAAAAATGGGCCCTGGCTGCGTTGCGTCCTCGCCATACAACAGCCCGTCTTGCGCCGGGCATGAGTATGCCATCGGCCGCGCCTTGCCATCTTCCCATTTTTTAGCCGCCCAGTGGCTTGGCCCACTCGCATAATAAAGAGAGCAGCAGCGCCGCCCGGCGGCGCGGTAGGGGAACATCATGGTCAAAATGAAAAAACATATCCTGTATATCGCACTGGGCCTCCTGGCCTTGATTGCCATCATCACCACAGTGCTGGCCATCGGCGGCGTAGTTACCCTGCCTGTTATTGGCCAGCCCGCCATCGAACAGCCTGCCGTATCGGATTCCCAGCCCCACGGCCCTACCGCCGCGGAAGTGGAAGCCCTGATAGACGCCCTGCCGCAGCCGGTCACCAGCGCCGATTCGATCAAGGTTTTGATCGCCCGCTTGGCCTATCGGGAGCTTTCCACCAGTCAGCAGGCCCAGGTCCACAATCTCTCCCTGCTGGAGGCCGCGGAGCAGATACTGGCTGAGCTGGGCCGGAAAAGCAGCGAAAGCGGCTTGACGGTCATTGGGGTGGATAGCCGCGTCACCTTCACCGGCGGCGCAGTCTATGCCTCTTCCCGCGGCACCGAACCCGCCCGCCAGTTTGAGGGCACCAGCACCTGCCGGGTCACCTTCTATGCGGAGGGCGCTGCCCACCCCTTCCACCTGGTTTCAGAGGACGGCTCCGGTATCTACGGCTGGGTGGATGAGAACGCGGTCCATTTAGGTTAAATTTTATTAAAAACGACCCCTGCGGCGACCAACGCCCAGGGGCCTTTTCATGTCCATACTTCCCGTGCAAAGGGTAACGAAGCGGCAGCGCGTCAACCTCATAGCCTTCCCTGTATAATGGGAGGTGTCAGCGTACTAACCCAAAGTCTCCCTTGTGTAAAGGAAGCGGTCAGCCGTAAGGCTGACTGAGGGGTTGCCGCCCAAAACTATGGTGGTAGTTTTATCTCGCCTAAAGGCGTCGCGGTGCCTTTTGCAAAGGCATAAACTGTACGCCTCCCCGGCGAGGGGTTACTTTTCTATGAAGAAAAGTAACCAAAAGTCACTCGGGGAGGACCCCGAGACCCCCGGCGCGCCGGTACGCCCCGACCGGAAGGTCTACGACCTCCCGGATCTGGGGCTAGACGACGCTTATAAGGTGTTTATTTTAATTCGGTTTCTGCTGCATCCAAATCAAATGCGCCGCAGGCACCTTGAGAGCGTATCCAGCCGCAGCTTAAGCGTTAGGGGGTCTTGGTGCACAGCCCCAAGTGTGTTTTGGTATGGGGTCCCCGGCGGGACGCAAGGCCCGCTGGGGAAAGGAGGAGCGGCGGAGCGTTGGAGGGTTGCCTATCCCATAGGGATAGCGACCCGACATGGAGCAAAGCCCGCGACGACGCACACGAGTAAAAGGAACGCCCCGGCGGCGAGCCGTACCAGCCGTCACCCTCCGGTGACTCAGTCCCGCCGCCAGGCGCCCACAAACTGGCTCCGTAGGAAAAGAGAGATAAAACCAAGTCATAGTATCTACCGACAATCCCTCCGTCACGGCTGCGCCGTGCCACCTCCCTTTGCACAAGGGAGGCTTTCGCCGCCGGGTGCCCACAAACCTGCCCTCAATACACACAATAAATCCCAGTTACACCTCCCCAACAAAATCCATCATTTGTGTAAATTTCGCCCAACATTTTCATATATTGTAAATCTTCCGTAAATAAAAGTGAAATATTAACCTCCCATATGCAAAAAAGAGTCGATTTTGCCGTATTAGTGAAAGGCATTTTACGCACCCAATAAAATACGGCCGGCCCCCCGGTGAAACGCGGGGAACCAGCCGCAGCCGGATCCGTCAGAAAATGCGGACCCGGTACGCACCTTGAAAATTGAATATTCGCTCCCTTAGCCCAGCAGCGCCGCCAGCTCCTCCCGGATGCCGGCTTCACTCTGCTGCATCGCCGTTAGCGTCTTTTGAATCAGAGTATTCAGCTCCCAGCCCAGCAGCTCAGCCCCGTCCTTGATGACCTCCCGGCTGCACCCCGCCGCGAACTTCTTGTCCTTGAATTTCTTCTTGACGCTGGAAAGCTCCATGTCCGTGGTGCTTTTACTCGGGCGCATCAGCGCGGCCGCGCCAATAAGACCCGTCAGCTCATCACAGGCGAAAAGCACCTTTTCCATCTCCTTTTCGGGGGCCACATCGGTGCATATTTTGTGGCCGTGGCTGCATATGGCATGGATCATCTCCTCACCCACCCCGGCCGGACGCAGCAGCTCCGGGGCTTTTACACAGTGCTGTTCGGGCCATTTCTCAAAGTCGATATCGTGCAGCAGGCCGCACATGGCCCAAAAATCGGCTTCCTCGCCGTAGCCCAGGTCGTTGGCAAACCAGCGCATTACCGCCTCCACAGTCAGTGCGTGCTGGATGTGAAAGGGCTCCTGATTGTACTGCCGCAGCAGGGCCAGGGCCGCTTCGCGGGAGATCATTTTCTCCATTTTTCATCGTCCTTTCGGTAGGGGATCACGGCAGCCTTCCGGCCGCTTTGCCACAGTGTAGCACAAAAGCGTTTTCCCCGCAAGTCCCGCTTTCGCCGGATGGGAGCCCGCGCAGATTTAGCGGGCATTTCTGCCGTCCAAAGCGCCGCCGGGCTTTACGGCGGGCCCCGCTGAACGATGGGAAAGAGACCGCTGCGGGGGCAGGGATATAGGCGTTGCCGGCGTAGGAAAGAACGGGATGAGGGGTTCACGGCGGCCGATCATTTGCGCGGCGGAATGGCGCGTTGAGCTTTTGGATGCCGCAAAGTGAGGATGCCTTCGTCAAATACTTGACAATCTCCCTCGATGGGTGTAGTATCGGTGAGTATTGCGAGGAAAAACGAGGGAAAAGAGGAACATTGTCCCATGAGATCACGATACGAAACAGCCCGGCGCATCCTTGTCTTTTGGACGCTTTTTATCGGCATCGGCGCCGTGGGCGGCGCTGCCATGATGCTCTTGGACCCCTCCGGAAAAACCATGGGGATGGATGGCATGCTGCCCTACTTCCAGGTGCTGCCCTTTGCGGAGGTAGTATTCCAGGATCTGGCCTTTTCCGGCATCGCCCTGTTCATCGTCAATGGTCTCACCAACCTGGCCGCCGCCGGCCTGCTGCTGGCCCGGAAAAAGGCGGGGGTGACACTGGGCGGGATTTTCGGCGTCACCCTCATGCTGTGGATCTGCATTCAGTTCTACATATTCCCGCCTAATTTCATGTCCACCATCTACTTCATTTTCGGCTTTTGCCAGGCGGCCGCCGGCTATGCCGCCTGGGTGTTCCGCCGGCAGGAAAGCTTTACGGTGAACATGGCCGATTACCCCCACATCGGCAGTGATCCCACCCGGCTGGTGGCCTATTTTTCCCGCATGGGCTACGGCAAAAAGCTGGCCTGTGAGGAGGCGGAGCGCACCGGCGCCGTCCTCTATGAGGTCCGCTCCTCCGAACGGACCGAGGGCACGCTGGGTTTCTGGTGGTGCGGCCGCTACGGTATGCATCGTTGGGCCATGCCCATCCGGCCCGTGGAAATTGACCTTTCGGCCTGCCGTCATGTCACCATCGTTTCGCCTATTTGAGTCTTTGCCCTGGCGGCCCCCATGCGCAGCTTCTGCCAGGCAGCTGCCGGGAAGATCCGGGAGGTGGATTATATCCTGGTACACCACACCGGCGGCCGGTACCAAAATACCGCCGAAGAGATGGACGCGCTGCTGGGGCTTCGCCACACCGGGCTGCGCAGTTACCGGTGCCGCATGGGCTCCTTCCAAGAGATCAAGAAATAATCCGTGGTTTGTCAGGCAGATAATGCTGCCCCCCTAAAAGCCGTAAAAATAATCCGCCGGGGAGCCGAAAAGCACCCCGGCTGTGTTTTTGCCAAAGGGATGGAAGGGCCAGCGGGATAGGCTTGCTTCCGGGTGTCATTTTTCGGCATGGAACGGCGTATTTCCCGGCTTGGGACGGCATTGTTTCCTCAATATATTGCAAAAACCAAAAGCCGCCGGGGGAGCAGGGGAAGCTGCCCGGCGGTTTGCATTTTATTTGCTGGTGGCTGCAGGGACCTGGCCGGGGGCGCACCCCGTGCCCTTGGCACGGTAGGGGGGCGGCGCAGCCGCCCCCCTCAGGGCGGGCGAAGCCCGCCCGGTGCGCCCCCGGAACCCGCGACCTGCGGCGGCCCGTTCAGCGCGCGTAATACAGGGCCGGCCTACCGCAGAAAGTGTTCCATCCTCCGCAGAGCCTCGGCGGTGTCCTCCGGTCGGGAGAAGGCGGTAAACCGCAGCCAGCCCTCGCCCATCTGCCCAAAGCCGGCCCCCGGGGCGCAGAGAACACCGCAGCCCTCCAGCAGGCGGTGGAACCAGGCCCAGCTGTTTTGGGCATCCGGGCCATCCGGACAGCGGACCCAGAGGTAGGGGGCCAGGCAGCCGGGACGGCGGGCGGCACAGGTGAGCCCCAGCTTGTGAAACATTTGCAGCATGGTGGCGGCATTCTGCCGGTAGAGGGCAAGGGCCCTTTGCCGCTGCCGCAGTCCGGTGGGGGAAAGGGCGGCCTCCGCGGCCCGCTGGATGGGATAGCTGGTGCCATTGCTGTGGCTGCCCAGCCAGCGCTGCCAGGCTGCGGCGCAGCCGGTTTCCCGCGGCAGGATGACCCAGCCGCACCGAACCCCGGTAAAGCCATCGGATTTGGAGAAGGAGCCGACCTCGATGGCGCAGCGTTTGGCGCCGGGGACGGCATAAATGCTGCGGGGCAGCTCCTCCCCGGAAAGGAAGGCGGCGTAGGCGGTATCCACCAGCAGCAGGCTGCCGGTGCGGTTGGCCCAGTTCACCCATTCCGTCATTTCCACCAGGGAAAGGGCGGCGCCGGTGGGATTATTGGGGGTGCAGAGGACGATTAAGCCGGGCTTTGCGGCCTCCTCCGGCTGGGGGAGAAAGTCATTTTCCGCCCGGCAGGGCAGCGAAAAAACCGGGTGCCCTGCGGCTTCGGCCTGGGCCCGGTAGGCGGGGTAGACCGGATCGCAGACCCAGACCGGCACGCCGGGCTCCCACAGGGAAAAGAGCGCCCCCAGGGCTTCCTTGCTGCCCGCGGTAACGGTAACTTCCTCCGGCGGGATGGGGCAGGGCAGGTCCGCGTACTGGGCGGCAATGGCCTCCCGCAGGAAGGGATAACCGGCGGCCGGGCCGTAGCCCTTTTGGCCTTTTTGGGTAGCCAGTTCGGCGGCGGCGGTGCGCAGGGCGGCGGCTGCCACCGGGGCAATGGGCTGGGTCACATCCCCGATGCCGAGGGAAATGACACGGCGGTGAGGATGGCGCTTTCGCTCCTCCTCGGCCGCGGCGGCGATTTGGGAGAAGAGGTAATCGGGCTGGGAGAGCAGGGCGGGGTGCAGCGGTAACATGGGGCTTGTTCCTCCTGTGGTTCTGGGATGGTGGGTGCAGGGCGAAGGCCCGGCCCGAAGGGCGGTTCGGCGCAGCCGAACCCAGGGGCCTGCGGCCCCTGAAACCGCCCCCAAAGGGGCGGTTTGCCCTTCGGGCCGGACCGGCACCCTGCAGGGACTGGGAGTAGAGGCAGCATCAGCAGGGATCAGGGCTCTCCGGCCACTCCCCGCGGAACACAAACTCGGCCGCACCGGTCAGCAGCAGTCGACCGTCGGTCAGCCAGCGGACGGTAACGGTGCCGCCCGGCATTTCCACCGTAATGGGCTGGCCCCGTTCGCAGTGCTTTTTCAGGACGGCGGCGGTGGCGGCGGCGCAGGCCCCGGTGCCGCAGGCGAGAGTTTCTCCGCTGCCGCGCTCCCACACCCGCATTTTCAGGTGGTTTTTCTCCAGAATCTGCACGGCCTCCAGATTGAGCCGGGCGATCCTGGCAATTTCGGCGGCGGCCTGGGCCAGCGGAAAATGCTCTATGTCCGGGCAGAACAGCACCCCATGGGGATTGCCGACCGAAAGCCGGGTCAGGGCTTCCCCCTGCCACCGCACCCCGGCCCCGGAAAGGGGAGAGGGCCGCCCCATCACCACGGTGACGGCCTTTTGGGGGCCGTTCCACAAAACGCGCAGCCCGGCTGCGGTTTGGATGCGGAGGGGCTCGTGGCAGGCCCAGCCGCAGTCCCAGGCGTAGCGGGCGGCGCACCGGATGGCGTTGCCGCACATTTCGGCCTCGCTGCCATCGGCATTAAAAATGCGCATGGCGAGATCGGCGCCCTCGGCGGGAAGGAGCAGGACCAGGCCATCGCTGCCGACGCCGAAGTGCCGGTCGCTGACACGGCGGGCGAGCAGATGGGGATGGGGGACGGATTGGCCGCGGCAATCGATGAAGATGTAATCGTTGCCGCAGCCCTGCATTTTGAAAAAACGGAGCATGGTGTGGCCTCCTGTGGAATAGAGGTAGAGTAGGCGGAGATGGGGCCCGCAGGGCGGTCCGGCTGCGCCGGACCCGGCGGCCGAAGGCCGCCGAAATCGTCCTTTGGACGATTTGCCCTGCGGGCCCGGAAAGCCTGAGAGACCGCAGAACCCGGGAAAGGGCGCTGCCGGAAAGCCGGTGTTCTGTATATATCTATGGCCGAAGGGGAGAAAACTTGCCCCCGCGGGCGGCGATATTTGAACGGAATGTTAAATTTGCAAAGAGGGCAAAAAAGTGCGAAAAACCCCTTGATTTTTTCGCGAAAATGATTACAATAGTATATAGTTAGCACTCAAGAGCAAGGAGTGCTAAAATAATGAAGGAAATCATATCAATTTACGGAGGGATACAGTTATGACAATCAAACCTTTGGCAGACAGAGTCGTGATTAAGATGCTGGAAGCGGAGGAGACCACCAAGGGCGGCATTATCCTGGCACCCAGCGCCAAGGAAAAGCCCAGCATTGCTGAGGTGGTAGCCGTAGGCCCCGGCGGCCTGGTGGATGGCGAAAAGGTAGAGATGTACCTGAAGCCCGGCGACCATGTGCTGCTGGCGAAATACGCCGGTACCGAGGTGAAGGTGGATGGCGAGACCTACACCATCCTGCGCCAGGGCGATGTACTGGCCATTGTGGACTAAATAATAACGCGTGATAAGCGAATAGGAGGCTTTTATTTATGGCAAAGCAGATAGCATATGGTGAAGAAGCCCGCAAGGCACTGCAGGCGGGTATTGATCAGCTGGCGGATACCGTCAAGATCACCCTGGGGCCCAAGGGCCGCAATGTAGTACTGGATAAAAAATATGGCGCGCCCCTCATTACCAATGACGGCGTGACCATTGCCAAGGATATTGAGCTGGAGGACGCTTTCCAGAACATGGGCGCCCAGCTGGTAAAGGAAGTTGCCACCAAGACCAACGATGCCGCCGGCGACGGCACCACCACCGCCACCCTGCTGGCGCAGGCGCTGGTGCGGGAGGGCATGAAGAATGTGACCGCCGGCGCTAACCCCATGATCGTGAAGAAGGGCATGCAGAAGGCCGTGGATGCCGCTGTGGCTTCCATAGTGGAGCACAGCCAGAAGGTGAGCGGCAGCGATGATATTGCCCGTGTTGCTACCATTTCCTCCGGGGATGAGGCCATTGGTAAGCTGATTGCGGATGCGATGGAGAAGGTTTCGGCCGACGGTGTTATCACCTTGGAGGAGAGCAAGACCGCGGAGACTTACAGCGAGGTCGTGGAGGGGATGCAATTTGACCGCGGCTACATCACCCCCTACATGGTGACCGATACCGAGAAGATGGAGGCCGTCATCGATGACGCCTACATCCTCATCACCGATAAGAAGATCGCTTCCATTCAGGAGATCCTACCGCTGCTGGAGGAGATTGTGAAGGCCGGCAAGAAGCTGGTCATCATCGCCGAGGATATCGAGGGTGAAGCCCTTTCCACCATCATCGTCAATAAGCTGCGCGGCACCTTTACCTGTGTCGGTGTCAAGGCTCCCGGCTTCGGCGACCGCCGCAAGGAAATGCTGCGAGATATCGCCATTCTGACCGGTGGTGAGGTCATCAGCGAGGAGCTGGGCCTGGAATTGAGCGCCGCTACCATGGCGCAGCTGGGCCACGCCAAGCAGGTGAAGGTCACCAAGGAGAACACCATCATCGTGGACGGCGCCGGCAACTCCGATGACATCAAGGAGCGCATCGCCCAGATCCGCAGCCAGATAGAGACCACCACCAGCGACTACGACCGTGAGAAGCTGCAGGAGCGTCTGGCGAAGCTGGCGGGCGGCGTAGCCGTCATCAAGGTGGGCGCTGCCACCGAGGTGGAGATGAAGGAAAAGAAGCTGCGCATTGAGGATGCCCTGGCGGCCACCAAGGCAGCAGTAGAGGAAGGCATTGTAGCGGGCGGCGGCGTAGCGCTGCTGAACGCCACCGATGCCGTCGCAAAGCTGATCGACAGCGTAGAGGGCGATGAAAAGACCGGTGTGCGCATTGTGCTGAAGGCCCTGGAGGAGCCGGTACGCCAGATTGCCGCCAACGGCGGGCTGGAGGGCTCGGTCATCATCGATACCATCCGCCGCAGCGGAAAGGCCGGTTACGGCTTTGACGCCTACAAGGAGGAATACTGCGATATGATCCCGGCCGGTATTGTTGACCCGACCAAGGTGACCCGCAGTGCCCTGCAGAACGCGGCTTCCATCGCGGCCATGGTGCTGACCACCGAGAGTCTGGTGGCTGATAAGAAGGAGCCGACCCCTCCCGCGCCCCCCATGGGTGACCCTACCGGCGGCATGGGCGGCATGTATTGATGCCAAGCGAATAACTGAATTTGCCTCAAAAAAAGGAGCTGTCCCCACATGGCGTGGGGGCGGCTCCTTGGGTTTTATGGGACAGTGGTTCCGGAATGCTTTTTGCGCGAGGGATCAGAGGGTGATTTTGACGATATCGCCCTTGTGGGTGGTGATATCCACCAGCAGCCAGCCGGGGTGGGTGCGGGCGAAGTCACGCAGGGAGGCGAGAAGCTGCCCCAGCATCTCCGGCGGGATGCCGCAGTCCGGGGCATATTTGGTGATGGCGGCGATGGCGATGCGGGCGGAAATCCTGCCGTAAAGCAGGCTGCCGGGCAGCCACAGCCGGAGCTTTTTTTCCTTGGTGCGAACGATGATCTTCATGGGTTACTCCACAAATACTTCAACGGTATCGCCGTCGGCGCTTTCCACCTCTACCAGCTTGCCAATCACACCCTGCTCCACCAGCTTGAAAATCTGCTCGATATCGATGCTTTTCATGGCCTCCGCAGCGCTGCCTCCGGTCACCTGCGGCATCTGCATTCCCATTTGCAGTCCCACCTGCACCAGCGTCATGGGCAGATTGACCCGTACCTTATCGCCGGCCTTGGAATTGACGACAACCCGCAGGATCATATCCTTGATGGGCTTGCGCTCATCCTTGGGCAGCAGGGTGGTCTCCGGATGGCCGGTATTGCCCAGCAGTTCATCGGTGGTGACATCGAACAGCCGGGCCAGCTGCGGCAGCAGGGTGATATCGGGGCAGGAGAGATCGTTTTCCCATTTGCTGACGGCCTGCGGGGTGACGCCGAGTTCGGCGGCGAGTTCTTCCTGGGTCATATTCTTTTTGCGGCGCAGCTCCGCGATGCGGCTGCCGAGAGTCTGATTCATCATAATAATGTTACCTCCAAATGTTGTGTAATGTTTGGGGTGGGAGCTCCGTTCCATGACTAAAGTATAACGGATATGCGGCCCAAAGAAAAGAACGCGTTGGTTGAAGTGGGGGCAAAATTCACAACCGGCGGTTGGAAAACGGCGCAACCGGCGGTTGAGTTGGCAAAAAGCCATAAAAATACGGTCTTTTTTTGGCGGTGTAAAGAAAAACGCTTGACAGAGGGGCGGGAATAGGGTATAATGCGAACTGTAAAGAAATCCGCTTTACAAGGCGGAAGGACGGGAGTGACCGCGGCGTGGCAAAAAACCTGGAGATATCCTTTTTGCTGGATTTTTACGGCGATATGCTGACCGATAAGCAGCGGGATGTGGTGGAGCTGTACTACAATGAGGATCTTTCCCTGGCGGAGATAGCGGCGCACAGCGGCATTACCCGGCAGGGCGTGCGGGATTCCATCAAGCGGGCGGAGGGCCAGCTGCTGGAATACGAGGAACGGCTGCACCTGGCGGCACGCTTCCGCAGGATAGAGAATGTGCTTTCTTCCATCGTGGAGGAGGCCGAACTGATAGAAAAGCTCAATGACCGATTTGGCGGAGCGCCGGAGATAGACCGGAGCGCACAGAGCATCATCCGGCTGGCCAAGCAGCTGGACGAGGACTGAACCGATAAAAAGGAGACCCTATGGCATTTGAAGGACTGACCCAAAGACTGGCCGGGACATTCAAAAAACTGAAGAACCGCGGCAAGCTGAGCGAGGCCGATGTAAAAGAGGCCATGCGGGAGGTGCGCCTGGCACTGCTGGAGGCGGATGTCAACTACGGCGTGGCCAAGAAGTTTGTGGCGGATGTGACCCAGAAGTGCATTGGCGCCGGGGTGCTGGAAAGCCTGACCCCCGCCCAGCAGGTCATAAAGATAGTAAACGACGAGTTGACCGAGCTGATGGGCAGCACCCACCAGCGCATCAATCTTTCTTCCCGTATCCCCACTGTGCTGCTGATGTGCGGTTTGCAGGGCAGTGGTAAGACCACCCACAGTGCCAAGCTGGCGTATATGTTCCGTCAGCAGGGAAAACGCCCTCTGCTGGTGGCCTGCGATATTTACCGTCCGGCGGCCATAGAGCAGCTGAAGGTGGTGGGCGAAAAGGCCGGGGTGCCGGTCTTTGAGATGGGCCAGACCGACCCGGTGAAGATCGTGAAGAAGGCGCTGAGCCATGCGCATGATTACGGCAATGATATCGTTATCATCGATACCGCCGGCCGGCTGCATATAGACGAAGCGCTGATGGACGAGCTGAAGGCCGTGAAGGAGGCCGCCAACCCCGATGAGACGCTCTTAGTCATCGACTCAATGACCGGCCAGGACGCGGTGAATGTGGCGACTGCCTTTGACAGCCAGCTGGGCGTGGATGGTATCATCCTGACCAAGCTGGACGGCGACAGCCGCGGCGGCGCCGCGCTTTCGGTAAAGGCGGTGACCGGCAAGCCCATCAAGTTTGCGGGTGTGGGCGAAAAGATAGAGGATCTGGAGCCCTTCTATCCCGACCGGATGGCTTCCCGTATTTTGGGCATGGGCGATATCCTTTCCCTGATCGAGAAGGCTTCCAGCGGCATTGACGAGCAGAAGGCCATGAAGATGGTGGATAAGCTGCGCCGCAATGAGATGGACTTTAACGACCTGCTGGACCAGATGGATGAGTTGAAAAAGATGGGCCCGCTTTCCTCGGTGATGAATATGATCCCCGGGGCGGCCGGCAAGATGAGCGATGAGGACGCCGAGCGCAGCGAAAAGGAGATGGCCCGCTCCCGCGCCATTATCTATTCCATGACGCCGGCGGAGCGTGCCAAGCCTTCCCTCATCGACCCGAAGCGCAAGCGGCGCATCGCGGCCGGCAGCGGCACCAAGGTGGAGGATGTGAACCGCCTGCTGCGCCAGCTGGAGCAGAGCCGCAAGCTGATGAAGATGATGAGCGGCAAGGGCGGCAAAAAAGCCAAACGCATGGGCTTCCCCGGTGGGTTCCCCGGCGGGATGCCCGGTATGATGTAACACAGGTTTTTCCCGGCAGGGCCGGAAAAAATATAGGAAACAGTCGGTGTAATGCCGGTTCATTCAAACATTTTTGGAGGTAAACTAACATGGCAGTAAAGATCAGACTTCGCAGAATGGGCGCTAAGAAGGCTCCCTTTTATCGTATCGTGGTAGCGGATTCCCGTTATCCCCGCGATGGCCGCTTCATCGAGGAGGTAGGCTACTACGATCCCACCAAGGAGCCCTCTGTTATCAAGATTGATGAGGAGAAGGCCAAGACCTGGCTGGCCAACGGCGCTCAGCCCACCGATACCGTGAAGGCTCTGCTGAAGATCCAGGGGATCGTGAAATAAGCAGTCCCCCTGTTTTTTGAAGCGATAAGGAGACCAACAAATGGAAGAATTGATTGCAACCATCGCCAGAGGCCTGGTGGATGACAAAGAAGCAGTCAGTGTTACCGCTGACCCGGCGGACGAAGAGGGCAATGTCGTTTATCACCTGCATGTAGGTGCGGAGGATATGGGGCGTGTCATCGGCAAGCAGGGGCGTATCGCTAAGGCGATCCGTACCATAGTGCGTGCCGGTACCAATAAGTCCGGCGGCCGCGCGACGGTCGAGATTGACTGAACAAAACTGCGGGGGAGGACGAGATGTGCCTCCCCTACTGTTTTTTACACGGAAAAGGAGAGCCCGATGAAGGAATTTTTGGAATGTGGGAAGATCGTTTCCACCCACGGGGTGCGCGGCGAGGTGAAGGCCGAGGTGTGGATGGACAGCCCCGAGGAGATGACCGCCCTGAAAACGCTGTACCTGGATGGCGGCAAGACCCCGCTGACGGTAAAGGGCGCGCGGGTGCACAAGAACATGGTGCTGCTGACGCTGGCCGGCGTGGAAACCCCGGAGGCGGGCAGCGCGCTGCGGCAGAAGGTGCTCTTTGCCCGGCGGGAGGATATTCCCCTGGAAAAGGGGCAATACTTCCTGCAGGACCTGCTGGGCTGCGAGGTGCGGGACGCCGATACCGGCAAGCCCTACGGCAAGCTGTGTGATATCACCGAAACGGGCGCGAACCGGGTGTACCATATCCGCTTTGCTGATGGCAAGGTGCGGCTGGCGCCGGATATCCCGCAGGTGGTGCTGCGGCTGGCCCCGGAGGAGGGCGTGATCGAGATTCGGCCGCTGGCAGGGCTTTTTGACGATGTGACGGAGGACGACTATGAGGTTTGACATCGCGACGCTGTTCCCGGAAATGTGCGAAACGGTGGTGAACAGCAGTATCATCGGGCGGGGCATAAAGGCCGGCAAGCTGGAGGTGCACTGCCACCAGATACGGGACTACACCACCGATAAGCACCGCCGCACCGACCTGCGGCTGCATGGCGGCGGGATGGGTATGCTGATGACCTGTCAGCCGATCCATGACTGCTGGAAGGCCGTGAGCGAGCAGATCGGGCAGAAGCCGTATGTCATCTATCTTTCACCGCAGGGCAAGGTGCTGACCCAGGCCCATGCCAGGGAGCTGAAGGAGAAGGAAAACCTTTTCCTGCTGTGCGGCCACTATGAGGGCGTGGACCAGCGGGTGCTGGATGAGATCGTGGATGAGGAGCTTTCCATAGGGGACTATGTGCTGACCGGCGGCGAGCTGGGGGCGCTGGTACTGGTGGATTGCATTGGGCGCATGGTAGAGGGTGTACTGCCCAGCGAGGAGTGCTTTACCGAGGAGAGCCACTGGAACGGACTGCTGGAATATCCGCAGTATACCCACCCGGTGGAATGGAACGGGAGAAGGATCCCGGATATCCTGCTGAGCGGCGACCATGGCAAAATTGCCAAATGGCGGCATGAGATGTCGCTGCGGAACACGCTGATCAAGCGCCCTGATCTGCTGGAAAAGGCCGAGCTGAGCCAGAAAGACCGCTGGCTGGTGGCGCAGATGAAAGCTGAACAGGCGGCAAAAGACGGAAACGATTCCAATGCGGCCCAAACGGATGGCGAAACGGATAGAAAGTGACAAAAAATTATAGGAATTGTGCACAAATGCGCCCCCCGAAAACCGACGGATATTAGCGGTTCGTCAGAAAAATGGCAAATTGAAAAGTTGAGGGCGGTTTGTAATTGAAAGAGCCGGCGGATTTTGCTATAATGCTTAATGGAGAAATAAGGGACCCCCATTTCTTTAGGCGAAGAGGAGATGTCGATATGTACGCAAAAGAAGTATCCGTTCAGAATCATGTTGGTCTGCACGCGCGGCCCGCGACTTTTTTTATCCAGAAGGCCAATGAGTACAAGGCTTCCGTTTGGGTGGAGAAGGAAGAGCGCCGGGTAAACGCCAAGAGCCTGCTGGGTGTTCTTTCCCTGGGCATCGTGGGCGGCACGACCATTAAGATCATCGCCGATGGCGCTGATGAGCAGGAAGCGGTAGATGCCCTGGTGAAGCTGGTGGAGACTGGTTTCGCGGAGTGATATCTGCCAGGAGAGACAGAGAAGAAAAGGTGCGGAAAGCCATGGGCTGCCGCACCCTTTTATTTTTAGACGGAAAAGGATATTGCGTTCCGGCGTGGAAAGATCACCTGCGGTGAGGCCACAGAGGTAAGATTTGCCGAGGAAAGAGCAGAAAGCAATTGCTGAGATGAAAGAGAGGGTAAGCAGGGATTGGGATAGACATCCCCTCCCCCGATAGCGGGGGAGGGGGCAGGGGAGAGGGGGCAGATACGCCTGTGGCTACCTTTGGAGCGCATCTGTGCGCAGTACGGACGATGTTTACATCGTTCGTATCCAGCACAGCCAAGCGCCAAAGGGGATTGCAAAGGGGAAAGCCTGGTTCCCCTTTGCCCTGTTTTGCTTCCTTTTGCAGGAGCAAAAGGAAGTCCCTGCCGGATAGGCATACTGATAATCTAAAAAGGCTGGAGCGAAAACTTTTACCTGGGGCGCATTTATGGTATAATAAAAGCAAAGAGGAGGTGCCGCCGGATGGATATGCAAAAGGTAGCCGAGCTGCGAAAAAAAGCCAATACCCTGCCCATGGAGCCGGGGGTCTACCTGATGCGGGACCGGCGGGGCGAGATCATCTATGTGGGCAAGGCCAAAAAGCTGAAAAACAGGGTGACCTCCTACTTCCGCGGGGTGGAGCGGCACCTGCCGAAGGTCTACCGTATGGTGGAAATGGTACAGGATTTTGATTATATTGTGACCGACAGCGAGTTTGAGGCGCTGGTGCTGGAATGCAGCCTGATCAAGCTGCACAGCCCCAAGTACAACATTTTGCTGAAGGATGATAAGGGCTACCACTATGTGTGCGTGACCAGGGAGGAGTATCCCCGCATCCGGCTGGCGCTGCAGAAGGGGAACGACGACAATGAATACATCGGGCCGTTTATTTCCTCCATGGTGGTAAAGCAGACGGTGGAGGAAGCCAACCGGGCCTTTTTGCTGCCTACCTGCCGCCGTAAATTCCCGGAGGACTTTGGCAAGGAGCGCCCCTGCCTGAATTATCACATTCATCAGTGCATGGGGGTATGCAGCGGCAAGATCAGCCGGGAGGCGTACCATGAGGCGCTGGACGAAGCGTTACAATTTATCCGCACCGGCGGGATGCAATCGGTGGAGAAGCTGACCGAGCGGATGCAGGAGGCGGCGGAGACACTGGACTTTGAGCGGGCGGCACGCTACCGCGACCGCATTTCCTCCATTCGGCGCATCACCGAGCAGCAGAAGGTCATTGAATTCCCGCACGAGAGCCTGGATGTGCTGGGCTGGGTGCAGGGGGAGGATAAGATCTATTGCTCGCTGCTGGTGCTGCGGGAGGGCCGCCTGCGGGATAAGAAGGACTTTTCCTTTGACTGCATGGGCGAACCGGAGGAAGTGGTGACCGAATTCCTGCTGAGCTACTACATGCAGGCGGAAACCGCCCCGGCCGAGGTCTTCCTGGAGCGGGAGCTGCCCGACCGGCCGCTGCTGGAGCAGCTGCTGCGGGAGCACCGGGGGAAGAAGATTCAATTTACGGTGCCGCAGCGGGGCGAAAGCCGCAAGCTGTGCCAGATGGCGCAGAATAATGCCGCGCAGGAGCTGGCCCGGGATACCAACCGCACCGGCAAGGAGATAGCGGCGCTGACCGAGCTGGGGCGGCTGCTGGGACTGCAAAACCCGCCGGATCATATCGAGGCGTTCGATATTTCCAATATTGGCGGGCAGACCATTGTGGGCGGGATGACGGTATTCCGCCGGGGAAGACCCGAAAAAAGGCTGTATAAGAAATTCACGATAAAGGACCAGGCAGCGCCCGATGATTACGCCGCGATGGAGCAGATGCTTACCCGCCGGCTGACCCACTACCGCGAAGCGGCCGAGACCGGCAAAAAGGACGGCTTTGAGATCCTGCCCGACCTGTGGCTGATCGACGGCGGCGCGGGGCAGGTAGCGGTGGCCAAACGAGTGGCGGAGCAGTTCGGACTGGAGATCCCCGTTTTCGGCATGGTGAAAGACGACCGGCACCGCACCCGGGCTATCCGGGCGGAAAACGAGGAGATCGCCATCCGTGCCAGCCAGTCGGTGTTCCGGCTGGTCACCAATATCCAGGATGAGACCCACCGGTATGCCATCAGCTTTTCGCGCAAAAAGCACCAAAAAGCGGGCTTTGCCTCCACACTGACAGCGGTGCCGGGCATTGGGGAGCAGCGCGCGGCGAAGCTCCTAAAGCATTTTAAGAGCATGGCGGCGATAAGAACAGCCGATGTGGAGACCCTTGCAAAGGCCCCGGGTATGAGTCGGCCTGCCGCCGAGGCGCTGTATCAGCATTTACATGGGGAAGAAACGGCAGAAAACTGACTTTTTCGACCGATGGGATTGACAGCGGACGGGAAAAAATATACCATTAGTAAAAGGGCAACTGCCCCAAGGAGAAAAACTGTGCGAGTAATAACCGGTACCGCCCGCGGGCGTAAACTGAATACCCTGGAGGGCCGCGATGTGCGCCCCACCACTGACCAGGTGAAGGAAGCCATGTTCAGCATCATCCAGTTTGAGGTGGAAGGCGCCGCGGTGTTGGATCTATTTGCCGGCAGTGGACAGCTGGGCATTGAAGCGCTGAGCCGGGGCGCCCGGCTGGCGGTCTTTGTGGAACAGAGCCGCAAGGCACAGGAGATGGTGCGCCAGAACCTGCTGACCACCAAGCTGGCGGAGCACAGCCGGGTAACGGCCATGGATGCCATTGCCTACTTGCAGGGCTGCCGCGATACCTTTGATATCGCACTGTTGGACCCGCCCTACCACAGCGGCCTGCTGGAAAAGGCACTGCCGCTGCTGGAGCCGAAGATGTCCCCCGGCGGGGTGATCCTGTGTGAATCGGCGCTGGACGAAGCACTGCCGCCAAAGGTAGGGGCGTTCCAGATTAAAAAGGAATACCGTTACGGGAAGATCAAGCTGACAGCTTATCGCATCCCGGAACAGAATGCTACTGAAGAATGAACGGGAGGGGAACGGATGAATACCATTGAAAGTATCCTGAATGATATTGATGAGCTGCTAGAGGATTCCTGGAGCCTGCCGCTTTCCGGCGGGCGCTGCGTGGTGGACGCCGAAAAGGTGCGTGACCTCATTGATTCCATCCGTATGAATATGCCGGCCGAAATAAAGCAGGCACGCGCCGTGGTGGCCGACCGCAACCAGATCCTTTCATTGGCCAAGGGAGAGGCGGAAGCATTGATCCGCAAGGCAGAGGAACGGGCCAAGCAGCTGCTGGAGCAGGAGAGCATCGTGCGGCAGGCCAATGCCAAGGCCATGGCCCTGCTGAACGACGCCAGCACCCGTGCCCAACAGCTGGTGGAGGATGCCCAAAAGCAGGCCGAGCAGACGGTGAATGACGCTGAAGCTAAGGCAACGGCGATTCGGACCGAGGCCAGCACCCGCAGCCGGGAAATGAAGCAGGCCAGCTATGAATTTGCCGAGAATATCCTGCGCACCAGCCAGGAGGTAGTGGCCAAGAGCCTGGGGAACATCACCACCACCCGGCAGGCGCTGGCCCAGGCCGCCAGCCAGGCGGGCCTGCGGGAGGAACCGCTGGAAAAGTAAGCCCGAAGAAAACAGTATATACAGCACCGTCCGGAGGAGATCCGGGCGGTGTTTTTTGCTGCAAAGAAGCGGAAAAACGGTACTTTGGAGTAGGGAAAAGCGTTCGACATTTTTAATCAAATTTTGGTGCTGTTTATGGGCAGAATCACCAAGAAACTGGGCATTATTAGGGAAATGCGGCCATTGGGGGCCAGAATGGACAAAAACCGCGCATGTACGCCCTGCGCGAACAACAGTTTTGTGTTGCAATGTAGGCATTTTCGCTTTATAATCAGCTTGTAAGTGGTGAAAAGTGGGTAGGAGTGGAGTATCTGCCCTGTTTCGCCATCATATCAAACCGGAAAGGGGGAAACGATCCGAGATGTTGATGGGACAGTACGAGCACAGCATTGACCCGAAAAACCGGATCAATTTCCCCGCCAAGTTCCGGGAACAGCTGGGCGAAAATTTTATTCTGACCGTAGGGCTGGATGAATGTATTGCGGTGTATTCCGCTGAGGAATGGGACAAGCTGGAGCAGAAGATCAACCAGCTGCCCATGAGCCGCGGACGCAGCGTGAAGCGGTACTTCTTCAGCAACGCGGTGACAGTAGAACCGGACAAGCAGGGACGCATCCTGCTGCCGCCCCACCTGCGGGAATACGCCCACCTGGAGAAGGATGTTATCGTAACCGGCGCTTCCGACCACGCGGAAATTTGGGATGTGGAACGCTGGCAGAGCTACATTGGCCACCTGACCAGCGAAAGCGTGGCCGAGGAGCTGGACTCCTTGGAATTCTAAGGAGGGGCCTATGGAATTTTCGCATTATTCGGTGATGCTGCCCCAGTGCATGGAGGGGCTGAATATCAAACCGGATGGCATTTATATTGATGGTACCGCAGGCGGCGCGGGACATTCCCGGGCCATTGCCGAGCGGCTGACCACCGGACAACTGCTAAGCTTTGACCGTGACCCCGATGCCGTAGCGGAAGCAACAAAACGATTGGCGCCCTACCCGGCCGCAGAGGTCATCCACAGCGAGTTCGCCCGCATCCCCGAGGTGCTGGCCGAAAAGGGCATCGAGGGCGTAGACGGCATCCTGCTGGATCTGGGCGTGTCCTCCTACCAGCTGGATAACCCGGAACGGGGCTTTGCGTACAGTGTGGATGCCCCGCTGGATATGCGGATGAGCCGGGAAGGCATGACAGCCGCCGATATCTTAAACACCTATGATGTGGACGCTATGGCCCGCATCTTTCGGGAATTTGGCGAAGAACGGTTCGCCTATCCCATTGCCAAACGAATTGCCGCACAGAGGGAAAAAGAGCCCTTTACCCATACCGGCCAGCTCGTCGAGCTCATCTACGCGACGATACCGGCCGCCGCCCGCCGCGAAGGCGGACACCCCGCCAAACGGGTCTTCCAGGCGCTGCGCATTGCGGTGAACAGCGAATTGGACCAGCTTTCCCAATGCTTGGATACCGCCTTTGACTGCCTAAACCCCGGCGGACGCTTTGTGATTCTGACCTTTCACTCGCTGGAGGACCGGATGGTGAAGCAGAAATTTGCGGGATATTGCCAGGGCTGTACCTGCCCGCCGGAATTCCCGGTGTGTGTATGCGGCAAAAAGCCGAGAGCAAAACTCATCAACCGAAAACCCATCGAAGCGGATGCCGAGGAGCTGGCACAGAACAGCCGCAGTAAATCCGCCAAGCTGAGAATACTGGAAAAACTGTAACACCGGCGCTGCCACCCACACCGGTGTGAAACGGAAAGGAGGGGCGGCAGATGAATTCCCGTTGGAACAGCACCGAAGCATACGACCTTTCACTATATGAAGTCCCGGCCGAGCCGGCCAAGCGTCCGCAGCCCGTCCCGGTGGCCAAGAATAAAGCCCAGAGCAAGAAAGCAGCCCAGAGAGGCGCGATGCGGCGCTTGACCGCCTGCGCCGTGCTGGTGGTGGTTTTCCTGGCGCTGGTGCTGTATCAGAATGTTTCTACCATTGAGCTGGGGAATGAGATACAGACCCAGAACGACCTGTATGCCGCCCTGCAGGATGAATACAGCTATCTGAGCGGCAAACTGACTGCCAAGACCGCGCAGGAGGTGGACAGCTACGCTGCTGCCCAGGGCCTGTGCAAGGTGCAGGATTACCAGGTGAGCTACATCCGGCTGAATGACACCGATGTAGCGGTGCGCACCGAGGCGGCGCCTTCCGGTTCGGTGCTGGAAAGCCTGATGGACAGCATGGATACCGCGCTGGAATACCTGCGGATCAAATAAAATAGACTGTAACGGTGGTGCAGATTCCAAGAGGTAAGATCCTGTCTTACCTCTTTCGCCACATTTTACGGGAGAACGACAAATTCTCCTATTTTCCTCATTTTAGCGGAAAGGAGACTCCGAATGGCCTCGATCCCCAATAAAAAAATGCGCGGACGCGCCATACTGGTGGCGGCATTGCTTATCATCGTCGGCTTTGGGCTGGTCATTCACCAGCTGTACCGGGTGCAGCTGGTGGAGGGAGAATCCTATAAGCAGGAGGCCATGAGCCGCCAGCTGCGGGCCACCACCATCAATGCCAACCGGGGGACCATTTACTCCGCCGATGGACAGATATTAGCCGCTTCCGCCACCTCCTGGCGAGTCATTTTCTCTCCGGCGGATATCACCGATGAGCAGGCAACACTGCTGGCCGATGGTATGAGCGAGATCTTGGGTGTGGATCGGGAGTTTATCCTGGAGCGCGCCGGCAACAAAAAGAGCTTTTATCAGGTCATCAAAAGACAGGTGGATAAGGAAACCGCCGATGCGGCGTATCAGTTTGCCCTGGATAATAAAATAAACGGCGTGACGCTGCTGCCGGATACCACCCGCTACTACCCTTACGGCACCATGGCCTCCACCGTGCTGGGCTTTGTAAATGCCGATAACGAGGGCGCCTACGGGCTGGAGGCCTACTACAACAGCACCCTAAGCGGCACTCCCGGCAAGGTAGTGACTGCCAAGAACGCCTGGGGCACCGATATGCCATATACCTACCAGGATATCACCAAGGCGGAGGACGGCAATAGCCTGGTGCTGACGCTGGACAGCAATATTCAATCGGTGATAGAAAAGCACCTGGCCACCGCTCTGACCGAGCACGCGGTACAGAACCGCGCGACAGTCATTGTGCAGGATGTGAACACCGGGGCGATCCTGGGCATGACCACCATGCCGGACTATGATCCCAATAATCCGCAGGCCATCGTTTCGGAGATCTCCCTGCAAAAGCTGGCCCAATACGAGGAGGGCAGCGATGAGTATAAGGAGGCCTTTGCCTACGAGCAGCAAATCCAGTGGAGCAATAAGGCAGTGAATGAGGCCTACGAGCCGGGCTCGGTATTTAAGGTCATCACCACGGCCACGGCGCTGGAAACCGGTGCGGTGACGATGCAATCCAGCTTTAACTGTACCGGCAGCTATGTGGCGGGCGGTATAGTAAAGCACTGCTGGAAGCATGCCGGCCATGGCCTGCAAACACTGGCGCAGGCTATGCAGAACAGCTGTAACCCCGCCTATATGCAGATTGGTGAGCGGATAGGCGGAACCAATTTCTATAATTTCTTCACCTCCTTCGGACTCACCGAGACCACCGGTATTGACCTGCCGGGCGAGGAGAGCGGTTATTTTTACAGCGAAGCACAGCTCAATTCCACCCAGGGCAACCTGGAAACGGCCTCCTTCGGCCAGAGCTTTAAGGTGACGCCCATTCAGCTCATCACCGCCATCTCCGCATCGGTAAACGGCGGCTACCTGTATGAGCCCTATGTGGTGGATAAGGTATTGGATAGCGAAGGCAATGTGGTTTCGGTCACCGAACCGACCATCCGCCGCCAGGTCATCAGCGAGGAAACCAGCCGCCAGGTGTGCAAACTGATGGAAGGTGTTGTGACCTACGGCTCCGGTAAAAACGCGGCCGTACCGGGATACAGCATCGGCGGTAAGACCGGCACCAGTGAGAAGCTGGATTCTGACCGCGGCTACTACACCTACTCCTTTGTAGGTGTGGCCCCGATGGATGACCCCAAGGTGGCGGTACTGCTCATTCTGGATGAACCCTATGAGACCGACCTGTACGGCTCTACCGTGGCGGCTCCTGTGGTGGGCGCTATCCTTTCCGAGATCCTGCCCTATATGGGGGTAGAAACTAACTATACCGCCGCGGAACTGGCGACTATCAATGTGACGGTGCCCAATGCCGTAGGCCAGAGTGCCCATATGGGCATGGCGGCCATGACCCAAAAGCAGCTTTCCGCTGTTATCGTAGGCGGCGGCGATACCGTTATCGCCCAGGTGCCGGCTTCCGGTTCCGTCATTCAAAAGGGCAGCACCGTCATCCTGTATACCGATCAGGAATCGCAGGAGCAAAAGGCGATCGTGCCCGATGTGCGCGGCAAAACCGGGCAGGTGGTCAATACCATCCTGACCAACGCCGGGCTGAACCTGGATGCCGATGGCATCGGCAGGATAAGCGATACCGCGGTAGCCATAGAGCAAAGCATAGAGCCCGGTACCGAGGTGCCGAGAGGAACACTGATCACCGTGACCTTCAGCAATACCGCCAAGGCGGAAAACTCACCATAAACTGACCCACAGGAGGCTGCCATGCAGAACCAACCCGATTGGGAGGTTCAATGCGAAGGACTGCTGCAAGCGCTGCCGCCGGAGATGGAACCCATCTGCGATAGCCGCGGGGAAGTAAAAGATAAGATCTTTGTTTGCATCAAGGGTGGCCGCCACGATGGCCACACCGATGCCGCGGGAGTGCTGCGGCGGGGTGCTGCCGCCATAGTGACCCAAAAGAAGCTGGGCCTGCCCCGGGAATATACCGTCCCGGATACCCGCGCGGCGCTGGCCCGTCTGTGTGCCCGTTATTGGGGTGAGCCGGCCAAAGAACTGCGAATCATCGGCATTACCGGCACCAACGGCAAGACCACTACCGCCCACCTGCTGTGCCACTTGCTGCAAAGCGCCGGGATCAAGACCGGGCGCATTGGAACGGACGGCATAGTGTGGGGAGAGAAAACACAGCCCAACCCCTATACCACCCCACCACCTACCGAACTGCATCGCATCCTGCACCAGATGGTGGAGGACGGCATCACCACAGTGGTGATGGAGGTAAGCAGCCAGGCGCTGGAACAGCAGCGAGTGGAAGGGATCACCTTCGCGGCTGCCGTGTTTACCAATCTTTCGCCCGAGCATTTGGATTATCATGGGGATATGGAGCGATACTTTGCCTCCAAGGCAAAGATCTTTAGCCAATGCCGCTGCGCGGTCATCAATACCGCCGACCCCTATGGGCGTCGCCTGCTGGACAGGGCCAATGTGCCGATCTCCGGTTACCACCTGCCGTGGCAATACCGCTGCGAACCGGGCAGGAGCATTCTTCCGTGGCGGGGCGGGCAGCTTATCGTTCCATTGACGGGAGAAGTCTTTCTCCCCGATGCGCTGGCTGCGGCGGAAACGGCGTTGGTGCTGGGGCTTACTTCCCGTCAGGTGATGGCGGCGATGCCGCAGTGTCCACCCGTACCAGGCAGGGCCGAATTGCTATGGCAAGGCATGGGGAGGACCATCCTGCGGGACTACGCCCACACCCCCGATGCGCTGGAACGCATCCTGCGCAGCCTGCGGCGGGTGCATAAGGGCCGGCTGCTGGTGCTCTTTGGTTGCGGTGGCGACCGTGACCGCCAAAAACGCCCGCTGATGGCAAAAGCCGCGGCCCGCTGGGCAGATGGCATCATCATTACCGATGACAACCCCCGGAATGAAGCGCCGGAGGCGATCCGACGGGAGATCGTAGTGGGGCTGCCGAAAAACACCCGCTGGCGGGAGGTGCCCGACCGGCGGCAGGCCATAGAGCAGACCATTGCCATGATGCGGCAGGGCGATCTGCTGCTTTTGGCGGGGAAGGGCCACGAAGATTACCAGATCATACAGAATAAAACGATCCCCTTTGATGAAAGGGAGATTGTGACTGAGATACTAAAAAGCGGGAGGATCCCATGGAAAAACTGTCACTGCGAGAAATAGCCGCCCAGCTGGGCTGTCCCCAGCCTCCGGAGGGAGAGATCACCCGTGTGATCACCGATAGTCGGGAAGCCGGCCCCGGGACGCTTTTTGTTGCGCTGCCCGGGGAACGGGTGGATGGCCACGACTACATCAACCGGGCACTGGCGGCAGGGGCCGAAGCGGCGGTGGCCGAGCATGACGGCGACTACACCCCAGCAGAGAAGGTACTGCGGGTAAAGAGCAGTTTGCGGGCGCTCCTGGAAATCTCCGCGCTGTACCGCGCCAAAATGCCGGCCCAGGTGATAGGCATCACCGGCAGCGTGGGCAAAACCACCACCAAGGAAATGGTAGCGGCAGTGATGGCCTCCTCCTTCCGCATCATCAAAACCGAGGGCAACCAAAATAACGAGATCGGCGCGCCCAAAACACTGATGAGCATTACCCCCGAAACTGAGGTAGCGGTGGTGGAAATGGGCATGAGCGCCCCGAATGAGATCAAGGACCTGTGCTATGCGGCAAAGCCGATGATGGGTATCATCACCAATATCGGCGTTTCCCACATCGAGCATCTGGGCAGCCGGGAAAATATCCTGAAGGCTAAGCTGGAGCTGGCCGACGCTTTACCGGATGGCGCCACACTGCTGCTGTGTGATGATAATGACCTGCTGCATACCGTTGACATTCCTCGCCTTCACGTAGTACGCTATGGCCTGAACAGCCCGCGGGCGGAGATCAAGGCGACCATCGTCAGTGCCACACCGCTTTCCACCAACTTTATGCTGCATGCCGAGGGCCAAAGCTGGCGCGCCACTATCCCCGGCACTGGGGAGCACCTGGTGCTGAACGCCCTGGCGGCATTTGGCGCGGGGCGGGCGATGGGTATTCCGGCGGAAACCGCCATAGAGGCCCTAAAAAACTACACCCCCAGCGGCCAGCGCCAAAAGGTGGTGGAGCATGAGGGCATTACCATGGTGGAGGACTGCTACAATGCCAGTCCCGATTCCATGCGGGCGGCCATCAAGACACTGGGGCGTTTCCCCTGTGACGGCCGTCGCATCTTTGTAGCGGCAGATATGCTGGAGCTGGGCGATATCGCCGAAGAAAGCCATCGGGAGATCGGTGCCCTGTGTGCCCAAGAGGGGATAGACCTGCTGCTGACCTGGGGCCCCCTGGCACAGTATGCCACCCGGGCCGCCAAAGCCGCCGGGATGGAAGCCCATCACTTTGAGGAAAAGGAAGCGCTGACAAAATATCTGGCCGCCACGGCGCACCGGGGCGATGTGATATGGTGCAAGGCCAGCCACGGCATGGCGCTGGAAGAGGTTATTGCCGCATTTTACCGGGATTACCACGCATAATATAACAGAACAGAAAAGGGAAGTGCATCATGAATATTACCGCTGTCATCGTGGCCGTACTGCTGGCCAGTGTTATTACCGCTGTGGGGGGCTTTTGGCTGTTGCCCATGCTGCGCCGTCTGCATTTTGGGCAGACTATCTTAGAGATCGGCCCCAAGTGGCACCAGGGCAAGCAGGGTACCCCCACCATGGGCGGCCTTATGTTTATCATAGGCATTCCCATTGCGGTGGTGGTAGCCTATCTGTTCATGCATGCCTCTACCGTGGGCGATCCAATGTCGGCAATTATGCGGGCCCGTATGTTCTATGGCCTGGTGCTGGCGCTGCTATTCGGGGCCATCGGCTTCCTCGATGACTACCTGAAGGTCGTAAAAAAGCAGAATGAGGGCCTGACCGAAAAGCAGAAGATGGCGCTGCAGATTCTGTTTGGCGCGGTGTACCTGCTGCTTCTGCACATCAGCGGCACGCAGTCCACCATGGTAACCATTCCCTATATCGGCACCTACGATTTTGGGGTATTCTATTATGTGTTTGCCATGTTTGCCATCATTGCCCTTTCCAATGCTGTCAATTTCACCGATGGCCTGGATGGCCTGCTTTCCTCCGTGACGCTGGTATTGTCCATCGGCTATCTCATCTTCTGCTACCTGCTGGGCATGGGAGAAATGGGCATCATGGCGGGGGCATTGGGCGGCGGCTGCATCGGCTTCCTGTTCTGGAACCATTACCCCGCCAAGGTATTCATGGGCGATACCGGCTCCCTTTTTATGAGCGGTATGGTCATCGCGCTGGCCTTTGGCACCGGGCTGCCCTTCTTTGTGGTGCTGTTCGGCATTATTTATGTTATCGAGATCGGCTCGGTGGTGCTGCAGCGCTGCTACTTTAAGCTGACCCATGGCAAGCGCATCTTTAAGATGAGCCCCATTCACCATCACTTTGAGATGAGCGGCTACACCGAAAAACAGATTGTGGTGATGTTTGCCGTTATCACCGCCATCGGGAGTGCGCTGGGCATTCTAGCGCTCCGGTTTATCTGATGATTTAATTTAGAAAGCAACGGAAAGGGGGCGGAAAGCCATGGCAGAAAGTAGGCGCAGAGCGCGTCCAAAATCACAGGAGGGATTCTTCCGCCGCCTGTTCCCCCGATATGAGAATACCAGTGTGGACCTCACCTTCTTGGTAATGGTCATTCTGCTGCTGGTATTTGGGCTTGTGATGATGTTTAGCGCCAGCTATGCGCAGGGCTATTACCGCGAAGGCAACAGCTACCACTACATTGTGCGGCAGCTGCTGTGGGCGGTCGTGGGCCTTGGGGCCATGTTTGTTTTTTCCCGCATGGATTACCATGTGTGGCGCAAGCTGGCCTGGCCGCTGTTCCCGGTGGTCACCGCCATGCTTATCCTGTGCTACTTCATGCCGCCGGTCAATGACGCCCATCGCTGGATTTTCATCGGCAGTTTCCAGTTTCAGCCCTCGGAGCTGGCTAAATTCTCACTGGTACTGCTGTTTTCGCACCTGCTTGTTTCCAATGAAAAAAAGCTGGGGCGGTTCCGCTACGGTATTTTCCCCTTTGCGGTGGTGCTGGGCGTTTATGCCGGCCTCATCGTAAAGGAACCCCACCTTTCCGCCACCATTCTGTTGGTGGTGATGGGCGGCATCATGCTGGTGGTGGGCGGCCTGCCCATGAAGTGGATCGCCGCCGCGGGAGGCATTGCCGCCGCGGGTGTCGCCGCCATTATGCTGGTGCCCTCGCTGCACGAGCGCGCCATGGAGCGTATCACCATCTGGAAGAATCCGGCCTCTGATCCCTTGGGCACCGGCTATCAGATCCTGCAGTCGCTGTATGCCATCGGCTCCGGCGGCCTGATGGGCTCCGGTATCGGCAACTCCAGGCAGAAGTACCTCTTCCTGCCGGAACCGCAGAATGACTATGTGTTCTCGGTCGTCTGTGAGGAGCTGGGCTTCATTGGGGCACTGGTGGTCATTGTGCTGTTCGCCCTTCTCACCTGGCGGGGCTTTACCATTGTTATTAAGGCCCGCGATCGCTTCGGCGCCATGCTGGTCACCGGCTTCATTGCCCAGGTGGGGGTGCAGGCCATCCTTAATATGGCGGTCGTCACCAATACCATTCCCTCCACCGGCATCAGCCTGCCGTTCTTTTCCTACGGCGGCACGGCGCTGGCCATTCTGTTGGGAGAAATGGGCATCGTGCTTTCAGTCTCCCGCCAAACGACAGTAGAAAAGGAGTAACATCCGTATGAAAGTTCTGTTTGCCTGCGGCGGTACCGCCGGTCATATCAATCCCGCGCTGGCGGTGGCCACCGAGCTGCGCCGCCGGGTGTCGGATTGCGAGATCCTTTTTGTAGGCAACCCCGGTGGCATGGAGGCGACCCTGGTGCCGCGGGCGGGCTTTCGCTTTGCCCCCTATCGCTCCATGGGCATCCAGCGCCGTTTTAGCTGGAATAACATCAAATATAACGCCAAAAGCGTATGTCTGCTGGTAACGGCCCGCAGCCGCGCCAAGAGAATTCTGCGGGATTTTGCGCCTGATGTGGTGATGGGTACCGGCAGCTATATTTCGGCCCCCATTCTGCTGGCCGCGGCGGCACTGCGCATCCCCTGCATGACCCACGAGGCCAATGCCCTGCCCGGTGTTTCCAACCGCATGGTGGCGCAGAAGGTGGATAAGTTCCTGCTGGCGGTGCCGGAAGCGGAAAAGCACCTGCCACAGCGCCAAGATTACATCGTCACCGGCAACCCCGTCCGTCCGGAGATCCTTGCGGCCGACCGGGCCGCCGCCCGCGCCCGTTTGGGGGTCCGCCCCGGGCAGCTGTGTCTGTTGTCCTTTGGCGGCAGTCTGGGGGCGCAGACCATCAATGAAGCCGTAGCGGCGCTGATGGCCTGGCATGTGCCGGAGGGAAAGCTGCACCACATCCACGCCACCGGCCGGTATGGGGTGGAGCTGCTGCCACGGCTGCTGCGGGAAAAGGGCGTCGCTTATGAGAATAACCCCAACCTGGATATCCGGGAATACATACATGATATGCCCGATTGTTTGGCGGCTGCCGATTTGGTCATAGCCAGGGCCGGTGCCATAACGCTGGCAGAGCTGACCGCAGTGGGGCGGGCCTCAGTGCTCATCCCTTCTCCCAATGTGGCGGAAAACCACCAGTACCACAATGCCATGGTGTTGGCCAATCATAAGGCTGCCGTGGTCATTGAGGAAAAAGATCTGACCGGTGAAAAGCTGGTGGCGGCTGTAAAGGAAATGACCGCCGACCCCGAAAAGCTGCGGGAGATCGGTCTGGCGGCCAAGGCACTGGGTGTCCCCAATGCATGCGGCCATATCACCGATGAACTGTTGGATCTTTATAAAACTCACAGAAAATAAGCTGTAACGCCTGTTTTTTCACCCAATATTCCGTATAGGCATAGAATACCCCCGAAAGCCCAAGGGCAAATACAGGGGGGAGCGATGCCGTTTATGCGCGGATTGCGGATCACAGGAGGAAACAGACTAAGCGGGACCATAGCGGCGCACGGCGCCAAAAACGCGGTGCTGCCCATTCTGGCGGCTACCGTGCTGTGCAGTCGTTCAGAGATTAAAAACTGCCCTAACCTCAGCGATGTGGCGGTGAGCTGTCACATCCTGCGGCACCTGGGCTTTGCGGTAGAACGGGCGAGGGATACCCTGATCATTACCCGGGAGGATACCGGCTGCCGGGATGTTCCGTCGGAATGGATGCGGGCCATGAGGTCCTCTATTCTGTTCCTAGGCGGGATGCTGGCCCGCTGTGGGAGCGTGACCCTGTGCCCGCCCGGCGGGTGTGCCCTGGGCGGCCGTCCTATTGATTTGCATCTTTCCGCCCTGCGCCAAATGGGCGCGGTCATCAGCGAGGAGGGTGATACCCTGCGCTGTGCCGCTCCCGGCGGTCTGCATGGTGCCGCGGTGCAGCTGCCCTACCCCAGCGTGGGCGCTACCGAAAACCTGCTCATCGCGGCGGCGGGAACGCCTGCCGAAACCAAAATCACCGGTGCCGCCGCCGAACCGGAGATCTCCGATCTGCTGGCCTATCTGCGGGGCTGCGGCGCCCTAATAGAATCCCAGCCCGATGGCGCCATCCTGGTGCAGGGCAGGGAAGCGCTAACCGGCTGCTGCTGCCATGCCATCCTCCCGGACCGTATCGAGGCGGCGACCTACCTTGCTGCCGCGGCCATTACCGGCGGAGAGATCACAGTGTACGCCAGCCCGGAACACTTGGCGGCGCCCCTGGCGGCGCTGCGGCGTATGGGGTGCCGTATCACCACCGGGGAGCAGAGCATCACCCTTACCGCTCCAGAACATTTACAGGGGGCCGGCAGCATCGTTACGCTGCCGTATCCCGGCTTTCCCACCGATCTGCAAGCCATCTTTATGGCGCTGGCCGCCGCGGCAGAGGGCTACACCGCCTTTACCGAAACGGTCTTTCCCCGGCGCTGGGCCCATGTGGAGGAACTGCGCCGCTTGGGTGCGGATATCACGGTGGTCGGCAGTCATGCAGTCATCCGGGGGGCGCCCCTTATCGGGTCAGCCCTCACCTGCACCGATCTGCGCGCCGGAGCCGCTGTGGTACTAGCAGCATTAGCGGCAAAGGGAGAAAGCAGCGTTACAGCTATCTCCCACATCGAACGCGGCTATGCCGATTTTGTTCCAACCCTGCGCCATCTGGGCGCGGATATTTACCTGACGGAAGTCTAAACCAAAGGAAGGAGAACCAAAGCCCATGACTGCCAAGCCCACCCGTAAACAGCAGACCCGTCGCCGCCGCCGAGCGGTGTTTATCCTGCTGTTCGCGGCGGTGCTGTGCGGCGTGGGCTTTTACTGTGTCAGTGTATTTTGCAGGGCCACCCATATAGAAGTGACCGGCAGTACCCGCTACGCCGCCGAGGATATCATAGAAGCCTCCGACATAGGGGAGGAGCAGAATATCTTCACCATTTCCCAAAAGGCCCTGAACGAGCGAATTACCGCCCTGTGCCCCTACATTGAGCGTGTAACGCTGCACCGCCGCCTGCCCGATACCCTGGAACTGGAGCTGCACGAGTTCAATACCATTTACGCCTGTATTGGCAGTATGGGGCGGGTCACCACCCTTTCCGCCGATGGCAAAGTGCTGGAGCAATGCGCATCCCTGCCGGAGTACACCTGCCTGCTGCTCGGCGCCGATTTTTCCGGCTATACCGCCGGGGAAAAGCTGCCGGAGGAATGGCAAAAGACCCTGGCCGGTGTGGATAAGGTGCGCGCGGCCCTGGAGGACGCCGGAATGCTCCCTGAGGTCGGGTATATTGAGATCGGGGAGGAGCAGAGCTACAAGGCTGTCTATCAGGACCGCATCCAGCTGCGCCTGGGCAGCGAATACGATTTGGCCACCAAGCTGCTCACCGCCCAAAAGATCATCCAGGATGAGCTTCCCGCCGATTTTATCGGGTACCTTGATGTTTCGGTCAGCGGTCGGGCCTACACCCGGCAGCTGCCTCTTACCCAGGTGGCGGATGCACAATATCTGGCCATTTTGGGTGGAAAACAGTAGCAGATATACGCCTTTTGGGTTGCATTTTCATGATGTTTCTGTTATGATAGATTAGGAGAAAACTCTAAACAGGAGGCAATAGTGCTGATGATGAATATAGAGCTGGATAACGACTATGAAAAAATGGCTGCGATCAAGGTATTGGGCGTCGGCGGCGGCGGCGGAAATGCCGTCAACCGCATGATCCAATCCGGCATGAGCAGCGTGGAATTTATCTCGGTCAATACCGATAATCAGTCCCTGCGTTTTTCCAATGCCTCTTACAAGCTGCACATCGGTGATAAGCTGACCCGCGGGCAGGGTGCCGGCGGCGACCCCATGAAGGGCGAAAAGGCAGCGGAGGAAAGCGAAGATGAGATCACCTCGGTGCTGCGCGGTGCCGATATGGTATATATCACGGCCGGTATGGGCGGCGGCACCGGCACCGGTGCGGCTCCCGTTATTGCCCGCATCGCCCACGATATGGGTATCCTCACCGTCGGTGTGGTTACCAAGCCCTTCTCCTTTGAGGGCAAGCGCCGCATGGATCAGGCCACGGCCGGCATCGAGCGGCTGAAGGAGCATGTGGATGCTCTGCTCGTTATCCCCAATGAGCGCCTTCGCAGTATCTCGCAGGAAAAGATCACTCTGGCCAATGCCTTTGCCAAGGCGGATGAAGTGCTGCTGCAGGCGGTACAGAGCATCTCCGACCTCATCAATATTCCCGGTATCATCAATCTAGACTTCGCCGATGTCACCTCCATCATGAAGGACGCCGGCTATGCCCACATGGGCCTGGGCGCCGCCAGCGGCCCCAATAAGGCCGAGGAAGCCGCCCGCATGGCCATCGCCTCTCCGCTGCTGGAAACCTCCATCAACGGTGCCCGCGGCGTTATCGTCAACTTCCTCGTTCCGCCCGATGTCGATCTGGAGGACATCACCAATGCTTCCCAGATGATCCACGATGCCGCCCACCCGGATGTCAACCTCATTTGGGGTGTCGCCTTTGATGAAAAGCTGGAGGATGAGATCAAGATCGTCGTCATTGCCACCAACTTTGACCATGAATCCGGCTTCCGCATCCCCACTCCCCCGGTGGATACCGAGGTCCCGGAGGACAAGATCACTGAAGTGGAGCCGCAGACCGAGCAGGAGCCCATCAATGATGACCTGGATATCAGCGCCCTCATTGATATGCTCAATCACGATCGGGACAAGCGCTCCTGAGCTTTTATAACTTTATCCCCCTGTCACTTTTGGCAGGGGGATTGATTTTACTGGGCAGTCGATTATAATTAAGCTAAAAAAGAGGGGAGCGTGAACCCATGAATGTACTGTTGACCGGCGGGGCCGGTTATATTGGCAGCCACACCGCAGTAGAGCTGCTGAACCGGGGTTGTGATATTGTCATAGCGGATGATTATTCCAATAGCAGCCCCGTGGCAGTGGAACGCCTCCGGCAGATCACCGGCCGGGATTTTCCTGCCTACCATGTCGATGTAACCGACCGCGAAGCCGTCCGCCGCATCTTCCGTGAGAATAAAATCGACTGTGTCATTCACTTTGCCGGGAAAAAGGCGGTGGGGGAGTCTGTCGAAATTCCCCTTTCCTACTACCGTACCAATCTCGATGCCGCCCTGACGGTACTGGAGTGTATGAAGGAGGCCGGTGTCAGCCGGTTTATCTTCTCTTCCTCCGCTACCGTTTACGGCTCGCTCAATCCCATCCCTTACCGGGAGGATATGCCCCGCGGAGAGTGCTCCAGCCCCTACGGTACCACCAAGGCCATGATCGAAAAGATTCTGGAGGATGCCTGTCATGCCGATTCCACCCTTTCGGCGGTGCTGCTGCGGTATTTTAATCCCATCGGAGCGCACCCCTCCGGCCTCATCGGGGAGGACCCTCAGGGCATCCCCAATAATCTGCTGCCCTACATCGCGCAGGTGGCGGTCGGCCGCCGGGAAAGGCTCACCGTCTATGGCGATGATTACCCCACCCCCGATGGCACCTGCCGCCGGGATTATCTCCATGTGATGGACCTGGCCGCGGGGCACCACCGGGCGGCCTGCTACACCATGGAACACCCTGGTGTCACGGCGGTCAACTTGGGCACCGGTACCCCGTACAGTGTGCTGGAGGTCATCGAAGCGTTCCGGAAAGCCAGCGGCCGGGAGGTCCCCTATGTCATTGGTCCCCGCCGGGCGGGCGATCTGCCGGAATACTGGGCTGATGCCGCCAAAGCAAAGGAGCTTTTCGGCTGGCAGGCACAGTATACACTGCAGGATATGTGCCGGGATACCTGGGCCTGGCAAAGCAAAAACCCGCAGGGCTACCCCAAAGCCTAAGCTTGCCCCATCCGGGCGGCGGCGCTCCGCTCTCCGTCGGGGCGCCATCCCTTTGGGATAGGCAACCCTCCCTCGCTCCGCCCCGCCGCCCTGCCTTTATGCATGCCGCAAAAAGAGACCCTTCGCAGGGTCTCTTTTCGCGTTTTATTGATTATTCCACCGTTACACTCTTGGCCAGGTTGCGTGGTTTATCCACATCGCAGCCGCGGGCATTGGCCGCTCCCAGCGCGATGAGCTGCAAGGTGACAACTAACAGCAGCGGCACATATTCGTCCTCCACTGCCGGCAGCCGGATAATCTCATCATAGCATTCGGGGTCGACTTCCAGCCCTTCCAGCGTAATGAGCAGCACATGCGCCCCACGGGCTTTTACTTCCTTCACATTGCTTATCATCTTGCCCAGCGTCTTGCGCTGGGTCGCCAATGCTATCACCGGGGTGCCGTCGGTAATCAGGGAAATAGTCCCGTGCTTCAGCTCTCCGGCGGCGTAGGCCTCGCAGTGAATGTAGCTGATCTCCTTGAGCTTCAGGGAGCCCTCCATCGCCAGCGAGTAATCCAACCCCCGCCCGAGGTAGAAGAGATGCTCGGCATTTTTCAGTCCCTCGGCATACCGGAAAAATTCCGGTTCCATGGCCAATACATGCGGCAGGTAGCTGACAGCATTCAGCAGCTTCGGCAGCTGGCGGCGGCACCAGTCCATCGGGGCGCCCTTATCCGCCGCAATGCGGAAGCCCAGCAGATACATCATTGCCACCTGCACCGAATAGGCCTTGGTGCTGGCCACCGCAATTTCCGGCCCGGCGTAGGTGTACAGGCAGTAGTCGGCCTCCCGCGCAATGGAGGAGCCTACCACATTCACGATACCTATAACGGGGATATGGTTTTCCTTAAAGAGACGCAGCGCCGCCAGGGTATCGGCGGTCTCGCCGCTTTGGCTCACCACCACCGCCGCGCACCCTGGGGTAAAGATGGGATCGCGGTAGCGCAGCTCGCTGGCTACCTCCACCTCTACCGGCAGCCGCGCCAGCTTTTCTATGATCGCCTTACCTACCATACCGCTGTACATGGCGGTACCGCAGGCGGAAATATACAGCTTGGTCACATCCCGAAAGAAGCCATCCGGCAGGCCATCACCCTCAAAAGTCACAAACCCATCCTTGGTACGCCCATCAATGGTATCGGCCAAGGCGCGGGGCTGTTCATGGATCTCCTTCTGCATAAAGCAGGGATAGCCGCCTTTTTGGGCCTGCTCCACCGACCAGTTGGCGATCTTGGATTCTTTTTCGATGGGGGTCCCGTCCGGGGCGTAAAAACGCAGCTCCCCGTAATGGGCCACCACCACTTCTTCCTCCTCCAGCAGGTAATACTGCCGGGTATATTCTATAATGGCAGGTACATCGGAGGCCACATAGCTACCGGTCTCATCCTTGGCCGCAATCAGCGGGCTGCCCCGGCGGATGCCGTAAACGGTATCTGGTTCCCCTTCCAGCAGCATACAGAAGCCGTAAGCTCCCTCCATCTCCGCCGTAGCGGCATGGATGGCTGCCACAGGGCTCTCGTGCAGCTTCATATGGTGGTCCAGCAGTGCCGCCGCTATTTCGGTATCGGTTTGGGTCAGGAAGTGATATCCTTCACGCTCCAGCCGCTCCCGCAGCGCCCGGTAGTTTTCTATAATGCCGTTATGCACCAGCGTCACACGGCCTTGCCGGTGGGGGTGGGCATTCACATCATTGGGCACGCCATGGGTGGCCCAGCGGGTGTGCCCGATGCCGCAGTGGCTGGCAAGGCACTGGTCGCCGCAGGCGGCCCGCAGGTTGCTCAGCCGCCCTGCCGCCTTGATGACCTCTATTTTTCCCTCGTCCCACAGGGCAATACCGGCGCTATCATAGCCGCGGTATTCCAGGTTTTCCAGCCCATGCAGCAGCTTTTCCCGGGCGTATTCCGCCCCCGAATAACCAATGATTCCACACATAAATAATAAGGCTCCTTTCCCGCAGATATCCATGGCGCGGGAGAGAAACCTTCGCTAAAAGTGCTTTTACCCTATGGCACGGCGGGCCGGTACAGCAGCTGCGCCGGCAGGATAACGAAAACCAAAGGGGAGAATACAGGCTGTTTCTCTCCGCGGAGTCCCGCAGGGATGCCAAAAAACATTCCCCGCATGGGATATCTGTTTTGTTCGTTATCCATGGCCGGCTCTTTGTTGCACGGTCGCCCGTGTTTTTGCGCCGGCCTGCGCTGTGGCAGCAGCGGGAGGGCATCCGCCGAATTTTCGATACTCCCTCCACCTCGTCATCCGCCCGCGGTACACAAACCGGGCGGTACTGGCGCTTTGACCATGTGATATTATAGCAAAATTCCGGTGTCTTGTAAAGAAAAAAGAGGAAAGAGCCTGCCGGTCCTTTCCTCCCATATTATGCAGCCTTATGCCGGAATATGCGGAGTCGCGGCTTGTTCGGCCTCCAGCTGGGCCAGGTGGGTCTGGTATCGGTCCAGGATCGCCTCTTCCAGGGTATGCCGCGCCTCCGGCGTGATGGGGTGGGCAATATCACGGAATGTCCCATTCTCATCCTTGCGGCTGGGCATCGCCACAAAGAGCCGCTCCGGCCCCTCAATGACCTTGATATCGTGTACAGCCAGGTCGCCGTCTATGGTGACCGAAACCAACGCCTTCAGCCGTGCGTCCTCGTAAATTTTGCGGATCCGAATATCGGTGATATTCATGCCTGTTTCTCCTTTCAGATGCCTTTTATTGTTGTTGGGCGCAGGCAGCGAACGGAATGATCGGCGAGGGCTGTGTCAGGGCCTCGACAGGCGCCAGCCCGTCTTCACCGGGCGCCAGCCTGCCTTCGCCCCCTCCTTGCCCTCATCCGATCCTGCCGCCCGCCGCCTGCGCCTGCGGGCTTCGCTTGCCATTAGCCTTGTCCGCCGCCTGGCAAATTATGCACTTCCCGCCGCTTTTTGTATTAAAATGCCCGTCGCTATTGTCAAAAGCCCTACTAATGGGGTATAATATACCATGTATGAAATTCTTAAAGGTGGCGGTCACAGTATGGTAAAACCGATTGAAACAATCCCGGAAGGGGTCAAACATATCCATTGCATTGGCATCGGCGGCAGCGGCATGTTCCCGCTGGTGCAAATCCTGCACGGCCGGGGCTACACCATTACCGGCAGCGATAATAACGAAAGCGACATTGTCAATTTGGAGCGTCAGATGGGCATTGAGGTGATGATGGGCCAGCGGGCGGAAAATATCCGGGGCGCCGATCTCATTCTCTATTCCGCCGCCATTATGGATACCAACCCCGAACTGATTGCCGCGCGGGAAAGCGGCCTGCCCCTGTGGGAGCGTGCCAAAATGCTGGGGGCCGTCTCCAGCTGGTACAGCGAGGCGCTGGGCGTTTGCGGCACCCACGGCAAAACCACCACCACCGCCATGATCGTGCAGATCCTCTATATGGCGGGACTGGATCCCTCCGCCGTCATCGGCGGCAAGCTGCGGACCATAGGCGGGTACGGGCGCAGCGGGGCAACGCAGTGCTTTGTGTACGAGGCCTGCGAGTTCAAGGATACCTTCCTTTCCACCCACCCGGATATCGCCCTCGTCCTCAATATCGATAATGACCACATGGAATACTTCCACACCGTGGAAAACGCCATGAAGAGCTATACCAGGTTCGCCCAAAAGGCCCATACCGTCCTGTATAACGGCAGCGATGAAAAAACCTGCCGTGCCATGGAGGAAGCGGCAGGGGAGGGAAGAACCTTCCTCACCTTTGGCTGGGAGGACACCAACGACTATTACCCCGCCAATCTCCGCCACCTGGGTGGTCTGGACCGCCGCTTTACCCTCATGTTCCGCGGCAAGCCCCTCACCGAGATCCACCTGCAAATCCCCGGCGACCACAATATCCTCAATGCCATTGCCGCCGCCGCGGGCGCCATGCAGCTGGGCGCCACCCCGGAGCAGGCTGCCGCCGGGCTTTCGGCCTTTACCGGGGCCGGCCGCCGCTTTGAGGTGCTGGGCAAAACGCATAAAGGTGCTACTGTCGCCGATGACTATGCCCACCACCCCGCCGAGCTGCGCGCCACCCTCACCGCCGCCAAGGAGCTGGACTTTAAGCGTGTATGGGCCGTGTTCCAGCCCTTCACCTTTAGCCGCACCTATATGCTGCTGGAGGACTTTGTCTCCGCCTTGTCCATCGCCGACCGCGTGGTGCTTTCGCCCATCATGGGCAGCCGGGAGGTCAATACCTACCACATCACCTCGGAGGATCTGGGCGAAAAGATCCCCGGCTGTGTCTGCCTGCCCTCCTTCCAGGCCATGGCGGATTATGTCGATCGGTATTCCGAGTCCGGTGATCTGATCCTTACCCTTGGCTGCGGCGATGTTTATAAATGTGCCCGCATGATCCTGCACCACGAATAACTTTTCCAGAGGCTCTCCCTTCGGTGGGGAGCCTCATTCTTTTTCGTTGTGCATTTACTACAAAATATCACGCAAAACTTCGTCAATATATTAGCGTGTCCCCAAAATGTGACCAATTTGTAAAAAAACACTTGCATTGTTCCGCTAACGGTGCTATAAATGTGACAACAGAATAAAGCCAATTTGGTAGAGGTTGCGGGTTTCATCAGTAACCATCCCCATACGGTCCGGGAGACCGGGGAGGGAGAAAGGGAAAGCCGCCGAAGCGAAAGCGCTCCCCCGAGAGCCTTTTTGCTGGGACGCAGCAGAATATGCTGCGGACTGTCACAGAAACTGTGGAGAGCTATCAGCGGGTTCCTGCGTTATTGCTATTTGTTTTTATTACGCCGGCCATGAGATTTGTTTTCCGCATTTCTCATGGCTTTTTTCGTCCCATTTTTCAGGAGGTAAATCTTATGTTTGGTACATTTTGGGCACTCGTTCCCCCCATCATCGCTATCGGTTTGGCCCTCATCACCAAGGAAGTGTACAGCTCCCTGTTCATCGGCGCTGTGGCCGGCGCCCTGTTCTATGCCGGCTTCCATGTGGAGGCGCTCGACTCTCTGCTCAATGACGGCGTAGTGGCCGCCATCCGTGATAACGCCGGTATCTTCATGTTCCTCGTGCTGCTCGGCATCCTTGTTGCCCTGCTCAATAAGGCCGGCGGCTCCGCGGCCTTCGGCGCTTGGGCCAAGACCCACATCAAGACCCGCGGCGGCGCCATGTTCGCTACCTTCCTGCTGGGCGTGCTCATCTTCGTGGATGACTACTTCAACTGCCTCACCGTCGGCAGCGTCATGCGCCCGGTAACGGATAGCCATCATGTTTCCCGCGCCAAGCTGGCTTACCTCATCGATGCTACCGCTGCTCCCATCTGCATGATCGCCCCCATTTCTTCCTGGGCAGCTGCCGTCTCCGGCGTTGTGGAGGATTACAGCGGCTTCGATCTGTTCATCCGCGCCATCCCCTTCAATTTCTACTCCCTGCTCACCATCGTCATGGTGCTGTTCCTCTGCAAGACCGGCATGGACTACGGCCCCATGCGCCGCCACGAGCTCAACGCTATCCGCAATAACGATCTGTTCACCGAAGGCGAGCAGCCCGAGGCCGTTGAGGAAGTTTCCAATCCTCGCGCTAAGGTGATCGACCTGCTGCTGCCCATCATCGTTCTGGTGGTGCTGTGCGTCAGCGGTTTGGTCTACTCCGGCTACCTCAATGGCGCCAATAATTTCATCGATGCCTTTGCCAACTGCGATGCTTTCTTCGGCCTGCCCTGGGGCGCTATTGTGGCACTGGTCTTTACCGTCATCTATTTTGTTCTCCGCCGGGTCATCTCCTTCAAGGATGCCATGAGCTGCATTCCCCAGGGCTTCTGCGCCATGGTTCCCGCCATCCTCATCCTCACCCTGGCCACCTCCCTCAAGAACATGACCACTCTGCTGGGCGCCAAGGAGTTTGTCGCCGGCATGATGCACAGCGCTTCCAGCAGCCTTTACAGCCTGCTGCCCGCTGTTATCTATCTGGTTGCCTGCGGACTGGCGTTTGCCACCGGCACCTCCTGGGGCACCTTCGGTATTCTTATCCCCATTGTCACCGAGGTCTTTAAGGCTGACTTCACCCTCATGATCGTCGGCGTTTCCGCCTGTCTCGCCGGTGCGGTATTCGGTGACCATGTTTCTCCCATCAGCGATACCACCATCATGGCTTCCGCCGGTGCCCAGTGCAACCACCTGAACCATGTATCCACCCAGTTCCCGTATGCAGCCACTGTGGCTATCGTTGCTTTCTTTACTTACATCATCGCAGGCTTCATTCCCAATGCCGTCATCGTCCTGCCCATCGGCATTGTCCTTATGCTTGCTACCCTGTTCGTTATCCGCGGCATCACCAACCGCAGCGGCACGGAGGGCTGATCGCCCCGCTTTGCTTTTCCGCCAGCCTCTCCGCAAAAGGAGGGGCTGGTTTCTGCTTCCCCGCAAATCCCTGCATACCGCGCATCGGCCCGCAGGGCGCCCCGGCTTCGCCGGGGCTGGCCGGGGCTCCGCCCCGGCCTACGGCCGCCTGCGGCGGCCGGCCCTGCGGGCCCGCCCCCTGCCGGGATTCCGCCCCTCCCCATAGCGCCCAGGCCCTCCGCACCCACCACCCCGCTTTTTCATAGAATAAACCATCCACGCATTGTATTTCCCGCTCAAAAGTGATATAATAGCCTATAATTTTTATTTTCCGTTACTCCACAGCAAGGAGGCTCCGTTATGCAGCCCATCATTCGTTCCGAAAAACTCTCGCAGGTCCATTCCGATATCCGCGGCCCCGTCTATGTGGAGGCCATGAAAATGATCGCGGAGGGAACCCCCGTCCTGCGCCTCAATACCGGCAATCCTGCCACCTTCGGCTTTACCATGCCCCCCAGCGTGCGCCACGCCCTGCTGGAGAATGCCGATAAGGCCGTTGGCTACTGCGATTTCCGCGGCATGCCCGCCGCCCGTCAGGCCATTCTGGAGTACGAAACCGGCAAGGGCATCCAGGGCCTCACCCTCGATGATATCTTCGTCGGCAATGGCGTCAGCGAGATGGCTCAGTTCGCCATCACCACCCTGCTCAATTACGGTGATGAGATCCTGCTCCCCAGTCCCAGCTACTCTCTGTGGACCAATGTCACCCTCATCGCCGGGGCCAAGCCGGTGTTCTACACCTGCGATGAAGCCTCCGACTGGTACCCCGATGTCGAGGACATTCGCCGGAAGATCACCTCCCGCACCCGTGCCATCCTCATCATCAATCCCAATAACCCCACTGGCGCGCTGTACCCCCGCGAACTGCTGGAGCAGATTGTGGCGATCGCCCGGGAAAAGGAACTTATCCTCCTCTCGGATGAGATCTACGACCGCCTGGTCATGGACGGCAAGGAGCATGTCTCCACCGCCGCCCTCTGCCCGGATCTCCCGGTCCTCACCTTCAACGGCCTTTCCAAAAGCCACATGATCTGCGGCTTCCGCTGCGGCTGGCTGGCTGTTTCCGGCCCTCGCGAGGTGACCAAAGATTTTATCGCCGGCATGGTGGCGCTCACCAGTATGCGCCTGTGCGGTAATGCCCTCACGCAGCTGGTCATTCCTGCCGCCCTGCAGGATGAACAAAGCACCCGTGAGCTGCTCATCCCCGGCGGCCGCCTTTATGAGCAGCGGGAAGCCGCCGTTCAGGCCATCCGCCGGTTCGATTGCCTCTCGGTGGTCAAAAATACCGCCGCCTTCTACATTTTCCCCCGCATCGATCTCAAAAAGTGCTCCATCACCGATGATAAAAAGTTCGCTATGGATCTTCTGCACGAAAAACACATCCTGCTGGTGCCCGGCAGCGGCTTCGATTGGCCTCAGCCCGATCACTTCCGGGTCGTCATGCTGCCGGAAGCGAAGGACCTCGCCCGCGCCATGACCGATGTCGGTGAATTCCTGCAAACCTACCGTCAGTAACTATCAGCAAAAAGGCCCCGGCGTCAAACCGGGGCTTTCTTTCCATCATAGTATTCACGGAGGACCTCATGAAAGCCATCTTCATTGATATCGATAACACCCTGCTGGATTTTGATGCCTATGTCCGCACCACCATGGAGCAGGGCTTTGCCCATTTTGGCCTGCCCGCCTACCGCCCGGAGATGTACCATACCTTCACCTCCGAAAATAATAAGCTTTGGCGGCAGATCGAGGAGGGTACACTCACCTTCGCCGAGCTTCAAAAAATCCGCTGGAACAATGTTTTTGCCGCCCTAGGCATCCATTTTGATGGCCCCGCCTTTGAACATTACTTCCGTGCCGCCCTGCACGAGAGCGCCATCCCAGTCCCCGGTGCCATGGAGCTCCTGCAAAGCCTTTCCGGCCGCGCACTCCTGTGTGTCGCCAGCAACGGCCCCTACGAACAGCAGCTCCACCGGCTGGAGATCGGCGGTATGAAGCCGTATTTTGATTATTTCTTCATTTCGGAGCATGCTGGCGCCGCCAAGCCCGCCCCAGCCTTCTTCGATTACGCCTTCCGCGAGCTGAACGAAAATCGCTCCGTCCCCATCCTCCCGCAGGAAACCCTCATCATCGGGGACTCTCTCTCGTCCGATATTGCCGGTGGCCTGCAATACGGCATGAAAACCTGCTACTACCGCCGCCCCGGGGCCCCCGCCGCTCCCACCGGGGTAGATGATACCGTTACCGACCTGCGCCAGATTCCCGCCCTTTTCTAATCGCTGCATTGCCTGGGGTACGGCCCGCAGGCGATGCTTCGCATCGTGCCGTTCCTCGCTTCGCTCGGAACCGGCCCCGCAGCTTCGCTGCGGCCCTGCGGGCTGCCCCATTACACCGTAAGGAGAATGAATGCTTACTTATCACCAAACAACTGAAGCAGAAAAATACCGTATCACCGCCTGGGAATATGAAGGTGAGTATGCAATCTACAATGCCACACCTTATGCGGAGCAAAAGAAAAAAGGCTTTGGCTTTGCCAATCCGCTCAATCATTTCTATTCCTTTTACGCAGGGGAAGAACTGGTTGGCTTTATCAATCTGTACGAGGAGGAAACCGAAGTCTTCTTCGGCATCGGCGTTGCACCGGCCCATTGCGGCAAAGGCTATGGCCGGCAGATGACCGAAATCGCCTGCACGCTTTCGCGGCGCTTGTTTCCCGGCAAGCCCCTTTATCTGGAGGTGCGTACCTGGAATACCCGCGCTGTCCGCTGCTACCAAAAGGCCGGCTTTCGCATCGTCGGGGAACCCCTCCGCCAAACCACCTCTCTCGGCGAGGGCCTTTTTTACCGCATGGTAGCCCAATAGAATCAAAAAAATCCGACCCACGGTGTTTCCGCAGGCCGGATTTTTTTATATCGTTTGGATTTGGGATCACTTTTCCCAGCGGCGGCACAGCTCCTCCACCTCGTCCGCAAAGCGCGCGATGTCCTTGTTGGCACTCTGCCGGTAACCGTTCGCAATGCCGGAAAGCCGTTCCACGGCCGCCAGCAGCCGGCGGAACATCTCGCTGACGAAGCCGGCTTTCTTCTCCTTGTCCCGCGGGAAGTCTCGTCCCTTGGCCAGGCACGCGCCGTCCATCAGGCTGTACTCCGATTCAAAGAGCGGCACCTCGGCCGTGTAGCCCAGCCCCTGCAGCGTCTCGCAGAAGCTCAGCGCCGCAGTTTCCTCGCCGTGCACAATAAAGACCTTCTTGGGCTTCTGTCCCTGCATCTCCAGCCAGTGGATGAGTCCGTTTTTATCCGCGTGGCTGGACATGAACTTAAAGGAGCAGATTTCCGCCCGCACAGCGATCTTCTCTCCAAAGAGCTTAATCGAGGTAAGACCATCCAGCAGCTGCCGTCCCATTGTTCCCTCACTCTGGTATCCCACAAAGACAATGGAACATTCCGGCCGCCACAGGTTGTGCTTCAGGTGGTGCCGGATGCGTCCGGCCTCGCACATGCCGCTGGAGGCAATGATGACCTTGGGGGTCGGGTCGGTGTTCAGTGCCATGGATTCCTGCGAGGTGCGGGAAAGCTTCAGCCCGGGGAAACTGATGGGCTTAAAGCCGTTTTTCAGCAGCTCTATGGTCTCCTCGTCGGCATAGCCGGTCAGGTCGCCGTCGTAAATCTGGGTGGCCTCCAGTGCCAGCGGGCTATCCACATATACCGTAAAGTTGGGGTTCGATTTCACCAGCCCCCGCGCCTTGATCTCCCGGATGTGATACAGCAGCTCCTGGGTGCGCCCCACCGCAAAGGAGGGGATCACCACATTGCCGCCCCGGGCCAGCGTCCGGTCTATGATCTCGGAAAGATCCTTGGGCACATCCTCACCGGTCTCATGCAGCCGGTCGCCATAGGTGGATTCCATCACTACATAGTCGGCCGGGGGCACCGGCTGCGGGTCCCGGATTATAGGCTTATCCACATTGCCGATATCCCCGGAGAAGATGACGGTACGGGTCTCGGCCCCCTCCGTCACCGTAAAGCGGATCGCCGCCGACCCCAGCAGATGCCCGGCGTCATACCAGTCCGCCGCAATTCCCGGGAAAAGCTCCACATGGTCGCCGTAGCTTACCGGCACCAGCAGCTCCAGGGTATCGGTGGCATCCTGCACCGTGTAAAGAGCGTCCTCGGTCGGGTCGCCGCTGCGTTTATTTTTCTTTGCTTTCCACTGGGCATCGCTTTCCTGTATCCGGGCGCTGTCCAGCAGCATGATCTTTAAGAGGTCGCAGGTTGCCCGTGTCGCGTAGATAGGCCCCTTGTAGCCGTTTTTCACCATCAGCGGCAGCCGCCCGCTGTGGTCGGTGTGGGCATGGGTCACACATACCGCGTCTATCGCTGTCGCGTCAAAGAACAGCTCGTTTTCATTGTATACATCGCCGCCCTGCTGCAGGCCGCAGTCGATGAGAATATTCTTGCTGCAGGCGGTCAAACGGTGGCAGCTGCCAGTCACTACCCGGGCCGCCCCCCAAAAGCTCAGTTTCATAAATGCGCTTCCCCTTTCGATTTTCTTTTTCCAGTATACCACACCCCGCCGAAAAAGGAAAGGGGACAGCAGGGTGGGGGTGGGCGGCTGCCGCAGATTTTACACTCTGTTCATGGGGCAGGAGCGGCGCAGCCGCGCGCCCTGCGGGCGCGCTCCCGGCCCTTTGGGCCGGTGTGGGCGGGGCTTTGCCCCGCCCGGCTGCGCCGCCTTGGCCTCTGTCGCCAGTTCCTCCCCAAACCGCAAAAAGCCGCCCCCGCGCAGGGAGCAGCCTTTTCTTTTACAGCTCTTTGTAGTAGGGACAGATATCCTCATAGTGCCCGTCCTTCATCCGGAAGCCCTTGGGAATGGTACCCAGCTGGATAAAGCCCAGCCGCTCGTAGAGGTGCCGGGCGTGCAGGTTGGTGGCTACTACGGCATTAAACTGCAGTACCCCAAAGCCATGCTTTTTGCCCTCCTTCAGGCAGTCCAGCACCAGCTTTTCGCCAATGTGCAGCCCACGGGCCTTTTTACTTACCGCGTAGCTCGCGTTGCAAATGTGCCCGCAGCGCCCCACATTGTTAGGGTGCAGAATGTAAAGCCCCAGTACCTTTCCGGCTTCGTCCTCCGCCACACCGCACCAGCTCTGCCCGGCAAAAAACTCTCTGCCGCTTTCCTCGGTCAGCAGCTCCTCCTGCGGGAAGGCAATCCCGTCCTCCACTACCTCATTCCAGATGGCTACCATCAGCGGCAGGTCCCGGCTTTCATATCCTCGTATCGTGATCTGCATGGGCCCAGCCTCCTTTTCGCTTCCTCGCCGATTCCTGCCCGCCGCAGGATACGGCCCCGCAGGGCGGCGCTTCGCGCCGTGACGGCCTGCCGGCCGTCCCCGCAGCTTCGCCGCGGCCCCTGCGGGGCCGCTTTGCGCTCCGCCGGCTTTTCAGCCTCGCCTTACTGCTCCATCAGCCCGGTGATCAGCCGGCACAGCTCGGCCGGCTCCTCTATCGGCACGCCGCCGATGAGACATCCCTCGGCATACAACAGCTTTGCGTAGTCCGCCAGCTTTTCCTTGTCGGTCACGGCGTATTCCTTCAGCTTGGCCGTTACCGGGTGGTCGGGGTTCAATTCCAGCACCACATCCGCCTTAAAGCGATTCTCCCGCCCCGGCATGGCGTTCAGCGTCTGCTCCATCTCCATCGAAAGCCCGCCCTCGGTGGAAAGACATACCGGGTGGGATTTCAGCTTGTCGGTAAAGCGCACGGCATGTACCTTTTCGCCCAGCGCCTCCTTCATCGCCGCAAAGAGATCAGCAGCCGCCTCATTTTCCTCGGCCAGCGCCTTTTTCTGTTCCTCAGTGGAAAGATCGATCTCATCGGTGCGGATATTAAGGAACTTCTTGCCGTCATACTCCCGCAGCGTCTTGATGGAAAATTCATCCACCTGCCCGGTCATATACAGCATCTCGTAGCCGGCTTCTTTTATCTGGTCGGCCTGCGGCAGAGCGTCTATTGCCTCTACCGTGCGGCCGCAGCCGTAGTAGATGGCCTCCTGGCCCTCCTTCATACGGCCCACATATTCCTTCAGGGTCGTCAGCTTCTTTTCGGTGGAGGAATAGAACAGCTGCAGATCCTGCAGGGTGTCCTTGTGCATGCCGTAGTCCATGCACAGGCCGTAGGTCAGCTGCGTGCCAAATTCCTTCCACAGCGCCTCATATTTCTCACGGTCGTTTTCCAGTAGCTTCTCCAGCTCGCCTTTAATGCGCCGCTCCAGCGCCCGTTCAATGAGCTGCAGCTGCCGGTCATGCTGCAGCATCTCCCGGCTGATGTTCAGGGAAAGATCCTCGCTGTCTACCAGGCCCCGCACAAAGCTGAAATAGTCCGGCAGCAGGTCGGCACACTTTTCCATAATAAGCACGCCGCGGGAATAAAGCTGCAAGCCCTTCTCATAGCTGGTGGAGTAGTAGTTCATCGGGGCATGGCTGGGGATAAACAGCAGGGCGTTAAAGGTGGCGTTGCCCTCCGTCCGGGTATGGATCACCACCGCCGGGTCTTCATAGTCGTAGAATTTGTTCTTATAGAAGTCGTTGTACTCTTCCGGCTTTACTTCGCTCTTTTGCTTGCGCCACAGCGGGATCATGCTGTTTAGAGTGGTTTCTTCCCACACCGTTTCATACTCCGGCTTTTCGGGGGCTTCCTCGCCCTCCGGCACCGCCTTGGGGCGGTACTGCGGCATCAGCAGGGTGATGGGGTAGCGGATATAGTCGGAATATTTCTTCACCAGCTCGGAAAGGCGGTATTCCTCCAGAAATTCGCTGTATTTCTCGTCCTCGGTGTCGTCCTTCAAGTGCAGGGTGACGCGGGTGCCCCTCCAGTCCATTTCGCAGGGCTCTATGGTGTAGCCCTCGGCGCCGCTGGATTCCCACCGGCTGCCGGTTTCCTCGCCCCAGGCGCGGCTTTCCACCGTTACATGGTCGGCCACCATAAAGGCGGAATAGAATCCCACGCCGAACTGCCCGATGACTTCCACATCCTCGCCGGTCTCGTTTTCCCGCTTAAAGTCCAGACTGCCGCTCTTGGCGATGGTGCCCAGGTTCTTTTCCAGCTCCTCGGCGGTCATGCCGCAGCCGTTATCGGTGATGGAAAGCAGCCGGTTTTCCTTATCCACCGCCAGGGCGATCTTGTAGTCGCCGCGGGAAAGGGGAATGCTGTCATCGGTCAGCGAGCGGAAATACAGCTTATCAATGGCATCGCTGGCATTGCTGATAAGCTCCCGCAGGAAGATCTCCTTGTGGGTGTAAATGGAATTGATCATCATATCCAGCAGCTTTTTGCTTTCGGCTTTGAACTGCTTCGTTCTCATGGTCACAGGCTCCTTTGCTTCTTGTTTTATCTTTTCGCGTCCGCCCCGGCAACCGGATAGATCGGTTCCGGCGGTGTCGCTGGCGTCGCAAGGCATCAGCCCGTCTTCGCCGGGCAAGAGCCTTCCTTCCGCCGCTCCTTGCCGTACCTCGATCTCTCCGGCCGCCCGGGGCAGCCGCTATCCATTTTTGTTACATAGCCACCAGCTTTTCGCCGTCGTAGTCCACCGTAATGGCAGTCTCGGGGGCGGGGTCCTCAGCAATAATCCACCGGGCCAGCAGTGTCTCCACCTCGGTCTGGATGAGCCGCTTGAGCGGCCGCGCGCCGTAAATGGGGTCGTACCCCTTGGCGATCAGATAATCCTTGGCGGCATCGGTCAGGGTGACGGTCAGCTGCCGCTGGGCCATCCGCTTCTGCAGGTCGGCCACCAGCAGATCCACAATGCCGCGGATGTTTTCCTTGGTGAGGGGCTTATAGAAGACGATCTCATCCAGCCGGTTCAGGAACTCCGGACGGAAGCTGCGGCGCAGCAGCTGGGTCACGCCGTCGCGGGCCTCCTCGCTGATCTCGCCGTTTTCGCCGATGCCCTCCAGAATGAGGTCGGAGCCCAGGTTGGAGGTCAGGATGATGATGGTGTTCTTAAAGTCCACGGTGCGGCCCTGACTGTCGGTGATCCGGCCGTCATCCAGTACCTGAAGCAGCACATTGAACACATCGGGGTGGGCCTTTTCCACCTCATCAAACAGTACAACAGAGTAGGGACGGCGGCGAACCGCTTCGGTCAGCTGACCGCCCTCCTCGTAGCCAACATATCCGGGAGGCGCGCCGATCAGGCGGCTGACCGAGTACTTCTCCATGTACTCACTCATATCGATCCGGACAATGTTGTGCTCATCGTCAAAGAGCGCCTCGGCTAGGGCCTTGGCCAGCTCGGTCTTGCCCACGCCGGTGGGCCCCAGGAACAGGAACGAACCGATGGGCCGCTTGGGATCCCGAATACCGGCCCGGCTGCGCAGAATGGCATCGGAAACCTTGGTCACGGCTTCATCCTGGCCAATAACACGGCGGTGCAGGATATCCTCCAGGTGCAGGAGCTTTTCCCGCTCGCCCTCCATCAGCTTGGCCACCGGGATACCGGTCCAGCGGGCCACAATGCGGGAGATCTCCTCCTCGGTGACCTTGTCACGCAGCAGGGTGTCCTCTTTCTCCTCGGTCTCGCTTGTCTTTTCGGCCTCCTCCAGCTCCTTTTGCAGCTGGGGCAGTTTGCCGTATTTCAGCTCGGCGGCCTTATTGAGGTCGTAGCGGTTCTGCGCCATCTCTATCTCGGCATTGATCTTCTCGATCTCCTGCCGCAGGTTCTGCACCTTGCCGATGGACTGCTTCTCGTTCTCCCAGCGGGCCTTCATGCCGTTAAACTGCTCCCGCAGCTCGGCCAGCTCTTTCTGTACCTCTGCCAGGTGGGCCTGGGTCAGCTTGTCGGTCTCCTTCTTCATGGCCGCTTCCTCAATTTCCAGCTGCATGATGCGGTGCCGCAGCTCATCCATTTCGGTGGGCATCGAGTTCATCTCGGTCTTGATGAGAGCGCAGGCCTCATCCACCAGGTCAATGGCCTTATCCGGCAGGAAACGGTCGGTGATGTAGCGGTTGGAAAGGGTGGCGGCGGCGATGAGGGCGGCATCCTGAATTTTAACGCCGTGGTAGACCTCGTACCGCTCCTTCAAGCCACGCAGGATGGCGATGGTATCCTCCACCGTCGGCTCCGCCACCATGACCGGCTGGAACCGGCGCTCCAGGGCGGCATCCTTCTCAATGTACTTGCGATACTCGTTCAGGGTGGTGGCGCCGATGCAGTGCAGCTCGCCGCGGGCCAGCATGGGCTTTAACAGGTTGCCGGCATCCATGGCGCCGTCGGTCTTGCCGGCGCCGACGATGGTGTGCAGCTCATCGATGAAGAGGATGATCTTGCCCTCGCTCTGCTGCACCTCGTTCAGCACGGCTTTGAGACGCTCCTCAAACTCGCCGCGGAATTTGGCGCCGGCCACCAGGGAGCCCATATCCAGCGAGAACAGGGTCTTATCCTTCAGGTTTTCCGGTACATCCCCGGCCACGATCCGCAGGGCCAGCCCTTCGGCAATGGCGGTTTTACCTACGCCGGGTTCACCGATGAGGCAGGGGTTGTTCTTGCTCTTGCGGGAAAGGATGCGGATGACATTGCGGATCTCCTCATCCCGCCCGATGACGGGATCGAGCTTCTGGGCGCGTGCAGCCTCGGTCAGGTCGCGGCCGTATTTTTTCAGCACATCGTAGGTTTCTTCCGGGGTATCGCTGGTGACGGTACGGTTGCCCCGCACCTGCCGCAGCGCTGCCATAAATTTTTCCTTGGTGAGCCCCGCTTCCCGGAACAGGGCGTGCAGGGTGTCATCGGTTTTCTCAAAGAGGCCGAGCATCAGGTGCTCCACGGAGGTGTACTCATCGTGCATCTCACGGGCGATCTTTTCGGCCTCGTTCAGGGCCTGCTCCAGGTCGCGGGAGAGGTACATCTGCCCGGCGCCGCTGCCGGAAACCTGGGGCAGGCGCTCCACCGCGGCGGTGAGCTTCTGCCGCAGGGCGGCAGGCTCCACACCGGCCTTCTGCATCAGCTGGGGGATAAGCCCCTCTTTCTGCTCCAGCAGGGCAAGCAGCAGGTGCTCCTGCTCGATCTGCTGATTCTGCCGGGCGGAGGCCATCTGCTGGGCGGCCTGCACGGCTTCTACACTTTTTTGGGTGAATTGGTTGAGGTTCATAAAACATCCTCCTCACATGGTGAATTTGTTTGTTTTATACGGCGACATTCCGTCGCTCAAAGTATTCCCGGTACAGCCGTTCGATCTTCGCTTTTGTTTCGCGGGAATCCGGCTCCGGTTCCGAAAAATACAGCTTGAGAGCTGCATCGAAGGTGGAAATATAATCGGCGATGAGCTCGCCGAGAGCTTCGCTGCCCAGCAGCAGGCTTTGGGGGGTGGGGCTTTGCAGCATCAAAACCCGGAGATAGCGTTCGCCATCCACCAGGCTTTGCTGCCGTCCCAGGAAAACCGTTTCCACGGTATCCCACAGGCCGTAAAAATTGACCATGGCCATGATGAGCTGGGTATTCTGCGTCCGCAGCGAGACCCGGAGGGTGCCGATGGATTGGTTATCCCGGGAAAGCTCCAGGCTGTAACGGACGGTGGGATTGTACTTATAGCGCAGGGCCGTCCGGAGATTCATCATCCCGGCGGAGGCGGCCTCCGGCAGCTGGAAGCCCGCGGCGGATTCGAAATGGCGGCGGACCTCCGCAAGGAGGTGACTCATGCGCTTTTCCGGGGTGATAAGACTGGCGTATTCGGCCAAGATCTGGTTGACCATATTGCTGCGGTTGGTGCCGCGCTGGTAGGCCAGCTTATCGATCTCATGCACCACATCCTCCGAGAGGACGAGGGAATAGACATTCTTTTTCATGCCGCCGGTTCACCTCCTTTTTCGGCTTGCAAGCTTATTGTAAACCGAAATGTTAAAATTGTCAAGCGATTTATATAAATTAAATTGCAAATTTTTTGTGAACGGCGGTTTGCGGCCGGCCGGGGAATGTGGTAAAATGGGGGGAGAATTCCGGTGGGGGAGGGGGCCGCGCCCGCGCCCGCAGGGCGCGGAAGGCGCGCGAGCGCAGCGAGCGCGTACGCGCGTGTAACGCGCGCGCGACCCCCAAATCTGGATTTTGCAGGGAGTGGGGAAAGACAATGTGGGAAAAACTGAAGGCGACGGGGAAGCCCATCCTGCTGTATGGGATGGGGGACGGGGCGGAGAAGATAGCTGCCGAGCTGAAGAAGCGAGAGATCCCCATAGCGGGGGTGTTCGCGAGCGAGGGCTTCACCCGGGGGCAGGAATTTGTGGGCTGCCCGGTGACCGACTACCGGACGGCCAGGGAGCGGTACGGCGAGATGGTGGTGCTGGTGTGCTTTGGCACCCACCGGCCGGAGGTCATAGCGCAGATAGAGAAGCTGGCCGGGGAGCAGGAGCTGTATGCCCCGGATGTGCCGGTGGCGGGGGAGGAGATCTTCACCCGGGAATACGCGAAAGCCCACCGGGAAGAGCTGGGGCGGGTATACGGACTGCTGGCGGATGATCACTCCCGGAAAGTGCTGCGGGATGTGGTGGAATATAAATTGACCGGTGATATTAAACTGCTGCGCGGGTGCGAAAGTGAGCCAAGGGAGGCGTGGGAGAACATCCTGCGGCCGGGAAAAGAGGAGCACTACATGGACCTGGGGGCCTACACCGGGGATACCATAGCGGAATTTATAGGGTATACGGGGGAGTGGCGGCGCATCACGGCGTTGGAGCCGGATCCTGTGACCTTTGCGAAGCTGGAACGGAATACGGCGGGGCTGCATGATTGCATTCTGTACCGGCTGGGGGCGTACAGCCGGTATGCGCGGCTGCCCTTCGCGGGTGGGGCTGGGCGTGGCTCCCATCTGGCGGCGGGCGGCACCATGACCGAGCTGGACAGTGTGGATAACATCCTGTGCGGGCAGACGGTGAGTCTCATCAACATGGATGTGGAGGGGATGGAGGCAGAGGCGATAGCGGGCATGGCCAAGACGCTGCGGCGGCACCGGCCGAAGCTCCTAATCGCGGGGTACCACCGCAGCGAGGATCTGTGGCGGCTACCGCTGGAGGTGCTGGCTATTCAGCCGGAATATAAGGTATATGTGCGGCATTACCCCTGCCTGCCAGCGTGGGATGTGAATTTTTACTTTGTGTAAAAATGGCGGTCGGCAAACTGGGCATACCGTAAAATAAAGGTAGGTGCAGGGGCAGGCGGCGGAGCCGCTGCCGGGCAAAGCCCGGCCTCCCGGCGTCCCAGCGGGGCGCCGGGGTACGCCCGCGAAGGCGGGTGTGCGGCGGAGCCGGTGGGTCTGCGGCAGGCGGAAAGAAGGCCGAGAAAAATGGGATATGAACTGATCTACATAGATGAGCGGGCCGAGTGGCTGGAAAAAGCGGCGGCGTGGTTCCACCAAAAGTGGGGAATCCCGCTGGAGGCGTACCGGGAGAGCATGGAGGAGCGGGGGACAAAAATGCTGTACCTGCTGACCGACCATATCTGTTTTGATGAGCGGTATGGGTGGGAATACCTGTGTGATGCCATGGGCGAGGGAGAGGACACCCCCAGCTGGATGTACCGAAAAAGTACGGAATAAACGGGCTTCTGCCTTGTAATAGGGCAGGAAATGTGGTAAAATATATGCTTGTGATTTGCGCCGCGGTGGAAAAGCGGCAGAAAATAAGTGCCAAAGGAAGGACGAAACACTGTGGCAAGTTTGAAAGAGGAAATCAGCCGGCGGAGGACCTTCGCCATTATCTCCCACCCGGATGCCGGTAAGACCACACTGACCGAGAAATTCCTGCTGTACGGCGGGGCGATTCAGCTGGCGGGTTCGGTAAAGGGGAAGAAAACCGCGCGCCATGCGGTTTCCGACTGGATGGAGATCGAAAAGCAGCGCGGTATTTCGGTCACCAGCTCGGTAATGCAGTTTGAGTACCAGGGGTATTGCATCAATATTCTGGATACCCCGGGACACCAGGACTTTAGTGAAGATACCTACCGCACCCTGATGGCGGCGGACAGCGCCGTAATGGTGATCGATGCCGCGAAGGGCATAGAGCCGCAGACCCGCAAGCTTTTTAAGGTGTGCGCCATGCGGGATATTCCCATCTTTACCTTTATCAATAAGCTGGATCGTGAGGCGCGCAATCCCTTTGACCTGCTGGAGGAGCTGGAGAAGGAATTTGGCATTGGCACCTACCCGGTGAACTGGCCCATTGGCTGCGGCGTGGATTTTAAGGGCGTATTTGACCGCGACCGGCGGGAAATTCTGGCCTTTAATGAATTCCACAACGGGCAGAATAAGCTGGCGACCATCGAGTGCGACATTACCGATACTGCGCGGCTGGACGAGCTGCTGGGGCCGTACCAGCGGCAGGCGCTGGTAGATGACATAGAGCTTTTGGACGGCGCGAGCTATGAATTTGACCTGGAGAAGGTGCGGCACGGCAAACTCAGCCCGGTGTTCTTCGGCTCGGCGCTGACCAACTTCGGCGTGGAGACCTTTTTGGAAAACTTCCTGAAGATGACGACGCCCCCACTGCCCCGCAAGACCGCCGATGGTGTGGTGGATCCCTTTGACGAGAGCTTTTCCGCCTTTGTGTTCAAAATTCAGGCGAACATGAATAAGAACCACCGCGACCGCATTGCATTCATGCGCATCTGCTCCGGGAAATTCCAAAAGGATACCGAGTACCTGCACGTACAGGAGGGCAAGCGCATCAAGCTGGCGCAGCCCCAGCAGATGATGGCCGAGAACCGGGAAATCATCGAGGAGGCGTACGCCGGGGATATCATCGGGGTGTTTGACCCGGGTATTTTCTCCATCGGGGATACGGTGTGCGACCCCAAAATGAAGGTGCAGTTCGAGGGAATTCCTACCTTTGCGCCGGAGCATTTTGCGGCGATAGAGCAGGTGGACACCCTGAAGCGCAAGCAGTTTGTAAAGGGCATTACCCAGATCGCGCAGGAGGGCGCCATCCAGATCTTTACCGAGCCGGGCGGCGGCATGGAGCGTGTGATCGTTGGTGTGGTAGGTGTGCTGCAGTTTGAGGTGCTGGAGTACCGGCTGAAGAACGAGTACGGTGTGGCGATCCGCCGCAGCGACCTGCCCTATGGGTATATCCGGTGGATCGCAAGCCGCGACGCCGACCCCAAGACCATGACGCTGACCAGTGACACCAAGTGGGTGCAGGATCTGAAGGGCAACAATCTGCTGCTCTTCGCGAGTGAGTGGAACATCCAGTGGGCGCTGGAGCGCAACGAGGGCCTGCGGCTGACGGAATTTAACAGAGAATAAAAGAAAAGCGGCTCCGGGAGGGGCCGCTTTTTGGCGGGAGGGGAGGAACCCTGGTGGGGAGAGGAGGCCCGCAGGGCCGGCCGAAGGCCGCCTAACCCCGGCGAAGCCGGGGTGCCCTGCGGGCCGTAAGCTTGCGGGCCGCGCAAACCGGCCGGAAGGCAGAAAAAGCGACCCAGTGATGGGTCGCTCTTTTGGCGCGGGGGAAAATTATTCGGCTACTACAATGGGGGCGTCAGGGGCATTCTTGCGGACGCTCTCAATGCCATTGAGGCAGCTGGCCTTGGCCTTGTAACCCTCAGAGGTGGCGATGATCTCGCCATTGCGGGCCTTGAGGCGGAAGCGGAACTCACCAGCTTTATCGGTGTAAACCTCAAACTTGGGGTTGGTGACGGTCTCGAAGCCCTCAACGGTCTGGTCTTCCAGCTTGGCTTCTACGGCATTTTTACGCACGCTCTCGATGCCCTTTTTGCAGGCGGCATCGCCGGAATATGCCTCGGAGGTGGCAATGACTTCGCCGTTGCCGGCTTTCAGGTCGAACTTAACGCCGCCGTTTTTGGTTTCCTTCATAACAAACTTGCCCATGTGACAGACCTCCTAAAAGAAGTTTCTTGGTACTTCTATGTTACATTGTTTTGGGTAGGAATGCAAGCAAATGAGCGAAATTCGCCGGGAAAAGGTTTTCTTTTGGACAGAATCGTGGTAAAATAGGGACGGAATTTACAGCGTAAAGGAGTGACTGACCATGCAGATGGTGGAGATAAACAGCAAAAATGTGGATAGCATCACCCGGGAGGGCAAGACCTACCTGTACTTTACGGCGGGGTTCAGCCCCTTTGCGGCGGCCATGGAGCCGGTCTATCAGAAATTTTTGATGGAGGCGGAGCAATACGATGTGAAGGTGTGCCGCATCAATGTGACCGATGATATCGCGCTGGGGGAGCGCTTCCATGTGAAGGACCTGCCCACTATGCTGGTGTTCCGCGATGGAATGCGGGTGCACACCACCGAGGGTATTGTGCTGCCGGAGCATTACACCAATTTACTGAAGTTTTATTGAGAAAAAAGAAAGCCTGCCGCTTGGCGGGCTTTTTTAATAACCCGAAAGATGGGGACAGTGGGAAGGCGGGCGCGCCGCAGCGGGGAGGGCTGCCCGTCAGGGTCAGCACGACAAAAGCGGAGGGGCGCCCGCCGTGGTGCGCGGATAGAAAGACTCTGAAAAGAGCTGGCCGGGGGAGAAAAAACGCGGTCAATAAGGGTGAAGTACTTCAACCCAAACGAAAGGAGGCAGGAGCATGAAGGACGAGGAAATTCTGCGGCTGTACAGGGAACGAAGCGAAACAGCTTTAACCGAAACCGAGCGGCAGTACGGCGCCCTGTGCGGCACCATCGCCCGAAATATCCTGCGGAACAGGCAGGACGCCGAAGAATGTGTGAACGATACATGGCACCGCGCATGGAACAGTATCCCGCCGGAGGAGCCGAGAAGTTTGGCGGCTTATCTGGGGCGCATTACCCGCAATTTGGCGCTGAACCGGCTGCAAAAACAGAACCGCTTGAAACGGGGCGGCGGAGAAATGACGCTGATCTGGGAGGAGCTGGGCGAGATGCTGCCCGACCGGGACACCCCGGAGCAGCATTGGGAGCGCAGGGCCATAGCGGCAGCGCTGGAGCGCTTTTTGCGGGGGCTGACCCCGGAGGAACGGATACTGTTCCTCCGGCGGTACTGGTGGGCGGAGCCGGTAAAAACGGCGGCTGCACACAGCGGCATTTCCCCGCGGCGGGCCAGGAGCATACTGGAGCGGCTGCGGCGCGACCTGCGCAACGAGCTGGAAAAGGAGGAGATTACGCTATGAAGCGAAAGGAACTGTGGGAGCTGCTGGGCGAGGTCCCGGCAGATATGATAGAGGAAGCGAGCATTCCCCGCAAGGGAAACAGGGTGCTGTGGCTGCGGCGGGTACTGCCTCTGGCGGCCGCTGTGGTGCTGCTGACCGCTACGGCGGTGGCGGCGGGGAAATACTTTGGCTGGAAAGACATACTGGGTACCCCGACCAAGGGAGTGGAGGAAAACACCGAGCCGCTGGCGGTGCAGGTGGATGCCGGGGACATCACCTTTACGGTGACGGAGGCGCTGGCGGATGAACGGGTGCTGTACCTGCTGTGGGAGATGCAGGCACCCGCGGCGATCTTTGATGAGAGGAGCACCGTGGATGGCCGGCTGGACTTCGGGGAGGCAAGTGTGGATACCGGCGGCGGGTATATTTTCTCGGCGGAGCGGCCCAAGGAAAAGAGCAATATTCTGTGCGGCTATCTGGTGGCGGACTGGAACGACGCCATGCGTGGCAGCACCGCCCACCTGCGGGTAAGCGGGCTGGGACATCTGGAACGGACGGGAGATACCTTTATTGCGAAGGTGGATATGAAAGCGCTGTGTGACAGCGCAGTGCGCAAGGGGGTAGATCTTGACGAGTGGATCTCAAACTACCCGCAGATGATAGGTGACGGTGAGGGCAGCTATGAGGTGTGCAACACCGATGGTGAAGTGGTGCAAACCATTGATATGGCGTACTATGAAGCTGGAAGACTGTATGTTTTTTCACGCAGCAGGGAGGACTGTACTGAACCGGACAGCCCGCCCCATGGAGTCCTATGCGACAGCACAGGGGAGAGTGTGGAGAATGTCGGTGGGTCTGGTGGTATTTACTACCATGTGATTTATTATGATGTGGCGGAGGAGGAGCTGCCAAACCTGCAATTTATCCAGCCGGGAAGATGGCAGCGGGTACCGGACTACGACGCCGAATGGGAGGTCAGCTTTGATATCCCGCAGACGGTGGAGAGTGTGGGGCTGGATGCAGCGGAGGGCGTAACGGTGAAATGCTCTCCGGTCTCGATGGAGATTACGGTAGACCGACTGATAGACCTGTCGCAGGGCTGGGCTGTGTATTTGAAAGACGGCACGGAGGTCGAGTTGAGAAGCAGAGACGGGAACCAGACAGCAACAAAAACAGAAATGAAGATGATATTCTGCAGGGCCATAGCGCCGGAGGAGATCGAGGCGATCTACTGCGGCGGAGTCAACCTTTTGCGGCAATCCCCCGCAGCGGAGGACGAACCGGCTTTTGAGGAGATATTTGACCGATATTATTACAGGGAGCCGTTTGCCGGATACAGACTTGAGGAGCCGGTTCGGGGTGTGACGGCATTCTACAGCCGACAGAAAGGGACCCCGTTTACCGCACTGCAGGCCGGAACGGTCGTATATACTGCGGAGAAGGGCTGGAACCAGGGAATGGGTCGGTGCATCCTGATACGGCAGGAAAACGGACTGTATGCGGTATATGCCCATTGCGAGGAGCTTTATGTGCAGGCAGGCGATGAGGTGATGCCTTATATGCAGCTGGGTACAACGGGAGACAGCGGAAATTTTGGAAACGGTTCTTCGGGAGTTTTCGGCATTGAGTTCAGTCTGGTGCGGGAGGAGGATATAACGCTGAAGACCGCCCGGGACGGAACCGTGACGGGCTTCACGGTGGGACATAACGCGTACGAGAACCCTGTTCTGCCGATGGAGACCGTGGAATGGACAGAGGACAGCGCATATATTGCCCCGGTGAAAAACAGAACAATGACCCAAGGAGTAATAGGGACAAGCTGTCCTACCTACCGCCTTTTTGAAGCGCCGGCCGGGGCTGCGGCGGTGGCCATGCGGGACGGCGTGGTGGAACAGACTCCGCCGGAGTACAAGGAGCGATGGATCGGTCTTATGGGCAGGCAGCCGGTATTGATCCGGCATGAGGACGGCAGCGCCATTCTGTACGGACACCTGAAAAATGTGACACTGAAGCCCGGCGATACGGTAAAGCAGGGTGAAAAGCTTGGTGAGTGCAGCGACAGCGGCGATACATGGGTAGCAGGGGTCGGTGTGATATATTACTCTGCTTCTACCGCAAAATAAATAAAAGCATGGAAAACACCCCCGGCCAAAAGGGTCGGGGGTGATTTTATGGCGTTATGGGGTCAGCATTGGCTCATCAGGCGGATGTAGAACTCTACCGCACGGCCGATGACTTCGGTGCGGATGCGCTCATTGTTGCCGTGGATGGTGCTGCGCTCCTCGGCGGTGAGGTCCATGGCGGAGAAGCGGTAAACATGGTTGCTGACAGGACCGTAATGGCGGCTGTCGCTGCACTGTACCATCAAGTACGGGGAGACAAGGGAGCCTTGCCATGTGCCTGCCACGGCGGAAGCGACCTTATCCCACGCGGGGCAGTCGGTCTCGCTGATGGGGCTGGGGTTCATGCCCTCGACGCAGCGCAGCGTTACGGCGTCATTGCCGATGACCCCGCGGATGTATTCCATGGCGCTCTCCATGGTATCGGCGGGATTGAGCCGCATGTTGCTGACCATGGAGGCGCTGGGCGGGATGACATTGCTGGCCTTGCTGCCCTGCATCTGGGTAAAGGCCACGGTGGTGCGCATCAGGGCGTTCAGCTCGCCGCCCTGCTTTTTGCACAGGTTATCCAGAATGCCGCCGAACAGCCACAGGTTGGCGAAGATCATGCGGTAAAGGAAGGTGGAGTGGCGGCCGAGGGTATCAAACATCTTGGCGGCCGGGGCAGTGATGTGCATGGGGAAGGGGTGATTTTCCACCTTGCAGCAGGCATCCGCCAGTACTCCCACGGGGGTGTGGGGCTTGGGCGCGGAGGCGTGACCGCCGGCGGAGGAAACGCTGTATTCCAGGTTCATCATGCCCTTTTCGGCAATACCGATGAGCGCGCAGGGCTGCTTGACGCCGGGGAAAACATCTTCGACCACCGCGCCGCCCTCATCCACGACAAGCTGGATATTGATATTGTGCTCCTGGAACCAGTGGACGATATTGACGGCGCCGGGGCCGTTGATCTCCTCCTGACCGGAGAAGGCAAAGTAAATGTCCTGCTCCGGCTGGAAGCCTTGCGCAATCAGATGATCGGCGGCAGTCAGCACGCCGTTAAAGGTGACCTTGGTGTCAAGGGTGCCGCGTCCCCACAGCACGCCGTCCTCGATGATGCCCTCAAAGGGAGGCTTTTTCCAGTTCTCCTCCTCCACCGGCACCACATCAAAGTGCGCCATCATGACCGAAGCCTCATCGTGGGCCTTGCCCGCCCAGTAGAACAGCAGGCCGCGGTCCGGCAGGCGGGTGAGGGTGCATTTTTCGTAGACATGGGGGTACAGCTCCGGCAAAAGGGCGATGAGCTTTTCAAATTCCGCCGGGTCCTCCTTGGCGGCATCGGTGTAGCTGACGGTACGGCAGCGGATGAGCTGCTGAAGGTTGGTTACAGCGGCCTCTCGGTCAAATTCGACGGGGGCATAGGTCCTGAAAGCTTCGGCCTTGGGGTGGAACGCCGCGGTGCACAGCAGCACCACAGCCAGCAGCAGGACGAGAACGGCCAATATGATATACAGAACGATCATGACAGAAAACCTCCTTGCAGTATTTTATGGGATCACAGGATCCCCTTTTTATACAGGATGCGGGCCACCCCCACGGTAAACAGCACGCTGACCGGCACCATAATGCCGACGGTGCTGGAATTGAGGGCGGGAACGAAGATGAAGAGAACCAGCATCAGGCAGATGGGGGCGATGGAGAGCTTTGCGTTCTTTGAGATGAACACCACACCCAGGCCGCCGAACAGGGCGGGCAGGATCTGCGCGAAGGCGGGGGCTAGGGCGGGGCTTTCCAACACCGGGGTGAGCGGGATGATGAGAATGACGCCCAAAATGATGATGACGGTGGTGACGATGCTGGAAACGGCAATGGCCACGGTGGAAACGATCTCGCCTTCCTCGCTGTTGGCTTTTACATCCGCCTGCTCCAGGGCATTCAGGGCACAGGGGAGCTTGAGATTACTGATATTGCCAGTGACGAAGGAGAGGTAGCTGCCGCCTGCGCCCAGCATGGGCACATAGGTCAGCGTTTCAATAAATCCGACCGCCCAGTACATGGGGGCGGTGGCGATGAGGCCCATCAGGAGGCCCTTGCCATCGGCCGGGGCGTGGAAGATGATAGAGACGGCGGCGGGGAACATCAACAGCAGGACCATCATCGAAAGGTTCCAGACGCGGCCGTAGTGATGGACGGAATCCATATAAGTCATATTTGCTTTTTTCATGGTGTGATCCTCCTTTCCCTTAGGACAGCCAGCCGGTGATGGGAATGGCGGAGGCCATGCCGAGAATAAGACTCATCGGCAGGGCGTAATCGCCCACCCAGTGCCAGCCGGTTTTTTTCATGATAAGGCCGCACAGCGCCATAATAACGGCGGAAACGATCATGACGCATACCGGGATAAGGCCGGAGGGATCGCCGTGGAAGATGGTGCCGAAATCGCAGAACACATAGCCGAGGAAAGCGGCGATCATACCGATGAACAGGGCGGAGGAGAGGATATCGCCCCAGCGCTTATCACGGTTTTCTATCTTGGTCATGCCGCCCTGCAGCTTTTTACCGATGAGCGGTACCAGCCAGATGCCCAGCATGATGCTGATGGTCATGACCCAGGCGATGGTGACATACTGGGAAGCGGTAAGGGCGGAAACCTGCCCGAAGGTGAGGCCCATGGCGCTTTCGGCATTGGTGGCGGCAATGGTCTCGTAGGAGAGGGAGCCAACCACCGAAAGGCGCAGCCAGGGCAGCGGCAGGCCGAGGTCCTTGGAGAGGGTGATGACGCTGATGACGATGGCGACGGCCGGGGCGATGGTGAAAACGCCGGCGGTGACCATGGTCTTGCGCAGCTTTTGCTGGTCCATGCCGATCTCCTTGCTGCGGCGGACGGCACGCACCAGGAAAAAGACCGACTGCAGCAGCACGGCCAGAATGATGATCCCGGCCAGCACGAACAGGATGGGGCTATTGACGGAAAAATTCACACACTGTCACTCCTTTTGCAGAGATTTGGCAGGGGCGTACCGGAGCGGGGGAGGGCTGCCCGGAAGGGCTGGCCCGACCGTATCGGTGGAACGCTCCCTATAATGCAATATTTTAGCACATAAAAGGGCGAAAGGAAAGACAATGTTTACAGGGGATTGGCATTTGTTTTTGGAGGAGGTACACAAATGGAGGCGAGATAGGGTGCGGGCGCCCGCCATGCCCCCTGCAAAAAGCCCTAAATGGAAAAGCCGTGCCCGCCCCACAGGGGGGAAGGACACGGCTCTGCAAGAAAAATCAGATGTATTTCCACTGTTCCACATCAAAGACCCCGTGGGTGGTGATCTTGAGGGCGGGAATGACCGGCAGGCTCATAAAGGAGAGGGTCATAAAGGGATCGATGCCCGGGGAAACACCCATGCGGTGGGCGGCGGCCTTGGCCTGCTCCAGCAGGTCGTTTACCTCCTCCAGCGGGGCGTCACTCATTAGGCCAGCCACCGGCAGCGGCAGCTCAGCGATGACCTTGCCCTCGTGCACGACTACGGTGCCGCCCTGCATTTCGGCAATGCGGTTGATGGCAAAGGCCAGGTCGGCGTCATCGGCGCCCACGGCGATGATATTATGGGAATCGTGGGCAAAGCTGGTGGCCACAGCGCCCTGCCGCAGGCCGTAACCTTTAATGTATCCCAGGCCAATGTGCCCGGTGCCATGGTGGCGCTCCGCTACGGCGATCTTTAGGATATCATGGGTGGGATCGGGGGCAGCCGCCCGGCCAAGGTTCTGGGTGATGATTTCGCCCGGGACGATGCCGATGACCGGCAGATCTCCGGCGGCCAGCTGCTGCGGCGTGACCGGCGCAATGCGGAAGGTCTCGTGCGCGCGGCGGGAAAGGCTGGGTTCCACCGCGGGCGCGTCAAAGGGTAGAACCTCGCCATCCGCAAAGACGCAGCGGCCGCGCTTATACACCTCCTGGATATTGAAGTGACGGAAGTTATCAAAGACCACCAGGTCGGCCAGGTAGCCGGGGGCGATGGCGCCTTTGTTGTTCATCAGGAAATAGCGGGCTGCCTGATGGCTGGCCACCTTGATGGCAATGATGGGATCAACGCCGCAGGCAATGGCTTCCCTGATGATATAATCGATGTGGCCGCCCTGCAAAAGATCCAGGGGGTGTTTATCATCGGTGGCAAACATGCACCGGGAGTAGTACTGCTGATTGAGCAGCGGCAGGAGTGCCCGCAGATTCTGGGCGGCGGTGCCCTCCCGTATCATGATGAACTGGCCGAGCTGCAGCTTTTCCAGCGCATTCTGGCAGGTGCTGCACTCGTGATCGGAATAGACGCCGGCGGCGATATAGGCGTTGAGATCGGCGCCGGAGAGATCGGGTGCGTGGCCATCGATTTTTTTGTGGTGGGCCTGACTGGCCAGGATTTTGCTGATGACTGCTGGGTCGCCATTGATGACACCGACATAGTTCATCATTTCCGCCAGGCCAAGAACTCTAGGGTGGTCATACAGGTCATCGATGGCCTGATAATCCAGCGTGCAGCCGCTTTCATCCAACGGCGTGGCGGGCACGCAGCTGGGCAGCATAAAGTGGACATCCACCGGCAGGCCCTCGGTGGCCTCCAGCATATAGCGGATGCCATCCACTCCCATGACATTGGCGATCTCGTGCGGATCGGTGATGACAGTGGTGGTGCCGTGGCGGATGATCGCTCGGGCAAACTCGGCAGGGGAAACCAGGCTGCTTTCCAGGTGGATGTGGGCATCGATGAGGCCGGGGCAGACAAATCGGCCGGAGACATCCACCTCTTTGCTGCCGTGGTAGCTGCCGATGCCGGCGATGAGCCCATCGGAAACAGCGATATCCCCATGGCAGAAGTCATTACTGAACACATTGAGATAGGTGGCGTTTTTGAATACGATATCGGCAGGTTCCTCCCCGCGCGCCACGCGGATGAGGCGGAGCTTGCGCCCCAGCTTGCGCTCCACGCACTGGGCAGTGGTTTCATGCGGCTTCATGACAGTCCCTCCTTTTATTTATACTGGGTGTTTTTTTCGATGAGCTTTTGGTAGATACGGTCGCGCATCCAGGGTTCGGTGCAGGCGGCCAGCGCCTCTCGCGGGGCGAACCACCGCACACCGCTGTTTTCATCGGGCTTTACCCGCAGCGGCTCGGTATCATCGGCTTCGATGAGATAGGTGCAATTGAGATGCAGGTGGGAGGGGACATACCGCCCTCGTTTTTCGTGTCCATCCACGGTAAGGATCTCGACCGAGAACAGTTCACGACTGACGGGGCGGAGCGTTTGCAGTCCGGTTTCCTCGGCTACCTCCCGCAGCGCGACCGCCAAAAGATCGGTTTCTCCATCGGCATGGCCGCCGGTCCAACTCCAGCTATTGTAGATATTGTGATAGATCATCAGCACCTTATCCCGCGCGGGGTTCACCACCCAGGCCGAGGCGGTAAAATGGGCGGTTTCATTCTGCCGGGTAAAGCTATCCGGCTGCTTTAGCGCGGCCAACAGCAGCGGCAGATCGCGCTGCTCCTGCTCATTGTAGGGCCGATAGGCGGCAAGGCTGGCTTGCAGATCGTGTGGCATGGTGTTTCCCTCCTTGGCAGAGTGGATGCAGCGGGCAGGTATGGGGGCGCGGGGCAGGCCGCCCTGCGGGCGGCCTTACACGGCCCGTAGGGCCGTGGCTCCGGACGGAGGCCGGAGCGCCCCGCGCCCTATCCTGCATTCTGCACCCAGTATAACACGGGCAGGGAAAAGAAAAAAGCCCCCGGAGGAGCTTTTTCCTATGCGAAAATGTAGTTTTTTAGTCGTGCCGAATGGCCTCCAAAGCGGAGATCTTAACAGCGCGGTTGGCAGGGATAAAACCGAAAACAACGCCGACCATCATCGAAAAGACCATTGCCAGCAGCACCAGCCACCACGGAATGATGGAAACCGCCCCGCCGTTGCCGAAGCTGAGCCCCAGCGATGCCAGAAGGTTTGCTACGATCGGCACATTGTTTAACAGATAGCTGATCAGGAAGCTGAGCCCAACGCCCACCACGCCGCCGATCAGACCGATCATAGCGGATTCGGTGAGGAACATGGCACGAATGGCGCCCAGCTCGGCGCCCAGCACCTTCATGACGCCGATCTCCTTGGTGCGCTCATAGATGGACATGACCATGGTATTGGCAATGCCGATGGCGGCGACAAACAGGGAGATAGCCGCCAGACCGCCCAGCATGGTCTGGATCATGGTAAGCTGTTCGTCAAACATCTTACGGGTGTCCTCCATCGAGGAGCACTGGAAGCCCATATCGGTGATGGACTGCTGCACTGCGGCAACCGATGCAGCGTCTACGCACTTGACCCGCACCTCATCATAGTTGGTGGTGTCTGGAGCCTTTTCACCGCTGATCTTGTAGTATTTCTGCTCCAGCGCCTTCAGCTGGTTGATGTCCATCAGGATGCATTCGCTGGTCTCCCAGCCCTTGTTCCAGTCCTCCACCATCACGCCGGTCACATTGGGGGTGACCTCCAGGCCCTTTTTCAGGTTGCCGTTGTTGTCGTAGCTTTCGCTGTACAAAACCAGCTTATCCTTCATGATATCCACAAAGGGCTTTTTGGGGTTGCCCATGGCGTCGGTCTGGTTGCGATCCACATAGTTATTGCGTTTTTTCTTGGTATCCCGGAAGGAATACGCCACATTGGCGCCCGCCACCATGCTGTAATCCTTTTTGCTGTCCGCAAAGGAGGTGCCGTCGCTCAATTTATAGCCGAGAGCGTCAAACGCCTCGGGGTAGATGCCGATGATATTGGTATAGGCCGCATAGCGCCCGTTGCGGGATTTCAGCCGGAAGCTGACCCGGCTGCTGTAAAACGGGGTCGCGATCTGTACATTATCCATCGCCTGTATTTTGGAGAGGGCTTTATCGTCCAGCTTGGTCTCGCCTCCGCCGTAATTGTAGACATTGATGATGGTAAGATCGCCCCACTCTTGCAGCATCTGCATCATGGATTCCCGCGCACCGATGCCGAGTGAGACCATCAAGATGATGGCGCACACGCCGATGACAACGCCGATAACGGTCAGGGCGGTACGCACCCGGCGGCGGGTCAGGTTTCGCAGGCAGACGCTCAGAAGGTCAGATATCCTCATCTTCGTCTACGCTCTCCTTTTTATTTTTACGCAGCTTCAGGTACACGAATACGCCGGCAGCCACTACCGCCACACCACCGATGACCCAGAACCACGGGAAACCCGCAGGCTCTTCCATGCCGGGGTCAGTGCCGGGATCCATACCGGGGTCGACGCTGGGATTGCTGGGACCCCATACATCCTCGTAGCTGGTCACCTGCGTGGTAAAGGGCACCGAAACGGTGCGCTGGTTCATGTTGGTATCCTCGTAGGTGATGATGACCTCACCCACCAGCTCGCACTTTTCATTCCCGGTGATGTAGAAATCGGCGCTGGAGGTGGTGCCGGAGGCCAGGTTGCCCAGATACTGCTCCTCGCCGTTATTGGAAAGCCCCTCGCAGTTCAGCTTGGCGGAAAGATTGTAGATATCGGTACGGCTCTTATTGACGAAGTTGACGGAGAGGTTATTTTCCTCGCCTATGAAGATCTGTTGGGGCAGGTCGATGCCGGTCACGGTAAAGCGGTCCACCTGCAGCACCGGCATGCTGATGGTCTCGGTGGTCTTGGCATTGCGGCGCACGCCGTTATCCAGGTAGTCATAGGTAAAATCAACGGTCATGGAATGGGACTGGGCCGCCGCAGTGGGCTTCACGGTCACATTCACGGTCTTGGTGATGGTGCCCTCGGCTGCCAGCGATTCGATGTAGAAGGAATTGGAGCTGCTGGTCAGCATCATGGCATCGGGCAGGGTCATGGTCACCATCATGTTTTCCACGGCCATGGTCTTGCTGGTATTGCGGAAGGTCATGGTGATATTGCGGGTCTCACCGGCCACCAGGTCGCCCTTGCCGTAGCTGTAGCTGCTGATGATGACATAGGGCTGGGCCGCGGTGGTCTCGGTGTCGGGTTTTTCGTCGTCCGGCTTGGTGGGGATGATGGTGGCGTTATCGATCTTGCAGGTTACAATAGCATTGTAGTTGCCCTGGGTAATGATAAGCTTCAGGGTGTTATCGCTGCCGCCCACATAGTATACGCCGGTCAGCTGGATTTCCATACCTTTATCGGTGCTGCCTACTGTCCATTTTTCAATTTCAGCACCGGCGCCGGAGCCAGCCAGGAAGCTGCTGTCGCCGGGGGTGGTAACCGAGAAATTATCCTTGCTGTAGCCGGTGGAGCTGCAAAGCTTCAAAAAGTCATTGTCAGTAACATACAGGGTCAAATCAACATAGTTGCCCTTTACGATCTCAGAGCTGGGATTGACCTTATCCGCAGGGGAACCGGGATATTTGGTGTACTTTTTGTTATTGGCCATGTCCTTGTGGTACATCTGCCAGTAGTAGCTGCCGCTGCAAATAGCATCCAGCCGGAAGCTGTCAGCGGTCTTTTCGCCGCCCAGGGTGCTCTTGGCCTGGAATACAGGGGTAATGGTTGTGTTGCCGGTGATTTCAATTTCGCCGAAATCTGCAACAGACTTTGCATCAGTATCGCCTACTTTATATGTAGCACTGACAAATTCATAGCCAGGGGCAGCATTAAAAGTAACTTTAACTTTTTTCACATCATCGGGAAGCGCTTTGGACTTAGTAGTACTGTTAAGGGTACAAGTTGCAGTCCCGGTACTTCCTTCTTTTGCTGTATTATATGTAAGCGTAATGCTGCCGTGCTCCAAAGAACCATCAGTGGCAGAAATAGTATAGGGCGGTTCAGCCGCCATCGCCACGGTGCCCAGCACCATGGCCAGCACCAGAATGAATGTCAGGATCTTGCTCATCTTTTTCACGGTCATACTCCTCCTTGGCCGGCGGCCAGTGTGTTATCGGTAAAATGCAGCTTCTCCGGCAGCTCCTCGGCAGGGGCGGCGGGAGGTTCTTGGATCACTTTGGGGTTGCGGTGGTCCTCATTGGAAATGATGCGTCCATCCGAGATGGTCACGATGCGGTCGCAGTATTCCGCCAGGCTGCGGTCATGTGTCACCAGTATGATCGTGGTGCCCTTTTCCCGGGCAAACCGCAGGAACATCTCCATGACCTCTTTGGTCGTTTTGGTATCCAGGTTGCCGGTGGGTTCATCGGCAAATACCACCTCAGGATTGGTAACAAAGGCGCGGGCAATGCCCACGCGCTGCTGCTGGCCGCCGCTCATTTCATTGGGACGGTGGTCCATGCGCTCGCCCAGTCCCACCTGCTTTAGCATTTCACGGGCGGCTTCCTCACGCTTTTTGCGGGACACCCGGCGGAACATCAGCGGCATGGCCACATTTTCCACAGCGGTCATCCCCTGAATGAGATTGTAGGACTGGAACACAAATCCGATGTGCTTCTGCCGGAACACCGCCAGCTGCTTTTCGCTCATCTTGGAGATCAGCTCTCCCTTGATTTTTACCGTGCCGCGGGTGGGCTTTTCCAGCCCGGCCAGCTGGTTCAGCAGGGTGGATTTACCACTGCCGGAGGTACCCAGTATACAGCACACCTGCCCCTGCTCGATGGTCAGGTCGATATTATCCAGAGCGACTACCTTTTCATCGCCGGTCCGGTACACCTTGCGGAGATTTTTGGTCTCCACCATGTATTGCACATTTTTTCCCCCTCTCGCAGAAAAATCATATTTCACTAAAATAAGTGTACAGTTTGATGGATTTTATTGCATCCAAAAACAAAAAATGCAAAAAAACTTTGCATCAAACTGTACTACTGGAGCTAATACAGTCAGCATACCATTTTGCCCCTATATAGTCAACGCAGTTCACGGTGAATTCATAAAATATTAAAGAACGCAAAAAAGCTCCCGCACCTGTTACAGTGCGGGAGCTCCTGGTAAAACTGTTTCCTGCGGCCGTTTGCAGCCGGCGCAGGAGCTTGGGGAATGAGCCGAAGGGAAAAGAAAATGAGGACAAAACGAAAAAGTATAAAGAAGGATGAAGATAAGGAGGAGAAAGAAAAACCTTCGGCCGGGCTGTGCGCCCTTATTTATTCCACACCTTTATCATATACGGCCAATGTGATGGCTGTGTGAAGAAATCAGGAAAAATCGGAATGATTTTCTTCACTTTCGGCGGTTAAAGCGGCATCGGGCGGCAGCAGCGGCAGCCGGAACCAGAAATCGCTGCCCTCGCCCAGGGTGCTGGCTACGCCGTATTCGGCGCCGTGGGCCTCCAGCACGCCCTTTACAATGGAAAGTCCCAGCCCGGCCCCCACGGTGGAGCGGCGGTGGTTTTTATCCACCTTGTAGTAGCGGTCCCACACATAGGGCAGGCTCTCGGCCGGAATGCCTTCGCCGTGGTCGATGACCTCCACCTTCACAGTCCCATTCTCGATGGTCTGGCGCACCAGTACGGCCCGGTCGGCCCCGGCATAGTTGATGGCGTTATTGATGAGATTATACAGCACTTGGGTCATGCGCAGCCGGTCGGCCATCACCATGGCGTCGCCGTCCGCTTCCAGCGTGATGGCGTAGCCGTCATGCAGCACCAGCTTGGCGTACCGCCCCATAATGCCGCGGATCATCTTGGTGAGATTGAGCGGCTCCGGTTCGGGGGTCTGCGCGCCGCTTTGTAGCCGGGAAAGATTCAGCAAATCATTGACCAAATCAGTCAGCCGGCGGGCCTCATCTATGATGATCTGCACATTTTCCGGGGTATTTTCACCCGGCAGATCGCGCATTACCTCGGCATAGCCGGTGATCATGGTCAGCGGGGTGCGCAGGTCGTGGCTCACATTGGCGATGAACTCCTGCCGCAGATGTTCCACCTTGCTCAGCTCCCGGCTGGCATAGTTCAGGGTGTCGGCCAGCTCGGTGACCTCCCGGTAGGTGCCGCCGGTAAACTGCGTGCCGTAATCGCCGGTGGCCAGCTGCTTGGCGCTTTTGGTAATGCGGGTGATGGGACGGGAGATCATGGAGGAAAGCAGCAGCACCAGCAGGATGGAAAACGCCGTCATGATGACCGTGATGATGACCAGCTGGGCCCGCAGTGTTTCCACCGTGGTATTGATGGGCGTGATGGTGGCATCCACCATGACCATGACCGGCTCGGCGCCTTCGTCCTCTCCGCGCGTGGTCAGAATGCCGTACAGCAGCTGCTCGGTGGAGGCGGCCTGGGCGGTTGCTTTGCTCTGCATGGCGGGGGAAAGCTCCAGGAGCTGATAGTTTTCCAGCACGGTGCCGCCGTTTTCCTGCGCCTGCCGGAACAGCAGCGCCGCCTGATCGGTAAGCAGCATGTGCAGGATGCAGGAGGGCTGGTTGCCGGAGGTCAGTACCGGGGTGCCGTCCTCCCGCACGATGTGGACACAGATGAGATCCTGGCGGGTCAGGCGGTTCACCTCGGTGTAGAAGTTCTCATCATTGATGCTGGCGGCTACTTCCTCGGCGGTATTTTTGATGGAGCTGGTCTTGATGGATTTGTAGAAGCTCTCCAAAAAGACGATCTGCAAAAGCCACAGCAGCATCAGCAGCAGCGCCACGAACATAGCAAAGCTGCCCACCAGTCTCCAGCGGATGCCCAGGTGGGAAAAACGGCTTTGCTTATGCTGCGGGGCAGGGGAGGACTCAGTTGGCGTCTCCGTCTGCATCGCTTTCCGGCTCTGCCACAGTTTCAAAGCGGTACCCAACTCCTCTTAGCGTGATAATGCACCGGCTGTACCGGCCCAGGCTCTTGCGCAGCAGCTTTACATGGGTGTCCAGCGTGCGGTCGTCGCCGTAAAAATCATAGCCCCACACATCGTGGATCAGCCGCTCGCGGGTCAGGGCCACGCCGCGGTTGCGCACCATATAGAAAAACAGGTCGTACTCCTTGGGAGACATCTCTATGCGCTGCTCGTCAATGAAAACCAGCCGCGCGGTAAAATCCACCGTCAGCCCCTCAAAAACAAAACGGTTGTTTTCCTCGCCGCCGCTGCGCTTGATGATGGCGGCCACCCGCATCATCAGCTCCTTGGGGGAAAAGGGCTTGACCACATAGTCATCGATCCCCAGCTCGAAGCCGTGGATGCGGTCATATTCTTCGCCGCGGGCGGAAAGCATGATGATGGGCGTGCGGTTGTATTTGCGGATTTCGCGGCAGGCGGAAAAGCCGTCCAGCTCCGGCATCATCACATCCATGATGATGAGATCGAACGGCTCGGTGCGGCACAGGTCGATGGCCTCCATGCCATTGGCGGCCTCGGTGACCCGGTAGCCCTCGAATACTGCGTATTTTTTAATGATCTCGCGGATCTTGGCTTCGTCATCCGCGACCAGGATGTGATACATGGCGGTTACCTCCTTTGGGGGTGCAGGCTGGCATTCGGGCGGCCCCGTGCCTGGCTCCGCCGGGCTGGGGCGCCCCCCTGCGGGGGGCGCCCTTCGGGAGCCTTCGGCTCCCGCGCGGGGCCGCCCGAACCCGGCTTCCTGCAATGTCCATGGTTATTATAGCATACTCTCCCGCGCCGATGCTATAACCTTTACGAAATGTTAATATCTTTCCTCTTGCGTTCGTCCCGTTTTGCGCTAAAATAAGATTAGAAATCCCCGACCGACCGGTCGGTCGGAACATCTATCCCCCGGAAATGGAGAATCCTCTATGCTGTCTCGTCTCAGTGTCAAAAAGCCCATGACCGTATTCGTCTGCGTGATGCTGGTGCTTATCCTCGGTGTCATGTCCTTCATCAATATGACCACCGACCTCCTGCCGAATATGGATCTGCCCTATGCCATCGCCTATACCACCTACATCGGCGCCAGTCCGGAGCAGGTGGAGCAAAGCGTGACCAAAACGCTGGAAAGCGCCCTGGCTACCACCAGCGGCGTCAAGAATATCACCAGTATTTCGCAGGAAAATGTCAGTATCGTGGTGCTGGAATTTGAGGAAGGCACCGGCATGGATTCCGCCATGATCGAAATGAACGCCAGCCTTGATCAGATCGCCGGCTCCCTGCCCGAGGCCGCCGGCAGCCCGGTGCTCATGAAGATCAATCCCGATATGCTGCCCATCATGGTATTGGCGGTGGATAGCGATAATATGGCCCGGGAGGAGCTTTCTCAGTTTACCTCCTCCACCGTCATCCCGGCACTGGAGCGGGTGGATGGCGTGGCGTCCGTTTCCGGCAGCGGTCTGGTGGAAAGCCAGATCCGTGTGGAGCTGGATCAAGCCAAAATCGATGAGCTGAATGACAAGGTACTGGCGGCCATTGATAGCTCCCTGGCCGATGCCGAAAAGCAGCTCAAGGATTCTCGCAGGCAGATTAACGACGCCAAAAAGAAGCTGGAGGAGCAAAGCGGCACCGCCTATGCCCAGCTGGTGGCCGCTGCCCAGCAGCTGGCCGATGCCAAGGATCAGGCCTCCCTCGGCTCCACCCTCACCTCGGCGGAGGTCAAGGCCATTCAGGCCGTGCTGGCCCAGTACGATAACATGGTAAATCTGCGCGATAGCTACAATGCCAGTGAAGATTACGCCCGTACTCATCTTTCCGCTGTAAAATATGCCGAGCTGCAATCTCTGCAGCTTACCCGCACCCAGCTGCGTGCCCAGCTGAAAGCCGCCCAGGCCTCGCTGGAGACCGCCGAAGCCGCCCTCAAGGAGATCGGCAGCAGTGAAGCCGCCCTGCAGCAGGATGTGACCAATGCCAAGGATGCGCAGGAAGCCGCGCAAACCGCCTACAATGAAGCGCTGGACGGCGCACCGGAGCGTCTCAAGGACGATCCCGGCTGGCAGGACCTGCTGCGGCAGGAGCAGGAAAAGCAGGCGGAGGTGGACGACCTCCAGGCACAGCTGGAGAAGGACCCCGATAATACCGGGCTGCAAGCCCAGCTCAATACCGCCAAGGCCGCCCTTGCCGCCATCCAGGCGGAGCAAACCGCCTATATCAACCGCAATGACCCGCAAACCGTTGCCGCCGCGGAAAAGCTCTCGGCTGCCGAGGAGGAGGTGACCCGCGCCAACGCCCGGCTGGAGACCTTCCAGCAGGCCACCGAGGCGAAAGCGGAGGCCGAGAAGGCCATCGCCGACGCCACCAAAGCCATCGAGGAAAACGCCGCCGCCATCAAACTCGTGCTGGGCGAGGCCGAGGGCAAGAAGTGGATCGAAAGCCACGATAAGGTGCAGGATGACTACGGCACCATTACCGAGCTGAACGCCGCCATCGATGCGCTGGCGCCCCGCATCCCGCAGCTAAAAAAGGAACTGGAAACCGCTCAGTCCAGCCAAAAGGAGCTGGACGCCGCTCTTTCGCAGCTGGATAAGGCGCAGAGCCAGCTGGAGACCGGCAAGCTGGAGCTTTCTCAGCAGCTCATTCTGGCCACCCTGCAATTACAGCAGGCCGAACAGGCCCTGGATGAAGCCGAGGAGCAGTTCCGCCAGCAGCGGGATGCCGCCTACAAGGCCGCCGGGCTGGACGGCATTCTCACCCAGTCCGCCGTTTCGCAGCTGCTCATGGCGCAGAACTTCTCGATGCCCGCCGGCTATATCCAAAGCGCCGAGGGGCAGAATGCCCTCAAGGTCGGCGATAAATTTACCAGTCTGGAGGAGCTGCAGAACTGGGTGCTCTTCCAATACGATGTCGGCGATGTGGGGGAGATCCGCCTGACCGATATCGCCACTGTCCGCCTGGCGGATAACGCCGAGGAGCTGTACGCCAAAATAAACGGCAATGACGGTGTGCTGCTCACGGTACAAAAGTCCTCCATCGCTTCCACCTCCGGTGCCTGCGATAATCTCTATGCCGCCATGGCCCAGCTGGAGGAAAAATACGAGGGTCTGCACCTCACCGCCCTCAGCGATCAGGGCCAGTACATCGATCTGGTCATCAGCTCGGTGCTGGAAAACCTGCTGTTCGGCGCGCTGCTGGCCGTCATTGTCCTCATGCTGTTCCTGCGGGACTTCCGCCCCACTATCATTGTGGCGCTCAGTATCCCCATCAGTCTGCTTTTGGCGGTGGTGATTATGCACTTCACCGGCGTCACTCTCAATATCATCTCTCTTTCAGGCCTTGCCCTTGGCGTCGGCATGCTGGTGGATAACAGCATCGTTGCCATCGAGAATATCTACCGTCTGCGCCAGCTGGGCTACAATGCCGCCACGGCGGCGGTTCACGGCTGCCGCCAGATTGCCGGGGCTATCACCGCCAGCACCCTTACCACTGTCTGCGTATTTGTGCCCATCCTGTTCACCAGCGGCCTTACCCGGCAGATCTTCGCCGATATGGGCCTGACCATCGCCTATTCACTGGGTGCCAGTCTGCTGGTCGCCCTTACCTTGGTGCCCGCCCTTTCGGGCAAAATATTGACCCGCGATACCGCAGGGGAAAAGCCCAACCGTCTCCTGAACCGCATGATAGCGGGCTACGAAAACCTTCTGCGGAAAGTACTGCGGCACAAGGCTCCTGTTCTGCTGGGCGCGGTGGCGCTGCTTATTGCCAGCGCGGTGCTGGCGGTCAGCATGGGCACCGCCTTTATGCCGGAAATGGATAGCCCACAGGTGTCGGTCTCCATCGAGATGCCGGAGGACGCCACCCAAAGCGAAACATGGGCCATGTGCGATACCGTCCTGGAGCGGATCCTTACCGTGGATGGGGTGGATACCGTCGGCGCCATGGAGGGCCAGAGCATGATGAGCATGGGCGGCAGCAGCCTGTCCATCTATGTGCTGCTGGGTGATGACCGCAGCGATTCCAGCCAGGAGATCGCCAAAAAGATCGAGGAAGCCTGCGCCGATCTGGACTGCACCGTTTCCGCCAACGGCTCCACCATGGATATGAGTATGATGACCGGCGGCAGCGGTATTCAGCTGGCCGTCACCGGCGATGATATGGATGCCCTGCGGGCCGCCGCCACCGACCTGGCCAAAACCCTTTCCGCCGTGGAAGGGGTCGCTTCGGTCAGTGATGGGCAGGAGGACAGCAGCACCGAGGTGCGCATCACCGTGGATAAAGCCAAAGCCGCCGAGTACAACCTGACGGTCGCGCAGGTCTACCAGCAGGTGGCCGCCGCCGTTCTCTCCCAAACCACCGCCACCAATATCACCGTAAACGGCAGTGACCTGCCGGTTGTGGTCGTCCCCGATAGCGCCGGTATCACCACCCGGGAAACGCTGGAGGAGCTCCGCCTGACCGGTACCAAAAACCAGGAGGAATGCGAGGTCCGCCTTTCCGAGATCGCCGCAGTGACCGAGGCCGCGTCCGCTTCCGCCATCCACCGTGAAAATCAGGCCCGTACCGTCACCGTCACCGCCCAGATCGCCGATGGCTACAACATCGGCCTGGTGAGCCGTGAGGTGGAAAAGCTGCTGGCCGATTATGAGATGCCGGAGGGCTGCTCCTATGCCATTGAGGGCGAAAATGAGATGATCCAATCCACCATGAGCGACCTCATCCTGATGATCGCCCTGGCCATCGCCTTCATCTACCTCATCATGGTGGCGCAGTTCCAGTCGCTGCTCTCGCCGTTTATCGTGCTGTTCACCATTCCGTTGGCCTTCACCGGCGGCCTTTTGGCCCTGTGGATCACCGGCAAGGAGCTCTCAGTCATTGCCATGCTGGGCTTCCTTATGCTCGCGGGTGTCGTTGTGAATAACGGCATCGTCTTTGTGGATTACGCCAACGGGCTGCGGCTGGAGGGGATGGAACGCGCCGAAGCGTTGGTACAGACCGGCCGCGACCGCATTCGCCCCATCCTCATGACTGCCATGACCACCATTTTCGGCCTGGCTACCATGGCGCTGGGCCTGGGCGCCGGCGGCGATATGCTGCAGCCCTTGGCCATCGTTACCATCGGCGGCCTGGCCTACGCCACCCTGCTTACTCTGTTCATTGTCCCCGCCATTTACGATATTTTCCTAAAGAAAGACCCCAAGAAAGTTGTCATCGAGGAGGTAGAAGAGGTATGAACTTGCCGGAGAAAAAGGCCGCGGTGTTCCGTGCGGTATTAAAGCTGCTGCGGCAGGGCCGTCCGCTGGGAGATTTGAAGGTTTCTGAGATCGCCGAAGCCGCTGGCATCGGCAAAGGCACTGTGTACGAGTATTTCCCCTCCCGGGAGGAGCTGCTGCGGGATGCCATGCAGTACAGCAGGGCCCAGGGCTTCCAGGAGCTCTACGCCGCCATTTCCGACGCCGAGGGCTTTGAAGCCCGCTGGAAGGTCATCGAGATCACCGCCCGCCAGCTGCTGGAGTGCAGCTCCGTTTTCTTTTCACAGGTGCCCTCCATGGGGTTTCCGCAGGCCGCCCTGTATGATATCTGCGGCGGTCCGCAGGAGCGTGCCGATACCCGCCGCATGATCGGGGAGATCATGAACTGCCTGACCACTGCCGCGGTGGAGGAGGGCCTGGCCCCCCGTATGCCGGAGCCGGAATACCTTTCCATGGTTGGAGAGGGCTGTATTTCCGGCTTTCTGCTGCGCTGTGCCCTCTCGGAGGGCCGGCAGGAGGAAATAGCCGCGGCCCTGGCCGATACCCGCAAGCTCTATATTGCCGCCCTGCAGTGATTTTGGTTTCTGCAGGGGGCCGGCTCGGGGCGCAGCCCGACCCATCCTGCGGATGGGTCCAGCGGACAAATGTCCGCTGCGGCGATGCTTTGCATCGCCGGGGCTGCGCCCCGCCCGCCTGCGGCCCGTACCGCCTTAGGCGCCCCACCCGCAAAGAGATTTGCACTCTTTCTCATTTTGCGGTATGATAGGGCCAGAATAAGCATGTGAACCCCAAGCCCCCAAAAAGAGAAGGGAGGACGCCCCCGATGAAACGCTGCCTAATGCTTCTGCTGCCGGTAATTTTGCTGCTGGCGGGCTGCGGCCATGCCCCGCAGGAAAACGAATCGCTGGAATCCATGACCGCACCCATGACGGCGGATCATTCCCAGTGGCAGCAGGAGCCGTACTATATCCTGCAGTTCAATGTCGATTCCGTCATCAGCAATGCCCCCAATGTCACCGCCACCGCTTCCCGGGTCATCATCTCCCAGGGGGGCACCTACCTGCTCAGCGGTACTTTGCAGGATGCCCAGCTCACCGTGGAGATCCCCGCGGGGGAAACAGCCCGGCTGGTGCTGTGCGGGGTGGATATGCACTGTGAACGGGGCCCGGTCATCTACTCCAATGGCGGCGGCACCGTGGTGCTGCTGCTGGAGAATGGCACCGAAAATACCCTCTCCGATGGCAAAAGCTATCTCTATTCCGGCAGCAAGGTGCGGGAAGCCGCCATCAGCGTGGAGGGCGACCTGCTCATCACCGGCGGGGGCAGCCTTTCGGTGGAGGCCATCCACAATGACGCCCTGCGCAGCGAAAGCACCCTGGCCGTTGCGGAAGGCACTTTGGAGATCACCGCCTGGCGGGACGGACTGGTTGCCGGGCAGGAGCTGCAGATCAGCGGCGGACAGCTTTCCATCGCCTGCGGCCGCACCGGCCTTTCGGCCAGTTCCGCCAAATCCGGGCAGGGCAGCGTGACGCTGGCAGGGGGCACAGTGGCCCTCATCTGCGGCGGGGACGGCATCACGGCGGCCGGGAGCCTTTCGGCCACGGCAGGGGAGTACCACATCACCACCGGCGGCGGCAGCGGCAACGCCAGTTATGGCGAGACCGCCGAAAAATGGGGCCTGTGGGGCGGTCTGCCCCAGCAGCAGCCCACCGAAAAACAGCCCATCATCAACCGGGAGCAGATCGTGAGCGATAGCGCGCGGGGCCTTTCCGCCGGCAAATCCCTGGCGCTTTCCGGCGGTACCTTTACGCTGGATTGCAGCGATGCCGCCCTCTATTCCGTGGGAAGCACCAAGCTGTCCGGCAGCCGTGTCACCATTTCCGGCGGCGATACTGCCATCACCACCCAGCAGCTCACCCTTTCCGCCGGAGATGTTTCCATTCTCACCGCCCGCCGCGGTGCTGTGGCGGAGGATATGACCCTTTCCGGCGGCAGCCTGTCCATTACCGCCGCGGAGGAGGGCATGACCCTCTCCGGCGGGTATGATAAATCCGAGAGCGACCCCGCCGCTGACCTGCGCAAAATGACCGTGACCGGCGGCAGCCTTTCCATCTGCGCCGGGACCCATGCATTGGATATCGGCGGATCACTGTTCCAGTCGGGCGGCAGTCTGCTGCTCGGCTCCGGCCGGGAGCAGAACCCCCTGCGGGCTGCCACGGCCCATATTAGCGGCGGCACCCTGCTGGCGGCCGGCCCCCTCCCGGAGGAGCCGCAGCTGTATACCAGCCTGCCCCGCATCAGCGTGGAGCTGTGGCTGACCGGCGGCCGGCCCCTGACCGTCACGGCGGCGGAAGAGAGTACCCCCATGCTCTCCTTCACACCGGAAACCTCGGTCGGTTATGTTACTCTCATCAGCGATGCCCTGGAGAAAGATACCACCTACTATCTCGTCTCCGGCAGCGCCCGTATCGGCCTTTCCCCGGTCTGAACGGCGTGCCAGACACCACAAGACCTGCAAAATTCCCTCCATAAATTTTAGTACGCAAAACACGGCAAAAATCCCTGCTTCCCGGCAGGGATTTTTGAGATTTTTATTTAACTGACTAAATTGTCATTTCAATATGCGACAATAATTGTATGAAAACACAACGAAATAAACGGCTATTGGTGTAGAGACGGCATCATTCGCCAAAGACGGTTTCCACCACCCGGCTGCATTCCGGCGGGGAATACCGCCAGCGCCGCAGCACCCCCTCGGTGAGGAAATACTGCACCGGCTGCGGGGCGTAGGGCGCGTCAAAGGCATCCACGATGATGAGCTTGATCTTCATTTTTTCCGGCAGGATGCTTTTAATATACACGCCCGCGTGCTGGCCGGCGCGCACGCCCTCGCAGGGCTCCGCCAGGCCGGCCAGGTTGGGGGTCAGCTCCACAAAGACGCCATAGTCCTCCACGCTGCGGATGACGCCCGCCACCGTTTCTCCCGGCAGGTACAGCTCGGCGTTTTGGGCCCAGGTGCCCAGCAGCTCCTTGTGAGAAAGCTGCACCCGACCCTCCGGCTCCACCGCCTTTACCACGGCGTAGATGCTCTCTCCCACAGCAAAGCGGTCCCGCGGGTGGCTGATGCGGGAGATCGAGATCTGATCGATGCTGATGAGGGAGGGCAGCCCGCAGCCGATATCCACAAAGCAGCCGAAGCTTTCCAGGTGCGTTACCCGCGCGGGGATGATCTCCCCAGGGGTCAGATGGTCTATGTATTCGGAACGGCAGCGCAGCTGGGCTGCCCGCCGGGATAAAATGGGCCGCGGTGCTCCGGCCTCATCGTGCTCTATCGCCGTGATGAGAAAGCAGACCGACTTATTCACCCGGGAGATGATGGCGATATCCCGCACCGTCTGCTCTTTTATTCCCAGGGCGCCCTCCTCCCGGGGGATGATCCCGCGGCAGCAGCCCATATCCACCACCAGGTTGTGGTCATAATCACACAGCAGCGCCCGTCCCTCCAGGATTTGACCGATGCGCATGGCGCTTTGCAGTGTTTCCTCATTTTGCAGATAATATCGGTTTTCCTCAGTTTCCAGCAGCATGCCCTCCGGCCAGTAATATCCCATGCTTTACCCTCCTGTTTTGCCTATTGCTTTATCTATATTCGGCGGCAGGCGGGACTATACCGGGGGGGAACTTGGGCCGCCCGCGGTGGGGTGGCTTTTCTGAGATGAAAAGTGAGTAAAAGAATTTTTGGATCAAGATTGTAGTCGCCTTAGGCGGCGCGGAGCCTTTTGCAAAGGCATAAACTGCACGCATGTCCCTAAAGCCTCCCTTGTGTAAAGGGAGGTGGTGAGCGGAGCGAACCGGAGGGATTGCCGACACAAACTATGCCCAGCTTTATTTCGCCTTCGGCGGCGCGGAGTTTTACAAAAGGTATTCATTTGTACGCCTACCCGGCGGGGGCCTACTTTTGTTCGTGCAAAAGTAGGCAAAACACGGTCAAGGGGGACAGATTCCCCCTTGGCAACCCCCTTTCTGTCGCTTGCAGTGCTGGATACGAATTTAGATTTTTCTTGAACGAAAAATCCAAATCCGTACTGCGCACAGATACGCTCCAAAAGTAGCCGCAGGCGCATCTGCCCCTTCCCCCTACCCCTCCCCCGTGGCGGGGGAGGGGCCGTCTATCCAAATAGCTGCTTATCCAACCCATAGGCTCGGCAGCGTGATTTCCTGCTATCGGTTTGCAGGTACCCCCACATAAAATGCGCCGCAGGCCCCTTGAAAGCGTATCTGCGGCACCGTACGGGCTGTCACCTTTTGGTGACTCAGCGACGCCGAAGGCGAAAGGAAACTTTGGCATAATTTGTGTCGACAATCCCTCCGTCACGGCTGAGCCGTGCCACCTCCCCTTACACAGGGGAGGCTTTAGGGGGCAGGCGAACAGTTTAGACCTTTGTAAAAGGCTTTCGCCGCCGATAGGCGACCACAATCTTAGCTTGAACACTTTTTGCTTACTTCTCCTCAAGGAAAAGTAAGCCCCTGCCCCCTCATTGCAAAAACTTTTCCCCCGTGGTATAATATAAAATCGACTTAATGGCAAAGGAGGGACTCCCATGGATGTCCGCGTCGGCGATATTCTGCTGATGAAGAAAAAGCACCCCTGCGGCGGGGAGGAATTCACCGTCACCCGCAGCGGCATGGATTTTAAGCTGGTATGCCGCACCTGCGGCCGGGAGATCATGATCCCCCGTGCCAAGGCCGAACGCCACATCAAAAAGATCACCCACCCGGAGGAGCAGTAGCGGTGCCTTATGCCACTAAATTCGCATAAGGAGTTTTTGCCATGCTCGAAGGACTTTTGGCGGCGCACCGCCGCTACGATGAACTTTCCGCCCAGCTTTCCCAGCCCGATGCCGCGTCGGATATCGGCCGCTACCGGGCCTTGATGAAGGAATATAAGGAGCTGGAGCCGCTCTCCCGCCAGTACCTGGCGCTGGCCGCTGCCGAGGAAGCGCTGGCCGAAGCCAAGGAGCTGCTCTATTCCCACGATGCCGAGCTTTCGGCTATGGCCGCCGAGCAAAAAGCGGAAGCGGAAGCGGAGATCACCCGCCTGACCGAGGAAGCCCGGCTGATGCTGCTGCCCCATGACCCGCGGGATGACCGCAGCGTCATTATGGAGCTGCGTGCCGGCACCGGCGGGGAGGAGGCCGCTCTTTTTGCGGCAGACCTGTACCGCATGTACAATCTGTATGCGGCGGCCCGCGGCTGGCAGGTGGAGCTGATGAACGCGGGTGAAACGGAGCTGGGCGGCTACCGGGAGATCATTTTCTCCATCGATGGGGAAAAGGTTTTCTCCCGCTTAAAGTTTGAAAGCGGCATCCACCGAGTGCAGCGGGTGCCCGTCACCGATAGCCAGGGCAAGATACAGACCTCCGCCGTGACCGTAGCGGTGCTGCCGGAGGCCGATGAGGTGGAGATCCGTATTGACCCAAAGGACCTGAAGATAGATACCTTCCGTTCCAGCGGCGCAGGCGGCCAGCACATCAATAAAACCGAGTCCGCCATCCGCATCACCCACCTGCCCACCGGGCTGGTGGTGGAATGCCAGGACGAGCGAAGCCAGTATAAAAATAAAGACCGCGCCATGAAGATCCTGCGCAGCCGCCTGCTGGAGCAGGCCGAGCAGGCTCAGAACGATTCCATCGCCGCCGACCGCCGTCGCCAGGTCGGTTCCGGCGACCGCAGCGGGCGCATCCGCACCTATAATTTTCCCCAGAACCGGGTCAGCGATCACCGCATCGAGCTGACGCTGTACCGGCTGGATGCCGTGATGAACGGCGAACTGGACCTGCTCATCGAGCCGCTGCTGGCGCACGAGCAGGCCGAAAAACTGCAGAACAGGGAGTATCCCGAATTATGATGAAAACCGAACTCATCCGAATATATGACCCCGCTGAGGACGCCGAGGGCGTGCTGCGCGCCGGGGATATCCTCGCGCACGGCGGACTGGTCGCCATTCCCACCGAAACGGTGTACGGTCTGGCCGCCAATGCCTATGATGATGCGGCCGTCAAGGCGGTGTACGCCGCCAAGGGCCGCCCCAGCGATAACCCTATGATCGTCCACATCGCGGAGCTTTCCGCCCTGCCGGAGTTGGTGACCGCCATCCCGGAAAACGCCAAAATTCTGGCGGAGGCCTTTTGGCCCGGTCCCCTCACCATGGTGCTGCCCCGCTCGTCCAAGATCCCCCTGACCACCACCGGCGGTCTGGAAACCGTTGCCATCCGGATGCCCAGTCACCCGGTGGCCCGTGCCGTTATCCGGGCGGCAGGTGTGCCGCTGGCTGCCCCCAGCGCCAACCGCAGCGGCAGCCCCAGCCCCACCACCTTCCGCCACTGTGTGGATGACCTGTGGGGGTTGGTGGATGCCATAGTGGAAAGCGACGACTGCACCGTCGGGGTGGAATCCACCGTTCTCTGCTTCCTGCCGGATGGTACCCCGCAGGTGCTGCGCCCCGGCGCTGTCACCCCGGAGGAGATCCAGCGGCGGTGCGGATGCGTCTCGGTCGCCGAGGCCGTCCTACATATGCTCCCGCAGGATGCCGCGGCCCCCAGCCCCGGCATGAAATATAAACACTACGCCCCTGCCGCCACCCTTACGCTGCTGTGCGGCAGCCGGGAGGACTACGCCGCCCGGGTGAACGAATACTACGAGACCCTGCAGCGGGCAGGGGAGGAGGACGGCTTCTACGCCATGTGCTTCGATGAGGATGTTTCCCTGCTGGAGGCTCCCACCATCAGCTACGGCGTGGCCTACGATTATCCCTCCCAGGCACAGAACCTCTTTGATGTGCTGCGGCAGCTGGATAAGCTGCAGGCCACCGAGGTGTATGTCCACGCCCCGGAACCGGAAGAGATGGGCCTTGCCGTCTACAACCGCCTGCTGCGCGCCGCCGCTTTCCGGGTGGTCCACCTCTGATTATTTGCTTTGCCCCGCTGCCGTCGGCGGGACGCCCGCAGGGCAAACCGCCTGCGGCGGTTTCGGCGGCTGAGCCGCCGGCTCCGGCTGCGCCGGAGCGCCCTGCGGGCGCCCGTCTTGGCAGCCACCGGCTTCTTCCTACCCCAACCAGAACCGAGGTGATCCCATGCTCCGCATCGGCCTGACCGGCCCCACCGGCAGCGGCAAATCCACCGTCACCGCCCTCATGCGCCGCTGGGGCGGGGTAGCAATCCTGGATGCCGATACCATCGCCCACGAGGTGAATAACAGCCCGGCCTGCGCGGCGGCCATTGCCGCGGCCTTCCCTGGCACCCGCCTGCCGGATGGCACCATCGACCGCAAGGCACTGGGCGCCATTGTTTTCTCCCGGCCGGAGGAACTGAGCCGCCTGGTCGGCATCACTTTTCCGCTCATCCTGGCGGAGTGCGAAGCCCGCATGGATGCCGCTGAAGCGGCCGGCTGCCGTGCCTGCGTGCTGGACGCCCCCACCCTGTTTGAAAGCGGCGGCGATAAACTCTGCGATGTTATTGTCAGCGTGGTGACCCCGCGGGAGGAGCGCCTGCGCCGGGTGCTGGAACGGGACGGCATCACCAGGGAAGCCGCCGAAGCCCGTATGAGCAACCAACACGAGGACGAGTACTATACCCGCCGCTCCCACTTTGTCATCACAAATTCGTCGGATCTTGCCCACCTGGAAAAAGAGGTGGAGCGCTGCCGCCGGTTTTTGTGCCTATAAATCCATAGAATTATCAAAAAACCGAAAGGAGTAAAATACCCATGAGTGAAAAAACCAAGGGCGAGCAGCTGCGCGAGGAGTTGCTGATGGACCCCAAGAATCTCACCGAGACCATGTCCGAGGAAGAGCTGAAGGCTGCTTACGATTTTTGCGAGGGCTACAAGACCTTCCTGGATGCCGCCAAGACCGAGCGCGAGGCTGTTACCACTGCCGTTGCCATGCTGGAAAAGGCCGGCTATGTCCCCTTTGACCACGCCAAGCAGTACAAGGCAGGGGATAAGGTCTACCTCAATAACCGCGGCAAGGCCCTCATCGCCGCTACCCTCGGCCGCCGCAGCGTCGCCGAAGGCGTCCGCATCGGTGTGGCTCATATCGACAGCCCCCGTCTGGACCTCAAGCCCCGGCCCCTGTATGAGGAGGGCGAGCAGTGCTTCCTCAAGACCCACTACTACGGCGGCATCAAGAAGTACCAGTGGACCGCCATCCCGCTGGCCCTGCACGGCACCATCATCCGCAAGGACGGCTCCAGCCTGTCCGTAGCCATCGGCGAAGAAGAGGGCGATCCCGTATTCTGCGTCACCGATCTGCTGCCGCATCTCGCCGCCGACCAGATGCGCAAGACCCTGGCCGAAGGCATCGAGGGTGAAAAGCTCAATATCCTCATCGGCAGCGCCGCTCTGCGGGATGACACCGGCGCCGAGAAGGTCAAGGTCGCCATTGCCAAGCTGCTGTTCGAAAAATACGGCATCGTGGAAGAGGACTTCCTCTCCGCCGAGCTGTGCGCCGTTCCCGCCTTCAAGGCCAAGGATCTTGGTCTCGACCGCTCCATGATCGGCGCCTACGGCCACGATGACCGCGTCTGCGCCTATCCCATCCTCATGGCGGAGATCGATGAGAAATCCCCCGAGTATACCTCCGTCACCATTCTGGCGGATAAAGAGGAAACCGGCAGCAACGGCCCCACCGGCATGAACTCCTACTTTCTCAAGGATTTCATTGAGGACCTGGCCGATATGGCCGGCTGCAAGGTGCGCCATGTGGCCGCTAACAGCCACTGTTTCAGCGCCGATGTCAACGCCGCCTTCGATCCCATCTACGGCGAGGTGCATGAGCGCCGCAACGCCAGCTACATCAATTACGGCGTCGTGGTGACCAAGTACACCGGTGCCCGCGGCAAGGCCGGCACCAATGACGCCACCGCTGAGATGATGGGCTTCGCCCGCCGTATTCTGGATGCCGAGCATGTTGGCTGGCAGACCGGCGAGCTGGGCAAGGTAGATCAGGGCGGCGGCGGCACCGTTGCCATGTATGTCTCCCAGCACAATATCGATACCGTCGATCTGGGCGTTCCGGTGCTTTCCATGCACGCCCCGTTCGAGGTCGTCGCCAAGGCCGATGTCTACATGACCTATCGTGCCATGCGTGCCTTCTACAAGTAATTTCCCCTCTGCGTCATCACGCTCCGGGCCTGTCCCATTTATGGGATAGCGTCCGGGGCGTTTCGCCGTCTTTCGGGGCGTTTCTGGTCAAAATTTCCGTCACTAAAATTTCACCATTTTTTTTGGAATTTCTGCTTGACAAGGCCCCGTTTCGGGACTACAATAATATACTGTATCATAATGGCTTTTTATGACTAAACGGTATTGTCAAGTGTGCATAAGTCACGATAATACTCTCGTGATACTGTGCATAATCAACAAATATTTATGCAGTCATTGATGTCCAAGTGATGGCGAAAAAATGATGGAATGGAGTGGAACATCGGATGGTAAACACCAAACCCGTAAAACTGGGCAAAAATATCCGCCAGAGCTTTGCCCACATCGATGAAGTGGCCGAGATGCCGAACCTCATCGAAGTACAGAAAAATTCCTATCAGTGGTTCTTGGATGAGGGTCTTCGGGCCGTATTCAAGGACATCTCCTCGATCACCGACTATCAGGGCAATCTGCAGCTGGATTTCATTGATTTTACGCTGGATGACAAACCAAAGTACCCCCTGCTGGAGTGCAAGGAGCGGGATGTAAACTATGCCGCCCCCCTGCGCGTGCGCGCCAGGCTCATCAACAAGGTCACCGGCGAAATCAAGGAATCCGACATCTACATGGGAGATTTCCCCCTGATGACCGATGCCGGCACCTTCATCATCAATGGTGCCGAGCGTGTCATCGTCTCCCAGCTGGTGCGTTCTCCCGGTGTGTACTACGGCATGCACCACGATCCCGCCGGCAAAAAACTGTTTGATTCCACCGTGATCCCCAACCGCGGCGCCTGGCTGGAGTATGATACCGACTCCGCCGATGTGTTCAGCGTCCGCATCGATAAAAACCGCAAGCTGCCCATCACCACCTTTATCCGGTCGCTGCTGCGCCTGCGGGATGATGTCACCGTCGAGCAGATCAATGCCGATGTGAATAACGCCCTGACCGACCTGCGCGGCACCGATGAGGAGATCTACGAGGTGTTTGGCCGCTATGCCTACCTGGTAAAGACCGCCGAAAGCAAGGATGCCGAAATGCTGGGCGATGAGGCCCTGCTGGAGGTTTACCGCAAGCTGCGTCCCGGCGAGCCCCCCACCATCGAATCGGCCGTGAAGCACCTCGCTCAGCTGCTGTTCGATCCCCGCCGCTATGATCTTTCCCGGGTGGGCCGCTACAAGTACAACAAAAAGCTCTCCCTGGTGCCCCGCATCACCGGCCAGGTGCTTTCCCGCCCTGTGGCTGATCCCCGCACCGGCGAGATCCTCTTTGAGGCCGGCGCCCTGCTGAGCCGCGACGACGCCCGCCTGCTGGAGTCCCACGGCGTTGATACCGTCTGGATCACCACCCAGGGCCTGACCCCCGCCGGCCTGCAGATGGCCGAGGACGATGGGGTGGAGGAGTTGAAGATCTTCTCCAACGGCATGGTGGATATGGCCGACTTTACCGACTACACCGCCGAAGAGCTGAAGGCCATGGGCATCCGGGAAAGAGTGCGCTTTGCCGTCCTTTCCGAGATCCTGGATATGGGCCTTAACCGCGAGGAAATGGCCGAAGAGCTGACCCGCCGCGCCGATGAGCTGGTCCCCAAGAACATCCGCAAATTTGATATTTACGCCTCCATCAACTACATGTGCGGCCTCCGGTACGATCTCGGCACCACCGATGATATCGACCACCTGGGCAACCGCCGCATCCGCAGCGTGGGCGAGCTGCTGCAGAACCAGTTCCGCATCGGTTTTGCCCGCATGGAGCGCGTCATCCGGGAGAGAATGACCACACAGGCCCAGGATATTGAATCCATCACCCTGCAGGCCATCATCAACAGCCGTCCCGTTATGGCAGCAGTCAAGGAATTCTTTGGTTCCTCCCCCTTGAGCCAGTTCATGGACCAGACCAACCCCCTGGCCGAGCTGACCCACAAGCGCCGTCTTTCCGCCCTGGGCCCCGGCGGCCTCAGTCGTGACCGTGCCGGATTTGAGGTCCGCGATGTGCATTACAGCCACTACGGCCGCATGTGCCCCATCGAGACCCCTGAAGGTCCCAACATTGGTCTGATCTCGTACCTTGCCACCTTTGCCCGCATCAATGAGTATGGCTTTGTGGAGGCCCCCTACCGCCCGGTAGATAAGGCCACCGGCAAGGTGCTGGATACCGTCCAGTATATGACCGCCGATGTGGAAGATGAATACATCGTGGCGCAGGCCAATGAGCCGCTGGATGAAAACGGCCATTTTGTCAACGAAAAGGTTTCCGTCCGGTACCGCGACAGTGTCCAGGAGGTCCCCCGCGACAAGGTGGACTACATGGATGTTTCCCCCAAGATGGTGGTTTCCGTTGCTACCGCTATGATCCCCTTCCTGGAGAACGACGATGCCAACCGTGCCCTGATGGGCGCCAACATGCAGCGTCAGGCCGTCCCGCTCATCAAGACCGAGTCCCCCTATGTCGGCACCGGTATGGAGTACAAGGCGGCCCACGACTGCGGCGTAGTAGTGGTTGCCAAGGAAGACGGCCATGTAAGCTATGTCGATGCTGATCGCATCATTGTGACCGATGCGGAAGGCGTGGAGCATGAATATGAGCTGGTAAAGATGCTGCGTTCCAACCAGGGCACCTGCATCAACCAGCGGCCCATTGTGGTAAAGGGCGAGGAAGTGAAGAAGGGCGATGTGCTGGCCGACGGCCCCGCCACCGCCAACGGCGAGGTTTCGCTGGGCAGGAATATGCTCATCGGCTTTATGACCTGGGAGGGCTACAACTACGAGGACGCCGTTCTCATCAACGAAAAGCTGGTGCGGGACGACCTGTTCACCTCCATCCACATCGAGGAATATGAGACCGAAGCCCGTGATACCAAGCTGGGCCCGGAGGAGATTACCCGTGAGATCCCAAATGTCGGCGATGATATGCTGGGCGCTCTGGATGAGCGAGGCATCATCCATGTCGGCGCCGAGGTACACTCCGGCGATATCCTTGTCGGTAAGGTGACCCCCAAGGGCGAGACCGAGCTGAACGCCGAGGAACGCCTGCTGCGCGCCATCTTTGGCGAGAAGGCGAGAGAGGTGCGCGATACCTCCCTGAAGGTGCCGCACGGCGAGTATGGCATCGTGGTGGACATCAAGGTGTTCACCCCAGAAAACAGCGACGAGCTTTCCCCCGGCGTCAATGAGGTGGTAAGAGTTTACATCGCCCAGAAGAGAAAGATCTCCGTCGGCGATAAGATGGCTGGCCGCCACGGCAATAAGGGCGTAGTTTCCCGCATTCTGACGCCGGAGGATATGCCCTTCCTGGAGGATGGCACCCCGCTGGATATCGTGCTAAACCCCCTGGGCGTTCCTTCCCGTATGAACATCGGCCAGGTGCTGGAGGTGCACCTGGGCATGGCCGCCAGCCGCCTGGGCTGGCATGTGATGACCCCAGTCTTCGACGGCGCCCACGAAGAGGATATCCGGGAGTGCTTCCGGATGGCCGGGTTGCCTGAGGACGGCAAGAGCGTCGTCTATGATGGCCGTACCGGTGAGAAATTTGATAACCGTGTTACCGTCGGCTATATGTACTACCTCAAGCTGCATCACCTGGTTGATGATAAGATCCATGCCCGTTCCGTTGGCCCGTACAGCCTGGTCACCCAGCAGCCCCTGGGTGGTAAGGCGCAGTTCGGCGGCCAGCGCTTTGGTGAGATGGAGGTTTGGGCGCTGGAGGCTTACGGCGCTGCCTACACCCTGCAGGAGATCCTAACCGTGAAATCCGATGATGTGGTGGGCCGTGTGAAGGCGTTTGAGTCCATTGTGAAGGGCCAGAACATTCCGGCGCCCGGCATCCCCGAGGCGTTCCGCGTAATGGTGAAGGAGCTGCAGTCCCTGGGCCTGGATGTCAAGATCCTGGATAAGGACAACGAGGAGATCGACATCAAGCAGACCTACGATGAGGACGAGAACATGCCCATGGCCAGCGACTACTACGATGAAAGCGATGTAGCCGTGGATTCCGAGATCGAGGACAACTACACCATGGAAAACCCCGATGAGGACAGCGATTCCTATGACGATGCCGACTTTGACGGCAGCGAAGATGAGGACGACGACGGATTTGATTTTTAATGATGGAGGGGAAGAACTTTGGATAATAAATCTTTTGAATCGATCAAGATCGGGCTGGCTTCCCCCGATGCCATTCGCTCCTGGAGCTACGGCGAAGTAAAAAAGCCTGAGACCATCAACTACCGCACCCTAAAGCCGGAGCGCGACGGCCTGTTCTGCGAGCGCATTTTTGGACCCACTAAGGACTGGGAATGCTACTGCGGCAAGTATAAGCGTATCCGCTTTAAGGGCAAGATCTGCGAGCGCTGCGGCGTGGAAGTGACCCGCGCCAAGGTGCGCCGCGAACGGATGGGCCACATTGAGCTGGCTGCGCCCGTTTCCCACATCTGGTACTTTAAGGGCACCAGCAGCCGCATGGGCCTGCTGCTGAACCTGAGCCCCCGTGTGCTGGAAAAGGTGCTGTATTTCGCATCCTATATCGTCATCGATCCCGGCAACACCAAGCTAAAAAAGTACGCCCTTTTGAGCGAGCGGGAGTATAACGAGTACCGGGAAGCCTATGAGGATGAATTTGATGCCGGTATGGGTGCCGAGGCGGTAAAGAAGCTGCTGCAGCAGCTGGATATTGAGGCGCTCTCGGTGGAGATCAAGGAGGAGCTGGAGAAGGCCACCGGCCAAAAGAAGGCGAAGCTGCTCAAGCGCCTGGATGTGGTGGAAGCGTTCCGCACCAGCGGCAACAAGCCCGAGTGGATGATCCTGGATGTACTGCCTGTCATTCCGCCCGATATCCGCCCCATGGTACAGCTGGATGGCGGCCGCTTTGCCACCAGCGACCTCAATGACCTGTATCGCCGGGTCATCAACCGCAACAACCGCTTGAAGAAGCTGCTGGAGCTGGACGCCCCCGATATCATCGTCCGTAACGAGAAGCGGATGCTGCAGGAGGCGGTGGACGCCCTCATCGATAACGGCCGCCGCGGCCGCCCGGTGACCGGTCCCAACAACCGTGCTCTGAAATCCCTAAGCGATATGCTGAAGGGTAAGCAAGGACGCTTCCGCCAGAACCTGCTGGGTAAGCGTGTAGACTACTCCGGCCGTTCCGTTATCGTGGTGGGCCCCGAGCTGAAGATGTACCAGTGCGGCCTGCCCAAGGAGATGGCGCTGGAGCTCTTTAAGCCCTTTGTAATGAAGCGGCTGGTGGATCTGAAGGTCGCTGAAAATATCCGCAAGGCCCGCAAAATGGTGGACCGTGGTTCCCCCAAGGAGGTTTGGGACGCGCTGGAGGTGGTCATCAAGGGCCACCCCGTGTTGATGAACCGAGCGCCTACCCTGCACCGTCTGGGTATCCAGGCATTCGAGCCCATTCTGGTGGAGGGCCGCGCCCTGAAGCTGCATCCGCTGGTTTGTACCGCATTCAATGCCGACTTCGACGGCGACCAGATGGCGGTCCATGTGCCGCTTTCCGCCGAGGCGCAGGCCGAGGCCCGCTTCCTGATGCTGGCGGCCAATAACCTGCTGAAGCTCTCTGACGGCCGGCCCGTGGCTGTGCCTTCTCAGGACATGGTGCTGGGTTCCTATTACCTGACCACCATCATCGATAAGGTGTACGCCACCGATGAGATCCGCAACCCCGGCGTGTTTACCTCCATTGCCGATTGGGAGAAGGCCTACGAGGCCAACCCACACGATGTGAAGATCTACCGCAGCCCCGATGAGGCGCTGATGGCCTATCAGACCGGGGTGCTGGATCTGCACGAGCCGATTCTGGTGCGTACCACCAAGACGCTGAACGGCAAGACCTATACCGGCAGCATCTATACCACCATCGGTATCAATATCTTCAATAATCCCATCCCGCAGGATCTGGGCTTTGTGGACCGCAGCATCCCCGGCAATGAGCTGATCCCTGAGGTCGGCTTCCAGGTGGGTAAGAAGCAGCTCTCCAAGATTATTGACAAGAGCATAAAGAAGCATGGCACCACCGATACCAGCGAGGTATTGGACGCCATCAAGAGCCAGGGCTATAAGTATTCCACCCGTGCTGCCCTTACCGTTGCCGTCTGCGATGCCACCATTCCCCCCAACAAGAAGGAGGTGCTGGCCGCTGCCGAAGAAAAGGTAGCCAAGGTCCGCAAGAAGTACGACCGCGGTTATATTTCCGAGGACGACCGTTACCAGCAGACCATTGCCATCTGGCGTGACGCCACCAACGAGGTAAAGGCCTCGCTGAAGGAGAACTTCGGTAAGCTGAACCCCATCTACATGATGGCGGATTCCGGCGCCCGTGGTTCGATGGACCAGATCAACCAGCTGGCCGGTATGCGCGGCAACATCGCCAATACCTCCGGTCAGACCATCGAGATCCCGATCCGTGCCAACTACCGTGAAGGCCTGAACATCTTGGAGTACTTCCAGTCCAGCCGCGGCGCCCGTAAGGGTCTGGCCGATACCGCTCTGCGTACCGCGGACTCCGGCTATCTGACCCGCCGCTTGGTCGATGTATCTCAGGAAGTGATCATCCGTGAGGAGGACTGCGGCACCCACGAGGGCATTGATGTGGAGGCCATCACTGACGGCAACCGCGTCATCGAGGAGCTGGCCGAGCGTCTGACCGGCCGGTACCCCTGCGAGGATGTGGTGAACCCCAAGACCGGCGAGCTGCTGGCCAGCCGGGAGGAGATGATCACCTACAAGACCGCAGAGGAGATCGTAGGCGCGGGCATTACCAGCCTGAAGATCCGCAGTGTCATCAACTGCCGTGCCAAGAACGGCGCCTGCAGCCGCTGCTACGGCGCTAACCTTTCCAATAACGCCCCTGTTGCCATCGGCGAGGCCGTGGGCATCATCGCGGCGCAGTCCATCGGTGAGCCGGGTACCCAGCTGACCATGAGAACCTTCCACACCGGCGGTATCGCCTCCGCCAGCGATATTACACAGGGTCTGCCCCGTGTAGAGGAGCTGTTTGAGGCCCGCAAGCCCAAGAGCGTGGCTGTTATCGCCCATAACGGCGGTTTGGTCAGCTTTGATAAGGACAACAAGGGCGTGGATGTGGTGAAGGTGGACGACCCGCAGACCGGCGACCACTTTGAGCATCAGATCGTATTCGGCAGCAAGGTGCGCGTCCATGAGGGCGACTTGATCGAAAAGGGCACTATGATCACGGAAGGCTCCGCCGACCCCAGCGAGGTACTGCTGGTGAACGGCGAGCTGTCGGTGCAGGAATACCTGATCCGCGAGGTTCAGATGGTTTACCGGACCCAGGGCGTAGATATCAATGATAAGCACATTGAAGTCATTGTCCGTCAGATGATGAAGAAGGTGCGCATTGAGGAGCCGGGCGATACCGACTATATCCGCGGCATGATGGCCGACCGCGCTGAGGTACTGCACCTCAACGAGCAGATCGACCGCGAGAACGCCGAGGACGGCGGCAGCCGCCAGAAAGCGACCTATACCGCCATCCTGCAGGGTATTACCAAGGCATCCCTTGCCACCGACAGCTTTATGTCCGCAGCGTCCTTCCAGGAGACCACCCGTGTACTGACCGAGGCGGCCATCAAGGGGAAGGTAGACCCGCTGCAGGGCCTGAAGGAGAACGTCATCATCGGTAAGCTGATCCCCGCCGGTACGGGCCTGGTGACCTATACCGAGGAGGAAAAGGCCGAGGAAGAAGCCGATGAGGCCAACCTGGAGGCGCTGATGGCAAGCACCAACGCCATAGTGATGTAAGCAAAAAGAAAAAGTCAAATTCCCCAAAACGGGACTGTAAAGTTGGTGAAAAATATCCAAATCACCGCTTGACAATCCCGGTGGGAATTTGGTAAAATATTTAACTGGGCGGGCATTGTTCCGCAAGCTGAATCCGTCATGCAAGCACAACCCGGAAACCCTCCGGGTTTGTGCCCATGAATAAATACTTTTTGATGAAAGGAGGACAACCATGCCAACCTTTAACCAACTGGTTCGCAAGGGCAGAGAAACCGTAGAGAAGAAGGCGACCGCGCCTGCACTGCTGAAGGGCTGGAATGCCAAGAAGCGTGTAATGACCGATCAAAATTCTCCCCAAAAGCGTGGTGTTTGCACCGCTATCCGTACCTCTACCCCCAAGAAGCCCAACTCCGCGCTGCGTAAAGTAGCAAGAGTACGGCTTTCCAACGGCATCGAGGCTACCGCTTACATTCCTGGTATCGGCCATAACCTGCAGGAGCACAGCGTAGTGCTGATCCGTGGCGGTCGTGTAAAGGACCTTCCCGGTGTTCGTTACCACATTATCCGTGGTACTTTGGATACCCAGGGCGTCCAGAACCGCAACCAGGCCCGTAGTAAGTACGGTGCCAAGCGGCCTAAGAAGGCTGGTGCCGCGAAGAAGTAATCACACCCGTAATAAGTGCCAAGAAAGATGGCTTTTTAACATAGCCTCTGGACTGGCCGACGGGAGTGGGGACTTACTTTCGAGTACCGAAGATCTCATTTTATTATGAAGGAGGGAAGCGAAGTGCCAAGAAGAGGTAATATCGCAAGACGCGACGTTCTGCCGGATCCGCTTTATAATTCCAAGCTGGTCACCCGTCTGATCAATAACATCATGCTGGATGGCAAAAAGGGCGTTGCACAGAAGATCGTCTACGGTGCATTTGACATCGTAAAGGAAAAGACCGGCAAGGACCCGCTGGAGGCTTTTGAGCAGGCGATGGAGAACATCATGCCCGTTCTGGAGATCAAGGCTCGCCGTGTCGGCGGCGCCACTTATCAGGTACCCATGGAGGTACGCCCTGAGCGCCGTCAGACCTTGGGTCTGCGTTGGCTGACCACCTATAGCCGCAACCGCAGCGAAAAGCTGATGGCTCAGAGACTGGCTGGCGAGATCATGGACGCTATGAACGGCCAGGGCGGCGCCTGCAAGAAGCGCGAGGATACCCACAAGATGGCCGAGGCCAACAAGGCTTTTGCCCATTTCAGATGGTAATTCCGGCGACTACTGCATTTTAACTGTTCTTTGCCCCTGTGGGCATGGAATTCGCAAACTTATTAGGAGGGCATTATGCCAAGAGATGTATCCTTAGAGAAAACGCGTAATATAGGCATCATGGCGCACATCGACGCCGGCAAAACCACCACCACCGAGCGTATCCTGTACTACACAGGCGTAAACTACAAGCTGGGTGAGACCCATGACGGCAGCGCCACCATGGACTGGATGGAGCAGGAGCAGGAGCGTGGTATCACTATCACCTCCGCCGCCACGACCGCCTATTGGAAGGGCCACCGCATCAATATCATCGACACCCCTGGACATGTTGATTTCACGGTAGAGGTAGAGCGTTCCCTGCGCGTGCTGGACGGTTCCGTAACCGTTTTTTGCGCCAAGGGCGGTGTAGAGCCGCAGTCTGAGACCGTTTGGCGCCAGGCTGACAAGTACCATGTGCCGAGAATGGCATTTGTAAACAAGATGGACATTATGGGCGCTGACTTCTACAATGTAGTGCGCATGATGCGCGACCGTCTGAAGTGCAACGCTGTTCCGATCCAGCTGCCCATCGGCGTCGAGGATACCTTTAAGGGTATTATCGACCTGGTAGAGATGAAGGCCTATGTGTACTACGATGACCTTGGAAAAGATATCCGCGTGGAGGACATCCCCGCCGATATGCAGGCCAAGGCCGATGAGTACCACCACGAGCTGCTGGAGCATGTGGCGGAGCAGGATGAAGAGCTGCTGATGAAATATCTCGACGGTGAGGAGCTTACCATCGAGGAGATCAAGAGCTGCATCCGCAAGTCCACCATCGCCAACCACATGGTTCCCGTATGCTGCGGCAGTTCCTACCGCAACAAGGGCGTACAGAAGCTGCTGGACGCCGTGGTAGACTATATGCCGGCCCCCACCGATGTCCCTGACATCAAGGGTGTAAACCCTGACACCGAGGAAGAGGAGACCAGACCTTCCAGCGATGACGCGCCTTTTGCCGCTCTCGCTTTCAAGATCATGACCGACCCCTATGTAGGTAAGCTGTGCTTCTTCCGTGTGTACTCCGGTACTGTGGACGCCGGCACCAGCGTCTATAACTCGGTGAAGAAAAACAATGAGCGCATGGGCAGAATTCTGCAAATGCATGCGAACCACCGCAAAGACATTGAGACCTGCTATGCCGGTGATATTGCCAGTGCCGTGGGCCTGAAGAACACCACCACCGGTGATACCCTGTGCGACGCCAAGCATCCGATCATCCTGGAATCTATGGAATTCCCAGAGCCGGTTATCCGCGTTGCCATTGAGCCGAAGACCAAAGTCGGTCAAGAGAAGATGGGCCTGGGCCTTGCCAAGCTGGCTGAGGAGGATCCCACTTTCCGCACCTACACCGATGAGGAGACCGGCCAAACCATCATCGCCGGCATGGGCGAGCTGCACCTGGAGATCATCGTAGACCGTCTGCTGCGTGAGTTTAAGGTAGAAGCGAATGTGGGTAAGCCCCAGGTTGCCTACAAAGAGACGGTGCGCAAGATGGCCGATGTGGACCACAAGTACGCACGCCAGAGCGGCGGTAAGGGCCAGTACGGTCATGTAAAGATCCGTCTGGAGCCGAACGAGAGCGGCAAGGGATATGAGTTCCGCAACGAAGTAGTGGGCGGCGCTATCCCCAAGGAGTATATCCCCGCTGTCGATGCCGGTATCAGGGGCGCGATGGCCAGCGGTGTACTGGCGGGTTATCCCGTAGTAGACTGCATCGTGACGCTGTACGATGGTTCCTACCATGAGGTAGACTCCTCTGAAATGGCGTTTAAGATCGCCGGTTCCATGGCCTTCAAAGAGGCAATGAGAAAGGCTGACCCCGTTATTCTGGAGCCGATCATGAAGGTTTGCGTGATTGTTCCCGAAGAGTATATGGGCGATGTTATCGGTGACCTGAACTCCCGCCGCGGTCAGATCCGTGGCTTTGAGGACCGCCCCGGTGCCAAGCAGATTGATGCCTTTGTACCGCTTTCTGAGATGTTTGGTTACGCCACCGACCTGCGTAGCAAAACGCAGGGCCGCGGCCAGTACACCATGGAGCCCAGCCACTACATTGAGCTGCCCAAGAACATCGCGGAGAAGCTGGTCACCAGCCGCACCAAGGCTGAGTGATGAACCCCAAGCATGATCCCGAACCCGGAAAACATAAAGGGTAGGGAAAAATAATATTAAAAAAACAAAGTATAACAAAGGGAGGATTTTACGATGGCTAAACAGAAATTTGAGCGCAACAAACCCCACGTAAACATCGGTACCATTGGTCACGTTGACCATGGTAAGACCACTCTGACCGCTGCTATCACCAAGGTTCTTGGTCTGAAGGGCGATGCCGAGTTCATGGCTTACGACATGATCGATAAGGCTCCCGAAGAGCGTGCCCGTGGTATCACAATCAACACTGCCCATGTAGAGTATGAGACCGACAAGCGTCACTATGCCCATGTTGACTGCCCCGGCCATGCCGACTATGTTAAGAACATGATCACCGGTGCTGCCCAGATGGATGGCGCTATCCTGGTAGTTTCTTCTGCTGATGGTCCCATGCCCCAGACCCGTGAGCACATCCTGCTGGCTCGTCAGGTAGGCGTTCCCTACATCGTAGTTTACATGAACAAGGTTGACCAGGTAGACGACGAGGAGCTGCTGGAGCTGGTTGAGATGGAGATCCGTGAGCTGCTCTCCAGCTACGATTTCCCCGGCGACGAGATCCCCGTAATCAAGGGCTCCGCTCTGCAGGCCCTGGAGTGCGACAGCAAGGATCCTTCCGATCCCGCTTACGCTTCCATCCTCGCCCTGATGGACGCTGTTGATGACTATATCCCCACCCCCGAGCGTAAGGCTGACCTGCCCTTCCTGATGCCCATCGAGGATGTATTCACCATCACCGGCCGTGGCACCGTAGTTACCGGCCGTGTTGAGCGTGGTCAGGTTAAGGTTGGCGACGAAGTTGAGATCGTTGGTATCCATGACACCCGCAAGACCGTAGTTACCGGTGTTGAGATGTTCCGCAAGCTGCTGGACTATGCTGAGGCTGGCGATAACATTGGTGCTCTGCTGCGTGGTATCCAGAGAACCGAAGTTGAGCGTGGTCAGGTACTGTGCAAACCCGGCTCCATCCATCCTCACACCAAGTTCCGTGGCCAGGTTTATGTACTGAAGCAGTCTGAAGGCGGCCGTCATACCCCCTTCTTCAACAACTATCGTCCTCAGTTCTATTTCCGTACCACCGATGTTACCGGCGTTATCTCCCTGCCCGAGGGCGTAGAGATGTGCATGCCCGGCGATAATGTTGAGATGGATGTTGAGCTGATCACCCCCATCGCCATCGAGAAGGGTCTGCGCTTCGCTATCCGCGAGGGCGGCCGTACCGTTGGTTCCGGCGTTGTTATCGATATCGAGGAGTAATTCCGAGAGTTGCGCAATTAGCCTAAATAAAAGAGAGTGTCCCGATGAGGGGCACTCTTTTTTTGGTATGAAAAAGGGGAGGGGCGCCCGCGGAGCGGGCGAGGATCGTCCGGAGCGCAGCGGAGAATCGGCCCGAGGGGGAAGCGGAGTGGGCGCCCCGGGCGGAGAGGAAAAGAAAACGGCTCCCATAGCAGAGAGCCGAAGATATATGAATTGCGGGCTTACAGTACGAGACTGAGTGCCAGCAGGAGCTGTCCAATATAGTAGGTGGTGAGATTGACGAAGCGCACCCAACGGGGGCACTTGCGGCGGGTGTAAAAGTAGAGGGGAAGCATGAGAAGATCCGAGACGAGGAAGAGGGTAACGCCGGCACCCAATGCCCAACCATTGAGAGGGCAGCGAATACTGAGCAGCGGCGACCATGTGACGCAGGTAACGGCGACATTAAGCCCGACTGAGAACATGAGTGTGACCACCATATAGTAGAAGATGCCCGCGGGTCGGGTATGCCGACTGAAGTGAAAAGAGGGGTGCCGTGTGATGCGCAGCATGGCCAGCATGGCGATGATAGGCAGAATAAAGTGATACCACCGCATGGGGCAGAACTGGGTGAAGAACAGAAGGTAGAAAACATGCGCAATGGAGAAAAAGCCAACCCCGGCCATACCGGAAACGGAATGAGAGGCACCGGAGGGACCGTAGCGGTTATTGGCGACACCAATGGCGATATCCCCGAAGGCAGCGAGGCAGAACGCGGCAAGCAGCGGCCAATAGGTGAACATATTCATGCCGGAGTGGCGCCAGGCCAAAACAGAGATAACTACAAAAAGGATACTATTGATTGCCTTAAACAAGGTGTAGTTGTGGAACAAGCGGGGGGTGTAGGCCACGGTAAGCAGGGCAGCCAGCCAGATAATGTAGAACCCGGAAAGGATGAGAAGTGTCGTCATAGCGGGAAACTCCTTTAAGAGGGGGTGAGGGAGAGAAAAGGGGCGAAGCGCCAGGCGCCCCGCCCCCTTATTCAGGCTACTAATTCAGTTAGAATCAGGCATCCTCGAAGCCGGTGAAGGCTACGATACGAGAGATGCAGGACTCGCCGCCAACCAGTCTCCAGGGGAAGCAGCCGATTACGCAGCGCTTGTTGGAGAGCTGATCGATGTCGCCGCCCAGGCACTCAGCGTGAATGCACTCATAGGGCTGGCAGAACAGCTGGATGTGCATGGCCTGATACTGCTCGGGCCAGGGATACATCTCCTGCAGAGTCTTGCCATACTTCTCCTGCATGTACTTGTCGCACTTAGCAGCATCCATGGGGCACCAGTCACGAATCTTGGTGTTCATGGGATGGTCAGCGGAACCGCAGTCTACGCCGATCCAAGCGATCTTCTTATCCTGGCACCACTTAACGAAGCTCAGGGACGGACCGGGATGACGAACCATGTAGCGCTGCTCATCAGCCTCGGGGGAATCCCAACCATACTTATGATAACCAGTGTTGATGATGAGGATATCGCCCTCACGAACTTCAACGCGCTCCTCGATCATCTCGGGAGTGTAGATGCCGAAGTCTTCGCAGCAGGGAGCATCGGTCAGGTCAACAACGACGCCGGGACGAACCAGCTTGGTCAGCTCGAGCTGATCAACAGTACGGCCGGAAGTATCGAAATGCAGAGGGCCATCCAGGTGGGTACCAACATGGTTGGAGTGGGTGAGGATCTGGCCGTTAGCGCCATTGGAAGACAGGCGCTTAAAGAACTTCATCTGTACGGGCTCATAGGTGGGCCAGGGTGGGCAGTTTACGCCGATCGGGATAGACAGATCATAAATCTTGACATCAGACCACTTAGACATAGTGTTTTTCCTCCTAAATATTTGGTTTATGTTTGTGGGCGGGGGAGAGGGGGTTCCTCTCCCGACGCCAAAACAACTAAGTAATTATGTGAGAGAATCAGCCCTCAGCATACTTGGCTACAAAAGCCTCGATGGCCTGCTCAAAGCACTCCATGGGAGGATGAACAACGCCAGCGCCGACCTGACCAACACCACGACGGTTGCAAGCAATACCGGTGTTGATAACGGGGCGGATACCAGTCTCGATGACCTTGCGGATATCGATACCGGTAGCGGAACCGCGGAAGCCCAGAGCGGGGATCTGATAAGCAGTGCCCTCACCCTCGGTGATCTCGTACATCTCGGTGGAGTACTTGATGGAATCGGCAACGGTGCCGCCTACGAACTTAACGATAGCGGGAGCAGCAGCCATGCAGAAACCGCCGATGCCGGTGGTCTCGGTGATGCAGCTATCGCCCACATCGCGGTTAGCGTCAGCCTCGGTGAAGCCGGGGAAGTAGAGGCCCTCGACCTTCTCGGAGGTGTAGTGGAACCACTGACCGGGCAGACCGGCTACGCGAACACCAAACTCGGTACCATTGCGGCACATGGTGTAAACCAGGGAGCAGTACTCGATACCCTCGATGGCATCCATGGTGCACTTGCAGGCGGGCATGGTGAGGTTCAGCCAGGTGTGGTCGTTGGAGTTCAGGAACTCGAGAGCGCGAACCTTGACATCCTGATCGAAGTGAGTCTTAACGATGGCGGGAGCCAGCTCACGGATCAGCAGGGAAGTACCGGCGCGGTTACGGTTGTGGCCGTCATCGCCCATCTGCAGCTCCTGAGCGATGAGGACCTTCAGGTCGATCTCGCCACGGATCTCCAGAGCTTCCTTGATGACAGGATAGAACTCATTGCGCAGCCAGTGCAGACGGGTGATAACGGTATCATCATAAGCACCGAAACGCAGAACCTTGCCCAGACCCTCATTGAAGGTGCAGTAAGCCATGTTGCCATGAGCCTTATTGATGACCTTCCAAACGGGCATGGAATAGGAAACGATACCGCACATGGGGCCTACGGCATTGTGATGGTGGCAAGGATCGAAGGTGATCTCGCCGGAAGCGGCCAGCTTTTCAGCCTCTTCGGGAGTCTTAGCCAGACCCTCATAGATCAGAGCGCCGATAACAGCACCCTTGGTGGGGTCGCACATGTTCTCCCAGGTTACGGGAGGGCCGGAGTGCAGAATGGTCTTTTTGGTCATACCGGGAATGTCTTCGCCGGCAGTGCCAACGCCGATCAGGGTAGGCTGAGCGCCCAGAATGATCTTCAGGGCTTCGGCATTAGCGGCATTGATTTTCTCGCCCAATGTCATTGTTTTTTCCTCCTAAATAAATTATTTAGAAAAATCACCTTCCCGCAGCGCGGGAGTGGGTAATTACTTCAACATACCGAGCATACCGGCCAGTTTCTTGTTGCCGCCGGCTACGGGTTTCCAGTCAACATGGATGACCTCGATATCCTGGGTGCCCGCTTCTTTCTGAGAGAGCATATCCTGGTAGAAGGTCTCTACGCCGATATTGACCATGTGGAGCTTTTCTCCGAACAGTTTATTGATCTGATGCATTAATACTTACCTCCATTCAGCTTATCCAGCATATGGTGTACCAGATAGGTGGACTGAGCGTTGGAGCGAACAACGATAGCGCCGGCAGCTTCCAGCTGCTTGCGGGTCTCGGTCAAGTTCTGGGGGTCGCCCTCGGTACCTACGATAGAGCAGATAGCGGAGATGTAACGGCCCTCGCTCGCAGCGATCTCCTTGGCCTTGGCAATGGCAGCGGAGAGCTCCTCGGCGGGGTTGGCATTGGAGCCGTAGCCGATAACGCAGTCGCACTGCAGAATAGCCAGGGTGGGATCATGAGCATCACGCAGGATACGCTCGCAGCGCAGGGTCAGGTCGATCATCGGATGGGGTTTACCCTCGGTGAACTCATCCTCACCAAAGTCGATGCAGGTGTTCTCCTTGTACTCAGCGGTCAGGGGATTCTCGATTTTATCCTCGGGCTTGAGGGGGATATTGGAATAGATGTGGCCCAGCTTGCCGATGGAGAGCTTCATGGACTCATCCGCCAGGGTGCCGCCGGAGAAGAAACCACGATAGTACTTCTGGGTGGGAGCCATCTTGGAGGTCTCGCGTTCGATGAGAGCTTCCAGCTCAGCCTTAGGCATATCGATATCCAACATATCAGCGGGAACGGGCTCGCCCTTGGAGAGAGCAACAGCCTTGCGGGCAGCGTCTTCCAGGTTGTAGGCAGCGGTCAGACCGTACTCCTTGGGAAGGTTGGGATCGCCGCCGATGAAGTCTACGACTACGGGCTTGATGTGGTCGTTGCACTCCTTAGCGATGGCCAGGATCTCCTTGGCAACATGATCCGCGGGCGGCTTGGAGAGCATGATAATGACCTTGGTATCGGGGTCAGCGATGAGGGCGTTGAGGCACTGCTTGAACATCAGGCCGCCGATCTCCGCCTTCAGGTCACGGCCGCCGGTGCCCAGAGCCTGGGTGATGCCGGAACCGAGCTGGTCGATGAGGATGGTGAGCTCCTGAGTACCGGTACCGGAAGCGCCGCAGATGCCGATCGGGCCCTTATGGATGACATTGGCGAAAGCCAGGGGCAGACCGTTAACAACAGCAGTACCGCAGTCGGGGCCCATCATGAGCAGCTCCTTGGAAACGGCGTACTCTTTGAGCTTCTTCTCTTCTTCCATCGAAACATTATCGCTGAACAGCATAACATTGATGTTCTTGTCGAGAGCGTCCTTGGCAACATCATAAGCATGACGGCCGGGAACAGAGATGAGCGCCAGGTTGATCTTGGGATCAGCCTTGAGGGCGGAAGTGAGGGTGGGGGGATAGTACGCAGCGCTGCGGCTCTCCTCCTTCTTATTCAGCTGCTCCTCCAGAGCTTTGAGAGCAGCAGCCTCGACCTCTTCGTTTTCGCAATCCAGCGCTACGAAGAAATCGTTGGGGGTGATGGCTTCCAGCTCGGGGCTGGAAAGACCGGTTACCTTGGCAATGTCAAGGTTCAGATCGGTGCCCATGCCGACCAGAGCTTCCTTTACGCCCGGGACCTTCTTCAGCTCTTTGGAGATGATCATCAGGGTAATGGAGTCGTAGTAGGTGTTGGGTTTGATTTGCAGACTAACCAATGCCGTTTCCTCCTAATTTGGATAATTTTTTTGTCCGAAATATATACCGGTCAGGATATCTGTACCGGATGTTTCGCCAAAGGCGATAACATTCATCGCAGCAGACGGTAGCCGCAGCGATAGGACACTGGAATAAAGGGTTCGGATGAGAGTGAGTACATCCGAGGAGAGCTGCCCTGCGGCAGCCTGCCGCAGAAATGCGGCACTGATGAGATTGGTGCGGGTGGCAGCTCGTTCGGCCATAGCGGCGGTAAGGGGCAGCCATTCATTTTGTTCCCCGCGGGCAATGGCCGAAGCCAGTACCGACGCCATGACTCCGCAAAGGAAGTCATCGGCGGAGGGAGTGAGCCCGATGCCGCAGCCGGCAATGGAATAAGCGGCCTCAGCGGTGGCTTTCGCATCCTTCTGCCGCAGGGCGGCGAATAGAGCGGGGATGCGCTCCGCCGCATAGCGGACATAGAGGTTATCGGGCAGGGGAGAGGGGTCGTCCTCCAAAATAGTAAACAGAGGAGCGAAGCCTTCCGGCTTGCCGTTGGAAAGGATGATCTCCCGCAGGGCCTGCGGAGCCGCCGGGTGGGGCAGCTGCAGGGGAAGCAGCGGAGAGAAAAGCGAAAGGGAAGTGACGGCCGCCCGGTGAAGCTCGATGGTGTGGCCGCTGTGGGGAAAGGTGATGCGCTCCCGCGAAAGGAGAGCGGGTTCCCCGGCGGCAACGGACGGAATAGAACCGCCAAGCCGTACAGCACAGGGATAAAGCGGACGGGTGTCATCTAAAAGGGTGACAAGCTGCCCCTGCCACAGCAGGTTGGCCGAGGTATGGAACACCGAATGAACGGTGGCCTCCGCGGGATGCTGCGGCAGCAGGGCCAGCAGCTGGGCCGAGATGGCCTCAGCGGTGGAAGTTGACTTCATAGATCTTGAGGGCGATCTGCAGATTCAGCATCTGGTCGGCGTTATCAAAGCTGACATGGGCCAGCTCCTTGATGCGCTGGATGCGGTAAGCTACAGTATTGTAGTGGACGCCCATTTCTTCTGCCAGACGCTTGAGATTACCGCCGCACTTGAAGTAAAGCGAAAGGGTATGTACCAGCTCGGAATCGCGGTCGTGGTCGTAATCCACCAGCACCTTGAGCGTTTCATTGTAGAAGATGATGAGCTCCGGGCGGAGATTTTCGTAAGAAAGGAAGCGATAAACGCCGAGCTTTTCAAAGTAGTGAACACGGGAATTATCAATGTTCCAGCAGGCAGCCGCGCGGCGGGCTTCATTAAAGCTCTTCCACAGGCTGGTGGCATCAGCATAGCTGCGGCCGACGCCGATAGACGCCATGGCGAGAATCCCCTCCGCCTCTAAAGAGGAAAGTGCGGTATCGATGAACGCCTGCAGCAGCCGGCGGTATTCTTCATCTTCCCGCAGGGGGGATTCAAAGACCAGCACGATGCTGTCACACTTATTGACGAACAGAACCTTGATGCTGCTATCGCGGCTGATGCGCCGCAGGATATTGACAATGCTGTTGTTGGTTTTGTAAAGGGAGCTATTGCCGATGGTGGAGCTGCCGGAAAGGACCCGAATGACCGCCACACGGTGCTCAGCATCCACATCGAAATCGAAGTACTCGGCATTGGCCAGCGACTTGCGCTGCCGTTCCTCATCGTGAACCAAAAGGTCATCAAGAAAGGTGGCCTTGTGATTGTTTTCCATCTCGTACATCGAGATCTTTTTGATCATATCCAGCGCGATGAGGGAAGTAGAAGCTTCCAGAACGGCCAGGTCTACGCCGGTGATCTCGCGGTTGTCCTCCCAGATGTAGATACTGCCGTATTTTTTCTTATCGCTGTAAATGGGGATGATGATCTTATTGCAGATGAGGCCATCAATGCTATCGACCTCACGGCTGCTCATCAGGGAGACAGTCTCTTTGCTGGAGGAGCCGGAACGGACGAGATTTTCCATCCGACGCGAAATGCTTTCACGGCGCTGCTCGCTGCAGGCCAGCACAAAAGAAGAAAAGAAGTCATTGTAAATGGCGACGCTGTTGCCAAAACGGTCAAAGAGCGTCTGTACGATGGACTGCAGGTTGCCGCCGCCCAGCATGGTAGCGGTCAGCGCCTTTTGCAGCTCGTAGATATCCCCCAGGGTCTGTGCCTGATTATTGACGATGGTGGTCATGATGGGGGTGATGATCTGGGAGAAAGAGATGCTGTTGGGGATCTCGAACAGCGGGAAGCTCAGCTCATTGCAGAGATCGAGGATGTTCTGCGGCATCTCATTGATATAGCTGTTGAACTTCAAGCCAAGGCCTACCACGCCGTGTTCCTTCAGCTGAGGGACCAGCTGCATAAGTTGGGGGATATTCTCCCGGATGGCGTAGGCGGTGGAAACCAGCAGCTCACCGCCGGTCACAGCACTGACGATGTTGGGATCGACCATGACGCTGACCGAGGTAACGATCTGATCGGTGCCGGAAGCACCGGCCAGCAGGCGGGCATCATGCAGGATATCCATGCGGAGAATAGAGTTCATCGAGATGCCGTAATTGGTATCCATGCGTGTCGCCCCCTTTGCGGTTCCGCCTCGGCGGAAATAATGGAAACAGGGAGCAGCTGTTTACTACTTACCCATGTTCTTTCTAATAGCTATTCTACTATTAAATAATATAAAATGCAATAGGTGTTGTGGAATTTTTACATTGTAGAAAATTTGATTCCTTTTTGATGAATTTTGACATATATATTTTGCACAATAAAAAACTATATAAATGGTGCAATACACACAAAATAATAATGGTATGGAAAATATATCAAAAATGTTGCAAAAATGCGGCGCTATTGCATTGTGATAAACACACAAAACAATAGCGCCGCATTAGGCATTATGCTGTGAGAGTTTTTAGCCGAGAGTGAACAGCAGGTCGCCGGTATTGATGGCGGAGCCGGCTGCAACGGCAATGGAGGCGATGCGGCCGCCCTCGGGAGCGACGACTTCGTTCTCCATCTTCATGGACTCAACGATCATGACGACCTCGCCGGCCGTAACGGTATCACCGGTATTCTTGCACAGACGCAGAACGGTGCCGGGCAGGGGGGAGGTGACATTGGCGGGGCCGCCGGCTGCGGGGGCAGCGGCAGGAGCCGGAGCGGCAGCGGGAGCAGCGGCACGGGGGGCAGCTGCGGGTGCCGCTACGGGAGCGGAGGCGGAGGTGCCGACGACCTCTACCTCAGCATCATATGTTTTTCCATTTATTTTTATCAGGAATCTTTTCATCGATTTGTCCTCCATCAGAAATTAGTAAGGTGGGTCTCCAGGGAGAATCCTCACGCAGGGAAAGGATGCGTACCTGTTCCGGCGCGCAGCCCATCATAGCGGCAATGGCGGCGATGACTGCTGCGATCTCATCCTCATCCTCCTGCGGGGCGGCAGGAACTGCGACCACAGGGGCCGGGGCAGGCGCGGGAGCGGCCTTTTTGCCAAAGAGCGCTTTTCCCAGCAGCAGCCCGACCAGCAGAGCAATGGCAATATACAGATACATCATATTATTCACGCTCCTTTTGATTAGAGCGGAACATTGCCGTGTTTCTTTCTGGGAGCTTCCACGACCTTGCCATCGAGCATCTCCATGGCAGCGATGATCATCTGACGGGAGGTGGAGGGGATAATGACATCATCCACCATGCCGCGCTCGGCAGCCTTGTAGGGGTTATTGAACTCGCGCTTGTACTCATCGATCAACTCAGCGCGCTCCTCGGGAGTGGCCTTACGGAAGATGATGTTGGCGGCACCCTCGGCGCCCATAACGGCGATCTCAGCGGTGGGCCAGGCGTATACGATATCGGAACCCAGGTCCTTGCAGCACATGGCCAGGTAAGCGCCGCCGTAGGCCTTACGCAGGATCATGGTAACCTTCGGAACGGTGGCTTCGCAGTAGGCATAGATGACCTTGGCGCCGTGGCGGATGATACCACCGTGCTCCTGGGTGGAACCGGGCAGGAAGCCGGGAACATCTACCAGGGTGAGCAGCGGAATGCCGAAGGCATCGCAGGTACGGATAAAGCGTGCAGCCTTATCGGAGCAGTTGATATCCATGCAGCCGGCCATGGCCTTGGGCTGGTTGGCGATAATACCAACGGAGCGGCCATTGAAGCGGGCAAAACAGGTAATCATATTGGGGGCATACATGCCCATGTAGTCCATGTACTCGCCGCCATCGGTGATGGCCTTGATGACATCGTACATATCATACGCCTTGTTGGGATTATCAGGGATGATGGTATCCAGCTGATCGGCAATGCGGTTGGGATCGTCACCATTGAAGATGGTGGGAGCGGCATCACGGAAGTTGGAGGGCAGGTAGCTCAGCAGACGACGGATCTGGTTGATGCAATCGGTATCATCGGAGGCCATGAAGTGCGCAACGCCGCTGACGCGGTTGTGGGTCATAGCGCCGCCCAGCTTTTCAGCATCGATCTGCTCGCCGGTAACGGATTTGATAACATCGGGGCCGGTAATGAACATCTTGCCGGTCTTATTCACCTGGAAGATGAAATCGGTGAGAGCGGGGGAATAAACGGCGCCACCGGCGCAGGGGCCCATGATGGCGGTGATCTGCGGAACAACGCCGGAGGCAGCGGTATTGCGGAAGAAGATCTTGCCGTAGCCTTCCAGACCGTCCAGACCTTCCTGGATGCGGGCACCGCCGGAATCATTCATGCCGACTACGGGAGCGCCGACCTTGCGGGCATTCTCAAGGATCTTGCAGATCTTATTGGCCTGAACTTCGCCCATGGAGCCGCCGACAACGGTGAAATCCTGGGCATAAGCGTAGACGATGCGGCCGTCTACCTTGCCGTAGCCGCCAACAACACCATCACCGGGGAAGTGCTGCTTTTCCTGGCCAAAGTAGTAGCAGCGATGGACAACGAAGGCATCGATCTCAACAAAGGTGTTGGGATCGAACAGAGTCTCGAGACGCTCACGAGCGGTCATTTTGCCCTGCTCATGCTGCTTTTCGATACGCGCCTGGCCGCCACCGAGAGCGATTGAACCTTTGCGTTCAATCAGGTCTTCAAGTTTGGTCATAGTTTTATCCTTCTTTCAGAGAGTATATGGGTTGCCGCTTGCCGGAGGAGCGTCTCCGGCAAGCGGGACTTGCACAAAAAACTTAGTGGAACTTTTCGACATACTCGTCGGCCTTGGTCTCTTCCCAGCCCAGCATATTCACCAGAATATCGCGGGTGGAATCGCCCAGAGCGGGAGCGGGGTGATGGTCGGCATCGGCCTCGACGGAAGCCATCTTCACCGGATTGCCGGCGATCTTGACCTTGCCCATGCCGGGCTGGTCTACCTCGATGAGCATGTTGCGGGCCGCGACCTGCGGATCGGTAAACAGCTTATCTACGGTATTGATGCCGGTGCAGGGCACACCGGCCTTTTCCAGAATATCCAGCCACTCAGCGGTGGTCTTGGTACGGGTCTTTTCAGTCAGCAGGTCACCAATGAGCTTGAGGTTCTGGTTGCGGTGCATATTGGTGTCGAAGCGGGGATCGTCAATCATTTCCGGACAGCCCAGCGCGTTGCAGAAGGCCGCGTACAGGCGGTTATTGCCGCAGGCGGCGATGACATAGTTATCCTTGGTTTCAAATGCCTGGAAGGGAGTAACGGTGGGGTGAACAGCACCCAGAGGGCCGGCCACGACGCCGGTAGCGGAATACTTGATGATGGCGTTTTCCAGGATGGCGAGCTGGCAATCCAGCATACCCACATCCACCATATCGCCTTCGCCGGTGATGGCGCGCTTATACAGGGCGGTAACGGCGCCAAAAGCACCAAAGATACCGGCAATGATATCGCCGATAGAAGCGCCGACACGGACAGGCTTTCCGCCGGGCTCGCCGGTGATGCTCATTACGCCGCCCATGGCCTGCACTACCATATCGTAGGCGGGGCGGGGGGCATAGGGGCCAGTCTGGCCAAAGCCGGAGATAGCCACATAAATGAGCTTGGGGTTGACTTTCTTGAGCTCCTCATAGCCCAGACCCATGCGGTTCATGGCACCGGCCTTCAGGTTTTCCACCACGATATCGACATGCTTCACCAGATCCTTGAACATCTCAACGCCCTCGGGATCCTTGGTGTTGCAGACGACGCTCTTTTTGCCGTGGTTTACACTGACAAAATAGCCGCTCTGGCCATTGACAAACGGGCCGTAGCCGCGGCTGTCATCGCCGGTACCGGGTTTCTCCACCTTGATGACCTCGGCGCCCATATTGCCGAGCATCATGGAGCAGTAGGGGCCTGCCAGCGCATTGGTAAAATCCAGTACACGGATGCCTTCCAAAGGTTTTTTGGACATAAGTAAAGACCTCCCAAAATGATGTAGGTAAGCACCGTCCGCAGCGGTAGGGAAGCGGGGCGGTGCCCATGACAAATAAAGCAGGCTGCAAGGCCGGAGCATGAAAAGGCCGCAGTTCCCCTACTCTATTTGTTATTTATCTACATTATAAAGGAAAGCAGAATAAAAGTAAATGGCGGAAGAGCTTTTTTGCCGCCAAGAAAGCAATAAATTTTTTGGTGAATTTTCATAGAAAAATGAAAATTATCGAAATAAAGTGAGTTAATAATTTAACAGGCATTAGGATATATCAACAAGAGCATAAGAACATTTTCGTTAATCTTATCAAAAGTGAACGAATCCCGCCGAACGGCGTTCTGACAAAAATCACGGACGGTTTTCATTTTTGTTGTGAAGTATTTACAAGGGGGTATATTCCAATTTTCACAAATTGCAGGGCCGGAATTAGGCAGAATATCAAAATCGATCAAAAGGAATTGAATTGACAGGCCTCCAATATTATAATGTAGATGCTGTATAAGTGTTACTCTGCATAAAACCAATCAAAAAGGAGTGCTTACATTGAAGGAATTTAACTATTTCGCTCCGGGTTCTGTGGAAGAAGCTCTCGAACTGATGAAAGAGTACGAAGGTAAGTATACCATCCTGAATGGTGGTACCGATGTAATGATTCGTCTGCGCGAGCGCCTCATTAACCCGGAAGCCGTGATCGACATCAAGCGTATTCCCGGCTTGAAGGAGATCACTTTCTCCAAGAAGGACGGCCTGTACATTGGCGCATGCGTTACCTGCAAGGAGATCTCCGAAAGTGAGATCGTGAAGGAGAATTACCCCTTCTACGCTCAGGCGGCTTCCGTTCTGGGCTCCCAGCTGGTGCGCGGCCGCGCTACCAGTGTCGGCAATGTCATCAACGCTTCTCCTCTGGCGGATACCGTCACTCCTCTCGTTGCCTGCGACGCCAAGCTGGTCGTAGTAGGTCCCGAGGGTCAGCGTGAGGTTTCCCTGGTGAGCTGGGCCGGTGAAAGCCAGGAAGAAAGAATCGCCCGCGGCGCGTTCTTCATCTTCGTGCGTAAGGTCGGCCTCAAGCCCGGCGAGATGGCCATCGGCCTCAAGATCCCCTATGTGGAAGGCCAGAAGGCTGTATTCACCAAGTTTGACCGCCGTAAGGAGGTAGACCTTTCTACCGTTTGTGCTACAGTTGGTAAGTTTGGTGAGGACTACCGCGTAGCCATCGGCTCCTGCGCTCCTACCCCCATTCGTCTGCCCAAGACTGAGGCCCTGCTGAAAGGCAAGAAGCTGACCCCCGAGCTCATCGGTGAGGCAGCGGAGCTTGCCGGCAGCGAGGTTTCTCCCATCAGCGACGTCCGTGCTTCCGCCGAGTACCGTATCAGCCTGGTAAAGGTTGCTGTACGCAGAAGCCTGGCCGAGCTTTCTGTATGAGAAAGGAGCGTGCCGAAAAATGAAAACTTATCATGTTGATTTCTTTGTAAACGGCGAGGAATATGAGCTGGATGTACCGGCTAATAAGACCGCGCTGAATGTTATCCGAGATATGCTGGACCTGACCGGTGCCAAGGAAGGCTGCGGCGCCGGCGAGTGCGGTGCCTGCGCCATGATCGTTGACGGCGTACTGATCAACGGCTGCCTGATGCTGGCCCCCGAGATGGACGGCAAGCACTTCGAGACCGTTGAGGGCTTTGCCGATGAGAAGGGCAACCTTTCTCCCATCCAGCAGTCCTTTATTGACCACGCTGCCCTGCAGTGCGGCTACTGCACTCCCGGCTTCATCGTTTCCGCTACCGCTCTGCTGCGCGAAAATCCCCATCCCACCCGTGATGAGATCGTCCATTACATGTCCGGTAACCTGTGCCGCTGCACCGGCTACAAGAGAATTATCGAGGCGATTGAGGACGCTGCCGAGCGCATGAATGGAGGTGCCAAATAATGAGTAAATATATTGGCGTAAGTGTTCCGCGTGTAGACGGCGTTAAGAAAGTTACCGGCGCTGCCAAGTATGTGGGCGATATGAAATGGCCCCGTATGCTGTATGCCAAGTGCGTAAAGAGCCCCTATGCCCATGCCAAGATCCTGAGCATCGATGTTTCCGCCGCCAAGGCACTGAAGGGCGTACATGATGTAATCACCGGCGACTACTACACCAAGCGCGGCGGTCTGTACCTGGAGGATAAAAACTTCCTGGCAGTCAATACCGTTAAGTTCTGCGGTGAGCCCGTTGTTGCCGTTGCAGCCGAGACCCCGGAGATCGCCGAGGCCGCCTGCGAGCTGGTCAAGGTCGAGTACGAGCCCCTGCCCGTTATCAATAACCCCATGGAGGGTATGGCCAAGGATGCCATCCTCATCCATCCCGAGCTGCATACATATAAAGTAGTTCCCATCTTCCACCCGCAGGCTCATACCAACATCTCCCACCATCACATCATCCGTAAGGGCGATGCCGATGCGGCCTTCAAGTATGCCGAGGAGCATCCTGACGAGTACTACATCACCGAGCATGAGTATCATGTTCCTCATGTTCAGCATACCCCCATCGAGAACCACATTGCGGTAGCCCAGTACGAGCCGGACGGTAAGTGCACTGTTTGGGCTTCCTGCCAGTCCCCGTATGCGGTTCGTCAGGCGCTGTCTGCCTCCTTTGATATCCCGCTGAACAAGATGCGTATCATCTCCCCCTATGTGGGCGGCGGCTTCGGCGCCAAGGCCGGTACCACCATCGAAGGTATCATCATTCCTCTGGCCATGCACAGCAAGGGCCGTCCCGTTATGATGGAATACACCCGTGAGGAAGAGTTTGTCAACTCCTATGTTCGTCAGGGTCTGTACACCAAGATCAAGACCGCAGTTCGTAAGAGCGACGGTAAGTTCCTGGCGGTTCAGAACGACTTCTACTGGGATGGCGGCGCCTACACCGAGTACGGCGTAAACATCGTTAAGGCCTCCGGCTTTGCTTCCACCGGCCCTTATGAGTTCGACAATGTTAAGACCGACGCTTACTGCGTTTACACCAACAACCCCGTAGGCGGCCCCTACCGTGGTTTCGGTATGTGCGAGATCCACTTCGGTATCGAGCAGAACATCGATGAGGTTGCTAAGGAGATCGGCATGGATCCCATCGAGATCCGCCGTGTCAACGGTCTGGCCCCCGGCAAGTCCACCGGTACCGGCGAGATCATGAAATCCTGCGGCTTCCTGGAGGCCCTGGATCAGGTCGCTGAGGCCATTCAGTACGATAAGCCCTGCGATCCTCCCTCCGGCCCCCACAAGGTACGCGGCAAGGGCATTGCCGGCGGCTGGAAGTCCCCCTCTCAGCCCACCAACGCTGGCTCCGCTGCCATCATTCGTATGAATGAGGACGGCACCTTCTTCCTGATGACCTCCGGTCACGATATCGGCCAGGGCTCCGATACTGCCCTAACCCAGATTGCCGCCGAGGTTCTGTGCTGCGATCCCTCCAAGTTCACCATCCGCACCGGCGATACCGACCATACCCCCTATGAGTGGCAGACCGTTGCCTCCCGTATCACCTACTGCGCCGGTAATGCGATCAAGCTGGCTGCCGAGGATCTGAAGGAGAAGCTTTTGGATCTGGCTCAAATCAAGCTGGGCTACATCAAGCGTGAGCTGTACCTTGAGGACGGCTGGATCATCAACCGCAACCACCCCGAAAGCCGTATGCCCATGTCCGATCTGGCACTGGGTCTGGCGTTTGAGGACGGCTCCGGTTACGGCGGTCCCGCCATCGGCGTAGGCACCTTTACCCTGCCCAATAACATCAACTATGATCCCGCTACCGGTTATTCCCCCAAGCCCGCCGCGTTCTGGACCACCGCTGTGGCCGGCGCCGAGGTTGAGGTCGATACCGAGACCGGTATCATCGAAGTAAAGAAGATGGTAGAGAGCTGCGACCCCGGTCACATCGTCAACCCCGAGCTGTATAAGGCTCAGGTAGAGGGCGGTATGATGCAGGCTCTGGGTACTGTTCTGTTCGAGGAGCTGAAGCTCAAGGATGGTAAAGTCCTCAATAAGTCCTTCGTGGACTACAAGATCCCCACCATCGATAATGCCCCCGAGACCTTCATCGCCATGGGCGTTGAGCATCCCGAGGAGACCGGCCCCTATGGCGCCCGTGGTATCGGCGAGCCTGCAATGGTTCCCGGCGCCCCCGCCATCGCCAACGCGATCTACAATGCGACCGGCTGCCGCTTCACCGAGATGCCCATCACTCCCGAGCGCATGCTGAAGGCCCTGCAGGAAAAAGCCGCTGCTGAGAAGAAGTAATTCTGCCCAAAGGCGCGCGCAATAGGCACTAAAAATGCAGGCACCTGCCCTCTGCGGTGGGTGCCTGTTTCTATGTCTTTGTGGTGTATTAACATAATCTTAACAGCATAAAATATCCCTCAAGGACCGAATTATCGAACAAGTTTATTGCAAAGGGTGCAAAAATGGAGAAAATAGCAGCATATTTTAGGACATATTTAACATATCTAAATAGGAATATGTTTATAACATTCCAAATATAATTGAAAATGATAGGGGAGATATTGGGGAGTTTCTCCAATGGGTGATGGCAAAATGCACAACATCAAAAACTGTAAATTGTGGAATACGGAAAAGTGGGGGGCGAGAGATTGAATTTTTTATGAACACAAGATATAATAAGGATGCTGCATTAAAGAGATTTCGCAAGAAATCCGTGCCGATGTGTAAGTACATAAATGGGCGCACTCGGTCTTGATGCAGAGGTTCGATAGACCAAGAGAAATGGAGAATCCAAATCATTGAGGAGGCAAATTTAATGAGTACTAAAATTACCGGCATTTATGATGCTCGTAAGGAACTCGGCTGGGGCAAGTCCATTATCATGGGCCTGCAGCAGTGCTTCGCCATGTTCGGCGCTACCATTCTGGTTCCCGTTCTGACCAACAGCTATGGCGAGGGTATTGTGGGCCTTTCCGCTTCCGTTACCCTGTTCTGCGCTGGTATTGCGACCCTGTGGTTCCACTTCATCACCAAGGGCAAGGTTCCCGTATTCCTGGGTTCCTCCTTTGCTTTCCTGGGCATGTATTCTGCTATCATCCCTGCCTATGGTAAAGAGTATGCGACCGGCGGCGTAGTTGCTGCTGGCGGCCTGTATGTTATCCTGGCCATCTTGATCAAGGTTCTGGGCACCAAGAGAGTTATGAAGCTGTTCCCGCCCGTTGTGTGCGGCCCGCTCATCATCCTCATCGGTATTAACCTGGCTGCTTCCGCAGTTAATAACCTGTTCACCAACTGGATCCTCGGTATTGTTCCGATTCTCGTGATCATCATCTGCAACACCTGGGGCAAGGGCATGATCAAGATCATCCCCGTTCTTATCTCCCTGATCGTTTCCTACATCGTAGGCATCATCATGGGCGCTGTTGATTTCAGCGCTGTTGGCACCGCTGCTTGGGTTGGTCTCCCCAACTTCCATCTGCCCAAGTTCAATGCTGATGCTATCGTTGCCGGTCTTGCTGTTGCTGTTGCTGCCATGGTTGAGCACATCGGCGACGTTATGGCTATCGGCGCTACCACCGGCAAGAACTACATCGCTGATCCCGGTCTGACCCGCACCCTGCTGGGCGACGGTATCGGTACCTCCCTGGCTGGTCTGCTCGGCGGCCCTGCCAACACCACCTACTCCGAGAACACCGGCGTAGTAGCCCTGACCCGCGTATTCGATCCCTTCGTAATGCGTATTGCTGCTGTCATGGCTATCATCCTCTCCCTGTCTCCCAAGTTTGAGGCAGTCATCAACTCCATCCCCACTGCTGTTATCGGCGGTATCTCCTTCGTTCTGTACGGCATGATCGCCGCTACCGGTATCCGTACCATCGTAGAGAACCAGGTTGACTTCGTTAACATGCGTAATGTTCTGATCGCTGCCATCATCATGGTATCCGGTCTGGGCTTCAACACCTATCCGATCCACATCGGTGGTGTTCAGTTCAGCGGCCTGGCCTGCGCTGCTGTGTTCGGTATCATCCTGAACGCTATCCTGCCCGGCAAGGACTATGAGTTCAAAGAGGACTAATTCAGAGTAACTGAATGAAAATCCTTTTAGAGCTTGAGGGAATGGGGTTCATCAAAGGATGAACTCTACCAAATAAGACAGCTCCATTTCTCATCGTGTTTTACACAAAAGCCCCCCGTCCGCAAGGACGGGGGTGTTTTTGCATGATAGCGGGTACGGCACAGAAAAAAGGAACAGCCCGCCGGCTGCTCCTTCTCGGTTATTTTTGCTGTGCTGCAGTCAGGTCCGCCACGGTATCGATATCAAAATGCTCCTGCGGGGGCGCAGGGATGGTATGCACCAGCTCCGGGTGGGCCCGCATGACCTCCCGTCCGCCCACATCGCCATCCTGCGTCAGCAGCTCCCCATACACAGCGGCAGGGAAGATAGAGGGGATGGAAAAGCGCCCCTCAAACTCGCATCCCCATATGCCGCCGGGTTCCTTCTCCCATGCGTTAATCAGCCGGTGCAGGGTCTCCACGCTAAGGAAAGGCTGGTCCCCGGTGAGGAACAGGCAGCCGTCGCTCTCCCGGCAGGCGGCCAGCCCCAGCCGCAGACTGTGGCTCTGTCCCAGCTCCGGCTGCGGGTTCAGCAGCACGGTAAAGCCTGCCGCTTCCGCTAGGGGAGCGGTTTCCATCGAGCAGACAGCTGCCCGCTGCATAACGGGCAGCGCTGCCGCCAGCTCCAGCGTGTGGCATAACAGTGGCTTGCCATCTAGCAGCTGCAGCAGCTTATTGGCCGCCCCAAAGCGCCGGGAAGCCCCAGCCGCCAGTACAACCAGCGAAAGATTCATTCGGCGGCCTCCGGGAAGAAATCGGCCAGATGGGCCTTGGCATAAGCTTTGCAGTCGGCCTCCCACCGGCGGTAACGCTCCAACAGGGAACGCCCCTCCGGCGTCAGGGTGGAGCCGCCGCCGCCGGCGCCGCCTACCTTCCGCTGGATCAGCGGATAGCTGAGAGCAGCCTCGCAGCTGCGCAGCATGGTCCAGGCCTTGCTGTATGCTATTTTCATTTCCATGGTGGCGGTACGGATGGACTCACAGCGGTCAATACGCTCCAGCAGCTCCGCTATGCCGGGCCCAAATACCTTCACATCGTCCATACGGATCCGCACTGAGGTGCTGGCAGTCATCTGTTTATTGCTCATGGGGAACCTCCTTTATCCTTCCTTAATATCCTTATTATGACTGATATCAATTGACTTTTCAAGTGCCGCGTGTTATTCTTTGAACAGTATATCGGTGAAAACCGGAGAGGGGGAATAAATATGGAACACCATTCGGCAATGTCGTCCTTTGGCCTAGAAAATTCCCATGTAACGGCGATCGTAGGCGGCGGCGGTAAAAGCAGCCTGATGGCTGCTCTGGGGAAAGAATACCACCGGCGGGGCGAAACGGTCATTATGACCACCACCACCCACATCCGCCCGCCCAGGGAGAATGGCTACATGGGCGATGACGCCGCGGTTTTAGGCAGCCTTTTGGCCAGCTGCCGCCTGATGACGGTAGGTACCATGTGTGAAGAAAGAAAATTCGGCCCCTCCCCGCTGCTGGAGCAGCTCCCGAAGCTTGCTGACCGTGTTATAATAGAAGCGGACGGCACCAAGGGCCTGCCGCTGAAGGTGCCCAATGACCGCGAACCGGTCATTCCGCCCTTCGCCGATGCGGTCATCGCTGTGGCGGGGCTTTCCGCGTTGGGCCGCCCGCTCGGTGAGGTGTGCCATCGCCCGGAGCTTGCAAAGCTGCGTTTTGATCTAGAACCGGACCAAATTGTAACCCCGGAGCTGATGGCGATGCTGCTTAGCTCTCCGCTGGCGCAGCGCAAGGATGTGGGCAGCCGTCCATATGCCGTTCTGCTCAACCAGGCGGATCGGGCCCGGCCGGATGAAATAGCGGCCTTGGCCACTCTTTTGTTGCAAAAAGGTGTGGAGCGGGTCGTAACCGCGGCCCTGCAGCGTCGGCCCGGAGAATACGAGGTTTGGAAGCGATAGGAGGAGAGAAATATGCTGATCGCCATTAAGGGCGCGGGGGACCTCGCCACCGGCATTGCCTGCCGGCTGCACCGCTGCGGGTTTCAAATCGTCTGCACCGATATCGAAAAGCCCACCACGGTGCGCTGCACGGTGGCCTTTTCCCGTGCGGTGTACGATGGCGCCGCGACGGTGACAGGGGTCACGGCCCGCCTGGCCAAAGATGCTGCGGATGCCCGCCGCATCATCGGGGAAGGGGAGATCCCCATTCTCATTGACCCCGAATATAAAGAGGCCAAAAAGTTGGAACCGGCTGTGCTGGTGGATGCCATCATCGCCAAGAAAAATATCGGAACAAAAATCACTGATGCGCCGCTGGTGGTGGGCATCGGCCCCGGCTTTACCTCCGGTGTGGATTGCCACTTCTGTGTGGAGAGCAACCGCGGGCATGATATGGGCCGCACCCTGTATGAGGGCTCGCCCGAACCGGATACCGCCACCCCTGGCAATGTGGGCGGGTTCAGCGGCGAGCGCATTATCCGCGCCACCGCCGATGGCATCTGGCACCCGGTGGTCAAGATCACCGATGTGGTGGAAAAGGGTCAGCTGGTGGCCTATGCCGGGGAGGAGCCTGTCTACGCCAATATGGGCGGCATCGTCCGCGGCATGCTGCCGGAGGGAACCCCCGTGACCAAGGGTCTCAAATCCGGCGATATTGACGCCCGGTGCAAGGTCGAAAACTGCTTCACCCCCTCCGATAAGGCCAACGCCATCGCGGGCGGCATTCTGGAGGGTGTATTGTACTATACCAAATTACTGGAGGGAAAATAAAATGCAGGGTGATATTAAAATGAGCAAACTTGCCTCCTGCGGGGGCTGCGGCGCCAAGGTAGGCGCGGGAATGCTGAGCCAGATCTTGCAGGGCATCCCCACGGTAAAGGATGAAAACCTGCTGGTGGGCTACGATACCAGCGACGACGCCGCCGTTTATAAGGTAAGCGATGATTTGGCCATTGTGCAGACGCTGGATTTCTTCCCTCCCATTGTGGATGATCCCTACATGTTCGGGCAGATCGCCGCAGCAAACGCCATCAGCGATATTTACGCCATGGGCGCCACCCCCAAAATCGCACTCAATATCATGACTGTGACTCCGCAGATGTCCAAGGAGATGATCCACGAGGTGCTGCGCGGCGGCTACGAGAAAGCCTATGAGGCCGGTGTCATCATCGCCGGCGGCCATACCATCAATGACCAGGAGCCGAAATATGGCCTTTCCGTGACCGGCTTTGCCCGTCCCGATGAGATCCGCATGAATTGCACCCCACTGGAAGGGGATGTGCTCATCCTCACCAAACCCCTGGGCATTGGCATCACCACCACCGCCAACCGCGCCGAACTGGCCCCACCGGAACTGTACCAGCGTGCCGTGAAGCAGATGGCGACCCTCAATAAATACGCCTGTGAGATCGCACAGAAATACCGTGTCCACAGCATGACCGATGTGACCGGCTTTGCCCTGATGGGCCACGCCACCGAAATGGCCCGTGGCAGCGACTTAACCATCGTCATCGATAGCGCCAAGGTGCCGGTACTGCCCGGGGTACAGCCCCTGGCCGAAATGGGCCTCATCCCGGAGGGCGCCTACCGTAACCGTCAGTTTGCCGGGCCTACCGCCCGCTTCGCCGAAAGCGTCCCGCTGTATCTGCAGGATATCCTGTACGATCCGCAGACCTCCGGCGGCCTGCTCATCGCCGTGGATGCGCGCGATGCCGAAAAGCTGCTGGCAGAGCTCCTGCAGTGCGAAAATGTACCGGGCGCTGCCATCACCGGCTGCGTGGAGCAGTACCAGGATTGTTCCATCTATGTAAAATAAGCAAAAGATCCGGAGCCCCTGCGAAGGGAGGCCCCGGATTTTATTATAGCGGAAAGCCCGCAAAAAGGCGCCCCGCAGGGCACCGCTCTGCGAGCGGTGTGACGGGCTTCGCCCGTCCCGGCGGCTTCGCCGCCGCCCCTGCGGGGCGCCCATTGCCTTTCGAAAACCTTACGCCAGGTCATGGATCGCCCGGATGGCAGCATCCACTTCCTCCTCGGTGGTGGTATACCCAATGGAAAAGCGCACCGTCCCCTCCGGATAGGTCCCCAGCGTCTTATGCGCCAGCGGGGCACAGTGCAGCCCGCACCGCGTTAGGATGCCATACTGCTCCTCCAGCTGGAACGCCACCTCGGCGTTATCCTGCCGCAAAAAGTCCACCGAGATCACGCCTACTCGCCCCTTGGCATCGGCCGGGCCGGGGATACGGATATGTTCATTCCCGCGCAGCCCGCTGAGGAATCGTTCGGTCAGCGCCATCTCCCGCCGGTGCAGGGCATCCAGCCCCACCTCCTGCAGGTAGCGCAGCGCCACCCCCAGTCCCATAATGCCGGGCAGGTTGGGCGTGCCCGCCTCGTAGCGGTCGGGCAGGGTAGGGGGCATCTCCAGCGAGGCCGACATGCTGCCGGTCCCCCCCGCGATCAGCGGCGTCAGCGCCTTGTTCATCTCCTCGTTCATCACAAAGCCGCCAATGCCGGAAGGCCCCAGCAGCCCCTTGTGCCCGGTAAAGCACAGGGCGTCTATCTGCAACTTCCGCATATCAAAGGCAAAATGCCCGGCCGCCTGGGCGCTGTCCACCGCCAAAAGCACCCCGTGCCGTCGGCAGATGGCTCCGATCTCTCCCATGGGCTGAATGGTCCCGCTGACATTGCTGGCATATTGCATTACTGCCAGACGAGTTTTAGGGGTGATAAGCTTCTTGAATTCCTCCAGCCGCAGCACACCGTCCTCATCGCACGGGGCAATGGAAACCGCCACGCCCGCCGCCTCCAGCTGTGTGGCCGGGCGCGCCACAGCGTTGTGCTCCATCCCGCTGATGATAAGATGATCACCGGGGTGCAGCGCCCCCTTCATGATCATATTCAGGCTCATGGTCACGCCGCTGGTAAAGATGGCATAGCTGGGGTCCTCCCCGGCGCCGAACAACCGGCACAGGTCCTCCCGCACCGTCAGGGTGGAAAGCGCCGCCTCCGCGGTGGCCCGGTAGCTGGAGCGGTTGACATTGACGCCCACCTTCTCGATGTAATCCTTCATGGCCTGGCCAACCCCCGGTGCCTTGGGGAAGCTGGTCGCGCCGTTATCCAGATAGATTTGTTTCATAGAGGCCTCCGTTCTCCTTTTGCGGGAATAGTGTATCCGCAGTTATTGTACCACTCCCCACCGGCAAAAACAAGTAGAGTACTTCCGCATTCTATGCGGCATGGCCCATCCGGGTGCCGGGCAGGGCAGCGGGGCACTTTTTGCATAGTATGGTATGGGGCACGGCCCCAATATGCCCAAAGGGGGCAGTACCATGGAGTATCTCGCGACCTTCCCCAACCAGCTGCAGGCGATGGAATACGCGCGGGCCCTTACCCGCAGCGGCATCCCCAGCCGGATGATGCCCCGCCCCCGCGCGCTGGAGGCCAGCTGCGGCACGGCGGTGCGGTTTTCCAGCCGCCAGCCGGTGGATATCCTGCTGACACTGGCCCCGGTCAAAACGCTGTATCGGGTGGAGCAGGGCAGCTACTGGCCGGTCGGCTAAAAAACAAAAGGGCGGCGTCTATCCGGCAAACAGAGGGGCGTCGCCCTTAGTGGGCTTGCCATGCGGGTGAAAAGCGGCTATACTTAGGAAGAATCCGACACGGTTCTCCCCAAATTCTTATGGTACCTTCGTTTAACAAGGACACACACGCTTTTCGGCAGCGAAAATCGGCGCTGACAGCGTCATCGTCCTTGACATACGCCAGTATGCCGGCGTCCTCTTCCTTGTCATCATCCGGTTTTCTCTCGCCGAAAAGTCCTGCGGAGTTTTTGCGCGGGAGAAATGGCGCCAGAGGAAGCGCGGAGCGGTAGGCAGGCTGGCGCCTGTCAACGCGACGCGCAATGTCGGGCGATATTTATGCCCGCAAAAACCGTATGTGCTCTTGTTAAGCGAAGGTACAATGAAAAAACACTCTGCGGCTACGGGATGACCGCAGGGGAAAGGATAAATAAAATGCAAGGATTTCTGCTCTCCATCCGGGTCGTGACCCCCATCCTGCTGATGCTGTGCGTCGGCATGCTGGTGCGGCGGCTGGGCTGGGTGGATGAAAAAACGCTGAATGTCATGGACCGCCTGGGCTTTAAGCTGCTGCTGCCCACCCAGCTCTTTTACAGCCTGTACCGCGCGGAGTGGAATGTCTCGGTCTACGGCAAGCCGCTTTTGGCCTCCATCGTCATTATCCTCATCATATTGGCGCTGGCATTGCTCATTTTCGGCCGGCTGGAGCCCGACCCCAAGCGCCGCGGCCCGGTCATCCAGTGCGAGATCCGTGTGAACTTCGTCATCTTTGGCATGGCCATCATCGCCTCCCTGTACGGCAGCGAAAATACCGGTCTTATCGCCATTATGGCGGCCATCATCATCCCGCTCACCAGCACCATCTCCGCTATCCTGTTCGAGGTCTACCGCGGCGGCCGGGTAAAGCCCACTATGCTGCTGCTCAATATCATCAAAAATCCCTACCTCATCGGCGCGGCGCTGGGGCTCATCTTCCTGCTGCTGCGCATCCCGCTGCCCCAGCCGGTGGAAAAAACGGTCAGCGATATCGGCGGCATGGCCACTCCGTACTGCCTTATTGTGCTGGGCGGCAGCATCCACCTTTCCCGCTTCGGCGATTACGGCCGTTCTCTGTGGCTGGCGGTGCTGGGTAAAAGCGTCATCATCCCACTTGTGTTCATTCCACTGGTGGTGTTGGCTGGCTTCCGCGGGGATGCCCTGGCGGCATTGGCAGTTATGCTGGCCTGCCCCACGGCGGTCTCCGGTTATACTTTGGCCAACCAGTGCGGCGCCGATGGCGAGCTGGCGGCGCAGCTCATTGTGGTCACCACACTCTTTTCAGTCGTCACCATGTTCCTCACCATCTGGGTTCTTACCTCCATGGCGTTGATATGACAAAAGCAAGAAAAACGGACCTATCCGCTTTGGGATAAGTCCGTTTTTTGCTGTAAATGGAAGGAGTGAACCTGTAAGCCGAGTTCTGTCTGGGACAACAATCTATCTAGGCCTGCTGTTGCCAGCAGGCTCCAGCCACTCTTTTGGGGATCGGGACGGGCAGCCCCCTGTGATCCCGCTTGGTGTTGCTCCGGATAGGGTTTACATAGCCTTTGGGTCACCCCAAAGCTGGTGAGCTCTTACCTCGCCTTTCCACCCTTACCCCTTGCGGGGCGGTATCTCTCTGTTGCACTTTCCCGGGCGTCGCCGCCGGCTGCCGTTAGCAGTTATCCTGCCCTGTGGAGCTCGGACTTTCCTCATGCGGGGCCTTTCGGACACCCGCCCGCTGTTGTCCAGCTCACTCCTTCGGTTTTACGAGTATAACACACTGGCCATGTCAAAATCAAGCGTCCCCGGTAAGTTTGGCATTCACCGCCCGGAAAATCGCCTCATTCGCCTTACATACCTTGCGGTCATAGGTCAGCAGGCCGTTGCGCTCGCCCTCCACATCACTTACTTGGGTGTAAACGGCCGCGGCCAGCCCCCTCTCCTTGGCGGGGATGATCTGCTCCTCCATCAGCTTTTGGAACGCTCGGTTAAATTCCGCCGGGTCAGCGATCTTCTTGTAGCCGAATTCTGCTCCCTCGCCCCAGCAGTGGCCGGGCACAGCGCAGTTGTAGCCGCCGTATTCCGTCAGGCAGATGGGCCGCTGCTCCTTGGGCGGCTGTTTGTGGTGATACGGCCGGAAATACCAGTGAATACTCTTGATGTCCCCGCCGCCTTGATCGTACCAGCCGCTGGCGTGGTCGATCGGCCGGGTATCATCCCGCTTTCGGATAAACTCCGCAGCTTTCAGGGCGTCAAACTGCCCCCAGCCCTCGTTAAAGGGCACCCACAGCGCCAAACTCACGGTATTGTACAGCAGGTCTATCATCTGTCCCAGCTCCTCGTAGTAGTGGGTGCGCCCCGCTTCATCGCTCCGGGAAAAATAGCGGTAGCGGTCGTCCTTGACCCGCAGCCCCAGGTTGGAGAATACATAGATAGACAGCGGGGAATAGCTCTCGCCGCCGTTCATCATATCCTGCCATACCAGCATCCCCAGCCGGTCACAGTGGTAGTACCAGCGCAACGGCTCCACCTTGATGTGCTTGCGCAGCATATTAAAGCCCAGCCGCTTCATTTCAGCAATGTCATGGATCAGCGCCTCATCGCTGGGGGCGGTGTAGTAGCCGTCGCTCCAGTAGCCCTGGTCCAGCAGTCCGTTCTGGAAATAGGGCTTTCCATTCAGCAGCAGCCGCGGCAGCCCCTTTTCGTCCTTCTCAATGCCGAAGGCCCGCATCCCAAAGTAGCTCTCCACCTTATCGCCGCCCGCCAGGGTGATGGCAGCATCGTAGAGGAACGGATTCTCCGGGCTCCACAGGCGCAGTTCCTCCGCCGGGATGGTAAGCGTGCTCTCTCCATTTTCGTCGGTTTGCCCTTCGGCAATGATGCCCCCATCCCTGCAAATCGTGACAGCGGCCATGGCAGGGTCATCCGCCTCTAGCCGAATGTGGACCGCATTTTCCTCCGGCTTTGGGGTAATGCGCAGGGACCGCAGATAATTTTCCGGTACGCATTCCATCCACACCGTCTGCCAAATGCCAGACTGCGGCGTGTACCAGATGCCGGTGTTTTTCAGCCGCTGCTTGCCGCGGGAAAGGGAACCGGTATCGGTGGGGTCGGTGACACGAAGCTCCAGCGTAAAGGCATCGCCCTCAATAAGCTCGGTCACATCCAGGGCAAAGGGCAGGTAGCCCCCGGTGTGACTGCCCGCTTTGCGGCCGTTGACCCACACGGTGCAGCACTGGTCCACCGCCCCGAAATGAAGGAGCAGCCGGCCGCCCCGGAAAAAGCCCTCCGGCAGGGTGACGCTGCGGCGGTACCACAGGTACTCATCCGGCTGCAAGATGTGTCCCACCCCGGAAAGCGGGGTCTCCGGCGAAAAGGGCACCACGATCTCCCCCTGCATGGCAGCGGGCTTTTCGACCGTTTTGGTAATGGCATATTCCCATATGCCGTTCAGGTTCAGGTAGCTGTTTCTCCTCAGCTGGGGGCGGGGGTATTCCGGCAGCGGGTGCTCCCGGTCAAGTGCCTCTCCCCAGGGTGTCAGCATGGCTTCGGTCATGGCAGTTCCGCCTTTCTGTCTTGGTTTCAGCAGGGTGCGGGGGCCGCCCCGCAGGGCACCGCCCTCCGGGCGGTGTGACGGGCTTCGCCCGTCCCAGCGGCTGCGCCGCCGCCCCTGCGGGGCGACCTTTCCGTGCACCTGCCCTTTTCAAAAAAATCTCCGTTTCACCGGTCTTTCCTGTGCCGCACCTGGCCAGTGAATGTGGCCGCTCCGCCCCAGCCGGTTTTCCCGGCGAGCAATATTCATTGACTCTCTCGTCGCAGAACCCAACCAGTGGACATTATCTTACTCGGATAGCCTCTCCACTTTGGCGGGCTTTCCCGGTGAAAGATGTTTTTTAGGCTTTGTAGCCGACCAAAGGCCTCTTATCTTGTCCGAATGGTTGCTTTAATGGGACAGTTTTTCCAGTGAGTAATGCTCATCGGTCCTCCCAGTGCTGCACCCGGCCGATGGCCTTATCCCAGCCGCGCAGATTGCGTTCCCGGATCTCCTCACTCATCTGCGGGGTGTACAGCTTATCCAGCGTCCACTGCTCCCGGATCTCGTCCAGGTCGTTCCACACACCGGTGGCAAGGCCCGCCAGATAAGCGGCGCCCAGTGCCGTCGTTTCCCTTATCATCGGCCGGCGGATGGTGGTATGGATGATGTCGCTTTGGAACTGCATCAGGAAGTTATTGGCGGAAGCGCCGCCATCCACCCGCAGCTCCTGCAGCCGGATGTCGGTATCCCGCTCCATGGCCACCAGCACATCCCGGCTTTGGTAGGCGATGGATTCCAGCGCGGCCCGGATGATGTGCTTGCGGTTGCAGCCGCGGGTCAGCCCCATAATGGCTCCTCTGGCATACATGTCCCAGTAGGGGGCGCCCAGCCCGGTAAAGGCCGGGACCACATATACGCCGCCGTTATCCTCCAGCCGGGTGGCAAAGTATTCGCTGTCGGCCGCCTCGTGGATGAGATGCAGCTCATCCCGGATCCACTGGATGACCGCCCCGCCGATGAAAACGCTGCCCTCCAGGGCATAGCGGGCGGTGCCGTCAGCGCTGGCGGCCATGGTGGTCACCAGGCCGTTTTTGCTTTGGAAAATATCCGTCCCGGTGTTCATCAGCAGGAAACAGCCGGTGCCATATGTATTCTTCGCCTCACCTGGGGCAAAGCAGGTCTGCCCAAAAAGCGCGGCCTGCTGGTCGCCCGCGCACCCGGCAATGGGGATCTCCACGCCGGCATAGTTCATGGTGCCGTATATGGCGCTGGAGGGCTTGACTTCCGGCAGCATGTTCATGGGGATATCCAATGCCTCGCAGATTTTTTTATCCCAGCACATGTGGCGGATATCATACAGCATGGTGCGGCTGGCGTTGGTGTAGTCGGTCACATGCGCGCGCCCGCCGGTCAGCTTCCAGATGAGCCAGGTATCCACCGTGCCGAAGAGCAGACGGCCTTCCTTGGCCATCTGGCGGGCATCCGGCACATTGTCCAGGATCCACTTGATCTTGGTGCCGGAAAAATAGGCATCGATGAGGAGGCCCGTGTGCTCGCGGATGTAGTCCTCCAGGCCCTGGCGCTTCAATTCCTCGCAAAGGGGGGCAGTGCGGCGGCACTGCCAAACAATGGCATTGTAGATGGGGCGGCCGGTTTCCTTATCCCACACGATGGTGGTCTCGCGCTGATTGGTGATGCCGATGGCCGCGATTTCCTCCGGCTGGACATTGCTTTTGGCCAGTACTTCTACCATCACGCCGTACTGGGAGGAGTAGATCTCCATGGGGTCATGCTCCACATAGCCGGCCTTGGGGTAGTGCTGGGGGAACTCCTTTTGTCCCATGGCGATGATATTCTGCTCCCGGTCGAACAGAATGGCGCGGGAACTGGTGGTACCCTGATCCAGGGCGATAACATACTGCTTCATGGCGGGGCCTCCTTGCGGCAAATTTCTAATTCTCATTGTAGTCTTTTTTGCCGCATCTGTCAAAGAAAACCGGCCCGAAACGCCGGTGAAACCCGCCCCCACATATGCAATATTTCACTGATTTGATGCAATCTTATCCTGTACCATCCAGTATTCATGCAATATGCGCCCATACATTCCCAGAATTGTAAAGGTTCCGTAAAAGATGGGGCTTTTTTATCCGCCTGATTCCACAGGAGCAAACAAAGCAAATGCCCCCGTATCCGGAAATACAGGGGCAACTTATAATGCGGTCACTTTATTATTTTCTTTTTGCGCCTTTACATATCACGGCAATACCGGCCAGCATTTCGGCGACAGACAGCCCCAGCAGAAGCCCAGAAAAAATCTTTGACATCGGAGCCGCCCAAAGTATGCGACAAGGACTGAAAAGCAACGCCCATGACGATAAGAACAACGCCGGTCAGCATGACTTTTTGCTTTTCCAGTTCCTGTGTTCTTCTCAGCAGATCAAGGATCTGTTCCTCATCATACATACGAATACTTTTATCGTCGGTTTCCTCGCCGTCCATGAGTTCAGAAACCGAAACATTTAATTCCTCACACAAGTTCTTTACTACGGCATAATCGGGCATACATTTTCCTGTTTCCCATTTTGAAATGGTTTTATTGGAAATACCCAAGCGCTCGACAAGCTGCTCCTGGGTTAAATTCTGTTCTTTCCGTTTTTGGTGATGAATCTGCCTCCTTTGTTTCCTTGATGATAAAATAGCATTTTTACCGGTAAAATGATACCCACTGTAAGGCGAATATGGGTGGAAAATGTATTTTTGCCGTTTCCATGCTTGTAAGCGTTTGCTTGCCTGCCTTGGTATGCCGCTTTTGGACAGACCATTGTAAAGCGGGGCTAGGATTTTTACCGCATGAATAAGCGGGGGAGAAGTGTTTCTTCTACATAAACCATTGTAGAACAGGGCCTGGATTTTTACCGCATGGATAAGCAGGGGAGAAATGTTCCTTCTACACAAATCATTGTAGAACAGGGCCTGGATTTTTATCACATGAATAAGCAGGGAAGAAATGTTGTCCCCGCACAAGGTATGAGTGGGGCGTAAAAGGGGAAAGTTTAAGGAATGTTCACTTCCCTTTATGCCAAGAATGTGATACAATAAAGCATTGGGAAATTCTCCCGAAATATAACCCCGCACTGCGGCGTGGGGAGCAAGGAGTATAGACTATGGAAAAGCGCGTTTTTCTCATTGTGCTGGATAGCTGCGGCTGCGGCGAAATGCCGGATAGCGCAGACTTTGGCGATGCGGGCAGCAATACCCTGCGTGCCTGCACCACTTCCTCCAAGCTGAATATCCCGATGCTGACGAAAATGGGCATCTTTAATATTGATGAGGTGGGCTGCGGTACCCCGGTGGCGGCCCCGGTGGGCGCCTACGGCCGCATGGCGGAAAAGAGCCGCGGCAAGGATACCACCATCGGACACTGGGAGCTGGCGGGAGTTATTTCGCCCCAGCCGATGCCGACCTTCCCCGATGGTTTCCCGGAGAGCTTTATCAAGGCCTTTGAGGAAAAAACCGGGCGTAAGGTGCTGTGCAATAAGCCCTATTCCGGGACCGAGGTGATAAAGGACTACGGCCGGGAGCAGAAGGAAACCGGCGGGCTGATCTGCTATACCTCGGCGGACAGTGTGTTCCAAATCGCGGCCAACGAGGCCGATGTGCCGGTGGAGGAGCTTTATCACATCTGCGAAGAGGCGCGGGAAATGCTGCAGGGGCCTGAGCTGGGGGTCGGACGGGTCATTGCGCGGCCGTATGTGGGGGAATACCCCAACTACACCCGCACCAGCAACCGGCATGATTTTTCGCTGAAGCCGCCGAAGAAAACGCTGCTGGATTACATCCAGGCGGCGGGACTGGCTTCTATTGGTGTCGGCAAGATTTATGATATCTTTGCTGGGCAGGGCATTACCGAGATGGTGCGCAACAAGAGCAACACCGACGGCATGAACCACACCCTGGACTATGCCGCGAAGGATTTTAACGGACTGTGCTTTGTGAACCTGGTGGACTTTGATATGCTGTACGGCCACCGCAATGATGTGGACGGCTATGCCAACGCGCTGACGGAATTTGATGTGCAGCTGCGGGAGCTGCTGCCGCTGCTGCGGCCCGATGACCTGCTGTTCATCACGGCAGACCACGGCTGCGATCCTTCCACTCCCAGCACCGATCATTCCCGGGAGCATGTGCCCATGCTGGCCTACGGCACAAAAGTGAAGCCGGGAGTCAATATTGGTACCCGGAGCACATATGCCGACCTGGCCGCCACCATGGCGGAATACCTGGGCGTCAAGGCGGAGATCGCCGGAGAGAGCTTCCTGAAGGAAATACTGAAGTAAAGAAACACTGTGAGGATATAGCATGACCGATATCATAGAGAATGCCGGCCAGCCGGAGAATACCGCCCCTGCCGCCGGCGAAAAAAAACCTGAAAATACCCCAAAGAAAGAAAAGCAGCCCATGACCTTTAAGCGGCTGTATAAGGAGTGGATCCTGCCCTTTGGGCTGGAGATTTTGGCACTGTTTTTGATCGTGAAATTTGTGTTCTTTGTGCCGATTGTGCCCACGGGCAGCATGGAGCCGACCATTGCCGAGCACAGCGCGCTTTTCGCGCTGCGGGTGCATGACCTGGAAAAGCTGGAGCGCGGGGATATCATCGTCTTTACGGCGGAGACCCCGGAGCTGGCCGGCACCACCCTCATCAAGCGGCTCATCGGGCTGCCGGGCGACCATGTGGAGATCGATGAAAACGGCACTGTGACCATTAATGGGGAAGTGCAGCAGGAAAGCTATGTGGTGTACCAGTATGCCATTCCCAGTGAGTTTGATGTCCCGGAGGGGTATTACCTCTTTATGGGCGATAACCGGGCCAATTCCATGGATAGCCGTTACTGGCAGAACCCCTATGTTTCTGGCGAGTCCATCCAGGGACGGGCGATCTTCACCCTTTTCCCGTTCAGTAATTTTGGCAAGCTGCAGTAAGGCGGCGTTTATCACATTTCGTAACGGAGCTATGAGTAAATGAACAAGACCGCTGTCCATGCCATCATCATGGTGCTGACCACGATACTGGCCAAGGTGCTCGGCTTCTGCCGGGAGCTTTCGCTGGCCTTTTCTTACGGTGCCAGCAATGTAAGTGACGCCTATGTGGTGGCGTTCACCCTGCCCACCATTCTCTTTTCCGGGCTGGGTACCGCTATGCTGACCAGCTATATCAGCGTTTATACCGACCTGCAGCAGAACCGCCCCGGTGAGGAAAAGCCGTTCCACGACCAGGTGATCACCATGTCGTTTTTGCTCTCGGTGGGCTTTATCGCTGTGTTTCTGGCGCTGCGGTATCCCATTGTGCGGCTGTTCGCGCTGGGCTTTGAGGGCGCACAGCTGGACCTGACGGTGAACCTTTCCTCCATCATGATCGCCTCGCTGGTGTTCCTGGGGGTCGGCTATATTTTGCAGGGCTACCTGCAGATGAAGGGCTGCTTCTTTACCGTTGGCATGGTGAGCGTGCCGCTGAACATCGCGGTCATCGCCACCATTCTCCTTTCCGGAGAGAACTACGATATGCTGGGCTGGGGCGTTGTCATCGGCTACGCAGGGGAGTTCCTGCTGGTGCTGCTGGTGGCGCTGCGTCGGCAGTTCTGCTACCACCCGGATATCGCCTTCCGCAACCATAATATCCGTAAATTCCTGGTGATGGTTCTGCCTATCTTCCTGGGCAAGACCATCAATTCCATCAATATCATCATTGATAAGAGCATCGCCTCGCTGCTTTCGGAGGGCGTGGTCTCGGTGCTGAATTACGGCAACCGCATCACCGGGTTTGTGACCTCGGTGTTTGTGGTCTCTATCACCACCGCGCTGTTCCCGCAGCTCTCCCGGCTTTCCGCCGCCAGCGATACCCGGCAGCTGAAGCACACCTACCGCTCCAGCTGCGGCATCATCGGGCTTTTTGTCATCCCCATTTCGGCGGGCATGATGATGTTCTCCAAGGAATTTGTGCAGCTGCTGTTTTTCCGCGGGGAGTTTACCGAATTTGATGTGCAGCGCACCGGGGAGGTTGTGTTTTTCTACTCGCTGGGGCTGCTCTTTTACAGCATCAAGGAAGTGACCATCAATGTGTACTACGCCCTGCAGGATACCAAGACGCCGACCATCAATTCGCTGCTGGCGATCGTGCTTAATATCGTCATTAATCTGCTGCTGATGCGGACGATGGAGCACAAGGGGCTGGCGCTGGCGACGGCGCTTTCCAGCTTTATTACCACCGTGCTGCTGATCATTCAGCTGCAGCGCAAGATGGGGCATATGGGCTACCGGTACCTGGCGGGGACCTACCTGAAGATGATAATAGCGGCCGGGGCCATGACCGCGGCGACGCTGCCTTTCTACCACTGGTTTTCTACCAAGACGACCTCGCTGCTGGTGAGCCTGCTGGCAGCGATCGTAGTGGCGATGATCGTTTACTTTATCGCCTGCCTGCTGCTGCGGGTGAAGGAGCTGGGCCATGTGGTGGTGGCCATTGCGGAGCGTTTCCACCGGAGACGCCCGGCATAAGACAAAACTTTATTTTACCGAAAAGGAGGGAACACCGATGGCCCAGAAGATCATGGTAGGCATGAGCGGCGGAGTGGATAGCTCGGTTGCGGCGTACCTGCTGAAAAAGCAGGGATATGAGGTGACCGGTGTGACCTTTAAGCTGTGGGACGACCCCACGCTGGAATCCGGCTGCTGCAGCGCCGACGATGTGCGGGACGCGGCCTATGTGTGCCAGCAGCTGGGCATTCCGCACTATGTGCTGAATTATAAAGACCTGTTCCGGCAGGAGGTGGTAGGGCCCTTTGCGGAGGAATACCTGCGCGGGCGCACGCCGAACCCCTGCATCAGCTGCAACCGATATATTAAATTTGGGGCCTTTTCCCATAAGCTCCGGGAGCTGGGCTTTGACCTGATGGCGACCGGACACTATGCCTGCTGCGGCTACAATGAAGCAACCGGCCGCTGGGAACTGCAAAGAGCTGTTCATCCCGAAAAGGACCAAAGCTATGTGCTGTATAACCTGACGCAGGAGCAGCTGGCCATGCTGCGGCTGCCGCTGGGGGAGTACTCCAAGCCGGAGATACGCGCCATAGCGGAGGGAAGCGGACTGGTGGTGGCCAAAAAGCCGGACAGCCAGGATATCTGCTTTGTGCCGGATGGGGACTATAATGCATTCCTGCGGCGCTGGACGGGAAAAGAACTGCCCGCCGGACAGTTTGTGGCGGAGGACGGCACTGTGCTGGGGCCCAATAAAGGCATTACTCACTATACCATCGGTCAGCGCAAGGGGCTGGGCATCTCGCTGGGGTGCCATGCCTTTGTGCGGCGCATTAACGCGGCGGAAAACACCGTGGAGCTGACCACCGAGGAAAGCCGGCTGTTTCGCAGGACCATCTTTGCTGATGACCTCAACTGGATCGCCATAGAGGACCTGCACGGACCGCTGGAAGTGGAAGCGAAGATAAGATATGCCCACCGGGCGGCCGCGGCGGTTATCAGCCCCAGCCCCATCCCCGGTACCGTTCGGGTGGACTTTATGGAAGCACAACGCGCCCCGGCGCCCGGCCAGGCGGTGGTTTTCTACCGCGACGGGTCGGTCATCGGCGGCGGAACGATATTAGATATGGAGGAACCGATATGCTGAAAGACTATCTTTCATCCTTTGCACCGCAGCTGCACGGCCATGTGGAGCTGCGCGCGCAGATCAGCACCAGCCACGCGGTAGCCATGCTGAACGGCGACCTGCAAAGCAATGCCCGCGCCCAGCAGGGCGGTGTTTCCGCCCGGGTGTACCGCAATGGCGTTTATGGCTTTGCCAGCGCCGTGGAATACGAAGAGGAGAGTGTGCGCCGCGTGCTGAAGGCCGCCGAGGAGAACGCGCTTTTCCTGGATGCCCGCGTGAAGAAGAACCGTCCCGCGCTGCCGGTGCTGCCCAGCGGCATGGTGGCGAAGGATAAGGAATATATTGAGGTGCCGCAGAAGGACTACATCGAGTTTGTACGGGCGGCGGATGATTACCTGAAGCAGAAGTACCCCAATCTGTTAAGCCGCCGGGTGCTGCTGCGCCATGACTGCATGGAGAAGCTGCTGACTGTCAGCGACGGCACCAACAGCCACAGCGTGCGGCCCCGTACCCATCTGGTCGTGCAGCTTACCGCTGACGCGCCCGATGGGATGCCGGTTGAGATCTTTGATGTGCTGGGCGGCGGCGAGGGCGTCCTTACCGACCACTTTACCGACCCCAGCGAGTACTACGAAAAGCTGGACGAGCAGGTGGAGCTGCTGATGAAGAAGCGCGAGGGCGTCTTTACCAACGCAGGGCTGAAGGATGTTGTGCTGGCTCCGGCGCTGGCCGGTATTCTGGCGCACGAGGCCGTGGGCCACACCGTAGAGGCCGACCTGGTGCTGGGCGGCTCGGTGGCTGCGCACAACCTGGGCAAGCGGGTCGCCACCGACCTTATCACCATGGTGGACTATGCCCACACCCTGCCCGATGGCAGCCGTGCCCCGCTGCCGGTGTATGTAGATGATGAGGGCACGCCCACTTCTGATGAAGTCCTCATCAAGGACGGCATCCTGGTGGGCTACATGAACAGCCGTGAGACTGCCCAGCACTTTGGCATGGAGCCGCACGGCAATGCCCGCGGCTATGCGTACAGCGATGAGCCGCTGATCCGTATGAGAAACACCGCCATCCTGCCCGGCAAGGACAAGCTGGAGGATATGATCGCCGCCATTGATGACGGGTACTACTTTACCCAGACCAATAACGGCCAGGCCGATACCACCGGCGAATTCATGTTTGGTATTATGATGGGGTATGAGATCAAGAACGGCAAGCTGGGACGGGCCATCCGGGATACCACCATTTCCGGGGTGGCGTTCCAGATGCTGCAGACCGTGGATATGCTGAGCGACGACATGGTGTGGAGCTGCAGCGGTACCTGCGGCAAAAAGCAGCCGATGCCGGTGGGCATGGGCGGCCCGGCCGTAAAGTGCAAAGTGAATGTAGCGGGAAAGTGAGGGAAGCAGCATGATGAATTTGAAGGACGCAGCCAGCTATGCGCTGGAACAGCTGCATGAGGCCGGCGCCGATGACGCCGCCGTGATTGTGACCAGCGGCAAGATAGACGAACTGAACATTGATGGCGGGGAATTCAGCCTGATGCGCTCCGGCTTTAAGAGCGGGCTTTCGCTTAAGGCTATCAAAGAGCAGAAAACCGGCAATATTCACACCAATTCCTGCGAAAAGGAAGCCATAGACGCCGCGGTAAAGGACTGCATGGCGGCGGTGATGGCGGCCCAGCCCGATGAGGCCGAATCCATTGCGCCCAAGGCAGAGAATATGAGCTTTACCGCCGGGGTGCTTACCCCCGACCGGGATAAGCTCTTTGACCGGCTGCGGGAGTACATGGATACCCTGCACACCGAGTATCCCAAGATCAATATGGAACAGCTCATCGCGAAATATGACCACGACGACATCCTGCTGATGAACACCAACGGTGTGGAGATGCGCTACCAGAACGGCGGGTATATCATCAGCACCATGTTCTCCGCCCACGAGGGGGAGAAGGCGGGTTCCTTTAACGGCACCGGCTACCTGACCGACCGGCTGGACCAACCCCTGATGGAGACCGGCATGATGCGCCGCCTGCTGCGGGATGCCGAGGCTGACCTGACCGCCGCGCCCATTCCGGAGAAATTTGAGGGGACGCTGCTGGTGAGCCCGGCTTTTATGGGAGAATTCCTGGGCACCGCGCTGGGCTGCTATGCTGGGGATTATGCCCTCATCAGTGATACGAGTATCTGGAAGGATAAGCTGGGCCAAAAGGTCGCCTCCAGCGGCATTACGCTGGAAACAAGGCCGCTGGATGAGCGCATCGTCTGCGGTGAACGCTTTGACAGCAATGGCTATAAGAGCGAAAACGGCGTTATTCTGCGGGATGGCGTGCTGGAGAGCTTCTGCCTTTCCGAATACGCGGCACGCAAGACCGGCCAGAAACGCGCTGCCAACCAGAGCGGCGCCTACTTCCTGCATCCTGGCGAGCAGAGTTTGGAGGAGATCATTGCCGGGATCAAAAATGGCATTCTTATCAACCGCTTCTCCGGCGGCCAGCCCGGCGCCAGCGGCGACTTTAACGGCGTGGCCAAGAACAGCTTCCTCATTAAAGACGGCAAGCTGGCCGGCGCCGTGACCGAAACCATGATCAGCGGCAACTTTGCCGAGCTGCTGAAGAATCTCCGCGGCATCAGCCGGGAGACGGTGTGCGATGGTTACAGTGTGCTGCCCTGGGCGGCATTTGATGGCATCATCGCAAAATAAATTTATTATCTTAAATTTCACGATGCCGCAGGACTGCCTGCGGCATTGTGCTGAAAGGCGGTAAAGTGTATGGCGGTACTAATCCCCGAACATTGCGAACTATGTCCCCGCCGCTGCGGGGCGGACCGCCGTACCCAAACTGGCCGCTGTGGGGCGGGGAATACCCTGCGCGCCGCCCGGGCCGCTCTCCACCGGTGGGAGGAGCCCTGCATCAGCGGGGAGGACCCCGAACGGGGCTCCGGGACGGTGTTTTTCTGCGGATGTACGCTGGGCTGTGTTTTTTGTCAGAACGGCGTCATCAGTCACGGGGGCGAGGGGAAAAAGATCACCACCGAACGGCTGGCGGAAGTTTTCCTTGCATTGCAGGCGCAGGGGGCGTACAATATCAATTTGGTTACCCCCACACAGTACCTGCCGTGGATCTTGGAAGCACTGAACCTGTGCCGCGAACGCCTGGCGATCCCGGTACTGTATAATACCGGCGGGTACGAGCGGGTGGAAATGCTGCGGCTGCTGGAGGGCAGGGTGCAGATCTACCTGCCCGACCTGAAATATTACGACAGCGCGCTTTCCGCTCGGTATTCTGCTGCGCCGGATTATTTTGCCGTGGCGGCCCAGGCCCTGCGGGAGATGTTCCGGCAGGTGGGGCCGGTGCGCTTTGATGAAAACGGCATGCTGCAAAGCGGTATGGTGGTGCGGCACCTGGTGCTGCCGGGAGCCCATAAGGACAGCCTAAGGCTGCTGAACTGGCTGGCAGATAATTTCTCTCCGGAGGATATCCGGCTGAGCTTGATGAGCCAGTATACTCCGCCTGCCGGTATTGCCATCCGGGAATTGCAGCGCCCCATTTTTACCTACGAATACCGCAAGGCCTGCGAGCGGGCGGAGGAGCTGGGCTTTTTGGGCTATACGCAGCAGCGTTCTTCCGCCGATGCCGCCTACACCCCGCCCTTTGATGGGACGGGCCTTTGATAAAATTTCACCCCCAGGAGATACATATGACAGGACCCCTGCAGCGCCGCGCCATCGCCGATGGCGTATGGTTTTCCCGCATTCACGACCCTAAATTCTACCACAACAGCATATCAGTCACTATTATTACACCGCTGGCGGAGGGGAAGACCTCCGCGGCGGTGCTGGCGGCATACCTGCTGCGCATGGGCAGCCGCCGCTGCCGGGATATGACCGAGCTGGAGTGTCGGCTGGCGGACCTTTACGGGGCAGTGCTGGATACCGATATTTCCCGCCACGGCGAAAACCAGCTGCTCACCTTCTCCATTGCCGGGGCGGATGACCGCTTTGCACTGGAGGGAGAGAGCATCAGCCGGGGCTGCGCCGAGCTGCTGGGAGAAATACTGCTGGAGCCGAAGGTGGAGGGCGATGCCTTCCCGGAGGAGGCCTTCCGGCTGGAGCAGCAGTACCTTATTGATACCATCGAGGCGGAGATCAACGATAAACGCAGCTACGCGGCCCAGCGCTGCACGGCTGAGATGGGCCGGGGCTGTCGGTTTGCGCTGCCCCGCTACGGTACGGTGCAGGAGACGCTTTCTGCCACACCGAAGGAGGCCTATGGCCGCTACCGGGAGCTGATCCGCACGGCCCGCATAGAGATCTTCTTTAGCGGGTGCGGCAGCCCGGACTATGCTGAGGAGGTATTTACCAAACTGTTTGACGGGGTGGAGCGCGCACCGCTTTGTCCTACTCCGCAGCGGCTCCCCCTACGGGCGGAACGGGTAACGGAGCTGGCCGAGCAGCTGCCCATGAGTCAAAGTAAATTGGTGCTGGGCTTCCGCACCGGCCTGCCGCGGCAGCGCCGGGCCCGTACCGCCCTGCGTGTGATGACCGCCCTGCTGGGCGGCAGCACCGGCTCCCGGCTTTTTACCAATGTACGGGAAAGGCTGGGCTGCTGCTATTACTGCGGCGCGCGGGTCAACCTGCTTACCGGCATACTGCTTATTGAATGCGGCCTGGAGGAGGCCAACCGGGAGCGGCTGCAAAGCGCCATCCTGGCCGAGATAGCCGACCTGGCCGCCGGGCATATCACCCCGCAGGAGCTTTCTCACATCAAGCTGGCGTTCCAAAGCTCGCTTTGCTCCATTGGGGATAGCCTGGCCCGCACCGAGGGCTGGTATCTCAGCGGGCTTTTGCAGGGGGATCCCATCACGCCACAGCAGGATATGGAGGAGATCGCCTCCATTACCGCGGAAGAGGTGGCGGCCGCCGCGGCAGCGCTTACACTGGATACTGTGTTCTTTTTGCAGGCCGTAGGGAAGGAGAATGGGTGCGATGAGGATTGATGAACGCCATACCTCCGAGCTGTTGGGACAAAGCACCCGCACCATGGTGCTGCCCAGCGGCCTTACCGTGCAGATGTGCCGGATGCCCGGCTTTGTAACGGCGTATGCCATGCTCACCGTCGGGGTGGGCTCCATAGACATCGGCTACCGGGTGCGGGGCCGGGAGGTATCGCTGCCCGCCGGGGTGGCCCACTACCTGGAACACAAGATGTTCGACTGCCCCTACGGGGATGCCATGCAGCGCTTTGACGCGCTGGGCGCTTCCGCCAATGCCTTTACCAGCTTTGATAAGACGGCCTACTACTTTAGCTGTACCGAAAACTTTTCCAAGGCGCTGGAGGTGCTGCTGGACTTTGTAGCAACGCCCTATTTTACCGGGCCTTCCGTCCGCCGGGAAAGAGGGATCATTGCCGAGGAGCTGCGCATGTACCGCGACAGCCCCGAGTGGATGGTCACGGCGAACCTTTTGCAGGCCATGTACCATGTTCATCCCATCCGGGAGGATATTGCCGGGACGGAGGAATCCATCGCCCACATAGATGCCGCCCTGCTGCGCCGCTGCTATGAGCGTTTTTATTGCCCAGGCAATATGGTACTTTCGGTTGCTGGGTGCTTTGAGGAGGACGCGGTGCTGGAACTGGCGGAAAAATATTTCCCCACAGCGAAGACCGCGGCCAACCCGCTTACCATCCGGGAGCCAAGAACGGTGCGGGATCACTACTGCGAGCAGAAAATGCCCATTGCTGCGCCGATGTTCCAGGTCGGTTTTAAGGCGGCGGGCGGCGAAAAGGAAAATATGCGCCACCGCCTGCTGGATGAACTGCTGCTTGACCTCATCTGCGGCGAAACGACTGACCTGTACCGCCGGCTGTATGAAGCCGGGGAGATCAACGCGACCTTTGGCAGCGAGGTGATGGCGGGACGCGACTTTATCTGTGCGATGTTTGACGGCGAAAGCCGTCAGCCGCAGGCTGTCTATGAAGCCCTGTGTGAGCGAGTGACCACCCTGCAGCGGCAGGGCATCCCACCGCAGGATTTTGCCCGCTGCCGCCGTGCCAATTACGGCAGGACCATCGGCCTTTATGGCCGCGCGGAATCCATCGCCGGCCTGATGGCCGCCGCTCATTTTTCCGGTATGAAAGATATCTACTACCCCCTGGAGATCCTGCGTTCCACCACCGTGGAGGAGCTGGAGCAGCGTCTGCAGGAGGATTACGACCCCACAACCAGCGCCCTTTCGGTCATTTGGCCGCAGGGCAACCCTTAAGGAGATGCACATTACCCCTATGAACCCCAAAGCAAATCCCCCTACTGTTTCCGCTTCCCAGTCCCATTCCCGTCTGCTTGCCCACCTGATGGCGCTGATGGTTTCTGCCATTTGGGCCACCACCTTTGTTTGCAGCAAGGAGCTCCTTGCCTATTACAGCCCGGCGCAGGTGATGTTCATGCGCTTTGTCATTGCCTACTTTGTGCTGTGGCTGCTGCGCCCTCGGCCGCTGCCGTGGCAGGGCAGGGGAGAGCTGACCTTCCTGCTATTGGGCATTTTGGGCGGCACGCTCTATTTCTTTACCGAAAACACCGCCCTGAAGCACACCTTTGCCGCCAATGTCAGCATCATTGTGGCGATGGCGCCCATCCTTACCTCCATCCTGGCGCACTTTTTTACCAGGGATGAAAAGCTTCACACCACCGTTTGGGTCGGCTTTGCCGTGGCCATGAGTGGTGTGGTGCTGGTGGTGCTCAACGGCGCGCTGGTGCTCAAGCTCAGCCCGGTAGGCGATCTGCTGGCCTTTTTGGCGGCAGCCAGCTGGGCCTGCTATTCAGTCCTTATCAAGCGGCTTTCCGGCCGGGTGGACAGCACGCTGCTGGCCCGCCGGGTCATCCTGTACGGCGCGGTTACCTCGGTGCCGCTGCTGGCTGCCCGCGGGGAGCTTTCGATCGACTTTACCCCGCTGGCACAGCCAAAGCCGCTGTTCTGCATCCTGTTCTTGGCGGTGCTGGGCAGTGCCGTCTGCTTTGCCGTGTGGAATGTTGTCATCGACCGGCTGGGAGTCGTTCACGCCAATAACTATATCTATCTCCAGCCCTTTATCACTATAGTGGCCTCCCATTTCCTGCTGGGGGAACCCATGAGCTGGACGGCCATTGTGGGGGCGCTGCTTATCATTGGCGGCGTTATCATCTCCGGCCGGCAAAAACGGCCGCAGTAATGGATTTTGGCGCTATTCGCTAAAATTTTCGGGATAAATTATACGCGATTCCACTTGCCATGTCCCGCCCACTAATGATATAATCGTAAGGGCTCCCCCAAAGGGGGAACAAAAGAAGCGCCTCGTAAAAGGCGCTTTTTTATTTTTGCCGGCGATGGGCGGCAGCCCCTGATAAAAACGCAGTGACAGAGGATAATACGAGGAGGAAATCATGTTCAAAATCGGCTTTGATAATGAAAAATACCTGCAAATGCAGTCGGATAAAATCCGGGAGCGCATCGGTCAGTTTGGCGGTAAGCTGTACCTGGAATTCGGCGGTAAGCTCTTTGATGATTACCACGCTTCCCGCGTGCTGCCGGGGTTTGCGCCGGATAGCAAGGTGAAAATGCTGCTGCAGATGAAGGACTCCGCGGAGATCGTCATTGTCATCAGCGCTGATGCCATCGAAAAGAACAAGCGCCGCGGCGATCTGGGTATCACCTACGATCTGGATGTCCTGCGCCTCATCGATGCCTTCCGTGGGATCGGCCTGTATGTGGGCAGCGTCTGCATCACCCATTACCATGCCCAGCCAGCCGCCGATGCCTTCCAGAAGCGCCTGGAGGCCCTGGGGGTCAAGGTCTACCGCCACTATATCATCCCCGATTATCCCTCCAATGTCCCGCTCATCGTCAGCGATGATGGCTTTGGTAAGAATGAATACATCGAAACCACCCGCCCGCTGGTGGTAGTTACGGCCCCCGGCCCCGGCAGTGGCAAAATGGCCACCTGTCTTTCTCAGCTCTTCCACGAAAATAAGCGCGGGGTCAAGGCCGGATATGCCAAATTTGAGACCTTTCCCATTTGGAACCTCCCCCTCAAGCACCCTGTCAACCTGGCGTATGAGGCCGCCACCACCGACCTCAACGATGTCAATATGATTGATCCTTTCCACCTGGAAGCCTACGGTGTCACCACCGTCAATTACAACCGTGATATCGAGATCTTCCCGGTGCTCAATGCCATTTTCCAGCGCATTTACGGCTCCTCTCCCTACAAAAGTCCGACCGATATGGGCGTCAATATGGCGGGCAACTGCATCATAGATGACGATGCCTGCCGTCGTGCTTCCGAGCAGGAGGTCATCCGCCGGTACTATGCCACCGCCTGCCTGGTGCGTCAGGGGCTCAGCGAGCCTGCTGAGATCCACAAGCAGGAGCTTATCATGAACCAGCTGAATGTATCGTCCGCCGACCGTCCCGTGGTGGCCGCCGCCTGCGCCAAAGCGGAGGAGACCGGCCAACCCGCGATGGCGCTGGAGCTGCCCGATGGCCGCATCGTCACCGGGAAGACCAGCTCTCTCTTGGGGCCTTCCGCCGCGCTCATGCTCAACGCCTTGAAGGAGCTGGGCGGCATCAATGATGAGATGCACCTGCTGTCGCCTATCATTATCGAGCCTATCCAGCGCCTAAAGGTGGATTACCTTGGCAACCACAATCCTCGCCTGCATTCCGATGAGATCCTTATCGCACTGTCCATATGCGCCGCTACCAACCCCACTGCAGCACTGGCCATGCAGCAGCTGAGTAAGCTGCGCGGGTGTGAGGCCCATGCCAGTGTGATTCTTTCCCGCGTGGATGAGAATGTTTATCACAAGCTGGGGGTCAACCTGACCTGTGAGCCGAAATACCAGACCAAGAAGCTCTACCATGCCTAAAAAATCAAAGCACCGGTTCCAGTCGGTGCTTTTTGCTGCCCTAAATAATTATAAATTTTAATTATTATAATAAAATTGATAAATTGAATTTATGCAATATGTATAATAGCGGCGCAGAAAATACCGTTAACATGCACAATAATACCCATTAAAGCTCCGTTTTTTAGCACAAACGACGGAATTTTACAATCCATTAAAATTTTTGTTGCTATCAATTAAAAATTGTATTATGATTGGAACAATTACCACAGTGTGCATAGAAAAGGAGAAAATGACTATGGAACCTAAAAGAGCCCAATGGGGCAGCAAGATCGGCTTTATTCTGGCGGCAGCCGGTTCGGCCGTCGGCCTCGGCAACATCTGGAAGTTCCCCGGCAAGGCCTACGAAGGCGGCGGCGGAGCGTACATCCTCATCTACCTTGCTATCGTACTCCTCATTGGCATCCCGGTCATGCTCTCGGAACTGACCATCGGCCGCGGCGCGCAGGCCAATGCCATCGATAGCTACGGCAAGCTGGGCCACCCTGGCTACAAGTGGGTCGGCTGGTTCGGCGTTATCGTGGCGTTTATCATTACCAGCTACTACTGCCATGTAGGCGGCTGGGTGCTGCGCTATGTGGCCAGCTACGCCACCGAGCCCACCAAGGTTTACGCCGATCCGCTGGGATATTTCTATGCGCTGCTGGGCTACAATGCCGTCACCGGGGAAACATGGTTCCCACTGACTGCAGTTATCTTCGCGGGTATCTTTATGGGCATTACCTGCTTCATCATCGTCAAGGGCGTGGAATCCGGCATTGAGCGCTTTAATAAGATCGGTATGCCGGCGCTGTTTGTCATCCTCATTATTCTGCTTATCCGGGCGCTTACCATGCCCGGCGCCGGGGAAGGCCTGCAATATATGCTGATTCCGGATTGGAGCAAAGTCACCTTCAGTACCGTGCTTTCGGCCCTGGGGCAGGCGTTCTTCTCACTCAGCCTTGGTATGGCTATTATGGTTACCTACGGCTCCTATGTTAAAAAGGAAGAAAACCTCGCCAAAAACGCCGCTATCATCTGTGGTATGGACACACTGGTAGCCCTGATTGCCGGCTTTATCATTGTTCCCGCTGTATTTGCTACCCTCGGCGCAGAAGGCGTTGGCAAGGGCGCAGGCTTTGCGTTCTCTTCGCTGGCCGGTGTGTTCCAGCAGATGCCCGGCGGTCAGTTCTTCGGCATCCTGTTCTACATGCTGCTGCTGTTCGCGGCGCTCACCTCCTGCATTTCCCTAGTGGAGGGCGTTGTTGCCTTCGCTACTGAGCGCTTTGGATGGAAACGCACCCCCACTACCATCATTCTGTGCGTGGTGATGTTCCTCCTTGGTACCATTTATACCTGCTCTCAGGCCGCCTTTGATATCAAGGGTATCTGGTTCGACTTCAAGAATGGTCTTACCACCCCCATCTTCGGCGACTTTATGGAGTTCCTCACCGACCGTCTGATGATTCCTGTGTGCGCACTGGGTTCCTGCCTGTTTGTCGGTTGGGCCTGGAAGCCCCAAAACGCCATCCGCGAGATCGAGCTGGACGGCAAGCCCTTCCGTCTGAAGAAGGCGTACAGCTTCCTGGTGAAGTACCTGGCCCCCATCAGCATCATTATCATCATCGTGGCCAGCTTTGCCACCGGCACTACCCTCAGCTAAATTTGCTATCCTCAGGTACAGTTTCCATACAAGAAAGGCGGTTCTCCGTGATGGGGCACTGCCTTTCTTGCATTCTGCCCCGCCGTATGGTAAGATGCAAGACGAAAGCGGGCGGCATTTTCTCCCCGCTGCCCCCTGCAAACCGCAGGCATACGGCCCGCAGGGCGTTTCGGCTTTGCCGAAACCGACGGCTCCGCCGTCGAAACCGCCTGCGGCGGTTTGCCCTGCGGGCCGTCCCACCCCATCAAACCCTCCAAAGGAGCCTCCCATGTCCAAAGACCGAGATTTTCTCCGAGCATTTTCCGGCGAAGACCGCATGACTGCCGCCCAAGTGGCGGATAAGCTGGAACAGTGTGCCCATCAGAACCGCCTGACCCATACTATGTTTCTCACCCCGCACCAGCGCGGCATTGCCCAGCAGGTGATAGTCTGCTGCGGCACGCCCCCGCATAGGATAATGGGGGGCCACCCCGATGCCGAGCGCTGCCTGTTTCTCTTTCTACCGGACTATATGGATGCGGATAACATCCCGGAAGAGGAGCTGCCCTTTGGAGCTATCCGGGTCAGCTGGGGCCATGGCGCGGCGCTTACCCATCGGGACATCCTGGGCAGCTTGATGGCACAGGGTGTCCGCAGGGAGGTGCTGGGCGACCTTTTAGTGGGAGAAAACGGCTGCGATGTCATTGCCCTGCGGGAGTGCATTCCCTTCCTGCGGGATAACTGGCTGAGCGCCGGCCGCACCGGTCTGCACCCGGTGGAGATCCCCCTTTCGGAGCTGCGCATTCCAGCTGCCGATGGAAAGGCCATCCGGGATACCGTCGCTTCACTGCGGTTGGATGCCGTTCTTGGCAGCGGTTTTTCCCTCAGCCGGGGGAGAGCCGCGGAGCTCATCGCCGCCGGGCGGGTCAGCCTGAATGGCTGCGAGTGCCTGAAGCCTGACCGACAGCTTGCCGAAGGAGATATCCTTTCGGTGCGCGGGCAGGGCAGGCTTATTCTAAGGGAGATCGGAGGCCTTTCCAAGAAGGGCCGTTTCTATATCACCGTGGAACGCTTTGGCGGATAGAACAAAAAGCAAAATGAATACGAAAGAAAAGGACGCACACCGTACATGACTCGATAGGGGGCGTCCTTTTTTTGATGAAGCGGAAAGAGAGTGCACTGCGGCTGGGCTTTACATTTGCGGGCTGTTACCTGGGGGCGGGCTATGTCTCCGGCCAGGAGCTGTGGCAGTTTTTTGGCTGCTTTGGTTGGCAGGGGATAGCGGGCCTGCTGCTGGCGGTGGCACTCTCCTTTTTCTTTGGGGTATTGCTGCTGCGGCTGGTGCAGCACACCGGCTGTGACCAAACCGATGCCCTTGTGATTCGCCGCCCTATCCCGCTCCTGCGGGATGCCGTTGGGCTACTGCAGCTATTTTTCCTCTTCGGGATATTGGTCATCATGGCGGCCGGGGTGGGGGCGCTTTTCGCGCAGATACTGGGTGCCTCCGCCCTTTGGTGCAGTGCGGCGTTCTGCCTTTTGGTTTCGCTGCTTTCCCTTACCGGCACCTCCGGCATGGTAAATGTCTTTTCCACCGTGGTGCCGCTGCTGGTTATCTGCTCGGTGCTGGTCAGCGCGCTTACCCTGCGCCGCTGCGGCTGGCAGCTTACCATTGCTGCAGTCCCATCCGTCAGCCCACTGCTTTCCCACTGGGCTATTGCCGCCTGCTCTTTTGTCAGTTATAATCTTTTTTCCTCCATCGGTATTTTGGCCCCCGTCGGGAAAGAGTTGCGCTCCCGCCGCACAGTTTGGTGGGGAGTACTGCTTGGCTGCATTATTCTCATTTCCATCGCGCTGGGCATCTTCCTCACCATGGAGACGCTTCCCACCGTGGTAGAGGCGCCGCTGCCCATGCTGGCCGCTGCCGGTGCACTGGGCGGGGGCTGGTACTACCTCTATGGGGTGCTGCTGCTCTGTGCCATGCTCGGTACCGCGCTTTCCTGCGCCGTTGCTCTCCGCCATTACTGCATGGTTCGCTTTTCCACCATGGCGAACCGCCGCTTCAGCTTTGTCCTTCTGTTGGCTATCCCTGCATGGCTGTGCAGCCTTTTCGGCTTCGGGAAGCTCATCGGCACTGTTTACCCTATTTGCGGAGCACTGGGTGCACTGGCCCTGCTGGGGTTGCTGCACCATCGCTTCACCCTTCGCGCGCCAAAGTAGCTGCCACCGCCTTTTCCTGGGCCGAATTTATGCCATTTACTGGATGCGCCCGCAGGCCCGGCGGCGCTCCGCACCGCCGCCACAGGCTTTGCCCGTGTGTTTCGCCCCAAGGGGCGAAACGGCCTGCGGCCGCACCTTCCTTCTGCCCCTCGCCCGTCTATTTCCCGCCATTCACCCATAAGATAAAAGGAGATACCGCAAAAGGGGAGGGGAGAGCCGCATATGCGCCGTGCCAAACAGCTCCTTTTGCATACCTCCGCCATGACTGCTACCAGCCTGCTGATGCGCACCATCGCCCTGGTGTTCCAGGTCTATGTCGCCGGCAAGATCGGTGCTGCGGGCATTGGGCTTTTTCAGCTGGTGATGTCGGTCTATACCCTTGCCACTACCGTGGCGGTCTCCGGTGTGCGGCTGGCCGCCACCCGGCTCATTGCCCAGCAGACCGGTCGCGGCGATGACGCCGCCATCCGCCGGGCCACCGGCTGCGCCATGGGATATGCCGCTTTTTTCGGCATGGCTGCCTTACTGCTGCTCTTTTATCTGGCGCCCGCGGCAGCCGCCTGGGTCGGGGATGACCGCATTATCCTCTCCCTGCGGGTGCTGGCATTCGCCCTGCCCTTTGTTGCTGCGTCCGGTGCCATGGGCGGCTACTTCATTGCCATGCATCAGTCGGTCAAAATGTCCCTCGTTCAGCTTTCGGAGCAGTTCATCCGTATCGGCTGCACAGTTTTGGCGCTGCTGCGGCTGGGCGGCTACGGCCTGGAGTACGCCTGCGGCGCCCTTACTCTCGGTATGCTCGCCTCGGAGGTCTTTTCCTTCCTGGCGCTGCTGCTTTTGCTGCTTGCCTCCCTCCCTCGCCGGGAGGGTCGCTGCCGCACCCCTATGCTGCCGTCTCTTTTGCGTATTACGGTGCCGCTTTCCCTCAGCAGCTACGCACGGTCGGCACTCAGTACCGCCCAGCACTTGCTTGTCCCGCGGGGGCTTCGCCTTTTTGGCGGCGGGGCTCAGGCAGCGCTGGCTGCCTATGGCGTGATACAGGGCATGTCCCTGCCCATTTTGCTGTTCCCGGCAGCGCTCATCGCCGTCATTGCGGATCTCATCGTTCCCGAGCTGACCGAAGCCCAGGTACAGGGCCGGCTGCGGGGTCTTGGCTACATGCTGGAGCGCCTTTACCGGTTGGGGCTTTTCTTTTCGATGGCCGTCGCTGGAGCCTGCTTTTTCTTCGCCCATCCCCTGGGCGAGCTCATCTATTCCGAGCCCGCCGCCGGGCAGTACATACGCCTTTTGGCGCCGCTGGTGCCTATCATGTATATGGATACCCTCGTGGATGGCATGCTGAAGGGGGTAGGGGAGTACCGCGCCAATATGCGGTACAATATCATCGATGCCGCCACCGGCCTGCTGCTCGTTTGGCTGCTGCTGCCCCGGTATGGGGTGGCCGGCTATCTTTTCTCCATCTCCGCCACCGAGCTCCTCAATTTCGCCCTCAGTGCCGCGCGGCTTACCCGGGTCACGGTGTTCCGGCTTCAGCCGCTCTGCTGGCTGCTTACGGCGGCCGCGGCAGTTGGGGGCTGGTGGCTGCTGCGCCTGATCTTCGGTAGGCTGTTGTCCCGGACCGGGCAGCCGCTTATTCTCCTGTTGCTGGTGTTCCTCTACCTGGCCTGCTACGGGGCGGCGCTGCTGCTTTGCGGGGCACTGCGGCGGGAGGAGCTTTCCTGGCTTTTTTCGCTGCTGCGGGGAGAAAAATCCCCCAAAACATGAATTTAAGATATTTTGAGAAAAACGGAGAAATCAGGAGTATTTCAAAGTTCATCATAAGCTCTGCCCAAAAGACGCAGAAATTTTCTGAAAAACTCTAATAAATCTTGAAATTTAGCATTGACATTACGACAAAATATGATATATTGATATCTGTCATTTTGACCATTCAATTCAATAAAAAGGCGGCTCGTATATGCCCATCTGAAAGAACCCCAATCTTCGGGGTATCCTAAAAACCTTTTGCGGGGACGGTGCAATAGCGGCTGCGGCAGGTGTGAGGGCCTGCAGATTTACCGCAAAAGGAGGATGTTGAAATGAACAAAAATGCTTTGATTAGCCTGCGCGGCATCAGAGTCGATTTTGATGACGAGCCGGTCCTCAAGGGGATCGACCTTGACATCATGGACAAGGAATTCATTACTTTTCTTGGGCCGTCCGGTTGTGGCAAGACAACTACCTTGCGCATCATCGGCGGATTTATCCAACCCAAGGAGGGTGATGTTTTTTTTGGTGGTGTCCGCATCAATGACCTGCCCCCCTACAAGCGTGAGGTGAATACGGTATTCCAGCGGTATGCGCTGTTCCCGCACCTCAATGTGTACGAAAATGTCGAATTCGGCCTGAAGATCGCCAAGGTGCCGGAAAAGGAACGCCGCCAGAGCGTCAAGGAAATGCTCAAGCTGGTCGGCCTTTCGGGATATGACAGACGCCATATCAATCAGCTTTCCGGCGGTCAGCAGCAGCGTGTGGCCATCGCCCGCGCGCTGGTCAATCGTCCCAAGGTCCTGCTTTTGGATGAACCCCTCGGCGCATTGGATCTCAAGCTGCGCAAGGAAATGCAGATCGAGCTAAAGCGCATCCAGCAGGCATTGGAGATCACCTTCATCTATGTCACCCACGATCAGGAAGAAGCGCTCACCATGTCCGACCGCGTCGTCGTCATGCGGGATGGCAACATCCTTCAGATCGGTACCCCGCAGGATATCTACAATGAGCCCTGCAATGCCTTCGTGGCCGATTTCATCGGTGAAAGCAATATCATCGATGGCATCATGCACAAGGATTACCTTGTGGAATTCGCCAACGATTACTTTGACTGCGTGGATAAGGGATTTTCCCTCAAGGAGCGTGTTCAGGTCGTCGTCCGTCCGGAGGACTTCAAGATCGTTCCCGCCGATAAGGGCAAGATCTCCGGCATCGTGGAGTCCATCATCTTCAAGGGCGTCCACTACGAGATCATGGTAGATGCCATGGGATATAAATGGAAGATCCACACCACCCAGTATGTGGAGCCCGGTACCCTCATCGGCATGGATGTCGCGCCTATGGATATTCATATCATGAAGCGCACGGAGGAATAAAGCCATGAAATTTCGCTTTTCTTCCGTCCCCTATATTGTTTGGTCGGTGATTTTTGTCGTCGTACCGCTCATTCTGGTGGCGGTGTTCGGCCTTTCCACCAGTGATGGCCAGTTCACCTTCGCCAATGTCGCCAAGGTCTCGGATTACACCGCGGTGTTTGTCCGTTCCATCTGGCTTTCGCTGGTGGCCACTGCCATCTGCCTTGTCATCGCCTATCCTCTCGGCTTTATCATGAGCCGCTACAATGCCAATAATCAGCGCACGCTGGTTATGCTGGTCATGCTGCCCATGTGGACCAACTTCCTGCTGCGCACCTACGCCTGGATGACCTTGCTGGAAAATAACGGCGTCATCAATAGCATCCTGGAGTTCTTCGGCATCGGCCCCTTCAAGATGATCTACACCCAGGGTGCCGTGGTGCTGGGCATGGTGTATAATTACCTGCCCTTTATGGTCATTCCGCTCTATTCCATCATGACCAAGATCGAACCCTACACGCTGGAAGCTGCCGGGGACCTCGGCGCCAACCCGTGGAACACCTTTACCCGTGTGGTGCTGCCCCTTTCGGTGCCCGGTATCACCACCGGCATCACCATGGTATTTGTGCCGTCTGTTTCCACCTTCATCATTTCCCGTATGCTGGGCGGCGGCTCCAATATGATGGTCGGTGACCTCATCGAGACCCAGTTCCTCGGCAATGCCTACAATCCCAATCTCGGCTCCGCCATCTCGCTGGTATTGATGGTATTCATCCTGCTTGTTATGAGCCTCATGAACCAGTTTGAGGACAATGATGACAGAGGAGGGATGCTCATATGAAATGGTATGCCAAGCTTTATACCCGTCTGGTATTCATCTTCCTGTATCTGCCCATCATCGTGCTCATTGCGTTCAGCTTCAATGAATCCAAATCCCGCGCCAGCTGGACCGGCTTCTCCTTCCATTGGTATAAGGAGCTGTTCCACAATGAGCTGATCCTCTCCTCGCTGCGCAATACCTTGATCATCGCGCTGGCGGCGTCTGTCATCGCGCTGGTGCTGGGCACCATGGCGGCGGTCGGCATCTATGCCATGCGCCGTAAGTGGTTCAAATCACTGGTGATGAACATCACCTATCTGCCCATTCTCAATCCTGAGATCGTTACCGGTGTTTCCATGCTGCTTTTGTTCGTTTCCTTCGGCAATGGCATCCAGAAGTTCAATAACTGGATCGGCGGCACCGCGCTTTCGTTCCTTCAGCTGCCGGAAATGCAGCTCGGCTTCGTGACGCTCATCATCGCGCATGTCACCTTCTGCACGCCCTATGTCATCCTCAATGTCCTCCCGAAGCTCCGTCAGATGGATCGCTTCACCTTCGAGGCTGCGCAGGATCTGGGCTGCAGCCCCAAGCTGGCCTTCTATAAGGTCGTCATCCCGGAGATCATGCCCGGCATGGTATCCGGCTTCCTCATGGCGTTCACCTACTCGCTGGATGACTTCGTCATCAGCTACTTTGTGTCCAGCGCCTCCTCGCAGACTCTGCCCGTCACCATCTTCTCGATGGTCCGCAAGCGTGTCAGCCCGGAGATCAATGCCCTTACCGCCATCATTTTTGTGGTGGTGCTGGCGCTGCTGCTTCTCAGCAACTATTACTCTGCCCGCAAGGAAAAGCAGATGATGCGAAAGGAGGAACCTGCGGCATGAAAAAGCGTATCCTTTCCCTCCTTTTGGCGCTGATGATGGTTGTCCTTCTGCTTCCCGTTACCGCTTTGGCAGCGGAAACCGGCATTGATACCTCAGCTCTAGATATGGAGTACTACGGCCGCTACAGGGATAAGGGCTATTCCATCAGCGTTTACAATTGCGGCGAGTATATCTCCGACGGTGCCGATGGCGGGCTGGATGTCAACAAGGCCTTTGAGGAGGTCACCGGCATCCGGGTCATCTATTCCAATTACGATACCAATGAATCGATGTACGCCAAGCTGAAAACCGGCGGCGCCGTCTATGATATCGTCGTTCCCTCCGACTACATGATCTCTCGTATGATCGCCGAGGGGATGCTGCAAAAGCCGGATATGTCCAATATCCCCAACCTGAAGAACATCGATGAAAAGTACCTTTACCAGTCCTACGACCCCACCAATGAGTATTCGGTGCCCTATACCTGGGGCGTGCTGGGGCTCATCTACAATACCAAAATGGTAGAGGACGAAGCGGTGGTGGCCAGCTGGGGCGCCCTGTGGAGCGAAGCCTATATGGATAATATCCTGATGATCAATAACTCCAAGGACGCCTTCGGCATCACCTTTGCCTATTTGGGGCTGCCCATTAATGCCGAAAGCACCGAGCAGGTGGATAAGGCTGTGGTGCTGCTGAAGGAGCAGAAAAAGGTCATTCAGGCCTATGTCGCCGATGAGGTGTTCGATAAAATGATCGGCGGGGAAGCGGCCATGGCGCCCTATTATAACGGCGATGCCGTCACCATGATAGCGGACAACCCTGATCTTGCCTTCTCCATTCCCATGGAGGGCAGCAATCTTTTCACCGATTGCCTGTGCATTCCCAAGGAGAGTCAAAAGAGGGAACTGGCGGAAATGTATATCAACTTTATGCTGGAGCCGGAGGTCGGCCTTGCCAATACTGAGGCCATCGGCTATTCCACCCCCAATACAAAGGTGTACGAGCTGCTGGATGAGGAAACAAAATCCGACCCTACAGCCTACCCCGATGAGGAGTCCCTGGCCCACTGCGGCTACTACACCTATATCGGCCCGGAGCTGTCCCTTTACATCGACAGCAAGTGGGCCGAGGTGCTGACCGCCGATGAAAAGTACAGCGCCATGATCATGCCCATGTTCCTCGGCGCATGTGTGGCGGGCATCATTGCCCTCAATATCGTCCGTGCCACCCGCAAAAAGCGGGAGGAATGATTTTCCCAGCAGGGGTCCCTCACCGGGCCTCTGCTTTTTTGCATAAATTTCCCTCTTCGCTTTTGGCAACTCCTACAAAGATGAAAAAACTTCCACTGTTTTCTTGACTTTATTCGCTTAAATTGCTAGAATAATATTACCGGCATCCCCCATATGGGGGATTTCATGTTTGCGGGCAAACATGATTCATTTACTCGCGGATGTGATTCACCTGCCGGAAATAAAGAGGGGAAACCCCAAAAAGAAAGAGGTAATGTCTTATGAAAAAGCTCCTTAGCCTGGCGCTGGCCCTCCTCCTGCTGGCCGTCATGCTGCCGGTCACCGCACTGGCTGACACCGCGGCTCCCAGTTGGGTGGGCGATGTCAATTTTGAAGGCGCACAAACAGTCTACTATTATTCTACCTATGGTGGCGCACCCTATGTTAAAACCGCGACTGATGGGGAGCTTTCTTCTCATCCAGCGGTAATAGCATATAAAACGGGATCTGGCAATGAAATTGCTTATGCCGCAGATATTCGTGCAGCGCTTGTGAATAAGGCTATCGAAATTTATTGTAAAGCAGGCTCGACAATCTCTACAGTTAATGCTCATGCCAATGTACTAAATGATGTCACTATTTATGGTAACAATGCGAATTTCCAAGGTGGGGATTTGAGCATCTATGCTGATGGTAAGAATTATGCTGCCCCAGAAAGCTTGAATGTTACCATCAACATTTATAATGCCAAGAATTTGGTGGTCTGGGGTGAACCTCAAGCTGTTGGCCGTACTTGGAATGTTAATTTCTATGACTGTGTAAACGATGGCTGCAACTTCTTTATGTATCGTGGAGGATCGGATAAAACTGATAAGGCGAATCTCACCATGATTAACTGCAAAGCTACCGGCTACGCTGATTCTACAGTCCATACCACTGCCGATGGCTCTATCGTTATCAAGAACTGTGAGTTCAGCAATAACTGCGCTCCTGTCAATATCGCCCACAAGCAGACTGGTACTATGACCGCCAGTGTCGAAAACTGCACCTTTAATAACTGCGGCAAGGTCAATCCCAGCGATGATTACTTTGCTCCCGTCCGCTTCGTAAACAACAGCAAGGAAGGTACCCTTGACATCACCCTGACCAACAATACCTTTACCAATACCGTCGGCACCAATGGCGATATCCTGCTGGGCGACTACCGTGAGGGCAAGGAGTCCCATGATGTTACTGCCACCATCACCCCCGCTTCTACCGGTGATACGACCGTAAAGAACAGCCTTGGCGACCCTAAGCCCGTTACCGAGAAAGTAACGGCCAAGACTGACGGTTCCATCACCCCCGTCAAGGAGGAAGGCCCCACCACCATCGTCATCATCAGCCCTACCCAGGACACCCCCAAGACCGATGACCAGAAGAACCCCACCACCGGTGCCAATGACCTCGTTGCTGTCGCCGTCGCCGCCGCGGCCCTCGCGCTCGCCGGCTCCGCCATCATTCTCCGCAAGGATTAAGATCGTTCTCAAGAAAAGCCCCCCCACCGGGGGGCTTTTTCTATGCACCATGCCCATTGTCAAGCCCAAAAATGGTAGAATTTTCGTTCATTCATACAAACTTTTGTTCGCTCCTTTACATCATCGAACATTTGTGCTACAATGGGAATCGTAGAAGAACAACAGTTCGCATTTGGCCAAATTCAGGAGAGAAAACCTATGGATCAGCAAACCATGGGCTGGGTGCTGTTGGGGGCGGCCGTCCTCATCCTTGCTCTGCTCATCTACCTGCTTACGCAGGTCAAAAAGTCCTGCCAAAATGATATTTCCACCCAGCTCCAGCGCCTGCAAAGCGATCTGGAGCGTTCGGTGCAGGCCGATATTCTCACCCTCGGCAAGTACCTCATGCAGTCCCAGCAGTCCCAGTCGCAAAGCGAAAGCCGGGCCCTGCTGGAGCAGCTCACCCAGTTTGAAAATAGACTATCCACATTCTCCCAGCAGTCCACGCGCGCGCTGGAGGATGTGCGTGCGTCCATGGAACGCCAGCTTTCCATCATTCGCCAGGATAATAATACCAAGCTGGACGAAATGCGCCAAACCGTCGATGAAAAGCTGCAAAAAACCCTCAATGACCGCATGACCGAATCCTTCCGCCTGGTGAATGACCGGCTGGAACAGGTTTACCGCGGTCTGGGTGAAATGCAGTCGCTGGCCCAGGGCGTCGGCGACCTCAAAAAGGTCCTCAGCAATGTGAAAACTCGTGGAATTCTGGGGGAAGTGCAGCTTGGCGCTATCCTGGAGGACATTCTCACTCCGGAGCAGTACGGCAAAAATGTGACAACGGTTCCCGGCAGCCGCAATGTGGTGGAATACGCTGTCAAACTTCCTGCGGAGGATGGCAGCTTTATTTGGCTTCCCATCGATGCCAAATTCCCTGGGGATAGCTACGCTGCCCTCCGGGATGCCTATGATTCCGGTGACCCGGCGGCGATTCAAGCGGCGGTGCGGCAGCTGCTGCTTACCGTCCGGATGGAAGCCAAGGATATCCGCGAAAAGTACCTTTGCCCGCCCGAGACCACCGAATTCGGAATCCTGTTTTTGCCATTTGAGGGGCTGTATGCCGAGGTGGTCAGCCGGGGTATGGTGGAGGTTTTGCAGCGGGAGTACCGGGTCAATATTGCGGGGCCCAGCACTATGGCAGCTCTGCTCAATTCTCTGCAAATGAGCTTCCGGACCATTGCCATCCAGCGGCGCAGCGGGGAAGTTTGGAATATCCTGGGCGCCGTTAAGACCGAGTTTGATAAATTTGCGGATGCCCTGACCATGACCCAAACCCGGCTGGAGCAGGCCAGCAGCGAGCTGGATAAACTGGTTGGCGTCAGGACTCGGCAGATCCAGCGGAAGCTGCGGGGGGTGGCCAGTTTGCCGGAGGAGCAGTCTGCCGCCCTGTTCCCGGAGGAGCAGCTGCCTCCGATGGAGGACGAGCTGGAAGTCTGAATTTGTTGGATATGGAATGCTCTTGTAAATTAGGCCAATTGCCGCAAAGTAGAGCCCTGTCCGGCCGGAGAGGGCTTTTTGGGTGACTCTGCGATCATGGGCTCAATTGATGGTTGAATCTGACCCACTCAACCAGCTGTTGCTGGCTTTTGCGGCGGGACAGCGTTATGCTGATTTCGTCGGGCAGTCGACTGCGGGCAGCGTCCCGGAATGCCGCTTGTGACCATAAAAATCAAGAAATCTTAAACATCTTCGGGTGGATTTTTTAGCCGGAATGTGCGATACTGGGAGGAGAGATTTACCGCATAGCGAGGAGGGGCCAAATGTTCAAAATACTCATTGTGGAGGACGACCGCGGCATTGCCGAAGGTATCCAGAGCCTGCTGGAGCAGTGGGGGATGGAGGCGCGGCAGGTGCAGGATTTCCGCAACATTACCGGGGAGTTCGAGACCTATCAGCCTCATCTCATCCTACTGGATATCAAGCTGCCCAGCTACGACGGCTACTATTGGTGCGGCCAGCTGCGGCAGAGGACTGCTGCGCCCATCATTTTCATCTCCTCGGCGGCTGACAACATGAACATCGTGATGGCGATGAACATGGGCGGCGATGATTTCATCGCCAAGCCCTTTGACGGCAGTGTGCTGGTGGCCAAGGTGCAGGCCATGCTGCGGCGCAGCTATCGGCTGGAGACTGCCCTGCCGGCGCCGGAGTGCCGGGGAGCGGTGCTGAATACTGCCGACCAGACCCTGCAGTATGAGGGAAAAGCCATCGACCTGACCAAAAATGAATACCGCATCCTGCTGTGCCTGATGGAACGCAAGGGCCAGGTAGTGAGCCGCGAGCTGCTGATGCAGCGGCTGTGGGAGACCGACAGCTTTGTGGATGAAAACACGCTGACTGTGAATGTGAACCGCCTGCGCAAAAAGCTGGAGGCTGCTGGGCTTTCCGAGTTTATCCGCACCCGCTTTGGCGTGGGGTACCTGGTGGAATGAAAGACAAGGCAGGCGGCGCGACGGAGCGGGCGAGGGGTGACCGGTTTGGCACAAACGGCGCCCCGAGACAAAGCGGAGGCGTGCCGCCGGAATGCAGGGACGGGAAAAAGTGCTTGCAATCGAACCTTCGGTATGCTATACTCTTTTCGATGCCAAATATGAAAGAAAGGAGCTGCTGAAATGTACTTTTTGCACAACAACAAGACGAACAAGTTCCGCACTGGAATCAACCGAATACCTGCACAGCAGCTCTCTCTGTAAGTCCGCCTGAACCAAGGTGCTATTTCGCTCGCCGGGAGTTTCTGTTGCTCCCGGCCTTTTTGCGCCTTTTTTCAAGATCGGGGGAGAGAGCGGAACCCATAAACTGACGGAGAAATTATGAAACGAATTTTGCCATATCTTAAGCCCTACCGAGGGAAAATGCTGCTGGGCATGCTGCTGATTGCCGTTTCCAGCGTCTGTTCGCTGCTGCTGCCCACCATCATGAGTGATATCCTGGACGGCGGCATCTACACCTCCGATTGGGACTATATCCTGCGCTGCTGCGGCAGAATGCTGCTGGTCACGCTGCTCTCGCTGGGGGCGGTGGCGGCCGGTACCTGGTGCCGCACCCAAGTTGTTTCCGGCTTTTGCGCCGACCTGCGCGCGGCGGTTTTTGGCCGGGTGAATGCCCTGACCTTTGAAGAGGTCAGCCGCATCGGCACCTCGGCGCTGCTTACCCGTTCCACCCACGATGTGGGGACGCTGGCCTGGGTGGCCGATATGCTTTCCAGCAACATCATCACCATTCCGGTGCTGTTTTTCGGCGGGGTGGTGCTGGCCTTTTCCAAGGACAGCACGCTGGCGCTCATTATCCTGGTGGCTATGCCCATCATTACGCTGCTGGTGCTGGCTATTGGCCGCAGGGTGGAGCCGCTGTGGAAAATCAGCGACCAGTTCTGCGATAAGCAGAACGACCTGGTGCGGGAGCGGCTGCACGGCATCCGCGTTATCCGGGCCTTTAACAGGGAGGAGCAGGAACAGGGCCGCATAGCTGAGGCCACCCGTGTGATGGCCGAGCATATCATTGAAGCGAATACAAAGATGGGCCTGGTGGCGCCCATTGCCATCGCCTTGATGAACCTGGTGGCGGTCGCGATCCTGTACTTTGGCGGCAGTCGGATGCAAAGCGGGATTTCCGCCGCTTCCGGCGGCGATATCTTTGCCATGGTGCAGTATGTGGCCCTGGTAATGAACGGTATCGTTATGGCGGCCTTTGCCCTGGTGATGTACCCCCATGCCAAGGTGGCCGCGGGCCGCATCGGTGAAGTGATGGACGCCAACATGATGACCGAGACCGCCGAGGAGGATGACAATATTACCTTTGCCGGGGACATCCGCATGGAGAATGTGACCTTTCGGTATGAGGGTGCTGACGCCGCGGCGGTAAGCGATGTTTCGCTGCATATCGCCGCGGGACAGAAGGTAGCTATCATCGGCGGGACCGGCAGCGGTAAATCCACGCTGGTGCAGCTGCTGATGGCCTTCCGGCTGCCCACCGAGGGGAAGATCTACTTTGACGGGCGTGATGCCGCCACCCTAAGCCGCCGTACCATCCGGCACAATATCAGCTGTGTATTGCAGCGCGCAGGCATTTACAGCGGCACCATCCGGGAAAATATCGCCATGGGGCGCCCCGGCGCTTCCGAGGAGGAACTGATGGAAGCCGCGGCTGTGGCCCAGATGGCGGATTACATCAAAGCGCAGCCGGAGGGGCTGGACCACCGGCTGGAGCAGGCCGGCAAGAACCTTTCCGGCGGGCAGAAGCAGCGGGTGAGTATTGCCCGGGCTGTGCTGAAAAACGCGCCGATCTATCTCTTTGACGACAGCTTTTCGGCGCTGGACTTTATGACCGAGGCGAACCTGCGGCGGGCGCTGGCCGAAAAGGCGGCCGGGAGGACTCAGATCGTGGTGACGCAGCGAGTGACCAGCACCATGAGCAGCGACCAGATCTTTGTAATGGACGGCGGGCGGCTGGTGGATAGCGGCACCCACCGGGAGCTGCTGGAGCGCTGCAAGGTATACCGGGAGATTTATCTTTCCCAGACGGGAGGTGAGCGCCGATGAACCGCAAAAAGAAACCGACTGAGGAAGTAAAAATGAGCACCTGGGAGGTATTCCGCCGACTGGTGCGGGACGCCCGGCCCATTTACGGCTGGCTGCTGCTGGGCGCCCTGCTGGGTGGTATAGTGGTGGCGTGTACCGTCATCGCCCCGAAGCTCCTGGGTCAGGGCGTCCAGCTGCTGTACGATGCATGGGCCGGAGAACGGCCCAAAGCCGGTCTGACCGAAGCGCTGCTGCCGATCTGCGGAGCACTGGCGGGGGTGTACCTGCTGAAGAGTATCGTGGACACCGGAAAGATGGTCCTGATGAACAATGTGGTGAGTAAGTACTATACCTGCACACTGCGCATCAAGCTTTCGGATAAACTATCCCGGCTGCCCATCAGCTTTATTGATAAGACCCCGGCAGGACAGATCATTGACCGTATTCAAGAGGATGTTTCCAATATGGGCGGCAGTATCCACAACATTGTGGATGTGACAGTAATGGGCTTTATGCAGATCGTGGTCATCGCTGTGATGATGCTGCGGGAAAACTGGCGGATGGGACTGGCGGTCCTGCTGCTGATGCCGCTATCCATCGTGATTTCTTCCCGGATTTCCGCCGCCTGCGGCACCTATTTCCGCCGCATGTTTGAGGAGAGCGGCAAGATGTACTCCATTGTGGAGGAAAGCTACGCCAGCTACCAGACCACGAAGGCATATAACTACGAGGAGACCACCATTGCGGCGCACGCCGCGGCGAACAAGCGGCAGAAGGACGCCGAGGCAAAGGCAATCTTTCTGCAGGGACTGATCACACCGTGCATTACCGCTGCCAATGCATTGGCGTATATTCTGGTCGCTCTCATCGGCGGCTACCTAACAGTACAGGGAGCCCTGGGTGTGGGTGCCGTGGTAACGGTGCTGCTGTACTCCCGGCAGTTTTCCGCGCCGCTGGAGCAGATCGCCGAGGTGCTGGGGTCTATCCAGCGCATCTGCGCCGCCGCCCGACGGGTGTATGAGATGCAGGACGCCCCGGAGGAGGAGCCCATCGAGGGGCACCTGCCGGAGGAAATAAAGGGCGATGTGGATTTTGAAAATGTGAATTTCAGCTACGATCCAGAAACGCCGCTGATTCGGGACTTCACTGTGAAGGTAAAGCATGGGCAGAAGGTGGCCATTGTAGGGCCCACCGGCGCGGGCAAGACCACGCTGGTGAACCTGCTGATGCGGTTCTATGATATCCAAAGCGGGAAGATCACGATAGACGGCCATGATATAGCCGCTGTGAGCCGTGAGGATGTGCGGGGGCTGTTCGGTATGGTGCTGCAGGATACCTGGCTGTTTGGCGGGACTGTGGCCGATAATGTGGCCTACGGCAAGCCGGAGACGACCCGCGAGGAGATTGTCACCGCCTGCGATGAGGCCTACTGTGATCATTTTATCCGCACGCTGCCGCAGGGCTACGACACTGTGGTGAGCGAGGATTCCATCAATATTTCCGGCGGGCAGAAGCAGCTCCTGACCATCGCGCGGGCGCTGCTGGCCAACCGGCGGCTGCTCATCCTGGACGAGGCGACCTCCAATGTGGATACCCGTACCGAGATATTGCTGCAAAAGGCGATGGATAAGCTGATGAGGGGACGCACCTGCTTTGTCATCGCGCATCGGCTCTCCACCATAGTGGATGCCGATCTGATCCTGGTCATCAATGACGGACAGATTGTGGAGGCCGGTACCCATGAGGGCCTGCTGGAGAAGCAGGGCTTCTACTATCGGCTGTATACCAGTCAGTACGCGGTATAAGCCGTATAAAAAAAGAAAAGGCCGGCAGCGAGCTCCGCGGGACAGGGAGCGAACTGCCGGTGTTTTTCGGCTTTTACAGGGCCTGGATAAAGGCGCGTGCCCTTTGCAGGTCATCCGCATCCGGGTGGCCCTTGGCCATGCCGCTGATGAGCTTAAACGGGCCAAAGGTATCATAACCGCGGCAGGAGAAGGTGCCAAGAATGGGGCAATTTTTGGCCTTTACTGCTTCGGTGATGGCGGCATAATACTTTTCGGGGCAGGCAGTGGAGCCATGGGTACAGACGAAAAAGGTTTCTTTGCCCTCGGGCAGGTACTGGGCGGCGTAATGGACCACGGTATCATGGAATTTGGAGTAATAGATGCCGGAGGCGAAGCCGATGCGGTCGTACTGCGGCAGGCGGGCGGCCATGCGGCTGGTGACATCGATGAGATTGATCTCGGCGGCTTCAGCCATGGCCTCCAGGACCTTGAGGGTATTGCCGTGGTGGCGGGAATAATAACAGATGGCGGTTTTCATGTGGGAGCCTCCTTGGGGAAAGTGATAAAGTGGTGCAGGAGCAGGGGACAGGCGGCGAGCAAAACGCCCACATGGCCAGGAACGCCCGCAGGCAGGCTGGCGCCCGACGCAAGGCGGGCTGGCGCCTGTCAAGGGCAGTGACGCCGCCATGCGGGTGCTTTTGGCGGCCGCCGTACAGCATGATTATAGACCTTTTGCGAATGGGGAGCAAGTGTTGCTTTTTGGCGGAAAAACCGCTATGATAAAGGGAGATTTTTAGCGAGTGGGAGAGATACTATGACAGCAAGAGAATATCCGGTATTTACCGTTACCCCTAAGGCGGAGCGCAGCCTGCGGGCCGGCCACCCCTGGGTATATGGGGAGGAAGTGACCGCCGTGGAGGGCGCTTACCAAAATGGTGATATGGTGGATGTGGTGAGTAATAAAGGGCGGTACCTGGGCACCGGCTGGGTGAATGATCACTCCAAAATCAGGGTGCGGATCATCAGCCGCAATGCCAATGATACCTTTGATGAGGCGTTTTTCCGGCGGAGGGTGTGCTATGCGCTGAATTACCGTAAAACGGTGATGGGCCCGGTGGATTACCGCTGCTGCCGCCTTATTTTTGGTGAGGCGGATCAGTTCCCGGGGCTGACGGTGGATCGCTTTGAAAACATATTGGTGACGCAGGTGCTTTCCCTGGGCATGGAGCGCCGCAAAGACTGGGTGTACCGGGCGCTGGTGGAACTGCTGCGGGAGGACGGCGAGCAGATTGATGCGATCTACGAGCGGAACGATGTGACCATAAGAACGCTGGAGGGGCTGGAGCAAGGAAAGGGCTTCTACCAGATGGAGGGGCTGAGAACCGACCTGAGCGGGCATGTGACCATTACCGAAAACGGGATAAAATATGATGTGGACTACATCGAGGGGCAAAAGACCGGTTTTTTTCTGGACCAAAAGTACAACCGGCAGGCGGCGGCCAAGCTGGCCCGCGGACGCCGGGTGCTGGATTGCTTTACGCATACCGGGGCTTTTGCGCTGAATGCGGCAGCGGCGGGGGCGGAGCATGTGACGGCGGTAGATGTTTCGGCCTTTGCACTGGAGTTGGCCGCCGAAAACGGAAAGCGCAATGGACTGACCAATCTGGACTATAAGTGCGCCGATGTTTTTGACCTGCTGACCGAGATGGCCAAAGAGAAAAAGTGCGACTATGACTATATTATTCTGGACCCGCCTGCCTTTACCAAGAGCCGCGCGACCGCCAAAAACGCCTATCACGGCTATAAGGAGATCAATAGGAAGGCGATGCGGCTGCTGCCCCGCGGCGGGTATTTGGCGACCTGCTCCTGCTCCCATTTTATGACCGATGAGATGTTCCGTAAGATGCTGCGGGAGGCAGCGCTGGATGCCGGTGTGACGCTGCGGCAGATCGAGGCGCGGCAGCAGGCTCCGGATCATCCCATTTTGCCGGAGGTTCCGGAGACCGACTATCTGAAATTTTACCTTTTGCAGGTGGTGTAAGAGCAAATAAAAACCTTCAACAAAGGAATTTGAACAGCAACCTCCCAAAAGGGCAACAATATGTCCGATGAAAAGCTCGCAGCGCCTAGGTGCTGTAACACCCGCAGATTTCTGCATCGAGGCTTTTGAACCTCATGCAGAAATCTGCTTTTTTATATAATGAAGGGACGGCTGCAAATAATTGCAACCGTCCCATACCTATATTACTCGTTATTGCAGCAAAATCCTGAAGCCAAAATGGAAAGATGACTGGCCATTCTGTTTTCCAGGTCAGTAAAGTTATTTGTTGCAAAACAATATAGAATATACCCGCGGCAGGTGATTAGCAACATATCTGCCATTACTAAAAGCGAACAATCTAATGAAAAGGTTGAACCTAAATTCAATTTTGGTTGTAGGTAACGGATCTGTGGCGACTAACGAGTACGGATTTTATAGATACTTTGTAGATAACAGGGTCTATTACCATAGACAAGCGTTAGTGATAGTTGCCGATGAAACCCCAACGGTATGTTGCGGTAGCCTAACACATTTGAAGGCGTTGAACGAGAGAGGCTTTTGGGATGTGAGGATGGTAGGAGATAGATTGGCCGAGGGGTTGGTAGATATTTTAGGTAGTAGAGGTATTACCAATGGCCGAATTGGTTATTGCCCGGAAACACTTCCTGCTTCATGGTTTGATTGTATTCATAGTGCATATCCAGAGCTTGAATGGGTGGATTGTACGATGGATCTTTATGAAATCCGCAAGAAACGCAGTAGTGAAGAATGCCGATTGGTTGAGAAATGTGCTGAGTTGGCACTAAGCGGATATGAAGCTCTATGTGCAGCGGTGCAGAATAATGTAACCGAAAGCAAACTGGTGTCTGAGTTGGACTATGCCATGAAAAAGCAAGGTGCAGAGGAAACCCTTACAACTCTAAACTGCGGTTTTTTGAACGATGCAAACGGCATGGGCCTGTTGCATAGTGCTGCGAATTCTCAAAAGGCAGTAAAGTATGGTGACTGCATAGCAGCAGCTATCACACCTCGATATAATGGATATTGGGTTCAAATGCTGCGCACTTTATGTGTAGGGAAAGAAAACCAAACGGCGGTAGCGATGCATGAGGCAGTGGCCGGGTGGATAAGCGCAGCGGCTAAACTCCTAATACCTGGGAACAAGGTAAGCACTGTTGCCCAAAAAATCGAAGAAGAAGCTAGGGCAGCAGGATACACTATTGGGGGCATTCAAGGGTACATTTGCGGGGTGGATCTACGGGAACAACCGATTTCTGCAGAAAATGAGACAAAACTGACCAAAGATATGACGGTAATACTTAGCCCAATTATATTGAAAGATGGAAATGACTGCGGTTTTTGCTGGGGGGATACCTATTTGGTGACTGTAGAAGGAGGACGATGCTTGACAGAGGACGGCAAGAGCCTAAAAATAATTAAAAATGTGGAGGGGTAGGCCAGATGTTCAGCGATGGGGAAAAGAAAAGAAGGGTTGAAGCAGTAAGAGGTCTGATGCAGGACGAAAAGCTAGATGTGTTGTTGACGATAGGAAATGGATGCGTTGGAACCAATGCGTATGGTTGTTTCCGCTTTTTAACGGCTGCCAATGTGTATTACGGGCTGCAGTCTGCATTGTTTTTTCCATGTTCCAACCCCGTTGGTATTGTAGACTCAGAGATATCTTGCGGGGAATTGAAAAATGCTGGAATCGTGACTGAATGCAGGATAAGCACAACTCCCATTCAAGCGATTATAGATGTGCTGAAAGAAAGTGAAATAACAAGCGGTCGCTTGGGCACCAGCTTGGACATTCTGCCGCAATCATGGCGTATGGCGCTGGAAAGAGAAATGCCCGGATTAGTACTGTGTGATGTATCGGAACCGCTATTTCGTATCCGAAATCACCACAGCCCAGAGGAGGTTGCTTTAATTCGTCAATGCGGCAAATTGGCTGATGCGGGCTATGCAGAAGTACTGAAAAATGTTAAGCCAGGCATGACGGAGCAGCAGGTGGCGGCAGAGCTGGAACATGCAACGCAGGGAATGGGGGCAGACTACAACTTTACCCTTATTTCTACAGGGAGGTTTTCACTGGAGGATAATCAACTTCCATGTATTCGCGCTGCGACTATGTTTGATTGTGTTGTAGCTCATGGCGATTGTATATCGATGGAGATTACTCCGCGGTATAATGGCTATTGGACACAGCTGGTGTGTACCATATCGGTTGGAGAGCCGAATGAGGATTTTATTAAGATGCATGAGGTTTCCTGTCGCATTATCAAAGGTGCATTGGAAGAACTAAAGCCTGGGAACCGTATCGGTAATATTGCTATACTGCCTGTATGCACGTGGATTTAGCAAGAAGTTTAAAATGATTACCTCCCCTAAGCCTACTGGTAAAGAACTGTGGAAGGCTTTTGTAGATGCGATTTGGGCGTTGTTGATGCCTGTCATAATTCTAGGCGGCATTTATGGCGGTTATTTCACTCCAACCGAGGCTGCGGCGGTAGCAGTGGTTTACGGTTTAATCATCGGACTATTTGTTTACAGGGAGCTAAAGTGGAAAGACATACCCAAAACATTTGTTAATGCTGCTCGCACATCTGCTGCGGTTATGATGATAATTGTGACAGCTGCAACCTTTGCCATCGTACTTACCCGCAATAATATTCCGACTCTTATTGGCAACTGGATCATCGGTATTGCCAAGACACCGCTTATGTTCTATGGCCTGTTCAGCATCTTTATGTTTTTCCTGGGGATGTTCATGTCGGTTTCTCCAGCGCTGGTTATTCTTACCCCCATTTTGGCACCGGCTGCAACGGTCATCGGCATTGATCCGGTCCACTTTGGCGTAGTATTTGTTGTTTGGATGTGCATTGGTACCATTACGCCGCCTTTTGGCTCAGATCTATTCATAGCCTGCGGTGTTGCCAAAATAAGCGCTGCATCAGCTTTTAAAAGGATTTGGCCATTCGTTATTATTTATGTTGCGGTGGTGGTACTTATCATGGCTTTCCCAGATTTGGTTACTTTCCTGCCAAAGTTGTTGAAATTGATGTAAGATTTTGAAGTGACCCCAAAAAGTTGGATAAAATATTTTAGTAAAAATTGTTCAAGCAACCGAAAGGGCTTGCTGTCTGTGAATCGTAGGCAGCAAGCCCTTCAGTTGTGTGCTCGATATGTGTAATAGAGACAAAGCAACAATCGCATCATTTTTCACCTGTAGTAAAAATGAACAGTATTGTGTCGAATTAAATCGCTTATTTTGTGTCTTTCTATGCTATATTCTAATTGCAAGCTATTTGCAAGCTATGCTGTGGACGTCCGGCATAGGAAATGGAATCAATTTGTAGGAGGTTAAAAATGACAAAACAAAGAAAGATCAATTCGACCTACGCAATTGTCATGGTCATTGGCTTGGCATTTATGCTCTTATTTGGCTATCTGGTCAAGCCATTCAGTACAGTTACCGTAACAGGTGTAAAGATGCTGGGTGTTCTGATTGGTCTAATCATTATCACCTGCTTTAACGGTGACTTGCTCAGCGGTTCGCTGATGGCGCTACTTGCCACTCTGTTCCATGGGTATTATGACATTTCCGGTTTGTTGAGCGAATGGCTGGGCTCCGTCTTTACTGTTCAGCTGGTATTCTGCGGTGCCCTGTGTCTGGCTTTGCGAGATTCGGGTGCAATGAATGTTTTGGCTAAAAAGTTGCTGAGCAGCAAGCTTTGCCGTGGTCGCCCTGTTATGACGATGGTAATGCTGTTCCTTGCCACCTATGTCGCTGCAGCCTTTATTGGTGGCCCTCCCGTCTACATCTTGTTCTTCGGACTGGTAGAATCCATTCGTGATGTTTGCGGCTACGATAAAGACGATCCCTTTGTAAAGTGGACTCTGCTTGGTGTTTACATTGCTGCCACCGGTATCTTCTTCTTTGCATTCAAGACCCCGCAGGTTATGACCATCGCTTTGATCAACTCTGCAATGGAGCCCTTCGGCCGCACGTTTAATGAAGGCACCTGGATGCTTTGCATGTTCTCCATCACCATGATCTATTTGATTGTTTACACGATTCTGATGAAGACAGTGTATAGGGTCAACATGGAGCCATTGAAGTCTTTGGATTTTAATGAAATAGAGGCCATGCGCAATACCCCTGATCATTTCAACCGTGATCAGATTATAAGCCTTGCCATGATTATCATTCCGGTAATTTATATTCTTATCGGAACCGTTTATCCGAAGGAAGCGCCCGGACGTTATTTCTTTACTTTCATGGGCAACTCCTGGATTTGGGTACTTATGTGTGCAATCGGCGCCTTGATCCGCCGCAAGGACAGCAAGCAGTCCATTGTTCCTATTAATAAATGCCTCTCGGAAGCATCCATGTGGACAATGATCTCTCTGGTCGGTGCGCTGGTCATGCTGGGCAAGGTCACTTCCGACGCAAATCTTGGTATCCGTCAGTGGTTGGTTGAGGTTCTCAGCCCTCTGTTCGGCGGTGCTAACATTTGGGTTTTGATGGCCATTGTAATCCTGTTCTCTACCCTTGTTACTCAGATTGCTAACGGTCTTGTACTTACCATGGCAGTTTGTCCGGTTGTTACGCCGTTTGTCTGCAATCTGGCTGCAACCACCGGAATCAACCCCGACGTTATCCTGATTATATCGAATATCTGCTCCGGTTATGCCTTCTGGACCGTTGCTGCTTCCACCAACGCAGCCTTTATTCTTGGCCGCCCCGAGATTACCCCGAAGTTTGTTTGGACAAAGGGCGTTCAAACGACATTCCTGTTCATGGTCATCTGCTACATCTGCGGTATGGCATTTACCTACATTCTGTAATTATTATAGCTCAACATAGCTCGATGGAGTGGGTCGATAAGGCATTGGCCCACTCCAGCTAAAAAAAGCCCCTCTTTATTGAAAGGAAACCTTATATGAGCGAAAAAGAAAAAACTGTATTTGAAGGTGAGAGAGAAATTCCGGTTTATACCGAATGTGATCTTCTTGTTGTCGGCGGCGGTGCAGCTGGTCATTCTGCCGCAGTAGCGGCAGCCCGTGCAGGCTGTAAAAACATTGTCCTTATGGAGCGTTACGGCTACATGGGCGGTGATGTTACCGGCGGCTATGTCATCATGGTTCCTCGCCTTTCTTTCTATAACAAACAATATGTCCGTGGGCTTCAGGAGGAATGGTTCACCCGTATGGAAAGCATTCCGGGTGCTGTTCTTGGACCCTCCGGCGATGAGATCGGTTGTGAGGATCCGGTCCTTGTCAATGCATGGAAGAACATTCACGATTGCTTTAGTACCAATGCGAAGCTGCCCGAACGACTGGTTCGATCTGTGTATTTTGAGCCAAACCAGTTGAAAATTGAAATGGACAAGATGCTGCTGGAGCACAAGGATTCTATCCATGTGATGTGCCATTCTTGGGGGACTCGTCCTATTATGGATGGCGACACCATCAAGGGTGTGTATTTTGAAAGTAAGGAGGGCCGCAAGGCTGTGTTGGCGAAGATCGTGATCGACGCCACCGGAGATGGCGATATTTTCCGCCAGACCGGTTGTCCTTACTTCGGATTGGCAGATAAGCTGACCCGCTGTGCCACTACTGCGCTGGTTTGGCGTATCGGCGGTTGCAATTGGGATCTTTTCTGCGAATGGAAAAAAACCAATCATGCTGCAGCGGCTGCTTTGCATGAGGGCTTCTCCAAAGTCTGCGGGTTCCGTGCGGCGCCGCTGCCCGGTCCTACCAATGATGTGTGCTGGATCAACAACTGGCACCCTGAACGTGACTGTTCAAACCTGAAGGATGCGACCGAGACTGAAATGGAGACCCGTGATACCATGCGCAATGCGTTGGAGTATCTGCGTAAGGCTTGTCCCGTTGCATTCCGCAACGCATTCCTTTATGATATTGCGCCTCAGTTGGGCACCCGTTGCTCCTATCGTCTGGACGGCGAATATGTCATTACCCCGAATGATTTTGCATTCCCGCAGGAGCACGAGGATGTTATTGCATGGCACTCCACCATCAGCTTTATCAATGATAACTGCCCCATCGAGATTCCTTACCGTGCGATTCTGCCCAAAAAGACAGAGAATCTGCTTTGCCCCGGACGCCATATCTCTGCTGATGAAATTGGGATCGACTATGTCAATTTGATTCCGCAGTGTGTCGGCACCGGACAAGCCGCAGGTGTAGCTGCTGCCGTTGCCATTGCAGATGGAACCACTGCGCATAAGGTCAACATCAAGAAGGTTCAGGATATTTTGGCACGCGATCAAGATGTCCCGCTGCCCCGCAACCCATATACGGATCCTTCCTACATGCAGAATGTTGTTGATCATGAATACGGTCTTTATACCCAGCTTGCCAAAAATGCCCGTGAAAAAGCAGGGTATCTCTCCGGAGTGCGCCAATTTGGTGCGAATCAGGGAGAAATCGTTGATTCCGACAGCAAGAGCATTAAGGGTGGCGGCGATGCGCAGCTCAATCCTAATTTGATCAAGGCTACACCGCAGCACTGATTGCACGCATCTTCGTTTGCGATTTGCAGCAGTGGACGGTCGATTGTATCATTTTTATAGAAGATTTCACATGAAATGAGGTGTCATCATGACTGACCATGACGAAAAAAAGCCCAGGGAGCCGACTTCAAAAGGTGTTTCTGACGGCGGAACGCCGGGTCTTTCTGCTGAAGACTTCTATGAAATACTACACCTGCCGGCTTGCAAGACAAAGGGCTACTGTGATAATTGTGGCCGATGTGAACGATGACCCAATAGAATACAATAGGGAAAAGCCTACGGCTGATGCATGGGCTTTTCCCTATTAGTATATTCGGTACCACTATTTAATCAAATCTACTGAAGGTAAAGTATATATGTTTGTTTTTACAAAAAAAGGGGTTCTTTCACCATTACAGTCGATCTCACTGCTTGCGATTTTTTTTACATCAATGGGGGTTGCAACGGTTTCTCCTGCTATGGCTAAACTGGCTGCACAATTTCCGTCAAATAATTATGCGCTGATTTCTACGCTGCCTACATTGTTTATCGTTCCGACTACCCTGTGGGCTGGCGCCGTTGCCGGCAAAAAGATTCGTTATAGGACGATCTCTCTTGTAGGGATCCTTCTGTTTTTGATAGGCGGTATCGCACCTTTCTTTTTAACTGAAAGCTTTACTGTATTGTTGATCTGCCGTGCCGTTTTTGGCATTGGAGTAGGTCTGCGTGCCTCATTGGGAAATGCGCTTGTTATGCAGTACTATACCGGAAAAGAACAAGCCGATATGCTGGGTTATGGTAATCTTATCAGTAATTTCGGGGGAGTTCTTTTACAGATGGTGGCTGGCTCGTTGGCAGAGTATGGATGGAACTATACTTTTTTAGCGCACCTACTCGGTTTATTCAGCCTGTTTCTTTTGGTGTTCCAACCAGAGCCGGAAGAAAGCTGCTGTGCTCCGACAGTAACAGCAGAGGTACCAAACGGTTATCGACATTCACTACTTAAATCGGCAGGATTTGATCATCGAGGCAGGATCGCAACCGCCCTTACTGCTTTTCTGCTATTTCTGCAGCAGCTGGTTAGTTATCCTATCCTGATGAATATCTCATTGTTGTTTGAACATCGCCATGCCGGAGGCGCCACCGTGGCAGCGACAGCACTTTCTCTTTATAGTGCCAGTGGTTGTCTCATTGGGTTTTTCTTTGGAAAGATTTTTTATAAGCTAAAACGGCTTACTCTTGTATTTGGATACTTTATTGCCGCTGCAGGTGCTGGTATATTAGGCTTTGCAAAACAGACGGAAATTCTAATGATTGGATCTGCTATAATGGGAATGACCTCCGTTTTGTTGATCACATCAGCTTATGCCATATTGGGAATGTATATTTCGCCCAACCAATCTTCTCTTGCGATCGCAATTGCAACAGGCGTAAGCAATTTAGGCGGGTTTGCATCGGCTTATTATTTAAATATGCTGGGAATTATAACGGGGGAAAAGTTGTTTACACCGATCTATGTCCTAATGGGGGTATATACACTGTTGGCTACTGCCTTTATGGTGTATGATCCTCTCCTGAAAAACAGTTGATACTTGCGCCTGCTTCCATATTAATGTTATAATACAAATGCAATATTGTATTTGTATTTCATCGTTAATCACCCGCAGAAGATTATCAAGAGTTTAGGAGTTGATGACAGTGACCCTCAAACAGATTGAATTTTACGAAGCGGTATGTCAAGCAGGGAATGTGACTGCTGCTGCCCAGCAATTATATGTTTCCCGATCGGTAATTTCGCGAGCGATACAAGAACTGGAAGATGAATTGGACATTCAGTTGTTTGTGCGCGGGCGAAATGGTATGGAGTTGACCGAATATGGAAAGACTCTCCGTAACTTGCTTTCGCAATTTAAGGGATTTTATTCGGCGCTATTGGCACAAATCAGCAGCCTCAAGGAAACAGGAGAAAACCATTCCTTAACGGTGGGTCTTGCAATTTCCTGCTGGAATGTTTTCCCGCTGGAGATATATGAAGCGCTCAAGAAAAGGCACCCACACATTGAACTCTCTGTGCTGGAGATTTCCAGTTACGATGCAATTAAAAGGTTAAATGATGGCAGCATAGATATTGTATTGACTCCTTTAGATATTAAAGAGCGTTTTAATACAATGGAATCCATTGATATCTATCCAACAGCAAACATATTTTGCACTTCATTAAATGATCCGCTGGCACAGCAGGATTCAGTGACTTTCTTGGATATCCGTCAGCGCCCTATTGCAGTGCTGAACAGTAAGCTGCCGGTAGATTGGCCGCTGCAGATCCGCTTGTGCACCAACACCAGCTCCCTTATTAGGGAAGCGGTGTCCAAAGGCATACTATGTGCATTACTTCCGCAGGATTTTGTGAGGGACTGGGATGATGTTGCAGTACTGCCATTTAATCCGCCACAGAACTGTGCAGTAAAAGCCGTTTGGAATAAAAATCTTCCACATTCTTCAGCTCTACAGGAATTTGTTGATTTTCTTTTGGAGTACTTCGCCGCACAGGGGATCGTTTTGCCCGAGGAAAAGATCGAAGATGATGAAATATAACCCCAATAGAAGTAAGAGCGTGGGGAGGGTCATGGGATAGGGATATCCTGTGGCCCTTTTAACCATATAAAATTTGTGCTTATTATCGGAAAGTGACATGCGAAATGGGGAGTGCTGAGATATTGCAGAAAGTTGACAAAAGTAGTATAATACTATATCGGCAAATAATTCTCATGGAAAGAAGATGTTACTATGACTAAAATTGATATTTTCTCCGGCTTTTTGGGCGCTGGCAAAACGACTCTCATCAAGAAGCTGATTGCGGAAGCCTATACCGGCGAGCAGCTCGTCCTCATTGAAAATGAGTTTGGCGAGATCGGCATTGACGGCGGCTTTTTGCAGGAAGCGGGCATCAACATTACCGAGATGAACAGCGGCTGCATCTGCTGCAGTCTGGTGGGCGATTTCGGCAAGGCGCTGCGGCAGGTGATGGATACCTATCACCCCGACCGTATCCTCATTGAACCCTCTGGTGTGGGCAAACTCAGCGATGTCATCCGGGCGGTGCAGAACCTGGAAATGCACGATGTGGTGCTGAACGGTTTTACCACCGTGGTGGATGCCACCAAGGCCAAGATGTATATGAGAAACTTCGGCGAGTTTTTCAATAATCAGGTGGAGCACGCCAGCGCCATTATTTTGAGCCGGACTGCCGGTATGAGCCAGGAAAAGCTGGATGCCTGTGTGGCCCTGCTGCGGGAGAAGAACCCCACCGCCACCATTGTGACGACCCCTTGGGACGAACTGGACGGCAAGCAGCTGCTGGCGGCCATGGAACGCCGGGATACCCTGGCGGCTGCTCTGGAGGAGCTGGCCGAGGAGCAGGAGCACGAGCACCATCATCATGACGACGATGAGTGTGGCTGCGGCTGCCACGACCATGACCATGACCACGAGCATGAACATCACCACCATCACGACGAGGATGACGATGAGTGCGGCTGTGGCTGCCACGATCACGACCATGACCACGAGCATGAGCATCACCACCATCACGATGAGGATGACGATGAATGCGGCTGCGGCTGCCATGAACATGACCACCATCACCATCATCACCATGCCGATGAGGTATTTACCAGCTGGGGCAAAGAGACCGCCCACCCCTACGAGAAGCAGGAATTGGCGGCTGCGCTGGAGGCCCTGGATACCGGCGACTACGGCCAGGTGCTGCGGGCCAAGGGCATTGTAGCCGGTACGGACGGCAAGTGGCTGCACTTTGACTATGTTCCCGGTGAGGTGGAGATCCGTAATGGCGCTGCTGGTGTCACCGGCCGTCTGTGCGTCATCGGCGCCGAGCTGAAGGAGGACGCCCTGACTTCGCTGTTCCACCTGAACTGAAAAACGGAGGACTGACGAATGGCAAAAGCTGTTGAAATCCCGGTTTACCTGTTTACCGGCTTTTTGGAGGGGGGCAAGACCCGCTTTATCCGGGAAACGCTGGAGGATAAGAAGTTTAATGCCGGGGAGCACACCCTGCTGGTGTTGTGCGAGGAGGGCGAGGAGGAATACGATCTTTCTCACCCGCTGATGAAGAATGTGCATATCCTGCCCATCGAAAGCGAGGAGGAGCTGACCACCGCCAAACTGGGCGAGTGGCAGAAGATCCACCGGGTGGACCGGGTAGTGATAGAATATAACGGCATGTGGCAGCTGCAGCGCCTGTACGAGCAGATGCCGCAGGGCTGGATGATCTACCAGGAAGTGATGATAGCGGATTACAATACCTTCCTAAGCTACAACACAAATATGCGCAGCCTGATGGTGGATAAGCTGACCAGCTGTGAGATGGTGCTGCTGAACCGGGCCCCGGTGGGCGCCGATAAAATGGAGATCCACAAGGTGGTGCGGGGCGTGAGCCGCCGGACCGAAATAGGCTATGACTATGTAGACGGCAGCTTTGACTACGATGAAATAGAGGACCCGCTGCCCTTTGATATCGAAGCGCCTATCATTGAGATAGGCGACGCGGACTTTGCCGTGTGGTACCGTGACCTGACCGAAGAGATGGAAAAGTACCAGGGCAAGACGGTGCGCTTTAAGGGGCGTGTGGTGACCAAGCACCGCAGCCTGAAAAACTGCTTTGTGTGCGGGCGGCATGTGATGACCTGCTGCGTGGAGGATATCACCTTTATGGGGCTGGCCTGCACGGGATATAGCCCTGAAAAGCTGGAAAATGGCGGCTGGTATACCGTGACAGCCAATGTGAATATCCAGTACAGCACTGTGTACGGCAAGCGCGGCCCGGTGCTGGCGGTCAGCGCCTGCATCCCGGCTGAGGAACCGGAGCAGGAGATTGCCACTTTCTATTAAGCTGAGTCTTAACGGAAAATTATCTCAAATAGCGGAAGATGCCCGGAGAGATGCCACCCTCCGGGCTTTCTTTTTATTGGATAATATGGTATAATAAATAAAATATAAACCCAGCGACCCCAACCCCAAAGGAGGAACCCCATGAGCCAGAAAGAACATAGACAGCCCCCAGCCTTTATCCACAGTGCGCTGCGGGATCATAACAGCCTTGCTCTGCCCTCGGTCATCCGCCGAGCCAGTGGGATCATCATTATGGGCAGACGGATGAAGTCGCTGATCTTCACCACCGATATTGCCATCATCCGCAACTGTAATGCCGATGCGGTGCTGGCGGTTTACCCCTTTACACCGCAGCAGGTCATTATGGACGCCATCATTTCCGCTTCCTCCATCCCCGTGGTGTGCGGGGTGGGCGGCGGCGTTACCGACGGCATACGCAGCGTGATGCTGGCCAAGGATGCCGAGGCGCAGGGCGCCTTTGGTGTGGTGGTGAACGCACCCATGCGCAACCAGACGGTGGAAACGATGAAAAAGGTGGTGGATATCCCCATCATCGCCACCGTGACCAGTGAAAATTATGATATCGCGGCAAGACTGGCGGCCGGGGCTTCGGTACTCAATGTTTCCGCGGCGGAGCGCACGGCCAAAGTGGTGAAAAAGATTCGGGAGAAGTTCCCCGATGTGCCCATCATCGCTACCGGCGGCCCCACCGAAGAATCCATCCTGCGGACGATAGAGGCCGGCGCCAACGCCATCAGCTATACGCCGCCTTCCACCAAGGAGCTGTTTAGGGTCATTATGACCGGCTACCGGGAAAATGACACGGCCAAGGCGGAGCCGCTGGAGGAAGAGGATTTGTTGGAGCTGCTGTAAAACAAACCGCGAAAGTGGGGAGGAGAAGAAACATGAGAAAACTGCTGAAAGCGCTTTTGATTCTGCTGGCGGTGCTGCTGGCGGTGGTCATTATCTATGTGGGATATGTGATGCTGAGCTATGACCGCATCCCCGATAATCAGGTGCTAGAGATCCGCAATCCCCAGGAGACTGACCTGGTGGTGCGGCTGGGCGAGGAATATGCCATCGTGACGCAGAATGTCGGCTTTGGCGCCTATACCGATGATTTCACCTTCTTTATGGATGGTGGGGTGGAATCCTGGGCAAAAAGCCCCGAAAGTGTGATCGAATGCATCAATGCGGCAGCAGAGGAGGTTTCCTCCTTGGAGCCGGATTTTATCCTGTTCCAGGAGGTAGATTTTGACTCCACCCGCAGCTACCATATCGATGAGCAGGAGATCCTGCGGGCGGCTTTCCCGCAGATGGCGGAGGTGGATGCCGTCAATTACCATTCAGCGTTCCTCATGTATCCGCTGACACAGCCGCATGGCAGCTCCAACAGCAGCATGGTGACCTTCAGCAGTGTCGGCATCACCGGTGCGCTGCGGCGCAGCCTGCCCATTTCCACCGGCTTTTCCAAGTTCCTTGACCTGGACCGGTGCTATACCATCAGCCGGGTGCCCACGGAAAACGGGAAGGAGCTTGTGCTCTTTAATGTGCACCTTTCGGCCTACGGCGGCAGCGATGAGATAAGGGCCGCGCAGATGAATATGCTGTTTGGCGATATGCTGGCCGAATACCAGAAGGGCAACTATGTGGTGTGCGGCGGCGATTTCAACCATGATTTTACCGGGAACTCCACCCAGGTGCTGAATGGCGGTGAGATGACCGACTTTGGCTGGGCGCAGCCCTTCCCCGCGGAGATGCTGCCAGAGGGACTGACCCGCTGTGATAACTATACCGACGGCAAGGTGGAGCCCACCTGCCGCAACTGCGATATCCCCTATGAGGAGGGGAACTTCACCATTATTGTGGATGGCTTCCTGGTAAGCGATAATGTGACAGCGACCTACCTGGAGAATGTGCAGACTGGGTTTACCTATTCCGACCACAACCCGGTGCTGATGCGCTTTACCCTGAACTGACGGAGGAACGAACGATGCCAACTGCGGCCCAATGGAAAAAAGCCCTGCAGAGCGGTGCCTGTGATGAGGCACTGTGCCGGCTGTATGTGACCGATGACCCGCTGCCGCAACGGGAGCGCTGTTTGCGCCTGCTGGAGCAGTTTACCAGGCTTTATGGGGAAAGGGAAGAGGTGCGCATCTTTTCGGCACCGGGCCGCACCGAGCTGGGCGGCAACCACACCGACCACCAGCACGGCCGGGTGCTGGCTGCTGCTGTTACGCTGGACAAGCTGGCCATCGTATCTCCGCAAAAGGAGGGGCCGGTGGAGATAGGCAGCAAGAGCCATCCGCTGGCCCCGCTGGACTGGCGCGACCTGACCCATTACGAAAAGGAGCGGGGCCATTCCCCCTCCATGATAAGAGGTGTCTTTGCCGGGCTGCGGCAGCAGGGGTATGCGGCCGGCGGCTTTGCCGGTGTGACCGATTCCGTTGTTCCCACCGGTTCCGGGCTGTCCTCCTCGGCGGCTTTTGAGCTGCTGCTGGGGCAAATTCAGAATGCCCTGTATAATGATGGGGCCATTCCGCCGGTGGCACTGGCGCGCATAGGCCAGTATGCCGAAAATGAGTACTTTGGTAAGCCCTGCGGCCTGATGGACCAGACCGCTTCGGCGGTGGGCAGCGCGGTTGCCATTGATTTTCTTTGCCCGAAGGCCCCTATTGTGGAGCGCCTGCCCTGCGACTTTGCCCGCTGGGGTATGACGATGTATGTGGTGAATACCGGTGGGAGCCATGCCGACCTGACTGAGGATTACACGGCCATCCCGCGGGAGATGAGAGCGGTGGCAGCGCAGTTTGGCTGCCGGGTGCTGCGGGAGGTAGACCCGGCGGAATTTTACGCGGGGCTGCCCGGCCTGCGCGGCAAGGTGAGCGACCGAGCAATTTTGCGGGCGATGCATTTCTTTGAGGAAAACGAGCGGGTGCCCCGGCTGGCGGCAGCTCTGCGGGAACCCACTGCGGAGCATTACCTGGAGGAGATGCTGGCCAGTGGGGAATCCTCGATGGAGAAGCTGCAGAACATCTACCCAGCTGACCCGAATGAACGAGGGTTGGCACTGGCACTTTCGCTGTGCCGGCGGGAACTGACCGGCTGTGGCGGCTGGCGGGTACACGGCGGCGGCTTTGCCGGGACGATACAGGCCCTGGTGCCAAGAGAGCGAGAAGCGGGCTTTCTGCGGGTAATGCGGGAGACCTTTGGCGAAGAAAGCTGTACCCATTTGACTGCTCGTGCGGTAGGTGCGTGCGAGCTGGAGTTCCCCGAATAAGAGAAAAATGAGGGCGTCCCGAAGCGGAGGATGGCTGCCCGCCCGTGACGGGTGGCGGCACGATAAAAGCGGAGGGACGCCCGTATCCTGTGAGGCAATAAAAACTTGCAGATTACAGATATCTATGCTAAAATACGCTGCTGTCTGCACAGGTACAGACCATATGATTCGGCAAAGAAAGAGATTGCCGGAAATTTTAGAAAATGAAAACTGGAGAATAATAAATGAACGCAGAGAGAAGAAATGGCGCGCAGGAGCCCATCCGGCTTTCCGACCATTTCAGCTACGGCCGGCTGATCCGCTTTACCATGCCGACCATTATCATGATGATCTTTACCTCCATCTACAGCGTGGTAGATGGACTGTTTGTTTCCAATGTAGTGGGCAAGACCGAATTTGCGGCGCTCAATTTCGTGTTCCCGTTTATCATGGTGCTGGGCGGGGCCGGATTTATGATAGGAACCGGCGGTACAGCGTTGGTGGCGCAGCAGCTGGGCCAGGGCAATAAGGAAAAGGCGAACCGCTACTTCAACATGATGGTGTGCTTTACCGTGCTGCTGGGGATCCTTCTGGCGGCCATCGGGATAGCGGTGATACGGCCGGTGTGTGTGCTGCTGGGGGCGACCCCCGAGATGATGGAGGGCTGTGTGCTATATGGACGCATTGTTATTGCGTTCACCCCTGCCTTTATGCTGCAAAATGTATTCCAGAGTTTTTTGACGGCGGCGGAAAAGCCGAAGCTGGGGCTTTTTGTGACCGTCGCGGCGGGGCTAACCAATGCCGCGTTGGACGCTCTGTTTATCGTGGGCTTCCGGTGGGGACTGGCAGGCGCTGCGCTGGCGACCGGCATCGGGCAGATGGTAGGCGGTGTGCTGCCTCTTATCTACTTCCTGCGGACGAACGGCAGCCTGCTGCAGCTGGAGAAAAAGCCATCGCTGGAGATAAAACCGATCCTAAAGGCATGCGGCAACGGCTCCTCCGAGATGATGTCCAATATCGCTACCTCGCTGGTGAGTATGCTGTATAATTTTCAGCTGCTCAAGTACATCGGGGAGGACGGTGTTTCCGCCTATGGTGTGCTGATGTATGTGCAGTTTATCTTTATTGCCATTTCCATCGGGTATTCCATCGGCGCGGCGCCTATTGTCAGCTACCATTACGGTGCGCAGGATCACACCGAGCTGAAAAATCTCCTGCGTAAAAGCGTGACGCTGGCCCTTACGGTGGGTGTGGCGCTGACAGCGTTGGCCATTGCGGCCGCGGGCCCCTTTACCTACATCTTTGTGGGCTTTGATGGGAGCCTGTTTGCGCTGACGAAGCACGCCTTCCAGCTGTTTGCGTTTTCCTTCCTGCTGGCGGGCTTTAATATCTTCTGCTCCGGCTTCTTTACAGCGCTGGGCAACGGCGCTGTTTCGGCGCTTATCTCCTTTTTGCGTGTGCTGGTGTTCCAGGCATCCTCGGTTATCATTCTTCCGCTGTTTTTGGATATTGACGGTATTTGGTGGGCGATCACAGTTTCCGAGGTACTGGCGGCTATCGTTTCGGCGGTCTTTCTGCTGGCCAAGCGGCAGCGCTACCACTACTAAAGGCTGCGGCTGAAAATGTTTCACATGAAACATTTGTTCTTTTTGAAAGGGATAATTACCCAAAAGAAAAACTCCGGAATCGGCATGATCCCGGAGTTTTTATATAGGGAAGAAAAGAAGAAAGAAGATTACTTAGTGATTTTGCTTCAGGCGCTTATCCAGCTTGACCGAAAGGTGGGTGCCGATACTTTGGAACACCTGCACGATAACGATAAGTAGAATGACCGCCAGCAGCATGACCAAATATTTATAGCGGTAGTAGCCGTAGTTAATGGCGATCTTGCCCAGCCCGCCGCCGCCGACAATACCGCTCATGGCGGTGTAGCCTAAAATGGTGGTGATGGCGATGGTGGCATTGGAGATGAGGGAGGGCATCGCCTCCGGGATCATGACCTTAATGATGGTCTGCATGGGGGAAGCGCCCATACTGCGGGACATTTCGATGATATTGGGATTGAGCTCTCGCAGGCTGCTTTCCACCAGGCGGGCCACAAAGGGAAAGGCAGCCACGACCAGCGGCACAATGGAGGCAACGGTACCCACCGCGGTGCCCACAACGGCCCGGGTGAAGGGGAACAGCAGGATCATAAGGATAAGGAAGGGGACGGAACGCAGCAGATTGATGATGACATTGATGGTTTTCATCAGCCAGCCGGGCAGGGGGGCCAGGCCGCCCTTTTCGCCCACAACCAGGATGACACCCAGCGGCAGACCGATGACCACGGCAAAGAACATGGCCGCAATGGTGACATACAGCGTCTCCCAGAAGGCCAGCAGGAACTGCCCCTGAACAATGGAGAGTGTTTCCTGCAGTACCTCAGCGGAAAAGAGATTATTCAGCATACTGGGTCACCTCCTGGGCGGTAATATCGCCATCCTGTGTAAGATAGCCGATGGCACGGGCCAGATCGTCGTCTTTATCTTCAATGGAAAGCAGCATGGAGCCGTAGGCGCGGCCCTCGATGCTGCGGGTGGAAGCATAGGCAATGTTGGCTTCCACGCCGATCTCGGTGGCCATGCGGGCAATGATGGGCTTGCCGGTGGCATCGGCCCCATTGAACACCACACGAATGAGCCGGGAACCGGGCAGGGAACACAGCAGACTTTCCGGGTTTCCCTCCGGGAAGACCAGCCGGCGGGCGGCTTCCGATTTGGGGTGGGAGAATACTGCACTAACTTCGCCCTGCTCCACCACTTGGCCTTCCTCCAAGATGGCCACATGACGGCAGGTGGATTCCACCACGCTCATCTGATGGGTGATGATAATGACAGTGATGCCGAGTTTCTGATTGATCTCCCGGATGAGCTCCAGGATGGCATTGGTGGTCTTGGGATCGAGAGCACTGGTGGCTTCATCGCACAGCAGCACCTTGGGGTTGGTGGCCAACGCCCGCGCGATGGCGACACGCTGCTGCTGGCCGCCGGAAAGCTGGGCAGGGTAGGCCGAGGCTTTATCGCCCAGGCCCACCAGCTCCAGCAGTGACTGCGCCTTTTTGGTGGCTTCGGCCTTTTTTACACCAGCCAGTTCCAGCGGGAAGCAAACATTGCGCAGGCAGTTTTTCTGCATTAGCAGGTTGAAGCCCTGAAAGATCATGGTGATGCTTTGGCGCTCGGCTCGCAGCTCTTTTTCGGTCATTTTGGTCAAGTCCTTGCCATCAATGACCACGCTGCCGGCGGTAGGGCGTTCCAGCATATTGATGCAGCGCACTAGGGTGCTTTTGCCGGCACCGCTCATGCCGATGATTCCAAAGACATCGCCATCCGGGATGGAAAGAGAAACATCTTTGAGGGCCTCCACACTGCCATCCGTTAGGGAATAGGTCTTACACAGATTTTTGATCTCGATCATACTTTTTCAATCCCCAGTTCGTTTCAATTATTTAAGGGCATCCAGAGTGGATTGCTTGCCGCCGTAGAGGCCGAGAGGCTCCACATGGACGGAAAGAACAGAAACGATGTGAGTGCCGTTTTCGGCGTTGAAGTCATCGAGGTAAGGGGTGTGCTGGAAGTAGTTGGCCAGGACGGTGCCGTCCTCTACAACATTATTGGGGATAACATAGTCGCTGTACTCCTGGATATCCAGGGTGATGTCCTTCGCGGCCAGAATTTCCTTGGCAACAGCCAGGATCTCAGCGTGGGGAGCGGGGGAAGCGGCAACGGAGATAGTCTGACCGGCCAGAGCAGCGTAATCGAGGTCGGCATCATAGCCATCGCCAGGGTTTTCTACAACAGAAACAACGGAGCCATCATACTTTTCGGTGATGTAATCGGCAACCTGCTTGCTGGAGAGGGCGGCGATGAGGGCCTTGACGAGGGGTTCATTCTCATTGCCTTCCTTTACCGCCAGGATATTGGCATAGGCAGAGGAGGAGCCTTCCAGTGCCAGGGCATCCTTGGTGGGATTGAGACCGGCGGAGATGGCGTAGTTGGAATTGATGACAGCATAGTCAACATCGGGCAGCAGGTTGGGCAGCTGGGCAGCCTCTACTTCGCTGAACTCAATGTTCTTGGGATTTTCTACGATATCCAGGATGGTGGCGGTGATGCCGGCACCGTCCTTCAGCTTGATGTAGCCCTGATCCTGCAGCAGCAGCAGTGCGCGGGCTTCATTGGTGGTATCATTCGGAATGGCGATCTTGAGCTTGGTTTCGGTGGTGGCATTGTTGCCGCAGGCAGCCAGGGGCAGCAGCAGGCAAATGACGAGCAGAGCGGCCAGAACAGCTTTCAAAGTCTTTTTCATGGTAAATGTCCTTTCTTTTATCTTACAAGATGTTTGGTTGTGGGTGAACGGAGCAGGGGCGGGAATAAGGTCACATTCGCCCCAGCAGGTGGTTCGCCCTTACCAGATCTTCGTAATACAGGTTCATGGGTGAGGTTCCTTTCGCTAAAGATATGGGTAAAACAAAAACCGGGTGACTTTCCGATGAAGTCTCCCGGTTAAAAACAAATGATGGCCGCGCCCATGGATGGCGCGATGTTTTTAATCTGTGATGATGGAGCTATCGGAAAAAGTTGCATCGGAAAAAGTGCGCATACCGCACATGCGCATCATCATAGCCATCATCATAAAGCAGTTCTTTTTCATTGCAGCTTTCTCCTTTCCTCCGTAGTCACAGCGTTGCTATCGCTTTAATGAGCTAATATTATCACCAGGCAGGGGGAAGTGTCAATAGTTTTTTTGCAACAATCGATGCAAATGAGGGAGAGAAAACTGGCAAATATGACAAGAAACGCAGAATAAGCGGGTTGCTCTGGCGGTGAGAATTTTGCAAAGCAACCGGAATGTGATATACTATGGGGGACAAAAAGGGGGAGAATGTTATGACAGAAGAAACCATGTTGATGTTGGTGCCGGTGGCCGCTCTTGCCATTTTTGCAGTGGCGCTTTTATTTGCGGTGGGTTTTAGCAAAGGCGGTAAAGTGCTGGGAAAGCACAATAAAACGCTGCAAAATATGATGGAGGAAGAGGAATGCTCCGCGGAAAAGGGGGATAGTACTTCCCCCGAGTCCCAAGAGGATAAATAAAGGGAAAACCATAGCGGGTTTTCCCTTCGCGTTAAATCGGGGCTGTAATTGTTGGCTTGAAGAAAGTAAGTGTTCCCCATTGCTCCCAAAAAAAGAGACGCCATATGGCGTCTCTTTTTTTGGAGCAGGCAACGGGAATCGAACCCGCCTCCGCGGCTTGGGAAGCCGCTATTCTACCGATGAACTATGCCTGCATTTATTTTTGAATGCTTATACATTTTACCGTGAAATGAGCCGGCAGTCAAGACCTTTTGCAGTAAAATATGCCGGCACCGCTTGACAAAATTTCGCAGGGGGCTATGATAGGTACATCACTACGCAAATATCGGAGGAAACCATTATGTCAATTCGGGAAGTGAAAGCATTCTTTGCCGCGCGGGGCATGGAAGATAAGGTGCTGGAGTTCGCAACCTCCAGCGCGACGGTGGAGTTGGCTGCACAGACGGTGGGCGTTATTCCTGCCCGCATTGCCAAGACGCTTTCTTTTATGACAGCGGAGGGACCGCTGCTGGTGGTAACGGCTGGGGACGCCAAGATAGATAACCATAAGTATAAGGAGACCTTTAGCTGCAAAGCCAAGATGCTGACCCCGGAGGAAGCTGTGGAGCTTGTTGGACACGCGGTGGGCGGGGTGTGCCCCTTTGCGGTAAAACCGGGGGTGAAAACCTGCCTGGATGTTTCATTGCAACGGTTTACTACGGTATTCCCGGCGTGCGGCAGCAGCAATAGTGCTATTGAACTGACCTGCGAGGAGCTGTATGAACTTTCCGAGGCGCTGGCCTGGGTGGATGTGTGCAAGGGCTGGCAAGATGCTGAATAAAAACATAAAGAGAACGACCCGTCACAGCATGTGCTGCGGCGGGCCGCTTTTTGTTATTCAACATCCAGTTCTGGGGGAACATCAATCTCATCCGAGACATATTTGCCGTTTTTCTTGCGCTGGCGTACACACTCAGTCAGCAGATATTCGATCTGCCCATTAACTGAGCGAAAGTCATCCTCTGCCCAGGCCGCAATGGCAGCGTACAGCTTGGGGGAAAGGCGCAGCGGCACCTGCTTTTTCTGGTTCTCGTTCATAATCAATCAGTACAGGCTGCCAGAATTGACTACAGGCTGAGCATCGTGGTTGCCGCACAGCACCACCAAAAGATTGCTGACCATGGCGGCTTTGCGTTCCTCATCCAATTCTATCACACCGCTTTCGGAAAGACGCTCCAGCGCCATTTCCACCATGCCTACTGCGCCGTCTACGATCATCTTGCGGGCATCAATGATGGCGGACGCCTGCTGGCGCTGCAGCATGACGGCTGCAATCTCGGTAGCGTAGGCCAGGTAGGTGATGCGGGCTTCGATGATCTCAATACCGGCTTCCGCCACCCGCTGCTGGATCTCATCGCGGATGCGGGCGGCAACGATCTCGCTGGAGCCGCGCAGGCTGCCGTCATCGGCAACGCCGTCGCCGGTGGTATCTACATTGGGAGCAACATCGTAGGGGTACAGACGCACGATATTGCGCAGGGCGCTATCGCACTGCAGGGAAAGGTATTCTTTGTAGTTATCCACATTAAAAACAGCCTTGGCGGTATCGATAATGCGCCAAGTGACAGCAATGCCGATTTCCACGGGATTTCCCAGGCAGTCATTGATCTTCTGGCGATTATTGCTGAGGGTCATGATCTTGAGCGAGAGCTTTTTGCCGGTGGTGTCTACTTCGATGGAGGTGGTGTTATCGCCGGTGGTGGCCTTTACACCCAGTGTTTTGACATCGCCGCTCTGGCTCAGCCGTGTCTTGGCAGCAGGATTGACGCCGGTACAGAAGGGGTTGACATAGTAGTAGCCTTCACCCTTCAGGGTGCCATAGTAGTGGCCGAACAGGGTGAGCACTAAGGCTTCCTGCGGCTTGAGGATTTTAAGCCCCATCATGGGAATCCAGATAAAGCAAAGAATAACGATGCCGGGAAGAATGAGGGCAATTATATTGCGCATGGCTCCGATGACGACCATAACGATGGCTGCGGCCATGAGCAGCAGGAAGAATATAAGCATAGCCATGCCGTGCTTTTTATTGGTGAGGATTTTTTCTGTCATTGAAGTCACTCCTTATAGATGATATCTTTATGATATCACTTTGAACTGAAATGTCAAGAAGAAAAATGAAAAAGTCCCCGATCAGGGGACTTTGGAGGGGGCGAAGAAGGGAGAGAGAGTTTCGGTGCGGGGTGGGGGTGTAAGCAAGGTCGCAATAAGAGTGGCCGGTACCGAGACAAGCAGCGCCATTTGAATGTGATAGATGCCCAAAGGATTCCCGAGGGCATTCCACACAACGAAAGTAATAGAAGAGGTGACCATGGAGGTGATGGCACCAGCCTTATTGAACCGCCGCCAGTATAGTCCTAGGAAGAATACCCAGGCAAAGGATAGCCCCAGGGCACCCCAGGCGGGGTACATCAGGAAGGCAAGGTATTCGGGAGGATTAAGTCCCCAAAATACACAGATACCGCCGATAATAGCAACAGTGGCACGGGCAATGGAGACACGGCGACGCTCCGAAAGCCCCAGTCGAAAGGTCTTGGTGAGGATATCGTTTTCCACAGTGGAGGCACACTGGATCAGCAGGGAATCCACAGTAGACATAACGGCGGCCGATAGCCCGGCCAGTGCGATACCTGCCAGTAAGGGTGGCAGCAGAGATTGGATCATGTAGTAGACCACATTATCGGCGGTATCAATTTCCGGGAAAATAATGCGCCCGTACAGTCCCAGCAGAACAATGCAAATTTCCAGCACGACCACGATGAAAACGGTGATGGTAAAGCCCTGCCGGAAAGCACGCCGGTTGCGGATGGAGTAGAAGCCGCGGATATAGTTGGGACCGCCCAGCGCCCCGAAAAAAGTGAGCAGAATGAAGGCCACCAGGAAAGAGGGGGTAATGGGGGAGTTGGCATCCGGCCAGGAGATAAAGCCGTGGGGGAAGATCTGCTGATACTGCAGCTGCGGGGATGGCCCAACTCGGTGGACCGAGGCGGTCAGCAGGATGATAACGCCCAGCAGGATCAAAATGCCCTGGGCAACATCGGTGTAAACAACGGCATAGTAACCGCCGAAGGAAACATACAGGAACACAATGATGCCAAAACAAATGACCGCAGCACTGTAAGAAAGCCCGGTGGTGACATTAAAAAGGATGCCAATGGCGGCAAATTGGGTTACCAGCAGCGGGACGGAAAAGGTAATGATAAGCAGCGAAGCAATGAGACGGGCGGTGCGGCTTTCAAAGCGTTTTTCCAGAAAATCCGGGACAGTGAAAAGATTGAGATCACGGGAGCAGGTACAGAGTTTGCGCCCCAGCAGCCACCAACAAAGAAAGGTAGCCACGGTGACAGCGCTGGCGGCATAGATAAAGTAGAGACCCCATTGCCAGGTCTGACTGACCCAGCCGACCAGGGCCCCGGCGCTGACCAGGCTGGTGGTATATACAATTCCGGCAAAGAAGCCGTTGACCTGACGGCCGGCCACATAGTAGTCAGCGGTATTTTTTGTGCGTTGCTCGCCCAGAATGCCGAGCGCGAACATCCCGACGAAGTAAACAAGTATGACAGCCTGTACAATGTAATTCATAGTGCGGGTTCCTTTCCGTCATAAACCGCCGGCCGATTCAGATACGGCGGCGAACCAAAAGCATGGCAATGAATACAGCAGCCTGGATGGCAATGGCAATCCACCAGCCAATTGGCATGACGCTCCCCTCCCTTGATGGAAAACTACCTTTATTTTCACTTTTTCCGGGGCTTTTGTCAATAGCACAAAATCCCCACATGTGTGGGGACTTTGCACCAATATTGAGGGGGTCAAACACCATATGGAATGGTGAGAAGATTACTTGGCTTTTACCTTGGCCGGGAAGAACTTTTCGAGCGTTTCGGCTGAGGTGGGCTTGGTGGCGTAGGTCACGATGAGAGTGACGATGATCAGCGAGATAAGGCCGATCTGGATGGGAGCAAAGCCTAGGGGAGACCAACCGGTAGCGGAACCAATGAGGAACATGCCGGCACCAGCCACCATACCGGCGCAGACACCGGGAGCATTGAGACGCTTCCAGTACAGGCCGCCATAGAAACACAGCGCGAAGGAAAGACCCAGAATACCCCAGGCAGGATACATCAGCAGAGCCAGCATCTCGGGGGGATTGAGGCCCCAAATGATGGAGATGGCACCGATGACGAGTACAGTGATGCGGGCAACGGTCATGCGTTGCTTTTCACTGAGGTTCTTATTGAAGGTACGGACCAGAATATCATTTTCCACAGTGGAGGCGCACATCAGCAGCAGACCATCCATGGTAGACATCATAGCGGCTGCCAGCGCTGCCAGCACCAGACCGCCCAGGACAGGAGGCAGCAGACTGTCGATCATCATAAATACGGTCTGATCCGGGGAGGCCAGATCGGGGAACAGAACCTTGCCGCACAGGCCGATGACGATGATGCAGACTTCGATAACACAGACGATACTCATAATCATGGTAAAGCCGCGTTTCTGCTCTTTCGGGCCTTTCAGGGAGTAGAAGCCCTTGATGTAGTTAGGGGCACCCAGCGCACCAAAGAAGTTGTTCATCAGTACAGCGATAAAGGCTGTGGATGTAAGCGCGCTGCCCGTGGTGGGCCAGCTGACGGCACCAATGGGATTGGCGGCGGCGTAGGCTTCGCCCAGGTTGCCGCCTACTGCGATGAGAGCGGTGATGACCAGCGCAGCGATGCCGAACAGCATTAGGCCGCCCTGAACAGCATCGGTGTAAACCACGGCAAAGTATCCGCCAAAGGCAACATAGACGAATACGATGACGCCAAACAGCACTACAGCTGCCTTATAATCAATGCCGGTGACCATATTGAGCAGCAGGCCAGCGGCTTTGAACTGAGAAACCATGAGCGGTACGGTGAAGATGAGCAGGATGAGTCCGGCGATCAGGCGGGCGGTGCGGCTTTCAAAGCGGGCTTCCAGGAAGTCCGGAACAGTCAGCAGATCCAGCTTTTTGGAAAGGCGCATGACCTTGCCGGAAAGCAGCCGCCAGCAGATGTAGGTGGCGATGGTAACGGCACATCCCGCAAAGATGAACCATACGCCGTAGCTGGAGGCCTGACCGGTCCAGCCCACCAGGGCACCGGCGCTGACTAGACTGGACATATACACCAGTGCGGTGATAACGCCGCCCAATCCACGGCCTGCTACATAGTAGTCAGTAACAGTTTTCGATTTCCGATTGGCAATCAGTCCGATGATGAACATCGCGACGAAATAGGCAATCAGAATAATGAGAATCGTCCATTTCATTTTTCATTACCTCTTCTTTTCTTCGTCTTTGTTTTGATAGTGGGGATGCTTAATCATCCTCCGTGATCTTGTTTCTTCCGATCAGCATAAGAACAAAAACGAGGGCCTGTATTCCTACTGCGATCCAAAATCCGGCTGGCATAACAAAACCTCCTTTTACAAAAGCCCCCTTATATGGGGATATTCAGACGAGCCAGAATGTCTGTATTTATGATTATAGCGGGAAAGAAGGTAATAAAAAATGTTCACTTTTGTGCAGTTGATACTCTTTCTTGGCAAATAGAATGAGAATATCAGGCAGATTGACAAGAGAAACTGGCGGATTTAGCACAATGGGTGTTCATTTCTTACCGCAGAGGAGAGAAAATAGTGAAAAAGGTTGGATTTATTAGGAAAAACGGCATTTTTGACAAGATTAGTGGATTCTTTGCAATTTACCGCAAAGGATATTATAATAAACAGAAAGAACAAAGCCCACAGGACTGGCGGAGGACAGCGATGGAAGAAGGAAATGCAAAATCTTTGGTAAGAAGGCTGCCGATAAAAAACCGCATTACGCTGATGGTGATTCTGATATCGGTGGTCCCAATTCTCATTATCAGCATTTTTTCCTATGCCAAGGCCTTTATTTCGGTCCGGCAGACGGTGCGAGCCTTTGCGGCGCAGACGCTGACTTCGTTGGAACGGTCCCTTACAAACTTGGCGGATCCTTCGAGGCTGTTGGCCGGAGGACAGGAAAAACTTCCGGAAGAGGTGCTGAAAACAGAACCTACCGGGCTATTCCAGCAGGAGGCACTGCGCTATTTGACCGGGGTGACGGTGCTGTATACAGATGGAACGGTGTGCAGCCTCGCCGGGGAAGAGATACTGGCGGTTACGGAATCTGGTGGATGGGCGATAACACAAAATGAGGTGGGAGAGCAACGATTGGCTGTGGCATGGTATGCGACAGACGGGGAGGGAAACGCTTATACGGTGCAAGCTTTGTTTATGCCTCAGATGTTTACCCGCTTGCTGGATGTTTATAATGAGGAGAGCTGTAACCGCCTGGTGCTGGTGGATGGGGCCGGTGGCCTGTTGACCGATGACGGAACACCGCTGACGGTGCTGGAAGGGGAAGTGATTCGACAGACAGCATTTGAGGTAAGCGGGGAACCGATTTGCCCCCGGGAGGAGCGCAGCAGCTTTTTGTGCTACCTTACGGTGCCGGCATTGGAGGCTACCCTAGTCTTTATAGAGCCCTACACCGAGATGATGAAGCCACTGCAAAGTATCTTCTTTGGGACACTGTTTGGAACGATTCTACTGCTGAATTTTTCGGTGATTGTGATTGATTCCATCGACCGGCCGATGAATGCACTGGTGAAGTCCTTTGGCGACGCGGCGCGGGTGAACTTTGCGGTTACGCAATCTGATGAAAGCCGGGATGAGCTGGGTATTTTGAATCAGGCTTTTAATGAGATCTGTGCGGAAATGCGAGAGGCCCTGAATAAGGTGGAAAAGGAACAGGCGGAGAAACGCCGGGCAGAGATCCGGATGCTGCAGGCGCAGATCAACCCGCACTTCCTATTCAATACACTGGATAGCCTGCGCTTTACCTCCATGATGAATAATGTACCGGTCGTTTCCGATGGGTTGGCAGCGCTTTCTCATTTGCTACGCAGCTCTATCCTAAAGGATAATTCCTACACACCACTGCACAGTGAACTGCAAACAGTGGAGGATTATTTGACTTTGCAGCGGATCCGCTGCTGCGAGACCATTGTGCTGAAGACGGAGATCAGCGAGGAAGCTGCAAAGGCCAGTGTGATGCGCCTGCTACTGCAGCCCATTGTGGAAAATGCGGTCATCCACGGGATAAAAGAGAATGTCCCCCTCACCATCCGGTTGAAAGCATGGGTGGGGGAGGAGACACTGTATATCAGCATCATCGATGACGGCAAGGGATTTGACCAAGAAAAAGCTGGCGAGGATGGTGTGCCAAAAAGCAGCAAGATGAGTGGCATCGGCCTGCACAATGTAAAGGACCGCTTGTACCTGTCCTATAAGGATAGACAAAGTTTTTCCATTGGCAGTGTACAGGGCCAGGGAACCGAAGTGCAGATGACGATGCCCTATACCGAGTGGAAGGAGGAGAGCGATGTATAAGGCCATTCTGGTGGATGATGAGAAGATTGTCCGGCTGGCGTTGAAGACCATTGTGGATTGGACTGCGCTGGGCTATACCGTGACCGGCAGTTACAGCAGTGTCAAGACGGCTCTGCTGGAGATAGAGGATGATCCGCCGGATCTCATCATTACCGATATCAAAATGCCGGATATGGATGGTTTGCAGTTTATCCAGCAGGTACGGCAGCAAAACCGGGAATGTGAGATTATTGTACTTACCAACCACGAAAATTTCTCCTACGCGGTGGAGGCAATTCGCCTGGGGGTGATGGACTATGTGGTGAAAACCGATATCTCACCGGAATCCCTGTCTACACTGCTGCAAAAAGCCGCAGAACGATTGGCTGGAAAAAAAGGCGCAGAGCCGGTGCCGGTCACCCCTATGACGGAAGATGATTTTCGTGAAATGCAGCGGGTGGCGCAGGGTGCGCAGGTGGAGGAGATTCGCTTTTCGGAGCCCTATGCGATTTGTCTGGCCTTTCTGGATCGCCCGGAGAACGAAAATAAGCGGAATGATTCTGGATTCTATAACCTATTGTGTGAAAAGCTGGGGCGACCGGCTTCCACATTGATTCGGTTGGGTCCAGATCAGACAGCAATTGTGCTGATGCCAGGTGAGCAGGAGGCATTCAAACGGGAGGCCCCAACATTTTGTCAAAGAATCAGCGGTTTTTGCCGGGCCTACTTGAACCGGCCGTGCGGTTTTCTGCTCTCGGAGCAATTTGCAGATAGCGGGGGCTTTTTGCAGGAGCTGGAGCGCTGCCGGAATGCGATTCCCTATGTGGTGTTTCACGGGACAGGCCGTCTGACCCGTGCGGCAACGCTGCGGCGGCTTTCCTCGGAGGAGGTGCCGGTGCAGGTGGTATGCCGGCAGCTGAGTGATCTGCTGGAGGCGAAAGACTATACCGGCGCACAGGAGCTATTTTCAACTTTTGGGCGAGGGAAGGAGTTGCGAGCGACAGCACCCGGTCCGGCAGCCCATGCCATGAGCAGCTTAGGCCTAACAGCGTTGCTGGGTTGCTCGGCCTACCTGGGCGAGGAGGAGCGCAGAGCCTTGTGGGAGCAGATGATAAAATGTCGCAGCGTGGATGACTACGAGGCGCATTTTGGCCAGGTGCTCCAGCAGATGGAGCGCTTTGAGAGGAAAAAAGCCGCATTGCTGTGCAAAAAGGAAATGGCGCAGATTATACAGTATATCGAAGAAAACCTTTCCCAGCACATTTCCTTGGAAATGATAAGCGAAACGGTGCATATGACCGAAAACTATGTCAGCAGGCTTTTTAAGAGCGAGAGCGGCATGAATGTGGTGGGCTACATCAATATGGAAAAAATGGAACAGGCCCGCAGGCTACTCTCCCGACCGGAAAGCACAGTGCGTATGGCGGCAGGGGAGTTGGGTTACTATGAATCTAGTTATTTCATTAAACTGTTCCGCAAAACATACGGCGTTGGCCCTGGGGAGTATAAAAAGTTTGCCGAAGACCGACAGGCGGCCCCGCTACTGAAAACAGAGGAATAAAAAAGAGCGGAGTCCGGTGAGGGCTTCGCTCTTTTGGCGTATTGTGGTTCTTGTTCAGTTTAGGTAATAGAGTCTTCCATCAGGCCAAATCCAGCGACCTCACTAACGGGCAGTGAGAATAGGATAGCGCCGGCTTCGCTATCAGGACCGGCATGATGCAGCACCGATTGCATAATGGCAGCCTTACGGTCGTTCTGTGCCACCATCAGAATCACTTCCTTTTCGGCGGCGATGGACACATTGTAGAACTTTTTATTCTGGCTGCCGGTGCCTTTCCCGTGCAGCACCGTGCCGCCGGTGGCGCCTGCCGCGCGGGCGGCGTTCATCACCTGGTCGGTGCGGCCCTCATTGGCCACGATGACGATCAGCTCATAGCGATTGCTCAATTCGGGGGTGTAGCGGGCGGGCTGCTGCTCGCCGTTATTCAGATATGCCAAGGTTTTTCCTCCTCCCACGCTTTTGATGGGGACAGCCATGATGATGCCGTGTCCCGGGATGCCGATATACACCTGCCGGCGCATTTCCTTAATGAATTTGCGGGTTTTTTCGGGGTTCGCCACCGTCATGATGACACGCTTTTCGGTGGACTCGATGCCGAGAAGATCCAGCATGCTTTGTACGGCGGTGCCGTGCCCCAGCAGGGTGACGGTCTGGGGCAGGTCAAGGGCCGCGGCGATCTCACACACACGGTCCATGGCGCCGGGATTGACAACCGAGATCAGGTAATTCATGCGGCGTTCACCTCCCACAGCTCAATGATTTCATCATCTCCATACTGCTCGCGGGCAATCTCAGGCTCAGTGCGGCGGCTGTAAATAAAGCCGACCATCTGAATGGAGATTAGGGGCATCATGGCAACCATAGCAACGACGCCGAATGCATCGATGAGCGGATTGCCGCCCACAACGGTGGAGGCACCGATCATAAATTGTAACATAAAGGTGGCTGTCATGGGGCCGGAGGCCACACCGCCGGAGTCAAACGCAATGGCGGTGTAAAGATCGGGGACGAAGAAGGAAAGCCCCAAAGCGACGACATAGCCAGGAATGAGGAACCACATGATAGAGATGCCGGTAAGTACCCGCAGCATGGAAAAGCCCATGGCCAACGCAATGGCAATGGAAAGGCTAGTTTTGATGGCGCTGCCGGGAATAGTGCCGGCGCTGACCTCCTCGATTTGAGCCTCCAGTACTGCCACGGCGGGTTCCGCCGAAATGATAAACCAGCCCAGCAGCATCGAAAGGGGGATTAGCAGCCAGCGGGTCCAGCCGGTGGCAAGCCCGGCGCCAAGTACCTCGCCCAGGGTGGAGAACCCAACATTAACGCCAGTCAGGAACAGTACTAGTCCTACATATGTATACAGGATACCAATGACGATTTTGGCCAGATTACGGCGAGGCATATGCAAGGTAAGGAATTGGAATGCGAAGAAGATGACTACGATGGGCAGCAGTGCGATTGCCATTTCTCCCATGTATTTGGGCAGGTCATGCAGGTAGGCAGCCCCAATGGCGGAAGTATTGGCGAAGGAGGAAGTGGTGATCTCCAAAGCGCCGCTGCTTTCGGTATAGAAGAAGCTGAGGATCAGTACAGCTAGAATAGGTCCGATGGAGCAGAGCGCCACCAGACCAAAGCTGTCAGCTTCTGCCCGGGCGTCACTTCGAATATAGGATACACCGACGCCTAGTGCCAGTATGAAAGGAACAGTCATAGGGCCGGTGGTTACGCCGCCGGAATCAAACGCTACACTAAGGAAATCTGGTGCGGCAAAGCTGGCCAAGATAAACACTACACCGTAAAAAGCAATAAGCAGCCAGTGCAGCTTTACGCCGGTAACGATGCGCAGCATGCATACGGAAAGGAAAAATCCAACGCCGATGCCAACGGTGACCAACAGTATGGTGTTATTGATGTGGGGTACTGTCTCGGCCAGAACCTGCAGATCTGGCTCCGCTATGGTAACAGCAAAGCCCAGCATAAAGCTGACGATCAGGATCAACGGTAGGTTACGAGTTTTGGTCAGCGCCATACCGATGCGGTTTCCGATGGGTGTCATGGAGGTTTCCGCGCCCAGCGAGAACAGTCCCATGCCAACGACAACAAAAATAGTGCCAATCAAAAAGCAGAGTAACAAATCGGTGCCAACAGGGGCAATGGTCAGGCATAGCACCAGAACTATCACGACGATAGGAAGTACCGAAATAGCCGATTCCCGTATTTTCTCGATGATCTTTACTCGATTTGCGGTCAGTACTGCGGTGTCTTTGTGCTTCAGCGCACTCACTCCCTTCCTTCTTCAGTGGGGCACAGTTTAATATTATGCGGAAAAAGAGCGGCTCCGCACTTTACTATACTAAATATATCATACAGAGGGTGCTTTGGCAAACTGCTGGGGGGGAAGTTTTACAAAAAATTAACGATGCTGCAAAATTCAGTTTGTGTTGTTATACTATTGGGTTGTTAGCGCTCATATGAATATCTATGAGGATGATATAGCCGGATCAGCAAACTGCGATGCGTTAATTCTTGGATACTCCATAATGTAAAAAGTATCCATTCGCAGGCGGGGAAAATTTAGTATCATTGTGTAGTATAGCGGGAATGATATGACGAAAATGAATGAAGAAGTTGCGCAACTTGCAATTTTAACAAGTTATTTGCGCAACTGGCTATGGAAAGCAAAAAATAATGGAGTCTGAACGGCAGAGACCCGCAAAAAGGGCCTCTGCCGTTTATTTTGTTTATTTTCACCCATGCATAAGATTCCATACCACAAAAAGTATAAATTGTCCGCAAGTATTCCCTTTACTTTATTCATAGGATGTTATACAATTATATTCAATAAGTAATATAAAATTAAAAGGAGGCTACAAAAGTTGCCGCAGGATACCATAATAGAGGTACTAAGGACCGAAGAAAAAATGAATCAAATACGAGAGCAAACCGCCGCGGATTGTAGACAAAAACTGCTGATGGCACAACGCAGTGCGGATCGCCTGCGGGAGCAGGCCCGGGCTGATGCGGAGGCTGAGGTGCGTGAGATGATGTCTGAGGCGGAACGGCAGGCGGCGCAGGCCACCTATCACGCGCTGGAGGAGGCCTCCGTGCAATGGGAACATAAAAAAGAGGAAGCCAGGCAGCGCATCCCGCAGGCTGCCAGGTGGATCGTGGAAAAGGTTGTGGAACGCTAATGGCTATTGTTGCTATGCGTCACTTGCGGCTCATAGGGCTGCAAAGTGAGCGGGAGGAAATGCTGCGGCGTTTGCAGCATCTTGGCTGTCTGGAAATCACCGAGCCGGAGCCGGCGGCAGATGACCCGCTGCTGGAAAAGCTGCGTATACCGGAGGCAGCGGAGCTGCAAAGGATACGAGAGCAGTACACCGCAGCAGAGCAGGCGCTGCAAACATTGACAGATCATACTCCAAAGGAAAAGAATGCACTGGAGCCGCTTCCGTTCATTGATGAGCAGGCGTTGACTGATGAAAGCCAGCTGGCTGACGGAAAGAGTGCGGCGGAGCGATTGAACCGCTGCCGAGAGGAATTGGATTCCCTGCAGTCACGCAGCGAAAAGCTGGCGGCAGAGGAGGCTCAGCTTCTTCCTTGGGAGAGCCTTACCATGCCGCTGGAATGCGCTACCACTGAAAAAGTGCTGATCCAAATGGGCACACTGCCCGCCGCAGTGCTGCCGCAGCAAATACATGAGACACTGGATGCGGCCGGAGATCTGTATGAGCTGCGGGAGGTAAGTGCTGACCGGGAGCACCGCTACATGGTGCTTACAGTGCACATTTCCCAGGCGGAAGATCACATAGCCGCGTTGAAGGCATTGGGCTGGAGTCGTGTGACATTGGGTGAACGGACTGGCACTGCTGCTGCCAACTTGTCTGCTCTGCGGCAGGAACAAACGGCACTGGCGGAAAAGAGAGCATTGCTGGAAGAAGCAATTATCCAGTGCGCCGGGCAAAAACCGGAGCTGCGGCAGCTTTCGGATGCTTCCCGCATCGAAATGGAACGGGGAGAGGCAAAAGGACGCACGAGGGAGACTGCTGAAACCTTCCTTTTGGAAGGGTGGTTCCCGGCGGAGAACACCAAGGAACTGGAAATGCTGCTGGGAGGGTGCACCTGTGCTTGGCAGATGGCAGATCCCGCCCCGGAGGATTATCTGCGGGTGCCTGTTAAGCTGAAAAATAATCGCTTTACGCAGCCGCTTAATATGGTCACAGAGATGTATTCTTTGCCGGCCTATGGTTCGCTGGATCCTAATCCCTACATGGCACCATTCTTTATTCTGTTTTACGGCATTATGATGGCGGATATGGGTTATGGCCTTTTGATGATGCTGGCATCACTCATTGTGCTGAAGAAGAAACAGCCTACCGGCGGCAGCTACAATTTCTTTGCGCTGCTGGGATTATGTGGCATCTCTACTTTCTTTATGGGTGCATTGACCGGCGGCTTTTTCGGAGATTTTATCCCGCAGCTTGTTAAGCTCTTCAATCCGGAGAGTACCTTTACATGGTTCTGGCAGCCGCTCATTTCGCCCATCAATGATATTATTGCCATTATGCTGGGCTCACTGGCATTGGGGTGTGTGCAGATTCTTGTCGGTATGGTCATCGGCTTTACCTACAAGCTGAAGCACGGCGAGATTGCGGAAGCCTTGTGCGAAGAGGCGGCATGGTGGGTTATCATCGGCTGCGGTGTGGCACTGGGCGTTACCGGAAATAAAGTTTTCCTGTGGGTGCTTTTGGCGGTGCTGGTCATCAGTCAAAGCTACGGAAAAAAGGGCATCGGAGGAAAGATCGTCGGGATCGGCGGTTCGATTTACAACCATATTACCGGCTATTTTGGGGATATTCTCTCCTATGTTCGCCTAATGGCTTTGATGTTGGCAGGTGCGGTCATCGCGCAAGTATTTAATACTCTGGCAGCTATCCCTGGCAATCTGATTGTATTTATTATTGTATCGCTGTTGGGCAATGCTCTTAATTTTGCCTTGAATTTGCTGGGCTGTTATGTCCATGACATGCGGCTTCAGTGTTTGGAATTTTTCAAGTACTTCTACCGGGATGGCGGACGCGCGTTTAAGCCCGTTGCGGCTCAGCCCAAATATTACAGAATAGCAGAACAATAAAAAGGAGCGTATGAAAAATGAGTTTTCTGGAATCTTTCGGTGGTTTGGCGCTGGCCCTGCTGGGCGGCGGTTTGGCGGCTGGTTTGAGTTGTGTTGGCTCGGCCAAGGGAACCGGTATGGCAGGTGAAGCCGCTGCCGGCCTGATGTGCGAAGATCCCGGCAAGTTTGGTAAAGCAATGATTTTGCAGGTGCTGCCCGGTACGCAGGGTCTGTATGGTACCGTCGTGTGGTTTTTCTCCATTTATGCCATTGGCCTTTTGAATGGCAATACCGACTTGAGCGTGATGGAAGGCTTGCGCTGCTTTGCGGCCTGCTTGCCTATGGCGTTGGGCGGATTGCTTTCTGCTATTGCGCAGGGGCGTGTAGCGGCTTCCTCCATCAATATTCTGGCCAAGAAGCCATCCGACTGGTCCAAGGGTCTGGTACTGTGCGGCATTGTGGAGTTTTATGCAATTCTTTCGCTGCTGGCTTCGATGCTGATGCTGTACTTCCTGTTCCTGGCGTAAGCAAAACGGGAGAAAGGAGCCCTTATGGAAGGAATCGAAAAGATCACCGCGCGCATCATTGAGGATGCCGAGCGGGAGATTGCCCAAATGCAGCGGGAAAATGAAGAAAAGATCAATGCCTTGACGGCGGAAGCTCAGGCGGTGGCGGAGCAGGAGAGCCTGGAACTCCTGACCCGCGGACGCCGTGCGGCGGAGGAACGGCGGGAGCGCCTGTCATCTTCGGCGGCGGTGGAGTGTCGCAAGATGGAATTGGCAGCTAAACAGGAATTATTGAATGAAGCTTTTGCGGCGGCGGTGGAAGAGTTATGCCATTTACCCCGAGAAAAATATCTTGCGCTGATCGCTTCACTAGCTGCGGAAGTGGCCGAAGGAGGGGAGAAGATGATTCTTTCCCCGCAGGATGCAAGTGAAATTGGACCAGAGGTTGTACTGCTGGCGAATACCGCCTTACGCGAAGCAGGTAAACCGGGAAAGCTGACCCTCAGTGCCGAGCCCCGTTCTATTCCGGGCGGATTTATCCTCAGCCACGGTGATGTAGAGCTGAACTGTGCCTTTGATACCCTGGTGCGGCTGCAGCGGGAAAAGCTGGAGAAAGAGGTCGCTGCGATCCTCTTTCCCGTACAGTAAGGAGGGGCTGCGATGACCCCCATCAAGGATACTGACTATTTGGCGGTCTCTGCGTGGCTGCATGCAATGGAGACCCGCCTGCTGACTCCGGAAAAGGTGGAGCGTCTACTGGAAGCAGCCAGTGAGACGGAAGCCCGTAAGCTGCTGACGGAATGCGGTTATGCCGAAGCTCTCCCACTGGAGGAAGCGCTGCGGGAGCATCGGGAAACGCTCTACAAAGAGCTGGCGGCTGCTGTGCCGGATCCAAGGCTCATTGAGCTATTCCAGCTCAAATACGATTACCATAATATCAAGGCGATCCTAAAGGCAGAACGCCGAGGAATTTCGCCGGAAGCATTTCTGCTGCCAGGCGGTCGGTATGATGCCGCTCAGCTGCAAAGCGAATGGCAGCAGGAGCATATGTTCCAGGTAAGTGATACAGCCCGCCGTGCGGCGCAGGAAGCAGCAGCTCTTCTGCGGGAAAATGATCCGCAAGGTGCTGATCTACGGTTGGATGCTGCTTGTTATGATGAAATGCGCACTTTGGCTGAGGAAATGAAAAGCAACTTTTTACAGGGGTATGTGCGGCAGCTGATTGACGCCGCAAACCTGCGCACCGCCGTACGGGCCTCCCGCAGCGGCAGCAGCGAGGTACTGCCCCGTGCACTTTTGGAGGGCGGCAGCGTTTCCCCCCACGGCATAATGATGACAGAGCCCGGCAAGCTGGGCGAGCTGTTTGGTGCGGGGGCGCTGGAAAAGGCGGCAGCTTTGGGCGCCGCGGCAGCGGGGGGCGGTTCGCTTACCGCCTTTGAAAAAGCCTGTGACGAAGCAACCGATGCTTATCTGGCGGCAGCCCGCCGTACCCCCTTCGGGGAGGAAACAGTGCTGTGCTACCTGGCTGCTGTGGAAAATGAGATTACAGCGATTCGCATTATAATGACCGGCCGGCAGGCGGGGCTTTCGCCCGAAATGATCCGCAGCCGGTTAAGAAACGCAGGATAAAGGAGGCGCCCTATGTATAAAATTGCCGTGCTGGGCGATGCCCAGAGCGTACAGGGCTTTGCGGCGCTTGGCTTGCAGGTATGCCCGGCCGAAAACGCCGAGCAGGCCCGTCCCATCCTGCACCGGCTGGCCAAGGAGGATACAGCCATTATCTATGTGACGGAGCAGCTGGCAGCGGGTCTGACCGCAGAGCTGGACCGTTACCGCAAAGCAGTTACCCCTGCCATTATCCTCATCCCCGGTAAAGAGGGAAGCCTCGGACTGGGGATGCAGCAGGTGAAAACCACGGTGGAGCGTGCTGTCGGCGCCGACATCATTTGAGGAAAGGAAGAAAGCCCCATGGGAAAAATCGTTAAAGTCTCCGGGCCACTGGTGGTTGCCACCGGCTTGGAGGAAGCCAATATGGCGGATGTGGTTCGGGTAGGGGAGCAGCGCCTCATCGGCGAGATCCTGACCATGAACAGCGGTTCCGCCTCCATTCAGGTCTACGAGGAGACCTCCGGCCTCGGCCCCGGCGCCGAGGTGGTGACCACCGGCTCACCGCTTTCGGTGGAGCTTGGCCCCGGACTGGTAGAAAACATTTACGATGGTATTCAGCGCCCGCTGGATGCCATTATGAAGAAGGTGGGCGGCAATAACCTGCCCCGCGGCGTGGAAGTGCCCGCTTTGGACCGTGAAAAAAAGTGGGAGTTTACCGCCACCGCCCATCCCGGTGACGAGGTCATCGGCGGTGATATCATCGGTACGGTGCAGGAGACCCCCTCCATTTTGCATAAGATTATGATTCCACCCAAGATGAAGGGAAAGCTGGTTTCGATAAAATCCGGCAGCTATACCGTGACAGAAACGGTCGCCGTGCTGGAGCTGCCGGACGGTACCCGTATGGAACTGCCGATGATGCAGAAGTGGCCGGTGCGTGTGGGCCGCCCTTATCGGCGCAAATTCCCGCCCAGCGTGCCGCTGCAGTCCGGCCAGCGTATTGTGGATACCTTCTTCCCGGTGGCAAAGGGCGGTACTGCGGCTATTCCGGGCCCCTTCGGCTCAGGCAAGACGGTAATGCAGCATGCCTTGGCCAAGTGGTCTGATGTGGATTTGGTGGTCTACATTGGCTGCGGCGAGCGCGGCAACGAGATGACCGATGTTCTGCGGGAATTCCCGGAACTGGTTGACCCCCGTACCGGGGAGTCGCTGATGAAGCGTACCGTGCTCATTGCCAATACCTCCGATATGCCTGTGGCAGCTCGTGAGGCTTCTATCTATACCGGAATCACCATTGCTGAATATTACCGCGACATGGGCTATGCTGTGGCCGTTATTGCGGATTCCACTTCTCGTTGGGCAGAGGCGCTGCGTGAGATGAGCGGTCGCTTGGAGGAAATGCCTGGTGAAGAGGGCTATCCTGCTTACCTCTCCTCCCGTTTGGCACAGTTCTATGAGCGTGCCGGTTCCGTCGCCTGCATCGGCAGCGATGAAGAACGCCGTGGATCACTGACGGCTGTAGGCGCGGTATCGCCCCCAGGCGGCGATCTTTCCGAACCGGTCTCTCAGGCGACGATGCGCATTGTCAAGGTGTTCTGGGCGCTGGATGCAAGCCTTGCCTATCGGCGGCACTTTCCGGCCATTAACTGGCTCAATTCCTATTCACTCTATATCGACAGCCTGCGGCCGTGGTACGAGCAGCACTTCGGCAAGGCTTTCCTGCAGAACCGGGAATGGGCTATGTCCATTCTGCAGGAGGAGGCTAGCCTCAATGAGATCGTTCAGCTTGTCGGCAAGGATTCCCTTTCCGCCAAGGATCAAATCACCCTGGAAACAGCTCGCATGGTGCGGGAAGATTTCCTGCAGCAGAATTCCTTTGTGGACATTGATGCCTTCTCGGAGTATGACCGGCAGGCAAAGATGCTTTCCATGATCCGCCGGTATGATGGACTGTGCCGCAGTGCTGCCGAGCGTGGCTGCCGTGTAGCGGAACTCTTTATGACACCTTCCCGTGAGAAGCTGGGCCGTGCCAAGAGTGTGCCGGCCGATTGCTATGCGGAGGAATACGATAAGCTGCTGGTACAGATGGAGGAAGAACTGGAAGAGCTGGCACAGAAAGGAGAGGAAACACTGTGATCCGTGAATATAAAACGATCCGGGAGATCTCCGGCCCGCTGATGGTAGTGGACCATGTGCAGGGCGTGACCTATGATGAACTAGCGGAGATCGAATTGACAGACGGTACCACCCGCCGCTGCAAGGTGCTGGAGGTCAATGGCGATACCGCCGTAGTGCAGCTCTTCGAGGCTTCTGCCGGCATCAACCTGGCGGAGTCCAAGATCCGGTTTTTGGGTCATCCCCTGCAGCTGGCTGTTTCCGGCGATATGCTGGGACGCGTCTTTAACGGTATGGGGCAGCCCATCGATGATGGTCCGGCTATTTTGGCGGATGAATACCGGGATATCAGTGGTCTGGCAATGAACCCAGCCGCCCGCAACTACCCCAATGAGTTTATCCAGACCGGCATCTCTACCATTGATGGCCTGAACACCCTGGTAAGAGGGCAGAAGCTGCCTATCTTCTCCGGCTCCGGTCTGCCGCACGCCCAGCTGGCGGCTCAGATTGCCCGTCAGGCGCGGGTACTGGATGGCGAGAGCAACTTTGCTGTAGTTTTCGCCGCCATCGGTATCACCTTTGAGGAATCGGAATTCTTTGTCAATGAGTTCCGCCGTACCGGCGCCATCGACCGCACGGTGCTGTTTACCAACCTGGCCAATGATCCGGCGGTCGAGCGCATTGCCACCCCGCGTATGGCACTGACGGCCGCTGAGTACCTGGCCTTTGACCTTGGAATGCATGTGCTGGTCATCCTCACCGATATCACTAACTACGCTGAAGCGCTGCGGGAAATTTCCGCCGCCAAGAAGGAAGTCCCCGGACGCCGTGGTTATCCCGGTTACCTGTATACCGACTTGGCCACTATGTATGAGCGGGCCGGCCGGCAGGTGGGCAAGGAAGGCTCCATTACCATGATACCCATTTTGACTATGCCGGAGGACGATAAAACCCACCCTATCCCTGACCTGACGGGGTACATTACGGAAGGCCAGATCATCCTTTCCAGGGAGCTGTTCCGCCGGGGCATTAACCCGCCGGTGGATGTATTGCCCTCACTTTCCCGTCTGAAGGATAAGGGGATCGGGACGGGGAAGACCCGGGAGGATCATTCCGGCACCATGAACCAGCTCTTCGCCGCCTATGCCACCGGCAAGGAAAACAAGGAGCTGATGTCCATTTTGGGCGAAGCCGCTCTTTCCGAGGTGGATCTGCAGTATGCCCGCTTTGCCGATGAGTTTGAGCGGCGGTATGTCTCGCAGGGCAGCGAGGAGAACCGGTCTATCGAGGAAACACTGGACCTGGGCTGGCAGCTGCTGGGCCTGTTGCCCAAGAGCGAGCTCAAGCGCATCAAGCCGGAGTATATCGAAAAATACCTGCCGCAGCAGAGCTAAGGAGGGAGCAACTTGCCGGGAACAATTATTAACCCTACCCGCATGGAGCTGACCCGCCTGAAACGCCAGCTGCGTACTGCCCAACGAGGTCACAAGCTGCTGCGGGATAAGCGTGATGAGCTGATGAAGCAATTTATGGAGACGGTGCGGGAAAACCGTGCTTTGCGCCAGCGTGTGGAACAGGGCCTTTCCAAGGCGCATGCGTCCTTTACGGTGGCGGCGGCGCTGATGACACCGGAGATGCTTGGGCAGTCGCTGCTCATTCCCAGCCGCAGTGTGGAGTTGGATTTGAGCTTTGAGAATATCATGTCAGTGGAGGTGCCCCGTTACCATTTTACCGAGCATCAGGGCGGCAGCGCTTATCCCTATGGCTATGTCCAGACCAGCGGAGAACTGGATGACGCAGTGGCATCGCTTTCCGGGGTATTCCGGGATATGCTGCGCCTGGCGGAGATTGAAAAGACTACGCAGCTGCTGGCGGAGGAGATAGAAAATACCCGCCGCCGGGTGAATGCACTGGAATATGTCAAGATCCCGCAGATGCAGGAGAACATCCGCTACATCACCATGAAGCTGGATGAAAACGAGCGCGCCAATACCATCCGGCTGATGAAGGTCAAGGATATGATTCTCAAGGAGGCTATCCTAGAGCAGCGCGCCGCCGATGCAGAGGTCCTGCGGGAAAGCGGGCAGCCATCCTAAAATGAATATGAAAAAAGACCTCCGGAGCTGATTGCTTCGGAGGCCTTTTACTGTGACGGATCTATTATGCGGTCTGTTTTTTGGCCTTGGCGGTGCTGTGTGCCACAAGACCGATGACAAGACCGACGGCGGCGGGGCAGATCCAGCCGAGACCGAGGCCCGCAAGGGGCAGAACGCTACCGATCGCTTCGATGATGCCATCGAGGTGGCATGCGGCACGCAGAGCGGCGGGCAGGGTGCGCAGCAGGTCATAAAGGGCGGAGATCAGCGTAAGGCTGATGACCCAGTTATAGACCTTCTTATCGTGGGAGAAGAACTTGCCGAACAGCGCCAGCAGGATAAGCACGATGGCCAGCGGGTAGAGGAACATCAGCACCGGAACGGCATAATCGATGATGGCGGAAAGACCGAAATTGGCAAAAATGAGGGAAACCAGCGTGAAGATGACCGCCCAGACCCGGTAAGCGGGACCCTTGGGGAACAGGCCGGTAAAGGTCTCGGAGCAGCTGGTGATAAGGCCAACGGCGGTCTTGAGGCAGGCAAGCGTTACGGTGACGGCGAGGATCAGCAGACCGATCCGGCCGAGGAAGGTTTGAGAGATCTGCGCCAGCGCTACACCGCCGTTTTCGGCTGCGGGCAGTACGCCGCGGCTCTTGGCGCTCATGGCGGTGACGGCAACATAGATAAGCCCCATGAATAGGCAGCTGAAGATACCGGCCTTGGCGGTATTGCGTGCTACGGCGCCGGGCTCATCAACGCCCAGTTCCCGGATGACCTGTACCACGATGATGCCGAAGGCAAGGCTTGCAAGGGCGTCCATGGTGTTGTAGCCCTCCAAAAAGCCGGTGAGGAAGGGCTGTTGGATGTAGCCGCCCATAGGCTCCACACTGGAAATGGGAACGGCGGCGGGGGAGACCAGCGTTACCACGACAAGGATGCCGAGGAACAGCAGGAAGAAGGGATTGAGGATCTTGCCGACCCATGTGAGGATCTTGCCGGGGCGCAGAGAAAACAGCAGCGCCGCAATAAAGAACGCCAGCGTGAACAGCAGGAGATACAGCTTCATATTGCCGTTCTGGGGAAGGATCTGTTCCAGCCCGACGGTGAAGGAAACGGTAGCGCAGCGGGGAATAGCAAAGAATGGACCAATGGTGAGGTACAGCGCACAGGTAAAGAAATAGGCATAGGGACGGTTTACCTTGCTGCTGAGGGAAAACAGACCATCACTGCGGGAAAGCCCCAGAGCTGCAACACCCAACAGCGGCAGTCCAACACCGGTAATCAGCAGTCCCAGAATGGCGCTCCACATATTGCGGCCGGCAAGCTGACCCACTGCAGTGGGGAAGATGAGGTTACCTGCGCCAAAGAACAAGCCAAACAGCATGCTGGCAACATAGATGTACTCTTTTACGGTTAGTTTCTTTTTCATGGTGTCTCCTTTGTCGATGAGGAACGGGAACAAAAACAGTCGGTCGATTATACAAAAAGACCGCAGAAACTGTGTTCCTGCGGATCTCTTTTGGTGGAGACGAAGAGGATCGAACTCTCTACCTCTTGACTGCCAGTCAAGCGCTCTCCCAAGTGAGCTACGCCCCCATGTGTTTTTGGACTGCTTGACTATAATAGCATATCATGGGGAGTTTGTAAAGACCTTTTTTCAAAAAAATTCGGGTAAAACAAAAACTTTACCCGAATCCTTTTGCTTTTATGTTATTCCAGCTCAAAGGCGCCGGTATACAACTGATAGTATTTCCCTTTTTGGGCGATTAGCATATCGTGTGTACCACGCTCGATAATGCGTCCGTGTTCCAGCACCATGATGACATCGGCATTCTGCACGGTGGAGAGACGATGCGCGATGACGAATACCGTCCGGCCATGCATCAGCCGGTCCATGCCGCGCTGTACAATGACCTCGGTGCGGGTATCAATGCTGGAGGTGGCTTCATCAAGAATCATCACGGGTGGATCGGCGACTGCCGCCCGTGCGATGGAAATGAGCTGGCGCTGCCCCTGAGAAAGATTGCCGCCATCACCGGAAAGGATAGTATTATAGCCATCCGGCAGATGGGAGATGAAGTAGTGCGCATTGGCCAGCTTGGCTGCCGCAATGCATTCTTCATCGGTGGCATCCAGTCGTCCATAGCGGATGTTATCCATTACGCTACCGGTAAAGAGGTTGACATCCTGCAGGACCACGCCTAGGCTGCGTCGCAAGTCACTCTTTTTGATCTTGTTAATATTGATACCATCGTAACGGATCTTGCCATCGGCGATATCATAAAAGCGGTTGATAAGGTTGGTGATGGTAGTTTTACCGGCTCCGGTTGCACCGACAAAGGCGATCTTCTGTCCGGGCTCAGCATACAGGGTGATGTCATGAAGAACCGGCTTTCCATCCACATAGGAAAAATCCACATCTTTCATGCGCACATCGCCGTGCTGCCTTATCAGCTCATAGCCGCCTTCCGGCAGAGGCTTTTTCCATGCCCAGATACCGGTGCGGCAGTTGGATTCAACCAATGCTCCGTCCTTCTCCTCGGCATTCACCAGCGTTACTACGCCGTGATCCTCCTCACTGGGTTCATCCATCAGTTCAAAGATGCGCTCGGCGCCAGCCAGCGCCATGACGACAGAGTTGATCTGCTGGGAAACCTGGCTGATGGGCATGGTAAAGCTGCGGCTGAGCTGCAGGAAAGAAGCAATGCTGCCCAGTGTCATTGTACCGATGCCGGTCAGGGTTAGATTGGGTACCGCTGCTATGGCCAAAAGACCACCCACAATAGCGACCAGTACATACTGTAAATGCCCAAGGTTGCCCATAATAGGCATCATAATATTGGCATAGGTGTTTGCTTTTGTAGCGTTTTCACAGAACTCATTATTGAGTACATCAAAGTCCTTTTGATTTTGTTCTTCATGGCAGAAAACCTTGACAACCTTCTGCCCGCCGATCATTTCTTCAATAAAGCCATTTACTTTGCCAAGGGATTGCTGCTGCTTTACAAAGTATTTGGCGCTGCCGCCACCTACATTCTTTACGACGAACAGCATCAATCCCAAAAAGACAAACATGAGGAGGGTAAGCCACACACTGGTACTCAGCATGGCAATGAATACTGCTGTGATGCTGATGATGGAACTGACCGCGTTGGGCAGGCTCTGGCTGATCATTTGCCGCAAGGTATCGGTATCGTTGGTGTAGTAGCTCATCACATTGCCATGGGTATGGGTATCAAAGTACTTGATGGGCAAGGTTTGCATGTGGGCAAACATATCGTCCCTTATGGTTTTTAGGGTGCCCTGCGCCACGGGGATCATCAGCCGTGTCTGCAAGTAGGAAGCCAGCATACCGGCCAGGTAAATGCACCCCATCATGGTCAAAGCTTGAAGAAGCGGGGCGAAGCTTGGTGCCGACTGTCCAATAAGCGGAGCGATATAATCATCGATCAGCGATTTGAGGAAAAGAGAGGCGGAAACACTGGCTACTGTACTGATGATGAGTAAAATAAAAACACATACCAGCCGGGCTTTATTTCCTTTGGCGATGTAGCCTATAAGGCGCTTCAATGTTCCTCTGGAATCCTTGGCCCGCTTGCCGCCGGTAAAGCCTCTTCTAGGAGCAGCACTCATTCTTCCAGCCCCCCTTTCTGTTGAGATTCATAGACCTCACGGTAGATTTCATTATTGGCCAGCAGTTCTTCGTGGGTGCCGCAGGCGTTTATTCTGCCGTTATCCATTACAACGATCTGGTCGGCGTCCATCACCGAGCTGATGCGCTGGGCAATAATGATTTTTGTGGTATTGGGGATTTCCTCACGGAAGGCCTGGCGGATCAGGGCATCAGTCTTGGTATCCACGGCACTGGTGCTGTCGTCTAGAATAAGGATCTTCGGCTTGCGCAGGATCGCACGGGCAATGCACAAGCGCTGCTTCTGCCCGCCGGAAACATTGGTGCCGCCCTGCTCGATATAGGTATCATACCCATCGGGGAAGGTGCTGATAAAGTCATCGGCCTGCGCCAGACGACAGGCGTGTACCAGCTCCTCGTCGGTCGCGTCGGGGTTGCCCCAGCGCAGGTTCTCCTTTATCGTCCCGCTGAACAAGGTATTCTTCTGCAATACCATCGCCACATTGTGCCGAAGTGTTTGCAGGTCATAGTTCCGCACATCCACGCCGCCTACCTTTACACAGCCGCCAGTCACATCGTACAGACGGGGGATGAGCTGCACTAGGCTGCTTTTGGAAGATCCGGTGCCGCCGATAATACCAACCGTCTGTCCAAAGGGGATAATCAGGTCAATGTCATCCAGCACCGTTTTATCGGGACGCTTGGCATAGCTGAAGCTCACATCAGTGAATTCCACACTGCCGTCTTTGACCTCATACACAGGGTTATCACAGTTGGTGATATCACTTTCCTCATCCAGCACTTCCACGATGCGCTCGGCGGAGGCACGGGACATGGTAATCATAACAAATACCATCGAAAGCATCATCAGACTGGAAAGGATCTGCATGATGTAGGTGAAGAAGCTCATTAGGTTTCCGGTGGACATATTTCCAATGACGATCTGTTTGGCACCCAGCCAGGAGACCAAAATCATACAGGCATACACACAGCCTTGCATCAGTGGGGAGTTGAGGGCCAAGATGCGCTCGGCAAGTGAAAAATCCTTATAAATGGTGCCGGAGATGGTATCAAACTTTTCGATCTCGTGGTCCTCGCGCACAAAGTTTTTTACCACACGGATACCGGAAAGATTCTCCTGCACTACGCCATTCAGTCTGTCATAGGTCTTAAAGACCCGTTCAAACACGGGGTGAACATGTTTGATGATAAGGTAAAGCCCCACACCAAGGATGGGAATGACGGCCAGGAAAATGAGAGAAATATCGTGATTGATGCGAAAGGACATGACCATGGCGAAGATGAGCATGGCAGGGCAGCGGATAAGGGTACGAATGATCATCATAAAAGCATTCTGCACATTGCTCACATCGGTAGTCAGACGGGTGACCAGACCAGCGCTGCTGAATTTATCAATATTGGAGAAGGAGTATACCTGCAGATGATGAAACATATCATGCCGCAGATTGCGAGCAAAGCCTGCCGTGGCGCGTGCACAGCTCCGGCCGCTCAGTGCACCAAAAGTAAGCGCTACCAGTGCAAAACCCACTAGAATGGCACCATATCGCAGGATCATGCTCATGTTGCCAGCTTCTATGCCCTTATCAATTAGGCCAGCCATTACAAAGGGGATGGCCACATCCAAAAGCGATTCCACTAGCACATAAAGAGGGGAGAGAATCGCGTCTTTTTTATATTCCCGTATGCATTGGGACAGTCGTTTAATCAATGGTTCGTTCCTCCTTGCCAGGGGTCAAGTTTTCTATCACTTTATCTAGCAGGACATAAAGGGTCTTCAACTCTTCGCCGGTTAATCCGGCAGTCACTTTCTGCTCTACCCGCAGGATATCCTGCTGCATTTGCGCCAGCTGTTCTATGGCGATCGGTGTTAGGACCAGTCGTTTAAGGCGGGCATCGCCCTCCACGGGTTCCCGCACGATCAATCCGTCCCGCACCATAATCTGCAATATGCCGGTTGCGGTGCTGCGCCGGATATGAAATGCTGACTCCAAGTCCTTTTGAAAGACTGGCTGGTCCTCGTGTACTTCTAAATAACCCAAAAACATTTTCTGCATCATGGTTCCGGGGTGGACTGTATCACGATTGGTGCCCAATTCTTGGTGAATCAAGTTGGAGATTCCTTTAATCTTCATGCATATAGACGGGCGCTTTATCTTCATATTGGCTCCTTTCTATCTTGTTAGGATGCTAACAATTATAGCGCAGTTATATAGTCATTGCAATCGTCAAACTTTACAAGATTAAAGCTAAGATGAAAACAATTTATGAACGGAGTGGGCGGGCATATTTCACATCTTTTACGGAAAAATCTCTGTTACTCTGCGCCTATCATTTTTCCCCACGGTATGGTACAATTAAACTGTATTTTTATAAGGAGGAGCACACAGTGAAAAAACAACTTCTTTTCCGCCGTTTTCCGGCGGTTCTATTGGCTCTGCTGACGGTACTGATGCTGGCGCTGCTGCCTGCCTGCGGCGGTATGACAACCCGGCCGATGGGAGAAGATGACCCGCTGGTGCAGGAAAACGGCACGCTGCTGGTTGAGGATGGCTCCTATTCTACGCCAGAGAAGGTGGCAGAATACCTGCATTTTTATGGCCATCTGCCACAGAACTATTTAACCAAGCAGGAAGCGAAAGCACTGGGGTGGGCTGCTTCCCAGGGAAACCTGTGGGAAGTAGCCGAAGGAAAATCCATTGGCGGTGATCGCTTTGGCAACCGCGAGGGTCTGTTGCCGGAAGCTGATGGACGCACCTGGTACGAGTGTGATGTGAACTATATGGGCGGCTTCCGCGGGGCGGAGCGGCTGCTCTATTCCAGTGATGGACTGATCTACTATACCGATGATCATTATGCGAGCTTTACCCTGGTTTATGGCGAGGAGGAAACACCATGAGAGAAGTTTATCTAGAGGGCCGGCTGATGACCGACCGTGCCGCGGCGCATGCAGAGATCAAGAATAAGCTATCCTTGCCGGAGTATTATGGTGCCAATTTGGATGCTCTGTGGGATTGCCTGATCGAAATAGGAGAGGAGACGGTTATTACAGTGTGCCATCCCGGTGCGATGCTTTCTGCCCTGCGGGAATATGGCTGCCGTTTGCTGATGACATTTTTTGAGGCAGAAAAAGAAAACCCTGTTCTACACATTATCATTGGGACCCACACCGCCCACCGAGAGGAGGAAACCGAATGAGCGCTGTTCATTTTCCAAAAGATTTCGCTCTTGGGGCTGCTTCCGCTGCTACCCAAATTGATGGCGACTGCAAGGAAAGCAACTGGTATGAGTGGTACAAAAATGGAAAGATAAAGGATAACAGCGATCCCAATATCGCAACTGACCATCGCGGCCATTTGGAGGAAGATACCCGCCTAATGGCGGAGATGGGGATTCGCCACTACCGCTTTGGGCTGGAGTGGGCCCGGCTGGAGCCGCAGGAGGGCCAGTTTTTGCAGGAAGAGATTGAAAAGGTGCGAGAGGAAATTACGCTGCTGCACCAAAATGGCATTCATGTGCTGCTTACCCTGCATCATTTCTCCAATCCTTTGTGGTTTGAGCATCAGGGCGGCTTTTTGGGCAAAAATGCCGTAAAGAGGTACCTTGCCATGGTGGAATTTGCTGTGCGCCACCTTGGTGATCTGGTGGATGAATATGTTACCATCAATGAACCAAATGTCTATGCGGTCTGCGGTTATTTGGGGGCAGGCTTCCCCCCTGGGGAATTCAATATCTCCCATGCTCTGCGGGTAATGAAGGTGATGGGCGAATGCCACCGTCGGGCTTACCGGTTAATTCATAATATCCATGAAGAACTGGGCTATGCCGAACCCAAGGTTGGCCTAGCCATGCATATGCGCGCCTTTGTGCCGTACAATGCGAAAAATTTGTGGCATCGCATTGCTTGCCGCATTTCGGAATACAACTTCCAGACTAAGTTGAACAAGACCTATATGCTGGGCCCCGAGGGCCCCTACGCCGATTTTTTGGGCCTCAATTATTATGCTCGTACTGCTACCTCCGGCTTGGGGGATGGTACTTTGCCGAATGTTCCGGTGAATGATCTAGGCTGGGAGATCTACCCGGCCGGCATTGTGGAGTGCTGCCAAAAACTCCACGCCCTTCTGCCGGAATTGCCCATTTACATCACCGAAAACGGTACGGCCGATAATAATGATGCGTTCCGCCGTCGTTATCTTTATGAGCATCTCAAGGTTCTTTCGGAGAGTGGTCTGCCCGTCACCCGCTATTACCACTGGTGCTTTGTGGATAACTTCGAATGGCTGGAGGGCTTTACTGCCCGCTTTGGTCTTGTGCATTTCGATACCGATACTCATGCCCGCACCATCAAAAAGAGCGGAGAGTTCTATGCCCGTATGATTGCGGAGCATGGTATCACCGGAGAAATGGCGGCAGAGGTGGAAAAGGAGGTCTATCCCAATGGCTGATACCCCTTGGTGGAAGCAAAAAGTTATTTATCAGATCTATCCCATGAGCTTTTGCGATAGCAATGGTGATGGGATTGGCGATCTGCCTGGCATCCTCTCCCGGCTGGATTATCTGCAAAAGCTCGGTGTCGGCGCCTTGTGGCTTTCACCGGTCTATCCCTCACCCAATAAGGATAACGGCTATGATATCAGCGATTACTGCAATATCCACCCCAATTATGGTACGCTGCAGGATATGGATACCCTCATTGCAGAAGCAAAAAAGCGGGACATCCGCATTATTATGGATCTTGTTATCAACCACACCAGCGATCAGCATGAATGGTTCCAGAAGAGCCGCCGCCGCATAGAACCCTACACCGATTATTACATCTGGCGGAAAGGGGAAAAGGGCAAAAAGCCCACCAACTGGGGTAATTTCTTCGGTGGAGATTGCTGGGAGTACGATGACCTGCGTGGGGAATATTATCTTCATCTTTTCGCTAAGGAACAGCCTGACCTCAACTATCACAATGAAGCAGTCATCGAAGCGATTGAAGAAGTCATGCATTTTTGGCTGGATCGCGGCGTTGCAGGCTTCCGCTGCGATGTCATCAATATCATCTATAAGGAAGCCATCAAGAACGGCAAATGGCGTCCTGCCCTCACCGGCAGCGAGTATTATCTCTCCACCCCCGGCTGCCATCGGGTGCTGCACCGTCTCCATGAAGATGTGCTCGCCAAGTATGATGCCTTTACGGTAGGGGAGACGGTTTTTGTTACGCCTAAAATGGCGGATGACCTAGTCAATCCCGCCCGTGGGGAACTTTCCACGGTATTTGCCTTTGAGCACATGGAAACCGACTGCTATAAAATCAAATGGTTTCTGCGCCGTTTTAGTCCGGATCGATTCTTTGCCTGCTTGACCAAGTGGCAGAAGGCTCTGCCGTGGAACACCGTCTACCTCGAAAATCACGATCAGCCCCGCTCTGTCTCCCGCTACGGCAACGATACCAAGTACCACGATGAAAGCGCTAAGGCGCTGGCAACACTGGTGCTTACCCTGCGGGGAACGCCCTTTTTGTATGAGGGGCAGGAGATCGGCATGACCAATTTTGATTTTCCAGATATGCAGAAGGTGCGCGATGTCGAATCCATCAATATCTGGAACATCGGCAAACAGCTGCATCTGCCGTATTCGCTGCGCTGGCGCATGATCAAGACCAAAAGCCGCGATAATGCCCGCACCCCCATGCAGTGGAATGACAGCCCCAATGCGGGCTTTACTACTGGTACGCCGTGGCTTTCGGTCAATGGCAATTATCCCCGTATCAATGTGGCAGAGCAGGAGAATGCGCCAAACTCTGTTTTAGCGTATTACCGGCAGTTGATTGCTTTCCGTAATGGCAGTGAGATTCTACAAGCAGGTGATTTTTCCGAATTATATCGCAAGGATGGAGTTTATGCTTACCGCCGCAGTCTAAATGTCGAAAGCCTTATTGTTGTTATCAGCCTTTCTACAAAGGAACGACCCAATCCCGTTTCAGGCACCGTTGTCCTTTCCAACTACGGTCGGCAGGAAAGTCCCGCCTGCCTTTCTCCTTATGAAGCACTCATTCTGCGGGAGGTGTAGGCTATGAGACATATCACTCAGCAGGAAAATACCTTTCTGCTTTCCACCGCTCATACTGCTATGCTGCTTCAAATTACAAAGTACGGTCATGTGGAACTGCTGCATTACGGCATGCCGGTATCCATAGAAGACGCAGCGGCCTTGGCAGCCCGCCGTACTATGCCCTATGGTAGCCAGGTGATGTATACTGAAGAAGACCCCACCTACTGCCTCGATAATATTCCTCTGCTTTGGTCAGGGGCGGGTAAGGGCGATTTTCGCATTTCTCCCATTGAACTGGAACTGCCGGATGGCACCCTTACCACTGATTTCGTCTATGAGGATTGTACCCTCCGTGCAGGGACGCTGCCCGCTGTGGGGTTGCCTGCTGCCTACGATGAAAGCGGTGAAGCGGAAACGCTGGTGCTTTCCCTTAGGGAAAAGAAATTTGCCCTGCGGCTGGAGATTATCTTCACCGTGTTTCCAGCAGCGGATGCCATCACCCGCCGCACTGTTCTTTACAATGACGAAACTGTTCCAATTACTGTTCATAGCCTGATGAGTCAGCAGATCGATTTCCCACAGCGGGAGTATGAGATGCTTACCCTTGATGGTGACTGGATAAGTGAAACGCATGTGCATACCCGGTCGGTGCAGCCGGGGCGGCTGGTCAATGAAAGCACCACCGGCTTTTCCTCCAACCGGCACAATCCCGGCGTGATCCTACTGGAACAGGGAACAGGAGAGAATGCCGGTCTTGCCTATGGCTTTAATCTGCTGTACAGCGGCAGCCATTACACTGCTGTGGAGCGCTCTCCGCGTGACTTTGTCAGGATTATCTCCGGTATCCAGCCGCAGGGCTTCTGCTGGCGGCTTCCCGCAGGGGAAATTTTCCGTGCACCGGAAGCAGTGATGACTTTTTCCAATGAGGGCCTGAATGGCCTTAGCGGCAATTTCCACCGCTTTGTGCGGCAGCACATTCTGCGCGGAGAGTGGAAAGAAAAGCCCCGCCCCGTCCTCCTCAATAACTGGGAGGCGTACTTCTTTGATTTTACCGAAGCGAAATTGCTTCCCCTCGCCAAACAGGCCAAAGCGGTCGGCGTCGAGCTGTTTGTTTTGGATGATGGCTGGTTCGGGGCGCGAAACAGTGATACAGCGGGGCTTGGCGATTATACCGTCAACCGCAAAAAACTCCCCGGTGGCATCGAAGGCCTGGCGCAGAAGATCACAACGATGGGCCTTCGTTTTGGCCTTTGGTTTGAACCGGAATCTGTTAATCTGGAGAGTGAGTTGTACCGCACCCACCCAGAGTGGGCTTTACAGCAGCCGGGACGGCAGCCCTCTATGGGACGGCACCAGCTCCTGCTTGATCTTACCCGTCCTGAGGTGCGGGATTATATCGTTCACCACATTACCCATCTTTTGGACCATTGCCCCATCACCTATGTCAAGTGGGATATGAACCGCCACATGAGCGATCTTTATTCCGCTGTCACGGCGGGCGGGGAGCTGCCCTACCGCTATATGCTGGGGCTTTACGAGGTGCTGGAACGCATCTTTACCCCTCGCCCCCATATCCTTTTGGAGACCTGCTCCTCCGGGGGTAACCGTTTTGATCTTGGTATGCTGTGCTACTCGCCGCAGATTTGGTCGAGTGATGATACCGACCCGATTGAGCGTCTTTCCATTCAGAAAGGGCTCAGCTATTTCTACCCGCCCTGCACCATGGGCGCTCATGTTTCACAGTCGCCCCACCAACAGACTCTACGGCAGACACCGCTCTCCACCCGTTTCAATGTCGCTGCCTTCGGTGTTCTGGGATATGAATTGGATCTGGGCGAGCTTTCCCCGCAGGAGAAAAAGCAGGTCGCCGCGCAGATAGAATGGTACAAAAAATACCGCCCCACCCTGCAATACGGTGATTTGTTCCGTGTCCCTACCCGTCGCCAGGGTCTTATCAGCTGGGCGGCGGTCGCACCGGATAAGAAACAGGCTGTTGTCCTGCTGGCGCAGCGGCTTTGCACAGCGGCTCCTCCAGCGGACTATCTCACGGTTCCGGGGTTGAAGTCGGAGGCCAGATACCGTGTTGTTGCCGTACCGCAGCAGGTGGCGGTTGCTCGGTTCGGCGGCTTGGTCAAGCACATTGCCCCGGTCAAGCTTTCCACCGATGGCCTGGTGCTGCGCACGGTCAATCGTCACTACGCCCTGCCGGATGGCAGCTTCACCGCCATGGCTTCCGGTGCGGCATTGGCCAGCGGTATTCCGCTCAATGATCAGTTTCTTGGAACAGGCTACCATAAAGATCTGCGCCTTTGGGGGGATTTTGGTTCCCAGCTATATCTCGTCGAGCAACTCGGCGAAAATGAGGAGGATAACACCAAATGAATAAACTGGATAGAAGAAATATGATTTTCTTCGGACTTGGTACCATTGGGCGGGATATGTTCTATGCCTTTGAAGCCAATGCCCTCATTTACTACCTTTCCAATGTTCTCAGCCTGCCGTTAGGCGTCTTTTTGGCTACCAGCATGGTTTTTACTGTGCTGCGTGTCTTTGATGCTCTGAACGACCCGCTGATGGGTCTGCTGGTGGATAATACTCGCTCCCGTCACGGACGCTTTAAGCCCCCGATGGCGCTGGGGGCCTTGGCGGGCGGTGCTTGCTACCTTGTCCTTTTTGCCGATTTTGGTTTGCGGGATTATTGGTTTGTGGCGGTGTTTGCCATTGCCTATATTTTGTGGGATATTTTCTATGGCCTCAATGATATTGCATACTGGTCCATGCTGCCCTCCCTTTCGGTAGAGCAGAAGACCCGTGAAAAGATGGGCGCCTTTGCCCGCATCTGCGCCAATATCGGTATGTTCTCCATCATGGTCGGCTGGGAGCCCATTACCTCCGGTATGGGCAATACCCCCAAGGCGTGGTTTACCGTGGCACTCGCCGTTACCATTCTCATGCTGCTGTTCCAGCTCTTCACACTGTTCGGTGTCAGGGAACGCAAGGATATGTTCCGGCGCGAGGAGGAAAAAACCACCCTGCGTGGCATGTGGGAAGTCCTCACCAAAAATGATCAGCTCCTGTGGACCACCCTTGCCATGTCACTCTTTAACATCGGCTACATGAGTACCACTACTATGGCCATTTACTACATGCAGTATGTTTACGGCAATAAGGATATGTACGCGGTGCTGGCGGCGGTCGTTGGCATGGCGCAGCTGCTGGCCTTGGTCATTTTCCAGTCTTTCTCCAAGCGGATGCCGCGCGAGAAGTTGTATCTTTTGGCTACTATCCTTGTTATGATCGGCTATGCCATCTTCTTCTTTGCTGAGGTCAGCATTATCCTCATTGCCGTAGGCGCCCTGTTCATTTTCATCGGGCAAGCATTTATTCAACTGCTTATGCTCATGTTCCTGGAGGATACCATTGAGTACGGCCAGTGGAAAAACGGTAAGCGCAGTGAGAGCATTACCCTCTCGGTGCAGCCGCTTATCAATAAAATCGGCGGCGCTGTTTCCATGGGCATTACCAGTCTGATGTTGGTCTGGTCTGGTATTAAGGTCGGCGAGACTGCGGCGGAGAGTATCTCGGCGAGCGGCCAGTTCACCGTCAAGCTTATGATGATCGTTCTGCCTGTGGTGTTCATTCTGGCAGGTTATATCATCTATCGCTGCAAGTTTAAGATTAATAAGGAAATGTATGACCGAATTATCAGTGACCTGCGGGTGCGCGGCGAACTGCACGCCGAACCGGCAGAAGTCATTGAAGTTGCTGAAACAGTCGAAGTAAAAATCACTAAGGAATAAACAGAATAAAAAACGGCTCCTTACCCGTTACAGGGCAGGGAGCCACTTTTCTGTTTTCCTGTTTCATTCCAGCGGCGGCAAAAATCGGTTCCGGCTATGTCGCTTTCCTCAACAGGCGCCAGCCCACCTTTCGTCGGGCGCTAGCCTGTTTTCGGTGGCTCATTGCCGTCTCCCGCTTTTTCCTCGCCGCCTTACTTTCACTCCGCCACGATCCCCTCAGTGTCCACCGCAAGCTCCATGATATTCCAGCGGTGTTCTAAGCGTTTGCATTTCTCAGCAAATTGGGCAGCAAAGCTTGCTTCATCGGTCAGTGCCAGTAGGGTAGGGCCTGCCCCGCTGATGCAAAAGGCGATCGCTCCGCATTGCTCCGCCGCCGCTTTTACTTTGCCATATTCGGGGATCAGGCTCTCCCGGTAGGGCTGGTGCAGACGGTCACGCAGCGCCATGGCAATCAGCTCACGGTCGCCGCTGCCCAGCGCTCCCGCCAGTACCGCTGCATGGGAGGCATTGTAGACGGCATCTGTAAAGGCTACCTTTTTGGGCAGCACGGCACGTGCTATGTGGGTGCTTAGTTCAAAGTCCGGTATCGCTGCTACCCACCGCAGCGTGGGAGAAAGCGGCAGCTTTACTGTTCGGGGCTTTCCATCCTCCACCAGGCTGGCGGTCAGTCCGCCATAGATAGCAGGAGCCAGATTATCAGGATGGCCTTCTATTTCATTAGTCACCTCCAACAGTTCGGCAGGGGGGAGGGGAGAACCATGCAGCAGGTTTGCGGCGGCGGCTCCGCCCGCAATCAGTGCCGCGCTGCTGCCCAGTCCGCGGCACACAGGTATCTCCGCCCGAATATTCAGTGAAAGGCCTTCATTGAGTAAGCCAAGCCGACTTAACACCGCACGGTACCCCTGTACTGCCAGGTTTTCTTCATTCTGGTACTGCTCCGGACAGCCGGTGATCACAAGCTTGCCGGCAGGCAGTACTTCGCAGGTAATATAATTATACAGCGCCAGCGCACAACCCATGCTGTCAAAGCCCGGTCCGATATTGGCAGTGGTGGCGGGCACCCGCACGGTAATCTTATTCATTTCAGCCCTCCATCTTGCGGCGCACATAGTCCGCCATCTCGCTTACTTCTATACAGTCATGGTGCAGTACCGGCAGTGTTTGCAATTCCGCCAAAGGGGTTGGGACAGGCACACCGGTCAGTGCTTGCAACTTTGCCATTGCAGCAAGGGCATCATCCGGCACCTTCTGCCCCAAGGCTGCCAGCACTGCCGGTGCAAATTTATATGGCGAAGCGGTACTCAGCACCACCGTCTGTCCGCATAATACGGCTTTGTGCTGCTCCGCTACCGCCCACGCCACCGCCGTGTGCGGGTCAAGCAGGTACTTGTCCCGCTCCCACACTGTCTTTATCGTCTCGGAGGTCATTGTGTCGTCGCAGCATCCGCACAGGAATACCTTCTGTATCTTTTTCAGCAGCGTATCGCCGATCTGATACCACCCCTGTCCGTCCAGCTCTTGCATCTTCTCTGCCACCATTTTAGCGTCGCCGCCGCTTGCCAGATATAAAAGCCGCTCCAGATTGCTGGAGACCAGAATGTCCATCGAGGGCGAGGAGGTCTTGTAAAAAGGTCGCCGCCGGTCATAGCGCCCCGTCGTTAGGAACTCCGTCAGCACATTGTTGGCATTGCTTGCACAAAGGAGCTTGTCCACTGGCAGTCCCATGCACTTGGCAAAATAGCCCGCCAAAATATCACCAAAATTGCCGGTCGGGACCGAAAAATTCACCGGTTCGGTCGGATTTATTTTTCCGGTGCGGCAAAGTGTTGCCCAAGCGTACCAATAGTAGATGATCTGCGGGGCCAGCCGCCCGATATTGATGGAGTTGGCGCTGGAAAGTTCCGCTTTTTCTGTCGGTTTTACCTCGGCAAAGATGTGCTTTACTCCAGTCTGCGCGTCATCAAAATTGCCGCGTACCGCCGCCACCGAAACATTTTTTCCACGCTGTGTCACCATCTGCCGTTCTTGTATTTTGCTTACGCCATCCTTAGGATAGAATACCACAATGGAAGTGCTGGTCACATCGCAGAAGCCTTCCAATGCTGCTTTGCCAGTGTCACCACTTGTCGCGGTTAGGATCACCGTCTTGGCCTTATCATTCAGCAGCTGCTTCGCACCTGTGATAAGATATGGAAGCAAGGAGAGTGCTACATCCTTAAAGGCGCAAGTTGGCCCATGAAAGAGCTCTAGTACATGGTAATCGCCGACCATAACCAGCGGTGTTATGTCGGCAGTGTCAAATTTTCCGTAAGCCGCTGCAATCATTGGCCGCAGCATTTCTGGGGTGTAATCCGGCAGCAGCCGCACCAGTACGGCCTCCGCCATCCCGGCAAAGTCTTTCTGCAGCATTTCTGCTGGATCCAGCGGCAGAGCGGCCGGGTCACACAGGTACAATCCGCCATCGGGCGCTATGCCGCGCAACACCGCTTCGGCAGGGCTGGCAGTCTGTTTATGATTTCTGGTGCTGTTATATTGCATAGGAGTCTCCTTTTCTGCATCACCATACCGGGTGAAAGCCCCCGGCAAGTCTTGCTTTCCATCTTCTCATATGATATACTGTTTTTCGACGAAATACAAGTGATTTTTATGGAGAAACAATCGTATCTCTATAAACGACACATTTTACAGGAGGAAAAAAGATATGGTAGTTGCCCTTCTTGGCCACGGAACGGTTGGCGGTGGTGTATATGAACTGCTGAAGAACCGCAGCGATATTACAGTAAAATATGTATTGGACCGCAGCCCCATTGCAGAATTAGGTGCTGTTTCGGTCACTGATTTTTCCACGATTTTGAATGATGGGGAAGTGGATACCGTCGTGGAGGTCATGGGCGGTTTGGAGCCTGCCCATGAATATATGGTAGCCGCCATGCGCGCCGGCAAAAATATTGTCACCGCCAATAAGCATCTGCTTGCCGTCTATTATGATGAACTGACCACTCTTGCCAAAGAAACCGGTATCGGTTTCCGCACTTCGGCTGCGGTTGGCGGCGGCATTCCCTGGCTGCCCAATCTGCAGCGGCTCAAGCGCATTGGCGCCGTCAATGAGATTTGCGGCATTATGAATGGTACCACTAATTATATCCTCAGTATGATGCATAAGAAGGGCTATGATTACGAGAGTGTTCTGCACGATGCCCAAAGCTTCGGATATGCCGAAGCGGATCCAACTGCCGATATTGAAGGCTATGATATTCAGCGTAAGCTCATGATCAGCGCCAATATTGCCTTTGATGCCAGCCTGACTGAGCAGCAGGTGCCGGCCGCCGGGATTGCCGGTATCACCCGGGAAGATATTGCCGGCTTCAATGAAATGGGCTATGTCTGCAAGCTGTACGCTACCGCTAAGCGTGTCGCCGATGGAGCAATTCTTGCAGTGGTAGAACCCACCCTTTTTAAGGCAGAAACACTGGAAGCAGCTGTCCCCGCCAATTATAATCTCATCACCGCCGTTTCGGAATACGCTGGTCGGCAAAGCTTCTTTGGTGAAGGAGCCGGTCGCTGGCCCACAGCCGCTGCCGTTGTGCAGGATCTTCTTGATCTCTGCGAGAGAAAGCAAGGCTTCTATACACAGCTGTCCCAGCCGCTGCCTTCCAATAATATGTGTGAAGAGCGCCGGTACTATGTCCGTTATATCGTGGATACCTGGTTCATGGATGGTTGTGTGGAAAAGCGCTGGGGTAATGGCGTTCTTACCCGTCCGGTTTCTCCGGCGCAGATGCACTCCTGGTATGTGGAAGCCCGCAGCAATGATCCCGGCATCTTCTTCGCTGCGCTGCAGGGTTAAGGGAAAGGAATGCCTATTATGTTAAAAGTAGTTAAATTTGGCGGTTCCTCCCTGGCCGATGCTGCTCAGTTCGAAAAAGTCCGCCAGATTATCACGGCGGATCCAGCCCGCCGGGTTGTGGTTGTTTCTGCGCCTGGCAAGCGCTTTTCCGCAGATCACAAGATTACGGATTTACTTTACCTTTGCTATGCCCATCTTCAGTACGGCGTCAGCGCCGAAGGGGTATTTGGTATGGTGGTGGAGCGCTATCGTTCCATTGCGGCCGATTGTGGCCTTTCTGCTGATATCGATAAAGAGTTTTTGGCCCTTTATGAAAAGATGCAGCAGGGCATCAGCCAGGATGAGTTGGTCTCCCGCGGCGAATATTTCGCTGCCCGCCTTATGGCGGAATACCTCGGCTTCGATTTTCTCGATGCCGCCGAATGGCTCCAGTTTTCCTTCGATGGCCAAATTGACCGGGAGCATTCCTACGAAGCGCTTCGCCGCATAGCAGAAGACCGCAGCGTAGTCATTCCCGGTTTTTACGGCGTCATGCCGGATGGCCATATTAAGGTGCTCAGCCGTGGCGGAAGTGATGTGACCGGTGCTTTGGCGGCAGCGGCATTGGGGGCCGATGTATACGAAAACTGGACCGATGTTTCCGGTATTCTTATGGCGGATCCCCGCATTGTGGAAAATCCCCGCCCCATCGAGCGCATCACCTATAACGAGCTGCGGGAGCTTAGCTATATGGGAGCGCAGGTCCTGCACGAGGCCAGTGTTTTTCCAGTTCGCCAGGCGGATATTCCGCTGAATATCCGCAACACCAATGATCCGGGCCATCTCGGTACCCTCATTCGGGAGCATTTTGAGGATGAACTGGAAAGCGAAAAGAACCGTTTCATCACAGGCATTGCCGGCCGCCGCAATTTTTCTATCATTACGATGGCGAAGAACGGCCTGTCTTCCTCCATCGGCAGCCTGCGCCGGGTATTGGAAGTATTTGAACGGCATAATCTGAATGTGGAGTACACTCCATCTGGGATAGACAGTGTTTCGCTGGTTGTGCAAAGCGGAAAAGCGGCTTCCTGCCTTTACTCTATTTTGGGCGAACTGCAAAAGGAATTCCGCCCGGATAAACTGCAGGTGGCGGAAAATATATCTATTGTGGCGGCAGTTGGCCGCAAGATGGCGTTCCGCCCTGGTATCTCCGGCAAGATCTTTGCCGCTCTGGGTGAAAACGGTATCAGCATCCGCATGATTAGCCAAGGTCCAGAGGAGCTCAACATCATTGTGGGCGTGGATAACGCTGACTTTGAAAAAACGGTGCGTGTACTTTACGAAAGCTTTGTCAGATGACCGAGAGGAGAGAACATGCCATGAAAAATCCGAATGTGACTATACTGGGCGCCACCGGCGCGGTGGGCCGGGAGATGCTTAAAATCCTGGAGGAACGCAATTTTCCCATTGGGGAACTGCGCTGCCTGGCCAGTGCCCGCAGTGTCGGGAAAAAGCTGCCTTTTGCTGGGCGAGAAATCATGGTAGAAGAGGCAACGGATGCTGCCTTTACTGATGCAGATATTGTGCTGGGCGCAGCCGAGAATGATATTGCCCGTCGTTTTGCCCCGGCAATCAAGGCGACTGGTGCAGTATTTATTGATAATTCTAGTGCCTTCCGTATGGATGAAGATGTTCCGCTAGTTGTTCCGGAAATCAACCCGGAAGATGCTCTGCATCATCATGGCATCATTGCCAATCCAAACTGCTCCACCATCATCACTGTAGTAGCGGTTGCGGCACTGCGTCGTCTTTCGCCGATTACCAGCATGGTAGCTGCTACATATCAGGCAGTTTCCGGTGCCGGTGCCGGTGGCCCGGTGGAGTTGGAAGCCGAGGTGGATGCCCTGTACAAAGGCGAGCCGGTACAGCCCCATATATTCCCGTATCAGATTGCCTATAATCTTATTCCCAAAATCGGAAGTCAATCGTATGAAGGTTATACTTCCGAGGAAATGAAGCTCCAGAACGAGGGCCGAAAGATTCTGCACTTGCCGGAGATGAAGGTCAGCTGCACCTGTGTACGGGTGCCGGTTGTGCGTTCCCACTCCATCGCGGTTACGGCACGCTTTGAACGCCCCATTTCGGTAGAGGAAGCTCGCGCAGCGATTGCGGCAGCTCCCGGCTGCCGCCTGGTTGATGACCTTTCGCAGGATGTTTATCCCATGCCGTTGGATACCAGCGATCAGGATCTGGTGTATGTTGGCCGCATTCGTCCCGACCTTACCAATCCCAATGGCCTCTGTCTTTGGTGCTGCGGCGATCAGATTCGCAAGGGTGCTGCCACCAATGCTGTACAGATTGCCGAATTACTTCTTTAATTCCGCATTTTTCGCCGTTTCCATGCTGGGAGCGGCGAATTTTCTTTTTGTTCACAATTTTACCTGGAAAAACCCTTGACAAAAGCCACTTCATACGCTATTCTTATTACAGAACAACGCAAACGGGAAATGCGTTGTACTCCTTTGATTTGGCTTCACCAGAAAACTTATGCAGAAAAAGAACGCACGGCTCACCACCGTGCGTCTTTTTTATTGCTTTACAGATAGGGGAAAGGCTTTCCTCATTTCTCACCGGCTTTGATAAGGATATCATGGCTGACCGGACGGTAAAATAGCTGTTCAATTTTTTGTGGTTCTCTCGTTTGCCCTAAGATCCACATCAGCTTGGTAACCGCGGCTTCTGTGGTCATATCGTAGGCTTCAAGCACCTCTAGGCCGGTTTTCAGCCGGTTGCCTACATGATACAACAATAGGTCGCTTCCCTCATTGGGGACTTGAGTTGTCATGACTACGGTTTTCCCGGCCCGAACAGCGTTGCTGATCACATCGTAATAGCTCTTTGCACCGGCAGTCGGGATACCGCCTACACCGAAGCTTTCGATAATAACACCATCTTTTTTGCTTAGCATAAATTCCAAAAAGTCTGCTTCTAGCCCCGGTACCAGTTTGATCAGTCCCACAGAGGGGTCTAATTTATCGCTGAATACCGGTTTTTCTCGACATTCCTGGGTGATGTAATTCAGCAGTCGACCGTCTTGAATGACAGCCAGCTCAGGGTAATTGATGCTGGAAAACGCCTGAAAGCTCTTGGAGTGTGTTTTGCGTGCGCGGGTCCCTAGGATCACCCGGCCATTGAATACGATAGAAACCCCGTGGGCATCCTCGTTGGCGGCGTAATGGAAGGCATCCACCAGGTTGGTTTTGCTATCGGTGATCTCCAAATTGATGGGTTTTTGGCTGCCGGTCAGTACAATGGGCTTTTTGCTGTACTGGATAAGGTAACTTAGCGCGGCGGCAGTATAAGCCATGGTATCGGTACCGTGTGTTAATACAAAACCATCATAGTGGTTATATTCCTTTCGGATGGAATCCGCCATTCGCTGCCAGTGCTCCGGGGCGATGTTGGTGCTATCCAGATTGCACAACTGCAAGCAGTCCACACTGCAAAAGCCGGAAATATCAGGGCAGTAGTGCAGGATTTGCTCGGTAGTCAGTTGTGGAGAAAGTCCACTTTCGGTGATCTCGGAGGCGATGGTGCCGCCAGTGCCCAGCATTAGGATCTTCTTCATAGGGAACCTCTTTTTGCATGAAAAGTTTTTAATTATTATCAGTATACTCTAAAAACGAGTCACTGTCCATGAAAACAAGCAATATCACCGAATAATCAGAGAAATTTTCAGTAACCATTTTGGAGGAAATCGTAGGCGGTGTACTGTCGAAAAAAGCCGATATCCGATATAATGAATGAGGATGGAAACGGGAAGCAAAAATTTGATCACCAAAATTTAATGATGACATCGGAGGGCATGACATGAGATTAGGAAAAATGTGTGGGCTCTTAATGAAAGCGTTTCTGGCTGTTTTGATGCTCTTTGTCACAGCTGCAGCAGTAGAAGTGTATTGGGAAGATGAGTTCGACGAGGCAATTGCCAATCAGTGCGAAAGTATTATCCTTAAGGAGGAGTACCTCAATATGGATTTTGGAGAAGCAATTGTGGTTGATTTTGATACAGTTTTGGACTTGGATGGACATGAGCTTACAGCTTGTTTCAAAATCAAGGACGGTGCCAAAATGACGATCAAAAATGGTATGCTCAATATCTCTGCTTACCCAATTATAGAAGTTTGCGGCAGCGATGATGAGGAACGCCCAACAGTCTTGATTCTGGAAAATTTGAAAATCGAGGCATCCCGAGGTATCCAAATCAATAATGATGGCTATACCCGTGTTGAGGTCAATAATACAGAAATGCAGGCTCTTAGCTACCATGGCTGGTGCTTGCAAATATCCAATGCAGTTGAGGGAAATGCGGGCGTTGATATTCTCGTGGATGGCGGTGACCTATTTAGTGCACAAGGGTATGTCATTGAGTGCAATGGTGACGCGGAGGTTTCTATTAAGAATGCTAAGCTGGGCGGCGCGGCCGGTATTTTGATGCAAGCGGGGAGCCTCACGATGGAGAATACAGCTCTTGTTACAGAAAACAACTCTACGAATCCGAGCATCCCCACCAACGCTATTGCATTTACGCCGGCCGCTAATGCTGCCCATGTTATTCTCACGCTTGGCCCCGGCAATCAGATCAGCAGCAAGAGCGGTGCAATTTTTCATATTGTTCCCATGGCACAGGGCAGCGTTACGGCGCAAATCGCCATTACCGGCGGAACCTTCATCGCGGAAAATGGGCACCCACTGTTTTCCGCTTTGGAGAGGATAGAGAAAGTTGTTGAAATCAGCGGCGGCAGCTTTCCCGGTATTTCCCCGGAAGAATCCGCTGCGCTGGCCCCCTGTCTGTCCGAAAGCATAACCATAGATGAAGATGGCAATGTTGCGGCTAAGCCACAGGAACCGGGTGTCATTGTCATTCATCCTAATGAGGAAAATCAGACGCAGTCAAACCCCGGCACTGGTGCGCCCATCAATGCAATAGGTCAATGGTTATGGTCAATTGTATGTTGGATGCACTCCCAAGTAAGATAGACATATTCCGCTTGCTATGCTATAATTTGTCCGAAAGGGGAGATGCGAAATGAACCCAAACGAGTTTCCGGAGCTGCGTTCATTTTTTAATGAAAAAGAGCAGATCATTGCCATGCCGGCTAAACGAAAAAAACTGCTTTTGGCGGTCTACTATCTTTCCGATAAAATAGAGTCCGGCCGGGATTATACGGAATCGGAGATTAACGACCTGCTGGATGGATGGACAACTTTCCATGATCCAGCCATCCTAAGGCGGGAGCTGTATAATACCTGCTTGTTGGAACGCACGACCGATTGCCGCCGCTATTGGAAAGCAGAAAATATTCCTTCCTTGGCGGAATACATGGCAAAGTACACCTAAACAAAACAGAGCCATCAGTTAACTGGTGGCTCTTGCGCTTTTCTCTAATTAAATATATTAAAAATAAATGACACTAGGTTATTGTATCATGTTCTATTTCACATAAATGGTTGCATTGTATTGAATGTGATGGTAGAATTAGGATGAAAATTAGGAAGTATAGTTCCAACAATCCCCTAGGGGATTCTACTCCAATTATCAAAGTGAAAGTGGGAACCTATGCAATACACTAGCACTGGTGTTAATACAATTCAGTCTGCCTCATTTGCGGTCACCATGTCAATTAAGGTCGTGGATTCTGCTGCGCAGTAGCTCCCAACTGAGGAGCCACCTGTTGTTGAGCTTATGAGAAAGCCGAATCCCGTGCGGATCACACCTTTGGAGGTGACAGCAAGTACTGCAGTAATCAGTGCGGCTACACCAAGTCCACCGGTTCTATCACCATCATCACCTGCCCCGATAGAAACAATAACGGCACCAAGGAGAACCCCGGTACCGGCGCGGCTCCTGGTAACATTGGCTAGGTCTTTGTTGGCCTGGCAGCCGTAGACGCTCTCTGCTTCGGCGCTAAAAAGTTCACTAAAAAAGATGAAGAGTAATCCCTAAGCACTAAAATATGGCCCACCCCGAATTCCCTTCGAGGTGGGCCTTTCTTCTATTCTGCTCATAGCTCCATCTGCTTGCCCAGATAGCTTGCCGCCGCCGCTATAAGCTTCTGTTCGGCCTCACCGGGACGGTCATTCTCCTTGTTTTGCAGGAACATCACACTGCCGCATACATCCCCGGAGGAGATGATAGGGGACTGCGCCAGTGCGTAATAGGCCATGCCTTCAATGGGCTGCAGGGGCTGCCCATCGCCCGCCATATAGCTTTTGCGGTTCTCAATGTGATCCTCCAGGCCCGGTGATACCCTGCGCTCCAGCACCTCCCGCCGGCTGATGCCGCTGACCGCCACCACATGGTCTCGGTCGGTGATGAGTACCGGATAACCGGCCGTCCGGAACAGTACCTCGCAGTACTGCGCCGCTATGCTGCCCAGCTCACTGATAGGGGAATACTTCTTAAAAATGACCTCGCCTTCGTTACTCACAAAGATCTCCAGTGGGTCGCCCTCACGGATGCGCATAGTCCTGCGGATCTCTTTCGGAATGACCACTCTGCCCAAATCATCAATGCGCCGTACAATTCCAGTAGCTTTCATATCTATTCAAACTCCCTCTCCATTTATTTGCTGTGCGGATAGTTTTTGCTGAATTAACAGAAATATACCGGTCCGGCATCAAAAGCGTGGCAAATGTACTATTTCTGTTCATTTCGGCATTTTACAATGAGATTTTACACAGAATTTACATTGTAAAGTTGTTGTTCCATACATTGCGGAAGTATGATACAATAAAATGGAACGGATAGGGGGAAACACCATGATCTATTGTGTAGAAGATGATAGCAGCATTCGTGATCTGATGGTATATGCCCTGCGTGCAGCGGGTTTTTCCGCCGTTGGCTGCGCCGATGGTGAGGAATTTTGGCAGGCCATGCATCGGGAAACCCCGGAGCTAGTTATACTGGATATTATGCTGCCCGGCGAGGATGGTATCTCCATCCTGAAAAAGCTGCGGGTGGCACCCGTCACCGCTGATATTCCTGTCATAATGGCCACCGCCAAGGGTACGGAATATGACCGTGTTATCGGATTGGATCTAGGCGCGGATGATTATCTCACCAAACCGTTTGGTATGATGGAAATGGTCTCCCGCATTCGGGCAGTGCTGCGCCGAGCCGGCCCCAAGTCCGCTCCAGCCGTTTTGCGGCAGGGCAGCATTCTCATGGATGAAGGCCGCCATGTGGTGGAAGTAAATGGTACACCGGTTACCCTCACACTCAAGGAGTACGATCTGCTGCGGCTGCTTTTGGAAAACCCTGGTCAGGTGTTCAGCCGTGACCGGCTGCTCTCCGCCGTTTGGGGCACCGATTATTACGGCGAGACCCGCACGGTCGATGTCCACATTGGTACCCTGCGTACCAAGCTGGGCGCAGCAGGGGATATCCTGCAAACGGTGCGTGGTGTTGGTTATAAGCTGGAGGCCGCCCATGAGTAAAAAAATCTTTCGTTCCATCTGGCTGGCAGCCCTTATAGTGCTTGTTCTCTCGCTAGTGCTCATCATGGGGGTGTTGTATAGCTATTTTACCGGTGTCCAGCAAAAGCAGCTTCGTATGGGAGCCGAAGTCGTAGCACAAGGTGTCACCCTTGATGGAAAAGAATTCTTTGACGGACTTACTGCAGAAGATTACCGCATTACATGGATCGACGCTGATGGCACCGTCCTCTACGATAACCAAAGTGATGCCAGCAGTATGGAAAATCACCTGATGCGTGCGGAGGTTCAGCAGGCACTGCAAAATGGTACCGGCGAAAGTTCCCGATATTCCGATACGCTGGCCAGTCGTAATTTGTACTGCGCCCGTCTGCTCCCAGATGGCACCATCATTCGTCTATCTGCGGCACAGCATTCGGTATGGGTGCTGTTGGTTGGGTTTGCTCAGCCCATCTGCGTTATCCTACTGCTGGCACTGGTGCTGTCTTTCCTACTGGCGTCCCGTCTTTCCCGTACTATTGTGGAGCCTATCAACTCCTTGAATCTTGATGAACCCAGCCAGTATGTGGGTCGGGAGGAATACACCGAGATTGAGCCTCTGTTGCGGCGTATGGCGCTCCAGCAGGCACAGATCCGTCAAGATCAGGATAAGTTGGAAAAAAGCTCGCAGATCCGTCAGGAGTTCACCGCGAATGTTTCCCACGAGCTCAAGACCCCGTTGCATGCAATTTCCGGCTATGCTGAACTGATGGAAAACGGTATGGTGCAGCAACAGGATATCAAGCCCTTTGCCCATAAGATCCGGCAGGAGTCCCTGCGTTTGACCGCTTTGGTGGAGGATATCATCAACCTTACCAAGCTGGATGGCGGCGCGGCCGGAATGCAGCGCCAACAGGTAGATCTTTACCGTATTGCGGAAAATGCCGTCGACAGTATTCAAGCTGCGGCGGCAGAAGCCCATGTGGATCTTACTTTATGGGGAGAATCTGCCTTCGTGGATGGTATCCCGCCGGTGCTTTACAGTATGATCTTTAATCTCTGCGATAACGCCATCAAGTACAATCATCCCGGCGGTAGTGTCAAGGTTCAGGTGATGAGCTACCCCGATGATGACCGTGTTATTGTTTCCGATACAGGTATCGGCATCCCGGAGGAAAGTCGCGACCGCATCTTTGAGCGTTTTTACCGGGTAGATAAAAGCCGCTCCAAGGAAGTAGGCGGTACCGGACTGGGACTCTCCATCGTCAAGCATGCCGCGCTCATCCATCATGCTGCAATCGTTGTGGATAGCACGCCCGGCAAGGGAAGCACCTTTACTGTAATATTCCCCAAAAAGAAATGAAAGAAGAGTGATCGTTTGACCTACGAAGAGATCCGCCAGAATGAAGCCGTCAATACCTACATCCGCCAGGCGGATGCCGCCCTGGCCACACTGGGCTTTACCGAGCATAGCTTTGCCCATGTGACACTGGTTGCCGAAAAAGCAGGCTATATTCTGCAAACACTTGGCTATCCGGAACGCACTGTGGAACTGGCCAAGATTGCCGGTTATCTGCATGATATCGGCAATCTTATCAACCGGGTTGATCATAGCCAAAGCGGTGCTATTATGGCGTTCCGTATTTTGGATCACCTCAAGTTTGACCCGGAGGAGATCGCCGTTATCGTTTCCGCCATCGGTAACCATGATGAAGGCACCGGCGTGCCGGTCAGTCCGGTAGCGGCGGCCCTTATCCTGGCCGATAAGAGCGATGTGCGCCGAAACCGTGTGCATAATACCGATCCCTCTACCTTTGATATTCACGATCGCGTCAATTACTCGGTCACAAAGGCAGAGCTGAAGATCAATGAGGCCCACACCCTCATCAAGCTCAAATTGACGGTCGATACTCATTTCAGTTCAGTCATGGATTACTTCGAGATCTTCATGCAGCGTATGCTGCTGTGCCGCAAGGCTGCCGAAACGCTTGGCCTCCAGTTTAAGCTCATGATCAATGAGCAACAGCTTATGTGATTCAATACTTGCCCATAAAAAAGAGCCGCCATAGTGCGGCTCTTCACTTTTACCGGCACTTTACATGGATTTTACAAAGTCTTGATAATGGTTTTGACCTTTCTTTATTATTCTTATCTTAGTTAAAAAGGAGAGTAAGGGAAAGGAATAATATAATGACTATTTTTAATGCATTGAACCTCATTGGCGGTCTTTGTCTGTTCCTCTTCGGCATGAATCTGATGGGCCAGGCCCTGGAGCGCCGGGCAGGCAGTGGCCTGCGCTCGTTGCTGGAAAAGATGACCCAAAACCGCTTGATGGGTCTGCTGGCCGGCCTTGGTGTTACCGCCGTTATTCAAAGCTCTTCGGCCACTACGGTTATGGTTGTCGGTTTCGTCAATTCCGGTTTGATGACGCTGCGCCAGTCCATCGGTGTTATCATGGGCGCCAATATCGGTACCACCGTTACGGCCTGGATCCTCAGCCTCTCCGGTATCGAGGGAAGCAGCCTTTTGGTGCAAATGTTTAAGCCCTCCACTTTTACGCCAATATTGGCGCTCGTCGGTATCATTTTGTATATGTTCTGCAAGGCAGATAAAAAGAAAGATACTGGAATGATTCTCCTGGGCTTTGCCACGCTCATGTTTGGCATGGAGGCCATGTCCTCTGCGGTTTCCAGCCTAAGAAATGTTCCGCAGTTCCGTGAAATTTTCCTCATGTTTTCCAATCCTATTTTGGGTGTTTTGGTCGGCGCGGTGCTCACTGGCATTATCCAGTCCAGCTCGGCATCGGTGGGTATCCTTCAGGCGCTGGCCAGCACGGGGCAGGTCACCTATGGCGCCGCTATCCCTATCATTATGGGACAGAATATCGGCACCTGTGTTACAGCGCTGCTTTCTTCCATTGGCACCAATAAAAATGCCCGCCGGGCAGCACTGGTCCACCTCAACTTCAATGTCATCGGTGCAACGGTTGGTATCGTCTTGTTTTATGTCGTTCGTGCCGTGGCAGCTCCGGCTTTGCTGGGGCAGGCTGCTAGCGAGTGGGGCATCGCAGTAGCCCATTCCATATTTAATATTCTTTGCACTGCGGTCCTCTTGCCAATGGGTGGTCTGTTGGAAAAACTGGTTCTTCGGCTGGTACCGGAAGGCAAACAGCCCCAGCGGGAGGCCGAACTGGACGAGCGCCTGCTGGCTACTCCGGCTCTTGCACTGGAGCGCTGCCGTACGCTCATTGCCGATATGGCCAGCTATTCGATGGAATCGCTGCGGGAAAGCTTGAACGCCATCACCGCCTATAATCAAAAATCCGCCGAACATATCCGTGAGGATGAAGCCAAGACTGACCATTACGAGGATATCATCGGCAGTTACCTGGTCAAACTCAGCGCCCGCAAGATAGGGGAGAGCGACAGTGCCCTTGCAGCAGAATATCTGCGGATCATTGGCGATTTTGAACGCATTGCCGACCACAGTGTAAACATTTTGGAATCGGCAGAGGAAATGCAGCAAAAAGATATCGCTTTTTCTGCAGCCGCTCTGCAGGAATATGCCACCATGGCAGGCGCTGTTCGTGAAGTTACCGCTCTGGCTTATGATTCCTTTGTATCAGGCGATGTGCAGGCTGCCCGCCAGGTGGAGCCGCTGGAGCAGGTTATCGATGATCTCAAGGAAGAGATGCGCACCCGTCATATCCATCGGATGCAGCAGGGCAGCTGCGGCATCGAAGCCGGCTTTATCTGGTCGGATCTCCTCACCAATCTCGAACGCGTCAGCGACCATTGCTCCAATATTGCCTGCTGTATGATAGAGGGTGCTGACCACAACCTCCATCGTCACGAGGTTTTGCAAAGCATCCGCGGCAGCGGGGAGATTTTCGACCGCGAATATAGTTCCTACCGTCAAAAATATGCTCTCACAGCGGAATAATAACAAGACTGGGCTGCGGCAAATGCCGCGGCCTTTCCTTTATGCGTTTTTGACTTGGTATTCGGCATAACGGAACGACGGTCACGATGTGCGAAAGATTCGTTTATCTTCTTGACGCATAACGATTATAATGCTACGATATATCTAATTTCGATTTTTTGAGGCAGGAGGTGCGGCAGTGGTGAACGATATTATATCTGTAAACGGAATAAGCAAATCATTCGGCCCCATCTCTGCCCTATGTGATGTTTCCCTTTCCGTGCAGCAGGGCCTCGTCACCGCTATCGTCGGGGATAATGGCTCCGGCAAATCCACCCTTATCAAGCTCCTTTCCGGCAATCTCGCACCGGATGCAGGCACCATCACGGTGGAGGGCAGGGAGCACACTCACCTCACCATTGCACAGGCCTTGCAGATGGGCATTCGCACCGTCTATCAAGACCTTTCCCTGGACGATTGGAAAAATAGTTATGAGAATATCTTTCTTGGCCACGAACGGATGCACGGCCCTTTCCTGGACCGCTGCCGTATGGAGCGGGAAGCCGCCGAACTGCTGAAGCGTCTGGAGATCACGATCTCAGACCTCACCCAGCCGGTCCGAGTGCTTTCCGGCGGCCAACGCCAGGGTATTGCCATTGCCCGTGCCATGCTGCAGCCCGGCCGTCTGCTTCTACTGGATGAACCCACCGCCGCTATGGGCATCCGGGAATCCCACCAGACCATGCAGCTGCTGCGCCGCCTGCGGCAGGAGGACCATACCCTCCTTATTGTCAGCCACGATATCTACCAGGTATTTGATGTCGCGGACCGTATTTTTGTTATGCGAGCCGGTCGCTGTATTGCCGATATTATGGCGAAGAATTCCTCTCCGGAGGAACTGCACCATCTTATCCTGGAGCGAGAACAGGGGGTGGCCGAATGAAGCGATTTTTCCGCCGCCACGCTACCCTATGGATGCTTATTGGCTTCTGCCTGTTGCTGGGATTGTTCCTCAGCCTGCGCACCGGCATCTTCTTTACCGGCAGGAATCTTATCAATATTCTGGAGGCCAATTCCTTTAAGCTATTGCTTGCCATCGGCATGACCTTCGTTATCGCTTCCGGCGGTATCGATCTTTCGGTTGGTTCCATTCTGTCTCTATCCGCTATCTTTACAGCCCTCTGTATGAAGCAGAATATCCCGGTTTGGCTGGCTATCCTCGTCGGTTTGCTTTCTGGGATTCTTATGGGACTTATAAATGGCGCGCTTATCCATTTTACCGGTATCAATGCGTTTATCATCACACTGGGCACTTCGTTTTTGTACCGGGGCTTGGCCCTCATCGTTACCCGCGGCACCCCGGTCAGTAAGCTGCCCGCTGCCTACCGCGCTTTTGGCGGCGGGGATATCTTCCAGGTGGAAAGTGGCGTATACATGGCCCTGCTGGTGCTGCTCCTTTCCATCCCGCTCCTTTATAAGATGCGCTGGGGTCACTACATTACCACGCTGGGCGGCAACCCAGTGGCGCTGCGGCGCTGCGGGGTGCGCACCGGCGCCTGGCGGATTAGTACCTTTGCTGTGATGGGCTTCCTGGCTGCCCTGGCCGGTATCATTATCTCTGCCCGTCTTAATTCCGCCGAGCCCAATGCTGGCCTTAATATGGAGATGGATGCCATCACAGCGGTCATTCTAGGCGGAACGCCGCTTCACGGCGGCAGTGCTGCCCTGGCCGGTACGGCGGTTGCGGTGTTGCTGCTGGGGACCATCCGCAATGGACTTACATTGATGAGCGTATCGTCCTACTATCAGCAGTTCATCACCGGCGCCATTCTGCTGTGCGCGGTTGTCACGGCGGAAATAAGAGAACGCCGCCGCAGGCTGCATTAAGCTGTTTTATAAGGGGCAATCCCCTTATAGATAAATAAAACAAAATGGAGGAAAAAGAAAAATGAAGAAGTTCGTTGCGCTGCTTTTGGCAGCCATGATGCTGCTGGCCATGGTGGCCTGCGGCAATGATCCCCAGCCTACCCCTGATCCGGAGCCCACGCCTGAGCCCACTGTGGATACCACGGTAGTTGATGAGCTCTACGCTGCATTTGATGCCTCAATGGCGGAGCAGCTAGGTGAGACCCCTGCCCCCAATGGCGAGAAGATTGGTGCTGTCATCATCTCCCTCACCAATCAGTTCTGGGCCAATATGAAGGTTTGCTACGAAGCCGCTGCTGAGAAGCTTGGCGTTCAGATCGATGTTCAGACCGGCACCACCGAGGGTGATACTCAGAGTCAGCTGGATGTTTTGATGACCATGGCCGATATGGATTATGATGTTATCATTGTTTCTCCCATTGATGGCACCAATCTGATCCCCGGCATTGTAAAGTGCAATGAGAAGGGTATTAAAGTCATCAATTTGGGTCCTGGCGTGGATACCGCTGCTCTTGCAGAGGCCGGCGGTCACCTGGATGGCAAGATTACCGTTCAGTTCAGCGATCAAGGTAAGATCGTTGCCAATGATATGATCTCCCGTCTGCCGGAGGGCGGCGAAGTTGCCATTCTGCAGGGTCTTGCCGGTGCAGGCCAGTCCGAGGGACGCACTGCAGGTGCTACCGCAGTGTTTGAAGCTACCGAGAATATCGAACTGGTTGCCTCCATTCCCTGCGATTGGGATGCTACCAAGGCCTATGATACCACCAAGGATATCCTCACCGCCCATCCCGATCTGAAGGGCATCTTTGCTTGCAATGATGTAATGGCCCTGGCCGCTGTGGAAGCCCTGGCCGCCGAAGGCCGTACCGATGTGCTGGTTTACGGTGTAGACTTTACCGCCGATGCCCGCGAGGCCCTAAAGGCCGGCACCATGACCGGTACTATGTCCTATTCCAGCGTAAAGTACACCGAAGCCGCTCTGAAGCTCGCTGTCGCTATCGCGCAGGGCAAGGAGTATGCCGAGCCCATCTATTTGCCCCTGACCCTGGTTACCAAGGAGAATGTGGCTGAGCTGGACAACTGGGCATAAGCGGTATAAAATAACAGGGTGAATTGCCCTATGGGGCTGCCTGCTCCTCTGCTATGGAGGGGTGGGCAGTACCACTTTACGGCGGAGAAAATCAACGCTGGCGGTATCGAAGTGCCTTGCCGTTATTCTCTGCTGTAATGTTTGGCTCCATGCAGGATTTTCATTCTATTGATACAGGAGATGAGAACATGAATTGCCTGATAGAAACAGCTCTTTTGACCCACGGCTTGCGCTCGATTGCTAATGAAGAATTGGCTCAAAGCTGGCATTGTCCCGATGCCATATTAGCTTGGGTAGATGGGGGCGAGCTGAAGCTTGGCCCCATCGGGGAGTACCTGCCTTTCCGGGAACGGTCCGAAGAACTCATCCGTATTGATTGTGATCACCTGGAGGAGGCCCTGCAAACCGGTGCCAGCGGTGCTTTGACCGCCAGCGGCACCATGGCAGTTTGCCGCAGGCTGGATATTCCTATGGCCATTACCTGCGGCATGGGCGGTATTGGCGACCTGCGCGGGGAGGAGCTCTGCCCGGATTTGCCCGCCCTGATGAATATTCCTGTGGCGCTCATCTCCACCTCGCCAAAGGATATGCTGGATCGTCCGGCTACACTGGATTGGCTGCGGCGGCACGGTGTCCACACGGCTGGGGAGCCCTGTACTGGGTACCTCTTTTGTGGGGAGCCAGTGGCCTTGGAGCTTCCGCTTTCTTCCTGCAATAACGAGGCCGCCGTTCGTCGCCTTACTGCAAATGGAGGTCTTCTGCTCCTGAATCCCATCCCGGAAAAGGAGCGGGTGCAGGATCGGAGCATCCTGGTGGATGCTATAAAAGCAGGCAAACAGGCGGAGGCCGAAGGTCATTATTATCATCCGGCTGCCAACGGCGAGATAGACCGGCGGACGGATGGCTATTCCTCCCGCATACAGTTGGAAAGCATCCAGCAGAACTACCTTCTGGCCAAATCTATAATGGATTAAGCCGTAGATTACAGAGAAAAAAACGCACACCCCTTGGGTCAATACCTATGCGGGTGTGGTTTCTTTTCCTGGGAAAATGTTTCATGTGAAACATTTGTTCTTAAGCGAAGGAAAAGGACTTGCAAAGAGGGCGGGAGTGTGAAATAATAGGGGAGTAGTCCTTTATATAAAATACCGAAAGGAAGTGCCACTATGAAGTTTAGTGAGATGCCGTACAGCCGCCCAGATATGGAAGCGCTGGCCGCTGCAACTACCCAGACGCTGGAAGCCATGAAAGCCGCTCCCAATGCGGCTGGGCAGATAGCAGCCTATGACGCCTATGAAAAGAAGATGCAGACGGCCGGAACCATGCAGCAGATCGCCTACATCCGTCATACTATCAATACCAAGGATGAGTTCTACAATGCCGAAAATGATTACATGGATGAGATCGGCCCCAAGCTGCAGGAGCTGACCCACCGGGTCAATACGGCGCTGCTCGAATCCCCCTACCGGGCGGAGCTGGAGCGGCACTACGGCGCCCTGATGTTCAAAAACCTTGAGATCGCCGCCCGCAGCTTTTCTCCCGCCATTGTGGAGCTGATGCAGGAGGAAAACAAGCTCGTTTCGGAGTATCAGAACCTGTATGCTTCCGCGACTGTAGAGTTCGATGGTAAGACCATGCCGCTGCCGCTTTTGGGGCCCTATAAGCAGGATCCCGACCGGGCAGTCCGTAAAGCGGCTTATGAGGCGGATGCCAAGTTCTTTGACAGCCACCGGGAGGAGCTGGATACCCTGTATGATAAGCTGGTGAAGGTGCGCGATGCCCAGGCCAAGAAGATGGGGCTGCCCAATTATATTCCGCTGGGCTATGACCGCATGGGCCGCAACTGCTATACCGCCAAGGATGTGGCGGCGTTCCGCGATCAGATCGCGGAGGACATGGTGCCTATCGTGGCCAAGGTAAAGGAAGCCCAGCGCCGCCGTATTGGTGTGGAAAAGCTAGCGTTTTACGATGAGCCGATCAGCTTTGCGGATGGCAACGCCGTACCGGAGGGCACCCCGGATGAGATTCTGGCGGCCGGCAAGAAGATGTACCAGGAGCTTTCTCCCGAGACGGCGGAGTTCATTGACTTTATGTTTGAGAACGAGCTGTTTGATGTGCTTTCCCGCGATGGCAAGGCCCCTGGCGGCTACTGCACCGAGATCGCCGATTATAAATCCCCGTTCATCTTCAGCAACTTTAATGCTACCGCCGGTGATGTGGATGTACTGACCCACGAAGCCGGCCATGCCTTTGAAGCTTATCGGGCTTTCAAGCAGGAACTGCCCTCACTGCTGCATTCCCCGACCATTGAGGCTTGCGAGTGTCATTCCATGTCGATGGAATTCCTAACCGCCCCCTGGCATCACCTCTTCTTCGGCAAGCAGACCGATAAGTACGAGCTGGGCCACTGCGAGGACGCCCTGGTCTTTATCCCTTATGGCTGCATGGTAGATGAATTCCAGCACAAGGTGTATGAGAACCCGGGGATGACCCCCGAGCAGCGCAATGAGCTGTGGCTCTCCCTGGAGAAGAAGTATCGTCCTTGGATCGACTTCGATAACCTGCCTTTCTACTCCCGCGGCGGTGGCTGGCAGCGCCAGCTGCATATCTACGAGGTACCGCTGTACTATATCGACTATTGCATGGCGCAGACGGTGGCGTTCCAGTTCTGGAACCTTTCTCGTGAGAACTATGCCGAGGCCTGGAAGCGCTATATGACCTTTGTGGATAAGGCGGGCACGGCGACCTTTGCGGAACTGGTGGAAAGTGCCGGCCTGAAGGTGCCCTATCATGCAGGGTGCATCAAAGAGATTGGCGAGAGCATCAGCAGGTGGCTGGAAGAGCATGAGCTGGGTTGATATAAAAATAGTGATACGATAAGTCATCCTCTCCCGCAAAAGTGGGAGGGGATGCTTCTTTTAGCGGAGGGGAAATGCTTGTATCGGTGGGAAAAATCTGCTACAATAGAGAAAAACTGGCCATAGAGCGTTGAAGGAGGAATCCAGCATGAAATGTCCGTTCTGCGGTTATACCGAGAGCAAGGTGATCGATACCCGCCCCACCGATGAAGGGGAGCGCATCCGGCGCAGAAGGGAATGCTTGCAGTGCGGCAAGCGGTTTACCTCCTACGAGGTGGTAGAAACTACCCCGGTGATGGTCATTAAAAAGGATGGCTCCCGGGAAGCATTCAGCCATGATAAGCTGCTGCGCGGTGTTCTAAAATCCTGCGAAAAACGCCCGGTGACCTTGGCCCAACTGGAATCAATGGTGAGCGAGATCGAGGTGGAGCTGCAGAACCGTATGGATCGCGAGGTGCCCAGTGCGGTCATCGGTGAGCTGGTGATGGAAAAACTGAAAAAGATAGACCAGGTGGCCTATGTGCGTTTTGCCAGCGTGTACAGGGAATTTAAGGATATCAATAGCTTCCTGCAGGAGCTGAAGGTGATACTGGAGCACGAAAAGAGCTGAAAAAACCGCAGAAATGCAAGGAAAAAGCGTCCCCACAGGCTGGGGACGCTTTTTGGTATGTGTCGAATTGTTCACATTTGCGTTATTGAATCAAGGGGTATGATGTGCTACAATAATAACATCCATATATTGTGTTAGGAGAAGCTATGAAGCATATTATTATATATCTTGCCATTGCCCTGGTAATGTTTGGACTGCTGGGATGGTACTTCGCACAGCAGGAGGATTTGCAGCCCAAGGCACTGCAAGCCGAGCTGAGTGTAAGCAATGTGGCCAAGCTGCCGCAGCAGAAGGTGGAAATGCTCTTCAGCGACATGAGCAACGAGGAGAAGAATTCCTTCCGGATAGCGATACAAAACGAGTTGGGCGCCGCGATGGATGTAGCAGCCCACGACTGTATGGGCAGTGCGGAGGTGCAGATGACCTATGCCAAAAAAGTACTGGAGCAGGGCTGCACGGTACTGATGCTGGAGCCGGTGAATGATACGGTGACGGATGAACTTTTGGCGCTGGCGCAGGAATATGATGTGCCGGTGGTACTGATGAACCGTCGGGCCACAGCTGAACAGCTGGTGGCCTTCCCCAAACTGTACAGTATATTAAAGGCAGATGACAGTGAAGAAGCAGAGCTAGAGCGCCTGGCCGATACCATAGCGGACTACTGGGAAAAGAACCGGGACGACCTAGATAACTGGCTGCATGATGATAAGCTATCCATCGCGGCGGTGACGGAGTATGGCTATGAAGAAAGCGGTAAATGGGCCAAACTGCAGAGCCTGCTGGAGGAACGCGGTTGCACAGCCAAGCTGACTAAGGATGTTGTAACGGAATATTTGAACTATAACCTTGAGTATTCGTTGGACGCTATCTACTACTCTGGGGCGGAGCTGCTGCTATTCAGTGACAGTGCCGATGCGGAAAAGGCAAATGTTTATTATAATGACCCCACAGAGTATTCCAAAGGTTACCGCGTGTGGCGAGTGGTTATGGAAGCGGATGAAACAGCATATAACCTGTATAAGGATGGGAAAGTGCTTTTTGCGGAGGGCAGCGGCGGTTATATGATGGGCCGGGCTGCAGCGCAGATACTGAGACTGCTGTTGGAAGACCAGATTCCGCGGGTTTCCGGTAGTTTGGCTTCCCAGGCTGATGGCGGGAAAACTTTCCTTTGCAACCCGGTGGTGCTGCGGAATGTAATAGAAACAGTGGAACCCGAGGAGCAGGATACCAATTCCAGCCGCACAGCGGCGGTAGGAATTTCCTGATGGGGAAAAGCAGCAAAATAGACCGAATATGACACTATTATAGAGTGAAGTTAGAATGAAAGGGGAGAGAGCAATGCGAAAGATCACGGCGGTGCTGATGGCCTTGGCGTTGGCTCTTTCTCTTTTTGCGTGCGGGGGAGAGCCTGTGCAGGATGAAACTCCGGGATCAGATATCCAGCAGGGGACGGTGATTCTGCCAAAGCCGCAGGAAGATAACGAAGGCGGCGATAGCCATAACGGGGAGTATCCCTCCGCACAGGATCCGCTGCCACAAAAACCGGGGGACACCAAGAAGCCGGAAGAACCTGATAAGGCAGAGGACGGTAAAAATCCGGGTAAGAACGAAGACAATGCACAAACGCCTGCCGAGGACCCAAAGCAGGAGGAGAATAATAACAATAATAACGGTGATAATGCTACAACCCCAAGTGATACCAAAGTTCCCAGCGGGGAATACCGCGCGGTATGGATCAGCTATCTGGAGCTGGGCGGTGTGCTGACCGGGAAAACAGCCAGGCAATTCCGCAGTAATATAGGTGCCGCCTATGATAATGTGAAGAACCTGGGCTGCAATACCGTGATTGTGCATGTGCGGCCCTTTGGAGATGCGCTGTATGATTCCGATTACTTCCCATCCTCCTATCTTATCACCGGGACGGAGGGGGACAACTTGCCGTTTGATCCCCTGAAGATCATGGTGGAGGAAGCACATAACCGTGGGCTGACTTTCGAAGCGTGGCTGAACCCCTACCGGGTGCGGGCCCGCACCGGCAAGGCACTCTGCAGTGATAACCCCGCCCAGAAATACATAAACAGCGGCAGCGATGCCGTGTATCAGACCGCAAACGGCGGTATTTTCTACAATCCCGGTTCCCGGGAGGCCATTGACCTTATCGTTAATGGGGTGCGGGAGATCGTGCGTAACTACGATGTGGACGCCATCCACTTTGATGATTATTTCTATGCTACAACTGACAGTAGCATTGATAGTGCCCTGTACGCCGCAAACGGCGGTGGAAAATCGCTGGCAGCCTGGAGAAGACAGAATGTCAATACCATGGTGCGGGAAGTTTATGCCGCAGTGAAGGCGGAAAAACAGTCGGTGCGTTTTGGCATTAGTCCGCAGGGCAATACCAAAGCGAATTACGATACCCTGTATGCTGATGTAGCTACTTGGCTGGGCAATGCCGGCTATGTGGATTACATCTGCCCGCAGATCTACTATGGATTCAATAACGCCACCTGTCCATACAGCAGTGTGCTGACAGAATTTAACGGCATGATAAAGGTGAGTGGCATTGATCTGTATGTGGGTTTGGCGGCTTACAAGATTGGCAATGAGGATACCTATGCCGGTACCAGTGGTAAGTACGAATGGCAGCAGAACAGTGACCTGCTGAGCCGTATGGTGACTGAAGCCAGAGGGGCCAGTCATTACAAAGGCTACTGCCTTTACAGTTATAGTTCGGTTATTATGCCGGCCAGCGGCGTAAAAGCACAGGTGCAGGCAGAATTGACTGCTCTAAGTAAGATACTATAAAACCTATCCCGGGAGGGGCCACCGTGTCAAAATTCAGGAAGAATAATACCAAAAAAGCGCTGCTTTTTACCCTGGCATTTGCTGTGATCATTGCCGGGGCATTGGCGGTCACTCTTCTTACCGATTGGAACCCGCTGGGGAACCTGGTGGGGCCGACACAGGAAGACCCCGGCAAGACCGAACCGGAAAACCCACAGCCAGATAACATGGTGGATGTGGAACCGAACGATCCGGAGCCGGAGCTACCGGTGACCTTTAATATTCCTGACCGGATGCGTGCGGTAACAATACTGCCGGGAGAGGACTACCTGACCGAAAAAAACGAAGCTGCTGATAGCGTGAAAAAGGAGATAGATGCCGCGCTGGATGCTGCAAAAGACTTGGGGATGAATACTGTCCTAGTGGGAACGAGTACCGAGGATTTTGCAGCGTATGAGAGCCTGACGAGGCCCACAGCCAATGCGGTCTTTGACCCGCTGGATTATCTCCTCGCCGGGGCAAGAAGTCGGGGAATGTATGTCTACTGTTTCTACGACTTAAAGGCGACCTATGATGGGGCAAAGCTGGTAACCTATCCCCGGTTTGATACCGCATTGATGAACGGTATTGAAAAGGAATTGGGTGCCTTCCTGGAAAAGTATTCTCCGGATGGGCTGTTCTTTACAAATTATGATTTCCCGGAGAGCGATACGGCTTTTGCGGACTATATGAACTGCGGCGGCGGTATGAGCTATCAGGATTACCTGGATGGGGCCTCCCGGCAGGTGGTGGAGCTGGCCAGCAGCTTGGTGCGAAAAAAGTCGCCTGGGGTGCAGGTTGGCCTGGTGACCGAACCCCAGTGGGCGACCACAAAGGAAAATGAAGCCGGACAGAACACGCTGGATCCTTACTCCATGCTGACTGATGGCCACTGCGATGCCAAGGCCATGATAGAGGACAAGCTGGTGGATATGATCGCCGTGAAGGCCTTTGGCTCGCTGACCGATGGCAAGATCCCATTTGAGCGGATTGTGAAGTGGTGGTCGGAGCTGGCGGCGGCAAACGAGGTGCGGATGTATGCCGTCCACGCGGCGGACCGCATGGCCAACAGCAGCTACACCGGCTGGGGTTCATCCGACCAAATGACCAAGCAAGCCATTACGCTGGAAAGCTATAAAGGCTGCGGCGGCAGTGTGTTTTACGGGCTGGCCAGTATGAAGGCCGATCCGGCAGGTTCGGTGACATTGCTGAAGAAGTACTTCCGCAATGAGGTAAATACTGACTATATCATGACCGAACTGAGTATCTCGGTGCCGGCCAAGCTGACCTATTCCACCTATGAACCCACCGTATTGTTCCGCGGGGCTTCCGATCCGACCAACCCGGTAACGGTGAACGGAACCGAGATCAAGACTGACGCGAACGGGTATTTCTCCCAGAGCTATAATCTGAAACCCGGGCTAAATACCTTTACCATCGTACATAAGGATAAAACGCTGGTGTATAAGATCACCCGCAATGTGAAGATCTTCCAAAGCGTGGCGCCCACCGGTACCCTGACCGTAGATGGTAATACCGATATCACCTTGACGGCCATGGCTTATGAGGATGCCAAGATCACGGCGGTAGTAAACGGCCAAACGGTGACACTGACCCGCGATAACAGCGAGGACGACAACACTGATAAGGATTCCTTCTATGTGAAGTATACTGGGACTTATCGCACCCCCGCGGCCAGCGGCAGTGTGAAGAACCTGGGGAATATCACCTTTAAGGGCAGCTGGGAAGGAATCGATGAAAACGAGGCGGGCGCCTCCATCAAGGTCAATAAGATCACCGAAGTAGGCAGCGGCAGCCCTATTGTGGTAACAGCAAGCCAGGCGGAAACCTTCCCCACCAGCACGCTGGATGACCTGAGCGACGGCAGCTACTACCCGCTGCCCAAGGGTGCGCTGGATTACACAGTAGGCGATATGATCGTCTTTACCAGCGGCAGTTCCACCTATCGCTATTACAAGCTGGCCAGCGGCTTGCGGGTATATGCGGGGGATATTTCCACCAGCAGCCAGCAGGTGCAGGATGTGGTGGTGAATGGCATGAGCATTACCGCCAATGCCAGCACCACAACGGTGGCACTGAATATGAGCCAGCCCACCAGCTATTCGGTGAGCTATTCCAACGGAGGAATCTCCTTTACCTTCAATTATCTCAAATCCGCCTGCGGAAATCTCTCCAGCCTGACCAAGAATCCGATATTCTCTTCCGCTACCTGGAGCGGCGATACCCTGACGCTGCGGTTCCGCAAGACCAATGGCATGTGCGGCTATACCGCCAGCTATAATGGCAACACCCTTTCGCTGCAATTCAATAACCCACCCAGCAGCATAGCGGGGGCCAGAATCGTCATTGACCCTGGCCACGGCGGCACCGATGTGGGTGCTTTGGGATTCTATCCTGGGAAGCATGAGGACTATGTGAATCGGCAGATCGCCACAGAACTGGCGGCTATTCTGCGGAACCGGGGCGCTTCGGTACTGCTCATCGATACCAGTGGCAGCGCCAAGGTGGTACTGCAGACCCGTGTGGCACAGGCTTCCGCCTTTAAGCCGCAGATTTTCCTGAGTGTCCACAGCAATTCTGCCACCAATTCTTCTGCGCGAGGCAGCGAGGCTTACTATTTCTACGATTTCAGCCAGCAGTTCTGCAGCTATGTCAATAGCGCCCTGTATAATGCCATGGGCAACTATAACCGCGGTGCCAAGTATGGCCTGTACTATGTAACCCGGACGACCCAGTATACCTCGGTGCTGGCGGAATGCGGCTTTATGAGCAATGAGAGCGAATATGTGCAGCTGTTGCAGAACTATTCGCAGATTGCAAGCTCACTGGCCAATGGCATTGGGAACTATATCAACAGTATTTACAGTGGCTATACCGCTACGGGAACAGAAACTGTTGGTAAGGTGAGCCAAGTGCCGGTGAAGGGCGTAACGCTGGATAAGACCACTTTGGAGCTGACGGCAGGCACGACCGGCCAACTGATAGCAAAACTGAACCCCGAAGATGCGACTGACCAAAGTGTGACCTGGAACAGCAGCAATAACGGCGTGGTAACGGTAGATCAGAACGGAAGCCTGAAGGCAGTGGCGGCCGGGACGGCAACCATCACCGTGAAGACGACAGATGGTGGCTATACTGCAAGCTGTGCCGTGACGGTAAAGCCTGCGGCAGTGACTGATGTTCTGCTGGATAAGGCTGCAGTGACACTGAAAGTGGGCGAGTCGCTGGTACTGAATGCCACCGTACTGCCCGAAAATGTGACGGATAAAACCGTTACCTGGAGCAGCAGTAATCCGGCAGCGGTAAAAGTAGAAAACGGGAAGTTGACTGCACTGGCGGAAGGCAACGCAACCATTACCGCGAAGTGCGGTGAAAAGAGCGCTTTCTGTACTGTAACAGTACAGAAAGCCGAGGTGCTGGCGGAAAGCGTGACCTTGGATCAGACCACCATGGAACTGACGGTAAACGGTACCGGCAAGCTGACCGCGACGGTGAAACCGGATGAAACAACGGTGAAGACCATCCAGTGGAGCAGCAGCGATGAAACAGTGGCTACGGTGGGCGCCGATGGCACCGTAACGGCCCTGAAAGAAGGTTCGGCAGTTATCACGGCGAAGTGCGGCGAAAAGAGCGCCGAATGCACGGTGACTGTGAAGGCGGAAGCAGTGATGCCAACATCCATTACCATGGAGCCGACAACGCTGAGCCTGACAGTGGGGCAAACACGTGTCCTAAACGCTACGGTGCTGCCGGAAAACGCAACCAATAAATCCGTGACCTGGAGCAGCAATGCCCCCGATATTGTGGAAGTGACAACGGATGGAGCGGTGACGGCAAAAGCAGCCGGGACGGCGACAGTTACCGCGAGTGCGGCCAATGGTTTGGCTGTGACCTGTATCGTTACGGTTACGGTAACGGTGGCCGGCGAATAAAACTGACCAAAATAAAAAGCGGGAGACCGGAATGAACCGGCCTCCCGCTTTTGCGATTGAAAAGGCCATGCTAATGGGGCGTAACCTTTTTATTTAGCCAAAATAATTGACGGCAAGGATAGCGACGCCGAGAATGACCAAAATGGAACCGGTGACGCGATTGAGTACGATGGGAGAGGCTTTATTGGCAAAAAGCGCCGCCACCTGCGCGAAGACCAATGTGCTGATGACACAGATGATCAGCGCCTCGGTATCCGGCAGCCCGCCTATGGCAAAGTGACTGACCGACCCGGTGAGGGCGGTCGCACTCATGATGAAAACGCTGGTGCCGACGGCGGTTTTCAGCTCATAACCCAGCACGGAGGTGAGTACAAGCAGCATCATCATGCCGCCGCCGGCGCCCACAAAGCCACATATGAAACCGACCATAGCGCCGCAGAGGACAGAACGAATCGCTTTTTGTCGGGCGGTGGCGGATTGAAACCGCTGCTTTGGCGCCAATACCGGCTTGACGATAAACTTGATGCCGAGAAAGAGAGTCATCAGGGTAGAAAAGCTGCCCATAGTAGCTTTGGGGACAATGCTGGCGATGTAGCTGCCCACCAAAGTGAAACACAGGACGCTGATCATCATGATAACGCCGTTTTTGATATCGAGGTTTTTATTTTTGCCATAGGTATAGGCGGAAGCGGCACTGGCCAGGACATCGCTGGCAAGTGCAATGCCAACGGCAAGGTAAGGATCCATGTGCAGAAAGGTGATGAGCATGGGACTGATGACCGCGGCAGCGCTCATCCCGGCAAAGCCGGTACCAAGACCCGCCCCCAAACCGGCCAGGATACAAATTATAATTTTGAACATAGGCGCTCCTATTAAAAAGAATTGATATCATTATAGTCACAGATAGGGGAAAGTCAATGGGCAGCAGTGCATGAATGGGGTAAAGCCTTCATACACTCAAAAGGACAGGGGGTGACAGGATGCGCTATAACAGCAGACGAAGCAGACCGGCCATAAGGTCCCATATGACAGGAAGAAGCGCGGAACCGCCCCGGCGGGAGGGTCAGGGGTTGGTTTTACTGATGGCGCAGACAGTGCTGTGTGTTGCGGCACTGGCAGTGGTATTTACCATGCAGTATGTAAAGCCGCGGGAATATAAAATACTGGGGGAGTACTATACCGAGATAACGCGGGAGGATGGTGATAAACAGGATGAGGTGATGCGTCTTTTAGCAACACCAATTACCGCGCAGCAACTGCAGCAGTGGTGGGAAGACTGGCAGCCGCCCAAGCTGGCGGAGGTATTTGCATGGGCGGATGGCCAAACCGCCATGGGCGGGGAGGAGCCAATCTTTCCGCGGAACGCTTCTTACCGAAAGGTAGTAGTGTCGGTACCGGCGGCTTCGCCATTGCCTATGGATGCAGTGATCACCTCTGATTATGGGGAGCGGACACATCCCATCAGCGGGGCTTGGGATTTCCATACCGGGATCGACCTGGCGGCTGCCGCTGGCACGAAAATCTATCCGGTATATGCAGGTGTGGTAACTGCCGTTGGCAGCAATCAAAGCTATGGGAACTATGTCAAGCTGCGGCACAGTGAAAACCTGGAGACGATATACTGCCACTGCGAAGCGGTACTGTGCAAAGCAGGGGACGAGGTAACGGTGGAAGATGCTATCGCACTGGTGGGCAGTACCGGCGTGTCAACAGGGCCGCACCTGCACCTTAGCGTTTTGACTGAGGGGTATTATGTGGACCCGATGAACCTATATAGTTGATGAATTTTACGGTTGGAAATGTACGGATAACAGTGAGCTTTCTGTTAGCAGTGGGGCTGTGCGCGGGGACGCTGCTGCCGGGGCATCTGCTGCCGCTGCTGTGTTTAGCGATTCTGCTGCATGAGTGCGGACACTTTATTTACATTGCAGCAGCAGGCAAAAAGATAGGAGTGATCTGTATCTCACTGACCGGGGTACGGATAAAGCTGGCGGGAGACCGTATGAGCCGGGGGCAGGAGCTGCTGTTGAATCTCAGCGGGCCGGCGGTGAACCTGCTTTTGGGCAGCATAATGCTGACAGAAAAAACAATGCAGTCTATGCGAGCGGCAGCGGTACACTGGGCGGTAGCGGCCGCCACATTGCTGCCGCTGGGCAATAGCGATGGAACAGTGATCGCAGATATTCTGTTGGAATGCTGTTGCGGTAAGCTGACAGGGCGGACAAGGAGATGGCTGCGCCGGGGGATAGGCGTGGCAGCATTGGCGGGACTTTTGGTATTGGGTGGGGCTTTTGGTTGAAGAGGTACGCCAAATGTGGTATGATAGGGCATATCACATGATAATCGGAGGTCCCTATGATTCCATCTGAGATAGAAAGACTGCTGCCTAAGGTGCAAAAGCCGGCTCGTTACTGCGGCGGCGAGATCAATACCATTATAAAGGATAAAAGCAAAGTGACTACCCGTGTGGCATTTTGCTTCCCCGATCTGTACGAGGTGGGCATGAGCCACCTGGGTATGAAGCTCTTTTATTCTGCCTTTAATAAGCGGGAGGAGATCTGGTGCGAACGAGTCTTTGCCCCAGCGGAGGATATGCGCAGTCTGCTGCTGGAAAATAACATGAAGCTGTATGGGTTGGAAAGCTTTGACCCATTAGATGAGTTCGATGTCATCATGTTTACCCTGCAATATGAGCTGTGCTATACTGGTGTGCTGGATATGCTGCACCTTTCCGGTATTCCACTGCGGCAGAAGGACCGCAAGGGCCTTTCGCATATGGTAATGGGCGGCGGCCCCTGTGCCTGCAACCCGGAGCCTGTGGCGGATTTCTTCGACCTGTTTTTCCTGGGGGAAGGGGAGGAGGTAGACCTGGAGGTGCTGGACCTGTACGGACAGGCCAAGAGGGAGGGCTGGAGCAGGGAACGGTTCCTGCAAAAAGCCGCACAGATCGAGGGCGTTTATGTGCCGTCTCTCTATGATATCTCCTACCATGCGGACGGTACCGTTGCGGCCATCACCCCCAAAAACGATGCGCCCGCCACCATCAAAAAACGTATTATGCCCGATTTTGATAAGGCGGATTTCCCGGAAAACTTTGTGGTACCGTTCATCGACGTGGTGCATGACCGTGCCGTGACCGAGGTGCTGCGGGGCTGTATTCGCGGGTGCCGTTTTTGCCAAGCGGGTTATATTTACCGCCCCTATCGCGAACGCAGTGTCGATGTGATCAACCGTCAGGCTTATGATCTGTGCCATAACTGCGGCTATGATGAGGTTTCGCTTTCTTCGCTTTCTACCAGTGATCACAGCCATCTTGCCGACCTAATGGAAAAGATGCTGGTGTGGGCGGAACCGGAGCATGTTGATCTTTCGCTGCCATCGCTGCGTATTGATAGCATGACTCCGCATTTGCTGGAACTGGTGCAGCGGGTGCGCAAAAGCGGTCTGACCTTTGCCCCGGAGGCGGGGAGCCAGCGCCTGCGGGATGCTATCAATAAAAATATTACCGAGCAGGAAGTGTTGGATACCTGCCGTATGAGCTTTGAAAGCGGCTATACGGCGGTCAAGCTCTATTTTATGATGGGCCTGCCCACCGAAACCGAGGAAGATGTCAAGGCCATCATAGAGCTGGCGCAAAAGGTAGTGGATCTCTTCTACAGCCTGCCCAATAGGCCGAAGGGCAAGGGCGTCACCGTCAATATCAGTGTGGCATGCTTTGTGCCGAAGCCCTTTACCCCGTTTGAATTTGAGCCGCAGGATACCCCTGAGCAGTTCGTGGCGAAACAGAAGCTGCTTCTGGAGACGGTTTCCAGCCGAAAGATCTCCATCAACTACCACGATAGCGGGACAAGCCGCATTGAGGCAATTCTGGCACGCGGGGACCGCCGCCTGGCCGATGTGGTGGAAGCGGTATGGCAGGAGGGCGGCCGCTTGGAGGGCTGGGAAGATCACTTCTCCCCGGCACGCTGGTACGCGGCCATGGAGCAGGCAGGGCTTTCACCCGATTTTTATGCCACCCGCAAGAGGGAGTACGATGAGCTGATGCCGTGGGATCACCTGGATTACTTTGTGTCCAAGGAGTTTTTGATCCGGGAGAACCGGCTGACCCACGAAAGCAAAACGACCCCCAACTGCCGGGAGCGCTGCAGCGGCTGCGGGGTCAGCAAAGAATTGAATGAGAAAGGGGTGACCTGCAGTGAAAACTGTCCGTGTATTCTTCGCTAAGGAGGGACGGCTGAAGTACATTTCCCACCTGGATGTGACGCGCTGTCTGGCGCGGGTATTCAAACGCAGCAGGCTGCCTATTTGGTATACGCAGGGCTTCAATCCCCATGCCTACTTAACCTTCGCGCTGCCGCTGCCGCTGGGGGTGGAAAGCTGCTGCGAATCCTTTGACTTCCGTCTGACCGAAGAAGTAAGCTGCGAGGAAGTAACAGACCGTTTGAATGCGGTGCTGCCCGATGATCTGCGGGTATTGCGCGCGGCGGCTCCGGTCATGGAACCGAGCGCGATCTGCTGGGCGGATTACCGGCTGACTTTCCGGGATGATGCTCCCGCAGCGGAGGAAGCATTCGACCGCCTGCTGGCAGCAGAGCACTTGATGGTTACCAAGAAAACCAAAAAAGGCGACCAGCAGATCGACCTAAAAGAAAAGATGACTGTGTTGCATACCGACAAAAAGCCGGGGGAGATGGTATTGTCTGTCCGTCTGCCGGCAGGCGGTACGGTAAACTGGAGCCCTATGCTGGTGACCGGTGCCTATAATGAGCTGCTGAGCCGGGAGCCCTATTGGACCGGGCTGGAGCGCACTGCGATACTCACCGAAGATTTTTCAGATTTCTGTTAAGTTTTGCTTGCATTCGTACTTGCATTGTGTTATTATAATACGGCATGAGAACTGCGATCGGTCCATCCGGCGCAGGTTTTGATGTTGGCCGCAGGGCCAAACATTAAACTGAACAGTCCGCTGCCCGGCCAATGGAGCCCAGAGGTAAGAATGTTTGGATATTTTAAGGAGGATAAAATCCATGGACGCACTGAAACTGATGTCCGAGAGCTGCCTGAAGAAGGATCTGCCTGTTGTTAATGTCGGTGATACCGTACGCGTACAGGTTCGCATTCAGGAAGGTAACCGTGAGCGTCTGCAGGCCTTCGAGGGCACTGTAATCGCCAAGAAGCACGGTGGTATCGCTGAGACCTTTACCGTTCGCCGCCTTTCTCACGGCTGCGGTGTCGAGAGAGTTTTCCCCATCCACAGCCCGAAGGTAGCCAGCGTTGAACTGGTTCGCAAGGGTCGTGTACGCCGCGGCAAGCTGTATTATCTGCGCGGCAGAGTGGGCAAGGCTGCCAAGGTCAAAGAAGTACTGGGCTAATTTTTCCACAAAAGGCGAGAGGACACTGTATGGTTGTCCTCTTTTGCTTTTATATAGGGGAATTGCCAAAGAAAGAATGGGAGAAGAAATATGTCAGAAACAATGTCAGTCCAGTGGTTCCCTGGGCACATGGCAAAAACCCGCCGCATTATGGCCAGCAACCTAAAGCTGGTGGATATTGTGGTGGAGCTTTGTGATGCGCGCATCCCGCAGAGCAGCCGTAACCCGGAAATAGATAAAATAGTGGGCAAAAAGCCCCGGCTGATGCTGCTGAATAAGTCCGACTGCGCCGATGCCGCCGCTACCGAACAGTGGCTGACCTATTACCGCAAAAAAGGGATTCCGGCCATGGCCTGTGATTGCCGCAGCGGCCGTGGGGTAAAGAACCTGCTGCCCGCCGTCCGGGAGGTGCTGGCGGAAAAAATAGCCGCCTGGAATGAAAAGGGAATGGTGGGCCGTCCCATCCGCATGATGATCGTCGGTATTCCGAATGTGGGCAAATCCTCGCTCATTAACCGGCTTTCCGGTACCCGCAGCGCCAAGGTGGAGGACCGCCCTGGCGTGACACGCGGGAAGCAGTGGGTCTCGCTGGAGGACGGTGTGGAACTTTTGGATATGCCGGGTGTACTGTGGCCGAAGTTTGAAGATAAGGTAGCAGGCGAGCGGCTGGCCTTTATCGGTTCGGTCAAGGATCAGATCCTGGATATCGAGTACCTGGCCATGCGCCTTTTGGATACCCTGCGTCCCACCTACACTGCGGCACTGGCGGAACGCTATAAGCTGGATGCCGAAGCCATCGCCGAAATGGAAAGCTACGAGCTGCTGGAGCGCATCGCCCGCAAGCGGGGGATGCTCATTTCCGGCGGGGAAGCCAACACCGAGCGTGCCGCCATCATGCTGCTGGATGAGTTCCGCAGTGCGGCAATGGGCCGCATCACGCTGGAGAGGATACCGCAATGACCGATAACCATTTTTTGTGGGAATACGATGAAGCCCTGGGCTTCGATGGCCTGTGCGGCATTGATGAGGTGGGGCGTGGCCCTTTGGCCGGGCCGGTATGCGCGGCCTGTGTGGTGCTGCCCCACGGGCTGGAGTTGCCCGCTCTCAATGATTCCAAAAAGATGACCGAAAAGCGCCGGGAAGAGACCTATACCCTGTTGACCGCCTGCCCGGAGGTCTATTACGGTATCGGGTTTGCCAGTCAGCAGGAAATCGATGAGATCAATATTTTGCAGGCCACTTTTTTGGCCATGCACCGTGCCTATGGGGAACTGCTGCAAAAGCTGCCGGAGGAAAAACGCCCCCGCTTGGCGCTGGTGGATGGAAACCGAGATCCCGGCTTGCCGCTGCCCACACAGCTGGTGGTCAAGGGCGACGGCATCAGTGCACACATCGCGGCGGCCTCTGTCCTGGCCAAGGTGACCCGTGACCACCTGATGACCGAATATGCCAGGGAGTATCCAGGCTATGGCTGGGAAAAGAATAAGGGCTACGGCTCCAAGGAGCACTATGAGGGTATCGCCAAATACGGCATTACCCCGCTGCACCGCAAGAGTTTCCTGAAAAACCTGACGGAGAAGCACCATGACGGATAAAAAGAAATTAGGCGACCGCGGGGAGGACTACACCGCACGGTATCTGGAAAAGCAGGGCTTTCATATTGTGGAGCGGAACTGGCACAGCCGCTATGGGGAAATTGATATTATAGCGGAAAATGAGAAGTATCTGCTTTTTGTGGAGGTAAAGACCCGGAGAGCAGGCAGCATGGTGCCAGGGGAAGCTGCTGTTACCGCACAGAAGCAGCAAAAGCTGCGGTTCACGGCGGAAAGCTACCTGTTGGAACATCCCACCGATCGCCAGCCACGATTTGATGTAGCAGCGTTGAGTGTCGAAGGCGACAAGCTGTTAGGCTTTACATACTACAAATTTGCTTTTTAATGAGGTGGCACCATGAACTTCTTTGACCTGCATTGCGATACCGCTACCGAAGCCATGAAAATCCACGCCGGGCTGTATGGAAGCGGCCTGCAGCTGGATTTGGACCGGTGGCAGGGCGGCAGCCTGTGCCAAAGCTATGCGGTATTCATTCCGGATACCCTGCGTGGGGAACCGGCGTGGCAGTATTTTGTGCGGTGCAGTACTTACTGGAAAGAGAAAATCACTGAGGCAGGGAGGATGATTCTGCTGGACCACCCGGCGGAAGCCGAGAGCTGTTGGAAAAAGGGCGGGAATGCCTGCTTCCTTGCGGTGGAAGGCGGCGCGGTGCTGGCTGGGCGGCTGGAATATGTGCAGGCCCTTGCTGGGCACGGGGTACGGATGCTGACGCTGACCTGGAATGGAGAAAATGAGTTAGCGGGTGGTTCCGCTATTACTGGTGGGTTAAAGCCCTTTGGCCGGGATGCCCTGCGGGAGCTGGAGCGCTGCGATATTGTGGCAGATGTATCCCACCTCAATGATGAAAGCTTTTGGAATGTGATAAAAGCCGCCCGGCGGCCGCTGGCGGCCACCCACAGCAACAGTCGGAAGATATGTAATGTTCCCCGCAACTTGACCGATGACCAGTTCCGCTGCCTTGCACAGCAGGGCGGCCTGGTGGGGCTCAATTTCTACACCGGCTTCCTGCGGGAGGATAGGGAACACGCCTGCATGGAGGATATCCTGCGGCACGCCGAGCATTTTCTCAATTTGGGTGGGGAAGATGTTTTGGCCCTTGGCTCCGATTTTGATGGTGCCGATATGCCCCATGACCTGCCGGATTGCGGTGCGCTGCCCCAGCTGGCGCAGCGGCTGCGGGAAGCCTTCGGGTTCACATTAACAGAGAAAATATGTTACAAAAACGCACTTGATTTTTGGCGGCGATATGATGCAAAATAATACCGTGCAGAGCACATGGCTCTGCACGGCGTCTGTGGTAGATCGAATCAGCCCTTGCGGTAGGTATCGCAGGCGGCGTCATCAGCGTGGTCGCATGCCACGGTAATGCTTTCGGCGGTGCAGTGGCAGGCCTTATCATTGTGAACACAGTCTTTCACATCGCATTTGATACCGGGAATGCAGCTGCAATCGGTAGGACGGCTAAAATCGCTCATAATACATATTCTCCTTTATGGTTAGTTCCCTTGGGCGGGACAGCAGTATTATGGGCGCAAACGACTTTGAATATTCGGGGAACGGGAGGCGGGCTATGTCCATTTTTGCCATCGGCGATCCACATCTTTCGCTGGGCTGCAATAAGGAAATGAATATCTTTGCCGGCTGGCATGATTATGTGCAGCGGCTGGAGCAGAACTGGCGGGAGTGGATCAGTTCGGAGGACACCGTGATATTGGCGGGAGATATCTCCTGGGCCATGAATATAGAGGATACATTGGCCGATTTTACCTTTCTGCATCGCCTGCCGGGGAAAAAATACCTAATGAAGGGCAATCACGATTACTGGTGGACCACCCTTTCCTCCATGCAGCGCTTTTTGGATAAGAATGGATTAAATACCCTGCATTTTCTCCATAATAACGCGGTGACGGTGGAGGGCATCTCTCTCTGCGGCAGCCGCGGATGGATGTTTGAGGAAGGGGAGCGAGCCGAGGGCAGCATCACCGCCCGGGAGCTGGGCCGTATCCGGCGCTCTTTGGCGGCCGCCCCGCCGGAAAATGAGAAGATCCTGTTCCTGCATTACCCACCGATTTTCGGCCAGCAGGTCATCCCGGAGTTCTTCGATGCTATGAAAGAATACGGCGTCAAGCAGTGCTTTTACGGCCATTTGCACGGCGGAGCCATCCCATTGGCCTACCAGGGGGAATTTTTTGGAGTGGATTGCCGGTTGATCTCGGCAGATTATCTTAAATTTTGCCCCATAAAGATACGATAATTACCGAAAAACAGTGGCAATTTAGTTTGCTATGTGCTATAATCAATAAGATTTACTGGAATCTAAAATTTTGCTGGAGGACATCATAAATGAAACTGAACGAAACCCAAAAAGTGGACACCAACCTGTACGAACTGAATATCACCGTGGATGGCGAGCAGTATGCTAAGGCGCTGGATGCTTCTTTCAAGAAGAACGCTGCCAAGCTCAATATCCCCGGTTTCCGTAAGGGCAAGGCTCCCAAGAGCATCGTTTACAAGATGGTAGGCGAGAGCTATTTCTATGAGGATGCCATCAATTCCAGCTACGGCGAAGCCTACGAGGAGGCCCTCAAGGAGTCCGGCCTGGAGGCGGTCGCTTATCCAGAAGTGGAGCTGAAGGATGTTGACGGCACCCATTATACCTTTGTTGCCAAGGTTACTGTTAAGCCTGAGGTTACCCTGGGCGAGTACAAGGGCCTGAAGGCCGAGCGCGAGAGCGACAAAGTGACCGATGCCGATGTAGAGACCGAGCTGAACGCCATGGCTGATCGCAATGCCCGTATGGGCGAAGCCCCCGAGGGCGCTAAGGCCGAGATGGGCGATACCGCCGTAATCGATTACGAAGGCTTTGTCGGCGATGTTGCTTTTGAGGGCGGTAAGGGCGAGGACCACCCCCTGTCCCTTGGCTCCGGCCAGTTTATCCCCGGCTTTGAGGAGGGTGTAGTCGGCCATAAGGTCGGCGAGAGCTTTGATGTCAATGTAACCTTCCCCACCGAGTACCACAGCGAAGAGCTGGCTGGTAAGGACGCCACCTTCAAAGTAACCATCAAGGAGCTCAAGCGCAAGGAGCTGCCCACCCTGGACGACGAGTTCGCCAAGGATGTCAGCGAGTTTGATACCCTGGAAGAGCTGAAGAAGGATCTGACCGAAAAGATGGCCGCTGAAAAGAAGGACCAGGCCGACAGCAAGATGGAAAACGATCTGCTGGAGCAGGCCGTCAAGAACATGACCGTGGAGATCCCCACTGTGATGTTTGAAAACAAGGCCCAGGATATGGTCGAAGAGTTCGGCTACCGTCTGCAGACCCAGGGCATGAACATGGATATGTATATGAAGTACACCGGTACCACCCCCGAGGCACTGACCGCTCAGTTTATGCCCCAGGCCGAGGCCCAGGTGCGTACCACCCTGCTGCTGGAGAAGATCGCTGAGGTGGAGAATATCGAGATCACAGAAGAAGATATTAACGGCGAGTACGACCGTATGGTCAAAGATTACGGCATGGAACTCGATAAGGTCAAGTCCATCGTTCCCGTAGAGGAGATCAAGCGTCAGCTCACCATCCAGAAGGCCGCCAAGGTCATCACCGATAGCGCCGTAGTGACCCAGCTGTAATCTCCTTTGACAAATTCCTAGTGCTACATACCATAAACGGAGGTGTATGAAAAAATGAGTTTGGTACCAATGGTAATAGAACAGACCAACCGCGGGGAGCGCAGTTATGATATCTTTTCCCGCCTGCTCAATGACCGCATCGTTATGCTCTGTGAGGAGGTAAACGATGCCACAGCCAGTCTGGTGGTAGCGCAGCTTTTGTTCCTGGAGGGCCAGGATCCCGAAAAGGATATCCACCTGTATATCAATAGCCCCGGCGGTTCCATTTCCGCCGGTATGGCCATCTATGATACCATGCAGTATATCAAATGCGATGTTTCCACCATCTGCATTGGTATGGCGGCTTCCATGGGCGCGTTCCTGCTGTGCGCAGGCGCCCCCGGCAAGCGCCTGGCGCTGCCCAATAGCGAGATCATGATCCACCAGCCGCTGCTGGGCGGGCTGCAGGGTCAGGCCACCGATATCAAGATCCATGCTGACCGCATCATCAAGATCAAGGAAAATCTGAACCGCATTATGGCGGAGCGCTGCCATAAGCCGCTGGAGCAGGTGATGCAGGATACCGAGCGGGATAACTTCATGTCCGCCCAGGAAGCCTGTGATTATGGCCTGATCGACCGTGTCATTGCCCACAGAGAATAAAAGGAGTCCATAATAGCATGGCAAACGATGAGAACAAAAAAATGATGCGCTGCTCCTTTTGCGGCAAACCGCAGGATCGGGTAGCGCGTCTGATCGCCGGCCCGGGCGTATGCATCTGCAATGAATGTGTAGAGATCTGCCGTGCGGTGCTGGAGGATGAGGAGGTTCCGGCCCCCAGGCCCGTAAGAAACGAGCCGCAGGGAGAAGAGCTGAATGTCCCCCGGCCCAAGGAGATCAAAGCTTTCCTGGATGAGTATGTCATCGGGCAGGATGCCGCCAAGCGCGCGCTTTCGGTGGCGGTATATAATCACTATAAGCGTATTTGCTGCGGCGATGGCGATGATGTAGAGCTTGGCAAGAGCAATATTCTGCTGCTGGGTCCCACCGGTGTGGGCAAAACCATGCTGGCGCAGACTCTAGCCAAGGTGCTGGGCGTCCCCTTTGCCATTGCGGATGCCACCACCCTGACCGAAGCCGGTTATGTTGGCGAGGATGTGGAAAACATCCTGCTGCGCCTTTTGCAGGCTGCGGATTTCGATGTGGCCCGGGCCGAGCGCGGCATTATCTACATTGATGAGATCGACAAGATCGCCCGCAAGAGCGAAAATCCCTCCATCACCCGCGATGTCAGCGGCGAGGGCGTTCAGCAGGCACTGCTTAAGATCCTGGAAGGCACTATCTCCAATGTTCCCCCGCAGGGCGGCCGCAAGCACCCCCAGCAGGAGTTCATCCAGGTGGATACCTCCAATATTCTGTTCATTTGCGGCGGCGCGTTCGATGGTCTGGAAAAGATCATCAGCCACCGTACCGATAAGTCCTCCCTTGGCTTCGGCGGCACGGTAAAATCCAAAGCCGAGGTGGAAGAGCAGGGCATTTACCGCCAGGTGGAGCCCCATGACCTGGTTAAATACGGCCTGATCCCCGAGTTAGTGGGCCGTATTCCGGTCATCGCTTCGCTGGATGCGTTGGATGAGGAAGCGCTGGTTCGTATCCTGCGGGAGCCTAAAAACGCCCTCATCAAGCAATACAAAAAGCTGTTTGAGATGGATAATATCCAAATCGATTTCGAAGAGGATGCGCTGCGTGCTATCGCCAAAAAGGCGATCGAGCGTAAAACCGGTGCGCGTGGTCTGCGCGGCATCATGGAAGAGCTTTTGGGCAATCTGATGTTTGAAGCGCCTTCCGATGGCACCGTGGCCCATATCGTCATCACGGCGGATATGGTAAACGGTTTGGGGGATGCCATGATCATGCGTGACCCCATGAAGCAGCCCACCCGCCTGCAGCTGCGTCTGCCCGGCACACCGGCACAGAAGCGCCGCCGCGGTGCTGTTTCTTAAATAACATCCGGCTGCATATCCTTGCCCGTGGGGCGGGGAAATGCACCCATGGGATATGACATGAATCGGGGGCTGTACGGGGTCGCGTGATCCCATACCGTCCCTTTATTCAATCGTAACCCTACTTTTATGACCATAGTGAAGGGAGGCAAAAGCTATGGAGAAAAACACAAAAAATACTGAGATGAAGCCGGTTCGGGTACCGGTATTGGCGCTGCGCGGGCTGGTTCTGTTCCCGCATATGGTGCTGCACTTTGATGTAGGCCGGGAAAAATCGCTGCACGCTTTGAACATGGCGATGAACGGTGACCGCAAGATTTTCCTAGTGGCCCAGATCGATCAAAATGAAGAAAATCCGTCGATGGACGGTTTGTATAAAGTAGGCACAGTGGCGGAGATCCGTCAAATCGTGCGTTCGCAGGGAGAATCACTGCGTGTATTGGTGGAAGGTTGCTACCGCGGCAAGCTCATCGATATGTTCGAGGAAGACCACACCTCGGTCGGTGAGATCCTGCCGTATCCCGCGGCCGGCCGCATTGCGGGCCGCCCCTTCAGCGATGCGCTGGTTCGCACTGTCAAGGACCTCTTCGATGAGTATATCAGCCTGGCGCCCCGGATGCCTAAAGAGATCGTGGATAATATCCTCGATTGCGACGATCCAGCGCTTATTGCGGAATACATAGCGGGGAACATCCCCTTTGAGGTACAGGATAAGCAGCGTCTGCTGGAGCAGAACAGTGCCCGCCGCCGGCTGGAGATCATCGCCCAGCTGCTGGAATCCGAAAATGAGATTTTGGCGCTGGAGGCCGATATTCAGGACCGTGTCAAAGAGGCCATGGATAAAAACCAGCGGGACTACTACCTGCGGGAACAGCTCCGTGTCATCAATGAAGAGCTGGGCGAAGGCGATATGGGCTTCGAGGAGCCGGATGAATTCCGGGAAAAGATCCGCGCCCTGTTGACCACCGATGAAAACAAGGAAAAACTCCTCAAAGAGGTCAGCCATCTGGAAAAAATGCCCCCCAATTCGCAGGAAGCGGCGGTTATCCGCGGCTATCTGGAAACCTGCCTAGAGCTGCCCTGGGGCTGCTATACCAAAGATGTGATAGATCTCAAAAAGGCTGCCAAGCTCCTCGATAAGGAGCACTACGGCCTCAAGAAGATCAAGGAGCGTGTACTGGAAGCTCTGGCTGTTCGGGCGCTGGCGCCGGATATCAATGGTCAGATCCTCTGCTTTGTGGGCCCTCCCGGCGTGGGCAAAACCTCCATCGTGCGCAGTATCGCGCAGACGATGGGACGCCGCTATGCTCGTATCGCGTTGGGCGGTATCAAAGATGAATCCGAGATCCGCGGTCATCGGAAAACTTATGTAGGCAGTATGCCCGGTCGTATCATCAATGCCATCAAGCAGGCCGGCAGCGCCAATCCCGTGCTGCTGCTGGATGAGGTAGATAAGCTCAGCAATGATTACCGCGGCGATCCCTCCTCCGCCTTGTTGGAGGTACTGGATTCCGAGCAGAACTGCACCTTCCGGGATCATTATATCGAGATGCCGTTCGACCTTTCCCATGTGTTCTTCATCGCCACGGCCAATGACCGCAGTGCCATTCCGCCCGCCCTGCTGGACCGCATGGAGGTCATCGAGCTGCCAAGCTACACCCGGGAAGAAAAGTTCCAAATCGCCAAACGCCATCTGCTGCCCAAGCAGCGGGAACGCCACGGCCTTTCCGTCGGGCAGATTGCCGTGACCGATGGCGCCATCTATGATATCATCGATCACTATACCCGGGAAGCCGGTGTGCGTACCCTGGAGCGCCGTCTGGCCGCCCTTTGCCGCAAGGTCGCTGCCAAGGTGGTATCCGGCGAAGCCACCGAAAAGGTTACCATTAAGGCCGCTGACCTGCCCGATTACCTGGGCCCCCGCTACATCACCGAGGATATCGTCCCCAAGGAGGACAGCATCGGCCTTGTCAATGGGTTGGCCTGGACTGCCGTGGGCGGCGAGCTCCTCCAGGTGGAAACCGCGGTTGTCCCCGGTACCGGCAAGACCATCACCACCGGCTCGCTGGGCAATGTGATGAAGGAATCGGTAACGGCTGCCATCACCTACATCCGTTCTGTCGCGGAGCATTACGAGATCGAAAACACCTTCTACAAGGATAAGGATATCCACATCCATTTCCCGGAGGGCGCGGTCCCCAAGGATGGCCCCTCCGCCGGTATCACCACCTGCACGGCGCTCATTTCGGCACTGGGCAACATCCCCGTTCGGCACGATGTCGCTATGACCGGCGAGATCACGCTGCGGGGCCGGGTACTGGCCATCGGCGGTCTGCGGGAAAAGAGCATGGCAGCCTACAAAAACGGCATCAAGACCGTCATTATCCCGGCCGCCAATGAACCGGACCTTGCCGAAATTGATGATGTCGTTAAAAAAGCCATTCATTTTGTGCCGGTCCACACCATGGAAGAGGTGCTGGAACAGGCACTTGTACAGCTGCCCAGCAGTGTCAAAAAGCGCGGCTATCACGCCGCGGCCGCCGAGCACAAGGAAGCATCCTCGGCGGTGCTGTGCCGTTGAGAAAAAGAAATGGGAGGACGCCAACATGAATTTTCATCTGGTGAAATTTGAGATGAGCTGCGGCCTGGCCAACCAGCTGCCGCAAAGCACCCTGCCGGAGGTCGTCTTTGCGGGGCGCAGCAATGTGGGCAAGTCCTCCCTTATCAATAAGATCTTCAACAAAAAGCAGCTGGCGCGTGTCAGCGCCACCCCCGGCAAAACCGCCACCATCAACTTTTTCCGCTGTGGCGATGTTGCCCGCTTTGCAGATCTGCCCGGCTACGGTTATGCCAAGGTCAGCGATAGCGAACGCCGCCGCTGGTCCGGCCTCATCGAGGGCTACTTTCATCAGGACCGGGACATTCGGCTGGTCTTGTCCCTTTTGGATATCCGCCATGCCCCCAGCGCTGATGATCTCACCATGCTGGATTTTCTCATTGATAGCGAACTGCCCTTTGCGGTGGTGCTTACCAAGACCGATAAGCTGACCAATAATCAGCTTCGGACCCGGCTGGAGGAGATCCGTACCGAGATCCCCTGCGGCGATCAGGTCACGCTGTTCCCGGTGTCCTCCATGAATGGCCGGGGAATCGAGGAGCTGCGGCAGACCATCGAAAGCGTAGTGGAAAGCGAATAACCTTTACCCACAAGAATTTCAGGCGAAACCAGGTGTTTCGCCTGTTTTCTTTTGCAAATACGGTTGACTTTTGCCGGATAGTGATTATAATAAACAGGTATGCCAAAGTAAGAAAAGTGGGAAAAGTGGGAAGAAAGGAGCGCCGCTATGCCAAAGGGAAAGCACATTCTCAGCGGTATGCCAAAGGGCAAGCATGTGTTTGGCACGGTCAAAATCGGCGATAAAGGCCAGATCGTGATCCCCAAGGAAGCCCGGCAGGTTTTTGGACTCAGCCCCGGGGATAGCCTGCTGGTGTTGGGCGATGAGGAAAACGGCATTGTTCTGGCCCGGGCCGAGGTGCTGAATCATGTCGCCATGGAGATACTGGGCAAAGTCAATTCGCCCCAAAAGGATGAAAGAGAATAAGGAGTAACAACAATGGATACACAGAAGATTTATCATGAAATGGGCATCAGCAGTGCGGTGCTGGCGTTTTGCTGCTCTGCGGAAGAGGAGCTCAAGCCCCGCTTTGCCGCGATCGATGCCATCGCGGAATACAACCAGGCCAAGGTCGTGGCCGCCATGCAGAAAAACCGTGTCAGCGCGGAGTGCTTTGCGGCCTCTACCGGCTATGGCTATAATGATATCGGCCGTGAAGCGTTGGAAAAAGTCTATGCCGATACCTTCCACACCGAAGCCGCATTGGTTCGCCCGCAGATCACCTGCGGCACCCATGCGCTGGCGTTGGCGCTGGCCGCCAATCTTCGCCCCGGCGATGAGCTTTACTCTCCGGTCGGCCGTCCCTATGATACCCTCGAGGAAGTCATCGGCATCCGCCCCTGCAAGGGCTCCCTGGCCGAGTTCGGCATCACCTACCGGGAGACCGAACTGCTGCCGGATGGCACCTTCGATTATGAAAATATCCGTAAATCAATCAACGAAAAAACCAAGCTGGTCACCATCCAGCGCTCCAAGGGCTATGCCACCCGCCCCACCTTCTCGGTCCAGCAGATCGGCGAGCTGATCCGCTTTGTCAAGGAACTCAAGCCCGGCGTCATCTGCATGGTGGATAACTGCTACGGCGAGTTCACCGAGATCATCGAACCCAGCGATGTCGGCGCCGATATGATCGTCGGTTCCCTCATCAAAAATCCCGGCGGCGGCCTGGCTCCCACCGGCGGCTATATCTGCGGCACCCAGGAGTGCGTCGATCAGTGCGCCTACCGCCTGACTGCCCCCGGCCTGGGCGCGGAGCTGGGCGCCACCCTTGGACTGATGCAGTCCTTCTTCCAGGGCTTCTTCCTGGCGCCCACCGTCACCGCCTCCGCGGTAAAGGGAGCGATCTTCGCCGCTGGTGTGTACGAAAAACTTGGCTACCGCTGCGTGCCTTCCTCCGCCGAGACTCGTCATGATATCATTCAGGCCATCGAGCTGCGCAGCAAGGAGGCCATGGTTGCCTTCTGTAAGGGCGTGCAGAGTGCCGCCCCGGTGGATAGCTATGTCACCCCGGAGCCGTACCCCATGCCCGGCTACGATTCCGAAGTCATCATGGCTGCTGGCGCCTTTGTGCAGGGTTCCTCCATCGAGCTTTCCGCCGATGGTCCCATCCGTGAGCCGTATGCCATCTATTATCAGGGCGGCCTTACCTGGGCACATGCCAAATTGGGCATTCTTATGTCGCTGCAAAAAATGTGTGATGCCGGTCTGATCACCCTGCCGGAAGCATAATGGAGGAGAAACTATGAAACAAAAACTGAAAAACCTTTGGAACTACTTTACCACCTACGAAAAGATTTGGTTCATCAGCATCACGGTGCTGGCCTTTGCGTTCGCTATCATCTTCCCGGAGGAGGACTTCGGCGGTGTCAACGGCAAGGTCATCATGGCGCTGTATTTGCTGGATATTTTCCTCAATATTACCTGTGAGCTGCTCATTTCCAAGCAGAGCAAGTGGAATTTCATTGTTTCACTGGGCGTGGAGATCACCGAGATCCTTATCTGCGTGGTGCTTTCCTACCGCTTCGCCACTATGGCCACCACGCTGTTCTTCTGGATCCCCATTGATATCATCAGCTTTATCAATTGGAACCGTCACAAGGACCGGGAGCAGGAAGAACTCACCGAGGTCCGCCGCCTGACGGGAAAGCAGGAGGTTCTTGTACTCACCGGCATTGTTCTGTGGACGGTGGTGGTAGGCTATTTCCTCACCACGCTGGAGATCGAGGGCCTGCTTTCCTCCACGCCTACACTGGAAACCATCGTCTGCTACCTGGATGCCTGCGCCAGTGCGGTCGGCATCGCCAATGGTGTGTTCATCCTGCTGCGTTACCGTGAACAGTGGATCGCCTGGTATATCTGCGCCCTGCTGGAGGCTGCCATCAATATCATCTCCGGCCAGTGGGTGCTGCTGGTGCTCAAGGCGGGCTACCTCACCAATACCACCTACGGCTACATCAAGTGGACGCAGTACATCAAGGCCCACCCCAAACAGCCTGCGGCACTGGAACCGGACCGGGCCGATAACCTTGTTTAAGTTTTTTCCTATCTATACGCGTACGCGCGCTACATACGCGTGCGTGTGTGCGCATAATATAGGGTCACACGGTTGTGCATGGGCTGTATGCGCTTAGCGCGCCTAAGACATGGTTGGTTTTTTCATCACAGCCGGAAAAAAATCCCACCCCCGTTTTTCCCTTGGGAAAGGCGGGGGATCATTCTGTCAAAAATTTTTTTCAGAAAAGGGCTTGACATTTCCCGAAAAATTTGTACGATAGAACATACTTGCAAAAAAAAGAGGAGGAAATTATGCGAAATAAGCTCTTTGGGAGCCGGGAGTTCTACCATCGGGTGCTGGCTATCAGTGTGCCGATCATGGTGCAGAATGCAATTACAAATTTTGTAAGCCTACTGGATAATGTTATGATCGGCCGGGTAGGCACTGTGGAAATGTCCGGTGTAGCCATCGCCAATCAGCTGCTGTTTGTTTTTAATATGCTGGTTTTCGGCGCCATAGCCGGTGCCGGCATTTTCGGTGCGCAGTTTTTTGGCAACCGGGATATGGACGGTGTCCGCCATACCCTCCGCTTTAAGCTCATGATCTGCCTGGTTTTGGCCGCAGCCTGCATCGGTATCTTTACCGCCTTCGGCCCCCAGCTCATCAATCTCTACCTGAAAGGCGAGGGCGCCGTGGAAGATGCCGAAGCCTCCCTGCGCTATGGCTTGCAGTACATCAAGGTGATGTACATCGGGATGCTGCCCTATGCCATTACGCAGGCCTACGCGGGCACGCTGCGAGAAACTGGGGAAACCCTGCTGCCTATGAAAGCGGGCATTGTGGCGGTGCTGGTCAACCTTACCTTCAACTATATCTTGATTTTTGGCCACTTTGGGGCCCCGCGCATGGGGGTAGTGGGTGCTGCCATTGCTACCGTGCTTTCCCGCTTTGTGGAACTGGCCATAGTAGTAAGCTGGGCCCACCGGCACGCCGTGCGGTTCCCGTATATTACCGGGCTGTACCGTTCGCTGCATATTCCCGGCCGCCTGTTCCGGGATATTCTGCGGAGAGGGACCCCCCTGCTGGTGAATGAGGGCCTGTGGGCCGCCGGTATGGCCATGCTGAATCAGTGCTACTCCCTGCGGAGCCTGGATGTGGTAGCGGCCACCAACATAAGCAGCACCATATGGAACCTGTTTGCCTGCGTTTACCTGGCGCTGGGCAGTGCCATCAGCATTATGGTGGGGCAGGAGCTGGGTGCCGGGGACTTTGAGAAGGCAAAGGTGACAGCCCGGCAGACGACCGCCTTTTCGGTGGCAATTTCTATTGGCGTGGGGCTGCTGATGGCCTTTGTGGGGACCTACTTCCCGCTGATCTACCGCACCACCGACACCGTCCGGCATCTGGCCACCAATTTCATCCGCATCGGCGCCTGCCTGATGCCCTTTACCGCCATGACCAATGCCCTGTACTTTACCCTGCGGGCCGGCGGCAAAACGATGGTCACCTTCCTGTTCGACAGCGCTTTTGTGTGGCTGATCAATATTCCGGTGGCTTATGTGCTTAGCCGGTACACGGCCATGCCCATTCTGCTGCTGTATGCCTGCTGCCAAAGCCTGGAGATCATCAAGTGCATCATCGGCACCGTGATGGTGAAGAAGGGGATTTGGATCAATAACATCGTAGCGGATAAAAAGGGCGAGGTATAGCCCATAGTCTATGATTCCCCGGAGCAGAGATGCTCCGGGGAGTTTTTTCATTAGGGCGGATTTTATTTTCTTTTTACATATGCGGCGTTTTGCTTTTTACACAGCGGCAGTAAGATGAAGACGCTGAAGGAAATAAAGAACATGAAAAAAAAGAAAGGAAACACGACTATGAAAAAGTACATTGCAATTCTTATGGCGATCACCTGTGCCGCCGCCCTGCTGCTGACCGGCTGCGGACAGAACAATGATCCTCAGCCCGATCCTCAGCCCTCCGGGCTGACCGGCTCGGTTGCCACTGATGGCTCTACCTCGATGCAGAAGGTCATCAATACATTGGGCGAAGCCTTTATGAATGAAAACAAGGGTATCACATTTACCTACAATCCCACCGGTTCCGGCTCCGGCATCAAGGCGGTACAGGAAGGCCGCTGCGATATCGGTCTTTCCAGCCGAGCGCTGAAGGCGGAGGAAAAGGAGGCCGGCCTGAAGGAGACCGTTCTGGCCTATGATGGCATCGCCATTATTGTAAACCCAGAGAACCCCGTAAGCGACCTGACCCTGGAGCAGATCGCCGATATCTACACCGGCAGGATCACCAACTGGAAGGACCTTGGTGGCAATGACGCCGAGATCGTTCTCATCGGCCGCGAGGCCGGCAGTGGCACCCGCGATGGATTTGAGACCATCACCGGCACCTCCGATGCCTGCCAGTATCGTCAGGAACTGACCTCCACCGGCGATGTTATCACCACTGTGGCCCAGAACCCCGATGCCATCGGCTATGCTTCTCTGGCTTCCATTAAGGACACCGTGAAGGCCCTTTCCGTTGGCGGTATAGTACCTACCGAGGACAGTGTAAAGGACGGCAGCTACGCCATCCAGCGCCCCTTTGTACTGGTGACCGTAGAGGGCAGGGCCCTAAGCGAGTGCGCACAGAAATTCTTTGAGTACATCACTTCTTCCGAGGCAGCGAGTCTGATCTCCGCTGCCGGGGCGGTAGCCGCCAACTAAAGTGTTTATGGAGAAGGACGGCGGCAATAGCGGCCGTCCTTTTCCGTGGAGGGAACAATGAAGAAAACCAGCGAGTTTATAGTCCATGTGATCTTCTTCCTGCTGGGGCTTATCACGGTGGGATGCGTGCTGCTGATCAGCGGGTACCTGGTGGTTTCCGGTATCCCGGCGATCCGGGAGATCGGGCTATGGAACTTTTTATTCGGGAAGGTGTGGGCTTCCACCGCGGCGGAACCCAAATTCGGCATTCTGCCGTTTATCCTGACCAGCGTATACGGTACGGCAGGGGCGATCCTGCTGGGGGTGCCGGTGGGCTTTTTGACGGCAGTGTACCTGGCCAAGCTGGCCCCGCCCAAGGTGAAAAGCATGATGCAATCGGCGGTGAGCTTGCTGGCGGGGATCCCTTCGGTGGTGTACGGTCTGGTGGGTATGATGGTACTGGTGCCGGGCATCCGGAAGTTATTCCATGTGCCGGATGGTGCGAGTCTTCTGGCGGCAATCATTGTGTTGGCGATTATGATACTGCCATCCATCATCAAGGTTACTGTCACGGCGCTGGAGGCGGTGCCCGCGGAATATGAGGATGCTTCCCTGGCGCTGGGGGCGACACCCATAGAAACATATTTCCGTGTATCGGTACCGGCGGCCAAAAGCGGCATAGCGGCTGCTGTGGTGCTGGGCGTGGGACGGTCCATTGGTGAAGCGATGGCGGTGATGATGGTTTCCGGCAACGCGACTAGCCGGATGCCGAGTCTATTTGAGAGCGTGCGCTTTTTGACCACGGCAGTGGCCAGCGAGATGTCCTATTCCTCCGGCTTGCAGCAGCAGGCGCTCTTTTCCATAGCGCTGGTGTTGTTCCTGTTTATCATGCTTATCAATGCCGGGCTGAACCTGCTGCTGAAGCGGAACAAGGAGGGCTGACAGAATGAAGCAACGACTGAGCGGTAAGCGGCGCGCCTATGCCACACTCAGACTCCCCAAAATCGAACCCTGTCGCTTCTTCGGCGGCGGGGTTCTTTTCTACCCGGAAAGTCTTGGTTTTGCAAGAGGTTAGGTTATATGCGGTGGTGATTTTATACCCGTCAGGTTCGTCCCACACTGTAACGGAGTTGACAAGCAAATCAATGAGCCGCCTGCGGAAGTCTTCGTCTTCGATGTTTCCGTATTTGAACTGACTCAACCAGAATACGATTTGGTCACGGTCAATTCGGTAGACGAATTTTTCCTCAGCTTTGATTTCTTTGTTGAGGGTTTTCTTTTCGTGTTCGAGCTGGACAAGCCGGTTCATCAATGTCTCGGAAGCAATACCCTTTTCGATTGCGGCAGTGATATTTGTGATTGACTTTTCGACCTCCGATAACTGAGCGGTCAACTGCGGAATGTGCGTGTCGTTTATTAAATCCTGTTCACTCTGTCGGATTGTCATGTCTGCGATTTCATCAATGAGCTGATCGGTCAAAAGGTTGAGAGCGTCACGGGCTACTATCCCTTCGATGTAATCTTTTTTCAAAGGCCGCTTGTCGCACCCAAGTTTTCTCTTTTTGGTGTAGCAGGAATAGTAGTGGTAGACCTTGCCGTGTCTACCGGCTCCGCTTTCGCCATTCATAGAAGCCCCACAATGACCGCAGAACAGCTTTCCAGACAAGAGGTAATCTGCCTTAGCCTTGCCCCGTGCTGGGGCTGTGGCGGTCTTAGAAAGCCGCCGCTGTACCGTTTCAAACAGCTCCTTATCAATGATGGCGGGAATACCATTTTCAATGACAATATCTTTGTAGGTGTAAGTGCCGATGTAGCGAGTATTACGGAACATGGCCTTAAAGCTGCTACGGTTGAATTCCGTATTTTTGGCAGTCTTATATCCGGCAGAGTTAAACTTTCGGCAAATAGCAGCAACGCTTTCACCATTGGCGTAAAGAGAGAACGCTTCTTGAACGATGTGGGCGGTGTCAGGGTCAACAACCAGCTTATGATTTTCTACCTTGTATCCGAGGGGGATATGACCGCCTACGCTGTGGCACTTCAAGGCAGACTCACGCATACCTCTCGTGACCTTCTGTGACAGCTCGGCAGAGAAAAATTCAGCCATACCCTCTAACACAGACTCCAAGATGATACTTTCAGGGCTGTCGGTGAGATGTTCTGTGGCGGAGAGGACTTTCACGCCGTTCTTCCGCAGACGCATTTTCATAATCGCACTGTCATTTCGGTTACGAGCAAAACGGTCGAGCTTCCAGACGATGACATATTCCCAATTCTGCTTTGCACTATCCGAAATCATTTCCATGAGGTGAACCCGCTTTTCCACATCTTTACGAGCGGTCGTTGCTCGGTCAACATAGATGGCTACAATGCGGTAGTGGTTTGCTTTACAGAAGGTGCGGCAGTCACGAAGCTGTCCTTCAATGGATTGGTCACTTTGGCCCGTGGAGCTATACCGAAGATAGAGAGCAACATCTTGATCTCCGTTGTAGAGCGTATATGGGTCTTCCTGAAATTGAGAGATTTCTTCCTCTGTCAAACAGGAGAGGTCGATTGGAAATTTTTTCATGCAAATCTCCTTTTTAACTCCATGACTCTACCGACAAAGCGCAATCGTCCAATTTCAACACCGCCAAAAACACGGGGAGGATAGTGTGGATTGAAAGAGCGAAGGGTCACAGTATCTTCATCAATGCTGATTTTCTTAACAAATCCTTCTTCGTCATCAACAATAACAACCATAAGAGTATCTGTTTCGGGGGGTGTATCCTTTTTAACCAGCACTAAATCGTGATCGTCTAAGACTGGCGACATACTATCCCCGTCAACTTGTAACCAGAAACAATCGTCACAGTCATATTCGGGGTCAACTTGTTCATACCCCAATGCTTCTTGCTGAGCGATGACACCTTTTCCTGCGGACGCATGACCGAAAATAGGTCGCTTGCAATTCTTTTCATAAGGTTCGGTGGTCAAACCAACAGAGGACAAGTGAAAGAGAGGGTCGTCAGTTTCACCTTTCAAATATTCAGCCGTTGTTCCAAGATTGATAGCGAGAGTTTTCAAGTCTTCATTTGAAATCATGCGGTCAGGCTTTTTATCTACATCATTCAAATAATATTTGGGGCGGTTGATAAGTTTGCAAATATAGGTGACGCTTTTCCCTTGTTGTTTAGCTAAATCTCTAATACGACTTGTGTTCATAAATACCTCCTTCAAAAAATATCCTACTTTTTTAGGATTTGCTATTGACAATCCTACAAAGGTAGGATATACTTTGGATTGTGAACAAGAGATTTTGACAACAAAAACCTGACCCCCGAAAGGTTTTCTTTTTTCGGCGGTTGCTGTGGTCAATGGTTTAATTGTTTGGCAAGTAAATTGTACCATTACGCCCACAGGTTGTCAATAAATATTGTTCTCAATCCAAAGAAAGGAGAGGTTTTGTGAAAGAGCGTGAGAAAATTCGCTATCGCCTGAGCATCAATCACCTGTCGTTTGCATGGCTGATTGATATGCTCCGAAAGCGAGGTATTGAAACGAACGGCCCTGTCCTGAGTGCAATTCTCGCAGGGACTCGTAACGGCCCTTCTGTGGACAAGATCATCGCTGAGTCTATCGACATTCTGGACTGGTACGAGCAGCAGATTGGCGGTGTGTCATGAGCAACAGTGCATTTGCCCCGGAAGTGCGAGGACAGGCCAAAGCGTTCAGCTCACTCCTTGCTCGATCTGTCCGAGAGTTTTTCAAGGACGAAACGAACCGCAAGCAGTTCGAGAGCTGGTACGAGCAGAAGTACGGAACACCGTATCAATGGAAACCTACCACGCTGCCGCTGTTTGCGGATATGGTCGGGTGGGAAATTCCGACTGAGTATGTGGATATTTTCAGCAATTTGGTGATTATTGGTGCGGTACTCATGGTGTCCTGCAAGTACATCGCAGAAGCATTTACGAAGTTCAAGGCCATTTTGGACGCGACCAAGGAGGACAAGAGCTATGATGAAATCAAGTGAACTGGTCGCCAAGGTCGTTGATATTGCCAAGCACTATAAGACCCTGTATGTCATGGGGTGCTTTGGTGCGCCGCTAACCGACACAAACAAGTCTCGGTATATCAAGAACCACCCCTACAACATGGCGGCAGCTCGTACCTCTATGATTATGGCGGCGACCCCTGACACCTTCGGCTTTGACTGTGTGAACCTTATCAAAGCCGTTTTGTGGGGCTGGACTGGTGATAAAACCAAGTCTTACGGCGGTGCGAAGTACGCCACCAACGGCGTACCTGACGAGGGCGCTGACACCATGATTAAAAGGTGCAAGGACGCTACGGCTTCCGGGTGGGACAAGGTTGACCCCGGCGAAGTGGTGTGGACTACGGGACACATCGGCGTGTATATCGGAAACGGTCTGGCGGTCGAGTGTTCCCCTCGTTGGGCGAACAATGTGCAGATCACCGCTGTCGGTAACATCGGGAAGAAAAACGGGTACAATACCCGTATGTGGAAGAAGCACGGACACCTCCCCTATGTGGTCTATGACAAAACTGTGACTCCCGCACAGCCCGAAACGGTCAAGCCCGTTCCTACCACTGAGGTCAAGGCCAAGGGTGTCGCACGGTCTTTCAATAAGGCCGTGGCAGGTATTTATACCGTGACCGCTGGTGCTGGCCTGAATGTCCGTGACGCTGCCGGGACGGACAGTAGAGTGCTGGTGACAATTCCCAAGGGAACCACCGTCAAGAACTACGGCTACTACACCGTTGTAAACGGCGTTAAATGGCTCTATGTGGCTTTCTCGCACAAAAGGGTAAATTATACTGGCTTCGTGCATGAACGCTTTCTGAGTCGCTGAGAGGGCTTCCTATGGGTGGTAAACGAGTGCAACCTAAGCCGAAGAAGAAAAGAATGAGAAAGCGCACGAAGTTCACGATCTTGTCCATCTTCAATCTGACTTGGTATGCCATTGTGGTGCTGATTTTGAACGCCTGCGGTCATACGGTTGACACAGAATTGACGGTCGGCTGGTTTGCGGCTTGGACTGCCGAACTCGCCATTCTGTACGGCATTAAGGTCAAGTCAAAAGAAACCTCAGACGAGGACGCTCAGGGGTGAGAAAATGCAAGTGCTGAAAGAAATCACGCTCGACAAGGTTATCAATCTCTATGAGGGTCAAGTTGTTCACGACAAAAAGCAGCTCATTGAATGGGACGATCATCGCCGTACTCCACTCTATGAGCTGAAAGAACGAACACTGGCTCAGGACAAGATGATCTTGGGTGCGCTGAAATGCGCCAGAGGGAACGGGTATTCCGGCGAAGAATAAAAGAAGACACTCCCTACCAATTAAGGTAAGGAGTGTCTTTTGGTTTGAACGAACACCGTTCCCCACACAATGTAGGGTTCGGATATGCGCTCAATGGTACGACCATGAAGATCCTGATGGGGATAACGGCGGGCATGACGGCAGCGCTGGTGCTATTTTTGATTATTTATGTACTGAGTAAAGGCTTGCCCAACTTGAGCTGGCAGCTGCTTTCCACCGCGCCCAGCTACCTGAGCGGGACCATCGGTATCTGGCCGGATATTCTGAATACCCTGTATATCGTGCTGGCGACCATTCTCATCGTGGTGCCGCTGGGTGTCGGGGCGGCAATCTACCTGACCGAATATGCCGCGGGGAGCCGCATAGTGGCGGTGATAGAATACGCGGCTGAAACGCTTTCAGGGATCCCGTCCATTATCTATGGGCTGGTGGGAATGCTGTTTTTCTGCGAGTTCTTCGGGATGCAGACCTCCCTTATCGCGGGGGCCTTGACCCTTGTTATTATGAATCTTCCCACGGTGATGCGCACCACGCAGGAGAGCTTGAAAACGGTGCCCCAGAGCTACCGGGAGGGCGCTTTCGGCCTGGGAGCAGGCAAGTGGCGGGTGATCCGTACCGTGGTACTGCCGGGCTGTGTGGATGGTGTTATCACCGGGTGTATTCTTTCGGTCGGGCGCATTTTGGGAGAATCGGCGGCGCTGCTTTTCACGGCCGGGTTTGGACATGTGCTGAATGATTTCTTTACCGCAATTACAAAACCCGGTGCGACCTTAACCGTGGCGCTGTATTTCTATGCCAAGGAGGACGGCGAATTTGGGGTGGCCTTTGCCATTGCCTCGATTTTGATGGCGATGACGCTGTTGCTGAATATCGCGGCCGGAGTGGTGACAAAGCGCTTTGGAAGGGAGAAGAACAATGAGTGATATCATAAGCGTGCAGGACTTGAACCTGTGGTATGGGAACCATCAGGCGCTGCACCATATCAATATGGGGATACCGGAAAAGAGTATTACGGCCTTTATTGGGCCTTCTGGCTGCGGAAAATCCACCCTATTAAAAACGCTGAACCGTATGAACGACCTGGTAAAGGGCGTGCGCATTACAGGTAGTGTATGCTACCTGGGGCAGGATATCCATGCGCCTGAGGTAGAGGTAAGCGAGCTGCGGCGGCAGATCGGCATGGTATTCCAGAAGCCGAATCCTTTTCCGATGAGCATATACGATAATGTGGCCTACGGCCCCAAGACACATGGCATCCGCAAGAAAGCGGAGCTGGATGAGATCGTGGAGCGCTCGCTGCGGGATGCCGCCATATGGGACGAGGTAAAAGACCGCCTGCGGAAGAATGCCCTGGGACTTTCCGGCGGTCAGCAGCAGCGGCTGTGCATTGCGCGGGCGCTGGCGGTGGAGCCGAATGTGCTGCTGATGGACGAGCCGACCAGCGCGCTGGATCCCATTTCCACCTCCAAGATAGAGGAGCTGGCGATGAAGCTGAAGGAGAAGTACACCATCGTTATCGTGACCCATAACATGCAGCAGGCGGTCCGTATTTCGGATCAGACAGCTTTCTTCCTGCTGGGAGAGTTGATCGAATACGGCAATACCGAGCAGTTGTTCTCTCAGCCCAAGGAGAAGAAGACAGAGGATTATATCACGGGGAGGTTCGGATAATGAGAAGTCACTTTGATGAACAGCTGGCCCAATTGAGCCGGGAACTGACCGAAATGGGCGCCCTGTGCGAGGAGGTCATTGCGCTTTCCGCCAAGGCCCTAACCGACGGCGACAAAGCGCTGGCCGCGCGTGTGGCGCCATTGGATGCCGAGATCGACCAGAAGGAGCGCGATATTGAGAGTCTATGTCTGAAATTACTGCTCCAGCAGCAGCCGGTTGCGCGGGACCTGCGGCAGATCTCCGCCGCGTTAAAGATGATCACCGACATGGAACGCATTGGCGACCAGGCGGAGGATATCGCGGAGATCATTACCTATATGGACTGTGAGTGCGCCAACAGCACCCTGTTGCGGGAGATGGCCAAGGACACCATTAAGATGGTGACCGAAAGCGTGGATGCCTATGTGCGGCGGGATACCGAGCTGGCAAAGCTGGTCATCGCGGAGGATGATATAGTGGATGACTACTTTGCGAAGGTGAAAAAGGAGCTGATAGCGCAGATAGCGGAAAACCCGGCCGGCGGGGAGCAGACCCTGGATTTTTTGATGATCGCCAAGTACTTTGAACGGATCGGCGACCACGCGGTGAATATCGCGAAATGGGTTATTTTCTCGGTGACGGGAGTTCATAAAAACAGTGAGATTCCGTAAAAGATATCATTATAGACCGGCTGGTGCCTTGCAAAGGGGGTGTCGGCCGGTTTTTCTATTATGGATGTTGGTGCTGGGGGAGCCGACTGCTTTATTGTTTTTTGCGGCCATAAGATCCAGCGGGTTTTTGATAACCTGCTGCGTAATGCTGTGCTTTATAGCTACCCAGACACCGAAATTGCCATAACGGCGGAGGTGCGGGGAAGTAACGCGGTGACCTGCTTTAGGAACCACGGCGATACCAATACCAGAGGAGAAGCTTGCCCGTATCTTTGAGCAGTTCTACCGGCTGGATGCTGCAAGGAGCAGCAGCGGCGGTGTTGGGCTGGGCCTGGCCATTGCCCGGCAGATAGTGAAGCTGCACGGCGGTGCGATAGAGGCAAGGAGCGCGAAGGATATGATTGAATTTACGGTGAAGCTGCCGCTTTCGTAGGAAAATTGTAAGAATTTGCACGGAGAAAAAGAGGAAACCCGTGCGGAGGAACAAATAAATAAAACTCCTGTTTTTGATACCATGAAGGTACACAAAAGCAGGAGATTTTATTTTTACAGACAGAAAAGCGAGGGACGGACAGTATGGAACGGAAAAGAATACCGGCATTGATGGAATGCGCCTGGCCGCGGCGGTTTTGGTCATTACCTGCCACACCTCACCATTGGCCGGAGTTAGTGTGGTGGGGGATTTCCTAACACGGATCGTGGCCCGGGTGGCAGTTCCGTTTTACTTTATGGCGACAGGCCTTTTTACGATTTCCCGGTATCACCGTGATAATGGGGGACGGAAGAAGCACCTGAAAAAGATCGGTTTTATCTATGCGGCGTCTGTTCTGCTGTATCTTCCGCTTAATATCTATCAAGATTACTTTAACCGACCCAATTTGTTGCCAAACCTACTGAGGGACCTTGTATTTGATGGGACGGTATATCATCTGTGGCATCTCCCGGCGGCTATGCTGGGACTGGCGATTGTCTGGCGGCTGGTGGAAAAGCTTGATTATCCCAAAGGGTTGGCGGTGGCCGCGGTCTTGTACCTGGTTGGGTTATTCGGGGATAGCTACTATGGCATAGTGGGAAGACTGCCAGTGGTTAAGAAATTTTATGATCTGCTGTTCCAGCTCTTCGACCATACCAGAAACGGTATCTTCTTTGCGCCCATTTTTTTGATGCTCGGCGGGTATATGGCCGAACAAAAGCCGCGGCTAACAAAGTGGTGGAACTGGGCCGGGTTTGCCGGCAGCTTTGTACTGATGCTTACCGAGGGTATGCTGCTGCACCAATATGTAATCCCCAGGCATGACAGTATGTGCCTAATGCTTCCGATCTGTATGGTGTTCCTTTTCCGGGGGCTATTGCGTTTTAGAGGAAGAGAGGTACGGGGACTGCGCACCGCCGCACGGGTCATCTATCTTGTGCACCCCATGGTGATAGTGACGGTGCGGGCTGCGGCGAAGATAACACATCTGGAAGCGCTGCTGGTGAAGAGCAATCTGGTTTATTTTGTGGCGGTGTGCGTGATATCATTTTTATTTGGCTTTGCGGTGGCTGCACTGTGGCAGCGCTTCGCTGTAAAGCAAAAGAACATTACAGTGAAAGAGCGTGCTTATATTGAGTTGGACCTGGCGAGCCTTGTCCATAATGCCGCCATATTGCAGGCGGCTATGCCGCAGGGCAGTGAGCTGATGGCCGTGGTGAAGGCCAATGCCTACGGCCACGGGGATTATGAGATTTCGACGCATCTGGAGAAAAACGGCGTAAAGGCATTCGCGGTCGCGACGATCGAGGAGGGGATCCGCCTGCGGCGCCATGGGATCCGGGGGATGATCCTCATTCTGGGGTATACCGATATCCACCGGGCGAAGGAGCTGAAATAATATGCACATCTAAAGCAGCTATGGGCTGCTGAATTATCCTGAATTGCGATGTGACTATGTACGGGTGGGGCACTCTATATGGGGTTGACAGTGCGCCGGAGGAGCAAACCGCCTTGCAGCTGGATCTGCGGCCGGTGCTTGCCCTAAAGGCAAGAGTGGCATTGATAAGAGATGTACCCAAAGGGGAGTATACCGGCTATGGATGAGCCTTCCAAACCAAACGGGACAGCCGGATCGCGAATCTGCCGATTGGCTATGCCGATGGCCTGCCGAGGAGTTTATCCGATGGGAGAGCGTATGTGCGGATCGGAGAATTTACAGCTCCCATTGTTGGGCGCATCTGTATGGACCAGCTTGCGGTGGATATTACCGATGCACCTGGGGCTGCTGTCGGAGATATTGCTACGCTGGTCGATAACAGGAAAGACAGCCGGATTTCTGCCCCTCGTATTGCAGAGCAAGCAGAAAGCATCAGCAATGAGCTGCTGAGCCGCATGGGGTGCCGTCTGCCTATCGTGATAAAAGAATGACTGAAAAAGTGAAAGCCGGTACATTGCCCTAATGGGGCAGTGTGCCGGCTGCTTTGGTTCAGTTTTGCTGTTTGATTTCCAGTGGGAGCAGAGGATAATGGGTGAGTGTGCTGCCCTGCAAATCGGTGCGGTGCATATCTACGGCGGTAATCTGCGGGTTGCCGTAGGTGGTGTAGTAGTAGATGCCGCGGGTGGCATTGCAGCAGGAGGTATAAATAGTGATCTCATACTGGCTGGGGGCCACCTCACAGCAGCCGCGCACCTGCTCCACGCTGCCAAGGATGTGGAAGAACTGACTGACACTTTCTGTCTCATCCTCGCCGCTTACCGAGTTCATGCGAGTGAAAGCGGCCCGTACAAAGCGGGAATCGGAGGACAGATCGCCGGGCAGGCCTTTGGCACCCATGCCACGGCTGTAGCAGGGCAGCTCCACCCCGGGGGCAAAGGTATTCTGTGGCTGGCGGGGAGAAAGGCCACGGTAGCGGTTCAAAATGGCCATCTGCTGTGGGAAAGGGGGATTATTGGTGAGGATGCCGACGGGATCATCGTAAATGTGCAGCCCATCCGCCATGCTCTCCACCACAATGGCGCCGGAGGCATCGGCGATGAGCCAGTGCAGGGAAGCGGCCGGCAGAGTCTCACTGAAGGGGGTGCCGGTCAGATTCATGCCGGTCAGGGCGGCACGGGCTTCCCGCAGATCGGCGCAATGGGCCAAAATCCAGGGGATGAATTCAAACTGGGCGATATTTTCCTTTCCCTCGCAGGGGGCGGCATAGGCGGCATTGCCAACAAAATTGAGCCCGGCCATGCCAAGACCTTTCTCATTGATGGCATCATAGTAGAGGGGGTAACCATTGGCCACATACGCCATGCCGATGATGGCGTAGTGTTCGTTCATGCTGCCGGTATGGCGGAAAGAAAGCGGAAAGCGGCGGGGCGTAATGGTTACTTCGCTGGGGTAGGAAAATTCATAATCCAAAGTACGGCCAAAATAAAAATCACGGGTTTGATAGGTGGCAGCGGTACACATTTTATCGGCTCCTTTTGTACAGAATGATGGATTTGACGGTAGGAAAAATCCACGGACTGTGGTACAATATCATTATAGCACCAAACACCCCTAATATATCAGATTGCGGTGAATTTTACAAGGGACCCGGAAAGGATGACAGCGATGATGGAAAAGTATGAGATGCGGCGGCAGATCGGCCCCAGCATCTGCGATGCCAGCGGGAAGCTGAGCCACGCTGAGGCCTTTGGGCTGTTTATGGATATCGCTTCCTTCCACGCGGAGCAGATCGGCGTGGGACTGGGCGCGATGGCCCAAAAGGATCTTTTTTGGCTGACAGTAAAGACACAGGTGAATTTTATCCGGCGGCCACGGATGCTGCAGAATGTAACACTGGAAACCTGGCCGGAGCAGCCGGATAAGATGCGCGGTAACCGCAGCTACATTATGCGCTGCGGAGAGGATACGGTCCTGACCGGCAAAACAGAATGGGCTGTCATCAATACCGCGACGCACAAGCTGGTGCCGCTGGAGGGAATTTATCCGGCGGAGCTGCGTTTTGAAAATGGGACAGCGGCACCAGAGCCTTTTGCCCGGATCGCGGATCATTTTGAAGGGATAGCGCCCTATGCCGAATATCGGGTACGCTCCACGGATATTGATGTGGGCGGCCACATGAATAACACAGCCTATGTGCGAATGATTATGGGCAGTCTTTCCAACGAGGAGCGCAAAGCTCTGCCCATTCGGCGGATGGATGTCATCTTCCGGGCCTCCTGCTACGAAGGAGATGTGCTGAGCTTCCGCCGCAAAGAGACGGAGGATGGGCTTGATATCCGGGTTTCCCGTGGGGAAGAGACGGTTCTGCTGGTACGCATCCGGTAAAGATGAGCACCGGAAAAACCGGTGCTTTTTTGTTATTCGCTATTGACTCTACAATAGATGTAGAATTTATAATAAAGTATAGCAAAAACAAATTTTTTGTAGGCCCTGTATGGCTTGGCCGACTTTTTTATTATCGGCCAGTATGAGGGTGTTGCCAGTACCACTGCGGTGTCCATTGGTTCGCAGGTGATGCACATGCTTACGGTCATGATCCTTGGGCTTGCGATGGGGGCAACAGTCAGCATTGGACGGGCTGTGGGCGGCGGTTTTCCTGGGAAAAGTAGGAATCGGCCTTTCGAGGGAACACTTGCAGTAGGAGAAATATTTCCCATGCGACCGTATCTTTTTGGTGCTGGATGAGGAGGACAACTATAATGGGGAGGTGCAGCAGCTGCCGCAGGCATTGTGTGTTCGGATTCGCTTCCGGGGCAGCCATGCCCAGGCACCGGAGCAATATGAGAAGCTGACCACCTACATTGCGGCGCATCAAATGGAGGTGGCTGGTTTTTCCCGGGAAATTACAATGATTGATTATGGGCTGACCAACGATCTGCAAAAGTTTGTCACCGAGATCAGTATTCCAGTGAGAATGCAATAAAAAGACCGGCCGGGGTTCCAACGGAATCCGGGCCTGTCTTGCTATATCATTGTTTTGTGAATAGGCCAACCGTCTCACAATGCGCTGTCCTTGGGAAAAGATCTACCGGGCGGTAACACTGCAGATCGTAGCCCATCTCCCGGAGGATGGCGGCATCCCGTGCCATGGTGGCGGGATTACAGCTTACCATGATGATGCGGCTGGGCGCCATGCGCACTACCGCTTGCAGGGTATCGTTATCGCAGCCCTTGCGGGGTGGGTCCAGCACGATGACATCAGGGTGCAGGCCGCGTTCCGCCAAAATCTGTGAAGCCTTGCCCGCATCGGCGCACAGAAATTCCGCATCAGTTACACCGGCGCGGGCGGCATTTTGGCGAGCATTTTCCACGGCACTGTGTACTACCTCAACACCGATGAGCTTCTGCCCCGGCTGCACCATGGAAAGCCCGATGGTACCTGCCCCGCAGTAAAGATCGAGAAGAGTTTCATTCGGCTGCAGGGCGGCCAGTTGGGCGGCTTCCCGGTACAGCTGTTCTGCGGCATCGTGATTTACCTGATAAAAGCTGTGCGGAGAAAGCGAAACAGAAACACCGCATAAAATATCCTGTAAAGTGCCTGGCCCTGCCAGCACTGTTTCTTGCTGACCAAGGATCACATTATCCCGGCGGGTGTTATGGTTTAGCAGTATGGTGGAGATGGCAGGGAACTGTTGCCGCGCTTCCCGGGCGAAGTCCCCGGCATGGGGCATTTTATTGCCATTGATGACAAGGCAAAGCATAATGCTGCCATCGGCGGCCGCCTGACGCAGATAAAGATGCCGCAGCAGGCCTTTCCCGGTTTGCTCATCGTAGATGGTAAGATTATGTGCATCGGCATAATGACATACCCATGCGGCGATCTCGCTGAAAACCACCGGCTGCAGGGGACAATCCCGGCAGGGAATGACAGTATGGCTGCGCGGCGCAAAAAATCCGGTATAGCTGCCGGTATCGCCCTGCCCAAAGGGAAACTGAGCCTTATTGCGGTAGCATGTGTGGCTGGGGGAGGGCAGAATAGGCAAAGGCTCCATTGTAAAGCCGCCGATGCGCCGCATGGCATCCTGTACCCAGCGCTGCTTTTCCCGCAGCTCCGCTTCGTAGGTGATGTGCCGCAGGCTACATCCGCCGCAGCGCTTATAGCTGGGGCAGTCAACCGGAACACGATCCGGGGAAGGGGTGATGACCTCTTCGATGATGCCATAGCAGTAGCTTTTCTGCACCTTTACGATTCGCACTCTCAGTTCATCTCCGGCAGCGGTCATTGGCACAAAGACCGCGATGCCATCAGTGTGCCCGATGCCGCTGCCCTCATTGGTGATGGATTCTATGGTAAGTGGGATGATGTCATTCTTCTTAAACATGGCGTTCTCCTTTTCGGTGGCCGATTCTTTTTTTATTATACCATCCCGCAGCCTGCTTGGGAACCACCCGGCGCAAAAAGGCTTTCTATTCGGCAGCTTCTGTGCTATAATATCATGGTTGTCACAGCAGAAAGGGGGGATCATGGTGCAGATCTCTTTGCAGAATGTTAGTAGGAGCTTTGGCAGCGAGGTTATTTTTTCCGATGTCACCGCCAAGATAGAGGATCACGACCGTATTGGTCTGGTGGGCCCCAATGGCACCGGCAAGACTACCCTTCTGCGGGTCATCTGCGGGGAATTGGAACCGGATGACGGTTCTGGGGAAATTGCCCGCGGAGCGGATCTTTCCATTGGCTATCAAAAGCAGAACTGCGGGCTTTCCTTTGAGGGGACCATTTGGCAGGAGATGCAGTCAGTCTTTGCCGATGTGTATGCTCTGGAGCGCCGTATGAAGGAGCTGCAGGAGCGAATGGCACAAGAAAATACGCCGGCCCTGGCGGAGGAATACCGGCGCACGGAAGACGCTTTCCTGGCGCGGGACGGCTACCAAATTGAGGTAAAGATCAAGACGGTGTTGACCGGTATGGGCTTTGCGGAGCATGGCTTTGATAAATGTGTGGACAAGCTCTCCGGTGGGGAACAGACCCGTCTTGCAATTGCAAAGCTTCTGCTGGAGGCCCCCAGCTTGCTTATTCTAGATGAGCCGACCAACCATCTTGACTTTGCCACACTGAGCTGGTTGGAGGATTACCTGGCCAGCTACAAGGGAGCGCTGCTGGTAGTTTCACACGACCGCTACTTCCTTGATAAACTCTGCAACAAAATATGGGAGCTGGAGGACGGTACCCTATGGGAATACAAGGGCAACTACACCGCCTACACTCGCCAGCGGGAGGAGCAGGATACCCGCCAAAAGAAGCTGTATGAGCAGCAGCAGGCGGAGCGCGCCAAGCTGGAGGACTATGTGGCCCGTAATTTGGTGCGTGCTTCCACCACCAAGATGGCACAGTCCCGCCAGAAGATGCTGGAACGGCTGGAGCCCATTGAAAAGCCCCACCGCCGCCTGAAGCCCCCAAAGATCCGTCTGGAGTTTGAGACCGAGCCGGTCAAGGATGTGCTGGATGTTGAGGGGCTTACCATTGCGGTTGGCAGCGGAGAGCGGGAACGCGTCCTTCTTTCCAGTGCGGAATTCAATATCCAGCGGGGGGATAAGGTGGCTATCATCGGTCCCAACGGCAGCGGCAAAACAACGCTTTTGCGTACCCTCCTTTCGGCGCAGCCGCCCATAAAGGGCTGCATCACCTGGGGGCGGGGCGTTAAGCGCAGTTACTACGATCAGGGAAGCGACCATCTGGATCAATCCCTGACTGTACTGGACACCATGTGGAAAGCCTACCCCCGTCTATATGAAACACCTTTGCGTACAGCCCTGGGGGCCATGGGACTTACCGGGGAGGACGCCCACCGGCTGGTGGGACAGCTTTCCGGCGGAGAGCGTGCCCGCCTGAAGCTCGCGATCATCTGTCTGGCCGGCAGTAATGTGCTGGTGTTGGATGAACCTACCAACCATCTGGATTTGCCTTCTAAGGAGGTTTTGCAGCAGGCCCTAGCGGAGTACGAGGGAACACTGATCATCGTATCCCATGACCGCTACCTGCTGGACCGCGTGCCAAACCGCATTTTCGCGATAGAACAGGGGACTCTGCACCAGTATAAGGGTGGTTACGGGGCTTATCTGAGGGCCAAAGCGGAGCTGGGCCCGGAAAGGGCCGCCGCCCCGCAGCCAAAGACCGAAAGCGAGCAGAAAAAGCAGTATAACCGCGGCAAGGAGCAGCGCCGGGAGGACGCCCGCCGCCGTAAGGAATACGCCGAAGCCGAAACGCTCATCCATACGCTGGAGGAGGAACTGGAACAAATCAAGGCAGAAATGGCACAGGATAGTGTGCAGAATGACTACCAGCGCCTGCAGGAGCTCTGTGCCCTCATAGAGGAAAAGCAGGGGCTTTTGGATTCCGCTATGGAACGCTGGCTAACCCTTAGTGAAGAGATGGGCAACAGTTGAATAAAAAAGGGCTGCCGGTCACGAAACCGACAGCTCTTTTCTTTATTCTTCGTTTTTTTGCAGTTCACAGTAGCTTCCGTCCTTCACCGCATAGATAGCATCGTAATCGGCGTGCATCAGTTCGGCCAGCGGGGTTGCTGCCTCATAGCGCACACAGGTGCCGCAGTCGGTGCTCAAGGTGCGCGGAACCGGTGCCATTTTGGCATTGATCCCGGCTTTCATCATGGCACGCGCGGTGCACTGGGCGGAAAAGTGGGTGTGAAAGGTTGCAATGTAAGAATTCATATCACTTGGTCAGGGTCAGGGTGAAGTCCTCACCATCGGCCTTTACCGCCACCTTATAGCCCTGGCTCCCGGCAAAGCGGGTCACATTCTCCACGGCACACTGATTATCTACCAGTACGGTCAGCTCGGCGGGATTGCTCTTCTTGACCTCTTTCTGCACCATAACAACAGGCATGGGGCAGGCAAGTCCTCTTGCATCTACCATAGTTACGCCTCCTTAGCAACATTCCGGAAGGAAACGATCGCCACGACAACAAAGCCGATGACAACAGCGATCATACCATTCTGGGTGGGGCCGTTGGCGGAAGAAGCCAGACCAAAGTTGTGGCACAGAGCGGCGCCTACCATCATACCCAGTACGGTAATGGTGGAATCCGCGCTGCCTTCGCCGGCCAGTACCAGCTGACGCAGCGGGCAGCCGCCCAGCAGGACGGAACCCCAGCCGACCAGAGCCATGCCCAGGGCGTTCCACAGGCCATCGGTATGGGCAACAGGCTGACCCTCAAAGCCCAGGTTGAAGTTGCCGGTGATGAGGTTGCCGATGATGACAGCGATGATAACAGCGATAAAGCCATATAGCAGCTTGAAATCCTTGAACATCATAGCGTCACGGATGCCACCGACGGTGCACAGACGGGAACGCTGGGCCAAAGCACCGACGATCAGACCGACGATCAATGCAACGGCGATGGGAGCGTGCTTGCTGCCGGGGCCCTCAGTGGAGAAGTGGATGAAGGAGGGAGCAGCGATAAGCAGAATCAGCAGAGCCACTACGATAGCGGGCATTACGCTGCCTTCCAGGGCGCCCAGGTTATAGGCGCGCTTCATGGTAAAGCCCTTCTTGAGGAACAGGGTGCCGATGAAGATGCCGACAACGAAGCCGACCAGACCAACGATGGCGTTCAGGTCGCCGCCGCCGATACGGATCATCATACGCAGCGGGCAGCCCAGGAACATCAAGGCGCCGATCATAACGAACATACCCAGTACAAAGCGCAGGGCAGGGGAGGAACCGCCGCGGCCTTTGAATTCCTTAAAGCCAAGAGCAGCGATGAGGGAGCCCAGTACAATGCCGATGATCTCGGGGCGGATGTACTGGACCACGCCTGCGGAGTGCAGGCCCAGGGCACCGGAGGTATCCCGCAGGAAGCACGCAATACAGAAGCCCATGTTGCCGGGGTTGCCCAGCGCAGTCAGCAGTACGGCAGCAGCACCTACCACCAGACCGGCCGCCACGACCAGCCAGTTTACTTTTTTCATGGTATAAACCTCTCTTTAAGTTGATTTGACAAACGCACAGTCAATCGTTCATCATAATACAGAATAACGATAAGGCAGAAAATTGTCAATATCATCTCGTCGCAATTGTTAAAAAATCGTTAACTAGGAACGAGATTCGACATTTACGAATAATTTCCGCCTGATTCCACTGTATACCTCATAAAAGAAGAAGCCCCCGTAAGGGCTTCCATCTGTTACTTTGCTTCTTTTTTACGCCGCGGTGGATACAGCTTGATGCTGTGATCCAACTCCACCGCTTTTTTCATTTGATCTTTTGCATAGTCGCTGGCTTCTCCCCACAGGGTAAAGTGCGCATCACATCGGTTCTGCCGGAAATGGTCACAGGTCAGTTCGGCGTATCGGAGGCCGCATTCCGGACAGCGTGCTTGCCCGATAAAATGCTTATCATCCAATGCGTACCAGCAGGGCAGCCGCAGCGGCAAGCCACAGGTGGGGCAGGGGAACGCAACATACTGCTCCATCCTTATTGCTTTTTTTACACTATACATCAGTGGCAGCTTGGGCTTTTTTGGCTTTACCAGGGTATTTTTCAACGCCTGCAGTTCTTCTACGGCCGGTAAGGGACCGTAGCGTTCGGTTAGTGCCCGCCCGATAGCAGCTGTAAACTGGGCATCGCAGTAGGCATCGTGGTATTCCTGTCCCTCCGGTTCCGGCAGCTCCATGGCCTCCACCGCGGTTTTTAGGGCATAATTGCGGATGCTGTTCTCGGTCCGGTAGGCATAGGCCATCTGCACATCGTAACGGACCAACTGCTCCGGTATCTTCATTCCTATGTGCGCCAGGTTCTTTTCCAGCACGCCAAAGTCATTCCCGCTCCATGCAATGAGGGTATCACAGTCACCGCACCAATCAAAGAACACTTTCGCCACCGCGGCAAGCGGCTCTTCGCCCTGCAGGTCTTTCATGGTGATCGCCAGGATCTTCTGAATATACGGGTTCATCTTGCGGTAGATCACAGGGCGGATCAACCGCCGGAATCCATCGATCTGTCGATATTCTTCATCGGTTTTCACAGCGCCTATTTCTATAATCTCATCAAAGCTGTTGCCATCCAGAAAACCGGTGTTCCATTCCAGGTCAAAAAATACTTTGTTCAAGAGGTTTGCTCCTTTTTCTTGGGGTACTGCTCCTTATTTTAGCGCATTTTGCAGCAAAAGGAAAGCTTTTCGACAATTTTCCTTTGGTTTATGAGGCGCTAAAGTGCCAAATTCTATTGACAAACGGTCTTATACCATGCACAATGGGGGTACTCCGCAAGGAAAAAGAGAGGAGAAGATCAATAATGGCAAGGAAACTTTTCTGCCAGCTAAGTCCCTTTTGCTACCGTATCTCGGTGGAAAAGGAGATCATGCTGCGGAATCTGCGGGATCTCATTTCCCCGGTACGCTTTGCAGAGCACAGGGAAGAGGAACCGCTGCCGGCCCTCATTAAGGGGCACCGTTCCCCCATGCTGCGCCAACTGGCTGGTGTGGATATGCAGTTGCAATATAATAAGGAAACCAATCTCCGTCTGGCGGGGGAACGCATCCATGGTCTTATCATTGAACCAGGTCAGACCTTTTCCTTTTGGCATACGGTGGGCCGCACCACCGCCCGGAAAGGTTATCTCCCAGGGCTGACCATCGGGGCTGGGCGGCTGGGAGCTGAGATCGGAGGGGGACTATGTCAGCTGGCCAATCTTATCCACTGGATGGTTCTCAATAGCCCGCTTACCGTCACAGAGCTGCACCACCACACCGACGCCCTTTTCCCGGATAGCGGGCGGCGGGTGCCTTTCGGCACCGGGACAAGCATCTTTTATAAAAATGTTGATTACCGTTTCCGCAATGATACCGATACGCCGGTACAGCTGCTTATTTGGCAGGAGGGGCATGATCTCTGCGGCGAACTGCGGGCTCAGCATGCTTTCCCGTACCGCTGGCGTATTATAGAGGAAGATCACCACTTCCAAAAGGAAGCGGATGGCCATTATTACCGTTGCAGCCGCATTTACCGCGCTAAAATAGACTGTGAAGGCAATGAGCTTGACAGAGGATTGCTGCTCATCAATCACTCCCAGGTGATGTATGATCCCGCTCTCATCCCACCGGAGCAGCTCCGGGAGGAACTCCCGTGCTAAGAGAACGGAGTTTTGCCCATCGGGGCGGCATTGCCTGCCGCATGGGGGAGCAGGACTTGACCTGGGAGGAGCTGCACAGCCGTGCCAGCGCACTGGCGGCAAAGCTGGCGGAGGGCAGCGGGCCTGTCCTCATTTATGGCGAAAAATCCCCGGCGTATGTTATCGCTATGGTGGGATGTCTTTGGGCCGGCAGACCTTATGTTCCGGCCGGACCGCACTATCCGGCGCAGCGGGTCAGTTCTATGGTCGCACAGACCAACATCCATACCGCCATCTGTTTGCAGCCGCTTCCCACACCGCTGCAGGATACCGTCCATTGCCTTTCCATCTCGCTCCAGGGTAGGGAGTGCTTTGCTTTACCTGCTGCCGCTCCGGATGATATCGCCTATATCCTGTTCACCTCCGGCAGCACCGGTGCGCCAAAGGGCGTTGTGGTCACCTATGCCAACCTGGAAAATTTCATCGCCTGGTTCACCACGCGTCCTGCCATTGCCGGGTTGTATCCTCATGCTGTGCTCAATCAGGCGCTGTTTACCTTCGATCTTTCAGTCGCCGATCTATATTATACATTATACACCGGCTGTACTCTGGAGCTTTCCCCGGAGGGGAGCTCCCTTGCCACCTGCGACAGCCGGGCGCAGCTGGCAGTTATGACCCCTTCCTTTGTGGACTGCTGCCTGCTGGATGAACGGTTTGCGGCCAAAGCGCTGCCCTGCCTGCAAACTATTTTCTTTTGCGGGGAGCCTCTGAGAGGCAGTACTGTGCGGCGGTTGTGGCGGCGTTTTCCGGGGCTGCGTATCATCAATGCTTACGGTCCCACCGAAGCAACCTGTGCGGTTACCGCCGTGGAGATTACTCCGAAGCTGGCCAAAGAGGAGAGGCTTCCCATTGGGTACCAGCATGGGGAGGCAGTTACCGTTACGCTGGAACGACAGGACCGTATCACTTTACAAGCGGAAAGCGTGGCAGACGATGATAGCGTGAGCGGAGAGCAAAATCACAGCTGTTCTGGCTGCATTACTTTGCAGGGGCAAAGCGTTGCTGCCGGTTATCTTGGGGGAGAGAAATTTCATGGCCGCTTTGTAACCGGTGATATCGGGTACTTTGAAAATGGGTACTTGTGGTATGCTTCCCGCTGCGATGACCAAATCAAATATAAGGGCTACCGCATAGAGCCCGGCGAAATAGAAGCGGCATTGACGGCATTGCCGGGGATTCATCAAGCAGTGGTGCTGCCGCGCAAAGACCGCTTGGGACGGGTTATTTCCCTTCAGGCGGTGGCGGCTGCAACCGGAGAACCACAGGAGGAACAGGTGCGTCAGGCTCTTGCCAGTATGCTGCCGGAGTATATGGTTCCCCGGAGGATATTGTTTTGTCGTGCACTGTCCATGACGGTAAACGGTAAGATCGACCGAAGGAAAGCAGCTGCGCTATTGGACCAAAGCAATGTGCCAACAGACGAAAAAGAAAGGAACAAATGTTTCACATGAAACATTTTGGAGAAGATGAGGTGAGCACATGAAAAAAGAAAAACTGCTGGAAGTACTGTGTCGAGCCTGTGACCGGCCGCTGGAGTGGAACACGGAGCTGCTGCAAAGCGGCTATTTGGATTCCCTGGCGATGGTGCTGCTGGAGGAAGAGCTGGAGATGGCCGGGGAGAGTATCTCGGTGGCGAGAATACCGAGGGAAGCGCTGGAAACCCCGATAACCCTATGGGACTGGTACCGGATGAATACCCGGGCAGGGAAGCGTGAATAAATATGTTTGACAGCCCGGTGATGATATGCTACAATCATCGGGTTACCTTATTTTTTGACTGACATGGGGTGAAGGCATGAGTACAGTAGAAATTCTGCTCATTGGGATCGGCCTTTCGATGGACGCTTTTGCGGTGGCGATATGCAAGGGCCTGGGAATGCGGCGCATCAACTACCGGCATACCTTTATCATCGCATTGTTCTTTGGTGGATTCCAGGCGCTGATGCCCTTTTTGGGCTGGCTGCTGGGCAGCCGATTTGCGCAGTACATCACCCGGTATGACCACTGGATCGCCTTTGTGCTGTTGCTGTTCATCGGCGGGAAGATGGTGTGGGACACCCTGCATGAGGATGGCAAGGAAGAGGAAGAATTTGCCAACGAACGATTGGATCTGAAGGAACTGCTGCTGATGGCGGTGGCGACCAGTATTGACGCGCTGGCAATGGGGATTACCTTTGCGTTCCTCTCTGTGAGTATTGGCAAGGTCTCCGGGCTTATTGGATGTACCACCTTTGTAATCTCAGCGTTGGGCGTATTTATTGGCAACCGTTTTGGCGCTAAGTATAAGGACAAGGCCTCGCTGACCGGCGGCATTATTCTGATCCTTATCGGCTGCAAGGTGTTGCTGGAGCATCTAGGCATCCTGGGATAAGATTTAGCCGAAACTAACGGATTGACAAATCCGGAACATCATAATATAATAAACCGCGTAAGAGGGAGTAGTTTGCACGGTCTATCGGCTGTGTTGGGCGGTATCGTCATCCCGGCGCTTTGGCGCTCGTGCCGTCCGTAAACACCATGTGTTTAGAACAAGACTTTTACAAAGGTCCCTAATGGGGGCTTTTGTAAGAGTCTTTTTTATATTTAATTGCAAATAATATGCATGAGGTGACTGACTATGATTTTTGAAGAAATCGGCAGCCTGTTTGTGAATGTAGCGGCACTGAGCGACTGGCGCTACTGGGTGATGTGGGCCATCGGCGGCCTGCTCATCTACCTGGCGATTGCCAAGGACATGGAGCCGACGCTGCTGCTGCCGCTGGGCTTTGGCACCATTTTGGTCAATATTCCGCTTTCCGGCGCTATCGACCAGGTGGGTGCGAACGGGCAGGTGACAGAGGGTGCTTTGACCACACTGTTCAATGCCGGCATTGCCAATGAGCTTTTCCCGCTGATCCTGTTTATCGGCATTGGCGCGATGATCGACTTTGGGCCGGTGCTTTCCAATCCCAAGCTGATGATTTTTGGCGCGGCGGCGCAGTTTGGTATCTTTTTGACCTTCTGTGCGGCTTCGATGTTCTTTGGAACCAATGACGCGGCTTCCATCGCGGTCATCGGTGCGGCGGATGGCCCGACCTCCATCTTCGTTTCTCAGATGCTGGGTTCCAAGTATCAAGGTGCCATTATGGTGGCGGCATATTCCTACATGGCACTGGTGCCTATCATCCAGCCGCCGGTCATTAGGGCGCTGACTACCCACAAGGAGCGGTTGATCCGGATGCCCTATAAGCAGGTGGAGATCAGCAAAACCACCCGCATTCTGTTCCCGATCCTGGTGACTATTGTTGCCGGTATCATTGCCCCCACTTCTGTGGCACTCATCGGCTTTTTGATGTTCGGCAACTTGATCCGTGAGTGCGGAGTGCTTAATTCCCTGAGCGATACCGCCCAGCATGTGCTGGCAAACCTGGTGACTATTTTCCTGGGAATCACCATTGCGGCCAATATGCAGGCGGAGCAGTTCCTGAAGCCTGAGACCCTGCTGATCCTGTGCCTGGGCTTGGTGGCGTTCATCTTTGATACTGCGGGCGGTGTGCTGTTTGCCAAGTTTCTCAACCTGTTCCTCAAGACCAAGATCAACCCCATGATCGGCGCGGCAGGGATTTCCGCCTTCCCGATGAGCGGGCGTGTGGTGCATAAGATGGGTCTGGCGGAGGATAAGCAGAACTATCTGCTGATGCAGGCCATTGGTGTAAATGTATCAGGGCAGATTGCTTCCGTTGTGGCGGGCGGCCTGATCCTCAACTTCTTCCTGTAATCGTAAGGGGGTAAAGCAGATGAACTATTTTAATCCTGGTGCTTTTGTGAGTAACTTTCATTACTTGGTTTCCGGTATGCTGGGCATCTTCCTGGTCATTGGCATTATTATTCTCTTTACGATGTTGCTGAACCGGGTCTTTCGTAAGAAATAATTAAGGAACTCTTCATTGTTCGTTTATTGCAGACTGTTCCCAAAAGGGGTATCCTAATGGTAAAATCCATATTGGGACAAGAGGGACGATAAATGCAGATGACTGACCGCCAAAAGAAAATATGGGGCATTGCCACCGTCATCGGGCTGGTAGTCTTTATGGGGCTGCTGTGCTGGTTTGTAGGACGACCGATGATTCGCTTTGTTTCGGAGCCGGAGAAATTCCGCCTGTGGGTGGATGAACACGGCATTTGGGGGCGGCTGGCTTTCATCGGCATGGTGATTTTCCAGATCATCGTGGCCATTATTCCTGGAGAGCCGCTGGAGATCGGCGCAGGGTATGCCTTCGGGGCGGTGGAGGGTACCATTCTGTGCCTGATCGGTGCGGTGCTGGGCGGAGCTATTGTGGTGCTGCTGGTACGGCGCTACGGCATTAAGCTGGTGGAGGTCTTTTTCCCCAAAGAGAAGATCATGTCGCTGCGCTTTATGCAGGACAGCCGTCGGCTGGAGCTTCTGGTGTTTATCGTCTTTATGATCCCCGGTACACCGAAAGATCTGCTGTGCTACGCAGTAGGGCTGACCAACCTGCGGATGCGGGACTGGCTGTGGATCTCTCTGGTGGCAAGGATCCCAAGTATTATCACTTCCACCATAGGCGGCAACGCCCTGGGGGAGCGAAATTATGTTTTTGCGGCGGCGGTATTTGCAGTAACGCTGCTCATCAGTTTGGGAGGCATCCTGCTGTACCGGCACATCTGCCGGAAGGAAAATGAGGAGCTGGCCCGAAAAGAAGAACAGGAGGATAACCACAATGAAGAAAACGATTAGTTTTATCTTGGCGGCGGTAGTGCTGCTGACGATGCTGACCGCCTGCGGCGGAAAGGCGCCTGCAGAGCCTGCCGAAACGGCACTGTATGGTAAAGTAACAATGGAAAATGCCCCCGCGAACGCACTGGGCGCGGTAGTCTATCTGGGCTATTACGAAAGTGCAGATGCCATGAAGGCGGAGCTGCCGGAAACGCTGAAAGACCTGCCGCTGGCAGAGATGGGCGGCGGAGAAGCCTATGCCATCATTCCGCGGTTTGAAGGCGAGAGCGTGACCCTGTATGCCGTGACGATGAAGGAAAATGCCACGGCTGAGCGGGCGGAAAACGGCACGGCATATGACGGTGCGGTGCTGCTGATGTGTAATGAGAGCGATATCTTTACCAATACCGAGGTGGAACTGAAGCTTGGTGAGGACAGCATAAGCTTTGGACCGTATATCAGCCTGATGGACGGCAGTGTGGTGACCCATGACCGGGTCCCCGTTGGAATGATCCAGTGACAATCCAGTGAATGTAAAATGAATATTCCCCCGTTCTCTTAGGAGAGCGGGGGAATATTTTTGCGGGATTATCGGACAATGATTTGGGAAAGGACTTCTCCGACCATGCCATGCAGGGTGAGGGAGGTTTTATCATCCATGGGGGTGGGATCGCGGTTGATGAGGACCAGATACCGACCGTGAAAATAATGGACGAGAGAAGCGGCCGGATAGACCGTGAGGGAAGTGCCTGCAATGATGAGCATATCGGCAGCAGTGATAGCATTCAGGCTTTCATCAATCGTTTCGCTATCGAGCTGTTCCTCATAGAGGACAACATCGGGTTTAATGAGACCGCCACAGGTACAACGGGGAACGCCAGTCGTGGTGAGGATCTCTTCCGCCGAATAGCACTTATGACACTTTTGGCAGTAATTGCGGTGAACGCTGCCGTGCAGTTCCAGGACCTTTTTGCTGCCAGCCATTTGGTGCAGACCATCAATATTCTGCGTGATAACGGCCGTGAGCTTTCCGGCGGCTTCCAGCTCCGCCAGCTTGCGGTGGGCTGCATTGGGACGGGCTGTAAGACAGATCATCTTCTGCCGGTAGAAATCGTAAAACTCCGCCGTGTGGCTGACAAAAAAGCTGTGGCTGAGGATGGTTTCCGGTGGGTAATCAAATTTTTGATTGTAAAGGCCATCGACAGAACGGAAATCGGGGATGCCGCTTTCGGTAGAGACACCGGCACCGCCGAAAAAGACAATGCGATGGGATTCATCAACCATCTGTTGGAGTTTTTTGATATTCTCATCCATAAAGGAACCTCCGTTGGAAAATAATCTGCTGAAAAAGCCGCCGATGGGCGGCTTTTTACGGTTTATTGCTTGGCTTTTTGGTTATTCGGCTTCTGACGGAGCTTTTCCCGGGTGCCATCCGGCTTTTGAATGTAAGTGTTATCCAGGGTATGCTTAAGACTGGCCTTCATTTCGGCAATGTACTGTCCACGCAGCTCCATGCGTTCTTTGATTTCTTCATCGGTCAGGTTGCGCTCCCGGGAAAGGCGGGAAAGATGACTGATGCGTTCTAACTTTTCTTTTTCCATAGGGGCTCCTTACTTGGGGAAAATGAGATCCAGCAGATGCTGGATGACATCGTAACCAAACTGATACTTGGCGATGACACAGCCACCAATGACCAACCCGACAAAGATGAGTTGGAGCAGCAGAGCAGCGATGCCGAGATTGCGGCGGTTGCGGTTATTACCGCGGCGGAAGGTCCATTTGATGGCGCAGAAAAAATTGACAATGGGAATGGACAACAGCACCAAAGCGCCCATAAAGGAGCTGACCTTCATCACGGAAGTATCGGGAGGAGTTTTTCGGGGCTTTTCGGGCTGTGGTTCCTCCTGCGGTGGAGCTGTGGGCTGTGGTTCTTCCTCCGGCGGGGCAGCATGCTCATCGTTTCCGGCCACGACGGCAGGCGGGATATCCGAGAGGAGATCGTCATTCCCGGCAAAGGAGCTGTTTTGCAGGTCTTCCATCATGCGTGATCCTCCGTTTACAGCTTAGCGCCGCACTGGGAACAGAACGCGGAACCGGATTCCACAGGCTGGCCGCAGGCAGGGCAGACGGTAGGCGCAGAAGATTCCTCAGCAGTAGGCTGTTCCTCTACGGACTCTGCGGGAGTCTCATCGGTATTAATGATGCAATTGTTATCATCGGAATTATCGGATTTGACAAGAGCGATACGGGCGCGCAGGGATTCAATCTGATCGTAAAGGCCGGTAATCTTGGCACAGTCGGAAACATAGGGGCCTTCCGCCTCGGATTTACTCTGCTCATAGGTCTTGCGGCCCAGTTCCAGCAAGGCAGCATTGATATCGGACTGGATACCGAGGATTTCAGCCTTGAGCTTGGCGATCTCGCCGAGGTCTTTGGCTTTATCGGCAGCGGTACCGGCCACAACAGAGATCTTTTTACCGAGATTATCGAAGAATGCCATATGATGTTCCTCCTTGGGTGGATGAAATTTTTTTGTTATAGGATGATTTTATCACAGTCTGTCCGACAGTTCAAATATTAAAGCGTAGAAAGGTCAGGATGTTTTAATTTTTTCGGCTGTTTGGCCGGGGCAATAGGGCCGCAGGGGGCAGCGGATGCACTGTGGGCGCCGGGCAATGCAGTATTCCCGGCCTAGGAGCACCATACGGTGGCAGAAGCCAGTGGATTTTTCCGGGGGGATTTTTTCCCGCAGCTGCATTTCGACCTTGTAGGGGTCTTTGGAAGTAGTAAGACCCAACAGATTTGTGATACGGATACAGTGGGTATCGCAAACATAGGAAGGTTGGCCGTAGATATCACCACAGATGAGATTGGCTGTTTTGCGGCCGACGCCGGGGAGTCGGGTGAGTTCCTCAATAGAATCCGGGACTACGCCACCGTATTCATCCCGAAGCATTTTGCACATTTCAACGATATCGCGGGCCTTGGTGTGATAAAAGCCGCAGCTGCGCACCATTTCTTCCACATCGGCGACATCCGCTTCGGCAAAGGCTTCAATGGAGGGGTACTTGGCGAATAGGGCGGGTACCACTTGGTTTACACGGGCATCGGTGCACTGGGCGGAAAGGCGTACAGCAATGAGTAGCTCGTGCGGGATGCGATACTGCAGGGAACAAAGATCCTGCGGGTAGAGCTTTTCCAGTTCTGAGATGATGTGCGCAATGCGTTCTTTTTCCTGCATTTTCGCCACGCTCCTTTCTGTGACCATGATAAAGATTTGCGGGCAAAATGTCAAGGAGGAGGAACCATGCTTCGACCGTTTCTTTTGTACATGGGGATTACAATGAAGCATGACACGGGAAGGGCGGGCGGAGAGAAATGAAGATATACGGTGATGTGCTGGCGGCGGTGAATTTTACAGTGACACTGCTTATTTTGCAGCTGTGCGGGCGGATACTGGGGATAAGGCCGGGAAGAGCGGTAAAGTACATATCTGGAGCACTGGGAGCCGCTGCCGCGTTTATTATCTTTGTGCCTATTCATTCGGTAGCAGTGCAGCTTTTATATCGGTTGGCAGTTTCGGTACTGTTGGTAGGGGTAGCTTTTCCAGCACTGAATCGCAAACGGCTGCTGCGGGCCATCGGGGTGTTTTATTTGGTGAGTATCGTTTTTGCTGGTGTGACAATGTTGCTCATTTGGCTGCGGCCTGGATTGGGCTTCTATACCGCTAATGGAGTGGTGTACTATAACATTCCGCCGCTGATGCTATTGGCCTGTGTGGCAGCGGCCTATGGTGCAGTAAGCCTATTTGACCGCTTTACAGCGCTGCGGATGCCGCAGAGAGACCTTTACCGAATTACGATAGAGCGACGGGGACGAATGGTGCCGGTGATGGCGCTGGCCGATAGCGGCAACCGGCTGATTGAGCCGTTTTCCGGGCTGCCGGTACTGGTGGTAAACGCGGCAGAAGTATGGGGATTGCTGGATCCGGAAGAACGAAGAATCGTGCGGGAGACGGATACTGATGCGGCTGTACCTGGTGTGCGGTGGGTACTGGCCGGTACAGTACAGGGATGGGGAATGATGCCGGCATTCCGGCCGGAGAGAATGTATACAACGGTGAATGGAAAACAGGTGGAGCTGGGCGGCTATTTTGCCGTAGTGGTTGATGCCGAAATAGGGAACGGAAATTACGGTGGGGTATTTAACCCCAAGATGATACAGGTACTGCTGTGAGGTGACTGAAATGCTGCTGAATAGATTATTGAAAAGACTAAGAAAATTCTTTCTGGGTTATTATCTGGAGATTTACTACATCAATGGGCCGGACAATCTGCCGGCACCATTGAGCCGTGAGCAGGAAACGGCGATTTTTATGCGGCTGGAGGAAGGCGACCCCAAAGCCAAGGAAATATTGATCACCCATAATTTGCGGCTGGTGGTATATATCGCGAGGAAGTTTGAATCCACCGGTATTGGAATTGAAGACCTGATCTCCATAGGGACCATTGGGCTTATCAAGGCGGTGAATACCTTTTGCCCGGCGAGAAACATAAAGCTGGCGACCTATGCCTCCCGGTGCATTGAAAATGAGATACTGATGTACCTGCGTAAGATACAGAACCAGAAAACGGAGGTTTCCATAGATGAGCCTTTGAATGTGGATTGGGACGGCAATGAGCTGCTGCTTTCAGATATTCTGGGGACGGACGGCGATACGGTGAACCGTGAATTGGAGCAGGAGGTGGAGCGCAGTGCCCTACGGGGGCTGGTAAGCGGACTGGGGGAGCGGGAGCAGCGTATTATGCGGCTGCGATTTGGGCTGGACGGGGGTGAGGAACGCACCCAAAAGGAGGTAGCGGATATCATTGGGATCTCGCAATCCTATATCTCGCGGCTGGAAAAGAAAATCATACGGCAGCTGCGGGAGGAAATGCAACAGATCTACTGAATGGAATTGGCCGCCGGGCAGAAAACACCGGCGGTCAGTTTTATGCGTCGAAAGGGAGAAAATTCCCGGCAAAATATAATGAAATGCTGTTGCAATGGTAGAGGATAAAATGCTATACTGACAATAGTTATAATATGTACAAAGGAGTGTGTTTCCGTGCAGGAGGCAAAGCGTTTTTCCACCGCGCTGTTTGGGTTTGACCGTAAGGCAGTGCTGGACTATATTTATGAACAGGATAAACAGGCACGCGAAGCACTGGAGGAGCTGGCGGTGCGTAATGACACACTGGACCGTAAGGCTGCGGAACTGAATGAGAAGCTGGAAGCCATGAGCGCCCAGTATAAGCAGGCGGTAAGTGATAGCAAGGAAAAGGAACGCCAGCTGAATGAGCAGGGAAGCGACTGCGCGCGCCTGCGGGAGCGCACCAATAAGCTGGCCGCGCAACTGCGGGATAAGGAGAATGCCCTGCAGCTGCAGATGGAACTGAATAAGAAGATGCAGGCCCGTGTAAATGAACAGGAGGCTGCGCTGAACAGCCTGCGAGCGGAGCTGAATGAAGCAAAATTGCAGGCTGACCTTTTTAAGGGGCGGCACGAGGATTTTAATGGGCTGAAAAACCAATTGGATGAAATAAGGGCGCAGTTTACCCAGCGACTGGATCAATTTGAGAAGGATTTTGACCGGCTGGAGGCAGAGGTGCCGTGCTGTAAGGCAGCTGCTCGGTGTGCCAATAAGCAGGAAGAGGACAAGCCGGAGGTACATAAGGTGACACTGCGGCGGCGTGGTGTGGCACAGCAGACTGAGGAACTGGCCAAAACGGCTGGCGGCGCCGGAAGCCGTGTGTGCAAGATCCTGAATGAGTGGAAGTGATGTGACCGATGATCAAATTGATACCCTCGCTGGAGATGCTTGAGGATATCCTGCGAACCATCCGGATACAGGATGTTTTGGATATCCTTATCGTGGCATATCTGGTCTATAAATTGATCGACCTGCTGCGGGAGACCCGCGCGGGGCAGCTCATCAAGGGCGTACTGGGTATAATCCTTGTGTATGTGCTGTCCCAGGCATTCCAGCTGCGCGCGGTCAGCGCCATCATCCGCTATTTGATCACCTACGGCGTTTTCGCATTGCTTATCATCTTCCAGCCGGAGCTGCGAAAGATACTGGAAAAGCTGGGGCGTACCAGCTTCTCGCTGACACAGATCCGAAAGACAGTGAACAGCATCGGCGGAAACAGCTTTGAGAATAACAGCAATATGATGCGCTGCATTAATGCCATCTGTGATAGCTGCGCCATACTTTCCAAGGAACGCACCGGTGCGTTGATCGTCATAGAGCGCAGTACCCGTCTGGGGGATATTATAGCGACCGGTACGCTGGTGGATGCCAGTCCTTCCGCCGAGCTGATCCGCAATATCTTCTTCAAAAACTCCCCTCTGCATGATGGCGCTATGGTCATCCGGGATGGACGGGTACACGCAGCGGGGTGCTTTTTGCCGCTGTCCAATAACTATGATATCAGCCGGACGCTGGGCACCCGCCACCGGGCGGCCCTGGGTATGTCTGAGGTCAGCGATGCGCTGATCGTGATTGTTTCGGAGGAGACGGGCGCGATCTCAGTAGCCAAAGACGGCAAGCTGAACCTGCGGTTGACGGTAAACAGCCTTAATTCGATTCTGTGCGATGAGCTGCTTTCCGAGCAGGAAGCGAAGAAAGGCAGCGCGATGGATACGCTGATGAGCATTTTCAGGAGAAATGGCCATGAACAAGAATCAAAATGAATCAGTCCAGCAGGCGGCTGATCGTCCCAAGACGCTAAGGATCGTCCTTTCGATCGTTATTGCGTTTTTTGTGTGGATGGCTGCCATGCTGGCGGCGCCGGAGATCACGAAAGCGATAAGAGATGTTCCCATTACGGTGGATATCCCAACCAGTGCGATGCTGGAGGTAGTGGATGGCGCGGATACCAAGGTCTCACTGGTCCTGGACGGCAAGCAGTTTGAGATAGGCAGCTATGGCCCAGAAAATGTGCGAGTGGTTGCTGATGCTTCCGCGATTACCGAGCCGGGTACCTATGAGGTGCCGCTGGTGGTGAGCGATAACGGTACCAGAAGCTATACGGTAACATCGATTTCTCCCGCTACGGTGACATTGACTTTTGAAACTAGGGCAACAAAGCTTTTGCAGATCCAGGCGGATATTACCGGGCTGACAACCCCGGCCAATTACATTGCTCCGGAAGATGAGATCGTGCTGGAGCCTTCCACCGTAGAGGTAAGTGGAGCGGAAAGCCTCATCTCCCATGTAGAGCGCGCAGTGATCGAAGTGGATTTCAGCCGGGAGGTAACCAGTACTCAGCAGCAGAATTCCAAGATCGTTTATTATGATGCCGAAGGCAATAAGCTGGAGACGGAGGAGGTTGCCTACTTCCACCAGGATGTGAGCAGCGTAGCGGTAACCGTTCCGGTTAAACGGGTGGCGACTCTGCCGCTGACGGTATCCTTCCTGAATGTGCCGGAAAACTTCCCAGTGGATGAGCTTTCATACAGTCTTTCTGTGGATTCCATCACAGTAGCGGCGGAGGATTCCGTGCTGCGCAATCATTCCAGTTTGGTGCTGGGGTATATCGACTTTAAGCAGATGAACCTGCTGACCTCCTCGCAAATGGACTTTGCGGTGCAGCTGCCGGAAGGCTTTACCGATATGGATGATATAGAGGTTGTAACGGTGTCCTTTGAGGCGGATGATCTTGCTTCTACCAATCTGAGCCTAAAGAACTTCCAGCTGGTGAATGTGCCAGAGGGCTTTACGGTGACAGTGGAGGAAAGCGCTTTGCGCGTGTATGTTTTGGGTAAAAAGAGTATCATCAGCGGAATAGCGGCGGGCGACTTTGTAGTGAAGGTCGATCTTTCCGACATGAGAACGCGTGCTGGAAAATACGAGATGCCGGTTTCCATCTATGCGCCGACCAAAGGCTATGTATGGGCGGTGGGTGAATACAGTGTGACAGTGGACGCCAAGGCCAGTTAATTTTAATGATAAGTTCGGCTCTGCTTTTTATGGGCAGAGCTGAATTTTCTTTCCCGGGGGATCGTTATGAGTATTTATCTGATCAACAATATTATTGTACCGCTGGAGGAGGAAGCAGATTTCCGGCGAGAGGCGCTGCGTGCCCTGCGGTGTAAAGGCAGCGACCTTTTGAAGGTGGATATCTATCGGAAAAGCGTAGATGCCCGCAAAAAAGAGAATATCAGGCTAAACTATACCATAGCGGCTACGCTGAAAGAAGGCGTCACCCTACGGGAAAACGCGAAGTATCGCCTGCTGATGGAAGACAAACCGCAGTTCCGGCCGGGGATGGAGACGATGAAGCACCGCCCAGTGATTATTGGGTTGGGGCCTGCGGGGATGTTCTGTGGTTTGATGCTGGCACGAGCCGGGTATCAGCCGGTCATCCTGGAGCAGGGAGCACCTATGGAGGAGCGCGTGGCAGATGTAGAGGCCTTTTGGCAGGAGCAGAGGCTGGATGAAAGCTCTAACATTCAGTTTGGTGAAGGCGGAGCCGGGACCTTCTCCGATGGGAAGCTGATGACCCGCATCAATGATGGGTTTTGCCGGGTGGTGTTGGAGGAATTTGTGGCACATGGCGCGCCTAAAGAGATCCTAACGGCTGCCAAGCCGCATATTGGTACAGACCTGCTGCGAAAGGTGGTTGTGGCAATCCGGCAAGAGATCGTATCGCTGGGCGGCGAAGTCCGCTTCCACGCGGCAGCGGAAGATATTATCGCAAAGGACGGTAAGATTACCGGTGTTATTGCGCAGGGAGAGGAGATTTCATGCGACTGTCTGATTTTGGCGCCCGGTAATGCGGCAAGACCACTTTTCACCTGCAGTATGGAGCGGGGAATTGCAATAGAGGCGAAACCTTTTTCCGTAGGGGCCAGAATAGAGCACCCGCAGGAAGCGATAGATCACGCCATGTATGGGGACTATGCAGGTCACCCCAAGTTGGGACATGCCGAATACCAGCTCTCGGAACGGGAGACAGATACCGGCCGGGCAGTGTATACCTTCTGCATGTGTCCAGGCGGTGTGGTGGTGCCGGCGGCTTCCGAACGGGAAACGATAGTGACCAACGGCATGAGCTACCACAGCCGGGATGGAAAAAATGCCAATGCTGCGCTGGTAGTTTCGGTGGACCATCGGGACTATGGGTCAAATCCGCTGGATGGGGTTTGGTTCCAGCAGGCGATAGAACGAAGGGCATATGCTGCTGTTGGGGATTACCACGCTCCAGCACAGACCGTGGGATGCTTTATGCAGGGGTGTTCCGGGGCGGAGTGGGGCAAAGTGGAGTCGACTTACGCCATTGGTGTGAAGCCGTGCGACTTTACAAAAATACTGCCGCCTTTTGTGACAGAACAGATGAAAAAAGGATTAGCGATATTTGACCGACGAATAAAGGGCTATGCTGTCTCGGATGCGGTGTTGACAGCACCGGAGACACGCACATCCTCACCTGTGCGCATTCTGCGCGGGGAGGACAGACAAAGTATTTCGGTGGAGGGAATTTATCCCTGTGGTGAAGGCAGCGGCTATGCCGGAGGCATCATGAGCTCAGCGGTGGATGGGATCCATACGGCGGGAGCGGTGATTGAGCGTTTCTCACCGCCAGGTGATTGAATAGTTGGACAAAATATGCTATAATATTTTATCAAAATGGAAAGGAGGCCGGCTGTCATGAGATTTTTTGCGTGGAAAGAAAACTTTGCCAAAGCGGACGCGCTGATCGTTGAGAACCGGCCTCTGCCGATGTTCCTGTGCCGGGTGTTGGCTTCCCGCGGAATCAAGGATTCCGCATCAGCAGAAACCTTTTTGAACTGTACCCAACCGCTGTGCGACCCCATGGAACTGCATGATATGGAAAAAGCAGTGACGATTGTGCGCAGGGCGATAGACGAGGGAAAGAAAATTCTTGTCTTTGGCGACTATGACTGCGATGGGATCACCGCCACGGTGTTGCTGTATGAGTACCTGGAGGGCGAAGGTGCTGATGTGTGCTATTACATCCCGGAACGGCTGGATGAGGGCTATGGTCTTTCCATGAAGACGATGGAAATGGTCATTTCCTCTGGAATCGAGCTGATCATCACTGTAGATAACGGCATTTCTGCTGTGGAGGAGATTAAGCGCGCTAAAGAAGCTGGAATCGAGGTAGTGGTGACTGACCACCATGCGCTGCCCCAGCAGCTACCACCCGCGGATGCTTTGGTCAATTCCGCATTTGAGGAAAACAGCTCGCCCTGTCGGTACCTGTGCGGTGCCGCCATGGCATTTAAGCTGATTGCTGCATTGGAACAGCAGATGCAGGGGGAGGATCCCCAGGACCTGCTACTAGAACAGTATGGCGACCTGGTGGCAATCGCTACACTGGCTGATGTGGTACCGCTGAAAGGGGAAAACCGCATCCTGACCCGGCTGGGGCTTGAGGTGCTGGCCCAAACAGAGCGACCTGGTCTATTGGCTTTAGCTCAAAATGCCAAAGCAGATCTGGCAGCCTGCAATAGCGATACCATCTCCTTTATGCTCGCACCGCGTATCAATGTGACTGGGCGGATAGGAAGTGTAGATACTGCGGTACAGCTGCTGCTGACCCAAAATGAGGAACAGGCAGTGGCACTTGCGGCGGAGATAGAAAAGCTGAATGCGGAGCGTCGCCGTATGGAGGAAAATATCTCTGCGGAGGCAGGGGAGTTGCTGCACCGCAAGCCTGCTCTGCTGCACAACAGAATATTGACACTGGTGGGGGATGACTGGCATTTAGGGGTGATTGGGATTGCCGCGGCTCGGATGCTGGAACGCTACCGCAAACCATGTATTATCATTTCTTGCTCTAATGGTATTGCCAGGGGTTCGGCCCGCAGTGTGGAGGGCTTTAGTATCATTGATGCCATTGCTGCGTGCAGCGAGAGGTTGCAGAAATTTGGCGGACACCCCATGGCTGCTGGCTTTACACTGGCGGAGGAGGATATTCCGGCTTTTACTGCCGCATTGGAAGAATATGCTGCGGAGCATTATCCCATTATGCCAGTGCATACGGTAAAGCTGGATGCCCCCATTGCGCCGGAGGAGATTACCGTGGCGAATGTAGAGGAGATGAGCCGGCTTTCTCCTTTTGGATGCGAAAACCCCATGCCGACTTTTTTACTATCTGGTGTGACAGTGCAGGCTGTGAATTCTATTGGGAATGGTAATCATCTGCGTATGTCTGTAACAGCTGGGCGGTATACAGTACCGATGGTGTACTTCGGAATGCCTGTAAAGCAGTTTCCCTTTTCGATTGGCGACCACATAGATGTGGCCTGTGCGTTAAGTATCAATGATTTTAATGACCAGCGGACGGTTTCCGTACGGGTCATCAATGTGCATCCGACGGGCTGGCGGCAGGGAGAGAATCTGCGTGCAGCAGCGGCCTTTGAGGCGGTGGTGCGCGGAGAAGAAACTGCTGATGCCACGGAAGTCTTTACCCGGAACGACTTGGCAGGAGTGTATCGTTATCTGCGGGATAACAGCCCCATAAAGACAGGAACGGACGGAATGTACTACATATTGCGAAAAAAGTTGGATGGCTATACCTACTTTAAGCATTTGGCGGCACTGCAGATTATGCGGGAGCTGGAGCTGATGGAGGATATGCAGCCTGAAGGCTTTGTGATAAAAAACGGAGAAAAGAAGGTGGAGCTGGAACACTCCCAAACCTTCCGAAGGCTCCAGAAAGGATAGGTGAGCGATGGACGCCCTATATGAAAAACTAGCGGATGCCATAGAAAAATCCAATAAGGCCTATGATATTCCGCGGATAAGAGCGGCCTACGAGCTGGCAAAAAAGGCGCACGAAGGACAGATGCGTTCTTCCGGTGACCCATACATTTCCCATCCCATAGAAGTGGCGGTAATACTGGTAGGACTGGGCATGGATTCGGATACCATCATCGGCGGACTGCTGCATGATGTGGTGGAAGATACTACCGTAACGCTGGAGGATATAGAAAAGCAATTTGGCGGCGATGTAGCTGAACTGGTGGATGGTGTGACAAAGCTCGCCAATATTCCTTATTCCAGCCGGGCAGAGCAACAGGCGGAAAATGTACGCAAGATGCTGTTGGCCATGGCAAAGGATGTTCGAGTTGTCATCATCAAGCTGGCAGACCGGCTGCACAACATGCGCACGCTGGATTATCGCATTCCTGAAAAGCAGCGGGTCAAATCGCTGGAGACGATGGAGATCTATGCGCCGCTGGCACACCGGCTGGGTATCCGTAGCGTCAAGGAAGAGCTGGAGGATCTCTCTCTGAAACATCTGGATCCGGTGGCTTACCACGAGATAGAGCAGCAGCTAGCCCTGCGCAAAGAAGATCGGGAAGCGTTCCTGAGCAATATTATTAAGCGAATTCAGGCCAGGCTGGAAGAAGAACATGTGACCGCACAGATAGATGGGCGGGTGAAAAGCATCTATGGCATCTACCGTAAGATGTATATTCAGGGCCGCTCCTTTGATGAGATTTACGATATTTATGCGGTGCGCATTATTGTGGATACTGTACCGGAGTGCTACAACATTCTGGGGATCATCCATGATATGCTGCGGCCGATCCCGAATCGCTTTAAGGACTATATCTCTACCCCCAAGCAGAACATGTATCAATCGCTGCATACCACTGTGCTGGATAAAGAAGGTGTGCCTTTTGAAGTGCAGATCCGTACCTGGGATATGCATTACACTGCGGAATACGGTGTAGCGGCGCACTGGAAATACAAGATCGGCATGGAGGGTAAGGATTCGCTGGATGAGCGCCTGGCGTGGATCCGGCAGCTGTTGGAATCGCAGAAGGACTCCGATGATGTAGAGGACATTGTAAAATCCATTAAAACCGATATTGCACCGGAGGAGGTTTTTGTATTTACGCCGCGCGGGGATGTGATCCGGCTGCCACAGGGCTCCACCGTGGTTGACTTTGCCTATGCTATTCACTCAGAGGTCGGCAATAAGATGATCGGTGCCAAAGTGGATGGGCGGTTGGTTTCGCTGGACTATAAGGTAAAAACCGGCATGATTGTAGAGATCATTACCTCCACCACCCAGAGTAACGGCCCTAGCCGTGATTGGTTGAAAATCGTAAAGACCAGTGAGGCCCGTAATAAGATTCGCTCCTGGTTCAAAAAAGAAAAGCGGGAAGAGAACATTGCTGAGGGCAAATTGGCACTTGAAAAGGAAATGCGCCGCAATCTGATTGCCCCGCCGCAGGAAGAGCGTGAAAAGTTTATCGCGGACATTGCCACCCGGCAGAAATACAACACGGTGGATGATTTTTACGCCTCTATTGGCTATGGCGGTATATCGCTGGAAAAGATCATGCCGCGTGTCAAGGATGATTTTATCCGCCTGTACCGCAAACCGGAACAAACCCTAGCCCCAACTGTTAAGAAAACCTCACAAAAGGCTTCTAACGGCGTTATTGTGGAAGGGCTGGATGGTTGCTTAATCAAATTTGCACGGTGCTGTAATCCACTACCCGGCGATGAGATCGTAGGTTTTATCACTCGTGGGTTCGGGGTATCTATTCACAAGTGCGACTGCGCCAATGTGGTAAATGCTCGTCGCCGTGGGGAGGACCCGGAGCGGTGGGTAAATGCCACCTGGGCCAGTAAGGTGAAAGAAACATTCAAATCCACGCTGGATATTCTTGCATCGGACCGGATTGGTATACTAGCAGATGTAAGCGTACAGTTGGGGAATATGCGCGTTCCCATTCATTCGGTGATGGCTAAGGAGTTGAAGACCGGTCAGACTAGTATTCAGGTTTCCATCGGCATCAGTGACCTGAACCAGCTACAGACCATTATCAATAACCTTAGCCGGATCCCCGGCGTATCTTCGGTGAAAAGGGCGGTGCTTTCGTGAGAGCAGTCGTACAAAGAGTCAGCGAGGCATCGGTTCGTATAGCTGGCGAAACGATAGGGAAAATCGGAAAAGGCTTTTTGATTCTGCTGGGGGTAACCGAAGGGGATACCCCAGAACTGTGCAGTTACCTGGCGGAAAAATGCGCTGGGCTGCGGGTCTTTACCGATGAAAACGATAAAATGAATCTTTCGTTGAAGGATGTAGCGGGAGAGGTACTGGTGGTTTCGCAGTTTACGCTGTATGGTGACTGCCGAAAGGGCAAACGGCCTTCTTTCATCGCGGCAGCCCGGCCGGGAACGGCGATTCCGTTGTATGAGCGGTTTGTGGCAGAGCTGATGGACCATGATCTCCATGTGGAAACAGGCTGGTTCGGCGCGGATATGGAGGTATCCCTTATAAATGACGGACCGGTGACGCTGATACTGGATACAGAAGAAATGCGTACCGGCCGGGTGGATCGATAAAAGGAGTGAAAAAAGATGAAAGTGATCAGTGTGCCGATGCATTGCTTTGCATCGAATTGCTATTTGGTGGCCAGTGAGAAAGGCAACTGTGCCGTCATTGACCCCGGTATGGAACCGGAAAATATTATCAAGGCGATAGAAGAGAACCACCTGACCCCTAAAATAATTCTGCTGACCCATGGCCATTACGATCATTTCTGCGCAGTGCCAGGGCTCAAGGAGCACTATCCGGAAATCCAGCTGATGGCGGCAGAAAAGGAAGTGCCTCTCTTGAGCGATCCCCGCAAGAATTACAGCGCTTCTGCCATTGGTGCGCCAGTTACCCTTCAGCCGGACCGACTGCTGAAAGAGGGAGACAAGATAGAGCTGGATGAGCTGGAGTTTACCGTTTGGGAGACACCCGGCCATACCGCAGGTTGTCTGACCTATTTCTGCGGGGACGCCATTTTTACAGGGGATACCCTGTTTGTGCAGAGCTGCGGCCGTACCGATATGTACAGCAGTGACTTTATGGATATGGTGGATTCATTGACTCGACTGCGCTCTATCAAGACCAATTACCATATGTACCCCGGCCATGAGCAGGATGGAATGCTGTTTGACCAGTACGCCTGGATTGATAGCCTGGTAGCACGGGTACGCGCGGCTTATGGTCGTTAAACTGAATCGACCGGACATCCGGTACGAGGTGGAAAGTCTGATACGGATGCTGTTGGGAGAAACTCCGGTGACGATTGTTTTGCCGGGAGAAGCCATCCCAGATGACAATGACAGCATTGCCATTACGGTGCAGGAGCAGGAAAAATGCTGCCTGTGCCATGTGGTTGCCTGCCTGAATGGGGAAAAGCGTGAGGCGTCATCTCCTAGTACGGTAGACCGGACGGAGATAGAGCAGACCATCTGCCGGATGCTGTACAATCAATTGACAGCACTGTTGGGACACACTCTTCCCTGGGGAATGCTGACCGGTGTGCGTCCGGTAAAGCTGGTACGGCAAATGACCGAAGTAGGAATGACAGAAGCTGATGTTATGCAAAAGCTATCTGATTATGGTGTCAGTGAGGAGCGGGCGCAACTTTCGATGGATACTTGGCATAACCAGCGGGAGATTGTGGAGGCACTTTCTTCGGATCAGATCAGTTTGTATGTTGCGATCCCGTTTTGTCCCTCCCGGTGCAGCTATTGCTCTTTTGTGTCGCATTCCATTGAACGGGCAGGAAATATGCTGGAAGAGTATCTGCCGCTGTTGCTACGGGAACTGGAACTGACAGGCCGCCTAGTAAAAGAAGCGGGACTTACCGTTATTAGTGTATACATTGGCGGCGGGACACCGACGACCCTAACCGCAGAGCAGATGGATCGGCTTTTGCGAGAGATTCGAAAGGACTTTGATCTGACTGCTTGTGAGGAATTTACCGTAGAGGCTGGCCGTCCAGATACCATTACGCTGGAAAAGCTAAGGGTAATGGCGCAAAATGGTGTAGACCGCATCAGTATTAACCCGCAGACACTCAATAACAGCGTTTTAAAGGCCATCGGACGGCGTCATACGGCTGAGGATTTTCTTGATGCTTGGAAGCTCTCGGAAGAATTTCACTTTGACCGAAATGTTGACCTCATAGCCGGACTGCCAGAGGACACTTTTGAGTCCTTCCGAAGCACCATAGAACAGGTGCTGGCGCTCCACCCGGAAAATATTACGGTACATACCCTAACGGTCAAGCATGCTTCCACACTAAAGGAAGAGGGCCCGCAGAAGCGAACTGCCATGGAGATGGTGGAATATTCCCGTCATTTGCTAGAGGAGGCGGGTTACCAACCCTACTACCTATACAGGCAGAAGGGCACTGTGGAGGCATTGGAAAATGTGGGCTATACCCTGCCGGGAAAGGCCTGCAAATACAATGTCTATATTATGGATGATGGGCATACCATAATCTCAGCAGGGGCTGGCGGTGTAACCAAGTTGGTACCGAACGGTCCACAGCGCATCACCCGCAGCTTTAACTATAAATACCCATATGAATACATCAATCGTTTCCAAACGGTGCTGGAGCGAAAGGAAGTTCTGCCGCTGTGGCGCCTGAATGATACCGAGTGAACCGAAAGGAGCGGAAGTTATGAATCAGGCAAACTGGAATGACATTTTGGGAAAGGCCAAGGAATTTGGCAAGGCGGTAGGCGATGTTGCCGGTGAAGTAGTGGATGCTTCCCGCCAGAAGCTGGACGAGATGAAGAAGCGGCGTGAGCTGGAGGAATGCTATATGAAGCTGGGACGGATGTACTATGCCCTGCTACAGGAAGGTACCGAGGAGGAGGAAACCGCTCATGCCATTGCAGAAAAGGCGGCAGCTATTAAGGTGATGCTGGAAAGCGTAAACGAGAAAAAGCGGCGGGAAAATACGGAGATTCATATGGTGGCATGCCCCCACTGCAATAAACTGGTACCCTCTACGGCGATGTTTTGCAGCTATTGCGGCAAGGCTATTTACCCTGCAGAGGAAAAATAAACTGTAATAGTAAACATAACGGGGAAGTCGAACAGCAAAGTATGCTGTTCGGCTTCCTTTTTTGGTGAAAAGGGGCGGAGGAGATGATGGAAAAAGGAAAGCAGACTATTTTGCAGGGAGCGCTCATCTTAACAGCGTCCACCATGGTCGTTAAGGTGATCGGTGCGCTGTTCAAAATCCCGCTGGCTAATATACTGGGCGGCGTAGGAATGTCCTATTTTGTTTCCGCTTATGATGTTCTCATTCCCATTTATTCCATGACAGTGACCGGATTGGGTGTAGCTGTTTCCCGTATGGTATCGGAGTACGGCGGCAGGGGAGAAGAGGTTGGAAACATTCTAAAAACTGCGAGACTCATGTTCTTGGGGATTGGCACGCTGGCGGCAGTGCTGCTGTTTATTGGAGCTGGACCATTGACAAAACTCATCGGAAACCCTGCGGCGGCACTTTCGGTCTGCTGCATTGCGCCGTCTGTTCTGTTTTCCTGCCTCTCTTCGGCTTATCGTGGCTACTTTCAAGGGCGACAGAACATGCTGCCGACCGCTCGTAGTCAAGTCGTGGAGGCCATGGTTAAGCTGGTTGCCGGAATCTTATTGGCATGGTTTTTCTATTCCAGGCTGAACGACGCGGCAATGGCGGGAACACTGTGTTGGCCTGGTACAATGCAGGAGGTACAGCTGAGGATTTTGCAGTACTCAGCGGCTGGAGCTGTGCTGGGCGTATCACTGAGCACATTGTGTGGATTATTGTTTATTCGTGGTCAGTACCGACGAAATGTACCGGAACGAGGAGGGCGTTTTTCCAGTACGGATGCCAAAAAGCTGTGGCATGTTGCGCTGCCAATTGCACTGACTTCTCTCTGTGCCAATCTTACCACTGTTATCGATCTTTCCTCTGTAATGAACTGCCTGAAAAACGCTGTGGAGCAGGGGAGTGAGCATATCCTGCGGATGTATACTGGGTGTATCCCTCCGGAGGTAACGGTGGAGGTACTTCCAGAATATCTGTATGGCTCATATTCTGGGCTGGCAGTTTCAATTTTTAACCTAGTACCGGCGGTTACGGCCGGCATTGGGATGAGTGCGATTCCAGCCATAGCCCGCTATTGTGCTGCAAAAGATGACAGGTGCTTGCAGCGATCAGTGGAATCGGCAATGGCAACCACAGCTGCAGCTGCTTTCCCAGCCGGGCTTGGCATTTTTACCTTTGCTGAAGAAATTTTATCATTTCTATACCCACATCAGTTAATGGAGGTTGCCATTGTAGCGCCAACGCTGCGGATGATGGGCGTGGTGACAATTCTGATATCCTTTGCCGGGATTTTTAATAATGTCTTGCAGGCTTCCGGGATGGAACGGACGCCGCTAACCGCACTCTTAATCGGCGGGGTGCTGAAGATGGTGACAAACTATATTCTTGTTTCCCGCCCGGAGATTAATATTCATGGGGTAGCCTATGGCAGTTTACTGTGTTACTGCTTTATAGTACTGTACAGTGCGCTGCGCTGGTTTGGCAGCGGTCGACCGTTTGCGCGGGTATCGGTGCTCCTCAAGCCGATGATCTCTGCCGTTGTGTGCTGTTTCGCGGCGCGGGCGGTTTATAACCTCCTTTTGGGATACATAAGCGCTTGGGCATCCCTGCTTTTTTCCATTGCGGTGGGGGGCGCTGTGTACATCGGGCTGCTGTTTTGTCTGAAGTTTATTAAAAGTGCTGAAATATGTGTTGCATTTTCGGGCAAGAATAGAAGAAAATAGCTTGAATTTAAGCCATGTTTCTAGTAAAATGGGAGTACTATCTGAAAAGCAGGTTATTCACAATGCCAAATCTGTGCGACAAGGAATCCTATGACTGTAATGATTTAATTAAGATTGTTGGAATTCTGCGGAGCCCGGAAGGATGCCCGTGGGATAGGGCGCAGGATCATCACACCATCCGCAATAATTTCTTGGAGGAGGCGTATGAGGCTGTAGAAGCCATTGATCTGGAAAGTTCCGCACTTCTGCGGGAGGAGCTGGGAGATGTGCTGCTTCAGATTGCGCTGCACAGCCAAATGGAGGCGGAGCAGGGCCATTTTGATTTTAATGATGTATGCACCGGTATTTGCCGCAAGATGATCGGCAGGCATCCGCACATCTTTGGCAGTGAGTATGCTGCGAATACTGCGGAGGCGGCACAAAACTGGGAACAGCAGAAACGCAAGGAAAAAGGACTTTACAGTTTGGAGGATCGTTTGCGGCAGGTTTCCGGCGCTTTACCGGCACTGATGCGTGCGCAAAAACTGATCTCCCGAGCAGCCGCATCCGGATGTTTCGAAGATCCGAATGATGGTATGCTCCGAAATTGCCTGGAGGATGCACTTTTGGCGGATGAGACGGATGCGCAAAGTTGGAGCAGGTTGCTGTTCCTTGTATGCGAGCGAATGGAGCGACTTGGAATTTCTGCAGAGGAAGCGCTTTCCCGTGAGTCGGACCGGATGATCGAATGCTTTTTGGAGATGCAACATAACGAGAAGCCCACGGAGGGTGGATCGTTGTGAATATGAAAAAGGCATGGTTGCCTACTATTCTTTTATATCAGGAGGAAACACAAAATGACCAAAGCTGAAATGATCGTCGCCGTAGCCGAAAAGGCCGGTATGACCAAGAAGGATGCCGAGAAGGCAGTTGCCGCTGTTTTGGAGACCGTTACCGAGACCTTGAAGAAGGGCGATAAGATCACCCTCACCGGGTTTGGCTCCTTCGAGGTTAAGACCCGCGCGGCACATGCAGGCATCAACCCCAAGACCCGCAAGCCCATCACCATCGCTGCCAGCAAAGCTCCCGTTTTTAAGGCTGGTAAGGCGCTGAAGGATGCTGTAAAATAAATTCTGAACCAGTGGAGTCGGTGCCAGCGCACCGGCTCTTTTGTAAGGAGGCCCCCTATGAGGCTGGATAAATATTTGAAAGTTTCCCGGATCATCAAACGGCGGACTGTGGCCAATGAGGCCTGTGATGCCGAACGCGTAGTAGTAAATGGCAAAACCGCCCGCGCCTCCTACGAGGTCAAGGTAGGGGATGTTATCGAGATCAACCTGGGGCAAAAACCGGTAAAACTGCGGGTGACCGCGCTGAAGGAAACAGCCAATAAGGATAACGCATCCGAGAATTTTGAGATTTTGTAAAAGGGAAGCCGCGGCAGCAATGCTCCGGCTTCCTTTTCCATTTCTTTCAATTGTTGAGGAATGTTTACTGCTCCTTTGGTCAGCCCATACTTCTGCCATCGCGTTGGTGGGGGAAAGGGCTATGTATTATAAGGTAGAGATCAGCGGCGTTGATACATCCAAGCTGAAAACACTAAAAAATGACGAAACCAACGAATTATTGCGACGGGCACATGCCGGGGATAGAGAAGCGCGTAACCGGCTGGTGGAAAGCAACCTGAAGCTGGTGCTCAGCGCCGTACAGCGCTTCAGTAACCGAGGAGGCAACCCAGATGACCTGTTCCAGGTGGGGTGTATCGGGCTTATCAAGGCTATCGAGCGCTTTGATATTGAGCTGGGACTAAAACTAAGCACCTATGCGTTTTCCCTTATTATTGGAGAAATGCGTCGCTTTCTACGGGATTCTGGCATGGTGAAGGTGACACGACGAGTAAGGGAACAAGCTGTTGCTGCCCTGAAGAAAAAAGAGGAATTGCAAAATTCCTTAGGACGCGAGCCGACCGTGGAAGAGATAGCGGCAGCCATGCAGCAGCCAAAGGAAGATGTGGTGCTGGCAATGGAAGCGATCATGGAGCCCAGCTCGCTGTACGATCCTGCTTATTCCGATGGGAGAGAGAACATCTGCCTGATAGACCAGGTGCAGGATAAAACAAGTGAGAGCGACTGGCTGGATGAAATGCTGCTGCGGCAGGCGATGGAGGCACTCTCCGCCCGAGAAAAGAAAATACTGTCGTTGAGGTTCTTTGCTGGCAAAACGCAGGTGGAAGTCAGTCAGGCGGTGGGGATATCACAGGCTCAGGTTTCGCGTATCGAAAAAGGAGCATTGCAGCGCATTAAAACACAGATGTAAACTGGAATAGCCCTGCCGCATAGGATATAACAGAATCCTGCTGCACAGGGGAGGGAAGCGGATGGTATGCAGTTTAATGGAGCTGCGCTGCAAGGAAGTGGTCAATATTCAAAACGGTGCCTGCCTAGGATGCGTTTGCGATGTGGAGTTTGATACCTGTACAGCGCATATTTGTACCCTTATCATTTTCGGCAGACCGCGCTTTTTTGGCCTGTTTGGCAGGGAGCCAGATCTGATCATTCCATGGGATCAGATCAAATGCATTGGAGAAGATACCGTACTGGTGGAAAATGTGGCATGCCCGGCACCGCCCCGTCGTCGGATGTCCTTTGCCGGGGCTTTGCATTGATTGAGGATGATCCGCAGAAAACTGCGGATTTTCTTTTTATTTATGCTTGATTTTCCCGAAAAGCTATGATAAACTATATCGGTACAACGCATGCGGTGCGATCTGTTCGGCCATGTGCCCGTAAGGGTGGCAGGGCGGAGATGACTGCCGCAGAGGTTACACAAACAAATTTTTGGAGGTAAACAAACAATGGCAGTAGTATCTATGAAACAGCTTCTGGAAGCTGGCGTACACTTTGGTCACCAGACCCGTCGCTGGAATCCCAAGATGGCTCAGTACATCTTCACCGAGCGCAACGGTATCTACATCATCGACCTGCAGAAAACCGTAAAGAAGCTGGAAGAGGCTTATGATTTCGTTCGTGAGCTTTCCGCCAACGGTGGCACCGTTCTCTTTGTTGGTACCAAGAAGCAGGCTGGCGATTCCATCCGTGAGGAAGCGGAGCGCGCCGGTGCTTACTATGTAAACGCTCGTTGGCTGGGCGGTATGCTCACCAACTTTGAAACCATCCGTAAGCGTATCCGTCGTCTGGAGCAGCTGCGCAAGATGGAAGCAGACGGCACTTTTGAGCGTCTGCCCAAGAAGGAAGTTGTTAAGCTGGAACTCGAGATTGAGAAGCTCGAGAAATACCTCGGCGGCATTAAGGATATGAACAAGCTGCCCGCCGCTATGTTCGTTGTCGATCCCCGCAAGGAGAAGATCGCTGTTGCTGAAGCGCACAAGCTGGGCATCCCCGTTATCGCTATCGTAGATACCAACTGCGATCCCGATGAGATTGACTATGTTATCCCCGGTAACGACGATGCTATCCGCGCTGTTAAGCTGATCTCCTCCGCGATGGCCAACGCCATCATTGAAGGTCACCAGGGCGCTATGGGCGCCGCTGAAGCTGAGGCCGAGACCGCTGCTGAGACCCAGGAATAAGAACTGACACGGAGAAGCCCGAAGCACTTTCGGGCTTTTCTTGAGAAACTGTGATAAAACACCTATAAAAGATACAGGAGGAAACAAAAATGGCATTTACTGCTCAAGATGTTAAGGATCTGCGCGAAAAAACCGGCTGTGGCATGATGGACTGCAAAAAAGCTCTGACCGCTTCCGATGGCGATGTAGAAAAGGCGATCGAGTTCCTGCGTGAGAAGGGCCTGGCCGCTGCCGCCAAGAAGTCCGGCCGCGTAGCTGCCGAGGGTGTGGTATGCACCATGGTAGATTACGAAAAGAAGGTTGGCGTTGTTATCGAAGTCAACTCTGAAACCGACTTTGTTGGTAAAAACGCTGATTTCATCAGTTTTGTCGAGGCTTGTGCCAAGACTGTTATTGATGAGAATCCCGCTGATGTAGAGGCCCTGATGAACTGCAAGCTGGCCGGTACCGATGTTACTGTTGACGCCGCGCTGAAGGATAAGATCCTCACCATTGGCGAAAACCTGAAGATCCGTCGCTTCACTCGCTACGAGGGCAATGTAGTCAGCTACACCCACGGCGGCGGCCGTATTGGCGTCCTGGTCAAGTTTGAGCTGGATGGCGTGGCCGCCGACAAGGACTTTGAGACCTTCGGCAAGGATATCGCCATGCAGATTGCGGCTGTAAGCCCCAGCTACATTTGCCCCATGTGCGTTCCCGCTGATGAGGTTGCCAAGGAGAAGGAGATCGTTCTGGCTCAGATCGAGAACGATCCTAAGCTGGCTGGCAAGCCCGCTCAGGTTAAGGAGAAGATGGTAGACGGCCGTATCAACAAGTTCTATAAGGAAGTCTGCCTGCTCAAGCAGCCCTTCGTTAAGGACGGCGAGATCGATGTTGCTGAGTATATCGAGAAGACTGGCAAGGAGCTGGGCGGCACCATCAAGGTTGCTGACTTTGTCCGCTATGAAAAGGGTGAGGGTATCGAGAAGCGCGAGGATGACTTCGCCGCTGAAGTTGCCAGCATGGTAAAGTAATTTAGTAAAAAATGATAGAGACAGCAACTATCCTTATGGGTGTTGCTGTTTTTATTATGTAATGTAGAAGATTACCTGTTGATTTGAACAAAAAAATGCGTTATTATTGTAATATCAAACAACAAGGAGGACTTCAGAATGAAATTTTCCCAGATGAAATATGAGCGCCCGGATGCTGAGCAGCTGAAAGCTGAGTTGAATGGCTTGACTGAAAAGCTGAAAGCAGCGAAAAGCTATACTGAGGCGAAAGAATTGTTCCTGGCAGAGGAAAAGCTGAATAAGCATATCAGCACCTTGGCGAATCTTGCCCATATTCGCCACACCATTGATACTCGCGATGCTTTTTATGATGGAGAAATGAAGTTCTGGAACAAGGTTGACCCCGAGCTGGAGGAGTGCCAGCAGGGCTGGACTCAGGCCATGCTGGAATCTCCTTACCGTAAGGACTTTGCCGAAGAGTACGGCAACCTGATGTTCCTCAAGGCGGAAATCAAGTGCAAGACCTTCTCTCCTGTGATTATTGAAGAACTGCAGAAAGAAAATGAGCTGGCCGATGAGTATGAAAAGCTGTTGGCTTCTGCTCAGATCCCGTTTGAGGGCGGTGTATACACCCTTTCTCAGCTCACTCCGTTTAAGAGTGACCCGGACGATGCCCGTCGCCTCGCTGCATGGAAAGCCGAGGGCAATTGGTACAAAGAAAACCAGGCTAAGCTGGATGATCTTTACGATCAACTGGTGCATCTGCGTGATAAAATGGGCAAAAAGCTGGGCTATGAAGGTTATACCACGCTGGGATACTACCGCATGGGCCGCAACTGCTACACCAAGGAAGATGTAGAGAAGTTTCGCAAGGCGGTTGTGAAGTATTTGGTGCCTGTGGCGGACAGCATTTATCGCGAGCAGGCGAAGCGTTTGGGCAAAGAATATCCTATGAGCTTTGCCGATAACGCGCTGGAATTCCGCTCCGGCAATCCCAAGCCCATCGGCACACCGGATGAGATCCTTGCCATGGGTCGCAAGTTCTATGATGAGCTTTCTCCCGAGACCAGCGAATTCTTCCGCATGATGCTGGACAATGAACTGCTGGATGTTCTTTCCACCGAAGGCAAACGCAGCGGTGGCTACTGCACCAGCATCGCCGATTATGAGGTTCCCTTTATCTTTGCCAACTTTAACGGCACCCAGCACGATGTGGAAGTAGTGACCCACGAGGCCGGCCACGCCTTTGCCGCATACATGAACCGCCATCGCATCCCCACCTCCTACATTTGGCCTGGTATGGAAGGCTGCGAGGTTCATTCCATGTCGATGGAATTCCTGGCATGGCCTTGGGCGGAGGGCTTCTTCGGGGAGGATGCCCGCAAGTTCCGTTACAGCCATCTTTCCGGTGCTCTCACCTTTATTCCTTATGGTACTATGGTCGATCACTTCCAGCATATCGTATTTGAAAAGCCGGATATGACCCCCAGAGAGCGCCACGATACATGGAAAGAGCTGCTTGGTATTTATATGCCTTGGATGAAGTTGGATGGTGACATTCCGTTCTACAGCGAGGGGGAAGGCTGGCAGCGTCAGCATCATATTTACTCTATGCCGTTCTATTATATTGATTATTGCCTGGCACAGACCGTTGCACTCCAGATCTGGGCGCTGCAGCAGAAAGACCGCAAGAATGCCTGGGAGCACTACATGGCTTATACCCGCCAGGGTGGCAGCCGCGTCTTCACCGAGCTTCTGAAGAACGCAGGCCTGGAAAGCCCCTTTGAGGAGAGTTGCCTAAACGGTGTTTGCCAGACCGCCAGCGGATGGCTGAAGAGTTACGATTTGACTGGCATCGAATAATCGCTTGGTGAAATGCGTGAAATAGGGCAGGAGACTTGCATAAAAACTCTGTTTGGATTTCACAAATCAACAGATAAAATCACGATATCCCGCGCAAATAATTGACAAATTACAAATTCTATGGTAGTATATTAAAAAAATTTTTTATAGAATACAGGATTCAAAATTAAATCCTGCAAGTCGCAGCGCTTTGCCCTAGGATTTTAGGTATAAATGGACTGAAACCACCTAATTTGTGAATTCGCGGCGCAAGCCCGATTCAAAATAACAAAACGAAAATATTTTAAGGAGGAAATTGCAACATGAAAAAGTTTCTGGCTCTGTTGCTCGCTGTAGTCATGGTTCTTACCATGGTAGCCTGCGGCGAGGGCAAGAAGAAAGCTGACGGTCAGGTTGTTATCGGTACTTCTACCGAAGCTTCCGGCGACTGGGCCTATTCCGCTTTCGTAAGAAACCCCAATGCCACCGATAAGGCGGTTATGACACTGACCGATGATATGACTACCGTCGATAGTGATCAGCACGGTGACTATGGAATCAACAAGACCGTCGTTAAGTCCTACGAGCGTATCGAGGAAGAGAACGGCAACGTTACCTACAAGTTCGTCATCAATGACGGCCTGAAGTTCAACAACGGCGAAGCTGTTACTGCCGAGAACTTTGTCGCCTGGACCATGTTCGTTACCTCTCCTGCAGGTAAGGAGATGGGCGTTGTTTCTGCTACCTATAACATGCTGCCCGGCGGTCTGGCTTATCGTAACGGCGAGACCAACGTTCTTTCCGCTGTACGTCTGTATGATGAGAAGACCTTCTCCATCACCATCGCCAAGACCGGCGAGGATGGCGAGACCTCTTATCTGCCTTACTACTATGACATTACTTATGCCGCCATGCAGGCTGTTAACCTCACCTACTGGTTCGGCGAGGGCTGGTCTGTTAAGGATGACGGCGAGGGCGTTTACTTTGTAAATGCCGACGGCAAGGAGTTCACCGCTGAAACCGTTGGTGAAACCGTTGAGGCTGCTCGTTTTGCCACCGGTAACCGTGTTACCGCAGGCCCCTACAACCTCGTCAGCTTCGATCAGAGCTCCCGCGAGATCGTTCTGGAAGTAAACGAGAACTACAACGGCAACTTCGAGGGTCAGAAGCCCGGTATCCAGAAGCTGGTTATCGTTAAGACCTCCGAAGATACCGTTATGGATATGATCACCACCGGTCAGATCCAGATCTATTCCCAGATCGCTGATGGCTCTGAGGTTAACGCTGTTATGGACCTCATCGAGGCCGGTACCATCGACAGCTCCACCTCCCAGTATGACCGCGCCGGTTACGGTTACTTCAGCTTTGCCTGCGACTTTGGTCCGACCCAGTTCACCGAGTTCCGTCAGGCGATCGCCTATCTGCTGGATCGTGTTGAGTTTGCTCAGACCTTCTGCAAGGGCTGGGGCAGCGTAGTGCATGGTCCTTACTGCACCGCTTTCACCATGACTGCCAAGACCGACATTGAAAAGAAGATCAACCACTATGACTACAACCCCGAAAAGGCTGTTGAGCTGCTGAAGCAGGCCGGCTTCGTTTATAACGCTGACGGTTCCGACTATGTTGACGGCTCCGGCGAGGTTCGTTATGCCAAGGTTACCGAGGAGCAGGCCAAGTACTATGAGAGCTTCAATAAGGTTCTGGCTGACGGCACCATTCTGATGCCCGCTACCGTCAACTGGGCTTCCTCCGAGGGTAACGCTGTTTCCGCTCTGCTTTCCACCATGCTGGCGAACAGCGATGCCACTAAGGCTGCCGGTGTTTCCATCGTCAAGACCGAGATGACCTTCCCCAGCCTGTTGAGCTATATGTATCGTCAGGAAACGAACGGCGCTGTCGGCGACTTCACTGTTCCTACCTACAATATGTTCAACCTGGCTACCGGCTACAATGGCGGTGTCTATGATGAGTCCTACAACTGGACCCTCGATCCCGAGTACATCGAGCAGGGCATGAACGTACAGCACCTGTATGATAAGGAGCTGGATAAGCTCTCCATGGATATGGTTTACGGCGTAGAGCCCGACGACGAGGCTACCTACCTGAGCCTGTGGGAGAAGTATATCATTCGCTGGAATGAGCTGCTGCCCATGGTTCCCCTGTACTCCAACATCTATGTTACTGTTTATCCCAACACCATCGATAACTATGCCGAGGATTCCTTCTGGGGCTTCGAGCGTGCTATCCTGTATGCTAACTGGGTTGGTACCAAATAATCTATCGCCCACACATAGTTAATGCATCAAAAGAGGGGGCGGCGGTTCATCTGCCGCCCCCGTTTTTTTACCATATGATTAGCTCCTATTAGGAAAACACACTGTCAAAGGGGTATGTAGCGGGGGTTAGCCCGCTACTGCGGGTTTTGTGGTGTTGATTTCAATGTATTCTGCTATGCGTCTAAATTCATCCGCAAACTTAAATCTCACACTAATGTTTCCATTCTCATAAACCTTGATATGGTCGATCAGCTCAACGAGAAGTTCCCGGGAAAGCTGGTCGATATTTTGATGTTTTGTAAATGCCACCAATGCGGGATGTTCACTCTTTACACCGTTTGCCAGTTCCGCCCGTTCAGCGTTCAGCCGGGCCAGCACATCCGTAAGAGCGATGGTCTGTCGTTCATAATCGGCTTTCATATCCCGGTAATACTGGAAACGCTGTCCGGGTTGAGATAGCTGTCCACATTTTCAGCAAGACTGATAAAACGGACACCCATCTGCACAAACAGGTTATCAATCAGACTTCCCGCATCACTGTAATTTCTCGCAAAACGGGAAAGGTCTTTTACTACCACGCAGTTAATTTTTCCGCTCATTACATCGGAAAGGAGCCGCTGGAAGTTCTCCCGGTTGGCGTCCGTTCCTGTGTGTCCATCGTCTACATATTCGGAAACACTTTCAAATTCTCCGATATGCTTCTGGTGAAAGTCATTGAGCAGATCACGCTGGTTGATGACGCTGTTGCTGTCGTCCTTTCCCTTTTTCAAGTCCTCCTTGGAGAGCCGGATGTATGCGCCCAGCCGCCAGCGGCGGACGGTATAAGAGGGAGAGAAACTCTGTTGCAATCCTCTGTTTTTTGTTCGTGCCATTGTTCCTCCTTCCCTATCACATTACATCTATATTATACCTCTGCCCGGGCGGGACAACAAGGATGCCTCCGCCTCGGGACACTTTGTCTCGAAGTAGAAACGGGCCATAACCGAAGTTACAGCCCGCTTTTTTGCCGGAGCAGGAAGTCCGTCAGCGTGTCCTGCAAGGACGGCCCGCTTTCCGCAAATTCAATCTTTACACCGATCCCACCGATGCAAAAGCAGTATGGATTTTCTACCGCCTGCAAAAACAGAGCGATCCGCTCCTCCCGGGGGAGAGAGGGGTCAAAGGCCATACCGCTCACATCCGGCAGGGACTCGGGAGCCACTGCGCCGATGTCAACGCTTTTCATTTGTTCCAGTTCCTTTGCCGTTAATCTCACGGTAAAACCTCCTTATCAAAAATAGGATATGCCTCCCGCATATCGTGGGGAAACGCAAGAGGGCAGCACCTAAACGATGCTGTCCTCTTGTCTCACTCCATGTAAGTATAAAATAGAGAACGCCGCTCCCATTTTCTTGCCCTGTCCAAAGACAACCATACTCAGAGCGGCGTTCCCTCGCAGATAAGAGGGCAGCCGGGGAGACAGGCGGCCAGCCTGTCCTATGCCGGATCGTGGCCGTGGCTTGGCCCAGCCCAGTTGCGGCGTTGGTGTTGTTCGCTCATTCTTCCAAAGAAAAAGTCACAGCGCACCCGCCGTCCGGCTCCTCGGACTATGCCCGGGGCCGCCGCTGTTTATCTGCGGAAAGAAGAATATCTTCTTTCATAAACCGAGACATTTTTTCATCATTTCCAAGTGGGGAAAATGAAAAAATCAAAAAGTTTTTTTCATGCGCTCAAGGCCACGCTTGATCGACTGGCGGACAGACTCCTCGTGTACGCCCTCGGCCTCGGCAATTTCCTTGATGCTCTTTCCGAGAATGATGTGGGCATCAATCCTGCGGCCCTGGATCTCCGGCAAAGAGTTGAGTGCGTTCCACAGACGGATGAACAGCTCCATGCGCTCCAGAAGCTCCTGGGGCGTTGGCTCATGCAGGCAGGCGGAATATTCGATCCCGTCATCGCAGTCCAGAGAATACTGCGCCTTATGCCGGGAGAGCCGCCGCTGGTAGGCCATTTCGTGCCGAGCATCGGACACAAACACTTCGGCTACCTCGTCAGAAACCTTGATAAACTGATCCTGTGTGTACCAATAATAAAAATCCTTCAGATTGATTGTAGTCATAAATAAACCTCCGTTTCGGTGTTGGGTGGATGAGTGACCGAAACGGGGCTTGGCGGAGAGCGGCATCCTGAGGAGCCGCCCCGCACCTCGAGACAATTTGTCTCGAAGTACAAAAAAGCGCCCACACAGCAAGACGCTATGCAGACGCATGAAATTACATTATCATAATTGTACTGATATATTGTACCTTCATAGCCAGACTGTCCCGGAGGGGGAGCTACGCTTTTTTTAGCTGGTGAAGGTCATGGGAATTGTGAGAAAGTAAGATGGACACGGCGACACCCTCCTATGGGCCGCCGTGGGGTTACTGAATATCCAAAGAGAAACGGCGGCTCTGAAAATTGAGCCGCCGTTTCATGGGCGCATAGAAATGTGTCTGCTGTACGACGGCTTTTTTTCTTTTGCCGTCGTGCGGCAGATTTTTACTGATACTTTTCCAAAAGCGCCGTTGCTTCTGCTTGTGTCATTGTTCCCGCTTCAACTTCTGCGTCAGTATAGTCTTTAAGGGCATTAAACAGTTCTTCCTGTGTATCAAATGGGCCTAGCCGCCCTTGCTCTGGCTGTGGCGAAACCATTTGTTTCCACGAATGGTCAGGCTGTCATGTTCTTTCCAGCGGTATTCTCGTCCGCTTTTGATAAGCGTCTCTCCCTGTGTACGGAGAAAATCTTCCAGACTGACGGCGTTTGCCCGGTCAATCTGTGCTTGGGTATAATTCATCGGGATAGTTCCTCCTTTTTGTGTCGTGTTTGGGGTCGATTTTGGAGCTTTTGTTCCTCTGTGCGCTCGTTAAATCGGGCGGCAGTATCTACACATGACTTGACCTTCCAAAGGCGGTGTAAATCGTCTCTGACAGCCTTAAACTCGCCATAGGTGGTTTCGTGCGCCTGTTCCAGCTCGTCATACTCTTCGGTCAGCTTTTTCATATCCACCTTGCCGTCCGGGAACTCTCCGGTCAGCTTGCGTCTGGCGGCGTAGAACTGTATCAGTTCCGCTTCATGCTCTGCCTTGTACTTGGCTCTGGGCTTCTCAAACTTGATTTTCTGCAAGCCGTCATAGACAGGCTTCAAGTTCTGGAAAGCAGCGGAGCTGTCATAGAGCTGCTTAATTGCTTTCATTCGTGCGGTCTGCCCGTCCAGCGTTTTCTTCAAGCTCTCTGTGG